>Ga0180219_1000004_pt1 | contig 694052 bp, 667 predicted proteins | sample eDN3rd30CBELigMG_FD_151338 | JGI IMG/M metagenome (GOLD analysis project Ga0180219, IMG submission 151338) | Enriched Miracle-Growth compost microbial communities from Emeryville, California, USA - eDNA 3rd pass 30_C BE-Lig MG (version 2)... ... | reverse complement strand
GCCGGACGATGAAGCGCGTTCCCAGCGCCGTGCTGGTGCCGTTCCCCGCCATCACCGAGAAGGGGTGCGTGGGATCGGGCGCGACCTGAAACGCGGCTTCCCCCTTCAACAGCGTCACCGTTCGGCCATCGGGTGCAAACGCTATGGCGCTGCCGGTATTGAGCGTCGCGGTCGAGCCATCGGGGAGCCTGATTTCCCTGATCTCGCCCGTCGCGGTTATGGCATCGGCCCGCAAGCGCGTCGGTATGTCGCTCTCCACGGCGATGAACAGGGCAAGGCTGGCCGCAATCGCCCCGCCGATCCATTGCCGCCGCTTGCTGCGCGTCGGCTGCATCGTTCGCCACGGTTTGCGACGCGCTGGGCGAGAGACCGGGGCGAGCATCGGCGCGTCCATGGACTGCCAGACCGCCGCTGCCCGCTCGAACGCGCGGGCGTGCTGCGGATCAGCCTCAAGCCATTGTTGAAGGCGGGCTTCATCCTCCGCCGTCATGTCGCCGGATTCACGCTCGGCGAACCATTGTGCCGCTTGCCTGTTGACCTGTTTCGGGATTGGCTGCTCTCCACCCATCGTCATATCTCCGCAAGCGGAGCGTCGCTTGCGCCCAGCTTGTTCTCACTTCTTATGACGACCGAAGATGGAAAATGGAAACCTGTCCGCCCGGATTCATTCATCCGTATCGAGCCGATCCAGGCAATGCGCCATGGCCTGCGCGATGTAGCGCGTCACCATCTGGCGGCTGATTCCGAGACGGGAGGCGATTTCACTTGCGGGCAGGCCCTCGATGCGACGCATGTGGAGAACCTTGCGACACCGGGGAGACAGTTCCCGCACGGCCGATTGCACCAGCCCCAACGCCTCGCGATCGAGCAGCATCCTTTCCGCCAGCGGATTTTCGTCCGCCACATCTTCGGAAAGCGGCCCGTCCTCGAACAATTCGTCATGACGGCGTTCGGCCTTTGCACGGTCCACGGCAAGGTTGGTGGCCAGCCTGAACAGATAGGCCCGCTTGTTGTTGATAGGCGGATCATCCTCCACCCGCTGGACGCGGAACCAGAGGCTTTGCGTTACGTCCTCGGCTTCCGGAACGCTACCGACAATGCGCTGCACGAGCCGCACGAGCGACGGGCGCTCCGCGAGCAACAGGCGGGTCAGGGCAACGGCGTTCGTCGGCATCGCCACTGCCTTAGCGCAGTTTGCGAACCATTCGCAACGGCCAGCAAAATCTATGTAGAGATTACTCCGTGGTGAAATACTCTGCGCGGCGGTGCCATGCCCGCGCATGGAGATACGGGGCATATTGGCGCGCAACATCAAGCGCATCCGGCTTGAACGGGGATTGTCGCAGGAGGAACTTGCACACCGCGCCGAGATCGACCGCACCTATATCAGCGCGTTGGAGCGCCGGGTTTACGCCGCCAGCATCGACGTGCTGGCGCGTGTCGCCGATGTGCTGGACGTGGAACCCGCCGCCTTGCTTGCCAGGCCGGATGATAGCCCTTCAACCGAAAACGGGGAGGGCCATTGATACGACGAAGCGCGATGCCGTCGCATTTTCCCTCGTTCCCCCGCAGCATCATTCAGGCCCAGATAATCCCGGTGGACAGTTGGCACTTGTGATGGTATGAGCGGCTTGCTTCGGCGAAATACCGAAGTTAAATCAATACCTTGCCTCGGCTGCCGGGTGCCCGTAGGGGTCACCATTTTGAAAATGGTGCGCTGTTGGTTAGCCCGGTTTCGGGTTCCCCCATTTTGGGATATCTTATTCTCCCCCTAAGTTGGTGCCCCTCGCACGATCTGGATTGATCGGGCCGCCGCTATCCCGCATGCCCTTCCCCTGAAGCCATGCAGGATGAGTCCCCGTGAACCTCGAGATCGCCCGATTGGGAACCACCATATTCGAACGCATGTCCCGGCTCGCGCATGATCATGGCGCGATCAACCTGGGGCAGGGCTTTCCCGATGCGCCCGGCCCGCCCCTGCTGCTGGAGGCTGCCGCCCGCGCGCTGCGCGACAGGTCGAGCCAATATCCGCCGATGCGTGGCCTGCCGGAACTGCGCGCGGCCGTTGCCGCTTATTATGCCGCGCATCAGCGGCTGGATATTGCGGAAGAGGAGGTCATCATCACCTCCGGAGCCACAGAGGCGCTGGCTGCGACGCTCTTCGCCCTGCTCAATCCCGGCGATGAGGTCATTCTCTTCCAGCCGCTCTATGATGCCTATGGCCCGCTGGTGAAGCGGGCGGGCGCGATCCCGCGCTATGTCAATCTGAAGCCGCCCCATTGGCATCTGCCGCTGGAGAAAGTGGAAGCGCGGATCACGCCACGCACGCGCCTGCTGCTGCTCAACAGCCCGCACAACCCGACCGGTAGCCTCATCGGCGCCGGGGAATGGAAACAGCTTGGCGAGATTTGCGACCGGCACAATCTGATCCTCGTCTGCGATGAGGTGTGGGAGGCGATGATCTTCGACGGCGCGGCGCATTGCTCCCCGCTGGCGGAACCTTCCTTGCGAGGGCGCACGGTGAAAATCGGCTCCGCGGGGAAGATATTCTCGCTCACCGGCTGGAAAGTGGGATGGGCCTGCGCCGCGCCCCCGCTGGCCGAGACGATCGCCCGCATGCATCAATATCTCACCTTCACCACGCCACCTGCCCTGCAATGGGCCGTCGCGGAAGGCCTTGCCCTGCCCCCGTCCTGGCATCGCGACCATCGCGAGCAGCATATGTCCGGGCGAAGGCTGCTCGCCGAGGGGCTGGCCGAAGCGAGCTATGCGGTGCATCTGGGGGCCGCGACATGGTTCCTGCTGGTCGACCTCCACCAGTCCGGCATCCAGATGGCGGATCGGGATTTTTGTGAAAGGCTGGTGCAGGACGGCGGCGTCGCGGCGATCCCGTTCTCCGCCTTTTACGACCAGCAGCCAGAAACCCGCTTCGTGCGGTTCTGTTTCACCAAGTCGCCAATGGCGCTGGAGGCCGCAACGCGCCGCCTCGCCGCCTTCCGCGAGGCGCTGGCCTGAAGCGATCGGGGCTGAAGCGCTCGGGGCGAAAACAGGCCCGGCTGGAACGCCCCATCAGGGGCGCAGTTCGGACAGCCATTGCCCGATCATCGACCGGCCCGCCACCACCGCTTGCGGGCCGAGTTCATCATGGATGGCGCGCATCGACACATCGGTCTCGCCCGCTTCCACCACGGCCTCGGGCCATTGCGTCATCCATTCGTGGAAGCGCGGATCCTCGCCCATTTCGGCGTGAAATTGCAGCGCCAGCAGATTGGAGCCGCGCCGGAACGCCTGATAATCATAGATATGGCTCGACCCCAGCAGTTCCACATTGTCGGGCAGGGTGAAGGTATCGCCATGCCAGTGGAGCACCGGCACCTCCTCGATATGACGCAGCGGCGAGAATCGGCCCGCATCCGTCAGGCGGATCGCGTGAAAGCCCACTTCCTTGCGCGGCCCCTCATAGACATGCCCGCCGAGCGCCGTCGCGATCATCTGCGCGCCGAAGCACACGCCGAGCGTCGGCCTGTCCTCCTCCAGCCGCTGCCGCAGGCGGCGCAACTGGCAGGCGATCCAGGGATATTGGTCCTGCTCATACACCCCCATCGGCCCGCCCATCATGATGAGAAGATCGGGTTCCCGCAGGTCGAGCGCGGCAAAGGCCGGATCGGCGACGTCGATCCTGTCCAGTTCATAACCGGCTTCCTCTATCGGCAGGCGATAACCGGCGATTCCTTCATGGGGCACATGGCGGATGATGAGACCTTTTTTCATGCGCGGGACGATAGGCGCTGCGCCCCGCTTCGGGGAAGATAGTCTTTCTTGGCCGGGGGCAATTCCGATTGTGCATTTCTTATGTTCTGAAATTCCTGAATATAAGCAGGTACTTAACGCGACAAACCCAGAATATGGCGGAAATCGGGGACTTATTTCTTCATTCCCGGCGTCGATATTAACCATTCGACAAGCGGATCTGGCCTATTCGCCGCTTCGATAGCCATGGAAAAGACGTTCAACCCTCCCCTGCTACAGGCCAGCCTTTCGGCGGCGCTGATTCTGGTGGCGGCCCTTGCTCCTCCTGCAAAAGGGGCAATGGTGGCCGTGCCGCTGGGCGCCGCGCCTGCTCGATCGCTGCTTGGGCAGGAAGGGGTCAGGCTGATCGGCGCAGGGACAATCGAAGGCAGTCTGGTCATTCAGGCCGACGCCATCCCGATCGGCTTTGCCCTCACCAATCACATCCTCCTGATGCGGGCCATTCCCGAATTTTGCTCTTCTGGAACCATCGATGCTCAAAACTGATACGCTTACTCTTGCCGGCATGCGCGCGCTGGGCACCCGCTTGCTGGTCGGCCTGATCGCCCTTGGGCTGGTTTCGACCCTGTTGACCGGACTGGTGATTTCCAGCCCCTATCTGTGGGTTGCGATGGCGATTGCGCTGGGAGCCTTCGCCCTGCCCGCCTGGAATCTCCATACCGGGCGCAATGATGCGACGGCCCGCCTCACCCTGGGGCTGGCCGCGCCGCTGGCGCCCGCCGCCCTCCTGTGCGTGACCGCCGGGCAGGACTGGCAGGTCGACATGCACATGGTGTTTTTCGTCATACTGGCGACGCTGGTGATCCTGTGCGACTGGCGCGCGATCCTTGCCGGCACGGTCGTCACCGCGCTCCATCACCTGCTGGTGACGCTGGTGGCGCCGCATCTGGTGTTCGGCACCGACGTCAGCATCTTCCGCGTGCTGCTGCATGCCGTGCTGGTGCTGATCGAGGCCGGGATATTGATGTGGACCGCCAATGCGCTCGTCGCCCTGCTCGATCATTCGGAAAAGGCTCTGCACCAGTCCGAGGCCGCCGCGAACCATATCCGCACGCAGCAGGCGGTGCGGGCGCGCATCATCACCGCCGTGCAGGAAGGGCTGAACCGGCTTGCCACCGGTGATCTGCGGGTCCGCCTTACCGAGGATTTCCCGCAGGAATATGAGCCGCTGCGCGTCGATTTCAACCAGTCTGCCGCCAGCATCGAAAGCGCGATCAGTTCGCTTGTCCAGTCGATCAACACGATCAACGCCTCCATCCGCGAAATCAATGTCGGCACGCATGACCTCGCCCAGCGCACGGAGCAGCAGGCGACCACGATCGGCGGCGCCAGCGAGGCGGCCTCCGTCACCAGCCAGGCCGCGCTCTCCGTCGCCTCGCGCGCCGGGCAGAGCGGCGACCTGTTCAGCGTCGCCTTCGCCGATGCGGAACAGAGCCAGGAGGTCGTCACCCAGGCCCGCAATGCGATGACCGCGATCAGCCGCTCATCGGGAGAAATCAACGCGATCATCGGCATGATCGAGGGCATCGCGTTCCAGACGACGCTGCTTGCGCTCAATGCCGGGGTCGAGGCCGCGCGGTCGGGCGAAGCCGGGCGCGGCTTTGCCGTCGTCGCCACCGAGGTACGGGCTTTGGCGGAGAAATGCGCGGAAGCGGCCGCCAGCATCCGCGAGATCATCGCCCGCAATACCAGCCAGATCGGCGAGGGCGTGGAACTGGTGGAAAAAACCGGATCGACGCTCAACGCGCTGGTCGACCGCTTTGCCGATCTGCGCGCGCTTATCGACGAGATCGCGGACTCCACGCGCCGCCAGTCCAGCTCCATCACGCAGGTAAGCACCGGCATTTCGGATATCGAACGCGCAACCCAGTCCAATGCGGCGATGGTCGAGGAATCCAACGCGGCGACCCATGCGCTCGCGCAGGAGATGCAGCGGATCAGCGATCTGGCCGCACGCTTCCGCTGCGCGGCCTGAACAGGAGAGAAAGGAAAGCCCTGGACGCACTATCCGTTCAGGGCTTTCATTCCTTCCTCCTCGCCCTTCTCCGCCATCATCCGCGCCGGTTGCGCCGACCGGACGCTGACCGCCTCGCCGACCAGCAGCAGCACCGGCCCACTGCCCAGCGAGCGGGCGGCGATGCCCAGCAGGTCGAGCCGCGTGCCGATGCTGCGTTCCTCGGGCAGGCTGGCATTCTCTACCGCCATGACCGGCGTGGCGGCCGGAAGGCCCGCCGCGATCAACCGTTTCGCCAGCAGGTCCGCGCTCGATTTCCCCATATAGATGGCGATCGTCGCGGCCGGATCGGCCAGCGCCTTCCAGTCGAGATCGAGCTGGTCGCCCTCCCGCACATGCGCGGTCACGAACACCAGCTTGCGGGCCAGCCCGCGCAGCGTGAGGGACAATCCCATGCTCGCCGCCGCCGCAGAGGCGGCCGTGATGCCGGGGCAAATGCGGGCCTGCACGCCATGGCTGGCGAGCGCCGCCATCTCCTCCATGGAGCGCCCGAAGATCGAAGGATCGCCGCCCTTTAATCGCACCACCCGCCGCCCCGCGAGCGCGGCGCGGACGATAAGATCGTTGATGCTCTCCTGATCCTTGCTGTGCCGCCCGGCCCGCTTGCCGACGCTGACCTTCTCGACAGCTTCGGGGATGAGATCGAGCACGCCCGACCCCACCAGCGCGTCGAAGAAGACGATATCGGCAGCGCGGAGCAGCTTTTCGGCCTTGCGGGTGAGAAGGTCGGGGTCGCCCGGCCCCGCCCCCACCAGCCAGACCTCACCCGGAGCGATCGGCATATCAACCATCATGACGTCTCCCTTCAGGCCATGCCCTGCAACGCTTCCTTGCGGCCGATGAGGATGCGGCCGCCGTCGATCTTCACCGGAATAGTGGGCACGCAGCCCTTGTCCTCGCCCTGCGCCTCGCCCGTGACGAGGCTGATGCGCCAGTTGTGCAACGGGCAGGTGACAGTGGTGTCATGCACGATGCCTTCCGAAAGCGGCCCCTGCTTGTGCGGGCACTGGTTGAGGAGCGCATAGACGCTGCCATTGGCGGTGCGGAAGATCGCAATCTCCTCGCCTCCGCGCACCGGCAGCGTGCGTGCGCCCAGGGCCGGAAGCTGATCCACCGAGCCGATGTCGAGCCATTCCGCTATCATCTGGGCTTGGGTGTGGACGCGGTTCGACGGGCTTGCGGTTTTCATGGCTGCGATACGGGTCATGCTGCGCCTCCTACGACGGCAAAGGGACGGATTTCGGCGATGGGCTTGTGGAGATGGCTTTCCGCGCCCGCCGCGCGCTCGGCCCATGGATCCTTCTGAAGGAAGCTCTGCGCATAGAGGAAACGCGCGCGCAGGGCCTCGCGCCCGGTTGCGTCCTCGACGATGCGCTGCTTCACATAATCAAGGCCGACCCGCTCGACCCAGGGCGCGGTGCGATCAAGATAGCGGGCCTCCTCGCGGTAGAGCTGGATGAAGGCCGCGCAATAATCCATCGCCTCCTGCTCGGTCGCGACCTTGCACAGCAGGTCCGTGCCGCGCAGATGAATGCCGCCATTGCCACCGATATGCAGTTCATATCCGCTGTCGACGCAGATGACGCCGAAATCCTTGATCGTCGCCTCCGCGCAATTGCGGGGGCAGCCGGACACGGCGATCTTGAACTTGTGCGGCATCCAGCTGCCCCATGTCATCTGTTCAAGCCTGATGCCGAGGCCGGTGCTGTCCTGCGTGCCGAAACGGCACCATTCCGAACCGACGCAGGTTTTCACCGTGCGCAGCGCCTTGCCATAGGCATGGCCGGAAACCATCCCCGCCGCATTGAGATCGGCCCAGATGTCGGGCAGGTCCTCCTTGCGGATGCCGAACAAGTCGAGCCGTTGCCCGCCCGTCACCTTCACCATGCGCGCGCCATATTTCTCGGCGGCATCGGCGATGGCGCGCAATTCGGCCGGGGTCGTGACGCCGCCCCACATGCGCGGCACCACCGAATAGGTGCCGTCCTTCTGGATATTGGCGTGCATCCGCTCATTGACGAAGCGGCTCTGCGGGTCCTCGACATGCTCTGCGGGCCAGGCGCAGAGCAGATAATAGTTGAGCGCCGGGCGGCAGGAAGCGCAGCCATCGGGCGTCGACCAGCTGAGCGCCTGCATCACCGCCGGAATTTCCTTCAACTGCTTGTCGAGGATCGCGGCGCGCACCTCCTCATGGGTGAAGCTCGTGCATTTGCACATCGGCTTGACCTGCCGTTGCCCGGCGAACTGGTCGCCCAGCGTCAGCGCGAGGAGATTTTCGACGAGGCCGGTGCACTGGCCGCAGCTCGCCGACGCCTTGCAGCCCGCGCGCACCGCATCGAGATCCTGCGCGCCGCCATGGATGCAGGCCACGACCCGGCCCTTGGAAACGCCGTTGCAGCCGCAAATCTCCGCATCATCGGCAAGGGCCGCGACCGCCGCGAGCGGATCGGCCGACGCGCCGCCACCGGCCGCAAAGGCCTGCCCGAAGATCAGCGCCTCGCGAATGTCGCCGATATCCTCCTCCTTGCGGAGCAGATCGAAATACCAGTTGCCGTCGGTGGTGTCACCATAGAGCACCGCGCCCACCACCTTGTTGTCGCGCACGACAACCCGCTTGTAGACGCCCCGCGTCGCATCGCGCAGCACGATATCCTCGCTGCCTTCGCCGCCGGAGAAATCACCGGCGGAGAAAAGGTCGATGCCGCTGACCTTCAGCTTGGTCGACGTGAAGGAGCCGATATAGCCCGTGGGGTTGCCGGTCTGGCTGTCGGCGAGCGCGCGGCACATCTCCCAGAGCGGCGCGACAAGGCCATAGACCTGCCCGCGATGCTGCACACATTCGCCGACCGCCAGCACGGCCGGGTCGCTCGTCATCATATGATCGTCGACGAGGATGCCGCGCTCCACCTCCAGCCCGGCCTGCCGGGCGAGCGCGGTGGAGGGACGGATGCCCACCGCCATCACGACGATGGAGCAGGGAATATCCCGTCCGTCCTTCAGGCGCACGCCCTCTACCCGGCCCTTGCCGTAGATTTCGGCGGTGTCGGCCTGCGTCAATATGGTCTGGCCGCGCCGTTCCAGCTCGCTCTTGAGCAGCCAGCCCGCCGCCTCGTCCAGTTGCCGCTCCATCAGCGTCGGCATCAGGTGGATGACCGTCACCTTCATGCCGCGCAGCGAAAGGCCGTGGGCCGCCTCAAGACCCAGCAGGCCGCCGCCGATCACCACCGCCTCGCCGCCGCGATTGGCGGCCTCCAGCATCGCGCCCACATCCTCCATATCGCGGAAGCTGATGACGCCCGGCAGGTCCTTGCCCGGCACCGGGATGATGAAGGGATCGGAGCCGGTTGCGATCAGCAGCCGGTCATAGCGCTCTGTCCGTCCGGACTTCGCGGTCACGGTCTGCGCGGCGCGATCCACGCCGGTGATCGCATCCCCGGTGACGAGCGTGATGCCGTTATCGGCATACCAGTCCTCGCCGTTGATGATGATGTCCTCGAAGCTCTTTTCCCCGGCCAGCAGCGGCGAGAGCATGATGCGGTTATAGTTGACCCGAGGTTCGGCGCCGAAGATGGTGATGCGGAACCTGCCGGGATCACGGGCGAGGATTTCCTCCACCGCGCGGCATCCCGCCATGCCATTGCCGACGACGACCAGATGCGGGCGGCTGTTGCTGTTATCCTGTTGCATCAGATGCGTACTCCCTGAATGGCGGCGCCCCAGGTCGTGCGCCATCTTTTCTTGACAGAGGTGAGACCGGCGAGCGCGACCAGCGCCAGCGCGGCGAAGATGAGGAACCCGGCGGACGGGCTGCCCGTCCATTGCTTGGCAAGGCCGAGCGAGGAAGCGAGGTAGAAGCCGCCCACGCCGCCGCCGAAGCCGACCAGCCCGGTCATGATGCCGATCTGGTGGCGGAAGCGCTGCGGCACGAGCTGGAACACCGCGCCATTGCCGACGCCCAGCACCGCCATCACCGCGAAGAAGAGCGGGAAGAGCGCGGCGAACTGATGGGGCGCGAGGCTGATCGTGACGAGCAGGAGGACCGCGACCGCATAGACCAGCGAGAGCGTCCTGATGCCGCCGATCCGGTCAGCGAGCGCGCCGCCGATCGGCCGCACCAGCGATCCGGCGAACACGCAGGCCGCCGTCGCATAGCCGGCATGGATCGGGCTGAGGCCGAGTTCGGTCGTATAGAAGATCGGCAGCGATCCCGACAGGCCGACAAAGCCGCCAAAGGTCACACCGTAGAAGAGGATGAACCACCAGGCGTCGCTTTCGCCCAGCATGCGCAGATAGTCCCGCGCATAGACACCCATGCTGCGTGCGGGCGGCTGGTCGGGGCTGTCCTTCACGAGGATCATGTAGAACAGGAAGATGATCGTTACCGGGATCGCCGCAATGCCGAACACCGCGTTCCAGCCGAAGGCCCGCGCCAGCAGCGGCGCGAACAGGGCTGCGAGCACCGTGCCCGAATTGCCCATGCCCGCGATCCCCATCGCCTTGCCCTGATGTTCGGGCGGATACCAGCGGGAAGCGAGCGGCAGCGCGACCGCGAAGGAAGCGCCCGCAAAGCCGAGGATGACGCCGATTGCAATGAGGCCATGGAGGCTGCTGACACCGAAATGCCAGGCGGCGAGCAGGCCGACGATAACGATGACCTGCCCGATCGCGCCGGTGATCTTCTGCCCGATCTTATCGACGAGGAAGCCGTTGACGAGCCGCAGCACCGCGCCGGCCAGCGTCGGCACCGCGACCATGAAGCCCTTTTGCGCGGGCGTCAGCGAAAGGTCGGAAGCGATGATCGGAGCCAGTGGCCCCAGCATGTTCCACACCATGAAGGCGACGTCGAAATACAGGAACGCCATGATGAGCGTGGGCCTGTGCCCGGATTGCCAGAAGGATTGTCCGCTCATTTAGCATGATCCTTGAGTGAGAGGGACCTGAGAGAAGAGGGCGAAGAAAGACGCTTGACGAAGGGCCGGGCCGTCCGCTCCCCTCGTGCGTGCGCGATGGCGCGCGGCGAGGGAGAGGGGCGGTCATGAGACCCGAAGGACGATTGCAGGTGGCGATGGGATATGTCTCCGCGCAGGGGCGCAGGGAGGACAATCAGGATTTCGTCGGACTTTATGAAGCGACCGAAACCGAGCGCGCGCGCCACGGCATGATCGCGGCGCTCGCCGATGGGGTCGGCGGCGCGAAGGGCGGCCGCATCGCCGCGGAACTGGCGGTGCGCGCGCTTATCGAGGGGCTGTACGACCAGCCCGACACCATCGGCCCGGCAGCGGCGGCGCAACGGGTGATGGCCCCGTTCAACAGCTGGCTTCACGCGATGGGGCGAACCGAAAGCATGGCCCATGCCGCCACCACTTTTACCGCATTGGTTATCAGGGGCCGCCGCGCCCATGTGCTGCATGTGGGGGACAGCCGCGCCTGGCATTATCGCGACGGACGGCTCACCCTGTTGACGCAGGACCATGCCCACAGCCACCCCGACCGCCGCCATATCCTCTATCGCGCGCTCGGCATCGAGGAGCGCCTGCGCCTCGACCATCGGGAAATCGCGCTGGCGGAGCATGACCGGCTGCTGCTCACCAGCGACGGCGTGCATGGCAGCCTGTCGCTGCGCCGGATCGAAAAGCTGCTGGGCGCGCGCAATTCGGCGCAGGCAGATGCCGACGCGCTGGTGGAGGCCGCGCTCGCCGCCGGAAGCCAGGACAATGCGAGCGCGGTGCTGCTCGACATCGTTGCCCTGCCCGCCGTCGATCATGACAGCCTCGCAGGCGATCTGGAGCGCCTGCCCATCCCCGGACCGCCGGGCGCGGGGGAAAGCATCGACGGCTTCCGCCTCGATGAACAAATTGCCGATGGCCGCTACACCCGCCTTTTCCGCGCCACCGACAGCCGCACCGGCCAGATCGTCGCGATCAAATTCCCCAAGCCCGCCCTGCTGTCCGAAGGCGGCGCGCGCCTTGCCTTCATGCGGGAGATGCTGGTGGGAAGCCGGGTTTCCAGCCCCTTCGTCGCGGGCGTCATCATGGTGCCGCCCGACCGGCAGACCCGGCTCTATGGCGTCCAGCCCTTCTATGATGGCGAAACCATTGAGGCCCGTCTGGCGCGCCCGGTCAGCCTGCGGCAAGGGCTGGATATCGCGATCCGCCTCACCCGCGCGGTCATCGCCCTGCATCGGCTCGATATCATCCATCGCGATATCAAGCCCGACAATGTGATCCTGTGCGCCGATGGCGGCCTGAAACTCATCGACCTCGGCGTCGCACGACTGCCCCGGCTCGATGATTTTGAGGCGAACGAGATACCCGGAACGCCGAGCTACCTCTCGCCCGAAATGTTCTCCGGCAATCCGGGGGACGAGGCAACGGACCAGTTCGCGCTGGGCGTCACCCTCTGGCGGTTGTTCCTGCGCAGCTATCCCTATGGCGAGATCGAGGCGTTCAGCCGCCCGCGCTTCCGCACACCCCAGCCGCCCGGCAAGACCCGACCCGACCTTCCCGCCTGGCTGGAAAGCGTGCTGATGCGCGTCGTCGCCATCGATCCGGCCGATCGCTTCGGCGATCTCGTGGAATTGCTGCGCGCGCTGGAAGGCGGGGCCGCCGTGCCGCGCGTCGTGCCCGGCTTCGTACCGCTGATCGAGCGCGATCCCGCCCGGTTCTGGCAGATCGTTTCGGTGCTGCTGGGAATAGCGCTGCTGATCTCGCTCGCCTGGCGCTGAGGGACGAAAGGCGGGATGCAGGGCGCGTTGGGCGCCCATCCCCTTCCGTTCCATCATTGCCTGACCGTTCCGCATGATCCCGCTGCTGCCTCGCCGTTAGAACAACGCAAAAAAGCCGCGCGACCCGAGCCTTGAAACTCGAACCGGCGGCGTCATTGCCTGTGATTGAAATGAGCGATGCCACGCCATTGCGGCATCTGATACCAAGAAGAGCAACCTTGCCCTTCGCAGGATTACAAACTGGGTAAATTCAGTTTATCTCGCAAGTGCAAAATTTGCATCAGCGAAATCAGATGGTGATCCCATCCTCCGCCAGATAGGCGAAAGGTTCATCCGGATCGAAGAGCCTGCCGTCGAAGAAACGGTCCGGCCCCATGACGAGACGCCCGCCATGGCTGCCCATTCCCATCGGCGCGCTGATCGCGCCTTCCACCTTCAGGCTCGCACCGGGCAACACCGCGCCGGTCCCCGCAAAGGCGGAACGGTAGATATCCGGGCGGAACATCGCGGCGGCGGCGGCAAATCCCTCCTGCGTCGGTTTCGCATGGCCCCATCGCACCATCTGCGAATAGAGCCACATCGCCTGACTGCGCCAGGGAAAGCTCGCCGCCTCGCCATGAAGGACGAGGAAATCCGGCACGACCACTTCCTGCCCGCCCCTGCCGCAAATCAGCCTGCCCGAAAGGCCGCGCGCGATCAGTTCGGCGGGCAGGCCGATATAGTCCTCCCGCGCCAGCAGGTTCGACACTTCTTCGACATGCGCAGGATCGGCGGCGAACTGTCCGGCCGCATAGAGCACGCGCAACAGCGCCTCCACTTCCCCGCGCCGTTCGTCCAATATTTCGGCGCGAAAGCCGAGCAACTTCTCCACCCCGCGCGACCATATGCGCGACGTAGCGGAAATGATGACGCCATCCCCCCGCTCCACGGCAAGGCTGTTCCATGGCTCCCCCACGACGGAACCGTCTATTTCCCCGGCAGCGAAGGCATCGGCGATGAGCGGCGGCGCGATCACGCAGATCTCCACATCGCGATCGGGGTCGCAACCGCATGCTGCCAGCCAATAGCGCAGCATGTAATTATGGCTGGAATAGCGATGAACCACCGCGAAACGCAGCCGCCGCCCGCGCGCAGCCGATGCCTTCGCCACCACCGCCAGCCGCTCTCCCAAAGAGCGCGCATCCGCCTCGATGCCGATGCCCAGCAATTCGGCCAGCACCTGCGACACCGCGATGGCATTGCCGTTGAGGCCCAGCATGAAGGGCGCGCCGATCGCCTGCGCCGGGCGATCCAGCCCCAGCGCCATCGCCATGGCGAGCGGCGCGACCAGATGCGCGGCATCCGTCTGGCCATAGGTCAGGCGGTCGCGCACCGCCGCCCATGTCCGGTCGCGCACCAGATCGATCGTCACGCCTTCCCGCTCGGCGAACCCCATTTCCCTTGCGATCACCGGCAGCGCGCAATCGACCAGCGGCAGAAATCCTATGCGAAACCGGCTCATATGCTTCCCCCCAGCAGGCTGTCGGCGGTAATCAGCGCCTCGGCGACCTCCGCGAGCCTGCGGCCACTATCCATCGCCTGCTTGCGCAGCAGCGCATAAGCGGTCGGCTCATCGACACCGCGCCGCTTCATCAGCAGCAGCTTTGCCTTGTCCACCGTCTTGCGTTCCGCAAGGGCGGAGCGGGCCTCGTGCAATTCGGACTGGAGGCGGGCAAAGGCATTGAAGCGCCGCACCGCCAGTTCCAGCACCGGCTTGATTCGATCCTTGCGCAGGCCATCTACGACATAGGCCGATATGCCCGCATCCACGGCCTCGGCGATCGAGGCTTCGTCCGACTGGTCCACGAACATCGCGATGGGCCGCGCGAGCGCGCGGGAAAGCGCGAAGCTTTCCTCCAGCATGTCGCGGCTGGGATTTTCAAGATTGATGAGGATCACGTCGGGGGAAAGCCGTTCCAGCTCCGCCACGACGCCATGCCGCTCGACCAGCACCACGATATCGGCGAGGCCCGCTTCGCGCAGTCCTTCCTCTATCACGGCGGCGCGCGCCGCGCTTTCATCGATGATGGCGATCTTCACGACGCTTGCATTTCCCCGTTCGCGCTTTTCTTTCCGCCCGGCTAGCAATTTCGCGGCTGGTCCGCAAAGCGGAAAAAGCGAGGGCGGATACGCGCCTCTCCATATTCCCTTCATCAATTGCCGGTAAAATACCGGTTCAGGGCTTGTCAGAGAGGCGCCGCCCCCGCAAAATCGGGGCGAATGTGGGAATGGGGGTCAGCAAATGTGGTCTGCAATCGAGTGGCGCCTGAAGCGCGCGCTCTACAATCATCGGTGCAGGGCTATATTGGCGACGCCCCCCATCCGCGCCCGGCAGGATGGCGTGGTGATCTTCTCGATGATCGGGACGCAGGTGCTGATCCCCTATCTGGTGGCGGCGAAATCGCTCGACCATCATCTGCGCCGGGGCCGCTTTGTCGTGATGGACGACGGCACGCTGACCGACGCCGACAGGAAAGTGCTGCGCGAACATCTCGACGATCCGCGCATCCTTCCGCTCAGCGCCGCCGATGTCGGCCCCTGCCCCACGGGCGGCACCTGGGAAAGGCTGCTGACCCTGCTCGACATGGCCGGGGACGATTATGTGATCCAGCTCGATTCAGATACGGTGATCACCGGCCCCGTGCCCGAAGTGGTGCAGGCGGTCGCGGACAACGCAAGCTTCACCCTGCTCGGCGCGGAAACCCCGGTGGAGGAGATCGCCGATGTGGCCGACTTCACCCGTCGCTCCTTTCCCGGCGGCGCGCCGACGCATGAATGCCGCACCGGCCATATTCAGGGTGCGACCGAATCCATTCTGACCGAATTGTCCCTGCCGGGCTGGCCGCAGCTTCGCTATGTGCGCGGCTGTTCGGGCTTCGCCGGCTTTGCGCGGGGGCAGAACAGGCAACTCGCTACCGCCTTCTCACAAGGGGCGAGCGCGATCCTCGGCCCGAAAAGGTGGAGCGAATGGGGCACCGAGCAGGTGACATCCAGCTTCGTCATCGCCAATGATCCCGGCGCGCGGGTGCTGCCCTCCGCCCGCTATATCAACTATTGGGGCGAGACATTGCCGCCCGACCCGGCTTTTCTCCATTTCATCGGAACCTATCGCTGGCATCGTTTCGAATATCTGAACTGGTCGATGCGGGCGATCCGCGAACTGGGCCGCCAATAGGGTCAGTCGCTGGCGGGCATCTCGATCTTGCGGTTGCGGATCATCGCGATCAACTCACGCAGCATCTCCCGCCAGAACAGGAAGAGCAGCCCGCCATAGCAGGCCACCCCGCAGGCGATAAGTGCAACCAGCCGCACCGCGACAGGCAGCGGCGGCAAGAGCAGGGACAGGCCGAACACCGCCAGCGCCATCGGGATCGATGCGCCGAGCGCAGGGGTGATCGCGCGCAGCAGATCCCGCACATGCACGCCCAGCACCGGCGCGCCCACGCGGATCGTCGCCAGCGTCAGCAAGGGGATGCCCGCCGACCATGCGCAGGCCAGCCCCAGGCTGCCATGGTTCACCCCGATCAGGAAGGCGGTAGGCATCAACAGCGCGCCGATCCCCGCGATCCACGCGTTGAGATAGGGTTTCCCGACCGCGTTCAGGGCAGGAGCGAACAGCACCTGAAGCGAGTAGAAGGGCATGGAAGCCGCGATAATCGCCACGAGCGGCGCCATGCCCAGCCATTTGTGCCCGAACACTATCTCCACCATCGGCAGCGCGACCACCGCCATGCCCAGATAGAGCGGGCTGGCCACGAGCAGGATCATGCGCGCCATGCGGCAGAAGGCGCGGCTCAGCATCGGCTTGTTCGCCTGCATCCGCGAATAGACCGGGAAGGCGACATCGTTGAACGGCGGGATGAAGCGCCCGACGAAAATCTGGGTGAGGAACAGCGCTTCGGAATAAAGGCCAAGCTCATGGGGGTGCAGCACCCGCCCACCGATCAGGATGTCGGCCTGGCTCTGCACCATGATGAGCATCTGCGACCCCAGGATTGACGCGCCGAACAGCAGCATCCCGCCCGATCCGCGAAAATCGAAACTCGGCCAGATGAAGAAGCGCGTGGCGATGACATTGCCGAGGCCCTTGACCCAGAAGCCGACAATGGGCGCGATCACCAGCGTCCACACGCCCCAGCCGAGCAGCGCGCCCGCCAGCGAGACGGTCGCGGTGACGAGCGCGGTGATGATATTGACCAGCGCGGGCCGCTTGAAGGCGAGGCTGCGGCCGATCAGCACCTCGGGCAGGGAGATGAACGGCGTGGCCATGTAGATCAGCGCCTGCACCCGCAGCATCGTCGCCACCAGCGGTTGCCCATAATAATCGGCGGCAACGCCCGCCAGCATCAGTTGCAGCAGCGCCAGCCCGCTGTTGAGGACCAGCATCAGTCCGAAGGCCTGCCGCACCTGCCGGCTTTCCAGCGTCGGCGACTGGACCAGCGCGCTGACAAGACCGACGCCGTTCATGAAGCTCATGAAATTGAGCACCACCTGCGTCATCGCATAAAGGCCATAATCGGCGGGATCGAGCAGGCGCACGACGATCAGCGTGCTCGTCCAGGAAACGATCTGCGCGAGAATCTGGCTGCCCGAGCGCCAGAAAACGGCGCTTCTCACCCGGCTGCTGAAATGCTGGTCCTCAATATCGGCATCCTGATGATGATCCATCGACGCGCCTTCAGATCGGCAGGGCCAGTTGCTGGGCGGCGATGAACAGCAACGCGCACAACAGCCCTACGACCATGCTGCGCCGGTCGCGCACGGCAAAGGCGACCGGATCGCCATCCACCTCGCCGCGCCGCGCCATCATCCAGATACGGTTGATCCAGTAGAGCAAGGGCAGGCAGATGAACCAGAGCAGATGCGGCGTCTGATAATGGCGGGCCGTCCCCAGATCATTGGCGAACAGCGCCAGCACGAGGATCGAGACCATGCCCGCGCCCATGCCTGCCATCATCACCACATCGAGGTCGCTCGGCTCATAGCCGCGCCCTTCCAGCATCCGGTCGGGGTGAACGGCGTCGCGCAATTCGATATAACGCTTGAGATAGGCAAGGCTGAGGAACAGGAACACCGAGAAGAGCAGCAGCCAGAAGGACAAGCCGACACTGATCGCCACCGCGCCGATCCACAGCCGAACCGTATAGAGCGAGGCCAGCGCGATCACATCGGCGACCATCACCGCCTTGATGCGGAAGCTATAGGCGCAGGTCAGCACAACATAGACGAACAGCGCCACGAACAGCGGCATCCCCCCGATCGCCAGCGCGCCGCCCAGCCCTGCCACGCCCAGCACCAGAGAAAGCATCAGCGCCGCCGGAATGGAAAGATCGCCATGGGCGACGGGCCGGCGATATTTGGTGCGGTGGGCGCGGTCGGCCTCCACGTCCAATATATCGTTGATCAGATAGATGGCCGACGCGATCAGCGACATGCAGAGCAGCGCCGCGATCGCCTTCCCCATGATGGAGGGCGAAAGGAACATGCCCGAGGTCAGCGCCGGAACGAGCACCAGTCCATTCTTGGTCCATTGATGGATACGCATGGCCTTGAGCGCCGCGCGCCAGAAGGGAGGCTTCTTCTTCTCCTTCTCCGCCAGCCGCTCCACGGCAAGGCCGGAAGGGCTATGACCCACCGTCCACCCCTGCCGCGCGGCCCGCCACAGGGGGAGATCGGCGCGGCTGTCGCCGACATAATCGAAAGGCGCATCCCCGCCCAGCGCCTCGCGGATGGCGGCCAGCTTTGCCCCCGACTTGCGGTTGGCCCGCCCCCTGGTGCCGATGATCGCCTCATCCAGTTCCAGATGCCGGGCGATACGGCGGATATGGGTCCAGTGGCTCGCGCTGGCGAGGATGACGGGGCGCCCCTCCCGCTTTGCCGCAGCGATAAGATCGATGACTTCGGGCCGATAGGGCAGCCGCGTCGGCTCGATCCGCCGATGGCGCGCGACCAGCGTCTTGGCGAGGGCGCGCCCCATGACCAGCCAGAACAACAGGCGCAGCGCATGGCCCAGCCCTTGCCGGGCATAGAGGACGAAGCTTTCGATCGAGATGTCCGCGCGGGTCAGCGTTCCGTCGACATCGACGAACAGCGGGACCTGCTCCCTGCCCTCCAGCTTTCCTTCATGCTGCATCGATGTACCTCCCCAAGCGTCCCCTTGCCGAGCCTTGCCATCGTTCGGCCCGTAGCGGCAATACAAAAGAAGAGAAAGCAGCGACGGGGCAAAAGCGGACAGGCATGACGCCTCTGTAAAGCCGAATATTGAGCCTTTGGTTAAGAGCGGAAATTTAATGTTCCGCGGCAGGGACTTCCCACCCGATCCAAAAAGAAGATAGAAGATAAAGAAAATTCAATATCTTTTGCCTAGACCCTCCCTATCCCTTTCCTTTTTCCTGTGTGAGAGCATCGGTCCATGTCCATTCGACGCCCCATACTGCCACAGACCCCGCTGCAATGGGCGGTCCTGCTTCTGCTGCTGGGTTGTTCGCTGCTGCCGATCATCGTCGCGCCGATTCCCGGCCTGTCGGACCTGCCCAACCATATCGCGCGCCATTATGTGTTCTTCCATATTGGCGAGGGCAGCCCGCTCGATCACTATTATGAGGTGCATTGGCGCTGGATCGGCAATCTGGGCGTGGACCTGCCGGTGCTGGGCCTCATGCATTTCATGGATGTGCAGAGCGCGACGCGAATCATCGTCGCCTTTATCGCGCCCTTGACGATAATATCCCTGCTCGCCCTCTCCCGCTCCGCCCATGGACGGGTAAGCGCAAGCGCGATGCTGGCAATGCCGCTCGTCTTTCATCACGCCTATATGTATGGCTTCATCAATTACTGCCTCAGCGTGGCGCTGGCGTTCCTGGTGCTGGCGCTCTATCTGGCCAGACCGCCCGAAAGCTGGCGGGGATGGCTGCTTTATGCGCTGCTCGCTATCGGCGTGTGGACCGCGCATATGGGCGGATGGAGCATATTGGCGGTGGCGGCCGGTTGCGCCGAACTGATCCGCATCCGCTCGATGCGAGGGCTGACACAGGCCGCCGCGCGGCTGACCGCGCTCGCGACCCCGATCATACCAATGCTGCTGTGGCGCGGAGAAGCCGTGGGCGGCAAGCTGTTCGGCTGGACCGACCAGAATATCATCTGGGCCAAGGCGCTCAATTTCATCCTTGTGCTGAAAGGCTGGTCGAAAATCCCCGACCTGATGATTACCGGCACGATCGGCCTGCTCGCGCTGCTGGCGCTATTCTGGGCGAGCCGTCGCCGCATTGACGATCGCCTGTTCGCCGCCGCTTTCGGCATCTGCCTCATGACGACGCTGATCCCGACAAGCGTGATGGGAAGCTGGGGCGCGGATTTCCGCCTCGCACCGGCTGGCATCATCCTGTTCCTGCTCTCCATCGCCCCGGCGGCCGATCCGAAACGGGAACGGTTGATTTTCGTGGCCGGGCTGACGCTCTTCGTCGTCCGCACGGTAGGCATCGCGGCCAGCTGGCATCGCGACGGTCTGGTGCTGGAACAAAGGCTGCGCATTGTCGAGGATGTGCCCTATGGCAGCCGCATGGGCTTTCTCGCGGTGCAATCCCGGTGCGATTATCCCTGGGTGCTCAACCCAGAACGCAAATTGCCCGCATTGGCGCTGGTGCGGCGGGACCTCTATATCAACACCCTGTTCAAGGTGGATGGCGCGGACCTGATGACCATCCGCCAGCCACGGGATCGCGTCAGATGGTTCGACCTGTCGGAGGATGTGGATGCGGTTTGCCCCGAGGGCGGCGTCGACCAGTTCGCCCTTGGCCGGCGCATCGCCGACATGGCACAGGATGATTTCGGCCGCATCTGGATATGGGGAGCCAAGGTCGGAGATATCGCCCTGCCCCGTGGCTATCGCGTCATCCGCAGCAATGGCGATGATATACTGATCGGCCGCTGAAACCGCCTATAATAAGGATCGACCCTCTCATGACCCTGCGCCTTTTCCTCCTCATCCTCGCGAGCGTCAGCCTCTCCGCGCTTGCCCAACTGGCGCTGAAAATTGGCACGAGCGGCGCCACGGCGGCGCGCTCGGCAGGCCTGGGCGGGGAAATGGGGGGGCTGATGCAGTCGCCGATGATCTTCGTGGGGCTGGGCCTCTACGGCTTCGGCGCGCTGCTCTGGCTGTTCGTGCTGGGTCGCGCGCCGCTCTCGCTCGCCTATCCCTTTGTCGGGATCGGGTTCATCCTGACGATGTTCGCCGGGATATTCTATCTCAATGAAGGTGTGAGCGCGGCCCGCGTCGCCGGAACGCTGATGATCGCGGTGGGCTGCGTGCTGGTGGCGCGCTCGGCCTGATAGGGAAAGAGCCGGAAAGCATGTCGCTTCCCGGCTCCTGTATCTTCTGAAATATCAGGCCAGTTCCTCGGGCCAGTAGAGGCGCATCGGATTGGTGACGAGCAATTTCTGCTGAAGCTCCGCCGTCGGCGCGATCCGGGGGATCATGTCGACGAGCGCTCCATCATCGGGAATGGCCTTCTGCATATTGGGGTGCGGCCAGTCGGTGCCCCACAGCACGCGGTCGGAATAGTCCGCGACCAGCGGCGCGACCGCGCGCGCGAAATCATCCCATGGCGGCCCCTTGGGTTCTTCGAGCCGGTCGGGGCACGTCACCTTGGTCCAGATATCCTCGCGGGAATCGAGTAGCGCGCGGAATGCCTTCATGTCCGCGCCGTCCGGCCCCTGCGTCACGTCCGGGCGGCCCATATGATCGACGACGATCAGCGTCGGGATCGCATCGAGGAACGGGCGCAGTTCCTCCAATATGTCTGCCTCGAAATAGATGACGACATGCCAGCCGAGCTGCTGGATGCGCTTCGCGACCTCGATGAACTTGTCCTTGGGCGCGTCATCGACAAGGCGCTTCAGGAAATTGAAGCGTACCCCGCGAATGCCGCCTTCGTGCAGCTTTTCCAGCTCCGCGTCGCTGATCGCCGGATCGACCACCGCGACGCCGCGCGCCTTGCCGTTCGCCTTTGCGATGCCGTTGAGCGTCGCCGCATTGTCGGTGCCATGGCAGCTCGCCTGCACGATGACATTGCGCGAAAAGCCGAGCCGGTCGCGCAACGCGAACAGCATATCCGGCCCGGCGTCGCCGGGCAGATATTTGGCCTTGGCGCTGAACGGAAATTCCGCCATCGGCCCGAACACATGGCAATGGGCATCGACCGCGCCCGCAGGCGGGGTATAGGCAGGCTTGGACGGATTGCCGTGCCAGCTGATGATGCGTTCCTGGGTATCGGTCATTAGAAAACCTCTCCATCCATCAATTTGCGCGCGGTGCGAAGCAGGGCGGACGTTTTCACCTGCCCCGCTTCGTCCAGTTCCATCACGCAGGTCATTTCGCCGGTCGGATGCTCGACCGAGAGCGTCTTGCGCTGCCCTTCGGGGATCGAGGCGACCTCGGCCGCGGGCGACCCGTCGATGAGGCAGGCGGTCGCCACGCTCACCGCGCCGAGCACGCCGATCGATGCATGGGCGCGATGCGGGATGAAGCTGCGCACGGTAACGGCCCCGCCCTCGCGCGGAGGGGCGACCAGCATCATTTTGGGCACCGACTTTTCCTTGACGTCGCCAAGGTTCATGCGTTCCCCCACGGCAAGGCGGATCGCCTCGATCTTCGCCTTGAGATCGGCCGCATTGTCGAGTTCCTCACGGCTTTCATAGCCGGTGACGCCGACATCCTCCGCCTTCATCACGACGCAGGGCATGCCATTGTCGATCAGCGTGACGCGCACGCCGTTAACCTCGTCAAAGGCATTCCCCGTGGGGAGCAGCGCGCCGCAGGAGGACCCGGCGGTATCGCGAAACTCCAGCGGCACCGGCGCATGGCTGCCCGGCACGCCGTCGATCTTCGCATCGCCCGCATAGGTGACGCGGCCGCCCGGCGTGCAGACGGTCGCGACCGCGATCTGGCCGGTATTCTCCATGAAGATGGTGACTTTGGTTTCCCCGTCCTGCGCCGTGACAAGGCCGCGCTCGATCGCGAACGGGCCGATCCCGGCGAGGATATTGCCGCAATTCTGCGCGTCGGTGACGATCGCCTGATCGACGAACACCTGAAGGAAGAGATAATCCACATCGACGCCCTCACGGGTCGACTTGCTGACCACGCCGACCTTGCTGGTCAGCGGGTCGGCGCCGCCCATGCCGTCGATCTGGCGCGGATCGGGCGAACCCATGATCCGCAGCAGCAATGCATCGCGCGCGGCGGTGTCTGCGGGCAGGTCTCCTTTAAGGAAATACCCGCCCTTCGACGTGCCGCCCCGCATCCACATCACGCGGGTGCCGGAGGGGCCGGACAGCTCAGACATATTTCAGGCCCATCTGTTCCAGCTTGCCGCGCATGTCATAAATGTCGAGACCGAGTTCACCGGCGGCGAGGCGCTTGCGCTTGGCTTCCTCATTGGCCTCGCGCGCCTGCGCCTTTTCGAGCACGGCGGCGGCATCGGCGCGGGGCACGATGCACACGCCGTCATCGTCGGCGATGATCACGTCGCCCGGATTGACGAGGGCGTTCGCGCACACCACCGGCACATTGACAGACCCCAGCGTCGCCTTGACCGTGCCCTGCGCATGGACGGCCTTCGACCAGACCGGGAAATTCATCTGGGTAAGGTCGCGCACGTCGCGCACGCCCGCATCGATGATGAGGCCACGGCAGCCGCGCGCCTGCGCCGAGGTGGCGAGCAGATCGCCGAAATAGCCGTCGGTGCAGGGGCTGGTCGGCGCCAGCACGATGATGTCGCTTTCCTGAAGCTGCTCGATCGCGACATGCACCATCCAGTTGTCGCCCGGAGGGGCCGAGATCGTCACCGCGCTGCCCGCGATACGCGCGCCGGCGTAGATCGGGCGCATATGCGGCGCCATCAGGCCGGTGCGTCCCTGCGCCTCATGAACCGTGGCGACGCCGCAATGGGCAAGCCCGTCGATCACCGCCCTGTCAGCGCGCTCGATTTTCGTGACGACGACTCCGGTCATGGCAATTCCTCCAGATAGGTTTCGATTTGGGCGCTTAATGTGATCAGCCGCCGGAATCAGGCAAATGCAAAAGGGTGCGCTTTCAATAAACTTTTGCTAAGTCTTGTTCATGAACACCGAGCAATTGAATATCCGGCACCTTCATGCGCTGAGCGCGGTTATCACGGCCGGGGGCATTACCGCCGCCGCCCGCGTCGTCAACCTGACCCAACCCGCGATCACCCAGGGCATTTCCAAGCTGGAACGTCAACTCGGCCTGCGCCTGTTCGAGCGGCGGCCGGGCGGAATGGAGCCTACGGAGGCGGCGCTCATCCTTTCCCGCCGGGCGGAGACGGCGTTGCGCCTCATCGGCAATCATCGCGCCACCGCCGCGCAGATCCGTGCCTTCATCGCCCTCGCGCGGGCGGGCAGCTATGCCGGGGCCTCCGTCGCAACGGGCCTTGCCGAAGCATCGCTGCACCGGGCGGTGAGCGACCTCTCTCTGGTCATGGGTTGCAAGCTCGCCGACAGGCGCGGGCGCGGGGTCACGCTTACCCCGCGCGGCGTCGCCATCGCTCGCAATTTCCGGCTGGCGATGAATGAAATCCATTCGGCGATGGCGGAACTCGCCGCGCTGGAAGGCCGGGAGACGGGACGCATCGCCATCGGCGCGATGCCGCTGTCCCGCGCCCGCGTGCTGCCCGCCGCGATTACCGGTTTCAACCTGCTCTATCCGCAGGTCGACATATTGGTGGTGGAAGGGTCGCACAGCGAACTGGTCGGCCCCCTGCGCGATGGCGAGATCGACATGATGATCGGCGCGCTGCGCAGCGGCGGTCCCGATGAGGGGCTGTCCCAGCAGAAGCTGTTCGATGACCATCCCGTGATCATCGCCCGCAGCGGCCACCCCCTCGCCGATGCGGAGACGATCGACGCGGAGGCGCTCGCCCATTATCCCTGGATCATGGCCGGGTCCGGCACGCCGCTACGCAAATTATGGGAACAGATGTTCGACATGCCGGATTGCCCCCCGCCCCATGTGCCGATCGAATGCGGATCGGTGATGACGATCCGGCAAATCCTGCTCAATGGCAATTTCCTGACGCTGCTCTCGCCCGATCAGGTGGAACTGGAGCTGAAGGCAGGCTGGCTGACCCGCATCAACGCCCCTCTTCCCACGGGAATCAGCCGATCCATCGGCGTAACGCAGCGCAAGGGCTGGCACCCGACACCGATGCAATCCCGTTTCCTCGAAATATTGGGGGAGGAAAGCCAGCGGATGGAGATGCCCGGCTAGTCCACCCGATCCACTCTTCGCATAATCTAATGCAGCTTTCCGTGATTTGATTGGCCATCCCGCTGGCGGGAAACCATAAGATCGACCCATGGACAAGAAAATAGCACTGATCGGCTTTGGAGAGGCCGGCCGCACCTTTGCGGGCGCGGGCCAATGGGGCGCATCGGCATGCGCCTATGATGTTCTCCTCGATGATCCCGATATGCAGGCCGCGCTGGCCGACACCGGCGTCGGCTTTCAGGCGACTCTTGCCGAAGTCCTTGATGGCGCGCCCCTCATACTCTCGCTGGTGACTGCCGACCAGGCGCCGCTGGTCGCTCAGGCCGCCGCGAAGATCATCGCGCCCGGCACCTTCTACTGCGATATGAACAGCGTCGCCCCGCAGACCAAGCAGGCATCCGCCGGGGCAATCGAAGCGGCGGGCGCTTATTATGTCGATGTCGCCGTGATGGCGCCGGTCAATCCGGCCCGTCTTGCAGTCCCGCTCCTGCTGGCGGGCGGCAGGGCCGGGCAGGCGCAGGCGCTGCTGGCCGCCATGGGTTTCGAGAATATGCGCATCGTCGGCGAAGAGGTCGGCCGCGCCTCGGCGATCAAGATGATCCGCTCGGTCATGGTGAAGGGCATGGAGGCGCTGACCGCCGAATGCGTGCTTGCCGCGCAGCAGGCGGGCGTGCTGGAAGAGGTGCTCGCCTCGCTCGACGCCAGCGAAAAGCCCAAGCCCTGGGAAGATCGCGCCGATTATAATCTCGACCGCATGATGATCCACGGCCAGCGCCGCGCCGCCGAGATGGAGGAGGTCGTCAAGACCCTCGAAGGCCTCGGCACCGGCGCGATGATGACCCGCGGCACGGTGGAGCGCCAGCGCGCTATCGGCGACCTCGGCCTCAAGCAGCCGCACGACGGCCTCACCCACAAGATCGAACAAGTGAACCAGAAGGGAGGGATGCAGAAAGCATGACCCTGATTATCGATTGCCACGGCCATTACACCGTTCTTCCCAAGGGCCATGACGCCTGGCGCGAGGAACAGAAAGCCGCGTTCAAGGCAGGCACCCCCTGCCCGCCCTATCCCGAGATCACGGATGATGAAATCCGTGAGACGATCGAGGCGAACCAGCTTCGCCTGATCAAGGAGCGCGGCGCGGACCTCACCATCTTCTCGCCCCGCGCCTCTGCGATGGCGCCGCATGTCGGCGACGAGGCGATGGCCAAGGAATGGGCGACCCGCTGCAACGACCTGATCGCCCGCGTCGTCGGCCTCTTTCCCGAAACCTTCGTCGGCGTGTGCATGCTGCCGCAGTCGCCCAAGGCCGACATGTCGAACAGCATCGCCGAGCTGGAACGCTGCGTCACCGAACTCGGCTTCATCGGCTGCAACCTCAATCCCGATCCGGGCGGCGGCCATTTCACCCATCCGCCGCTGACCGACAAATATTGGTATCCCTTCTACGAGAAGATGGTCGAACTGGACGTTCCGGCGATGATCCACGTCTCGGGCAGCTGCAACCCGGCGATGCACGCGACCGGCGGCTATTATATCGCCGCCGACACCGTGGCGTTCATGCAGTTGCTGGAAGGCGACCTGTTCAAGGATTTCCCGACGCTGCGCTTCATCATCCCGCATGGCGGCGGCGCGGTGCCCTATCATTGGGGCCGCTACCGGGGTCTTGCCGACATGCTGAAGAAGCCGTCGCTCGATACCCATCTGATGAACAACATCTTCTTCGATACCTGCGTCTATCACCAGCCGGGCGTCGATCTGCTCGCCGACGTGATCGAGAACAAGAACATCCTGTTCGGTTCGGAGATGGTCGGTGCCGTGCGCGGGATCGATCCCACCACGGGTCATTATTTTGACGATACCAAGCGCTATGTTGATGCCTTGGATATCAGCGATGCGGAGCGGCACGCGATCTTCGAGGGCAATGCCCGTCGCGTATTCCCCCGTCTCGACGCGAAACTCAAGGAGAGGGGTTTATGAGCTGCAACGAAAATCCGAACAAGGTGCAGGATATCCACGCATATCTTGCCGAATTTGACGACATTCCCGGCACCCGCGTCTTCATCGCGAAGCGCGCGCGCCAAGGCTATCACATGAACCAGTTCGCGATGAGCCTGATGAAGGACGAAAACCGCCAGCGGTTCAAGGCCGACGAGCGGGCCTATCTCGACGAATGGCCGATGACCGAGGAACAGAAGCAGTCGATCCTCGACCGCGATTACAACCGCGCGCTCGACCTGGGCGGCAATGTCTATTTCCTCTCCAAGCTGTTCTCGACCGACGGGATCAGCTTTGCGCAGGCGGTCTCCACCATGACCGACATGAATTTCGAGCAATATACCGCGATGATGGTCGCCGGTGGCCGCTCGCCCGAGGGTGCGCGCAGCATCAAGGAAAATGAAGCGAACGCCGCGCTGACCAAGGTCGCGGTGGAAGACGAGAAATTCGCTGGTCAAGTCAAGGAGGACCGCTGAAATGGCACGCATTACCGCTGGCGTCGCATCGAGCCATGTGCCGTTGCTGGGCGTCGCTTCGGATTTCAACAAATCCGGTGACGATTATTTCCGGCCGATCTTCGCGGGCTATGACTGGACCCGCGAATGGGAAAAGGCCGAAAAGCCGGACGTGGTGATCCTCGTCTATAACGACCATGCGTCGGCCTTCGACATGAAGATCATCCCGACCTTCGCGATCGGCTGCGGCGAAAGCTACAAGTCCGCCGACGAAGGCTGGGGACCGCGCAATGTTCCCGATGTGGAAGGGCACCCCGATCTCGCCTGGCACATCGCGCAGAGCCTTATCCTCGACGAGTTCGACATGACCATCATCAACGAGATGGATGTCGACCACGGCCTGACCGTGCCGCTGACCATGATGTTCGACAAGCCCGAGAAATGGCCCTGCAAGGTCGTTCCGCTCGCGGTCAACGTCGTCACCTATCCGCCGCCGTCGGGCAATCGCTGCTGGGCGCTGGGCGAGGCGATCCGCAAGGCGGTGGAGAGCTTCCCCGAGGATCTCAACGTGCAGATCTGGGGCACGGGCGGCATGAGCCACCAGCTTCAGGGGCCGCGCGCGGGCCTCATCAACCATGACTGGGACAATATGTTCCTCGACGGGCTGATCGGCGACACCGACAAGCTGCGCTATATCCCGCATGTCGAATATCTGCGCGAAACGGGCAGCGAAGGCATTGAAATGGTGATGTGGCTGATCATGCGCGGCGCGCTCGGCAAGAACACCCGCGCCCTGCACCGCCATTATCACGTGCCGTGCAGCAACACCGCGATCGGCCATATCGTCCTGCGCCCCGACAATGGCGAAGGCTTCGACATGACCGGTAGCGACACGGTGGCGATCGCCGCCGAATAAGCGGACAGACCGCCCCCGCCTTCCGGTCATCAGAAGGCGGGGGCGTTTTCGTTGCGTTTCCTCCGCCCCGGGCGGAAAGACTTGACCCGATCCCCTCCCCGCCGCATTCGCGGGAAGAAGCAAAGGAGAACCCCTCATGAAAATCGCTCTCGTCGGCGGTGGCGCCTTTGGCGAAAAGCATCTCGATGGCCTCAGGAATATCGAAGGCGTCGAAGTGACCGCGCTGTGCGGCCGCACCCTCGAACCCACGCAGGCGATGGCCGATAAATATGGCATCGGCTTCGTCACCACCGATTATGACGCGGTGCTGGCGCGCGAGGATGTCGATGCGGTGATCCTTTGCACCCCCACGCAGATGCACGCCGAACAGGCGATCAAGGCGATGGATGCGGGCAAGCATGTCGAGGTCGAAATCCCCCTCGCCGACAGCTGGGCCGATGCGCAGGCGGTGCTCGCCAAGCAGAAGGAAACCGGCCTTGTCTGCATGGTCGGCCACACCCGCCGCTTCAACCCCTCGCATCAGTGGGTCCACAACAAGATCAAGGCGGGCGATCTCAACGTCCAACAGATGGACGTGCAGACCTATTTCTTCCGCCGCAAGAACATCAATGCGAAGGGCGAGCCGCGCAGCTGGACCGACCATCTGCTCTGGCACCACGCCGCGCATACCGTCGACCTGTTCGCCTATCAGGCGGGCAAGATCGTCTCCGCCCATGCGGTGCAGGGGCCGATCCATCCCGAACTCGGCATCGCGATGGACATGTCGATCCAGCTGAAGAGCGAAAGCGGCGCGATCTGCACCCTCTCGCTGTCCTTCAACAATGACGGCCCGCTCGGCACCTTCTTCCGCTATATCGGCGACACCGGCACCTATATCGCCCGCTATGACGATCTGGTGAACGGCAAGGAAGAAGCGATCGACGTTTCCAAGGTCGCTGTCAGCATGAACGGGATCGAGCTTCAGGATCGTGAGTTCGTCGCCGCGATCAAGGAAGGCCGCGAGCCGAACAGCTCCGTCGCGCAGGTGTTCGATTGCTATCGCGTATTGGGTGAGCTGGAACAGCAGCTCAACAAGGACGCATGAGCCTGTCCCTCCGCATGCTCGCAGGCCGGCCGCTCAAGGCGGTCGGCCTCGGCTGCATGAATGTGAGCCACGCCTACGGCCTTCCTCTCTCGAAGGAGGAAGGCGCGGCGCTGCTCGATCAGGCGCTCGATCTGGGCTATGACCATCTCGATACCGCGCGCCTCTACGGCCTCGGCAAGAATGAGGAGCTGATCGGCGAAACCCTGAAAGGACGCCGCAAGGAGTTCTTCCTCGCGTCGAAGATGGGCATCATCATCGACGGCGAGGCGCGCCGCATCGATTGTCGCCCGGAGGTGATCCGCAGCGAGGTCGAGAAGAGCCTCCGCCTGCTCCAGACCGATTTCATCGATCTCTATTATCTCCATCGCTATGATCCCAAGGTGCCGATCGAGGAATCCGTCGGCGCGCTCGGCGATCTGGTGAAGGAAGGCAAGATCGGCGGCGTCGGCCTTTCCGAAATGAGCGAGGCGACGCTGCGCAAGGCGCATGCGGCCCATCCCGTCGCGGCGCTCCAGAATGAATATTCACTCTGGACCCGCAATGTGGAACTTGGCTCGCTGGAGGCCTGCCGCGAACTCGGCGTGGCGCTGGTGGCGTTCTCGCCGGTGGCGCGCGGCGCGCTGGGCGGGGAACTGCGCGATCCCACGACGCTGCCCAAGGGCGACCTGCGCCTCACCCATCCGCGCTTCAATGCGGAGAACTGGCCGAAGAACCTGAAGCTGATCGACGGCTTCAACGCGCTGGCGCAGGAGGCGGGCGTCGCGCCCGCGCAACTCTCGCTCGCCTGGGTGCTGTCGCGCGGGGACCATGTGCATGTGATCCCCGGCACGACCAGCGAGGCGCATCTGGCCGAGAATCTGGCGACGCTGGATGTCAGCATCAGCCCGGACATTCTCGACCGCGCGGGCGCTCTCATCAACCAGCAGACGGTTTCGGGGCACCGCTATCCCGATGGAATGCGCAAGACCATCAATACCGAGGAATTTCCCGAAGCCGCCTGAACGGCGCCATAAGGAAAAGAAAAAGGCCCGCCCTGTCCAGACCGGATCGGGCGGGCCTTTTATTGGCTTATTGGCGATTATGCGTTTTACGAACCAGTGGCGGATTGCGGGCAAATAGCTGACACAAATCCCCCCGTTCGCCCTGAGCTTGTCAACCCGAAGGGCGGGCGAAGCCCAACGGCTGTACTTCCTTGACCTGAAAAGAAAAACAGAGCTTCAACATTGAAGCGAGGCGGGTGACTCGCTTAATAGCCCGCATGGAGGGAGAGAGTGTCCGCGCCCTCCCAAATTCGTCACGCTAGCCCCTGATTTACAGGTGGAAGGGAGGAAATATCCCCTCCCTTCCCCGATATCATCAGAATTTGACGCTCCAGGAGGCGGAGACCGTCGTTCCGAGCTTGTAATAATTATAATAGATGCGGTTGGAGCCGCTCTGTTGATATTCCTTGAACTTGCGCCCGGTCAGGTTGCGGGCCTCGATCTTCAATTCGCTGTCGATCCCGCCGAGGCGAATGCCCTGACGCGCCACGAAATCGAGATTGAAGCCGGGATGTTCATAGATGTCCGGCGTGTTGGAAGGGCCGCGGCTGGTCACGCGCTTGCTCGCATAGGTAAGGAGCAGCGTCTGCTGTGACAGACTGTCCTGATCCTCCAGCCCCAGTTGCAGATTGACCAGATGATCCGACTGGCCGGTCATCGGGTCGCCATCGGTGAAATAGTTGGTCGCGGCGACATTGCCGACCTGATAGATCGATACCATGTCATCCGCGCCGACCTTGATCTTCGATTTGGTGAAGGTGTAGTTCGCGACCAGCACCGCCCGGCGGCTGGAGAAGAAGCCGCCGCCCGCCAATCCGTCGAGCGGGAAATATTTCTGAAGCTCGACCTCCGCGCCATAAAGCCGTGCCTCCGGGGCATTGGCATAGCCGGTGATCGGGTCGTTGCCCGACTGGATCGACACATAAGCTTCGATCGGATCGTCGATCTTCTTGTAGAAACCGGCGAGCGAGAAGCGCTGGTCCTTGGCGAAATACCATTCGAACCGCGCCTCGCCATTATAGAGCACGCTGTCGCGCAGCGTGGGATTGCCGAGATAGGTGCGGTTGGTTTCCGGGTCGTAGAAGCTCTGATTCAGCAATTCGCGGAACTGGGGCCGGGCGATCGTCTTGGAACCGCTCGCGCGCAACTGCATATCCGGCGTGACCTCATAAGTGAGGGTGAGCGCGGGCAGCCAATAATCCTTCTTCAACAGGGTCGAAGCGCCCTGATTGATGACGGTGTTGAACACCCGGGTCGGATTGACGGACTGGATCGCATGTTCATACCGGACGCCCGCCGTCACGTTGAAACCTTCGGCAAGGTCCGCCTGTATCTGTCCATAGCCGGCATCGACATTGAGCTTGGCGGTGAAGGACGGGTCCGTCTCGGTCGTTTCGATAAGGCCGATCTGATAATAGTTGACGATGGCGGGCTGGAGCAGGAAGTCCGGCCGCAACAGGCCGATACCGTCGATGAAATCGTCACCCGGCTCGAACTGGAACTCCCGCCGCGAGGAAATGCGCTTGGTGTCGGACAGCATATAGCCCGCCGAGAGCACCACCGATGGCGCGACCTCATAGCTGAAATCGGCGCCGAAGCTGTAGAGATCCTCATTGAGGTCGGAGAAGGCGGCGACCGCCTTGCCGCGCTGGCGATCGAGCACGTTGATATAATAATCGCCATAAGGATCGGCCGCCTGATTGGTCTTCACATATTCGAAGTCCAGCTCATAGGGGGCCTTGCGCTTCGAATTGGCATAAGCGGCGCGCAAATCGACATTGAGGCCGCCAATCTCGAACTCGCCGACCAGCTGGCTGTCGAACAATTGCCGTTCATACCAGGCGGTCGACTGGTCCATATATTCCGCGCCGACGATGCTGCTGTTCTTCACACCATAAGCAAGGCTCGCCTGCTTCAGCGTGTCGCGAACATAGAGATTGGTCCAGCGGATGCTGTTCTTGTCCCATTCGAGGCCAAAGCCGAGCAGGCCGTTCACCACCACGCGATTGTCGGTCATCACCTTGGTGAAATCGGTATCCACCACGGACAGATCGGCGCTCTGCGCGAGTTGCTGGCGGGTCTGGCGGGTGCGCCATTTATTGCTGTAGCCGAAGGATGCGATCACGCCGAAATCCGTCGCGCCAAGCTCCAGCCGGGTGCCGCCGGTCAACTCGGCCGAGAAATTGGCCGGAATATTGTCATTGCGCTGCACCACCGCATTGCGCCCGGTGATGAGCTGGCTCGCAATCTCCACCGAATCCACATCGCCAATGCGGTCCCCGCTCTTCAGGAAGGCGGCCAATGCCGGAGCATAGTCGCGATTGCCGTTGTCGAAGCCGGTCCAGTCGGTCTTGCTGCCATAATAGGTATAGCCCATCTGGCCGGTGGTTTCGGTATCGATGCCGACCCCGCCCTTTATCGAGAGGAAGCTCTCCGTCGGGATCGTCTTGGTGGTGAGGTTGATGACGCCGCCGCCAAATTCGCCGGGGAAGTTCACCGAATAGCTTTTCTGGACGAGCGAGGACGCGATCACATTGGTCGGGAAGAGATCGAGCGGCACCACGCGCTTGAGCGGCTCGGGGCTGGGCAACGGCGAACCGTTGAGCAGCGCGGAGGAATAGCGATCGCCAAGGCCGCGCACATAGACAAAGCCATTGCCCATGACGCTGAGGCCGGTGACGCGGCTCAGCGCACCGGCGATATCGCCCTCACCCGTGCGCTGGATATCGGCGGTGGACAATATGGACACCACGGCGGGCGCGGCCTGCTGCACATTGTCGCTACGGCGACCGGTCACGATGATCGCACCGGGGATGGAGATATCCCGCCCTTGCTGGGCCGAAGGATCGGCCGTGGGATCGGCAGTAGGATCAGGCTCCGCCGGGGCAGGCGCGATGTCCGGCGCGGCCTCGGGCATCACCGGGGCTTCTTCCGCCAGCGCGGCACCGGCCATGGTAAGTGGAGCGACGAGCGCGGACGACACGAGCAACAGGCGCGCAAAACGGATCGGCGAGGTCATGAATTTTCCCCATTTTATCTGATTGATAAGAGGGCGGGAGACGGTTTGCCCGCCGCCCCCGCCCTGTCATGCGCCTGAAATCAGGCCGTCGGCAGCGTCGTGCAGGCAGAGCTGCTGCCAAAGCTCGCCGTCGCGCTGTCGCAGGTCCAGCCCTTGTACCAGGTATCGTTGGCGTCCTTGACCGCGCCGACATAGGTGGTCTTGTCGAACTCCGACCCCAGCGTGCTGGCGTCGAAGGCGGTGACGGCGGTTTCATTGGCGCCATTGATGAAAAGATTGGTCAGGCTGGCGGTGAAGGCGGCGTTGTTGTTGCTGCCCGCTTCAAAGATCGTCTTGGTCTGGGCCGCAGTGACGCCGGAGCCATCGATGAAGGCCGCCGAACCGCCGCACTGCATGACCACCGAGTTGAACACCGGCACGCCATTTTCATCGGTGCCGCTGGTCTGCACGGTCTTGGCGTTGCGCAGCTGGAGGCAAGGCTCGTTCGGAGCGACGACCACGCCGTTCACCAGCGAAGCATCCATACCGCCACGCAGCATGATCGCCGCGCCATTGCCCGCCGTCGCATTGGCGAGGAAGGTGAAGTTGGACAGGCGGAAATTGGTGCGCGGGGTGTCGGAATCGACGGTGTTGTCGCTATCGCCCTCGATCATGCTGTCGCCCTTGTCGGAACGCTGCACCGCGATCACATATTGGACGGCGGCCTTCGCGCCGGTGTCGATATCCAGCGAGTCATCCTCCGCGCCGGTGATGACGATGTGCTTGAGGGTCGGATGGCCGCCGAACATTTCAATGCCGTCGTCGGAGCTGTTGTGGATCTGGATATATTCCATCTTGGTGCCGGAACCGACGCCCGACGGGGTGAGGCCCTGAAGTTCCTTGTCAGCCGAGAGCACATAGCCCGAATAGCGGATCTGCACATATTTCAGCTCGCCGCTGCTGTCGTCGTTCGTGACGCCGCCGAAATAGGCCGGGGCCGCCGCCCCTTCCGTGTTGCGATAACACCCCGCAGTACCCGGCGTGGCGCTGGTCGCCTCGCAATCGGTGACTTGCGCGCGGCCGAGCAGCACGACGCCGCCCCACTGACCCGATGAGGTGTCACTGTTGGAACCGGTGATGTTCTGCTGGCTGGTGAAGATGATCGGCTTGTCGGCGGAACCCACGGCCATGATCTTGTTGCCGCGATTGACGGCGAGCCAGGACACCGCCTTGCCGTAGAGGATCACGCCCGGCTGGATGGTCAGCGTCACGCTCTTCTCGCCACTGGTGGCGGTAGCGCCCAGATCGTCACCCACATCGACGCGGCCCGCCATTTCATAGAGCAGGCCGTCGATCTTGGGCAGCGTGGTGCTCTCGCTGATCTTGGCGGGCAGCGTGCAAACGCGCCAGGTGCCGGTCGGGCCGGTAATCGTGCCGCTGTCGGTCAGCGCGACCTCGATGCTCGGGCAACCGGCGGCCGCCTCGACCGTGCTGGTCGTGGGGGTCGGCGTGGGGCTGGGCGTCGGCGACGGATTGTTGATCGTGATATCGCCGCCGCTGCCCGGAGAGGCGACATCATCCGCGCCACATGCGCTCAACGCGGCGATGGCGCAGCCAGCCAGCAGGAATTTCGAAATATTGGCCTTCATCATCATATGTTCTCCGCTCCGGCGATGCCGGTTGATGGTCAGGAAGCGGAGCGCAGAGATTTAAATGTTCCCCCTTACGCCCTCGGCGCGAGCCAATAGGGGGCCGCAATGACGTGAGAATGGCGGAGCCGTTACACTTTTATGAAAGCGCGCGGGATTATCATGACATTATGGTTACAGGCGCGCGCGGCAACACCCACGCACGGTAAGCCGATGCGCGGGGGAAAGAATTTGCACCAGGGGGAAAGGTGCCGGAGGTTCTGTTGCCCGGCCCTCCGGCGGCCGCTGTAACCCTTCTGTTGCCCGGCGGGTCCAACCGCGTTCTGTTAGGGTAATGTCAGGCCGTGAGGCCCTCAATTACGCTGCGAGAGCAAGTGCTTCGTTATCGTTGGCACTTATAGGTTTTGAGCCTTGAACGGGTTACTCAGCCCGGGCGAAAACATCGTCTTTCAATACACGTCGATCCTGGTTCGGCCCCGTCAGAGCATTCGGTTCCGTTACCGGCACCGGATGCGATGGTGGAGCCGCCGGGTACTGCCCCCGGGTCCGCTGCATCTATTACACGACACAATTTATCGCCATAGTCGGCCGAAGCCGACACCCTCCATATAGGGCGGCGAGATCGATATGAAAAGAGGCGAGGCACACCCGATGCCCCGCCTTTTTCACATTATCACCGGATTGCGGGCCATTCGCGCCGCCACGGCTATTCCACGCTGTTAGCGACGGCGGGGGAAGCGCTGTTCACCGCCGCCTCCGCCGCGGCGACCATCGCATTGGCCTTGTCCTCGATCGCATTGGCGGCATTGTCCAGTCGTTCGGCCTGCGTCGAACCGGAGGCGGCCCCGCTGCCCTTGTCGGCCGCCCCACCACAGGCCGCCAACGCCGATGCCAATCCCGACAGGGCGAGAATACCGACAAGCCGAGAGCGGCCGCGCATCGCCCGCCTCAGTCCTTGCGGGTCAGCGAATCGCGGATTTCGCGCAGCAGCACGACCTCTTCGGGCGTGACGGCCTCTTCTTCCTTCGGCTTGGCCATCAGGCGGTTGACCATTCGCATCATCAGGAAAATGATGAAGGCCAGAATGAGGAAGTTGATGACCACGGTGATGAATTCACCCCAGCCGAAAATCGCGACGCCCGCCGCCTTCAGGTCCTTATAGCTGTCGATCGAGCCTTTGAAGCCCGCGGGGACATCGCCAAGCCTGATGAAATAATTGGAAAAATCGACACCGCCGAAAAGAAAACCGACCACCGGCATGATGAGATCGTCGGTCAGCGACTTGGTGATGGTCGCAAAAGCGCCGCCGATGATCACACCGACAGCCAGATCCATCACGTTGCCGCGTGCAATGAATTCCCGAAATTCGGATGCTATGGACATATGGAGTTCCTTTATACTTCCTTCAGAGCCGAGCTGATCGCGCAATCTGTCTTGCATGGACGCTTCCGCCTGTCCAGTTGCATAGGTCCTCGCTCGCGGCTAGCGTTGCGCGGTTCATCAGGACGAGGACGATTTCCATGATTCCGACCGCTTCCCCCCGCCTGCCCCTGCGCACGATGCTGGCGGCCTTCTGCCTGCTTGCGCTGTCCGCGTGCGGCATCAACAGCGTTCCCACGGCGGAAGAGGCCGCGAAAGCCCGCTGGGCCGATGTGGAGGCGCAATATCAGCGCCGGGCCGATCTGGTCGGCAATCTGGTCGCCACCGTGAAGGGCGCGGCCAGGCATGAGGAAGAGACGCTGACCAGGGTGACGGAGGCCCGCGCCCGCGCGACTTCTATCCAGGTGAGCGCGGAGGACCTCAACGATCCCGCCAAGGTGGCGCAATTCGCGCAGGCGCAGGGCGCGCTCAGCCAGTCGCTCGGCCGCCTGCTCGCGACGGTGGAGGCCTATCCCGACCTCAAGGTGAACCAGAATTTCCTCGACCTGCAATCGCAGCTGGAGGGGACGGAAAACCGCATTTCCACCGCGATCATCAAATATAATGAATCGGTGCAGGCTTATAATGTGCTGGTGCGCACCTTCCCCTCGATGATCGGCGCGACGATCCGGGGAGCCAAGCCGATGACGCCCTATAAGGCGACCGCGACCAACGCGCAGGAAGCGCCCAAGGTCGATTTCGGCGCCTGAGGAACGGCGGGTCGCCGCCATGATACGCCCTATCCTCCCTTCCCCCGCCCGCGCGCTGTGGATGGCGTTGCTGCTGATGGCCTCGCTGCTGCTGGCAGGGACGCCCGGCGCGCTCCGGGCGCAGAGCTTTCCCGTGCTCAGCGGACGGGTGGTGGATGAAGCGAACCTGCTCTCGCCGGCGCAGAAGGCGGCGCTCACCGCAAAGCTGGAAACGCTGGAAAAGCAAAGCCGGCGCCAGCTCGTCGTCGTCACCCTTCCCGATCTGGGTGGTTATGACATTGCCGACTATGGTTTCCGGCTCGGCGATCATTGGGGCATCGGCAACAAGGATCGCGACGATGGCGCGCTGCTGATCGTCGCTCCCAAGGAACGCAAGGTACGGATCGAGGTGGGTTATGGGCTGGAAGGCGTGCTGACCGACGCCCTTTCGGCGCGCATCATCCGCAACAGCATCATCCCCAAATTCCGTGAGAACGATTTTCCCGGCGGTATCGACGCGGGTGTGGATGCGATCACCCAATTGCTGCTGCTGCCGCCCGACGAGGCACGCAAGGTCGCAGCCGAAGCGGCGGAGGCGGAGAAATCCTCCGGCGACAAGGGCGAGATAGTCATCATCATCCTGTTCATCCTGCTGTTCTTCGTGCTGCCGATGTTCCTCGGGCGGCGCGGCGGGCGCGCCTATCGCCGGGGCGGTGCGCCGGTGATCCTCTGGGGGCCGGGCCTCGGCGGGGGTCTGGGCGGCTGGGGAGGCAATGGCCGCTCCGGCGGTGGCGGTTGGGGATCGGGTGGAGGTTTTGGCGGCGGTGGCGGCGGCTTTGGCGGCGGCGGCGCTTCAGGGGGATGGTAACCATGGCACAGGTAAGCATCAGCAAGGCCGATCACGACCGCATCACCCAGGCCGTCCATGCGGCGGAACGGCGCAGCGATGCCGAAATCGTCACGGTCGTCGCGTCCCGCTCCGACGCTTATCATGATGTCGGCCTGCATTATGCGATCGCGGCGATGCTCTGCCTGCTGGCACTGGTCGCGGCCTTCCCGCTGCATTTCTCCTCCTGCATCACCAACTGGCTGGGCGGCTGGGACCATGAAGTGCCGATCGCGTTGCAACTTGCGCTGCTGCTGGCCGCGCAAATCATTCTGTTCCTGATCGTCCGCTATGCGCTGGCATGGATGCCCCTGCGGATCGCGCTGACGCCCGGCCTCACGCGCACGCGCCGGGTCCGGCGGCAGGCGGTGACGATCTTCCGCGCCTGCGCCGAGGGGCGCACGCGGGGCAAGACCGCGATCCTCATCTATCTGTCCCTGCTGGAACATCGCGCCGAGATCGTCGCCGATGAAAGCATCAACAGGCTCGTTGCTCCCGAACGCTGGGGCGATGCGATGGCCGCGCTGGTCGATCATGCCCGGCAGGGCGACCCCGGCGGCGGCATGGCGGAGGCCGTCAACCGCATCGGCGGCATCCTCGCCGAATATCTCCCCTTGAGCGACAGCAATCCCAATGAATTGCCCGATCGCCTGATCGAATTATGAGCAAAGCCATGACCAGCCCCCCCACCGCTCCGCAGCTTCGCTGGCAGGGCAAATATATCTCCGCATGGCAGCAGGGCACATGGGAATATGTATCACGCAGCCGCGGCATCCGCGCTGCCGTCATCCTCGCACTGGACGAAGAAGGCAAGGATAGCCCCTGCCTGATCCTCGTAGAGCAATATCGCGTCCCGCTGGGCCGGAACTGCCTCGAACTGCCCGCCGGGCTGGTCGGGGACGATGACAGTTCCGCCGACGAGGCGGCCTCGGAAGCGGCGATCCGCGAACTGGAGGAGGAAACCGGCTATCGCGCGCGGTCGATGACCGATCTGGGGGATTTCTACAGTTCCCCCGGCATGGTGTCGGAAAGTTTCTCGCTATTCCGCGCCAGCGGCCTGACCCGCATTCATGAGGGCGGCGGCGTCGAGGGCGAGAATATCATCGTCCATCGGGTGCCGGTAGCGGGGATAAAGGATTATGTGGCGCAGCGCCGCGCCGAAGGCATCGCGATCGACGTCAAGCTGTTGCTGGCGCTCGGTGCGGAAATGCTGGCGGGATAGGACATCCCGCCATTCAGGCGCTCAACGCCGTCCTTTTTACCGGAAATTATCCGCATAGGCCTGAATCTTCAGGCTCTTGGGCGCGGGCGCGGAGACATGATATTCCAGCCCGATGCTCTCGGCATAGGCCTTCGCCGCGTCCAGCGACGGAAAGGTCAGGCGGAGCTGCTGGCGCGTATCGCCGGAACCCGCCCAGCCGGTCAGCGGATCAGGCTGCTTGGCTTCGGCCGGATCATGTTCCAGCACCCAGGTTTTCGTCCGGGCCTTGCCGGACTGCATCGCGTTTTTCGGCGTCTGATAGATATGCGCGGTCACGCACGGCTCCTTTGTTGCAACCGCCGATCCCCTTGCGCCACTTTGCGGGCGTTCGTCAAGCTACTGTGGTGGATTTGAAAGACGCCTCATGGACCGGCTTGGTGGGGAGCGTGTTTCCAATCCACCACATTAGCTCTTGCCCGATGCCCGCTTGGTGCGCAGCGTGGCGGAGGCCTCGGCGGGATTGTCCGGCCAGGGGTGGCGCGGATAGCGCCCGCGCATTTCCTTGGCGACATCGGCCCAGCTTCCCGCCCAGAAGCCCGGCAGGTCGGCCGTCGTCTGGATCGGCCGCCCGGCGGGCGAGGTCAGGCTCAATCGCAAGGGCAGACGGTCCGGTCCGATGCACGGATGCTCCTTCAGGCCGAACAGCGCCTGCACGCGGATTTCGACCTCAGGCCCGCCGGGGGCTTCATAATCGATGGCCGCCTGCGTTCCCATCGGCGTGACGAAATGATCGGGCGCGAGGCGATCCAGCGTCTTGCGCCCCTCCCAGCCCAGCCGCAGGTCGAGCACCGCGCTCAACCCCTGCGGATCGACATCCCCCAAACGGCGCTTGCCGTCGAGCAGCGGCCCCAGCCACTCCTCCAGATCGTCGAGCAGGGCAACGTCCGACAGTTCCACCATCTGCGCGAACCCGGCGCGGCGGCGCAGCGCGGCGGCGTTTCTGGACCATGGCAGCCGGTCCAGCCCGGTCTGGCGCACGCCCTCCATCAACGCCCCTGCGATCATCGCCGGATCGGGCGCGTCATCGCCCCCGCTGCTGAGCGTGATCGCCCCCAGACGCTGCTGCCGCAGCGCCTCGACGCCGCCGGTGTCGGGACGAAAGCGCACCGTCCGCTCGGTCCTGATCCGCTCCCCGAAGAGATGCGCAATGGCCCCGAGGTCGAGCGGCGCGGCCGAGAGAATGCGCGCGCCCGACGCATTGCCCTGCACCTCGCCGATGGCCAGCCATTCCTCCCGCGCGAGCGGCGAGAGCGGATCGAGACGAAAACCGCGCCCGCCCGCGCTGATCCAGTCGGCCCCGTCCCCGGAACGCCGCTTCGCCACCCGATCGGGAAAGGCGAGCGCGAGGCAGCGCCCCACGGCATGATCGGGCAAATCGGCCACCTCGGTCCCGCCACCCACCATCGCGGCCCAACGCCGGGCGAGCTTATGCCCGGCACTGGCCCGAACGCCCTTCTCGCCCGCCCAACGGCGCAGCCGATCCTCGATATCGACGGACGTGCCGCCCAGCCCGCGCTCCCCCAACAGCACAGCGATGCGGGCGGCGAGAGGAGCCATCCCCTCCTCCCGCGCGGCAAGCAGCATATGCGCGATGCGCGGCTCCAGCGGCAGGCGGGCGACGGCACGCCCATGGGCATTGACCGCGCCATCCTCCTCCAGCGCGCCCAGCGCCTGCAATCGCCTGCGCGCTTCGGAAAGGGCGGCGGCGGGCGGCGGATCGAGCCAGGCCAGCCGGGTCGGATCGGCAACACCCCATATGCCGCATTCGAGCAGCAACGAGGAAAGGTCGCTCTCGACGATCTGCGGCGGATCATAAGGCGGCAGGCCCTGCGTCGCGGCGGCCTCCCAGAGCCTGTAGGCGACGCCCGGCCCCTGCCGCGCCGCACGCCCGGCGCGCTGGGTGATGGCGGCCTGACTGGCCCTTTCCGTCACCAGCCGCGTGATGCCGGCGGCACGATCGTAGCGGGCGCGGCGGGTAAGGCCGCTGTCCACGACGATGCGCACCCCTTCTATGGTGAGGCTGGTTTCGGCGATGTTGGTCGCCAATATGACCTTGCGCCGCCCTTCCCTGTCCGGGAGGATGGCGGCGCGCTGCTCCTTCGGCTCCAGCGAGCCATGCAGGCGATGGACGATCAGCCCCGGCCCCATATCGCCCAGCCGATCGGCGGTGCGTTCTATCTCCGCCACGCCGGGCAGGAAGGCGAGCACATCGCCCCTCGCCTCTTCCGCAAGGGCGCGGCGGATGAGCGCGGCCATATCCTCCTCGACCCGCAATTCCGCGCGGCGGCCGACATGCCGCAAGTCCAGCGGATGGGAGCGCCCCTCGCTCTCCACGACCGGAGCGCCGCCCATCAGCGCGGAAAAGCGCGCGCCATCGAGAGTCGCCGACATCGCGAGCAGGCGCAGCTCCGACCGCAGCCCGCCCTGCACGTCGAGCGCCAGCGCGAGGCCGAAGTCGCTGTCGAGGCTGCGTTCATGCACTTCATCGAACAGCACCGCCGACACGCCCGCCAGTTCAGGGTCGTCCTGGATGCGGTTGCGGAATATCCCCTCGGTCAGCACGAGAATGCGCGTTGCGGCCGACTGGCGGCTGTCCATGCGCGTCGCATAGCCGACCAGATCGCCGACCGGACGCCCGGTCAGTTCCGCCATCCGCTCCGCCGCCGCGCGGGCGGCAAGGCGTCGGGGCGAAAGCAGCAGCACCTGCCCCTCGCACCATGGCTCGTCGAGCAGCACGGGCGCCACCGCCGTCGTCTTGCCCGCGCCGGGCGGCGCCACCAGCACGGCGTTGCTCCCCTGCCTCAGCGCGGAGAGCAGATCGGGCAGGACGGCGTGGATGGGCAGATCGGACATTGTGCTCCTCTGCTAAAGCCGCCATCAAAGAGCAATGGCATTCCACCGCACGCGACGGAGAAAATGATGATGTATATCCGGCAGACCTGCGCTTTGTTGCTCGCTCTTGCACCGGTTACTGCGCCGGTGCTGGCGCAAACTTCCCCGGCCCCGGAGGTGGAACAGCCCATTTCCGCATTTTTCGCGACGGTGAAGCAGGGCAAGGGCGAACTGGCGATCCAGAATCTGCTCGGTTCCTCTCCGCTTTGGGCGCGCACCGCCGTCAAGGAACAGATGACGGCGCAACTCGACACCGCACTCAAAATCTATGGCCCGATGACGAGCTATGAATGCCCGCTCACCTACCGGACGGGCACCATGATGATCCGCCAATATTGTCTGGCCCAGCATCAGGAACTGGTGCTGCGCTGGCAATTTGATTTCGTGAAAGCCACCAAGGGCTGGACGCTCAGCTATTTCGCCTTCGCCGACCAGAGCAATCTCTGGCCGGATACGCCCTGAACTGAGGGCGCGCAGGCGGCATCAGCCGAAAAGATAGAGATGGATCGGGTTTTTCGGATCCATCACCATCTTGGCGGTCAGCGCCAGCGACACGACGATCAGCAGCGGGCGGATCAGCCTGCCACCGAAACGCATCGCGAGGTGCGAGCCGATCTGCGCGCCGATGAAATTCGCGCCCGCCATCACCAGCCCCGCCAGCCAGAGGACATGGCCGCCCAGGATCATCATCGCAAGGCCGCTCACATTGCTGGCGAAATTGGCCGCCTTGGTCTGCGCCGTCGCACGCAGCATCCCCAATCCGCCCAGCATGAGGAAGATCGTCGTATAGAAGGTGCCCGCGCCCGGTCCGAAAAAACCGTCATAGAAGCCGATCCCGCCGACAAGAAGGCTGAGGCCCACCATGCCGACGCGGCTATGCCGGTCCGCCTCGCTCGGCGGCGGAGAAAGCAGGAAATACAGGGCGATCACCACCAGCAGGATCGGAATGAGCGCCGCGAGGAAAGCCGGGCTGACGCGCTGGACGACCACCGCGCCAAGGATCGATCCGGTGAAGGCCGCGGCCACCGGCGGCCAATAGCGCCGCATGTCCATATGCCCGCCGCGCGCGAAGGCATAGGCCGCCCCGGCGGTGCCGATGGCCGATTGCAGCTTGTTCGTGCCGACCGCCGCCAGCGGCGGAAAGCCGGACGCCAGCAGCGCAGGCAGGGTGATCATGCCCCCGCCACCTGCCATCGAATCGATGATGCCGGCAAGGAAGCCGGCCGCGGCGAGAAACAGCAGGATATCCGCCGTCAATTGCATGGGCGGTCCGCCTCCTCAATAAGCGCGGGCGATCGCGAACTCCACCGCTTCGACCAGCGCGGCCTTCGCCGTTCCATCCTCGAACGGCTGCAACGCGTCGATCGCCAGCTGCCCATAATGGCGCGCGCGCGCCAGCGTATCGGCAATCGCGCCGGATTTGACCAGCAGCGCCGTGGCATGGGCGAGGTCCTCGTCCGAAATGCGATGACCCGCGATCGCCGCTTTCCAGAAGCTGCGCTCCTCCTCATCCCCGCGCGCATAAGCGAGGATGACGGGCAGCGTCACCTTGCCGTCGCGGAAATCGTCACCCGCATCCTTGCCCATGGTCGCGCCGTCCGACGCATAGTCGAGCGCGTCATCGACAAGCTGGAAGGCGATGCCCAGATTGCGGCCATAGGCGTCGAGCGCGACCTCCTCCGCCTCGCTGCGGTTCGCCACCACGGGCGCGATGCGGCAGGCGGCGGCGAACAGCGCGGCCGTCTTGGCGTCGATGATCTCCAGATAAAGCTGTTCGTCGGTGTCGACGCGGCGCTGGGCGGTCAGCTGGTTCACTTCCCCTTCCGCGATCACGGCGGAGGCATGGGAGAGAATTTGCAGCGCCTTCAGGGACTCGGCCTCGACCATCAGTTCGAAGGCGCGGCTGAACAGGAAATCGCCGACCAGCACGCTGGCGCTGTTGCCCCAGATGATATTGGCGGTCTTGCGGCCCCGGCGCATGCCCGAATGGTCGACCACATCGTCATGCAGCAGGGTCGCGGTGTGGATGAACTCCACCGCGGAAGCCAGCTTGTAATGTGCGTCGCCCTCATATTCCAGCAGGCGCGCGCAGGCGAGCGTCAGCATCGGGCGCATGCGCTTGCCACCGCTTGTGATCAGATGGCCCGCCAGTTCCGGGATCAGCGGAATGCGCGACTGCATCCGATCCAGAATGACGGCATTGACGCGCTCCATATCCGAGGCGACGAGGGCGATCATGGGATCAAGCGATGGCGGCGTATCGCGGCCGAGGCGATGAGTGGAAGCAGTCATGACGCGGCCGATTTAAGACACCCCGCGCCAAAGGCAAGCGGAATAGCTTGCGTTCCCCTTCCTGAGAGGCAAAAAAGCGCGCCACGCAACGGAGGTCGGGAAGTTGGACGAGTCGCTCAAGCAGCTGGAACTATATCGCCAGAGCATCGATAATTTCGATGCCGCGCTGATTCACATCCTCGCCGAGCGGTTCAAGATCACGCAGGCGGTCGGCCGTTTCAAGGCCGAACATGCGTTGCCGCCCGCCGATCCGGGCCGCGAGGAGCGGCAAATCGCCCGCCTGCGCGAACTGGCGAGCGCGGCGCAGCTGGACCCGGTGTTTGCCGAGAAATTCCTGCGCTTCATCATCGATGAGGTGATCCACCATCACAAGCAGTTCAGCGAAGGCTGAGCCGTTGCGCCTGCCCTTCAGGCAGCGGGCAGGCTGAGGCGGACGAGCAGGCCGCCCATATCCTCGCTCTCGGTCAACTCCACCGAGCCGCCATAGATTTCCGCGACGTCGCGCACGATCGCAAGGCCCAGCCCCGTCCCCGGCTTGCTGGTATCGAGACGGGCACCGCGATCGAATATGCGTTCCCGTTCATTTTCGGGAATGCCGGTGCCGTCATCCTCCACATCGATGACGACAAGGCCCTCTTCCGGTCTGGCGCTCACCGTCGCAAAGACGCTGCCGCCGCCATATTTGGCTGCATTTTCGACCAGATTGCCGAGCAACTCGTCCAGATCCTGCCGCTCCACGCGGGCCTCTGTCGTCGCGTCCCCGTCCATGTCGATCCGCACATCGGGGTAGAGCCGCGCCACCGCACGTTCGACCGCTTGCAGGCTGGCCCAGACATTCGCCCTGCTCTGCGCCATGCCGCGCCGCCCGACCGCGCGCGCGCGGGCGAGATGGTGATCCACCTGCCGCCGCATCGTCACCGCTTCGCGCATCACCGTCTCGTTGAGATCGGGCGCATTGGCGGTGGCCGCGTTCATGATCACCGTCATCGGCGTCTTGAGCGCATGGGCGAGATTGCCCGCATGGGCGCGCGCTTCCTCGGCCTGCCGCTCATTATGGGCGAGCAATGCGTTCAGTTCCTCGACCATCGGCAGCACTTCGGCGGGCATGGGTTCCGTCACTCGGCTCTTGCCGCCCTGGCGCATGCGCACAATCTCCTGCCGCACCGCGCGCAGCGGACGCAGGCCGTAGATGGTCTGGATGACGACCAGCATCAACAGGCCCACGCCCAATATGAGGAAGCTGCGGATCAACGTCACGCGCAGGGTGCGGATCTGATCGTCGAGGCCGGATCGCGCCGCCGCCACCGCGAAGGTCCAGCGCTCGCTCGACCCCGGCAGCATCACGCTGCGCTCCATCACGCGCAGGCTTTCCTCGGGGAACTGCTCGCTATTATAGACGCGCAGGTCGTTGCCGGGGCGGCTGACATCGAGCTTGAGCGCCCGGTCCCATAGCGAGCGGGACCGCCAATCCTCATGATGGACGCTGCTGATCTGGTAATAAAGGCCGCTATTGGGTTCGAGAAAGCGCTGGTCGGCGAGCGGGCGGTTGAAGAACACCTCGCCATCCGGCCCGATCTCGGCCGAGGCGATCATCGCCGTCAGCACATAATCCATGCCGTCATCGAAATTGCGGGTGATCGCATCCTGAAGCACGCGATCGAGCGCCACCCCGCCGCCAAGCAGCAGGATACTGATCCACAGCGCCGCCACGCCGATCATCCGCCGGCTGATGGAGCCGGTCGAACGCACCGGCGGCGGGCCGGGCGGGCTGGAGGCGGTCTCGCTCACGGCGATGGATCAGGAGGCCACCGGCTCTTCGAGGCTGTAGCCAAGCCCACGGATCGTCGTGATGACATCAGGGCCGAGCTTCTTGCGGATACGGGTGACGAACACCTCGATCGTGTTGGAATCGCGGTCGAAATCCTGATCGTAGATATGTTCGATCAGTTCGGTGCGGCTCACCACCTTGCCCTTGTGATGGATCAGGTAGGAGAGCAGCTTATATTCCTGCGCGGTCAGCTTCACCGGCTCGCCTTTCAGCGTCACCTTGCCCGAACGCGTGTCGAGCCGCACATCGCCCGCGATCAGTTCGCTCGACGCATTGCCCGAGGCGCGACGGATAAGCGCGCGCAGGCGGGCGATCAGTTCCTCGCTCTGGAACGGCTTGGCGAGATAGTCGTCGGCCCCGGCATCGAGGCCCGCCACCTTGTCCGACCAGCTATCGCGCGCGGTCAGCACCAGCACCGGGAAGGTCTTGCCATCCTTACGCCAGCGGTCGAGCACGGTAAGACCGTCGACTTCCGGCAGGCCCAGGTCCAGCACGATCGCATCATAGCTCTCGGTCGCGCCCAGGAAATGCCCATCCTCGCCATCGGTGGCGAGATCGACGGCATAACCCGCGCCTTCCAGCGTGGCCTTTAATTGCTTGCCGAGATTAGGTTCGTCTTCGACGATCAACAGTCGCATAATCTTCCCTTCAATGCGCCCAGCCCGCTATGTCCCCGGTCCGTCCATCGACATCGACCCAGACCACCCGGCCTTCCCGCACATATTTCAAGCGATATCGATTCGATTGGGTGTGGAATTCCGACCCGAGATAGGTCGCATCCCCCATTTCCTTTTCCATCCGCCGCTTGATGACCGAAAAGGGCATGACGCGCCCGTCCAGCATGGCCCGGCGCGCCGCATCCTGCTCGCCGCCCGGACCGAAACGCCCGACACCGCCCGGAGGCGGGCCATCCCGACCACGCGCAAGCGCATCCGACGAGGGGAGGCCCCCCGCCATCAGCAGGCCAATGGCACTCGCCAAGGCAATACGCGTCGTCATCTTCATTCTCATGGCATAGCTTGGCGCCATTGAACAAGCGGTGAATGGTCCTGTCATCATCCGGAAAGACTTGCCGGGTCGGCATATCTTCCCTAGCTGCATGTCCATCATGGCCGCACCAATACTCTCCTTCGAAAAGCTCGGCGTCCATCAGGGCGCTGGCTGGCTGTTTCAGGATCTCGACATTCATATCGGCGAACGCGACCGGCTGGCGCTGATCGGCCGCAATGGGGCGGGCAAAACCACGCTGCTGCGCCTAATCGGCGGCGATCTGGAGCCGGATCGCGGCAAGCGCTCGATCGTGCCGGGTACCCGTATCGTGATGCTGGAGCAGGACCCCAAGGTAACGGGCTTCGCCACGCTGCGCGATTTCGCGCTGTCGGGTGAACATGCGCCTCTCCCCCATGAGGTGGAAGCGATCGCCGACCAGATCGGCATCGATCTGTCTCGCGAGGCAGCGACGGCCAGCGGAGGCGAGCGCCGCCGCGCCGCGATTGCAAGAGCGCTTGCCAGCGAACCTGATCTGCTGCTGCTCGACGAGCCGACCAACCATCTCGACATCGCGGCGATCGACTGGCTGGAAAGCTGGCTTTCGCGCTATAATGGCGCGTTCATCACGATCAGCCATGACCGCACCTTCCTCACCCGCCTCACCCGCCAGACGCTCTGGCTCGACCGGGGGACAATCCGCCGCAACGAAGTCGGCTTCGGCGGCTTCGAAGCGTGGATGGAGAAGGTCTATGCCGAGGAAGTCCGCGCCGCCGACAAGCTCGACGCCAAGCTGAAGATCGAGGCGCACTGGCTGGAACGCGGCGTCACCGCCCGGCGCAAGCGCAATCAGGGCCGCCTCGCCAAGCTCTATGAAATGCGCGCCACCCGCGCGGCGATGATGGGGCCGCAGGGCACGGCGAAGCTCGCCGTCGTCAATGACGACAGCAAGACCAAGAGCGTCATCACCGCCGAACATGTGACCAAGCGCTTTGGCGACCGGGCCATCATCAAGGATTTCTCGCTCCGCATCCAACGCGGCGACCGGATCGGCGTCGTCGGCGGCAACGGCGCGGGCAAGACGACGCTGCTGCGCCTGCTGACGGGCGAACTGGCCCCCGATGAGGGCACGATCAACCGGGCCAAGACGCTCGACGGCATCGTCATCGACCAGCAGCGCAAGCTGATGGCGCCGGAAAAGACCGTGCGCGACGTGCTGGCCGAAGGCGGCGACTGGATCGAGGTGCGCGGCGTCAAGAAGCATATTCAGGGCTATTTGAAGGAGTTCCTGTTCGATCCCTCGCTGGTCGAGGCGAAGATCGGCACGCTGTCGGGCGGCGAGCGCTCCCGCCTGCTGCTCGCCCGCGAATTTGCGCGCGAATCGAACCTCCTCGTGCTGGACGAGCCGACCAACGATCTCGACCTCGAAACGCTCGACCTGTTGCAGGAAGTGATCGCCGATTATGCGGGCACGGTGCTGATCGTCAGCCATGACCGCGACTTTCTCGACCGCACGGTGACAATCACGCTGGGCCTCGACGGCTCGGGCGTGGTGGATGTCGTGGCAGGGGGCTATGAGGATTGGGAGAAGCAGCGCGCGCAGCGGCTTGCCGGTCGCACCTCCGGCCCGGCCAGATCCGCGACACCCGCCGCCCCGCCTCCCCCGCCCCGGCAGCAGACCAAGCTGAGCTACAAGGATCAGCGCGACTATGAGCTGCTACCAAAGCGGATCGAGGAACTGGAGGCGGCCATTGCCCGCGACGAGGAAGCGCTGGCCGATCCCGATCTATATGCGAAGAACCCGGCGCGCTTCGACAGCCTGATGAAGGCGATCGAAAAGACGCGCGCGGATAAGGACGCCGCCGAGGAGCGCTGGCTGGAACTGGCGGAAATGGCCGAAACGCTGAAAGGGTAAAGGGCCGCCCGCCGCTGCCGCCTACAGTTCAGGCGATCCGGTAATAATCCGCCACCCGTTCCAGCGCGAAACCCAGCACGAGCTTTCCGGCGCGCGCCGGCCAGCCGAGCGCCTTTTCGGCGGCGGCCAGCCCTTCGCCGGCGCACACCACGCGCCAGAGGATGTCGGACAGCCCCGGCCCGCTATGTCGCAATGCAGCATCCAGACGCTGCTTCGCCGAAAGCCGATGGTCACAGAGCGTCATTGCGCCCCCGGCATTCCCCCCTTTGGGTTGCCGTATCCCCGCCGCATCCCAGACCATCGTGACCCGCGCGCCCAGCCCGGCAAGCTCCCAATCCTCCCGCAACCGGTCGCCCGCGCGATAGAGGCGATCCGTTATCATATCGCGGGCGCGCAGCCAGGCGAGCGGCGATTCGCCCAGATTGACGCAAAGCTGGCGCTCCACGCCATCCGGCCCCTCGACCTGCTGCACCCTGTATCGCCCGCTCTTCCGCGACGGAATGGCGGACGTGGGGGCCGGACGCGGGCTTTTCTTGTGCATGTGCTTCATTTTCCTTCGCTTTGGGTCCAGCCCCCTTGCCATTCGCGCCGGGCTGTAGGAAAGATGAAAACCATATAGGTTACAATGAGGGCATGAAATGATAACCCGCATCCGCGAGGTCCGGCGCGCCAAGGGCCTGACACTCGATGACGTCGCCAAGCGGTGCGATCCCCCTACGACGGCCCAGACCATCGGCCGCCTCGAAACCGGCACGCGTACGGTATCGGTCAACTGGCTCAACCGCATCGCCGCCGCGCTGGGCGTCAATGCCGCCGATCTGGTCGATCTCCCCGGCAAGGAGCGCATCGAGGTCGCCGCCTTTTTGGGGGCGGAGGGCGCCTATGCGCCGGGCCGCTCCTCCTATTTCGTCGCCCCGCTGATAGAAGGCGACATGGTGGGGCTGCGCATCACCTCCAGCATCGGTGATTATCGCATGGGGGACGAGGTATGGTGTTCGCGCATCGGGCCGGGCGATTATGCAGGCGCGCTCAATCGCGACGTATTGTTCCCCCGCCCCGGCGGACGCTTCCTTTTCGGCCGCCTGATCGGGCGCGACGGCGACCGGGTGCAGATATTGCCGCTGACCCCCGGCGCGCGGCAACAGATATTGAGCGACCCGCCATGGGCCGCGATCGCGACCCGCCTCATCCGTGCGCTGTAACGCGAGCCTGCCCGGACGAAGCGCGGGACACCATCATGCGAATATTTACTCTTTCATGTTAAGGGTGTCGGAATGAGCTTGCGTGTCCTCACCCTGTCGACCCTGTTCCCGGATATGACCCGTCCCAATTTCGGCATATTCGTGGAGCGGCAAACCCGTGAACTCGCGCACAGGGAGGGCGTGGAGGTAACTGTCATCGCGCCGCTGGGCATTCCCCCCTGGCCGCTGTCCCGGATGCAGCCCTATGCACCGCTGCTCAACCTGCCGATGCGCGAGCAATGGCGAGACCTCACCGTCTACCGCCCCCATTTCCCGGTATTGCCTAAGGTAGGCGGGCGTTTCAACGTCGCCACCATGGCCCGCGCAATCTGGCCGCTGGTGCGCCGCCTGCATGCAAAAGCCCCGTTCGACGTGATCGATGCGAGCTTTTTTTACCCCGATGGGGCCGTTGCCCGCAGGCTTTCGAAAAAGCTAGGCATTCCCTATTCGGTCAAGGCGCGCGGCGCGGATATCCACTATTGGGGGCGTAATCCCGCGACCCGCAAGGCCGTGCTCGCCGCAGGTCTCGATGCGTCCGGCCTGCTCGCGGTGTCGGAAGCGATGAAGCGCTCCATGGCGACGCTCGGCATGGATGCCGACAAGATCATGGTCCATTATACCGGCGTCGATCTCGACCGCTTCGCGCCGCTGGACCGCGCCGAAGCCAAGGCGCATTTCGGGGTGAGCGGTCCCGTCATCCTCAGCGTCGGCGCGCTCATTCCCCGCAAGGGGCAGGATATCCTGATCCGCGCCCTGCCCCATTTGCCCGATGCCATGTTGCTGCTTGCCGGGCATGGCCCTCGGCGCGCCGCCTATGAGGCGCTGGCCGATGAACTGGGCGTGGGCGATCGGGTCGGGTTTCTCGATATGGTGCCGCATGATCAGCTGCCCACGCTCTACAATGCGGCCGATGTGATGGCGCTGCCTTCCGAATCCGAGGGTCTGGCCAATGCCTGGCTGGAGGCGATGGCATGCGGCACGCCGATTGCGATCACCGATGTGGGCGGCGCGCGCGAATTGCTGACCCATCCCGCTGCCGGGCGGCTGGTGGAGCGCTCCACAGAGGCCTTCGCCACCGCACTCGCGCAGATGCTGGTCGAACAACCCGATCGCGACGCCATCCGGGAAAGCGCGATGCGCTTCACCTGGGGCGCGAACGGCGACGCGCTGCTCGCCTATCTCCAGCGGCTGGGCGGCAAATCGGCCTGAACCTGAGACGGTCAGGAAAAGGCGATATATGACGGATTTCGGGCGAGGAATTTCGGGCGAGGAACTGACCTTCCCCTGACGTTCGCCCGGAGTTTGTCGACCTGAAGGGCGAGCAAAGCCCAATACCTGCCTCTCTTTCAGGTCAGGGAAGAACAGGACTTCGACATCGAAGCGAGGCGAGTGACGCTCCCAACAGTCCGAACCGCTTTCCTTATGACAGGAATTGTCCGGGAACCATCATCTGGCGCAAATACCCAAAAAAAGGCCCGCTTTCCTCCAACAGGAAAGCGGGCCTGATCTTTTGCGGCTCGAAAGGTCCGGCGCCTCTCAGCGCCCCTCGGTATTGCCCATGCGCTCGGCACCCTGGGCGACATCGGCCACTTTCGACTTGCGCATCGCCGATTCCGGGGTGAGGCCCAGCGAAATCAGCAGCGAGGACGACACATAAACCGACGAATAGGTGCCGACGACGATACCCAGCATCATGGCGGCGGTGAAACCGCGCAACACATGGCCACCGAACAGCAGCAGCGCGCCCAGCGCCAGCATGACGGTGACGGACGTCATCACGGTACGCGGCAACGTCTCATTGACCGACAGGTCGATCAGCGCCTTCATGTCCATCTTGCGATATTTGCGCATATTCTCGCGGATACGGTCGTCGATCACCATCTTGTCGTTGATCGAGTAGCCGACGATCGTCAGCACCGCCGCGATGATATTGAGGTCGAACTCCAGCTGTGTGATCGCGAAAAAACCCAGCGTCATCAGCACGTCATGCATGATCGCGACGAAGGTGGAGACGCCGAACTGCCATTCATAGCGGAACCAGCTGAAGATCGCGATGCCGACCACGGCCAGCAGCACGGCCAGCACGCCATTGCGCACCAGCTCGCCCGACACCTTGCCCGACACCGTGTCATAGCGGGTGAACACGACGCCGGGATAATTTTGCGTCAGTTCCGCCTTGACCTTGTTGACGACCGCATTCGACGCGCCTTCCCCGCCATTTTCGGGCAGGGGCAGACGGATGGAAACGGTATTCGGATCGCCGAACTGCTGGAGAGTGCCGTTGCCGACGCCCAGCGAATCGATATCCGACCGCACCTTCTCCATCGGCGGCTTCTGTGTGAATTTGGCTTCGATCATCAGGCCGCCGACGAAATCGACGCCCATATGAAGGCCACGCACCCCCACCGCCGCGACGGCCGCCAGCGTCAACAGCGCGGTGAGCGCGAACGCCCATTTCCGCACGGCGACGAAGCCGATATTGGTGTTGTCGGGAACCAGTTTTAGCAGGCGCACGCCTTATTCCTTTCCGGGCATCAGATATGGATTTCGGACGGGCGGTGCCGCCGGACCCACAGGCTGACCAGCATTCGGGTAAAGACGACGGCGGTAAAGACCGACGTGGCGATACCGATCAGCAGAACAACCGCAAAACCCTTCACCGGGCCAGAACCGAGCATGAACATGATCCCGCCCGCGATGGCATGGGTCACGTTCGCCTCGAAAATGGTGCGGCTGGCTTCCTTATAGCCATATTCGATGGATTGCAGCACGCTGCGTCCCCGCCGACGCTCTTCGCGGATACGCTCGTTTATGAGCACGTTCGCATCCACCGCGGTACCGATGGTGAGCACGAAGCCGGCGATACCGGGCAGCGTCAGCGTCGCGTTCAGGATCGCCATCACGCCCAGAATGACGAAGATGTTGATGACCACCGCGAGGTTCGCATAGATGCCGAACCGGCCATAGCTCAGGAACATGAAGATCAGCACCGCCGCCGTGGCGATGGCCGAGGCAATGATGCCGTTGCGGATCGAATCCGCGCCGAGATCCGGCCCGACCGTGCGTTCCTCGACCACCGTCAGCGCGACAGGCAGCTTGCCCGAGCGCAGCGCGATCGCGAGCTGGGTGGCGCTCTTGACCGTGAAATTACCCGAAATCTGCGCCGAACCACCAAGGATCGGCTCATTGATATTGGGCGCGGAAAGCACCTTGCCGTCGAGGATGATGGCGAAGGGCTTGTTCACATTCTCGCTGGTCACGCGGCCGAATTTGCGTCCGCCCGCAGCGTTGAAGCGGATATTGACGACAGGATTATTGTTCTGCTGGTCGAAGCCCTGCTGGGCGTCGCTCAGTTCCTCACCGGAAACCATCACCTGCCGCTTCACCGCGATCACCGGCGATCCGGATGGATTGTCGGGATAGGACAGGATTTCGCTACCCACCGGCGCACGGCCCTGTGCGATTTCGGCCGGATTGGCGCTGGTGTCGACCAGCTTGAATTCCAGCTTCGCGGTCTGGCCGAGCAGGCTCTTCAGTTCCGAGGGGTCCTGAAGGCCCGGCACCTGCACGACGATGCGGTTGCTGCCCTGACGGATGATCGTCGGTTCCCGCGTACCCATTTCGTTGATACGCCGGTCGATGACTTCCTTGGCAACGTCCATCGCCTGATTGACGGCATTGTCGATGCCCGCCTGCGTCGGCGTCAGGACGATCGTGCTGCTGTCCACCACCTCGACATTGAAGTCGCGCTGGCCGGTCAGCCCCGCGCCCTGCGTCAGCGGACGGATGCGTTCCACCGCCGCGTCGACCTGCGAAGGTTCTCGAACCATGAAGCTGAGCTTGCCCTCGCGCCGCGAAATATCACCGATCGCGATCTTGGGATCGCCCCGGCGCAGTTCGGTGCGAACCTGCTCCTCCATATTTTCCAGGCGCTGCCTGGCGACATCCGCCGGATTGGCCTCCAGCAGGATATGCGAGCCGCCCGAAAGATCGAGGCCCAGATTGACCTTCATCTGCAAGGCGGAAGGCAGTTGGCTGTAGATGCGTTCCGGCAGGAAGGTGGGCACCGCGAACAGCACGCCCAGAGCCAGAGCGGAAACGATCAGCCAGATCTTCCAGCGGGGAAAATCGAGCATGGCGTCAGTCGTTCGCCGGCTTGGCGGCGAGCGGATCGACGATATCGGTAAGCGTAGACTTGAGCGCGCGCACCTTCACATTGGGCGCCAGCTCCAGTTCCACCACATTATCCTCGACCTTGGTCACCTTGCCGATGAGACCGCCGCCGGTAACGACCTGATCGCCACGCTTCACCGCCTCGATCTTCGCCTTGTGATCCTTCATGCGCTTGCTTTGCGGACGGATGATCAGGAACCAGAAGACCACGAAAATCAGGGCCAGCGGCAGCACCTGGACCATGAAGGCCGCAGCCCCGCCGGGAGCGGCGCCTGAAGCGCTGGTTGCAGCCTGAGCCAGAGCAAGCGATACAATCATGATCTTTATGCTTTCCAATTAACCGGGATCACAGGGATGGATGGCGAAACCGGAAGCATTTCCAACTTCCCACCCGGACGGGCGCGGCTACCACAGATAGGATGGCGCGCGCAACGGGCAAGACGAAAGGAGAGCCGGAGAGGACGGAATCCTGCCGGAAATCATCTTTCTTTCAAAAGTCGCCGATAGAGGCTTGCATGTTTCCGACATTCATCCTAAACGCGCCGCCTCGGTCGGGACGTAGCGCAGCCTGGTAGCGCATCACACTGGGGGTGTGGGGGTCGGAGGTTCGAATCCTCTCGTCCCGACCAAGATTTCCTGAGACATCGTAATTTCACGCACCCCGGCAGGCGCAGCCCTGCATGGCGAGTTGAGTCACGCGGTTACGGATTGTCCTACAGCCTGCCTTTCGCGCTAGCGCCATGTCACCACGAAGGAGGCTGACATGACCGATATCCAACAGATGCTGGACGACCTTATCGACCGGGAGGGCGGCTATAGCGATCATCCCGCCGATCGTGGCGGGCCGACTCGCTGGGGCATCAGTCAGGTCGTGGCGCGCGAGCATGGCTATATGGGCGACATGCGGCTGTTCCCGGTGGACAAGGCGCGGGACATATACAGGGAACGTTATTGGCGCGCGCCCGGCTTTGCCGCCATTGCCGAACAAACAGCATCAGTGGCCGCCGAATTATTCGATACCGGAGTCAATATGGGAACGGCGGTCGCGAGCGCCTTTCTTCAGCGCGCTCTCAATGCGCTCAACCGCAATGGCGGGGATTATCCTGACATGAAGGCCGATGGCCGGATCGGTCCCGTCACTCTTTCCGCCGTGCGCGCCTTTCTGCGCATCCGGGGCAAGGCGGGGGAGAAGGTGCTGTTGAAGGCGATCGAGGCGTTGCAGGGGGAGCGCTATATCGCGCTTGCCGAGAGCCGTCCCGCCAATGAGGCTTTTCTCTATGGCTGGATCGCCAATCGCATTGGCGCGAGCTGAAGAACGCCCGTCGCCTGAAATCATTCCCTCTTTCCGAAAGGCCTCTGCCATGCGTCCCGCCAGCGGAATGATTGCCGCGCTTTCCGACCTTATCGACCAGTTGGTGTCCGACCCGCAGGCCCGGGAAACCGCCAGACTGGAATTGCTGAAACTCGATGGCGCGCCGGAACTGGAGGGGATCCGGCAGCGGCTTGCTCCTTTTGCCTCCCCGCCATCCATGCCGCTTTCCGAACCTGCGGCAGACGCCCTCGCCTGCGACCCCTGGACCCGCAGGGCGCGCCCGGCCTTTCTCTATATCATCTATGCGCTGTTGCTCTGGTCCATTCCGATGGGCCTGATCGCGGCCGTCAGGCCGGATATGGCCGCCGCCATAGCGCAGGGCATGAACGCCTATCTCAACGGCCTGCCCGAGGCGCTCTATGCGCTCTTCGGTACCGGCTATCTGGGCTATACGGCGGCACGCACCTGGGGGAAGGTGAAGGGCGTCCATAAATAGAAAAAGATCATGCGCTTTACCGGCCAGCGCGCGGAATGACGGTTGTGGGGGTGGGAAGCGGACATTGCTTAAAGATCAATTTGTGTAGCTAATAACAGCGTATCCACGTTATCGCTGAGCTGTGTTCGAAGCTCCTCATAGGTGATGAAATCGATTAACCAGCGCCGCTGAACACCGAAGAATAGATCGATCACGAAACGAGCGAGGAATCCGGGATCGAAGCGCTCGTGGATCTGCCCTGCGGCGCGGTAGGCGCCAAAGTGAGCCGCCAGGACCGCTTCATATCGGACTGCGAAGTCATGCACGTGCAGTGCGCCTGGCCCCGTCCAACCGAGTGCTCTTACCATCGTTTTTCCTAGAACCGGACTTCGCTGAAAATATTCGCACGAAGCGAGCAAATGACGGAGCAGCCAGTCTCGCACCGCCTCGCCTTTGAGGGGTTCGAGTGAGCCGAACACCTGATTTTCGAGCTCCTTACGGAACGCGAGGAACAACAACTCCTCCTTGGTAGCGGCGTAGAGAAACACGGTTCCCTTGGCGACGCTGGCCTGTTGGGCAATCCGGTCTATCCTAACGTCCTCGAACCGTTGGAAAGTGAAAGCTTCTTTCGCAGCGGCCACGATACGTGCCAGCTTTTCCTGCTTCTTCTGCTCACCCTTACGCAAAAATATGCTCCAATTTCCTGCTCATGCCCCGTTGATTGCTGCATCCCACAAATCACCTCACTTGACAAATGACCCAGTCATTTTTATTCCCAGTTATGACCCAGTCATAAAATAATTGGAGGATGTAGATGGCAATTCAGCAATCGATCGGTACGCGAGTGCCGAAGCCGAACCACGTGCCTGATCACTTGGTCGTCGACCTTGATGTGCATTTTCCGGGCACCCCAGATGAGGACCCCTTGCTTGCCTGGAAAAGACATATCGGACCGTACCCGGTTGTCTGGACGCCGCATCAGGGCGGGCACTGGGTTGCCGTGGACAGCGCAATTTACGACTCGATCTATCGCGACACAGACACATGGTCCTCCAGGAATATCTTTGTCGGTCCGCGCAATGGACGGCCCCAGTTGCTCCCGTCCGAATATGATCCACCTGAACATGCTAATTTTCGCAAACACATCATGCAACTGTTCCACCCTAAGGTCGTGCGCGAATGGACTGAGGAAGCGCGCGAACTGACAGTCGGGATTATCGAGGAACTGCAGCCACAGGGGCGGTGCGAGTTTGTCGAGGATTTCGCCAAGCAATTGCCGATGATCATAACGTTGCGGATGCTGAGCCTTCCGCAATCCGATCGCGAGAAGCTCGTCGATCTGGCATTCACCGCATTGCGCCCCGCGACGCCCGAGGAAGGCATCGCCGCCCAGATGGGGGTCGCGCAATATCTTGCCGAACGAGTACAGGAGCGAATTGCAAATCCTGGCGACGATGGCTTGAGCTTGCTGGTGGCGACCAAACTGCCCGATGGGTCAGAGCTGAACATCGAACAGAAGATCGCCATGTCCACCAATGTCCTGTTCGGCGGCCTCGATACAGTCGCAACGACGATGGCCTGGACTGCGCTCTATATGGCGGAAAATCCCGCGCTCCAGCACGAATTGCGCGGTAACAAAGCCCTGATTGCCAGAACGACCGAAGAATTGCTGCGGCGGTTCGGAATTTCCCAGGTTAGTCGGGTGGCAACGCGCGATGTGGAGCTGGCTGGAGCGCCGATTAAGGCCGGCGAGCAGGTCTGTATGCCAGCAGCCATGAGCGGCCTGAATGCCGATATATTCCCGGATCCTGACGCAATCGTGCCAGGCCGATCGAATGCCAATAAGCACCATACGATGGGCGGCGGCGTTCACCGTTGTGCTGGTGCGCTGTTGGCTCACGCAGAATTGCGTGTGTTCTTGGAGGAATGGCTCGATCGCATCCCACAGTTCTCGCTCGATCCGAATGACAGGCCGGTGAAGTTGGCGACTCTGGTTCCCTGCGTCGACCACCTGCCTTTGGTCTGGTGAGGGGGAGGCGATGGCGAAGATTTATGTGACCAATCGAGCAGCTTTGACGTCGGAGATTGATGCCTCTGCAGATTCCAGCCTGATGGAAGCGCTCAGGGACAATGGCTTTGACGAAGTGCTGGCACTTTGCGGAGGTAACTGCTCCTGCGCGTCCTGCCACGTCTATGTCGATAACGAGTTCTTGCACCTGCTCTCTGCGATGAGCGAAGATGAGGATGACTTGCTCGACAGCTCCGATCATCGGCGGGCGAATTCGCGATTGTCGTGTCAGATTGCGATTTCGGATCATCTTACCGGTCTGCGGTTAACGGTCGCGCCGGAAGATTGAGGAGTACCCGTGCATCTGGACACCGGGATCACAGATTATCTTCAATGTTGTCGCAACCTGCCACTGGTTGGTAAAGAGCATGATCCCCGAACAGAAAGCGGAGCCGAATTGAGGAAGCTGGCGCGCAGCGTGCCTTCCCTCGCCTCTCTTCTTACTCCGCCGCTTCGCGGTTTTCAGGGCGATTTTCGGGGCGGGTTTCAGGCACAGCGAGAAGAGCGGGGTCGCCCTCCCCTCGTCCCGGCATCAACGCTTCGGGTGCGGAAGGGTCGCGGGTGATGACGTCGACCTGATCCAGTTCCTCTATATCGCGCCCGCCGGTATCGATATTGAGATCGCGCAGCTTGCGTCCGGTCACCAGCACACGGCCCTCGAAGCTGGCGGTGAACTTGTTGTAATCGTCCACCGCGCCCTTGAGGCTCCGCCCCATCTTGCGCAAATGCCCCGCCGCCCCGGCGAGCCGCTCATAGATTTCCTTGCCGAGTGCGCCGATGCGCTTGGCTTCATCCGCCATTTTCTCCTGCCGCCAGACCGCCGCCACGGTGCGGGCGATGGCGATGAGATTGGTCGGCGTGGCCAGCAATACGCGCTTTCCGAATGCATAGTCCCAAAGGCCCGGTTCATGATCGAGCGCGGCGGTCAGGAAATGCTCCCCCGGCACGAACATGATCACATAATCGGGCGCCTCATCGAACTGGGACTGATAATCCTTGCGCGCCAATATATCGACATGCGCCCGCATATCGCGGACATGGCGCGCCAGATGCTCCGCCCGCACCGCCTCATCCCCTGCATCGAACGCATCCTGATAGGCGTTGAGAGAGACCTTGGCGTCGATGACAAGCGACTGCCCACCCGGCACGCGGATGATGGCGTCTGGACGCAGGCGACCGTCCTGCCCCTCAACGCTGACCTCGGTGCGGAAATCGGCATATTCGGACAGGCCGCAAATTTCGAGCACATTGCGCAATTGCTGCTCGCCCCAGCGCCCCCGCGCCTTGGGCGCGGCGCGCAGCGAATTGACGAGCTTCTGCGCCTCGACCTGCACCCGCTCCTGCCCGGCGCGCATCTGTTCCATCACGCCCTTCAGTTCGCCATAAGCCTCGGTACGCGATTTTTCGATTTCGCCGATGCGCTGGTCATAATTTTTGATCGTGTCGCCCACCGGCTGCAACAGCGCGCGCAACTGGGCTTCGCTCTTCTCATGCGCCTGCGAAAAGCGCTGGTCGGCACGTTCGAGGAAGGCCCGCTGCGCTTCCCCCAGCAATTTGCCGCCAATCTCGCTGAACTGGGCGGAAAGCTGCTCGCGCGCCTGCCCCAGCGAAGCCAATTGCGCCTCGAACGCTTCCAGCCGTGCCTGGGCATCGGCCTCCATCGCGGCGATTCGCGCACGCGCCTCTTCGCGCTCGCCCTGGACCTGTTCCAGCTTCTCGCGCAGCGCGGCGGCCTGATCCGCGCGCTCCTTCTCCACCGCCAGATCACGCAAGGCGGCGTTGCGCTGCTCCTCGACATGGCCGAAACGGGCCTCTGCCTCGGAAAGCCGACCCACCATCTCCCTTTCCCGCGCCCGCAGTTCCGCAACCGGACGGGACGCAAAAAACCATCCGGCAGCAAGCCCCGCCACCAGAACGGCCAGAAGAAAAACGAACAGGATCGGCTCCATCAACACTCAGCCCCTTTTAGAACGAAATAGGAACATATCGTTCCCATCCCACTCTGGCAAGAGACTATGGCTGAACCGAAATCAGGCTGCGCGGCGCGACTTTTGCAGCTTTTTCAATAGCATATCCCGCTTCAGGCGGGAAAGATGGTCGATGAAGAGAATCCCCTCCAGATGGTCCATCTCATGCTGAAGGCAGGTCGCCAGCAATCCTTCGAGCTGCTGCTCATGAATGCGGCCCTCACGATCCATCCAGCTTGCGCGGATCGTCGCCGGACGCTCGACCTCGGCATATTGATCGGGCACGGAGAGGCAGCCTTCATTATAGACCGAAAGCTGATCGGACCCGTCCATGATCTGCGGGTTGATGAACACCATCGGATTGCGGACGGGCTTCGCGTCTTCCTCTTCCGATTCCGGTTCCTGAAGATCGATCACCAGCACGCGCTTGGGCACTCCGACCTGAATGGCGGCGAGGCCGATGCCCGGCGCGTCATACATGGTGTCGAACATATCGTCGATCAGCTGCTGAAGCTCATCGTCGATCGTCTCGACCGGCGTCGAGATGGTGCGCAGACGCGGATCGGGCGCCTCTAGGATCGGTAAAACTGCCATGAGTGTCAGATATGAAAACAAAGCGGGAATATCAAGATGCCAGATTATCGGGAATGGCACAGGTTAATCCGCTTTTAACCCACCCTCTCTACCCCACGGGCCTGCGCGCGCGCAGCGCCTGCGCCAACGTGCCCTCATCGAGATAATCCAGTTCCCCGCCGACCGGCAGGCCATGGGCGAGTTGCGTCAGGCGGATCGGATAGCCCTCCAGCCGCTCGGCGATATAATGGGCTGTCGTCTGCCCCTCCAGCGTGGCGTTCATCGCCAGCACCACCTCATCTATGCCGCCCGCCGCGACGCGCGCGATGAGGCTGTCGATGCCCAGATCCTCCGGCCGCACGCCGTCGAGCGCGGAGAGCCTGCCGCCCAGCACATGGAAACGCCCCGGAAAGAGCCGCGATTTTTCGAGCGCCCAGAGGTCCGGCACATCCTCGACCACGCAGAGCGCGCGGTCGTCCCGCCGTGGGTCGGCGCAGATGCCGCAGGGGTCGGTGGTATCGACATTGCCGCACAGCGAACAGGTCGAGAGCCGCTCGTTCACCCGGTCGAGCGCCTCCAGCAGCGGCGCCAGTGCCGATTCGCGCCGCTTGAGCAGATAAAGCACGGCCCGCCGCGCCGAACGGGGGCCTAGGCCGGGAAGGCGGGCCAGCGCCTGGGAAAGGGCTTCGATCTCGGGTGATGCCATAAAGAGGCACATAAGGGCTTGCACTTGGCCTGCACAAGGGGTTGAGAGGCGGATATGAAGATCATCTACATGGGAACCCCGGATTTCGCCGTGCCCGCGCTCGATGCGCTGGTCGAGGCGGGGCATGATATCCTCGCCGTCTACAGCCAGCCGCCCCGCCCCGCCGGGCGCGGCAAGAAGCTGCATCCGACGCCGGTTCATGCCCGCGCGGAAGAATTGGGCCTGCCTGTGCGCACGCCGCTATCGCTGAAGGGCTGGGAAGAACAGGCAGCCTTCGCCGCGCTCGGCGCTGATATCGCGGTGGTCGCGGCTTATGGCCTGATCCTGCCGCAGGCCGTGCTCGACACGCCGCGTCATGGCTGCGTCAATATCCATGCCTCGCTGTTGCCGCGCTGGCGGGGGGCCGCGCCCATTCATCGCGCTCTCCTTGCCGGGGATGAGGAAACGGGCGTCACCATCATGCAGATGGAGGCAGGCCTCGATACCGGGCCGATGCTGGCCGAGGTCCGCACCCCGGTCGCGGGCAAGACGGCGGGAACGCTGACCGATGAGCTTGCCCATGCGGGCGCGGCGTTGATGGTAAGGGTGCTGGCGGACCTGCCCGCCTTCCCGCCTCGTCCCCAGCCCGACGAAGGCGTCACCTATGCCGCCAAGATCGCCAAGCAGGAGGCGCGGATCGACTTTGCGGCAGGCGCGGTGCAGGCCGAACGGCAGGTGCGCGCCTTCAATCCGGCGCCCGGCGCCTTCTTCCTGCTGGCGGGCGAGCGGTTCAAGATCCTCTCGGCCAGCGTCGAGGCGACGAGCGGTGCGCCGGGCGTGGTGATCGACGAGGAACTGCTGATCGGGTGCGGCGCGGATTCGCTGCGGCCGCTGGTCGTGCAGCGCGCCGGCAAGGGCGCGATGAGCGTCGGGGAATTGCTGCGCGGCCACGCCATCCCAGCTGGCACCATGCTGGACACCGCCGAGGCATGACCACGCGCTTCGCCTTCACCGTGGAATTTGACGGCCGCCCGTTCATGGGCTGGCAACGGCAAGCCCATGGCCCCAGCGTCCAGCAGACCATAGAGGAAGCGCTGTTCGCAGTGACGGGCGAGACGGCGGTGGTGCATTGCGCCGGGCGCACCGATGCGGGCGTCCATGGCCTTGCGATGCGCGCCCATGCCGATATCGAAAAGACCATCGCGCCATTCCGGCTGATGGAGGCGCTCAATGCGCGGATGCGCCCCGCGCCGGTCGCGATCATCGCCTGCGAGGAAGCGCCCGAGAGCTGGCACGCGCGCTTTTCCTGCATCCGGCGATCCTATATCTATCGCATCGTCAACCGCCGCGCGCCGCTGACCTTCGAAAAGGGGCTGGCCTGGCAGATACCGCAGGTGCTGGACACCAACGCGATGGCGGAGGCCGCCGCGCTGCTGGTCGGCAAGCATGATTTCACCACCTTCCGATCGACCCAGTGTCAGGCGGACAGCCCGCTCAAGACGCTCGACCGGCTGGAGGTGCTGCACAAGGGCAGCCGGATCGACGTTCATGCATCGGCGCGCAGCTTCCTGCATCATCAGGTGCGATCGATGGTCGGCTGCCTCGCGCTCGTCGGCATGGGCACATGGGAGGTCGAGGATATGCGCGAGGCGCTGGAGGCCGCCGACCGGAGCAGGCTCGGCCTCAATGCGCCGCCCGATGGCCTTTATTTCGTCCGGGCCGATTATCCCGCCGCATAGGCTTCCCGCCGCGATCCGCCGCCCCGCATCGCCATGAAGGCAAGCGCCAGCGCGGCGAACAGCGCGAAGGCCCCGGCGATAACGAAGGCGGGATCATAGCTGCCGGTCTGCGAGCGAATCACGCCCGCGCCTAGCGCCGCCGTCGCCGCGCCCATCTGATGGCCGACCATCACCCAGCCGAAGATGATCGGCGCTTCCCGCTCGCCAAAGCTGCGATTGGCGATGGCGAGCGTCGGCGGCACGGTCGCGATCCAGTCCAGTCCGTAGAAGATCGCGAAGATGCCGAGGCTCATCGCATCGAAAGAGAGGAAGGGCAAAGCGATCAGCGACAACCCGCGCAGGCCGTAATAGACGATCAGCAACCGGCGCGGATCATAGCGATCGGTCAGCCAGCCCGAAGCAGTCGTGCCCAGCAGGTCGAACAGCCCCATGGTGGAGAGCAAGCCTGCCGCCGCCACTGGCGCGATGCCATGGTCGCCGCAAAAGGCGATCATATGCGTGCCCACCAGCCCGTTGGTGGTGAGGCCGCAGACGAAGAACGTGCCGAAGAGCAGCCAGAAGGTCGGGCTGCGCGAGGCCCGGCCCAGCGCGGCGATCGCAAGACCCGGCGTCGCCGCCTGCCTGAGCGGCGGCGCGGCGCTTTCCTCCGTCTCGCCATAACGATGCGTGCCGACCTCGGAGGGATGCTCGGGCACCAGCAGCGCGACGAGCGGGATCAGCACAAGGCAGGCGAGGCTGACCGCCAGCACCACCGGGCGCCACGCGGCCTCTCGCGAGAGCCATGCCAGCACCGGCAGGAAAATGAGGGAGCCGGTCGCGGTGCTTGCGCTGAGCAATCCCATCACCAGCCCCTGCCGCTTCGCGAACCAGCGATTGACCACCGCTGCGCCCAGCACCGAGGCCACCGCGCCGCTGCCGAGGCCGGACAGCACGCCCCATGTCAGCAGGAATTGCCAGCTCTGCGTCATCCACTGGCTGATGAAGGTCGCGCCTGCCATCAGGAACAGCCCCGCCAGCATGGTCCGCTTGATCCCGAAGGAGAGCATCAGCGCCGCCGCGAAGGGACCGACCAGACCATAAAGAAAGATACCCACCGCCGCCGTCATCGAGATGGTCGCCCGATCCCAGCCGAAATGCATCTGGAGCGGCACCATCAACACGCCCGGCGCCGACCTCACCCCGGCGGAGACCAGCAGCGCGAAAAAGGTGACAGCCACGACGAGCGCGGCATACCGTATCGCCTTGCGGTGAGAGGGCACGAAACCCGCGCTCATGCCTTTTGCTCCCCGGATCGTTCCGCCTTCGCCAGCTGGTCCAGCATCGCCAGAAGCTGCGCCCATTGTTCTTCGCCCATGATGGTGAGGATGCGCGCCTGCGCCTCGCGCCATGCCGGTTCCGCCTTCGCGATCTCGGCACGCCCCGCATCGGTGAGCGCGGCGATCCGGCTGCGCCCGTTTCCTGCCCCGATCGCGATCCACCCCGCCCGCTCGATCGGCGCGAGCGTGCGATAAAGCGAGGTGCGATCCATGGCGAGCGTTTCGGCAAGGCGGCTGAGCGGCATGTCGCCGGACCGCAGCAGGGTACGCAATATCGCGAATTGCGTGGTGGTGATGCCATCGCCCGCCAGCCTTTCATCATAAAGGCGCGTGACGGTGCGAGATGCCTTGCGCAAGGCGGTGCAGGCGCAGGAGGGGGGCAGATCATAATGATGCATATGCATCATTAATCAGCCATGCCCGCTCTTGTCAATGAGGCGGCAATGGTTTCAGCCGAACAGGCGGGTCAGGCTCTTGTCGAGGATCAGCAATTGCCAGAGCAGGCGGCCATGATCGGCGCGCCCGGCCTTATGGTCGGCCACCGCCTTTTCCATAAGCGCGCCATCGAACCAGCCGCTTTGCGCGAGCGCGGACGTGGTCGCCACCGCTTCCGCCTCCCCCGCCAATGCGCCCCGGAACCAGTGGGAAATCGGCGTCACGAAACCCATTTTGTCGCGATAGAGGATATCTTGCGGCAGATAGGCTTCCATCGCCCGCTTCATCAGATATTTGCCGCCATTGCCATGGATGCGCTGCCCCACCGGCAGGCGGGCGGCGAATTCGACCAGCCGGTAATCGAGCAGAGGCTCGCGCGCCTCCAGACTGACCGCCATGCTCATGCGGTCGGTCTTGGTCAGGATGTCGCCGGGCAGCCACAGGCGGATATCGGCATATTGCGCACGGTCGAGCGGATCGCGGGCGGGCGCATTCTCCATCAGCCGCACGATCCTGTCCTCGGCGCGATGACCGCCCAGCTCGCGCGCGAAAGTGGGGCTGTAGAGGCGCTGGCGCAGTTCCGGCGGCGTGACGCCGACCGCATGGGCATAGGCCTCCGCCCCGCTCATTCCCCATTGCTGGAAACTCGTCTTGGCGCGCAGGAAACGCGGCGCCCAGTCAGCCTTGGGGTAGAGCCGCCCCAGGGTGCCGAATAGCGGCCCCCGCACCGCCTGCGGCAACAGGCCGCGCAGCGTATCGCCCCGGTGCTGGAACAGATGGCGGCGATAACCGGCAAATGCCTCATCCGCGCCATCGCCGGAAAGCGCGACCGTCACCTCCTCGCGCGCCAGTTCGCACACCCGATAGGTAGGCAGCGCGGAGGCGTCGGCGAAAGGCTCGTCGAAATGGGCGACCAGCGTATCGATCAGCCCGAAATCATCGGGCGATACCATGCGGCTGCGATGGTCGGTCGCGAAACGGCGCGCGACATGATCGGCATGACGCGTCTCATCGAGGCTGGGCACGTCGAAGCCGATGGTGCAGGTCTTTACCGCGCGCGGGGACGCCTCCGCCATCAGCGCGACGACGCTGCTGCTGTCGACGCCGCCGGAAAGGAACGCGCCCAGCGGCACGTCGGCGACCATGCGGGACCGCACGGCGTCGCGCATCAGCGCGGTCACTTCCTCGACCAGTGCCGCAGGTTTGGCCGTGGTGCGATCGGCGAAGCTCACATCCCAATAGCGGCGTGGCTGCGGCAGCGCCCTGCCCCGCACCAGCTTCAGATGCTCGCCCGCGCCGAGCTTTCGCACGCCGGCGATGATACAGGCGTCGTCGGGCACATAGCCGAGCGCAAGGAAATCCTCGATCGCGGTCGCATCCGGATCGCGCCGCAACAGCGGATGGGCGAGCAGCACCTTCAGTTCCGAACCGAAGATCACGCTGCCGTCCGAAACCGGCGTATAATAAAGCGGTTTCACGCCGAGCCGGTCGCGCACCAACCACAGCGACTGCGTGCCCCGGTCGAACAGCGCGAAGGCGAACATGCCGTTGAAGCGGTGGACGCATTCCTCGCCCCATTGGCGATAGGCGTGGAGGATGACCTCGGTATCGCTATGCGAGCGGAAGCGGTGGCCGCGTTCTTCGAGGTCGGCGCGGATTTCCGCGAAATTATAGATTTCGCCGTTGAAAGTGACGATCAGGCTTTCGTCCTGATTGGCCATGGGCTGTGCGCCCCCGGCAAGGTCGATGATCGACAGCCGCCTGTGTCCCAGCCCGATGCCCGGCGCGGTCCACACGCCCGACCCATCCGGCCCGCGATGGGGCATGATGTCGATCATCCGCTGGACCCGCGCCGGATCGACCGGCTTGGCCGTTTCGAGATGGAAGATACCCGCTATGCCGCACATGACGTCGGCTCTAGAGCATTTTGGCGGCCGGAGGAAACCGCCTTTGCGCGGAAAAATCGCATCATCGCCGTTCCACCGCATGGCGAGCGAGCGGCAGGGGATCACCCAGCGCCCGCAGGAAAGCGCGAATGGCATCCTGCGCGGGGGCATCATCCGTCTGCTCGGCGGAAATCAGGATGGCGACGGCCCGCTGGTCGCCGCCCAGCAGTCTCGCCTTCATCATATCGAGCTTGATCGCCGCCTCGCTACCGGTGAGCGGCGCATCCCCGACGCGATAGAAACTGACGACATGGCGCACCACCGGGCCGGGCGCGGTGATCTCCTCCCCCCTAGCATGGGCGGGGGCCGGGGCCGCGGCGGACCATGCCCATTTGCTGTCTGGATCGGCAGCGCCCTGCCCGAAACCGATCAGCTCGCGCCCTTCGGCCTGCCGGCCGAAGGCAGCGATGACCAGATCGACCTCATGTCCATGCGCATCCCGATACCGGGCCTGTAGCTGATAATCCGCGCCATCGAAGCGCGGTTTCCACGGATAGCGCATCCGCAACACGGTGCGTTGCCACCCCGCTATTTCCGGCGCGGCGGGCGCCAGAAGCACGGCTTGCCCGTCTGGCATGGAGAGGCGGCTCCACAATGGCGGCGCCAGAGGCAACATAAGGGCCACGGGCAGCGTGACAGTCAGGGGCAGACCGGTGCCCTTTTGTCCATGGCGCGCCTCCGTCGCCGCGCCGTCAATGGCCCTGTCCTCGGGCCGCCGGTCGAAAAAGGGCCAGGCTAGCGCCATCACCAGCCCCATCACGCAGGCGAAGAACAGCCAGCCATAGACCACATGGTCGAAGCCCACCGCCGCGTCGATGGTCGTGCGATGCGCGACATAGATGGTGCCGAAGGCCCGCACGCCATTGGCAAGCATGCAGGTGACAAGCGCGCCCGCCAGAAAGAGCGCGCGCCGCCACCAGGACCGGAAGCAGAGGGCGCAGACCAGCACGCCATAGGCCGCCATCGCCACGAGGAACTTCGCCCCGGAACAAGCCTCGGCCACCTTGAAATAGCCGGTGGGGATGGTGATGAAAATGCCTTCGAGATGCGCCGGAATCGCGAACAGGTGCAGCAGCGCGACCGCGATATGGGCAGTAAGGATTTGCAGCAGCGGCTCCAGCTCGCTGCCGACCGGGACCATGAAGAAGGCATAGAAAAGCGGAAAGAGCAGCCCCCTCGCTGCCGCCCGCCCGAGCATCGCCGGCACCGCGCCCTGAAGCATCAGGACCAGTGCCCCCTGCCGGATCACGCCGAGGCTGGCGGCATCGCCCAAGGCCCAGCAAAAGGCCCCCGCCGCCATCCAGAGCAGCCCAGCGCCCCAGAAGCGCGGGGTGATCTTCGCCAGTTCCGCCCGGCGATGCCAGACGAGCCAGCCGATCAGAAAGGGCAGGAACAGGCAATGGCCATAAGTGGAGGAGGTCCACCAGATCGTCACCATGTCGGCGGCATCGCGCCAGTAAAGGGCGAGGATCGCCAGCCACACCCCGCCCAGCAGCCAGAGATGCCGCCGCCAGAGATAAGGAGGCCGGAGATGCGAGAAGAGGCCAGAGGCCGGATTCGCCTCCCTCACGCAGCCTGCGTCCCGCGCGCGGCCGCGCCGTCCTCGCCCAGCACCATGGCGCGCAGCGGGGCGAGGGTCGCGGCCCAGTCATAGCGCTGCTGGACACGCTGGCGCGCCGCTGCCCCCAACGCCGCCGCGCGGGTGGGATCGGCGAGGAGATCGAGGACCGCCCGCGCCTCGCCCTGCGCATCGGGCGCGACCAGCAGATGCTCGCCATTGCGGGCATCGATGCCCTCGGCGGCCTGCGGGCTGGCGACTACGGGCCGCCCCATCGCCATCGCTTCGAGTACCTTGTTCTGGATGCCGCGCGCGATGCGCAGGGGCGCGACCACCACATCGGCGGCGGCGAGCCAGCCCCGCACATCGGGCACGCCGCCGGTCACGATCACGCCGGGCAGCGCCGCGAGCGCCTGCACTTGCGGCACGGGATTGCGCCCGACAATGGCGAAGGTCGCGCCGGGATGCTCGGCGCGAAGGAGCGGCAGCACCTGATGCGCGAAGCTCTCCACCGCCTCGATATTGGGGCGATAATCCATCTGCCCGGTAAAGACGAGCAGGGGCGATCCGGGCGACGGCACAGGATCGAAATCGCCATCGGCGCGGAAATAATCGAGGTTCACGCCATTATCGAGCGCGGCGATCGCGCATCCCTCAACCCCGCCCGCGCGGCGGAACATCTCCGCTTCCGCGTCGCTCACGAACAGCGACTGATCGGCGCGATGGGCGACGGCGCGCTCATAGCGATGAAGCAGGCGGCCCTCGCGGCGGTTGACCCAGCCCATCGGGCCGCCCTGCCCGGCGCCATAGGACGCATATTTGGCGCTGTCGAAATCGACGAAATCCATGACGAAGCGCACGCTTTCGGGCAGCTTGTCCGGCAGGAAATGCGCCATCTGCACCGAATAGGCGACGATGGTGCGGATCGGCCGGGCCTTCAGCGTTTCGGCGACCCAGCGATGCAGGGCGGCTTTCTCATACAGCGCGACGAGCATCGGCTGGCGGCGCGCAAGGCCACTTATCCCCGCGACCGCGCGCGAACGGTCGCGCATCAGCACGCACTGGCTGGCGGTGACACGCGCCATATCCGGCGCAAAGCCCATGTCGCGGGCATCGTCGGCGAAGCAGCCGACATGCACCGGCGCGATCTTCCCCAGCGCTTCCAGCAGATGCCAGGACCGGATCTTGTCGCCCCGGTCAGGCGGGAAGGGAATGCGATGGCACAGAAACAGGATCTCGCCCGGATCGCCCACGCTCATCCCAACCCTCGCGCCAGATGGGGGCCGATAAAGCTGGCGATCGGCAACGGCAGTTTCTTCCACAACTCGACCTTGCGCTGATATTGCGGGGAGAGCGGGTTGATATCCCGCGCTTCCCTGCCCGGCGCGGCGCGGGTCGCATAAACGAGCGGCTCGCCTTCCCAGCCCCAGGTCTTTTTCCAGGCGGCAGGACCGGTGCCGACCTTGGAGCGGCCGAAATCGAAGATCGTGCAACCGCGCCGCCGCGCATGGCCCATCAGGTGGAAATAGGCGACTTCGTTGGACCGGAAGGATCGGGCGGCCAGCGCCGAGCCCTGCCAATAGGGCATGCAGGCCCCACCATGATAAAGGGTGAAGAGGCTCGTCAGCGGCACGTCATCCTTGCGCACGATCAGGATATCGGCGGCCTCGCCAAAGGCATCCAGCACCTGCGCGAACAGTCCCTTGGGAAAGACCGGCGTGCCGAGCCGGTGCACATTTTCGGCATAGAGGCGATAATGAATATCGAGCATGGTGCCCTCCCGCCCGATCTCGATCTCCAGATCATTGCCCAGCCCCCGGCGGATTTCCGCGCGATGCTTGCGCGGCACGGCGAGCAATTGCGCCTCGTCATCGGCCTCCAGCGGCTTGGCGAAGTTGAGATAGGCCCCGCTCTTCGCGGTCCAGTCCGCCTCCGGCAAGCGGCCGCCGCGCAGTTCGGCCGTGGGGCAATTGTGCTGCCCGGCCAGCCGCCAGCATTCGACCGCGAGCGCCTCCACGATCGCGGGATCGTCGGCGAGGATGCCGCCATCCACGGCAAAGCCGCTCGACACCAGCGCCCGCCCGAACAGGCGCGAGGCGACGAGGTTGAGGGGCAGCACCCCGCAAATTTCCTCACCATGCCGGGCGACGAGCATCATCGCCTGCTGGCGACACCCCCGCGCCACCGCCATGATCCAGGCCGGACGATGAAAGGGCGTCGAGTCCGTCCGCGCGCAAATCCAGCGGTCGATTTCCTCCACCAGCCGCCGGTCGCCCAGATCGGCCAGCCCGATGCTCACTGCGCGGGCCAGCACGGCGCCTGCTCCTTTTGCATGGCCAGCAGCCTGTCGATCCTGTCCCAGCGGAAGTCCCCGATCAGGCGGCGCAGCTTGGCCTCCATCACGCCCAGATTGCTGTAATGGCGCAGGCGCGAGCGCAGCGGCGCACCGGCGACGCGAGGCTGGCCGGTATCGATTTCCCAAGGGTGGAAATAGATGATCGCGGGCCGTTGCTCACGCCGGTTGACCTGCCGCACCGCCCATCGCGAAAAGCCATAGGGCAGCATGCGGAAAAACCCTCCGCCCCCGGCCGCCAGCGTGCGGCCCGCCAGCCGCGCCGTCGTCACCGGCAGTTCGACCAGATCGGCCCAGCGCGTCGGCTGAAAGGCGAAACGCGGCGCTTCGGGCCATCCATAATGATCGTGCACGACCGGGGCGACGCTGCTGGAATAGGCATAGCCTTCCTCGGCCAATATCCCGTGCGCCCATGGCGTGCGCGCATCGATGGAGAAGCTGGGCGCGCGATAGCCCGTCACCGCGACGCCCCCCGCCTGCTCCAGCAGGCTGCGCGCCTTGCGCAGGTCGGCGCGGAATTTCTCCGGCGTCAGCGTGAACACGCGCTGATGGTCATAGCCATGGCTCGCCAGTTCATGGCCCGCCTCGACAATGCGGCGGATCACCGCCGGGTAGCGTTCCGCCACCCAGCCCAGCGAAAAGAAGGTCGCCTTGACATCGCTTTCGTCGAACAGGTCCAGCACCGCATCGACATTGCGCTCGACCCGGCAGTCGAGGCTGTCCCAGTCCCGCCGATGGATGGTGCGTTCAAAGGCGCCGACCTGGAACCAGTCCTCCACATCGACCGACAGGGCGTTGATGATCGTGTTGCTCGCCATCGTTTACCGACGCCCCCCCTTGATGCCCGCAATCCGCGCCTCAGGCGGCGCGGACGGTGCCGTCGTCGGCCTCTACCCAGTCGACCAGCAGGGTCAGCACCCGGCGCAGGGCCGCGCCCTGCTCCTCGCTCTGCTGTTCGAGAAGGGCGAGGCGGTCGCCGACATAGGCCAGCTTTTCCGCCAGCGCCTGCTGATTTTCATCCAGCGCCAGATTGGGGCCGATCGACTGGCGCAGCACATCCAGCTCTTCCCGAACCTGGTGCAGATGCAGGCCTTCATGCGCCTCCTGGGCCTTGACGGCTGCCGCGACGAAAGCCTCCGGCGTGCTGGTCTCGGTATGCTCATGCTCCCGCCCGATATCGGCAACGACGGTCGAGATCACGGCGTCGTTGATCTCATGCAGCTGATCGACCGCGCCCAGCAGCAGCACCCGACTCATCAGCGCATTGACCCGGCGCGGAATGCCATCGGTCGCCGCATAGATGGCGGCGAAGGCTTCCGGCGTGAAACGCGGATCATCCTGCCAGCCGACCAACGACAGGCGATGGGCGATATAAGGCTCGATCTCGCTTTCCAGCATCGGGTCGAGATGATGGGTGGCGATGACGCGCTGGCGCAGTTGCTCCATCTCCGCCCCGTTCATCAGGTCGCGGAATTCCGGCTGGCCCAGCAGGAATATCTGGAGCAGCGCCTGCCCGCCCAGCTGGAAATTGCTGAGCATCCGCAATTCCTCGACCGAAGAAGGCGGCAGGTTCTGCGCCTCGTCGACGATGAGCAGCGTGCGCAACCCCTTGCGGGCCTGTGCGTGGAGAAAGGATTCGATCCGTTGCAGCATCTGCGCTTTGGGCAGATGCTCGTCGGTGATGCCGAACCCCTGCGCGACACGGCGGAGCATGTCATCGCCCTGCACCTGCGTCGAAACGATCTTGATCGCTGTCAGCCGCGCGGGATCGATCGTGTTCATCACATGGCCGACCAGCGTGGTCTTGCCCGCGCCGATCTCTCCGGTGATGACGATGAACCCTTCCCCCTGGGCCAGGCCATAGCCCAGATAGGACAGCGCCTTGCGATGGGTGCCGCTCTCAAAATAGAAATGCGGATCAGGTGTAAGCTGAAACGGGCGACCCTGAAACTGGTAAAACTGATCGTACATGATCTTGGTCTCCATGGGAGCCTCCCCGCCCCCGCCTTCCCTCAGAACTGATAACGCACGCCGACGCGGCCAAGCAGATTGATGATCTGCCTGATGTCACTGCCGTCCAGCGCGTCGATACCGATCGATACCTGTCCACTCAGGCGCCGCCCATATTGGTGGGCATAAGTGACATAACCACCATAATTGGTGATATCGGTGCCCAGCATGTTGGAATCGGTATAGCTGCCATAGGCCGTACCGGTCAGTGTCGACGCCGGATCGAGCCGGACACCGACAAAGCCCATGCCGTAATAATAATCATCCTTCAGTCCGTTGACGCTGGCCAGAATACCGCTGTCCGGCGCCAGGAACTTGCGCCGCGACCAGCTGAGGCCCAAGCCCCAGTTCCAGAGGCCGCGCGCGTGGCTGACCTCGGCCGAGACGCCCCTGCGGCGATAATTGGCGGCGGTGATCCCCGCGAGCAGATCATTGAGGCAGCTCACGCCCTCTTCGCCGCTGACGCAGCCGGTAAGGTCCCCGGTAAAGGGATTGCGCGCGGCGTCGAAGGAGAAGGGCAAGGTCGAAAGGCTGTTGACGAGGCCGCGCCCGAAACTGTCGATCGTGTCGAAATAGGCGATCTGCACGCTGGTGCCGGGACCGGCCATCCAGCTGAACGTGCCGGTATAGTGCATCGATTCATACCGCCGCCCGGCCCGCGCCTCCAGCGAGACCCTGCGGCTGGGGCGCCAGAGCACGCCCGCATCCCACATGAGGCCATCGGTATCATAGGCGATCACCCGCGGGGCGGAAGGATCACCGACATAGCGCCCATTGTCGCCGAGCACCGGCACGCCACCCTCGTCCACCAGCACGGACTGCTGGGAAATCGTCAGCTTCTCATATCCGATGCCGCCGACGAGCGCGACCGTGGGCGAGACCGGCACGGTCACATCGCCCCGCACCCATTTGTCGGTATAATGCTGTTTCAGTTCCGATGCGTTTTCACGATCATAACCGGCGCTGAGCGTCCAGCCGAAGGGCAGGTCGCCCGGCTTCATGCCGACCGATGCGGTGGCGGAATGATAGATGCTCTTGCCGAAAGCGCCATAATTATAGGGCACGTCCCCGATGGAGACATCGCCGCCCGTATCGACCTTCGTATAGCCGAAGCGATAGGCCGCGTTGATCAGCAGATCTCCGGCGCGGGTGGTGAGGGTCGGGCCGACCGCGAAGGAATAGAGGTCATCCGTCATGTCGCCAGCGCTGGCGAGGGAGGAATTGGCGCCATAATAGCCGTCACCGCGCAGGCGCGAGGCAAAGGCGGTGCCTTCGATATTCAGCGTTTCGGGAAGAACCCAATAGCGCGCGCGCGCCATGCCGGACAGGATATCCTGATCGGGCGTGCGGCGGTTCCAGCCGAACTGATGCTCATAGCGCACGCTCAGCCCGGCCTCGGCCCGGCGAGAGGTGACGGAACCATCCGCCCCCACCGCCAATGTGGTGTAGGTGAGGACGCCATCCTCGTCGCCCTTGATATTGGCGATCACGGTCTGGTCGACCTCGATATAGGGCGCGACATCCACGCGTGCAAAGACCGTCGTGGGCGCGACACATAGCGCGGCGATCGCACAGGCGTCGCCGATCCGCTTCAACCCTGTGCCGGGTGAGGCAACTGCCTGCATTACCCCTCTTCCCTCCCATAATAGCTGCCGAAGCGTCGGCCGCTCGTCGAAAATTTTACACCATTCAACAGCAATTGCACATGCGGGCATTCTTTCAACAGACCCGCCGCATCGCGCAAAGCCCCCTCCGTGGTGCGATCCGCCCGGACCACCAGCACGGTCTGCCCGACATGGGACGCCAGCACCGATGCCGGAGACGCCGCAAGCAAGGGCGGCGTGTCGAAGATCAGGATGCGATCGGGCCGTCCTTCAGCCAGAGCCTTGATCAGCTGGCCCATTCGCTCGGAAGCGAGATATTCGGCGTCCTTCTCGCTGCTCTGCCCGGCGGGCAGCACGCAGAAGGAAGGAATATCGGTGCGAATCACCAGATCTTCCACCGAAAGCTTCGGGTCCGCGAGCGCGTCCATCATTCCCTTGCCGGGCTTCAGGCCCAATGCCGCGGGGATGCTGGGCTTGGCGAAATCGGCGTCGATCAGCAATATCTCCAGCCCGGTTTCGGCCGCCAGCGACAGCGCCAGATTGACCGCGCAATAGGTCTTGCCGTCACCGGCATGGGCGGAGGCCATCATCAGGATATTGCCGTCGGGAATGACTTCCTGCTGGCGGCTGCCGCGAATGCGCGCGAGCAATTCCCGCTTGATGATGCGAAATTCCTCGCCCGTGCGGCTGGTCGCCGTTCCGGGGGCGAGATAGCCCGCCTCGGCTATGGCGTCCCGGTCCAATATCTGTACCGGGCCGGTCCAGTCGCGAGCGCGCGGCGCATCAGTCGGGGGTGGGGTCGGAGTCTCGGCAACTGCAACAGCGGCAGTCGGCGTGATGGCGGATTGCGGGGCGGCGACCGGCTGCGGAGCGGTTATCGTCTTCCCGCTTCCCGCGAACGCCTGCGGCTCCTCGACCTGGCGGTCCGGCGCGGCAGAGGCCCCGTGCGGAGGTGGGATCATGCCTTCGGGAATATCGAGCGGCGGCAGCCCCTCGCCCCTGATCGCCTGCTCAAAATGAAACAGGTCATTGGCGCGGTCGAGCACCGTCCGGGCCGGAGCCGGTCGATAGCCGCCACTACCTAAAGGGAAATTCTGTTTACCCATGCCTGTTCCCCCTTATGCCATTCCGCGCTGGACGAATTCCACGACGATCAGCAGCATGCAGGCGCATCCCAGCGCCGCGCAACCACCCATGAACATCTTCAGCCAGCGATTGCGCTCCCCCAGTTGAGCCGGGCTGAGATTTTCCGTCACCGAACCAATCACCGGCGCGCCCGCCACTTTTGCCAGTTTCTGGACGGTAGGGAAAGTCTGGCGCAATTGCCCCATCGCAAAGGCCGCGCCCACGCCCACGCCCAATCCGGCGACCAGCACACCCACCAGCAGCAGCGGCCGGTTGGGCGAGGACGGCGTGCCCGGAAGGCCCGGCGGATCGATCACCCGGAAGGTGGTGCCCGTCGTTTCATTCTGCACATCCCCGCGCAGGCGAACTTCCTCGCGATCCGACAGCAGCTTGTCATACTGGTTTTTCAGCACATTATAGTCGCGCTTGATCTTTTCCTGCTCGGTATCCAGGCCCGGCTCATTGATCTGGCGCGCGACCATGCCGTTGATATCGGCCTGAATCTGCGCCTTGCGGCTTTGCAGCATCTGCGCGGTCGCCATGCGCTCTGCCTGAAGCGACTTGAGCGAGAGATAGGCCGGGTTGGAGACCCCACCTGCGCTGGCCGCGCTGTTGCCGCCACCCTGCGCCTTGAGCGCGGCGATCTGGCGCTGAAGCGCGATCACATCGGGATGCTCGGCCGTCCAGCCCCGCGCCCTCGCGGCGGCAAGATCGGCCTGCGCCTGCGACAGCGCCGTGAGACCACCTCCCAGTCCGACCCCCGGGATCGTCGCCGGAGTCGCGGCAAGCTGACCGTTGATCGCCATGAGCGCGCTCTGGGCCGCGGCAAGCTGGGGTTCGAGCTGATTGAGTTCACCGCGCGCCGCCGTCATCCGCTCGGAGATCGGCCCGGAACCGGGTAGCAGGCCGACGCGCTGTTCGAACTCCACCCGCTTCTGCTCGACAGCGGCCAGCCCCTTGCCGGTTTCGGTGATCTGCTGGTCGAGGAAAGCGAGTCCCTGCCGCGTCTCGTCGCGATTGCCAGAGATATTCGCCTGCTGGAACAGGTCGATCAGCTTTTGCGTGACCTGCTGGGCGATTCGCGCATTGGCCCTGTCGGACAGCGAACTGTCCGACATCACCGTCGAAACCTCGAACATATTATCGTCATTGGACGTGATGGTGATGTTCCTGCGCAACATGCCAGCGCGCCCGGCGATATCCGCGTCGCTCGCCACCGTTCCGGCAAGATCGGTGCCGCGCACCACCTTCGCCAGATTGTCGGAACTCATCAGCGTCTGCCGCAGTGAGTTCAGGCTTTTTTCCTGCTCGGCCGCGGAAATGCCCACCTTGTCCTGAATGACGGACTGGGTGGTGACATATATCTTCGCCCGCGATTGATAGCTATTGGGGATCATCGACACGCCCAGCCAGCCGAGCGCGCACACGACCCAGGCCACCGCCAGCGCCAGCCAGCGCCGGTTCCATATGCCGTGAGCGGCGATCAGCAATTCATCATAAAGACTGGGCATCGGTCGTTTCTTTTCTCTCTTCCGTTGCGGACGATCGGGGGCTTTCGTGCGGAAAGCCGCCCGTCAGAACATGCTTTCGGGAATGATGATGACGTCGCCGGGGGCCAGCAGCACATTGGCCTTGGTGTCCCCCTTCTTGATGAGGTCGTTGATGCGCAGCGCATATTCCTGCTGCTTGCCGGTCTCCCTGTCGAAACGGACCAGCCGCGCCTTGTTGCCCGCCGCATATTCGGAAAGGCCGCCCACCGCGATCATCGCATCGAGCAACGTCATGTTCGCGCGATAGGGCAGCGACGCAGGTTTTTCGGTCGCGCCGACGATGCGCACCTGCTGGCTGAAGGTGCCGGAGAATTTATCGACGATCACCGAAACCAGCGGATTCTGGATATATTGCGACAAGGCGAGCTTGATATCTTCGGCCAGCATCTTGGAGGTCTTGCCGACCGCAGGCATGTCCGTGATCAGCGGCGTGGTGATGCGGCCATCCGGGCGCACCTGCACCTTGGCGCCCAGTTCCGGGTTGCGCCAGACGAAGATGGTCAGCTCATCGAGCGGGCCGATCACATATTCCTCTCCCGGACCTTCCTGCGTCGAAACGAAGGAAGCGGGCGGCAATTGCGGTCCCGGCGCGGTTGTCGTGCAGCCAGAGAGGACCAGCGCCGAGAGCAACAGCCCGATGAAAACCCTAGAAATATGGCCAAATGCCATGCCATCCACCTCTTTCTCTGCCCCTGCCACATCTTTCCCCGACTGGAGGAAACACGCAGCGTCCAGGTGCTTATGTATGCCTATTGAGCAAAAAGGGTGAAAATAGCGTTAGCCGATGCGTAAATTCCTGTATCCTCCCGTGCCAACGGCCCAAGAGGGTTCGCCCCTTCCTGCCTACTCAATTACCGAGCAGCATCTCGTGCGCAGGCGCATGTCCCAGAAATGCGCCAGGCGATGCCGTCGCCCCATAAGCCCCCGCCATGAAGATCGCGATGATATCGCCCTCCTCGACCGGCGGCAACAGGATCTTGTCGGCCAGCCGATCAAGGGGCGTGCACAGGCATCCGGCGATGGTGACGGGCCGGGCCGCAGGTTCCGCGCCGAACTTATTGGCGATGGCCACCGGATAATTGCGTCGCACCACGGTGCCGAAATTGCCGCTCGCGGCCAGTTGATGATGCAGTCCGCCATCGACGATGGCAAAATGCTCGCCATGGCTTTCCTTCACATCGATGACGCGGGTGAGGTAGACGCCCGCCTCCGCCACCAGATAGCGCCCCAATTCCATCGCGAACGCGCTTTCCTCCAATATGGCAGGCGGAATGGTGAGGCTTTCCTCCAGCGCCAGCCCGATCGCGCGCACGTCGATCGGCAGGTCGCCAGGGAAATAGGGCACGCCCAGCCCGCCGCCGATATTGACCACGGGAGGGGTGCGGCCAACCTCTTCGGACAGGCGCGCGGCCAGTTCCACCGTGCGCGCCTGCGCCTCGATAATGGCGAGGGTGTCGAGCGCCTGGCTTCCCGCGAAGATATGCCAGCCGCGCCAGTCCGCTCCGGCCGCGATCACGCTTCCCGCCAGCGCCGCCGCCCGGTCGGCATCCACGCCGAAAGGCTTGGCCCCGCCGCCCATTTTCATGCCGGAGCCTTTAAGGTCGAAATCCGGGTTGACCCGCACCGCCAGCCGAGGCGTCACGCCCAGCCGATCGGCAAGGGCGAGCGCCCGCCGCGCCTCGCCTTCGGATTCGAGATTGATCGTCACCCCGGCGACCAGCGCCGCCTCCAGCTCATCGTCGCGCTTGCCTGGCCCGGCGAAGCTGATGCGGTCGGCGGCCATGCCTGCTTCCCGCGCCATCGCCAGTTCCCCGCCCGAAGCGATATCGAAACCATCGACAAGGCCAGCCATCGCCGCCAGCAAAGGCGCATAGGGATTGGCCTTGATCGCATAATGAAGGTGCAGGCAATCGGGCATGGACACCCGCAGCCGCCCGATGGTCGAGCGCACCCCGCCCATGTCGTAGACGAACAGCGGCGTGTCGCCCGCTTCCCCGATCAGGGACGCAACGCCGCAATCGCCGATCAGCAGCATGCCGTTCTCGGCCTCATATCCAAGCGGGATGGGGCCGGACGGCTTCATGCGACATGCTCCTCTACGGCGTGGGCAAGGGCCACGCGATCGATCTTGCCATTGGGATTTTTCGGAAACTGATCGACCACCCTGATTTCCCCCGGCATCATATAATTCGGCAGTTCGACACGGAACCGCGCTTTTATGGCGTCTTGAAGATCGCCATGCCCCCCTTCCTCTTTGCGAGCGGTTTCCGCGCGGATCAACAGCAAAATGGATTGCCCCAGCCGGGGGTCGGGCACGCCCAGCGCAATGGCCTCCGCAACGCCGGGCACCGCCTGCGCCATTTCCTCCACCTCGGTCGGGCTGATCCGGTTGCCTGCGGACTTGATCATCGCATCGGCGCGGCCGACGAAATAGAGCAATCCCCCGGCGCCGCGCCGCGCCGTATCGCCCGACCAGACAGCCATGCCGCCATAGCGCGAGGCGGGAGGCGCTGGCCGGAAGCGTTCGGCGGTACGGACGGGATCATTCCAGTAGCCGCTGGCGACCAGCGGCCCGCAATGCACCAGCTCGCCCGGTTCATCCTCCTCCGCCACGCTGCCATCGGGCCGACAGATGAGGATTTCCGCATGGGGAATCGCCAGCCCCATGCTCTCGGGATGGCTGTCCACCAGTTCGGGCGGCAAATAGGTCGAGCGGAACGCCTCGGTCAGGCCATACATGGGATAAAGATCGGCATTGGGGAACAGTGCCCGCAGCTTGCGCACCAGCGGCCTGGTCAGCGCGCCGCCGCTATTGGTGAGACGGCGCAGGCGCGCCGCCGTCTCGACCGGCCAGTCCGCCTCGGTCAGTTGCACCCAGAGCGGCGGCACCCCGGCAAGGCCGCTTATCTCCTCCCGCTCCACCGCCTTGATGACGTCGCGGGCGGTCAGATAGTCGAGGGGCACCACCGTCCCCCCCGCCGCCCATGTCGAGAGCAGCTGGTTCTGCCCATAATCGAAGCTGAAGGGCAGCACCGCCAATATCCGGTCCCGTGGCGTCAAGCGCAGATAATCCGCGACCGACACCGCGCCGAGCCAGAGATTGGCATGGGTGACCATCACCCCCTTGGGCCTGCCCGTCGATCCGCTGGTATAGAGGAGCGCGGCCAGATCATCGGCGGCGCCATCCCCGGGCGGCAGCGGATCGAGCGCGTCCGCCTGCGTCAGCACATCGACTTCGTCATGCAGCGCACATTCACGCGGCACATCGGTTTCACCCAGGCTGGCAAGGCGGGCCGCCGCGCCCAGCAACAGGCGCGCGCCGCTATCGGCGAGGATATGCGCGACCTGCCCATGCCGGAGCAGCGGATTGACCGGCACATGGACCAGCCCCGCGCGCGGCGCGGCCAGCGGCATCAGGCAGGCAAGCCGCCCCTTGGCCACCCAGCTCGCCACCCGGCTGCCCTTCGGCAAGCCCTGCCCGGCGAGCCATGCCGCCACCTGACCGACCGCGCGTTCCAGTTCGGCATAGCTGAGGTGTCCCGTCTTGCCCGCAAGAGCGACCGCATCGGCTTTCCCCATCGCGGGAAGATGGTCAATGGGCCGTAAAGGCAATTCACTTAACCTCATCTGCACCACTTCCCGCTAGAGTATCGCCCCATCGCGGAATAGAGACATTCCATCGACAAGGAAAGAAGACAGGGTGCGCATCATCGAAACCGACTATCGGCAGGACCATTCCCCGGCGCAGGGAGGAAGCGGCTTCGCACGCAGCGCGTGGTTCGACATGCTCGCCCGCCATTGCTTCGCGGACCGGGAATGCATCTGGCCGCGCGCGGAGGCGGAAGGCGCGAGCGTGATCCTCCCCCTCCTGCGCGACGGAGACCAGCTGAGCGCGCTTTCCAACTATTATAGCTTTGCCTATGCGCCGCTTTATGAAGGCGCGCCCTCGCCCGCGCAGCAACAGGCGCTGCTCGTGCAGGTCGCCCGCCAGTTGCGGGGGTCCTATGGCCGGGTCAGCTTCCATCCGCTGGTGGATGGGGATCTCGCCCGGCAGATGCGCGGTGCTTTCGCGGCGGCGGGCTGGATCGCCCTCCTCACCGACCAGAACAGCAATCATTATCTCGACCTTCGGGGGCGCGACTTCGCCGCCTATTGGGCGGAGCGCCCCGGCCAGCTGCGCTCCTCGGTGCGGCGCAAGGGCAAGGGGCAACCCTATGACTTTCATATCGAGACGACACTGACGGACGAGCTTTGGAGCGATTATCTGGCGGTCTACACCGCCAGCTGGAAAAATGCCGAGCCCTATCCCGCCATGATTCGCGCGATCGCCGAGGAAGCGGCGGCGCGCGGCGCGCTGCGTCTGGGCTTTGCGCGCAAGGACGCGCGGGCTGTGGCGGTCCAGCTCTGGACGATCGAGGGCCGCACCGCCTGCATCCACAAGATCGCCCATGACGGCGCGGAGGATCGCGGATCGCCGGGCACGCTGCTCAGCCATTTCATGTTCCAGCAGATGATCGATCGGGAGAAAGTGGCCCGTATCGATTATGGCACCGGCAACAACGCCTATAAGCGCGACTGGATGGAAGAGGAGCGGCCGATGGAGCGGCTCGACTGCTTCAACCCCCGCCGGGCGGGAATGTGGTTGCCCGCGCTGCGCACGCGCATTTCCCAGCTTGTCCGCAAGCCCGGTTGACGCTAGATCGCCCCCATGCGTGCAGAACCCTTGAAAGAAGACGCGCCGCAGGCGTCGATCGACGAGACCTTGCGAGCGGTATTACGGGACGTTCTGGGCCTTTCGGCCGAGAGCGTGCAATCCTTCACCGATGAGACGTTGCTGTTCGGCGCGTTGCCCGAACTGGATTCGATGGCGGTCGCCACGCTGCTCACCGAAATCGAGGATCGCTTCTCGATCCTGATCGATGACGATGATGTGGACGGCGACACCTTCGAAAGCTTCGGGTCGCTCGCCGCCTTCATTCGCGGCAAAAGCGCCTGAAAGGCAGCTTTTCACTCCCACGGATGGATCATCAGAAGCACGCCGCCCCCAGCCGGGACGGCGTGCTTTTTGATTTGGGGGATACGCACTTCGCAACGCTGAGGCGGATTGCGGGTAAAAGTGGACTCCGCCCTTATCGTCACCCTGATCTTGTTTAACGGCGCTGGCCTCCGGTTCAGAGGCCATTTCGCCGGATCGACCAGCGGTCTATGGGGCCTGATGGATGCTGAAACAAGTTCAGCATGACAGTCAGGCAATGGTGCTTAGCCACCCCAAGCCCGTCATTCCGCGCCCTGATGTGCAGAGCGCGGAATCGCCTTTATTTCCGTCTTATTCGGCGGCCGCTTTCGTAGCCTCGAAATCGGCCTCCGCCAGAAAACGCTCGACGTCGAGCGCGGCCATGCAGCCCATGCCTGCCGCCGTCACGGCCTGCCGATAGATTTTGTCGGTGACGTCGCCTGCCGCGAACACGCCGGGAATGGCGGTGCGGGACGTGCCCTTCTCCACCACGACATAGCCTTCATCCAGTTCCAGCTTGTCCGCGAACAATTCGGTCGAGGGCTGGTGGCCGATCGCGACAAAGGCGCCATCGGTCGGCTCGTGGCTTTCCTCACCCGTCACCGTATCGACCAGATCGACGCCGATCAGGCCCGCCGCGCCTTCACCACCGACAAAGCGCTTCACCGCCTTGTTCCAGAGTATCTTGATATTGGGATGGGCGAGCAGGCGCTCCTGAAGAATCTTCTCCGACCGCAGCGAATCACGGCGATGGATCAGCGTCACATCCTGCGAATGATTGGTGAGGTAGAGCGCCTCCTCGACGGCGGTGTTGCCCCCGCCGATCACCACCACCTTCTTGCCGCGATAGAAGAAGCCGTCGCAGGTCGCGCAGGCGGAAACGCCCTTGCCCGACAACGCTTCCTCGCCCTCGACACCCAGCCATTTGGCCTGTGCGCCGGTGCAGATGACCAGCGTGTCTGCGGTGTAGACCGTGCCGCCGTCACCGGTCAGGCGGAAGGGACGCCGGGAAAGATCAACATCGACAATCTGGTCCCATACCATTTCCGCGCCGACATGCTCGGCCTGGGCCTGCATTTCCTGCATCAGCCAGGGTCCCTGGATCACGTCGCGAAAGCCGGGGTAATTTTCGACATCGGTGGTGATGGTCAGCTGGCCACCCGGCTGCATGCCCTGCACGACGATCGGTTTCAGGCCCGCGCGCGCGCCGTAGATGGCGGCGGAAAGCCCGGCCGGCCCCGATCCCAGGATCAACATGCGGCTATGCTTCGTGGTGGTCATTTGGTCTTTCCCTGATTTCTCGTCCTATGGGGTTTGCACATAGGTTTCCCCGCGAGGAGCGGCAAGAGGGCGCACGCCGCCATGCCCGCACGGCTTCAGATTTTCGCTCATCAGAACGGGCACCGCGCCGATAGCGGGCAGCGATCCACCTCATCCCGCCATCATTTTATCGCGCTCCACTTGTCTACTCCAATAGTTGAGATATCATAAGACTGTCGGGACGTATTCCGAGTCGACCGGCCTGCTTCTTTTCCAAAAGGAATATTGGCTATGCAATTATCGACCCTATTCACGCCCCATGAGGACCTGGGGGACGCACCGCATATCCTGACCGTTCCGGGCCTCAACAATAGCGGCCCAGAGCATTGGCAGAGCTTGTGGGAAGAGAAATTCACCAATTGCAGCCGGGTGAATCTCGGCAGTTGGGAAAAACCCGATCCTGCCAGCTGGCCCGATCGGCTGAACGATGCGATCTCCGCGGCGGACGGCCCGGTATTCCTCGTCGCCCACAGCCTGGGCTGCCATGCCATCGCCCGCTGGGCGCAACAGCAGAAGCCCGATTTCGGCAACCCGGTCGCAGGTGCGCTGCTGGTGGCGCCACCGGAACTCGACCATGCGTCGATCGATCCGCGGCTGGTGCCGTTCGCGCCCTCCGCCCGGGGCATATTGCCCTTCCCGTCCATCCTCGTCGCCAGCCGCAACGATCCCTATATCGATTTCGGCCGGGCGCGGCGTCTGGCCTTCTTCTGGGGCAGCGATTTCGCGGATGCGGGCAATGCCGGGCACATCAACGCCGATTCCCATCTCGGGAATTGGGATTTCGGCCTCTATCTGCTGCGGCGGCTGATCCGGCGGCAGCGGACGGAAGCAGCGCTGGCGAAGAGCGGCGTTTTCCTGCCAGCCATCACACCTTCGCCACTGGCCCTCAGCATCTGAAGGACCAGCGCGGGACGAAAGGCTAACGGACAAGAATGCGGACAGGCAAGGGGTAGGCAGGCGAGAGACCGGCCTCCCCCATCCCCTCCGGCTGGACTGAATCCGACCATAAAGCACTGAAACTAAAGCAAAACTAGGGCGTGCAAAAGATAATGACTTATTGTCTACTAAATAAATAGATAATATTGGACGAGCAAGGAGACAAAGCCATGAGCACATCGCAAAATGCGCGCCCTCAATCGGAATCCGACCTTTTGGAAGAGGGCCTGCTGAACATCAGGCAGGCACTGGAAGGCCTGCGCTTCGGCAATATCGCCATCACCATTCACGAAGGCCGCATCGTCCAGATCGACGTGACGGAGAAGCGGCGCTTCGCTCCGCGCTGAGGGCCACTGGCCCGCGCGAACAAATGCAAATGACAGACATAAGGGGCCAGAACCCAATCGGCTCCCGCCATAATCATAAGGCTGACCGGATCACCGGAGGGATTGGGGTTGAATATTCAGGGGGTTATATGATCGCACGTTTTCAATGGTCCGCCAGTGTGGCGGCAATGGCCTTCATGGCCACGGGTCTTATCGGCAGCGCGCAGGCCGAAGATGCGGCCCAGCCAGCGCTTGCCGCTGTGGCGGCATCCGAAGGCGCCTCTGCCTCGGATATCGGGGAAATCACCGTCACCGCCCGCCGCCGCGCGGAAGCCATTCAGGATGTTCCGCTCGCGATTTCGGTGGTGAACAGCGATACGCTCGCCAGCACCGGCAGCTTCAACGTGTCGCGCCTGCAACAGCTTCAGCCCACGCTGCAATTCTATTCCTCCAACCCGCGCAATTCGGCCATTAATATTCGCGGCATCGGCGCGCCCTTCGGCCTCACCAATGACGGCATCGAGCAGGGCGTGGGCATCTATGTCGATCAGGTCTATTATAATCGCGTGGCCTCCGCGACGCTCGATTTCGTGGACATCGACCAGATCGAGGTGCTGAGAGGGCCGCAGGGCACGCTCTACGGCAAAAACACCACTGCTGGCGCGATCAACATCACGACGCGGCCGCCGAGCTTCGATTATGAAGGCCGGGCGGAAATCTCCGTCGGCAATCTGGGTTTCAAGCAGGCCAAGGCCTCGGTCTCCGGGCCGCTCGGCGATACGGTCGCGGTGCGGATCGGCGTTTCGACAACCGACCGGAACGGCACCATCTATAATGTCGCGACCAACCAGCATGTGAACTCGCAGGACAATCTCGGCCTGCGCGGCGCATTGTTGTGGAAGCCGACCGAAAGGCTCTCGCTCACCCTGTCGGGCGACTATAGCCTTCAGAACCCGATCTGCTGCGTCCAGATCTACGCCCGTGTCGGCACCACCCAGCGCGCGCTCAACCGCCAATATGATGCGCTTGCGGCCGCCCTGGGCTATGAAGTGCCGAGCACCGACGCCTTTGATCGCGTCACCGATCTTGATGCCGAACTCAAGGCGCGCAATGAAATTGGCGGCGTGTCGCTGCGGGCGGAGTGGGAACTGGGCGCAGGCACGCTCACCTCGGTCAGCGCCTATCGCTACTGGGACTGGCAGCCTTCCAATGATCGCGATTTCACCGGCCTACCCGTCACCATCAAATCGCAGAACCCGACGCAGCAGAAGCAGTGGACGCAGGAATTACGTTATGCGCAGGAAGCCGAGCATTTCGACTTCGTGGTCGGCGCCTTCGGCTTTTATCAGCAGATCCGGACCAGCGGATCGCAGGTGCAGGGTTCCGCCGCGAGCCGCTGGCTGATCGCGCCCAGCAATGCGCTGTCGGCCGATCCGACCGTGCTCGATGGGCTGACCGCCGTCAACGACATCCGCCTCGACAATACCAGCCTCGCCCTTTTCGGGCAGCTCAGCTGGAAAGTCACCGACAAGTTCAAGATCCAGCCGGGCCTGCGCGTCAATTATGACAAGAAAAAGGGCCTGTACGATTCGGTGGTGACCAATGGCGACGGGCAGTTGGTGACCTTCGCCGCGAGCAAGACCGATCCTCGCATCGCCGCCCAATATGCGGTGCTCGCCCCCCAGCATTTCGAGCCGCGCTTCAGCGACTGGAACCTTTCCTACGATCTGACGGCTTCCTATGAAATCTCACCGGATGTCATGGGCTATGCGACCTACGCCCGCTCCTTCAAATCGGGCGGTGTGAACCTGAACGGCGTGCCTTCCGATGCGGACGGCAACCCGATCCTCGCCGCGGGCAAGGTGAAACCGGAAAAGGTCAACCATTTCGAGGTCGGTCTCAAGACGCAGTTCTGGGATCGCCGCGCGACCTTCAACCTCACCGGCTTCTGGACCGAAATCAAGGACTTCCAGGCCAATGTCACCAATGGGCAATTGGGCGTGCTGCGCGGCTATCTCGCCAATGCGGGCAAGGTGCGGGTGCGCGGGATAGAGGCGGACTTTTCCGCCCGCCCGTCCGAGCGGTTCAATATCTATGCGAATGGCGCCCTTACCGATCATGAATATGTGTCGTTCAAGGACGCCCCCTGCCCGCCGGAATTGTCGGGCGGCACCACCGCGGCGGCAGGGCAGGAAACCAGCCCGGCAGGCACGCCCGGAGGGATCAGCCCGGCCAATTGCGACATTTCCGGTCAATGGCTGCCCGGCATCTCGCGTTGGGCGGCATCCTTCGGCGCGGAATATAATCTGCCGATCACCCTGCTGGGGCAGGATGGGCAGATCTACCTCGGCTATGACGGCAGCTATCGGTCGAAATTCTCGTCCAACGCCTCGCGATCGGCCTATACCGACATCAACGGCTATTCGCTGAGCAATTTCCGCCTCGGCTTCCGCACCGACAAGGGCCTCAACCTCTATGGCTGGGTGCGCAATGCCTTCGACAAGAAATATTATGAGCAGCTCGCGGTAACATCCGGGAATACCGGCCTTATCGCAGGTCAGCCGGGAGACCCCCGAACCTATGGCCTGACGATCCGGGCTGATTTTTAAAAGGAATGGCTCCCCCTATGGGCCGGTCTTGCGAAGACCGGCCCTTATTTTTTGGGGGTATGCGCTTTGCAGATCAACGACGCTTGGCAATCCTGCCAAAGCCGAATAGTTAAGCCCCCCGTTCGTCCTGATCTTGCCGACCCGAAGGGTAGGCAAAGCCCAACGGCTTTTTTCCGCTTGGGGCAAGGAAGTGCAGGGCTTCGACATGGAAGCGAGGCGAGCGTCTCGCTCAGCAGCCCGAAGGGAGGTGGGAGCAGCTCTCCTACCGCCCCTTCGGCGCTCTACACTTATTCGACCGTCACCGACTTGGCGAGATTGCGCGGCTGGTCCACATCCGTGCCCTTGGCGACCGCGACATGATAGGCCAGCAATTGCACCGGCACCGCATAGACCAGCGGCACGATCAGCGGATGAACCTTGGGCATTTCGATCGTGGCGATGCAGCCTTCCCCCGCCTCGGCTATGCCATCGGCGTCGGAAATCAGCACAACCTTGCCGCCGCGCGCCTGCACCTCCTGCATATTGGAGACGGTCTTTTCGAACAGCGGCCCGGAAGGCGCGATCACGATCACCGGCACCGCATCGTCGATCAGCGCGATCGGACCATGCTTCATCTCTCCCGCCGCATAGCCCTCTGCGTGGATATAGCTGATTTCCTTGAGCTTCAGCGCCCCTTCCAGCGCCATGGGATAATCCTGCCCACGACCGAGATAGAGGACGTCCCGCGCCGGGGCGACCAGATGCGCCATCGCCTCGATCTCGCCTTCATGCGACAGCGCCTCATTCATCGCGGCGGGCGCTTCGGCCAGATGATTGACGATCCGCGCCTCTTCCTCCGCGCTCAGCCGTCCCTTGGCCCGCGCCAGATTGGCGGCCAGCGCGGCGAGCACGGCAAGCTGGCAGGTGAAGGCCTTGGTCGAGGCGACGCCGATTTCCGGCCCGGCATGGGTCGGCAGCAGCAGGTCGGCCTCCCGCGCCATCGAACTGGTCGGCACGTTGACGACGACGGCGATGATCTGCTTTTCCGCCCGCGCGTGGCGCAAGGCCGCCAGCGTATCGGCTGTCTCGCCCGACTGGCTGATGAACAGCGCCAGCCCGCCCGGTTCCAGCACCGGATCGCGATAGCGAAACTCGCTGGCGACATCGATATCCACCGGCACGCGCGCAAAGCTCTCAAACCAGTATTTAGCGATAAGCCCCGCATAATAGCTGGTGCCGCAGGCGACGATGGTGATGCGCTTCACCCCCGCCAGATCGAAATCCATGTCCGGCAGCGCGACCTGATTTTCCATCCGGCGCAGATAGGATCGCAGCGTCTGGGCGACGACGACCGGCTGCTCGTAAATTTCCTTGGCCATGAAATGGCGATGATTGCCCTTGTCGATCATCGCGCCGGAAATACCGGAAACCGTGACCGGGCGCTCCACCGGCCGGTTGTCCCGATCGAAAATCTGCGCGCCCTCGCGGGTGATGACCACCCAGTCACCTTCGTCCATATAGGCGATGCGCTGGGTCAGCGGGGCGAGCGCCAGCGCGTCCGATCCCAGATAGGTCTCGCCATCGCCATAGCCGACCACCAGCGGCGACCCCAGCCGCGCACCGATCAGCAGGTCGGGGTGGCTCCGGAACATGATGGCCAGCGCGAAGGCACCGTTAAGGCGCGGCAGAACCTGCTTCACCGCCTCTTGCGGGGTGACGCCCTGCTCCACCAGTTCGCTCACCAGATGGGCGACGACTTCCGTGTCGGTCTGGCTGTCGAAATGGCGGCCGCGCGCCATCAACTCTTCGCGCAGCGGTTTAAAATTCTCGATAATTCCGTTATGTACCAGCGCAACCTCTTGCGTGGCATGAGGATGGGCGTTGCTGGTGGTAGGCGCGCCATGGGTGGCCCAGCGGGTATGGGCGATGCCGATCGTGCCGGGCAACGGATGCGCCGCCAGTTCCTTCGCCAGATTGGAGAGCTTGCCTTCCGCGCGGCGGCGCTCGATCACGCCGCCATGGACGCTCGCCACGCCGGCGCTGTCATAGCCGCGATATTCCAGACGGCGCAGGCCATCCAGCAGCCGATCCGCGACTTCTTCCTTGCCGACTATCCCGATAATGCCGCACATTTAGCGATTTGCCTTTCGTTCCTGCATCTTGATGCGAAATCTTTTTGCCCAGCCGCCTTTTTCGGTCTGCGGCGCGCGAACCAGCGCCAGCGCGTCCGCCGGGACATCCGCCGTCAGCACGCTGCCCGCGCCGACGATCGCGCCATCCCCCACCTTCACCGGCGCCACCAGCGCGGTGTTGGAACCGATAAACGCGCCCGCGCCGATCTGCGTGCGATATTTGAAGAAGCCGTCATAATTGCAAGTGATCGTGCCCGCGCCGATATTCGCGCCCACCCCCACATCCGCGTCGCCGATATAGGAGAGGTGATTGACCTTCGCCCCTTCGCCCAGCACCGCCTTCTTGATTTCGACGAAATTGCCGACCTTCGCCTTCTCTCCGATTTCGGCACCGGGGCGCAGACGAGCATAAGGCCCTATTTGCGCGCCTTTACCGATATTTGCTCCCTCAATATGAGAGAAACTGTGAACAATCGCGCCTTCCGCGATGGTCACGCCCGGCCCGAAAACAACATTGGGTTCCACCACCACGTCCCGCGCCACCTGCGTATCATGGCAGAAGAATATGGTTTCCGGCGCGATCAGCGTCACACCGTCCCGCATCGCCTCGGCGCGGCGGCGATCCTGCCAGATGCGTTCGACCCCGGCCAGTTCGGCACGGCTGTTGACACCGGCAACCTCGTCGGCATCGGTCTCGATCACGGCGCTGGGCGCTCCGGGCAGCATCACGATGTCGGGCAGATAATATTCACCGGCGGCATTATCATTGCCGATCCGATCGAGCAGGACGAAAAGGTCGCTCGCTCGCACAGCCATAAGGCCGCTGTTACAAAGGGTTATCCTACGCTCTTCAGGGGTGGCGTCCTTATATTCGACCATCTTGCCGATGACGCCCTGGGCATCGGCCACGATGCGGCCATAGGCGGCCGGTTCTTCCGGGCGGAAGCCCAGCACCACCGCGCGCGGTTCATCCCCCCGGTTGAGCCGGTCGATCATCGCGCGCATCGTCTCGGTCCGCACCAGCGGCACATCGCCATAAAGGATCAGCACATCGCCCGCGAAACCCGCCAGCGCTTCATGCGCCTGCGCGACCGCATGGCCGGTGCCCAGTTGCTGTTCCTGCACCGCGATCGCCACGCCCTTCCCGGCAACGGCCGCCTCGACCTGATCCCGCCCCGCGCCAACCACCACGACCTTGCGATCCACGCCCAGCGCCTCGACCGCTGCCAGCAGATGCAGCAGCATCGGGCGCCCCGCCACCGGATGCAGGACCTTGTGCTTCGCAGATTTCATGCGCGTTCCCTGCCCCGCGGCAAGGATGATGACAGCGAGCGGGCGTTGGCTGATGGTCATTCCGATTCCCTGTGACTGGGGCATGAAGAAAGCAGTTCCGTCCCTCTGCCATGTTTGTCTTGCATATTCCACCGCAGAAGGCATGGACACCAGCCATGACGACATTTGCCTTCGACCTTATCGGCTTCGACCTTGACGGAACCTTGCTGGAAACCAGTGGCGACCTGACCGCCGCCGTCAATCATGCGGTGGCGAGCATCGGCCTGCCACCCTTTCCGGTCGAACAGGTCAGGAGCTATGTCGGCAGCGGCGCGCGGGTAATGCTGCGCCGGGCGCTGGAGGCCGTGGACCGGAACAACCCGGAACTGCTGGAGCGCCTGCTGCCGCTTCTCTTCGATTATTATGAAGCGCATGTCGCGGTGCACAGCCATGCCTATCCGGGCCTGATCGCCGCGCTCGACGAGCTGCGCGCGGCGGGCGTACGCCTTGCCGTGTGCACCAACAAGATCGAGCGCTTTACCCTGCCGCTGATCGAGCAACTCGGCCTTGCCGGCTATTTCAGCGCGGTCATCTGCGGCGATACGGTGGGCGTGCTGAAACCGGACCCCGCCCCGCTTCGGGCGATGGTGGAGCGGGCCGGGGGCGGCCGCTGCCTGTTCGTGGGCGACTCCAGCAACGATACCCGCGCCGCCGCCGCCCTTGGCATCCCCTCGCTGCTGGTGAGCTTCGGTTATGCCGATGGCCCGCTTGATACGATGAAAGCGGAAGCAATTATCGATCATTATGATGAGATGCTGCCGCTTCTTCGTAACTGGAGGAATTAGGACGGGCGGTGTCCACGACGCCATTTCGTCCAGAGATGCCGCGCCAGCATCAGCGGCGGCATACGCAACAGATGAGAGCGGATATAGAATCCCAGCCCCAGCAACGGCCGGCTATCCCTTCCCCAGCCGTCGGTCGACAGCAGGCGCGCCAGAAAGAAGCGATCGGCCAGCCGCAGCGCGCCCTCGCCGGTGCCGAAGAGATGGTCGCACAGCCTTTGCGCGCGCGATAATTCCGCCGTCAGCCCATGCAGGGCAGCGCGCCGATATAGCTTATCCATATCCTCAATATCGGATATCAGGCATTTGATATCCCATAGGTTTCTCAATCCCCCAGCCAGATCGCCGTCGGCCAGCACATGGGCGACGGCATGGCAGACCCGATCCTCGGGCGAAAGGACCCAAAGTCCGCCGCCCAGATCGATCCGTTCCGCCAGCAGCGCCGACGCATCGGGTCGGGGGCGGGCCGTCAACGGCAGGATGGTATGATGGACATCGATCATCCGGTCGCGCTCACGGTGGATGAGCGGCGGCAGTTCATGCATCCAGCGGCGATAATAGACATCATCATAGGGATCGGACTTCACCCACTCCCACCCCGCCGCGAGGAGCGCCTGCTCGGCCTCCTCCAGCCGGTCGCGCGGCACGAGGATATCGAGATCGCCGATCATCCGCCCTGCACCGGCTCCCAGCCCGGCCGCGACATAGGCCGCCCCCTTGAGCAGCAGCACCGGAATCCCGAGCGGGGCCAGCGCGCAGGCGGCCCGATCCGCCTCCCACAGGGCCAGTTGCCGATCCCGGTCGGCATCGCGGCGGGCATCCGCGAATATCGCGCCGACCGCCTCCGGCAGCGCCACACCCTGCAAATGGCTGGCCAGCGTCGCGAGCAGGCGCTCCGCGCGCGCCGCCGCGACAATGCCGTTCCACGCCTCCCCCGGCAGATGCGGAGCCTGTTCCGGTGTGCGCAGCAGCGCCGCAAGAGCAGCCGCGCTCATCGTGCCTGCTCTCGCCAGAGATCGGCGATCATGGCTTCGGCTTCTTCCCCGGAGGAGAAATCCATCGCCACCGTCGGAACACGCGTCACAAAATCATGAAGGGCGTGGAAGGCTCTTTCCCCGCAGGCGACATAATTGGTCGACGCCTGCGTCAGGTGCATGAAGGTCTCCCCCTCCCCGATCGGCCTCATTTCCGCCGGCAAGCCGAATCGCGGAAACAACAGCAAGGCAGGCGGTGCGGCTTCCTTCATTTTCGCCACGGCATCCGGGGAAGGAACAAGATGGGCGATGTCCCCCTTGGGCGTCCCCGCCATCAGCGGACCGAATCGTCCCCCGTCCCCGACCTCCGCGCGCATCACGCCGATGGCCTGATTTTTCAGCGAAATGAGACGGGGAAAGGGGTGGATCGCCCCTGTCACGAAATCGAGCAGCGCGAACTCATCGCCCATCAGCCGCCAGCCACGTTGTCCCAGCAGCGCCGCGAGCGTGGACTTGCCCGATCCGGACTCCCCGGCCATCACCAAAGCGCGGCCGTCCTTTTCCACACTGCTCGCATGAATGAGGAGATGCCTGCGCCAGCCCAGCGCCATTTGCAGGTTCATTCCCATTTCTGCCGCCAGCAGGCCATGGCGCAGCGCCATGGGCGCGGCCTCGGGCAACATATGGTCCCCCGCTATCCGCACCGAGGGCCGCCACCAGCGTCGGCCCCTGCCCGCCGGTTCCAGCCGCACGGTAAAGTCCGCTATCGCTCCCTCTTCCGGCCGGGGATAGGATGCATAAAGCCGCCTCAGCGCGTCGATCGGCGCGCGCCATGCCGATCCTATGCGAAATATGGCAGGCCCGATGGCGAGCGTCAGCTGATGCTTCATCCCTTCGCCTCTGGTTCCACCGCCCTTGCCAGGCCCACTTCACATAATGTTTCCAGATGGGCGACCAGGGGATCGAGCGCGCCCTCCCCATCTTCCAGCTCATATTGCCGCGCCAGTCGCGCCAACAGCGTGGACGCGGGGCACGGTTCGGCGTCAAGCTGGGAAAGTATTTCAGGCACCGGGCTGTCGACGATATGGGTGACGCCGGACGGACGATGATAAATGAGGGTCAGCCCCTCCAGCGGCCGCACCAGAAGCTCGTCGGGCGCACCCCGGAAATACTGACGCGCCTCGCCAGTCATCGAAAAGGAGCGCAGGCCTCAGCGCGGCATCTGCAACGAGGCATAGCAGGTGAAGCCGCTGGTGCCGTTCTGCAAACGCCGGATATAGTTGAGATAAGCGCGGTTCTGCTCATAGCTGGTGCCGGGCAGGCTCTTGCCGCCGCGCAGCGCCGCCTTCACCTCTTCACCGCTGAACGGGCGGCCGCTTGCCGGAAAGGCCCCCTTGGTGCCGTGCGGCACCAGCTTGCCATCGGCCGAGATCATCTGGCCGCTGCCCTTGGCGGGATCCGGCACCGGTATCTGGCAGTTGAGGACCGAGGCGGCAGTATTGGCGAGCGCGGGGCGGATAGACACCACCGCCGTGGCCGCAGCCAGACCGCCCCCCAAAAGCAGCTTGCGCCGCGTGGCCCCTACCCCATGTTCTGTCGCACCATGTTCCGCGCCGATGTCCGCATCGCAGTCCATGCCCTTGCGTTCATGCCCTCGTTCGTCCACGTCTGCCCCCAGAACTGGCCTTACCCGCTGGAAACGAGCTTTAGCCGCAAAAATTAGCCATGACATTCTTTCGCAACATTTTCATGAATAATCCAGAGCGATAACCATGATTCAGGGCCGGTCTTTACATCATATTGCAGCTTTGACCGTCACTCTGGCGGCTTTCGTGTCGGCTGCCTTGCTGGGCACCCGATGGGAAAGCCTTGCCCTGTTCCTGCTCGCCTGCCTCCTCATCTTCCTGTTGCTGCGCGAGGATGAAGCTGTGTCTGCCGCCCTCGCCCCGCCACCTTCGGCCCCGCCATCCCCGCCCGATCTGGCGAGAATGGGCGATTTCCGTACCATCATCGACGGCCTTGCCGAACCGGTTCTCGTCGTCGATCAGGGGCGTGTCGCCCTCGCCAACCGGACTGCCCGCAAGCTGCTGGGCGCCCATATAATGGGCGAGGATGTCCGTATCGCCATCCGCCATCCCGCGGCCGCTCAACGCCTCACCGGGCAGGAGCACCTCGATGCTCCGTTGCGACTCGACATTATCGGCCTCGGCGCGCGCAACCAACGCTGGTCCATGGGGATCATACCCTTTGGCGAGGAGGATGGACAGCAAAAGCTTCTGGTCCATCTGACCGATGAAAGCGATCTGCACGCCACCGACAAGATGCGCGGGGATTTCGTCGCCAATGCCAGCCATGAGCTGCGCACGCCGCTGGCGGCCATTCTCGGCTTCATCGAAACCTTGCAGGACCCGGATACCGGCGCGGATGCCGATACGCGGCAACGCTTTCTTTCCATCGTGGAGAAAGAGGCGCGGCGCATGCAGCAACTGGTCGATGATCTCATGTCGCTTTCTCGCATAGAGGCCGACAAATATCGCCTGCCCGAAACGCGGATCGAGATGAGCGCGCTGGTCGAGGAAGTGGTCAATCTGTGCCGCCAGAATCTGGGCGCGCGGGGCGCGGACATCATCGCCGCGATCAGCGACGATGCGGGCGCCATTCAGGGCGATCGCACGCAGATCGCGCAATTGCTGCATAATCTGGTGAGCAACAGCGCGAAATATGGCCGCGCGGGCACGCCCATCACGGTAAAGCTGACCCCGGCGCCCCCGTCGATGATCCGGCTGGCGGTCTGCGACGAAGGCGAAGGCATTCCGACCGACCATCTTCCCCGCCTGACCGAGCGCTTCTATCGCGTCGATTCGGGCCGCAGCCGCGCCATTGGCGGCACCGGTCTCGGCCTTGCCATCGTCAAGCATATCGTGGAGCGGCATCGCGGCCGACTCGACATCTCCAGCACGGTCGGCAAGGGCACGACGGTATCGGTCCTCCTGCCCGCCGCAGGCCCGGAAAAGACGAAAAAGGAAGACATTGGCGCCCCGCCCGGCGCCATGTCATAAATCTGCAATCAAATTGTCACAGTGGCAGCTTCACCAGCCGCTATGGAGGCCGAAAGAAGGCGGGCGGTCTGCCAATATCACAGGAGGCTTTTCGTGAAGCATAAAGCTGTTTTCGCCATTTCGGCGCTTGCTCTCGCCGCCGGGGTTTCGGCCTGTCAGGATCAGGCGGGAAGCGGCGGCGCGGGCGGCTCGCGCGACCAGATTCGCGGGGTCGGCTCCTCGACTGTCTATCCCTTCGCCACCGCGGTGGCCGAACAGTTCGTCCAGAACAACCCCGGCAACAAGTCGCCAATCATCGAATCGACCGGCACCGGCGCGGGGATGAAGCTGTTCTGCGCGGGCATCGGCGCCCAGAACCCCGATATCGAAAATGCGTCGCGCCGTATGAAGAAGAGCGAGTTCGACCAGTGCCAGTCCAATGGCGTCAAGGACATCATCGAAATCCAGATCGGCGTCGACGGCCTCGCGCTTGCCGAATCGAAGAACGGCCCCGGCTTCAAGCTGACGCCGGAACTGGTCTATAAGGCGCTCGCCGCCACGCCGTTCGACAAGGGCGAGAACAAGGCGCAGACCTGGGCCGATGTCGACCCGAGCCTGCCCAAGGTCGCGATTTCCGTCTTTGGTCCGCCCTCCACCTCCGGCACGCGGGATTCCCTTTCGGAACTGATCCTCGAAAAGGGATGCCTCAGCGATCCGGCGATGAAGGACCTGAAGGAGAAGGACGAGGACAAGTTCAAGGCCGTCTGCACCCGCATCCGCGAGGACGGGAAATATGTGGACTCGGGTGAGAATGACAATCTGATCGTCCAGAAGCTCGCGGCCAATCCCAACAGCCTCGGCGTGTTCGGCTTCAGCTATCTGGAGGAAAACCGCGACAAGCTGAAGGATGTTCCGCTCAACGGCATCGAAGCCACCTATGATACGGTTGCGACCGGTCAATATCCGGGCGCCCGGCCGCTCTTCATCTATGTGAAGAAGGCCCATCTGGGCGTGATCCCCGGCCTCAAGGACTATATCGAGGAATTTACCAAGGGCTGGAGCGCCGGTGGCTATCTGACCAAGCGCGGCATGGTCGCCGCGACCGATGATGTCCGGGCGAGGAACGCCGACATCATCAAGAACCTGACCGTCCTCAACGGCGCGGAGCTGAAATAATCCGCCCCGCAGCATCGTGCAAAAAAACGATGCGGCAACAGGAATTGGAGCGCGCGATCTGCGTCGGATTGAACGCAGCGCGCTCTGAACCACCGGAAGAACGGCCGCTGATCGGGCCGGAAGGGAAATGGACGTGAGCGGCTTTGCCATCACCATCTTGATATTGGGGCTGGGTCTGGTCGCCTGGCTCAGTGCACGGGCCAGGGCGCTTCGCCTTGCCCATGCGGGTCAGTCGCCCGAAACCTCCCCCTCATCCGGGGACAGGAAGGCGCGCCGCGCTTTTCTCCATTCCCTGCCTTCCTATCATGGCTGGTATGCGGCGATCTGGGCGCTGGTGCCCTCGCTGCTGTTCCTCGCCGTGTGGACCAGCATCATGCCGGGGCTGGTCACCAACCGGGTGCTGGAGGCGCCCGCCGCCGCCAGCCTGCCGCCAGACGCCTTCACGCGCGGCGCGATATTGAGCGAGGCCCGCTCCATCGCGCAGGGCAAGGCCAGAAGCGCCTTCGACCCACGCTCCGGCGCGCTGGTCGAGCCATATCGCGATGCCCAGTCCTTTTTCTCGACCGGCGGCGGCGTCATCGCGCTGATCCTCGCCTTTGCCGGGGCGGCCTATGCCTTCACCCGCATCCGCCCGGATTTCCGCGCCCGCACCCGGGTCGAACGGCTGGTGATGATGGCGCTGCTCATCGCCTCGCTGATCGCGATCATCACCACCGTGGGCATCGTCGCCTCGCTCTTGTGGGAATCGATCCGCTTCTTCTCCCATGTCAATCCGATCGACTTTCTGTTCGGCACCAAATGGTCGCCGCAATCGGCGGCGCTCGGCTATGGCAATGAGAATGCATTCGGCGCGGTGCCGCTGTTCTGGGGCACGATCTTCATCGGCGCGATCATCGCCATGGCGGTGGCCATCCCCCTCGGCCTGATGAGCGCCATCTATCTCACCCAATATGCCCGCCCGGCCGCCCGCGCTTGGCTGAAACCCATATTGGAGGTGCTGGCGGGCGTGCCGACCGTGGTGTATGGCTATTTCGCCGCGCTCACCATCGCGCCTGCGATGCGCGATCTCGCGGTCGCCATCGGCATATCGAACGCCTCTTCGGAAAGCGCGCTTGCCGCAGGGTTGGTGATGGGCGTGATGATCATCCCCTTCGTCTCCTCCATGGCGGACGACAGCATCAATTCGGTGCCGCAATCGATGCGCGACGGCAGCCTCGCCATGGGCGCGACGCCGAGCGAGACGATCCGGCAGGTGCTGATCCCCGCCGCCCTGCCCGGCGTCGTCGGCGGCGTGCTGCTCGCCGTGAGCCGCGCGATCGGCGAGACCATGATCGTGGTGATGGCCGCCGGCCTTGCCGCGAACCTCACCCTCAACCCCTTTGCCAGCGTGACCACAGTGACGACCCAGATCGTCCAGTTGCTGACCGGCGATCAGGAGTTCGACAGCGCCAAGACGCTCGCCGCCTTCGCCCTCGGCCTCGTGCTGTTCATCGTCACGCTGCTGCTCAACATCGTCGCGCTTCAGGTCGTGAAGCGTTACCGGGAGGCCTATGAATGACCAGCCCCGTCCCTGCTGACAGCTTCGCCAAGCGCACGCCGACCGACTGGAAGGGGCAGGCGATGCAGAAGCGTATCGCCCGCCGCTATGCCTCGGAAAAGCGTTTCCGCCTGCTTGGCCTTGCCTCGATCGTCCTTTCCGCGGGTTTCCTCGCATTCCTGCTCATTTCCATGCTCGGCAACGGCATTTCCGGCTTCACCCGCACCGAAGTCGGCGTGAAATTCACCTTCCCCATCGCGCCGATGGTCATCGATCCGGCGATGCTCAAAGGCCCGCAGGCCGAGCAGGTGCTGGCGAGCGCCAATCTGCCCGCCGTCACCGCGCAGGCGGCCGACCAGACGCTGGGCAAGGGCGGGGAAGCGATGATTTCCTCCAATGCCTGGCTGACCGTAAGGGACGCCATCCGCAAGGACCCGTCGATCCTCCAGCAGACGGTGATGCTCTATCTGCCCGCGTCCGCCGATATCGACCTCGCTGCCAAGGGCCATGGATCGCCCTCCGCCGAGGCCGCCTATGCCCGCCTGAAGGAGAAGGGTCAGGCGCGGCGCGCGTTCAACAGCACATTCCTCACGGCCAGCGACGCCACCGACGCGACGCAGGTCGGCATCTGGGGGGCGTTCAAAGGCTCCCTGCTGACGATGCTGGTGACGCTGGCGCTAAGCTTCCCGGTCGGCGTGCTCGCCGCGCTCTACCTGGAGGAATATGCGCCCCGCAACCGCTGGACCGACATGATCGAGGTGTCGATCAACAATCTGGCGGCCGTGCCCTCGATCATCTTCGGCCTGCTCGGCCTGGCGGTGTTCCTCAACCTGATGAACCTGCCCCGCTCCGCCCCGCTGGTGGGCGGCATGACCATGGCGCTGATGACGATGCCGGTCATCGTCATCGCCGGGCGCAACGCCATCAAGGCGGTGCCGCCCTCGATCCGCGATGCGGCGCTGGGCATCGGCGCTTCCCCGGTGCAGGTGGTGTTCCATCATGTGCTGCCGCTCGCCCTACCCGGCATCATGACCGGCACCATCATCGGCGCGGCCCGCGCCCTCGGCGAAACCGCGCCGCTGCTGATGATCGGCATGCGCGCCTTCATCGCCACCCCGCCGGGCGGCGTCACCGATCCGGCGACGGTGCTGCCGGTGCAGATTTTCCTGTGGTCCGACGAAATCAGCAAGAGCTTCGTCGAAAAGACCTCGGCGGCGATCATCGTGCTGCTGCTGTTCCTGCTGGGCATGAACAGCATCGCCATATACCTGCGTAACAAATTCGAAAAGCGGTGGTAAAACAACCATGACCGAACAACTCACCCCTGCCCCTCTCAAGATGGCGGCCCGCAATGTGAACGTCTTTTACGGCGAGAAACAGGCGATCAAAAATGTGTCGATCGATATCGACAATGATCATGTGATCGCCTTCATCGGCCCGTCGGGCTGCGGCAAGTCGACCTTCCTGCGCACCCTCAACCGCATGAACGATACGGTCGCGGGCGCGCGGGTGGAAGGCGACATCACCCTGGACGGCGAGAATATCTACGACCCCTCGATGGACGTGGTGCAACTGCGCGCGCGGGTGGGCATGGTGTTCCAGAAACCCAATCCCTTCCCCAAGTCGATCTACGACAATATCGCCTATGGCCCGCGCATCCACGGCCTCGCGTCGAGCAAGGCGGATCTCGACGTGATCGTCGAATCCTCGCTGCGCCGCGCCGGGCTGTGGGAAGAGGTGAAGGACCGGCTGAAGGACAGCGGCACCGCCCTTTCCGGCGGCCAGCAGCAGCGCCTGTGCATCGGCCGCGCCATCGCGGTGGAGCCTGAGGTGATCCTGATGGACGAGCCTTGCTCCGCGCTCGATCCGATCGCGACCGCCAAGATCGAGGAGTTGATCCACGAACTGCGCGGCCGCTATGCGATCGCCATCGTCACCCATAATATGCAGCAGGCCGCCCGCGTTTCGCAGCGGACCGCCTTCTTCCACCTCGGCACGCTGGTCGAATATGGCGTGACCTCGGAGATTTTCACCAATCCTCGTGAAGACCGAACGAAGGATTACATCACCGGCCGCTACGGCTGAGCCTGCACGAGCGACTGGAGGAGGATATATGGTAGAACATACGATCAAGGCCTTTGACGAAGAGATCAACCGGCTGCGCGGGCTTGTCGCGGAAATGGGCGGTCGCGTCGAAACGGCGCTGGAAGAAGCGATGACCGCGCTGGTCGAGCGCGATTATGAAAAGGCGCAGCGCGTCATCGCCGGCGACCAGCAGGTCGATGCGCTGGAAGCGGAAGTCGAGAAGCTGGTGATCCAGACGCTCGCGCTGCGTGCGCCGATGGCGAACGACCTGCGCGACGTGGTTGCCGCCCTCAAGATCGTCGGCGTGGTCGAACGCATCGGCGATTATGCGAAGAATATCGCCAAGCGCGTGCCGCAACTGGGCGATCATCCGATGGTCGAGCCGATTTCGCTGCTGCCCTCCATGGCGCAGGTGGCGGGCGAGATGGTGGGCGATGCGCTCAACGCCTTCGGTTCGCGCGACGCCGCGCTGGCCGAGGCCGTGGTGGCGCGCGACCATGTGGTCGACAGCTTCTACAACAGCATCTTCCGCACGCTCGTCACCTATATGATGGAAAATCCCAAGACGATCAGCGAATGCGCGCATCTGCTGTTCATCGCGAAGAATATCGAACGCATCGGCGACCATGCCACCAACATGGCGGAGATGGTCTATTATGCCGCGACCGGCCATTATCTGCCAGAACGCGATCGCGGCACCGATACCGAAAGCTGACAAAGGAGGAACGCCGCCCATGAGCCGCGCCCATATGCTGCTGGTCGAGGATGACGCCGCGCTGGCAGAACTTCTCATCTGGCATTTCCGCAAGGAGGATTTCGACGTCGCCCATACGGTGGACGGCGAGGAAGCGCTGCTGCTCGCGCAGGAGCATACGCCCGATATCGTGCTGCTCGACTGGATGGTCGAGAGCCTTTCCGGCATCGAGGTCTGCCGCCGCTTGCGCCGCAACAATGCGACCGCCAATGTGCCGATCATCATGCTCACCGCCCGCGGCGAGGAGGAGGATCGGGTGCGCGGCCTTGAAACCGGCGCCGATGATTATGTGACCAAGCCTTTCTCTCCGCGCGAACTGGTTGCGCGCGTGGGTGCGGTGCTGCGCCGCGTGCGCCCGGCGCTTGCCGGGGAAACGCTGACCTTCGGCGATATCGAGATGGATACCGTCGGCCACAAGGTGAAGCGCGCGGGCGAGACGGTGCCGCTCGGCCCGACCGAATATCGGCTGCTCAAGCATTTTCTGGAGCATCCCGGCTGGGTTTTCTCGCGCGAACGGCTGCTCGACAGCGTATGGGGCCGGGACAGCGATATCGAGCTGCGCACCGTCGATGTGCATATCCGTCGCCTGCGCAAGGCCATCAATATCGGCGATCGCAAGGATATCATCCGCACGGTCCGATCGGCCGGCTATGCGCTGGACAACGAAGCCATCGGTTAAGGTTGATTTCCCGTAGCAGGAATGGGCGCTGCGTTCTCACCGGAACGCAGCGCCATTTTTTATCTCAATAGTCGAATTCGGCGCGCAGCCCCAGCACATCGGCGCCATAATTGCGGTTGCCATTGGCCAACGCGACCGCATCCTTATAATCCAGATGCGCATAGTTGAGGTTCAGGCGCAGGAAATTGACCGGCGTCCACACCAGACCGGCGATATAGCCATTTTGCGTGCCGCCGCGAATATCGCGATCATTCATGTCGAGATAATCATAGCGCAGCGTCAGCTGGATCGAGCCGATACCACCCTGGCTGACCGGATTCTTCGGGGATGAGCGATCGAAGATCCCATTCTTGTATACCCGGCTGTCACCGGGCGTCAGATAGAAGCCGACCTCTCCATAGCCGCCGAAGAAGGTCGGGTTCGCGCCGTCGATGCGATCGGCCTTCAGCCAATGCGTTTCGGCCGCCGCATGCCAGCGCCCGCGAACAGCGGCGAACTCCAGCCCATAATGCGTCTCGCTGCTCGCCTTGATCGCGCCGCTATCCATGAAATAGCTGTTGGTGACATGCGAGAAAGGCCGCTGGCGATATTGCACGCCCGCATCCGCCATGTCGTTGAGGTCGCGATAATGGCCGGATGCGCCGAGATGCAACTGGGTATCGCCCCATTTGGGTGCAAAGACGATGCGGCCATCGACGCCGAAGCTGTTATTCTCATCGCCGTTGCTGGAATTGCTGAGCGCATTGACGTCATCGGTGAACAGGCCCGCCTGCAACAGCAACGGCCCCTTCTGCCATTCGGCCGTGAGGCCCAGCCGCCGCTCGAAATTGAACGCATCGGTGAAGGCGGCGCGCTCCATCACCGTGCCGGTGGTATCGCCGATCAGTTCGTCCAGCGACTGGAACTGGTTCTGATTACCCAGCCTTAGGGTGAACGGGCCGGACTGCCAGCTGACATAGGTATCGACGAGATCGACCTTGTTATCGGAAAGCTCTACCTCCAGCTTATAGCCGAAATTGCCCGGCATCGTGCCTTCGCCGCCCAGACGGATGCGACGTACCTCGCTGGCGACGCCCAGCCCCTTGTCATCGGCGCCATCGGGCGCACCGACCCAGACGGTATCGAACTGCATCCGTCCCTTGGGCTTGAAGCTCCAGTCCCCCTGCTTGAGCTGCGGCGCGCTTTTCCACGCCACGTCCACCGGCTTTTGCGCAGCTGTGCCAGCGGCGGCGGCCAGTGCGGAAGCAGCGCCCGCCGACGGCGCAGGGGCCGGTTGCTGCCCCGTCGCCGTCGCCGCCAAGGCCTGGCTCTTGTCGGCATCGGCCTGATCCGCACGCTGCTGAAGGGTTTGGACCTGCGCCCTCAAGGCGGCAATCTCGGCACGAAGGGCCGCCACATCCTCGGCGCTTATGCTTTGCTGGGCGTGGGCCATGGTGGACAGGCTTGCGCAACCGGCGAGAAGGCCGACGCGATAAACGGCTCGAAACGATAGGGACATAGTGCTTTCACCTCTGGTCGTGTGACGCTGCTATTTCCATTTCATTACGAAACGGTGACATATGTATTTCAGTTATGTGACAAGCCGCATTCCGCACGACGAAGCGGGTAGAAAATCACTGCTTTTTGTAATGCCGCACCATGTCAGGGATATGACCGCTCTTTCAGGCGCGCGCTGCCCGATGGCTTATTTTTCGATAAGGCGCACCAGCTTGCGCTCGACCGGCGCGAGGACGCCAGCCAGTTCCTGCCCCCGCTTGACTATGGCCCCCGCTTCACCCACCAGCGCCCACATGCCCTGGCGATGGCGGAGCGCCGGACGCTTTTCGATCCGGTATTCCGGCCGTTCGGCGGCCCTGCGAAAGGCGGAGAATATCGCGACATCGCGGCCGAAATGGATCGCATAATCGCGCCAGTGCCCGGCAGACACCATGCGGCCATATAAATCCATGATGCGGGATAATTCGGCCCGGTCGAAACCGGTTTGCCCGGAAGAGGGAGAGGAGGGAAAGGGAGTGACCTCACCCATCAGGCGCAACCGCGCTCCTGTCCACCGGGCTGTCCTTCGGTTCCATTGGAGGCGGCGTCATCCTTGCGGGCGACATGCTCTTCCAGCTCCCCCATCACCTCGCCCAGCCGCTTGTTGAGGCGCTCGACCTCGCACTGGAGCATTTCGAGCTTTTGCGTCGCCGGGTCGAAGGCATCGCGGCAAGGCGTGCCATAAGGCACGAACTCGCGCTGATAGGCGGTGATGTCGACCAGCATCTGGCGCGCCGGAATGCCCACCATGGTCGCGCCTTCGGGCACATCCTTCGTCACCACCGCATTGGCGCCGACGCGCGCGCGCGGGCCAACCGTGATGGGGCCGAGCACCTGCGCGCCCGAACCGATGATAACGCCATCCATCAGCGTCGGGTGGCGCTTGCCGCCGATGCCATTGGCCGGGTCCGTGCCGCCCAGCGTCACATTCTGATAGATGGTGACATTATCGCCGATCTCTGCGGTTTCACCGATGATGACGAAGCCATGATCGATGAAGAAATTTTTCCCGATCTTCGCGCCGGGGTGGATATCATTGCCGGTCAGGAAACGCGCGAAATGATTGACGAAGCGCGCGAGGAAAAACAGCCGGGCCCTGAACAGGCGATGCGCCAGCCTGTGCCAGGCCACCGCCCACACGCCGGGGTAAAGCAGGATTTCCGCACGGGAACGGGGCGCGGGGTCGCGCGCCTTGATGGAATCGAGATAGGCGACAAGCGCACCGAACATGACCATTCCCCTTAATTCAGGCGCCCATATAGGGGTTCTCCCTCCCTTTTTCCAGAGGTCCCGACAGATTGCCGGAAAGCGCCTCACCTACCCCTTTTTCACGATCCGGCTTCTCGGCGGCGACTATTTCTACCCCTTGGGCTTATAGCCATAGGCCTTCTGGGCCAGCCGAACGATATCCGGGTCGGCCTCCGGCATATCCATCGGCACCAGTTGCTCCAGCCGCTCGACGATCGTGGTGATGGCCGCGATGCGCGCCGCCTTGCGATCATTGCCGTCAATCACATTCCAGGGCGCCCAGCGCGTGTCGGTGTTGCGGAACATGTCGTGCATCGCCTCAAGATAGGCCGCGCGATGATTGCGATTGCGATAATCGTCGGCACCGGTCTTCCAGCGCTTCCAGGGATCGTCGAGCCGTTGCGCCAGCTGGCGGTCCTGCTCTTCCTGCGTCACATGAATAAACATCTTGATGATGTTCGTGCCCGCGTCGATCTGCTGCGCCTCGAACTCGTTGATCTCGTCATAGCCGCGCTTCCATTCACGCTCGCTGGCGAAATCCTCGACCCGTTCCACCAGCACGCGGCCATACCAGCTGCGATCGAATATCGCGACTTCCTGCGCGGTGGGCAGCTTGGTCCAGAAACGCCAGAGGAAATGGCGCGCCTTTTCCTCCTCGCTCGGCGCGCTGATCGGCCAGACGGTGTAATAGCGCGGATCGAGCAGCGTCGTCAGCCGCTTGATGATGCCGCCCTTGCCCGCGGCGTCCCAGCCTTCGAACAGGACGACGCTCTGGCGGCGGTGGACGATATGCGCGACCTGGATGCGCTCCATGCGCTGCTGGAGCTTGCGCAATTCCTTGTCGAAATCGCCCTCGAACTCCTCGCCCTTTTCATAATGGGAAAGATGTATGGCCATGGCGATATCCCGAAAAATGGTGCGGGCATCTGTTTTAGGGTCATCCGATGGCTTCTGTCGAGCAGAAGCCATCGGAAAACTGACCGGAAATGGGGCGGATCAGCCCTTTTGTGGTTCGACCACCCGGATATGCAGTTCGCGAAGCTGCTTGAGTTCCGCCGTGTTCGGCGCGCCCATCAGCAGGTCCTCCGCGCGCTGGTTCATCGGAAACAGCGTGATCTCCCGCAGGTTCTGCGCGCCGCACAGCAGCATCACGATGCGATCGACGCCCGCAGCCATGCCGCCATGGGGCGGCGCGCCATATTGGAACGCGCGATAGAGGCCGCCGAAGCGATCCTCGACATCCTGCTGCGACAGGCCGACCTTTTCGAACGCCTTCACCATCAGTTCGGGCGACTGGTTGCGAATCGAGCCGGAGGCGATCTCATAGCCATTGCACACCATGTCATACTGGAACGCCTTGATGGTGAGCGGGTCCTGCCCGTCCAGCGCCTCAAGCCCGCCCTGCGGCATGGAGAAGGGGTTATGCGCGAAGTCGAGCTTCTTCTCGTCCTCGTCATATTCGTAGAAGGGAAAGTCCACGATCCAGCACAGCTCGAACCGGTCCTTGTCGATGAGGTCGAGCTGCTCGCCCACGCGGATGCGCGCCAGCCCCGCGAGCTTCGCCGCCTGGCCTTCCTTGCCCGCCGCGAAGAACACGCCGTCATTGGGGCCGAGGCCCAGCGCCTCGATCAGCTTCGCGGTGGCTTCCTCGCCATGATTCTTGGCGATGGGCCCACCCGGCACGCCATCCTTGATATTGATATAGCCAAGGCCCGAATAGCCTTCGCCCCGCGCCCAGTTGTTCATTTCGTCGAAGAATTTGCGGCTGCCCGCACCGGCGCCAGGAGCCGGGATCGCGCGGATCACGCTGCCGCTTTCGACCAGCGAGGCGAAGATGCCGAAGCCGCTCCCGTGGAAATGCCCGGTCACATCCTGAATGATGATCGGGTTGCGCAGGTCCGGCTTGTCGCTGCCATATTTCAGCAGCGCCTCGGAATAGGGGATGCGCGGGAAGCTGCCCGAGGGCGTCACATATTTGCCGTCGGCGAACTTCTCGAACACCTGCTGGATCACCGGCTCCATGGTGTTCCACACATCTTCCTGCGTGACGAAGCTCATTTCGAGGTCGAGCTGGTAGAACTCACCCGGCAGGCGGTCGGCGCGCGGGTCTTCGTCGCGGAAGCAGGGAGCGATCTGGAAATAGCGGTCGAAACCCGCGACCATCAGCAATTGCTTATATTGCTGCGGCGCCTGCGGCAGCGCATAGAATTTGCCCGCGTGGATACGGCTGGGCACCAGAAAGTCGCGCGCGCCCTCGGGGCTGCTCGCGGTCAGGATCGGCGTCGAATATTCGGTGAAGCCGATATCCTCCATCCGGCGGCGCATGTCGGAGATGATCTTCGTGCGCTTCACGATATTGGCGTGCAACGTCTCACGGCGCAGATCGAGGAAGCGATAGCGCAGGCGGATATCCTCGGGATAATCCTGCTCGCCTGCGACCGGCAGCGGCAGATCGGCGGCGGCGGACAGCAGCACGGCCTCTTCGGCGCGAATCTCGATCTCTCCGGTGGCAAGGTTCGGGTTCACCGCTTCGCCAGCACGGGCAACCACCTTGCCGGTCACCGTCACGACGCTTTCCGCGCGCAGCGATTCGATCACCTTGAACACCGGGCCGTCGACTTCGGTGACGATCTGCACCATGCCATAATGATCGCGCAGATCGATGAACACCAGATCGCCATGGTCGCGCTTGCGATGCACCCAGCCCGATACGCGGACCGTTTCGCCAACATGGGAGGAGCGCAGTTGCGCGCAGGTATGAGTGCGATATGCGTGCATGTTAACCGTTTCTTGCCTAGGCATTGCTTGGAAATGACAAAATGATGTAACCGGGCTATGGCTTCATCCATCCTTTTGCTCAGGATTAAAGTCCGCGCCTGAGCGCTTGCCCATAATGTGATCGACTGACTTATGCAAATTCATCCGCTGATTACCGACAGCAAAACCCTCGCCCAGCTTTGTGAAAGACTCGCCCGATCTCCGTGGATCGCGATCGATACGGAGTTCATGCGGGAAAACACCTATTGGCCCGATCTCTGCCTCGTCCAGATTGCCGACGAGCATGAGGCCGCCGCGATAGACCCCAAGGCGCCCGGCCTCGATCTCACCCCGCTGCTCGACCTGATGGTGGAGAATCACGAGGTGCTGAAGGTCTTTCATGCCGGCGGGCAGGATCTGGAGATCATCTACAACCTCACCGGCAAGACGCCCTTCCCGCTGTTCGACACCCAGATCGCGGCGATGGCGCTCGGGCTGGGCGAGCAGATCGGCTATGGCAATCTGGTCGATGCGTGGATGGGCGTGACGCTGGACAAGGGCGCGCGCTTCACCGACTGGGCGCGCCGCCCGCTCGACAAGCGGCAGATCGACTATGCGATCGGCGACGTCACCTATCTCATCCAGATTTTCCCCAAGATGCTGGAAAAGCTGCGCAAGACCGGACGCGGCGACTGGCTCGACCAGGAAATGGAGCGCCTCGGCGATCCCGCCAATTATGAGAACAACCCGGAAAACGCCTGGCAGCGCGTGCGCATATCGAGCAAGAAGCCGGAGGTGCTGGGCCGCCTGAAGGCGCTCGCCGCATGGCGCGAGCATGAGGCGCGGGACAAGAATATGCCGCGCGGGCGCATCGTCAAGGATGAGACGCTGGCGGACATCGCCTCCCACCCGCCCAAGCGGCAGGAAGACCTTACCAAGGTGCGCGGGCTGTCGGCGGCGTGGAAATCCAACGATATCGGCGGCCGCCTGATGCGCGCGATCGAAAGCGCCCAGCCGCTTTCCCGCGACGAAATGCCGGAGCGCGATCCCCGCAGGCCCGGCCTCGGCAAGGATGGCGCGCTGGTGGCCGATCTGCTGAAACTGCTGCTCAAGATCCGCGCGAAGGAAATCGACGTCGCCCCCCGCCTCATCGCGCGAACCGACGATATCGAAATGCTCGCCGCGGGTGTGCGCGAGGAGCTTTCGATTCTCGCTGGCTGGCGCTTCGAGCAATTCGGCCGTGACGCGCTCGATCTGGTGGAAGGCCGCCTCGCCTTCGCCGTCGTCAATGGCCGCCTCCAGATGACAAGGACATGACCGGGTTGGAATGAGGCGGACGCGCGCCTATCATCGGGGAAAGCCGGGTAAGGATCGTTCGCGCGGCAGCAAATGGAGCCTTTAGCATGAACTGGACACCCCTTGTCATCGCCAGCGGCCTGATGGTGATCTGCGGCGGATGCACGGCCAGCGGCGGAACGGAAACCTCCGCGCCGCCCCCGTCCATGGAGGCCCAATGCCATGGCGAGGGGCTCGACCCGTTCATCGGCCAGAAGGCGAGCGCGGAAACAGGCGCCGCGATGTTGAAGGCATCGGGCGCCCGCACCTTGCGCTGGGGCGCGCCGGGCATGGCGATGACGATGGATTTCCGCCCCGATCGCCTGACCATCAGCTATGACCAGAATATGGTGATCGAGCGCGCATCCTGCGGCTAGTGACCCGAATCTGAAGGCCGTCACCTTGTTCCGATAGGGCAGAGCAAACTTCAGTTTCAAAAGAGCCGCTAGCACATATTAGAGCGCGTCCGGTTTTGATTGAATGAAAACCTGCGCCCTAGGCTTTTGTTATTCCGTATTTTAGCGACGCTGGCCTGCGGCTCCGAGTCGCCGGACATTTCCATCTGACGTGAAAAATCCATGCAGGGCGGGCCGACCCGTACATTCGGAGGGGGCGACGGGCTTTCCCCTGACGACACTCGCGGCGATTTTATCAGGCTATCTTAGTAACTTATACCGCGACGTCGATTCGCGACGAAAGGTTCATCGCCTGCGCGAGATTTTTGAGGCGGCGGGTCACGGCCTCGCCCCGCAATCCCGCGCCGCCGCTTTCCAGCGCCAGCACGAGCGTTCTCTCCGACAGGGAAAGCGCGCTCTTTTCCAGCGGCGCGGCCACACCGCCTGAAAGGCGCTGGGCGAGCCGGATCGCCAGCCCCCATTGTATCGCCCGCGCCAACGCATCGGGGCCGAGGAGCCGCTCGATCGCCATGTTCAGCGGCGGGCTTCCCCCAAAAGCGCTGTAAAGCGCCTGCGCCAGCATCGCCCGGCCCATGCCGTCAATGCCCGCCCAATTGCTGTGAAGCGCGATTTCGACGCCGCGTTCGGCCCGGAAATCGGGATTGGCCCGCCAGGCGACATCGCTCAGGAAACAGGCGGCCCGGCGCAACCGTGCCCATTGGGGCGGATCGGCGCGGAAGAGCGGCGCGATCCACGCGTCGATCTGGGGGCCATGGCCGGTGAAGCGCCCCTGCGCTTCCCCTTCCGCCTCCGTCGCGACGAGCAGGGGGTCGAGCGCCCTCTCCTCGACCGACATCCCCTCGAACATCAGGCCTTCGCGCAGGCCATGGGCCGAAACGATGAGTTCCGAACTGCCCAATTCCCGCACCAGCACCGCCAGCAAGGCCGTCGCATGGCCCAAGGTCGCCGCGCGGGATGCAGGGATGGACTTGATCTTGCGCAGGCGCGCCTTGCCCATCTGCGCCATCACCCGCACCAGATAGGCCGCCCGGCTCGCCTCCATGCGGTAATGGTGGATCACCGGCAGCGGAAACTGGGATATCTGCATGTCGAGATGCGCCAGCGCGCGCCATGAGCCGCCCACCATATAGAGCGGCAGCGCGCGCCCCACACCGTTCCAGCCCGCCTTGCGCAGAGCATTGGCGACGAATTTGGCGAGGGCGTTCTTGCTCTTCGCCCGGATCGCGGCGAGGCGCAGCACGCCCAGCGGCAGGGACACCACCTGTTCGACCCTGCCCTGCCTGACCCGCGCCAGTTCAAGGCTGCCTCCCCCCAGATCGGCCACGACGCCATCGGCCCCCGGTATCGCGCCGATGACACCAAAGCCGGAGGCACGCCCTTCCTCCTCGCCGGAAAGGATCGTCACGGACATTCCGGCTTCGGACCGGGCGCGAGCCACGAAATCGGCGCCATTCGCGGCATCCCGCACGGCGGCCGTCGCAATGCAGCGGACCTCCTTCACCTCCATCGCCCGGACCAGCCCGGCAAAGCGCACCAGCGCCTCTATGCCGCGTTGCATCGCGGTATCGTCGATGCGGCCGGTGATGCTGAGCGCCGCGCCCAGCCCCACCGTCACCTTTTCATTGAAAAGCTGGAATGGCGCGCGCGCAGGCCCGTCATAGACGACGAGGCGGACGCTGTTGGACCCGATATCGATGATCGCGCGGCGGCGCGGCGTCATGTCCGGCAGCGCCCCCGCCGAAGGAGAATGATTTCGCGCCAGTTGTTGAAGCAGGCTCATCCGGGTGCCTATTCCCTTGTTTTTCAGCTGCGACGCCGCAGGCTGAGCTTGGGCGCGGCATCGCCATGCGACTGCGCCGCTCCACGCCCCGAAAGCGACGGATTGGTCATGAAATAGCGATGCAGGTTGAATGGCTTCGCGCCCGGCTCCATGCGGATATAGCGGCCATCCGGCTCCAGCGTCCAACTCTGCTCGGTATCGATGAGATTGGCGACCATCACCTGATCGAGCACCTGATCATGGACGGTGGGGTTCAGGATCGGCAGCATATATTCGACGCGGCGGTCGAAATTGCGCGGCATCCAGTCCGCCGAGCTGATGAACACCTTCGCATCATTATGCGGCAGGCGCTTGCCATTGGCGAATACCGCGATACGGCTATGTTCGAGGAAGCGGCCAACCACCGACTTCACCCGGATATTCTCCGACATGCCCGGCACGCCCGGCCGCAGGCAGCATATGCCGCGCACGACCAGTTCCACCTCCACCCCGGCATTGCTCGCCTGATAGAGCTTTTCGATCAGCGCGGGGTCGACGAGGCTGTTCATCTTCGCCCAGATGGCGGCAGGCTTGCCCGCGCGCGCATTGGCGATCTCCGTATCGATATGGTCGCTGAGGCTCTGCCGCAGGTTGCCCGGCGACATGGTGAGCAGTTCCAGTTGCTCCGGCTCGACATAGCCGGTGATATAGTTGAACACCGCCGCCGCATCCCGCCCAATGCGCGGATCGGCGGTGAAAAAGCTGAGGTCGGTATAGATGCGCGCGGTTATCGGGTGATAATTGCCGGTGCCGAAATGGCAGTAGGTCCGCACCGCCTCCCCTTCCCGGCGCACGACCATCGATATCTTCGCATGGGTCTTCCAGTCGATGAAGCCATAGACGACCTGCACCCCGGCACGTTCGAGCGCGCTGGCCCAGAAGAGGTTCTGCTCCTCATCGAAACGCGCCTTCAACTCAACCACCGCCGTCACCGATTTCCCGGCCTCGGCCGCGTCGATCAGCGCGCGAATCACCGCCGACTGCTTGCCCGCGCGATAGAGCGTCTGCTTGATAGCCACCACATCGGGGTCGATCGCCGCCTGTTTCAGGAAGGCGATAACCACGTCGAAACTCTCATAGGGGTGATGGACGACGATATCCTTCGCCCGGATCGCCGCGAAACAATCCCCGCCATATTCGCGGATGCGCTCCGGGAAGCGGGCAGCGAACGGCTCGAACTTCAGGTCCGGCCGATCCTCATCGACAACATTGGAAAGATCGCCGATGCCGATGAAACCGGTGATATCGGCGATCATCGCATCCTGCCCATGGAGCAGGTCCTGCAACATCTCCTCGACCGAATCGGGGATACCCGCCTCGATCTCCAGCCGGATCACCCGCCCCCGGCGGCGACGCTTGATGGCGCTGCGGAAATAGCGGACGAGATCCTCCGCCTCTTCCTCTATTTCGATATCGCTGTCGCGAATGACGCGGAAAAGGCCGCTTTCCCGTACCTCATACCCCGGAAACAGGCGATGGCTGAAGCGGCGGATCACGCTTTCCAGCGCCATATAGCGCGCAGGCTGGCCCGGTATGCGCACAAAGCGGGGCAGCGCCGAAGGGATCATCACCAGTTCGCGCACATTCTCGCCATCCGATTTGCGGATGAGATCGAACAGCACCGACAGGCCCAGATTGGGGATGAACGGAAAAGGATGCGCGGGGTCGAGCGCCTGCGGCGTCAGAATCGGGAAAATCTGCGTCTGGAAATGCTCTTCCAGCCATGCATCGTTTTCCGGCGTCAGCGGCTCCCTGCCGCCGATCACCTCGATGCCGACGACGATCAGTTCCTCGCGCAACTGGTGCCAGACCTGCTGCTGGTCGCGCATCAGCCGGTCAGCCTCCGCGCCGAGGGCGGCGAGTTGCTGCACCGGCGTCAACCCGTCGGCGGAGCGCAGTTCCACATTGTCGAGTTGCTGGCCTTTCAGCCCGGCAACCCGGACCATGAAAAATTCGTCGAGATTATTGCCGCTGATCGACAAGAAGCGCAGCCGTTCGAGCAGGGGATGCGCCGCATTGCTCGCCTCTTCCAGCACCCGCCGGTTGAACGCCAGCCACGACAATTCCCGGTTGAAATAGCGTTCCCCGCTTTCGGCAAGTTTCAGGATCGGGTCGGCTTCGGACATGCGCGGCGCTCTTCTTCCTGTGAACCATCACTATCGCCGACTATAGGCGAGAAGTCCTTCATTTGCAGCGCCTCTTTGAGGAAGGGCACCGAAATCTTGCGTGAAGCGGCGATCGACAGGCTGTTGAGGCGCACCAGAAGCCCCGCCACCGCCGCATAGCTGCGCTCGACCCGGCGGGTCAGCCATTCGGGCACATCGGCGGCATAGGCCGTTCCCGCCTGCGCCAGCCCGGACTCGATCAACAGGCCGACAAGGCGATCATCCGGGTCCGGCATGCGCAAATGCGGCGCGGCGGCGAGGCGGGAGCGCAGATCGGGCAGCGCCACCGGCCAGAGCGCAGGCGCCTCCTGCCCGATCAGCAGCAGCGGACGCCCGCTGTCACGCGCCAAATTCCATTCATGAAACAAGAACTGGTCCTCCGCCCGGTCGGCATCATCGATCAGGGAGCCACCCGATATGTCGGAAAAATGACGTCCCAATGACGATCTGCCCGAACGCGCCGGGCCGGAGAGGATGGTGATGGGCAGCGGCCAATCCCGCCATTGCTCGATATGGCGCAGCACAAGGGCGTTCGCGTCGCTGACAAGGAAGCTGCCGCTCTGCACCTGCGCCTGCCAGTCGAACGGCAAGCCGATCTGGCTGGTCACTGACCACCTGCCGCAGGCGCGCCGCCACCCCGGCGGCTGATGCGCAGGGTCGTGCCCGACCCGCTTACCTGATATCCCTTGGCCTGAAGCGCGGCCTTCAGCGCGTCGGGCGAGCCATCGAAGCTCACCTGCATCACCGAGACGCCGCCAAGCGCCAGGCTGCTCGTGGCGGCCGAGCGAACCCCGGCGATCGAGCGCAGCTGCGCTTCCCCCTGGCTGACGGAGCCGACATCGGGCGTATCGAACTGGATCGAAATGCTGGCGGCGGTGGGCGAGGAGGCAAGCGGCATATCGCTCGTCTCGACCGGCGCATCGGTGATGTTGCCGAAATCGATATCGACCGCGCTCACCGGCTCTTCGATCACCAGCGACGGATCGGGCCGCAGGCGGCCATCCATCAACGCCCGGACATAGATGTCGTTTATCCTGACGATGGCCTCATCGAGCATCTTGGGAATCGCCGCTTCATTATTGGCCCGCAGCGAGAAGCTGCCCAGCAACTCATCGTCGGGGCCATAGCGCGCGGCGAAGAACCCCATCACCGCCCCGCCCGGCCCCTGCCGCTCCAGCCGCGCGATCGGGATGATGACATCGGCGGCCCCATATTGGTCGAGGATATTGCGCCACCACAGGCGGCCACGCCGTCCTACCTGCCCGGCGTTGAGCAGCAGCGCATCCTGCCCGGTGCCACTGGTGCGGACATAATCGATGGCGCTGTCCCCGGTGCGATAGCGCGCCCATGCCTTCTGCCATTCGTTGACCGTCTCGAACACGGTCGAGGAGCCGCCTTCGCGAATGACCGGGATGACGAGCAAAGGCGGAGAGCGCATCGCGCTCGACCGCACGCCCAATATCTGCCCGGCGCGGGCGCGATCGAACAGCACGCGCAGCGTCGCGATATAGCGGGTGGGGCCGATCTGCTCCTGCTCGACCTCTATGCCCGACACGATCTGGTCGAGCTGGCTGTCCGAAAGGCCGATGGCCCCGCCGCGCATGCTCGCCGACAATTTGCGCCAGGCGAGGCGCTGCGCCTGCCGCCAGCCTGCGGTGCGCGCCTCGTCCGGGTTGGCGGCGGCGGTGTCGACCTTGATGCCGCCGACCTCGAAATCGCCGCTGCTGGCGATCGGCGGCACGCCCCGTTCCCCTTCCATCTGCGCGACCAGCGCCGCAGCGGTCAGCCCCAGCGCCACAGCCCCCGGAAGGGCGAGCAGCCGGGCTACCGAGACGTGTCCAAGAGAGAAGCGAGGAAGGCGGGCAATATGCATCACGGCGTCCTTGTGGCGGCAAATCGCCCGAAATCCAAGTCAGCAAATACCTATCCGTTATATTTTCGTCTCATCCGCTGCACGAAATGCGCCTTCGGCTTGATAAAATCGGCAAATAGGATAGGCGGCTTTGGCATGAGCAACGCGAACGACTCCTCCACCGATCAGCCCCAATCCTACAGCTATGCGCAGGCAGGCGTGAATATCGCCGCCGGCAATGCGCTGGTAAAGGCCATCGCGCCGCTGGCCAAGGCAACCCGGCGCCCCGGCGCGGATGCCGATCTCGGCGGTTTCGGTGGCTTTTTCGACCTGAAGGCCGCGGGCTTCAAGGACCCGCTGCTGGTCGCCGCCAATGACGGCGTGGGCACCAAGCTGAAGCTTGCCATCGACAGCGGCAAACATGGCACCGTGGGCATCGACCTTGTGGCCATGTGCGCCAACGACCTCATCGTGCAGGGCGCGGAGCCGCTCTTCTTCCTCGATTATTTCGCCACCGGGCGGCTGGAGAACGGCACCGCAGAGGCGGTGATCGCAGGCATCGCGGAAGGCTGCAAGCAGGCCGGATGCGCGCTTATCGGCGGCGAGACGGCGGAAATGCCGGGCATGTATGCCGATGGCGACTATGATCTCGCGGGCTTCTGCGTCGGCGCGGTGGAACGCGACGAGGCGCTGACCGGCAACAAGGTGAAGGCGGGCGACGTGCTGCTCGGCCTCGCATCCTCCGGCGTCCATTCCAACGGCTATTCGCTGGTGCGTCGCCTTGCCGCCGACAAGGGCTGGAAGCTCGACCGTCCGGCTCTCTTCGATCAGGACGTGCTGCTGATCGACGCGCTGATGGCCCCGACGCGCATCTATGTGAAGGCGCTGCTGCCCTCGATCCGCAAGGGCGACATCCATGCGCTGGCCCATATCACCGGCGGCGGCCTCCTCGAAAATATCCCCCGCGTACTGCCTGACGGCACCCATGCCGTGGTCGATGCCGACGCATGGGACCAGCCGCGCCTGATGGCCTTCCTTCAGGCACAGGGCCATATCGAGCCGGGCGAGATGGCGCGCACCTTCAATTGCGGCATCGGCATGGTGCTGGTCGTCGCGGAGGAAAATGTCGCGCGCGTCACCGCCGATCTGGAAGCCGCTGGCGAAACCGTCCACCGCATCGGCGCGATCGAGCCGGGCGCGAAGGGCTGCACCGTGCGCGGATCCGCCGAGGCATGGAGCGCGCGCGAGGCGTGGGAAGCCATGCATAATGCCTGAAAAGGCGCCTGAAAGGGTACCCGAAAAGGCAAAGGTCGCGGTCCTCATCTCCGGGCGCGGATCGAACATGGCCGCGCTGCTCTACGCCGCCAAGGCGGAGAGCTGCCCCTATAAGATCGTGCTGGTCGCGGCCAACGACCCCGAAGCAGCGGGCCTGAAGCTTGCCGCCGCAGAAGGCATCGCCACCTTCGGCCAGAGCCACAAGGGCATGAAACGGGCCGAGTTCGACCAGATCATCGATGCCGAAATCCGCAAGGCGGGCGCCGATTATGTCGCGCTCGCAGGCTATATGCGCCTGCTCTCGCCGGAATTCGTCGCGGGATGGGCGGACCGGATGCTCAATATCCATCCCTCGTTGCTGCCGAAATATAAGGGCCTTCACACCCATGAACGGGCAATCGAGGCGGGCGACAGCCATGGCGGCTGTTCGGTCCATATCGTCACGGCGGAACTGGACGACGGCCCGGTGCTGGGCCAGACGCAGGTCGCGATCCTGCCCGGCGACGATGCCGATGCGCTGGCCGCCCGCGTGCTCATCGCCGAGCATCAGCTCTATTCCCGCGTGCTTGCCGATTATGTAAGCCGGGAAAGCGATCCGGACTGGATCATCACGCGCGTCGACGCCCTTGCCGCCAAGCTGCCGGAGGTCGACGCCCGCCCCTCGCACGGCTCCCCCGGCTGGCGCGTGGGCGGCGAGAAATCGGGCAAGTTCTTCGCCTATGTCTCCGTGCGCCATCATGGCGAGGATGCCGTCGCGCTGCTGGTCAAGACCAGCGGCCCCGATGAGATGGCGGCCCTGATCGAGCAGCAACCCGACCTTTATTACCGCCCGGCCTATTATGGCGCGTCGGGCTGGATCGCGCTGCGGCTCGACCGGCCCGGCGTGGACTGGACGCATGTGGGCGAATGGCTGCACCGCAGCTGGCGGGCCGTCGCGCCCAAAAGGCTCACCCGCATGATGGATATCGCCGACCAGTTCTGATCAGGCGATCTTGCCGACTTCCCGCCCGGGAATGAACAGCGCCGCTATATCCTGCATGAAGGCCGTCTGCGCGCTTTCCGCCGTCATATCGCCAAGCGCCACGCTGCGCATCATCAGCGGCATCGCCACCGCACCGATCAGGCTCGCGACATAGGTGCCCGCATCCTGCACGGCGGGAATTTGCCCCCGCCGTCTTGCTTCCTCCACCAGCGGGAGTAACGCCTCGCGCAGCACCAGCCACATTTTCTCGATGGCATAAAGCCGCCTTTCCCCCGGCCGGGCGATCTGGTCGATGAAAAAGCGCCCCAGATCAGGCATTTCGAGGCTCAGCCGCACGAAATGCTCCACCACCGTCGCCAGTCGCTGCCCGGCATCGGCGGCGCCTTCCCCGCCACCGGCTTCCAGCGCTTCGCTCAGCCGCGCCGACACATGATCGACAATCGCGCACCACAGCCCCATCTTGCCATCGAACCGGCGGGCAATCAGCGCGGCATCGACACCCGCCGCCTCGGCCACCTGCCGCAAATGCGTGCCTTCCCACCCATATTGCGCAAAGGCGGTGAGCGCCGCCCGGACGATCGCACCGGAATCGAGCACCTCATCAGCGCGAGGCCGCCCCCGCATGCGCTTCTGACTGGCGATCTGCACAGCGCCCATGATCGACCTGCCTTTCTCTTGGGGCGATTTCCCTGCGATGGGATGGGCAATCGCCATAAATCAATGCCGGTTGATTTATTGCCCGCCTGCAAAAATGCAAGCGGCTCCCGATGAAAGGAACGAAGAAAGCGACGGCTTCCGCTACCCCATGCCTTGCCGCGTTTCCCTCCAGCCTCTACCTTCACTCCCCGACAAATTCCTTCCGGAAAGGCAATCATGGCGACGATAGTGATTACAGGCAGCAACCGCGGCATCGGCCTGCGGCTGGCACGGCTTTATGCCGAGGCCGGGCACCAGCTGGTTTCGGGCGTGCGCTCGCCAGAAGCGGCGACAGACCTGCCGGGCGAGGTCCTCCCGCTCGATGTCGGCGATGACGCCTCCGTCGCCGCTTTTGCACAGGCGCTTGGCGGGCGGCCCGTCGATATCCTCATCAACAATGCCGGGATCAGCGGGCCGGAGCGCCAGTCCACCCTCGACATGGATTTTCCCGGCTTTCTCCAGACGCTGAACGTGAACACGCTGGGGCCGCTGCGCGTCACGCAGGCGCTGCTTCCCAATCTGCGGGCGGCGAGCAGCGCGAAAGTCGCCGTCATCAGCAGCCGCATGGGGTCGTTCACCGATCCCGCCACCAATATGATCGCCTATCGCGCGTCCAAGACGGCCGTGAACAAGCTCATCCAGGGCCTCGCCGCCGACCTCGCGCCGGAAGGCATCGCGCTGGTCGCTCTGCATCCTGGCTGGGTGCGCACCGACATGGGCGGAGCAGCGGCCGACCTTGCACCGGAGGAAAGCGCGGCGGGCCTCAAAACCGTCATCGACGGTCTATCCCCCGCGACAAGCAGGCAATTCCGCAGCTATGACGGCAGCGCCATCGACTGGTAAGCGCAACGAAAAAGGCGCCCCCCGGACGGGAGACGCCTTTTTCTGTATCAGACGGAAGGAAGAACCGCCGCGAAGGCGATCAGGCCTCACCCCAGATCGCTTCGGCGGTCTTCACCACCAGTTCCAGCTTCGCCTTCTGTTCATCCGGCGTGATCGCATTGCCTTCCTCGGTCGAGGCGAAACCGCATTGCGGGGCGATGCCGAGCTGGTCGATATCGACATATTTCGCGGCTTCGTCGATCTGGCGCTTCAGGTCGTCGATCGATTCCAGTTCCGCCGACTTGGTGGTGATGAAGCCGGGGTAAATGCGCTGCTTGCCCTTTTTGAGGAAGCGCAGCGGCTCCACGCCACCGGCGCGCTCTGTGTCATATTCCATGAAGAACAGGTCGACATCGGTCGCGTTGAAGATGGTGTCCGCCACCAGATCATAGGCGCCCTCGGCCGCCCAGTGATTGCGGAAATTGCCGCGGCACATATGCATGCCGATCAGCATGTCGTCGGGACGGTCGACAATGGAATCATGCATCATCTTCGCATAGGCGGCGATCAGCCAGTCGGGATCGACGCCTTCCTCGACCTTTTGCGCGCGATGCTTAGGGTCGCAGAGATAGGCGAAGAAGATATCGTCCATCTGGAGATAACGGCAGCCCGCATCATAGAACGCCTGCACCGCCTTCTTATAGGCGGCGGCAAGGTCCGCGAACATCACGTCGAGGTCCTTATATTCCGGCACCAGCACGTCCTTCTGGAGCGTGCGGAAATGGCAGCAGCTCGGGCCGGGGATCGAAATCTTCGGCGTGACGCTGGTGTTCTTCGCGAGGAAGCGGAAATGCTCCAGCATCGGATGGTCCTCGGGGAAGTCCAGCTTGCCGATGATGGTCGGGAATACCGAGGGGATGTTGGTGCCGTGGAACTGCGCGCCCTCTTCCTGGCGATATTGCAGCTCATAGCCGGTGAGGTCGCCGATGAAGTCATAATGCCAGAAGGACCGGCGAATCTCGCCATCGGTCACGACCTTGAGGCCCACCTCTTCCTGCATCTTCACCGCGCCGATGATCGCCTCATCCTCGATCGTGGTCAGTTCCTCGCGGGAAATCGACTTTTCCTCGAAGAATTGCTTGCGCGCGCGGGTGACGGAGGCAGGACGCAGCAGCGATCCGACATGATCGGCGCGATAGGGCGGCGTGAAATTGGTCATAATGATGATCCTGACTTGGCTTCTTCTGTAGGACGGGGAGCGGTTGTCCTCGCTCCCCCTACCCCAGGCATCTCTCTCAAGACATATCCGGTCCGCCCTCTGCGGGGCGATCCCGTCAGCGGGTCAGCTTCTTATAGGCAAGGCTGGTCGGACGATCGGCCGCATCGCCAAGGCGGCGGCGCTTGTCTTCCTCATAGGCCTCGAAATTGCCCTCGAACCATTCGACATGGCTGTTACCCTCAAAGGCGAGGATATGCGTCGCCAGACGGTCGAGGAAGAAGCGGTCGTGGCTGATGACCACGGCGCAGCCCGCGAAATTCTCGATCGCCTCTTCCAGCGCGCCCAGCGTTTCGACGTCGAGGTCGTTGGTCGGTTCGTCGAGCAGCAGCACATTGCCGCCCTGCTTCAGCATCTTGGCCATGTGCACGCGATTGCGCTCACCGCCGGAGAGCTTGCCGACATTCTTCTGCTGGTCCTGCCCCTTGAAGTTGAACGCGCCGACATAGGCGCGGGTCGAGGTATCGAAGCCGTTGACCTTCATATAATCGAGGCCGTCGGAGATTTCCTCCCAGACATTCTTCGACGGGTCGAGATGGTCGCGGCTCTGGTCGACATAGCCGAGGCGCACGGTAGAGCCGATCTCGATAGTGCCGTCATCGGGCTGTTCCTGCCCGGTGATGATCTTGAACAGCGTCGATTTACCCGCGCCGTTCGGCCCGATCACACCGACGATGCCGCCCGGCGGCAGCATGAAGGACAAGTTCTCGAACAGCAGCTTGTCGCCATAGGCCTTGGAGATGTTCTTCGCCTCGATGACCTTGCCGCCCAGACGCTCCGGCACCTGGATGACGATCTGCGCCTTGCCGGGCGAGCGGTTTTCCTGCGCGGCGACGAGCTGGTCGAACTTGGCGATACGCGCCTTGGATTTGGTCTGGCGGCCCTTCGGCCCCTGCCTGATCCACTCCAGCTCTTCCTTGATCGCCTTCTGGCGGCCGGATTCCTCGCGCTCCTCCTGTTCGAGGCGCTTGGACTTCTTTTCGAGATAGGTCGAGTAATTGCCCTCATAGGGGAAATATTTTCCGCGATCGAGTTCGAGAATCCAGCCCACCACATTGTCGAGGAAATAGCGGTCGTGGGTGATCATCAGCACCGCGCCGGGATAATCCTTCAAGTGGTTTTCCAGCCATTCGACGCTTTCGGCATCCAGATGGTTGGTCGGTTCGTCGAGCAGCAGGATCGACGGCTTCTGGATCAGCAGGCGGGTGAGCGCGATGCGGCGCTTCTCACCACCGGAGAGGTTTTCCACCGCCCAGTCGCCCGGCGGGCAGCGCAGCGCCTCCATGGCGATTTCGAGCTGGTTGTCGAGCGTCCAGCCGTCAACCGCGTCGATCTGCTCCTGAAGCTCGCCCATTTCGGTCATCAGCGCGTCGAAATCCACATCTTCCGGCGGATCGGCCATCAGCATCGAGATTTCGTTGAAGCGATCGAGCTTGTCCGCGATATCGCGCGCGCCGTCCTTCACATTTTCCAGCACCGTCTTGCTCGGGTCGAGCTGCGGCTCCTGCGCCAGATAGCCGACGCTGATATTCTCGCCCGGCCAGGCTTCACCGGTGAAATCGGTGTCGATGCCGGCCATGATCTTCATCAGGGTCGATTTACCGGCGCCGTTGGGGCCGACGATGCCGATCTTGGCGCCGAAATAGAATTGCAGGTTGATATTGCTCAGCACCGGCTTCTGGGCGCCGGGGAAGGACTTCGTCATGCCCTTCATGACATAGGCATATTGCGCAGCGGACATGGATAGCGTGCTCCGAACTGAATGGCATATGGGAATATGCGCCCCGGTTAGCGGACGGATGGCGCATTGGCAAATCCCCAAATGCCGGTTACGCCTTAATCCATGCAGAAACCAGCGTACTTCCCCCTCGCCGCCGCCCTGAGCGCGGCTTTCCTTTCTCCCCTTCCCGTCCTCGCCGCGCCCGACACCGCCGCGCCCGACACCGCCGCGCCCAACACCGCCACGCTGCGCGATGCGGCGCTCAGGGATGATGTTGCGTGGGACATCGTGGAAGGGCTTACCACCGAAATCGGCCCCCGCCTCGCCGCCAGCCCGAAGGAGGCGCAGGCGCGCGACTGGGCCGTCGCCAGGCTGAAGGCGTTGGGCTTCGCCAATGTCCATATCGAAACCTACACCATGCCCGCATGGGTACGCGGCGAGGAGCAGGCCAGCGTCATCGCCCCTTTTGCGCAGCCGCTCGTCATCACCGCTCTCGGCAATAGCGGCTCCACCGGCCCGCAGGGGCTGGAGGCGGAAATCACCTATTTCCCCACCCTCGCCGATCTGCAAGCCGCGCCTGCGGGCAGCCTCAAGGGCAAGATCGCCTTTGTCAGCCATGGGATGCAGGCCAATCAGGATGGGTCCGGCTATGGCCCGTTCGGGCAGGTCCGTCGAATCGGCCCGTCGATCGCCGCGAAAAAGGGCGCGGCGGGGATCGTCATCCGATCAGTCGGCACCGATCATCACCGCGTACCGCATACCGGTTTCACCATTTTCGAGAAAGGCGTCGCGCCGATCCCCGCCGCCGCCCTCTCCATTCCCGATGCCGAGAATCTCGAACGGATGGTGAAACGCGGCAAGCCTGTTCGCCTGCACCTGCTGCTCACGCCCAAATTCGTGGGTGAGAGGGAATCCGGCAATGTCATCGCCGACGTACCGGGCAGCGACCCGACCGCCGGCATCATCGTCGTCGCCGGGCATCTCGACAGCTGGGATCTGGGCACCGGCGCGATCGACGATGCCGCCGGAGTCGCGATCGTCGCGGCCGCGGCTAAGCGAATCATGGACGCCGGGCAGCCGCGCCGCACGATCCGCATTCTCTGGGCCGGGGCCGAGGAAGTGGGCGGTTTTGGCGGAGAGGCTTATTTCGCTGCCCATAAACAGGAAAATCATGTGCTGGCGATGGAATCCGATTTCGGCGCGGATCGGGTCTGGCGGGCCGATTATCGCCTGCCCGAAGGCGCAAGGGCGGTGCAATCCCGGATCGCGGCGGAGCTTGCCGCGCTCGGCATCGTTTCCAGCGCGCTGCCCGCCGGTGGCGGCGCGGATATCGAACCTTTGGTAAAAGCAGGAACTTCCGTCATAGACCTGCAACAGGACGGCACCCGCTATTTCGATCTGCACCACACCGCCGACGACACGCTGGACAAGATCGACCCCGCCCAGCTGGCCCAGAATGTGGCGGCGTGGACCACCGTGCTTTCCATCGCCGCAAATGCGAAAGAGAGCTTGCGCTGAATGCAAACTGTTGTAGTAGACAACGCACCTCGACCGACTCGCTTCGGCCTGCGGTGCCAAAAATATGTTGATTTGTTGAACTGAGCCGTTATTTCGAAGCGCTCGCGCGTACATAACTTCTTAAACAAGTTTGATGCGTGAGACATGCTATTGGGAGCCTAACAAGATGAAGAAGATCGCTGTTGTTTTCGCTTCGGCTGGCCTGCTGGCTCTGGCCGCTTGCGGTGAAAAGCCTGCTGCAGAAGCCAACAACGCTGCTGCCGTCGAAAACGTTGTCGACAACGCTGCTAACGCTGTTGAGAACGCTTCGAACGCCGTTGAAAACGCTTCGAACGCCGTTGAGAACGCTGCGAACGCGACCAACGCACAGTAATTTTCGCTTCAACGCGAAGATTTAGAGAGGGATGGGATGCCATAGGCTCCCATCCCTTTTTCTATGTCGGCCTTTTTCTGGGCTGGCCTTTTTCTGGGCTGGCCTTTTCTGGGTTGGCCCTTTTCTGGGTTGGCGTTTTTCCTTGCCAGCCAAAAGCGTTGCGGATTTCCCGAAGGCCGCCTCTTGCTGAAGGGAAGAGCGCCTGCCGAAAATCGGGCGGAAAGCCTGTACTTCCCTACCAGCAAGGCCGGAACCCGGCCCTGATCCTGGCGGCAGCCACACCAGCTTTCTCCACCCATCTCCCGCTGCCACGAATATTCTTCTAACCCGCTTCGGCCAATGGCGGAGCAGGCCATAAAAAACCGGCCCCGGCATCATTATGCCAAGGCCGGTTTATCTCATTACGGCTGTAGAGACAGTAAAAGCGCGCGCTTTACTTTGAATATCGGCAGCTCTTTTCTTTAGCCGACAGGGGCACCTGAGTGCGCCCATTTTCTGTTGCGGCGCTGCGGAGAAATGTTCGCGCCCGCAGCATCTATGGTTTCAGGCGGTTCAGGGCTTTCGACACAGCCTCTTAAACGGTCATGCGCCATCACCATTATCAGGCAGGCCCATCGAAAGGGCACCGCACCGCCATAGCGATGCGATGCCCTGATACTCAGATAGGCTATGCTCAGATATGCAGCGCCCGGCCATAAGCAGCGAGCACGCTTTCATGCATCGCCTCGGAAATGGTCGGGTGCGGGAACACCGTCTGCATCAGCTCAACCTCGGTGGTTTCGAGCGTCTTGCCGACCGTATAGCCCTGAATCATCTCGGTCACTTCCGCGCCGACCATGTGCGCGCCCAGCAGTTCGCCGGTCTTGGCGTCGAACACGGTCTTGACGAAACCCTCCTGCTCGCCCAGCGCAATCGCCTTGCCATTGCCGATAAACGGGAAGGTGCCGACCTTCACGCTGTAGCCGGCCTCCTTGGCCTTGGCTTCGGTGAGGCCGACCGACGCGATCTGCGGATGGCAATAGGTGCAGCCCGGAATATTGCGCACGTCCATCGCATGGGGGTGCACATCCTTGTTGCCCAGCGCCTGCGCGATGGCTTCGGCGGCGATCACGCCTTCATGGCTGGCCTTGTGCGCGAGCCATGGCGGCGCGGTGATGTCGCCGATCGCCCAAAGGCCCTCGACATTGGTGCGGCACAGGCCATCGGTCTTGATATGCCCCTTCACCTGCTCGACACCGAGCGTTTCGAGGCCGATATTCTCGCTGTTGGGAACGATGCCGACCGCGACGATGCAATGGCTAAATTCGCCATTCACCACCTTGCCGTCCTTGCCCTTGATGCTGGCCGACACGCCGGTCGCGCTCGCCTTGATGCTCTCGACGCCCGCGCCGGTCATGATTGTCATGCCCTGCTTGGTCAGCGCCTTTTCGAGGAAGGCGGAAACATCCGCATCCTCGACCGGCACGATGCGGTCCATCATCTCGACCACGGTCACGTCCGCGCCCATGTCGTTGTAGAAGCTGGCGAACTCAATGCCGATCGCGCCCGATCCGATGACGAGCAGCTTGCCCGGCATTTCCGGCGGGGTCATCGCATGACGATAGGTCCAGATGCGCTTGCCGTCCCCGGGTGCGAAAGGCAGGTCGCGGGCGCGCGCGCCAGTTGCGACGATGATATGCTTCGCGCTCAGTTCCTCGGTCTTGCCATCCCTGGTGACGGCCAGCTTGCCCTTGGCGACCAGCTTGCCCTCGCCCATATGGACGGTGATCTTGTTCTTCTTCATCAGGTGCGTGACGCCCTGATTGAGTTGCTTTGCGACCCCGCGCGAACGCTTCACCACCGCCTCGATGTCGGCGGTGATCTTCTCGGCCGCCAGACCATAATCCTTGGCATGGTTCATATAATGGAAGATCTCGGCAGAGCGCAGCAGCGCCTTGGTCGGGATACAGCCCCAGTTGAGGCAGATGCCGCCGAGATTCTCCCGCTCGACAATCGCGGTCTTCAGGCCCAGCTGGGCGGAACGGATCGCGGCGACATAGCCGCCCGGCCCCGACCCCAGAACGATCACATCATAAGTTTCAGCCATGGTTAAACTCGCTTCCTGAGTGATCGGACATTTTCGCCCTTCGGTACGAAGAACGGCAGCGCCAGATCACGGCACCCAAATATTCCGGAACCTTTCCTGTTCCCCAAGAACCGGAAAGGCTCCAACGCAAGATCATCCCGCTTCCGCCACGGGAACCGGCGGCACGGCGCGGGGCTGGCGGTCCTCGCCGATCGCCACGAAGGTGAACATCGCCTTCGTCACGCGATAGGAGCGATCGTCATGCCGCGCCCGCCGCCAGGCTTCCACCGCGATTTTCATCGACGTATGCCCAACGGATTCCAGAGTGGCATAGACGGAGACCTCATCCCCGACGACGACCGGACGCAGAAAGCTCATTCCCTCCACGGCAATCGTCACCGCCCGCCCTTTTGAATGACGCGCGGCAATCGATCCAGCTGCCGAATCCATCAGGCTCATCAGCCAGCCGCCGAAAATATCCCCATAAGGATTGGTATCGGACGGCATGGCGACGACCCTGACGGCGGGAATGCCCACCGGGGCGCTTTCCTCCGGCTTACCCATCAGGCGAGCATGCTCAGCGGGTTTTCGACCAGTTCCTTGAACACCGCCATCAGCCTTGCCCCATCCGCGCCGTCGATGGCGCGATGGTCGAAGCTGCCGGTGGCGGACATGACGGTCGCGATCTGGAGCGCATCATCGATCACATAGGGCCGCTGCTCGCCCGCGCCGATGGCGAGGATCATCGCCTGCGGCGGGTTGATGACCGCCTCGAACTGCTTGATGCCCATCATGCCCATGTTGGAAATGCTGGCCGTGCCACCCTGATATTCCTCGGGCTTCAGCTTGCCTTCCTTGGCGCGCGCGCCCAGATCCTTCATCTCTGTGGAGATGGCGGCAATGCTCTTGGTGTCGGCGCCCTTGATGATCGGCGTGATGAGGCCCGAGGGGATCGACACCGCGACCGAGATATCGGCGCGGCTGAACTTCAGCAACTGGTCGCCCGCGAACTGCACATTGCATTCGGGCACCTGCATCAGCGCGATCGCCTGCGCCTTGATCAGCATGTCGTTGACCGACAGCTTCACCCCGCGCGAGGCAAGCGATGCATTAAGCTCGCCGCGCAGCTTCAGCAGCGCGTCGAGGCGGATATCCACGGTCAGGTAGATATGCGGCACCTGCTGCTTGCTCTCTGTCAGGCGGCGCGCGATGGTCTTGCGCATGCCCGAAAGCTTTTCCGCGACATGCGGAATGCCGAAATCCTGCGCCACGACCGGCGCGGGCGCAGGCGCGGCGGCCGGAGCCGCGCTGGCGGCGGGGGCGCTCGCGGCGGGAGCGGCAGCGGATGCGCCGAGATTTTCGACATCGGCCTTGAGGATGCGGCCATTGGGACCGCTGCCCTTGATGCCGGCCAGATCGATGCCCTTGGCAGCGGCGATGCGGCGCGCGATCGGCGTCGCCTTGACCCGATCGCCCGAAACGACGACCGGCGCAGGAGCCGCGACCGCCGGTGCGGGGGCCGCAGCAGCAGGCGCGCTCTTTGCCTCGGCCGCGACCGGGGCGGCAGGGGCCGCAGCAGAGGCCGCGGCAGGCGCGGCCTTCACAGAGGAAGCGTCCTCGCCCTCTTCCGCCATCACGCAGATCACGGTGCCGACCTTCACGCCCTCGCTACCTTCCGGCACGAGAATCTGGGCGATCGTGCCTTCGTCGACGGCCTCGAATTCCATCGTCGCCTTGTCGGTTTCGATCTCCGCCAGCAGATCGCCGGAGGAAACCGTATCGCCGGGCTTGACGAGCCACTTGGCGAGCGTACCTTCCTCCATCGTCGGGGAAAGTGCCGGCATCTTGATTTCTATAGCCATGGGGTCTGGCGCCCTTCTTTCGAGCGGTTTAAACAGGAGCGCCGATACTTGTCCCAATCGGGGGAAGGGTCAAGGACCCAGCCGTCAAAAAGGGCAAAAAAATGCAATATCGGTACTTTTTTTGGGGATGCGCGACAAATGAGAACCTATATGGTTATTCTTGATGAAAGTCCGGAGGCAGAAAAGGCCCTCTTCTTTGCTGCCCGGCGCGCCGCCAAGACCGGCGGCGGAGTCCATATCGTCGCTGCCATTCCGCCTGCCGAATTCGTCCAGTGGGGCGGCGTGCAGGCCACGATAGAGGAAGAGGCGCGCCAGCGGGCCGAGGCGCTCGCCATGGGGCTGGCCGGTACGCTGATGCAGGAATCCGGCATCCGCCCCACGATCACCGTCAAGACCGGCGAACCGATCCCGATCCTTCGCAAGATATTGGAGGAGGAAAGCGACATCGCCGCCCTCGTGCTGGGCGCGGCAGCGAGCGGCGCGCCCGGCCCCCTCATCGCCCATTTCGCCAGCGCGGAGTCGGGGAAAATGCCCTGCCCCATCATGATCGTCCCCGGCTCGCTAAGCAATGAGGAGATCGAGCGGTTGAGTTGAGGGCCGCGACGCCCCCTCCCTCACCTTTTCTTGTGCTTGCCCTTCACCCCGCCGATATGGCGGATATTGGCAGGCCGTCCGCGCCGCTGGACCGGCCTTGCCCGGCCTTTTCCATCTCTGCCGGGCCCACGCGCGCCTGACCGCACCGGCAGATGAGACGCCCCTTCCGGCAGTTCAAAGCGCAGCGCGCCCGAAACGGGGTCCGCCTCCGCCAGCCGCAGCTCGATCATCTGACCCTGCTCATAGCGGTCGCCGCTCTGCTCGCCCTCCAGCGCGCGTTCGCTCTCGATAAAACGAAACCGCTCCGCCCCCAGCGTCGAGACCGGCACCAGCCCGTCGCCGCCAAGCCCGTCCACCACCGCAAAGAAGCCGAAACTCTGCACGCTGGTGATCCGCGTCAGCAATATTTGCCCGACATGCTCGGTCAGATAGGCCGCGACATAGCGGTCCACCGTCTCGCGCTCGGCCTCCATCGCGCGGCGCTCATGCTGGCTGATGAGCTCGCCCACCCGCGCCATATGCTTGTAATCCTCCGGGCTGAGCGCCGTCGAGAAAGGCAGGCCGGTGGAGGAAGGCGGTGCGGGCATCTCCAGATCGAACGCGCCCACCAGCGAGCGATGCACCAGCAAATCCGAATAGCGGCGGATCGGCGAGGTGAAATGCGCATAGCTCCCCAGCGCCAGCCCGAAATGCCCGGCATTTTGCGGGGAATAATAGGCCTGCGTCTGGCTGCGCAAAATCTGCTCCATGATGACCGCGCGCGCTTCATGGCCGTCCAGCTTCTTGATCAGCCGGTTGAACAAGGCGGGCGTCACCACCTGCCCCAGCGCCAGCGCTATGTCATAGGTGGAGAGATATTCCTTCAACGCCACCAGCTTTTCCCGCGAGGGCGGTTCATGCACGCGGTACATCACCGGGGCCTTGCGCCCTTCCAGCGCCTTGGCCGCCGCGACATTGGCTGCGATCATATAATCCTCGATCAGCCGGTGCGCGTCGAGCCGCTCCCGCACGGCGACGCTCATGATCCGGCCCGCTTCATCGAGCACCACGCGCCGTTCGGGCAGGTCCAGTTCCAGCGGGGCGCGATGATCGCGCGCCTTTTCCAGCACCCGCCAGCACGCCCAGAGCGGCTTCAGCGCCGCCTCGACCAGATCGACGCCCGCCTCGGTGCGCAGCTTGTCGCGGCGCGCCATATCCTTGTTGGCGAAGCTCTCCGGCGCCTTTGCCACCGGCTTGCCCTCGGCCGCATCAATGGCGGCCTGCGCCTCCTCGTAGGGGATGTTCGCCGCCACGCGGATGATCGCGCGGCTGAAGCGATGCGACTTCATCACGCCCTTGGCGTCGAATATCATATGGCACGCCATTGCCGCGCGATCCTCATCGGCACGCAGCGAGCATTTGTCGGAGGAGAGCGCATGCGGCAGCATCGGCACGACGAGATCGGGGAAATAGACGCTGTTGCCGCGCTTCCTCGCCTCCCGGTCGAGCGCGCTGCCGGGGCGGACATAATAAGAGACATCGGCGATGGCGACGATCGCCTTATATCCGCCCGCATTGGCCGGATCGTCATCGCTCGCCGCCCAGACGGCATCGTCGAAATCGCGCGCATCGACCGGATCGATGGCGACGATGGGCAGATGGCGCAGGTCCTCGCGTTTTTCCGCATGGAGCGGCAGCGCGGAAACCATGTGCGCCTCCTCCTCCACGCTGTCAGGGAAGATATGCGGGATGCCATATTTATGGATCGCGATCAGGCTGAAGCTCTTGGGTGCGAACGGATCGCCCAGCACCATCACCACGCGCGCGGTTATGCGCGGCGGCCGCCCGCTCGCCTCGCACAGCACGAGATCGCCGACCTTCGCCTCGCCAATGTCGGAGATCAGCGTCTGATGGCGGATGCGCTTGTCCACCGGGCTGAGCCAAAAGCGGTCCTTCTCGCCCAGTTGGACGACGCCCAGCATCTGCTCCTCGCTCTTGGAGAGCTTCTTCATCGGATGCGCGACCATGCCGCGCCCGGCATCCTCGGTACGGGCGAGGATGCGATCGCCGATCCCGAACGCGCCCGATTTCCTGCCTCGCTCGATCACCCGCAGGCGCGGCGGCGGAATACCTTCGGCCTCCCAGCGTTCCGGCACGGCGATGGGCTGGTCGCCATCGACCTCGACCACGCGCAGCACAGTGACGCGCGGCACCCCGCCCATCTTGTGGAAAGCGCGCCCCGGCCCGATGTCGATCAGGCCTTCGTCGGCCATGTCCTTGAGCAGCGCCTTCAGCAGGATTTTCTCCTGCCCATGCAGCCCGAAAGCCTTGGCGATCTCCCGCTTGCCCGCGGGCTGGCCGCTGCTTTCGATAAACTCCATGATCTGCTGCCGCGTCGGCATGCCAGCGGGACGGACTTTGCTGGGCTTGCCGCCCGGATTTTTGGAAGAGGCCATGGGATGGCTATAGGGGGATAGGCGGGGCTAGGCGAGTCATCAATGGATAGGTGCCAAGGGGAGGCAGCCTTTGTCCTGAAACGGACAAAAGGGGACTCCCCTTTATCGTCACCCTGATCTTGTTTAACGGCGCTGGCCTCCGGCTCAGGAGCCATTTCGCCAGATCGACCTGAGGTCTGTGGGGCCTGATGGATGCTGAAACAAGTTCAGCATGACAGTCGGGTTATGTCGCTTAACCACCCCAAGCCAGCCATGCCCGATTGCGAGCATTGCCAGCCACCTGCCCTCAATAAGACCGTCCCACGATCACGCGTTCCACCGCCGTCTCGCCGGTGAAGATGCACGTCCCGCTCGCCGCTACGGCGTTCAAGGGCGCGTTGCGCAGGGTCAGCTTGTTGCCCTTCAGCCACTCCACCACCTTGTCGAGCGCCGCGCCGGTGGGCTTCGCCCACTCCACCTCGACCCAGCCGGGGTTCTTGCCCTCGAACGCCCCGGCCAACACATCCAGATCGCTCACGTCGCGGCGGATATTGCCGTCGAGCCGCGCCTTCGCCTCCGCATAGAGATTGGCCTGGATCTCGGTCAGCGTCGCCGCCACCGCACCCACGAAATCCTCCTTCGGCAGGATCGCGCTCGCCAGCTTGCCATTATCGGCATAGAGCCGGTCGCGGCGCAGCACCGAGACATTGCCGCCCGCAACATCGCGCCCGCCGACCTCGACGATGACCGGTGCGCCCTTCTTCACCCATGCCCAGCGCTTGTTCGCCGCCTTGCCCGGGCGGTTGTCGAACAGCACGCGCACCGGTTCGCGAAACGCATCGACAGCCTTCACCGCCTTCGCCAGTTCCTCGCAATAGGCGATCACCGCCTCATCCTCCGGCGCGTCGCGCAGCATCGGCACGATGATCACCTGATAAGGCGCGACCTGTGGCGGGCAGCGCAAGCCATCGTCATCGCCATGCACCATGATGACGCCGCCGATCATGCGCGTGGACGTGCCCCAGCTCGTCGTGTGGCAAAGCTGCTGGCCGCCTTCCCTGTCCTGATATTTGATGCCCGCCGCGTCGGCAAAGCCGGTGCCCAGATAATGCGAGGTGCCCGCCTGAAGCGCCTTGCCATCCTGCATCATCGCCTCGATCGAGAAGGTCGCGACCGCGCCGGGGAAGCGTTCATTCTCCGGCTTCTCACCCGTCACCACCGGCATGGCGAGTTCGCTTTCCACGAAATCGCGATACATTTCGAGCGCGCGCATCGTCTCCTTGCGGGCGTCGGCCTCATCGGCATGGGCGGTGTGGCCCTCCTGCCAGAGGAACTCGCTCGTACGCAGGAACATGCGGGTGCGCATCTCCCAGCGCACGACATTGGCCCACTGGTTTACCATCAGCGGCAGGTCGCGCCAGCTCTGCACCCAGCGGCTCATCGCCTGGCCGATCACCGTTTCAGAGGTCGGACGCACCACCAGCGGCTCTTCCAGCTTCGATTCCGGATCGGGCACCAGCTTGCCGTCGACACCCTTCAGCCGGTGATGGGTGACGACCGCCATTTCCTTGGCGAAGCCGTCGACATGATCGGCTTCCTTTTCGAAGAAGGAGAGCGGGATGAACAGCGGGAAGTAGCAATTCTCGACGCCAGCATCCTTGATCCGCGCATCCATCAGCTTCTGGATGCGTTCCCAGATACCATAGCCCCATGGGCGGATGACCATGCAGCCGCGCACGCCGGAGTCCTCGGCCATGTCGGCCTCGCTGATAACGGCCTGGAACCAGGCGGCGAAATCCTGCTCACGGGTGACGGGAAGCGCATGCTTCATGGGGGATATCCTGTGCGGCGAAGGGTTGAAACTTTCCAGCCCCATAGGGAAGTGAGAGGAACGAGTCGAGTATCCTTGGCGAGCGGAACTGAATGGCGGAAACGATATCCCGGAACAGGCCGGATTTGGAAAGCAGGAACTGCCGCTGCGCCTATTGCTCAGGCCGTCCGTCCTCCTTCAATCGCATATCTCCACCGGTAAGACGCCTGATCGCCGCGACCTTGCCGTCAACCACATCATAGGCCACCGCATCATAGGACCAGCAGCAATGTTTCGGAATCGCACTGCCCCAACTGCCGGCCGAATTGAAATATTCGATGAAGAGAAGCCGTCCGGTGGAGGAAAATCCGGGCGACAATTTGAAGAAAACCCCGTCAGCGGACAATTTTCGCCCAAAAATCCGCAGCCAATCGGTTTTATTGCGAGCAACCTCCTTGTCGTTTTCCGTCACCATCACATCGTCCGCCAGCAAGGCTGCATAGGCGGCGCTATCCTTCGTATCAAAGGCATGAACGATCTTCCGGGCCAGATCAATCTGACCGGGAAGCGGTGGCGGCGCGAGGACCTGCGCTCCGGCAAGCCCCGACGCAAGCATGGACAGCATGGCGATTATCCGCCCGATAGTCCCCATCATTTCCCCTCCATCCCCAAAAGCCTGCCGAACATGGATGAGCGATATAGTGGATCATGGGCGAGCGGCGAGCAATGCCGGAAAACGCACATCCGATGAAACCCGCCCCAATGAAAAAAGGCCGCCCGGAAATCCGGCGGCCTCCTCTCTGTTGCATGTCTGCTTCATGAGGGGGGGCCTGTTTCACCAACGAGCCGAAGCCCGCTGTCCCCCCTGCCCGATCAGCCGAGCTTGTCGATCTTCGCATTGAGCGCGGCAAGCTGCGCCTTCAGTTGCGCGATCTCGCCATCCTTCTCATCCTCCCTGGGCGCACCCGGCGTTCCTGCCGTGGCCGGATTGAAGGCGCTGGTCGCCGCCTCGAACATCTGCATGTTGCGCTTGGCCAGTTCCGCGAATGGGCCGCTGGTGAATGCGCCCTGCATCGCTTCCTGAAACTGCTGCTGGTTCTTGCGAAACGCCTCCATCGACGCTTCCAGATATTGCGGCACCATCGACTGCATCGAATCGCCGTACATGGAGATGAGCTGGCGCAGGAAAGTGACCGGCAGCATGTTCTGCCCGCCGCGCTGCTCTTCTTCCATGATGATCTGGGTCAGCACATTATGGGTTATGTCCTCATCGGTCTTGGCATCGACGACGACGAACTCCCGCCCCTCACGGGTCATCTGCGAAAGAAGCTCCAATGTGATGTAGCTCGACGTTTCGGTATTGTAGAGACGCCGGTTTGCGTATTTCTTGATGATGATCGGCGACGAGTCGCCAGCATTTTTTTTATGAGCCATGTCTAAACCCGCTCCTCTCTTGCCCGCTACAGGGATAACATCAAATCTTCCTGCGCCGCAACACGGACCGCGCCCCTTGCCGCTATTTCTTGCACTTCTGTGGCAAGAAACCGAAAATGATCCCTTTTTGAGACAGGCGGCATTGCAGGGATTGCGCCGCTATCAACAGGTGGAGCGGCCTTCCCTTGTGCGGCCGCACAGTGTTCATGCAGTGCAGGGCAACAGCCAGTTGCTGCGCCTGAAAGAAGGCGATGCCGCGCACAAGCAGGCGGTGGTGCTGGTGCCCTCGCTCGTCAATTCGCATGTGATCCTCGATCTTTCCGACACATTGTCGCTGGCCGCCCATCTCGACCGCGCGGGGTTCGACCCCTGGCTCGTCAACTGGGGCATGCCGCGGCCGGAGGATGCCGAACTCGATCTTGCCGGGCATGTCGAGCAACGGCTTGTGCCCCTCATCCAATCTATCGGTCGCCCGGCCAGCCTGATCGGCTATTGCCTAGGCGGCACGATGGTGCTGGGCGCGGCGACCATGGTGGAACCGCTCTCCGTCGCCACCATCGCCGCGCCCTGGCATTTCGACCGCTATCCACAAGCCGAGCGGGATCGCATCGCCGCGCTCTGGCAACAATCGCAGCCGCTGTGCGAACGGTTGGGCTATGTGCCGATGGAGGTGCTGCAAAACGGCTTCTGGTCGCTCGACCCCCATCGCACCATCCGTAAATATGCGGCCTTTGCCGACATGGAGCCGGGCAGCGAGACGGAGCAGGCCTTTCTCGCGGTGGAGGACTGGGCCAATGAGGGCGCGCCGCTGACCTATGCGGCGGGGCGCGACCTGTTCGAGCAGCTTTATGCCGGCAACCATACGGGCGACACGGGCTGGCAGGTCGCGGGCCGCGCCGTCGACCCGCAGGCGCTGGCCTGCCCCACCCTCGCCATCTGCTCCACCACCGACCGCATCGTTCCCGCCGACGCCACGCCGCCGCTGAAGGAACGGCGCGACAGCGCGCTCGGCCATGTCGGCATGGTGGTGAGCCGCAAGGCCCCGGAGCAAATATGGGCGCCCCTCTCGCAGTGGTTGTCCAATCCCGGTCAATGATGATACAGCGCCCGAAGCCTATTTCGTAACGACCCTGTTCAGGAGCATCCCATGAGCAATATCGTCATCACCGCCGCCAAGCGCACCGCCGTCGGCAGCTTTCTCGGCTCCTATGCCACGACCCCCGCGCATGAACTGGGACGGATCGCGATCGAGGCGGCGCTGGCGCAGGGCGGCCTCTCCCCCGAAGAGGTGGACGAAGTGATCTTCGGCCAGGTGCTCACCGCCGGACAGGGCCAGAACCCGACGCGCCAGGCCGCGATCAAGGCCGGCATTCCGATCGGGGCGACCGCGCTCACCATCAATCAGGTCTGCGGATCGGGCCTGCGCACCGTGGCGCTGGGCGCGCAGGCGATCGCCAATGGCGACGCCTCCATCGTGATCGCGGGCGGGCAGGAAAATATGTCGCTTTCCCCCCATGCGCAAAATCTGCGCGCGGGCTTCAAGATGGGCAATGCGAGCCTTGTCGACACCATGGTGCATGACGGCCTCACCGATGCCTTCAACGCCTATCATATGGGCATCACCGCCGAAAATCTGGCCGAAAAATATCAGATCACCCGCGAGGAGCAGGACGCCTTCGCCGTCGCCAGCCAGCAAAAGGCGGAGGCCGCGCGCGCTTCGGGCCGCTTCAGGGATGAGATCGCGCCGGTGACGATCAAGACCCGCAAGGGCGAAGTCGTGGTCGACGCCGATGAATATATCCGCGCGGGCGCCTCTATCGAGGCGATGGCAGGCCTCAAGCCCGCCTTCAAGAAGGACGGCACCGTCACCGCGGGCAATGCGTCGGGCGTCAATGACGGCGCCGCCGCGATCGTGCTGATGACCGAGGAAGAAGCCGCGAAGCGCGGCGCCACCGTGCTCGGCCGCATCGCCTCCTGGGCGACGCGCGGCGTCGACCCCTCGATCATGGGCATCGGCCCTGTTCCCGCGACGCAGGCCGCCTTGCAGAAGGCTGGCTGGTCGCTCGGCGATCTCGACCTGATCGAAGCCAATGAAGCCTTCGCTGCCCAGTCGCTTGCCGTATCGAAGGAACTGGGTTTCGACATGGACAAGGTGAACGTCAATGGCGGCGCGATCGCGATCGGCCATCCCATCGGCGCGTCGGGCGCGCGCATTCTCACCACGCTGCTCTATGAAATGGGCAAGCGCGACGCAAAGAAGGGCCTCGCCACCCTGTGCATCGGTGGCGGCATGGGCATCGCGATGTGCATCGAGCGCTGAACCGATAATCAGCCAACCCAGAAAAGCCCGCTTTCCCCATAAGGAAGGCGGGTTTTTCTTATTCCCTTCTTCCGTCGAGGTCTATCGCCGCCCCATGCCCTATCTCTATCTGCTGATCGCCATCGTCGCCGAAGTCACCGCCACCTCCTCGATGAAAGCATCGGATGGCTTCACCCGGCTGCTGCCCTCACTGGTGACGGTCGCGGGCTATGGGATCGCCTTTTACTTCCTGTCGCTGACGCTACGCGACATTCCGACCGGCATTGCCTATGCGATCTGGTCCGGCATCGGCATCATCCTCATCACCGCCATCGCCTGGCTGTTTCAGGGACAGAAGCTCGACATGCCCGCGATCCTCGGCATGACACTTATCATCGCCGGCGTGATCGTGATGAACCTGTTTTCTAAAGCGGCCCCGCACTAAGGCCCCGGGCGCTCACACCCAATAGCGGTCGAAGCGCGCGCCCAGCCCGGTCAGCAGCTCATATTGCGAGAGGCCGGAGAGCAGCGACATATAAGAGAGGTCATAGTCGATATCGACCCAATCGCCTTCCTTGAGGTCCGGTGCGTCGGAAACGTCGATCGTCACCAGATCCATCGACACCCGCCCGATCACCGGCAGCCGCTCCGTCTCCGTAAGGGCCGTCCCTGCCCCCGAAAGCAGCCGCGTATAGCCATCGGCATAGCCCAGATTGATGGTCGCGGTCTCCATCGTCCGGTCGGCGACGAACGTGGCGCCATAACCGACGGATTCGCCGCCGCGCACCGTGCGCCGTTGCAATATCTGCGCCTGCGGCGTCACCACCCGCTCAATCCACATCTCGCTTTCGGGATGCGCGATACCGCCATAGAGCGCGAGGCCGGGCCGCGCGAGATCGAAGAGATATTTCTCCCCCCGGCAAATGCCAGCGCTGTTGGCGAGGCTGTAGCGCTTCGCCTTCACCTTGCCCCGCACATCGTTGAACAGCATCACCTGCACATCGTTGAGCGGATGCTCCTCATCGGCGGCGACGAGATGGCTCATCAGCGTGTCGATCTCCAGCCCTTCAAGCAGGCTGAAATCCAGATCGCTGAGCGAGAGGCCCAGCCGGTTCATGCCGGTGTCGATCATCACATCGCACGCACCGCCGCCCGCTTCCTTCCAGCGCGCAATCTGTTCCGCGCTGTTGAGGACCGGCCGCGCGGGAGATGCCAGCGCCAGCGCCATGTCCTGCGCCCGCACGCCATGCAGCACGCTGAGGCCAAGATCATCGCCCAGCCTGTCCTGAAGCGCCGCCGCCTCAGCCCATGTCGCGACGAAGAAATCCCGGCATCCGGCATCGGCGAGATGCAGCATCACTTCCTGCGCGCCCAGGCCATAGCCATTGGCCTTGATCGCCGCACCGCACGCGGCCTGCCCGCACCGCTCGCTCAGCCAGCCATAATTGGCGAGCAACGCGGCGCGATCCAGCTTGAGGCGAAGCGGCGATTGATACTGGTAATCCATCGATGATCGAGTCCCCATCAGGTTCGCGTCAATGAGTTGATGCATGGCGATCGGCCTTATTTCCTTGACGAAGGGACCTGGGAAGTGACCCCGACAGCGACCCATTCATGGTTAACAGCGCATAGACATTCACAAGCGGGGCAGCAATAGGCCAGCCCGGTTCAGGGCTATATCCAGCAAAATAGTTTGGATTATCTTTACAGGCCGCGCCGCAATAGCAAGGAAAGGCACGGAAAAGAGCGCCCCTCTCCTGGCTTTTCCCTGCCCGCCCAAGCAAAAGCGATGATGTCACTTTCCGCCGGGACCCAGAATGACGGATTTGAGGTGAGAGCGGACCTTCCGCAGCACCTCCGTTCGCGCTGAGCTTGTCGACCCGAAGGGCGGGCAAAGCCCAACGGCTGCTTTTCTCTTGGGGCAAAGAAAGGCAAGGCTTCGACATTGAATCGAGGCGAGTGGCTCGCTCAACAGCCCGAACGGTTTATAGGTGCAATTTCAGCGATTGCTTATGTTCCCTTTTGCCCGACACCACCCACCGGTTCAAAAATACGCCACCATGCAAACCGGGCGCCCCTGTTGCCAGAAGCGCCCGTTCCTCTCCAAATCGGATGCCAAATCCGATGCCAAATCCGATGGCAGTCGTTTATTCCAGTTCGAGAATGATGCTGTCGACCGGCAGGCTGTCCCCGGCGGCGGCGTTCACGCTCTTGACGACGCCCGCCTTCTGGGCACGCAGGATATTCTCCATCTTCATCGCCTCGATCACCGCGAGCGGCTGGCCGATCTCGACCATATCGCCTTCCTTCACGTTCAGCGCCACCAGCAGGCCCGGCATCGGGCAGATGAGGAAGCGCGAGAGATCCGGCGGGATCTTTTCGATCATATGCTCGGCATAGGGGGCGACATGGGCAGGCAGCACCCGCGCCACATGGCTGGCGCCACGGCAGGTCAGGCGGAAGCCGGTCGGCACCGGCGCGATCCGCACGGAAAGCGGCTCGCCATCGACCACCGCGTCGATGATGCGATCGCCCGGCGTATATTCAAGGTCGAGATCGAGCGCCGCGCCATCGACCGTCACCTCGTCCATCTGGATCGAGACAACATGGTCTACGCCATCCAGACGCACCGCCCAATCGGCGGGCGGCTTCAGGCGCTTGCCGAGCTGGCCGTCGATCCGGCGCGCACGATCGGCCATCGCCGTCCCGGCAAAAGCCGCGATCGCCGCGAGGCTGCGCAGCAATTCAGGCGAAGCGGGCGCGCCCTCGAAGCCTTCGGGATATTCCTCGTCGATGAATCCGGTGGACAGATTGCCGTCGCGGAAGCGGTCATGCTGCATGATCGCGGAAAGGAAATCGATATTATGGCCGAGGCCCTCGATCTCGAAGCGGTCGAGGGCCTCGATCTGCTTGTCGATCGCCTCCAGGCGGGTCGGCGCATAGGTGATGAGCTTGGCGATCATCGGGTCGTAGAACATGCTGACCTCGCCACCCTCGGCCACGCCGTCATCGACGCGCACGCCCTCGCTTTCCTCGGGCGGGTTGTAGCGCACGAGGCGGCCCGTCGAAGGCAGGAAGCCGCGATAGGGGTCCTCCGCATAGACGCGGTTCTCGATCGACCAGCCGTTGATCTTCACATCGCCCTGCCCGAAGGCGAGCTTCTCGCCATTGGCGACGCGGATCATCTGCTCGACCAGATCGAGGCCGGTGATCTGCTCGGTGACGGGATGCTCCACCTGAAGGCGGGTGTTCATTTCGAGGAAGTAGAAGCCGTCGCCGGTGGTGTCCTTGCCCGACACGATCAGTTCGACCGTGCCTGCGCTGAAATAGCCGACGGCCTTGGCCAGCGCGACGCACTGCTCGCCCATCTTCTTGCGCATTTCCGGCGAGACGAAGGGCGAAGGCGCTTCCTCCACCACCTTCTGGTGGCGGCGCTGGATCGAGCATTCGCGCTCGTTCAGATAGACGATATTGCCATGCTGATCGCCCAGCACCTGAATTTCGATATGGCGCGGGCTTTCGATGAACTTCTCGATGAAGACGCGGTCATCGCCGAAGCTGGCCAGCCCCTCGCGCTTGGTCGCCTCGAAGCCCTCGCGCACGTCCTGCTCGCTATAGGCGAGGCGCATGCCCTTGCCGCCGCCGCCGGCAGAGGCCTTCATCATCACCGGATAGCCGATCTCATTGGAGATGCGGACCGCATGTTCGGTATCGTCGATCTCGCCGACATAGCCGGGGACGACATTGACGCCCGCTTCCATCGCAAGCTTCTTCGATTCGATCTTGTCGCCCATCGCCGCGATGGCGTTGGCGGGGGGCCCCACGAAGATGATGCCTTCCGCGTCCAGCGCCTTGCGGAAACTCTCGCGCTCGGAAAGGAAGCCATAGCCGGGGTGGACGGCATCCGCGCCAGTCGCCTTGCACGCCTCGATGATCTTGTCGGCGAGAAGATAGGATTGCGCGGCGGGCGGCGGGCCGAGATGCACCGCCTCGTCCGCCATCAGCACATGCGGCGCACGCGCATCGGCATCGGAATAGACCGCGACGGTCGCGATGCCCATTTTCCGCGCCGTGCGGATGACGCGGCATGCGATTTCGCCACGGTTCGCAATCAATATCTTCTTAATCGCCATTTCAATCCCAACCCCGGTCCTGTTCCATCTTGCTCACCCCATTGGGCTGAGCCTGTCGAAGCCCCGTCCTGCCTTTCCGAAAGAAACGCAGCCCCTCGACAAGCGCAGGGCGAACGGGAAAATTCAGTCACCGTGCATGAACATGCCGGTTTCAAACATCATTCCAAACATCAGGGCCGGAAGCAGCGGCGGCCACCGCCACCGCCGCGACGGCCCTCACTCCGCCGCTTCCTCCAGATGTCCGTGCGGCGCGGCCTGCATCGCCACGATGCCGAGCTTGCCCAGCAGCACCGCGTCGCTGTCGTCGCCCGCATTGGGCGCGGTCAGCAATTTGTCGCCGGTGAAGATGCTGTTCGCGCCCGCCATGAAGCACAGCGCCTGACAGCTCTCGCTCATGCTCTCTCGGCCCGCCGACAGGCGCACCATGGAGCGCGGCATGGTAATGCGCGCCACCGCCACGGTGCGCACGAACTCGATCTCGTCGATCTTGGCGAGCGGCGTGTCGGCCAGCATGTCGCCCAGCACCGTGCCCTTGACCGGCACCAGCGCGTTGATCGGCACGCTTTCGGGATGCGGCATGCACGCCAGCGCCTGAATGAAACCGATGCGGTCCTCACGCTTTTCGCCAAGGCCCACAATGCCGCCGCAGCACACATTTATCCCTGCGTCCCGCACATTTTCCAGCGTCTCGACGCGATCCTCGAAGGTGCGGGTCGAGATGATGTTGGCGTAATTTTCCGGCGCGGTGTCGATATTATGGTTGTAATAATCAAGGCCCGCATCGGCGAGTTGCTTCGCCTGATCGGCGCTCAGCATCCCCAGCGTCATGCAGGTTTCCATGCCCATGGAGCGGACGCCCTTCACCATCTCGATGAGGGCGGGCATGTCGCGATCCTTGGGGTTGCGCCAGGCCGCCCCCATGCAGAAGCGCCCGGAGCCGCCATCTTTGGCCTGCGCTGCCGCCTGAAGCACCGCGCGCACGTCCATCAGCTTGGTCGCCTTGACGCCGCTCTCCGCGCTCACCGATTGCGAGCAATAGCCGCAATCCTCCGGGCAGCCGCCGGTCTTGATCGACAGCAGCGTCGAAAGCTGCACCTCGTTGCGCGGATGATTGGCGCGGTGCACCGTCTGGGCCTCATAGAGCAAGTCCATGAACGGCATGGAGAACAATGCCGTTATCTCATCGCGGGTCCAGTCGGTGCGGGGTTCGAAGGTCATTCTGCGGCCTCTTCCAGTGGGGGCATGTTGTGGCCCAGCAGACGCAGCACATCGGCAGCGCACTCGACCACATTGGTCCCCGGCCCATAAATGCCCTGAACCCCTGCGTCACGCAGATATTCATAGTCCTGCGGAGGGATGACGCCGCCCGCGACCACCTTGACATCGGCCCGTCCCGCTTCCTTCAGCAAGCGGATCAGTTCCGGGATCAGCGTCTTGTGACCTGCCGCCAGGCTGGAGGCGCCCACCACGTCGACCTTGCTGTCGAGCGCCAGATCGCGGGTTTCCTCCGGCGTCTGGAACAGCGGCCCGGACACCACGTCGAAACCCATGTCGCTGAACGCCGAGGCGATGACATTGGCGCCACGGTCATGGCCATCCTGCCCCATCTTGGCGACCAGCATCCTCGGCTTGCGGCCAAGGCGGTGCTCGACGGCCTGCACTCCGTCGAGCACCTGACGCCAACGGCTGTCCCCTGCATAGGGGGCCGCATAGACGCCCTTCACCGGGGTCGGAACCGTGCCATAGCGGCCGAAAACGGCCTCCATGGCGGCGGAAATCTCGCCCAGCGTGGCCCGCTTGCGCGCCGCATCGACGGCCAGCGCGAGCAGATTGCCCTTGCCCTGTGCGCCTTCGGTCAGCGCCTTCAGCGCCGCCTGACAGGCATCCTCATCCCGATTGGCCTTCACCTTGTTGATGCGGGCGATCTGCGCCTCGCGCACCTTGGTGTTGTCCACTTCCAGCGTTTCAAGGAAATCCTCGTTCGCCAGACGATATTTGTTGACGCCGACGATCACGTCCTCGCCGCGATCGACGCGCGCCTGACGCGCGGCAGCGGCTTCCTCGATCATCGCCTTGGGCCAGCCCGCGCCCACGGCCTTGGCCATGCCACCTTCGGCCTCGACGCGCTCGATGATCTCCCACGCCTTGTCGACCAGTTCCTGCGTCAGCGCTTCGATATAATAGCTGCCGCCCAGCGGATCGACGACATTGCACATGCCTGTCTCTTCCTGGATGACGATCTGCGTGTTGCGGGCGATGCGCGCCGAAAAATCGGTCGGCAGCGCGATCGCCTCGTCGAGCGCATTGGTGTGCAGCGACTGGGTGCCGCCCAGCATCGCCGCCATCGCCTCGATCGTCGTGCGGATGACGTTGTTATAGGGGTCCTGTTCGGTCAGCGACACGCCCGAGGTCTGGCAATGGGTGCGCAGCATCTTGGAGCGCTCCGACTTCGCGCCCAGCTCCGTCATCGCCCGATACCAGAGCGCACGGGCCGCGCGCAGCTTCGCGATCTCCATGAAGAAGTTCATGCCGATGGCGAAGAAGAAGCTCAGCCGTCCCGCGAACTTGTCGATATCGAGGCCGGATGCAGTGCCATATTTCACATATTCCATGCCGTCGGCGATGGTGAAGGCCAGTTCCTGCACCTGTGTCGCCCCGGCCTCCTGCATATGATAGCCGGAGATGGAGATGCTGTTGAACTTCGGCATATGGTCCGCCGTATAGGCGAAGATATCCGAGATGATCCGCATCGAGGGTTCGGGCGGATAGATATAGGTGTTGCGGACCATGAACTCCTTGAGGATGTCGTTCTGGATGGTCCCGGAAAGCTTGTCCTGCGAAACGCCCTGTTCTTCGGCCGCGATGATGTAGAAGGCGAGGCACGGAATGACCGCGCCGTTCATCGTCATCGACACCGACATTTCATCGAGCGGGATCTGATCGAAGAGGATCTTCATATCCTCTACGGAATCGATCGCCACGCCCGCCTTGCCGACATCGCCGACCACGCGCGGATGGTCGCTGTCATAGCCACGATGGGTCGCGAGGTCGAACGCAACGGACAGCCCCTTCTGCCCGGCAGCGAGATTGCGGCGATAGAAGGCGTTGGATTCCTCGGCGGTGGAAAAGCCCGCATATTGGCGGATCGTCCACGGACGGCCCGCATACATGCTCGCCTTGACGCCTCGGGTAAAGGGCGCGAAGCCCGGCAGGCCCGGATCGACCGTCACATCTTCGGCGGTGTAGAGCGGCTTGACGACGATGCCCTCGGGCGTCTGCCAGTCGAGCGACTGTCCCTTGACTTCCTTGTCGGCCAGCGCCTTCCAGTCGTTGAGATCGGCCATATTATTCTCCTTTGAAGCGCGGGGCGCGCTTCTCGGCAAATGCCGTGACGGCTTCCTTGAAATCGGCGGTAAAGCCCGCGCGGCTCTGGTTCGCGCTTTCCAGCGCCAGCGTATCATCCAGTTGCTGGGTCAGCGCGGCGGCGATCTGGCGGCGGATCATGCCGATGGCGATGGTCGGTCCGTTGGCGAGCTTCGCCGCGATCGCCTGCGCGGTCGGCATCAGGTCTGCCTCATCGACCACGCGGGTGATAAGTCCCTTGGCGTGCGCCTCCTCGGCGCCCAGCTTTTCGCCGAGCAGTGCCAGTTCGAGCGCGCGCGTCCGTCCCAGGGCCTGCGCCACCAGCCAGGTCGCGCCCGCATCGGGCACCAGGCCGATATTGACGAAGGCCAGCAGCATATAGGCCGGACGCACCGCGATGCTGATATCGCCGAGCAGCGCCAGCCCCAGCCCCGCGCCGACGGCCGGGCCGTTGATCGCGGTGATCAGCGGAATGTCGAGCGCGGCGATCTTGCGCACGAAGGGGTTATAAGAGCTTTCCAGCACCTCGCCCAGATCATCGGGCAGCGCATCGTCGCCATCAAGCACGAGGTCCGCCCCCGAACAAAAGGCCCTCCCCTCGCCGGTCAGCACCAGCGCGCCCGCACCGGCGGCGATCGCCTCGTCGATGGCGGCGGTCGCCTCCTGGAAAAGGCGGGGCGTCAGCGCATTCAGCCGGTCGGGCCGGTTGAGCGTCAGCGTCGCAACCTTGTCGGCGATGTCGAGCCTGATGGTCTTATAGTCGCTCAATGTTCCGCGCCTTCCTTCGGCGTTTCCATGATCTCGGTAAGAACGCCGTTCATATCCTTGGGATGGACAAAGAAGATCAGCGTCCCATGCGCACCGATGCGCGGCTCCCCCAGCACCCGCTTGCCGAGGCTGAGAAACTCTTCCCGAGCGGCGTGAATATCGGGCACTTCATAGCACATATGATGCTGGCCGCCGAACGGGTTCTTGGCGATGAAGCCATGGATCGGGCTGTCCTCGCCCAGCGGCTCGATCAGTTCGATCTGCGTGCCGCTGGTGCCGTTCTCGCCCGGCGTGTCGACGAAGCACACCTTCACCCCCTGCGCGGGCAGGTCGAACGGCTCATGGATATGCGTCGCGCCCATCACATCGCGATAATAAGCGATGGACTGCTCGATCGACGGGGTGGCGACCCCGACATGGTTCAGACGGCCCAGTTTCATGGCATCTCTCTCAAAACGTAACGTCAGAGCGGAATATTATCGTGCTTCTTCCACGGATTTTCGAGCGCCTTGTGACGCAGCTTGCGCAGGCCCAGCGCGATGCGGCGGCGGGTCGAATGGGGCACGATCACCTCGTCGATGAAGCCCTTGGACGCAGCCACGAACGGATTGGCGAAGCGATCCTCATATTCCTTCGTCCGCTCGGCAATCTTTTCCGCATCGCCAATGTCGGACCGGAAGATGATCTCCACCGCGCCCTTCGCGCCCATCACCGCGATTTCCGCGGTCGGCCAGGCATAGTTGAGATCGCCGCGCAGATGCTTGGACGCCATGACGTCATAAGCGCCGCCATAGGCCTTGCGGGTGATGACGGTGATCTTCGGCACGGTCGCCTCGGCATAGGCGAAGAGCAGCTTCGCGCCATGCTTGATGATGCCGCTATGCTCCTGACCCACGCCCGGCAGGAAGCCCGGCACGTCGACGAAAGTGATGATCGGAATCTCGAACGCATCGCAGAAGCGCACGAAACGCCCCGCCTTCTTCGACGCATTGATGTCGAGGCAACCCGCCAGCACCATCGGCTGGTTGGCGACGATGCCCACGGTGCGCCCCTCGATGCGGCCGAAACCGGTGATGATGTTGCCCGCATGGGCCGGCTGCACCTCGAAGAAATCGCCTTCGTCCACCGTCTTGCGGATCAGCTCATGCATGTCATAGGGCTGGTTCGCATTGGCAGGGATCAGCGTGTCGAGGCTTTCCTCGATCCGGTCCCAGGCGTCGGCGGTCGGCCGTTCCGGCACGCCCTCGCGGTTGCTCGCGGGCAGCAGGTCGACGAGATCGCGCGCGGCCAGCAACGCCTCGATATCATTTTCGAACGCCATGTCGGCGACGCCGGACTTGGTGGTGTGCGTGATCGCGCCGCCCAGTTCCTCCTGCGTCACCACCTCGTTCGTCACCGTCTTGACCACATCGGGGCCGGTCACGAACATATAGCTCGAATCCTTCACCATCAGGATGAAGTCGGTCATCGCGGGCGAATAGACCGCGCCGCCCGCGCACGGCCCCATGATGAGGCTGATCTGCGGAATGACGCCGCTCGCGAGCACATTGCGCTGGAACACTTCGGCATAACCGCCGAGCGAGGCCACGCCTTCCTGAATGCGCGCGCCGCCCGAGTCATTGAGGCCGATCACCGGCGCACCGACCTTCAGCGCCATGTCCATGATCTTGCAGATTTTCTGCGCATGGCGTTCCGACAGCGAGCCGCCGAACACGGTGAAATCCTGGCTGAACACGAAAACGAGGCGGCCGTTGATGGTGCCCGAGCCGGTGACCACGCCGTCGCCGGGGATATGGCTCTGCTCCATGCCGAAATCGGTGCAGTTATGCTCGACATACATGTCGAGTTCCTCGAAGCTGCCCTGATCGAGCAACACATCGAGCCGTTCGCGCGCGGTCAGGCGGCCCTTGGCGTGCTGCGCGTCTATGCGCCGCTGCCCGCCGCCCAGGCGCGCGGCCTCCCGCTTTTGCTCCAGCTTCTCGATGATCGCCATTTTGCTCATAATCTCTCCCTCCGCCAGCCTTCGCGCGGACATCATCATTCGCTCTTTTCAGGCCTTGTAGGAAAGTGCAAATGTGAATTTGCGGATTTGCAAATCGCCATTTTGCAAATTAAGGGAAGATCATGGCACGGGGAAACAGGTTATTCGTCGGCGGCAGGCTGCGCCAGCTGCGGCTCGACCAGCGCATGGATCAGGCATCCATGGCGAAGATTCTCGGCATTTCGGTCTCCTATCTTTCGCAACTGGAAAATGACGACCGCCCGCTGACCGCCAAGGTCAAGGCGGCCCTCGCCGAGGCTTATCCGGTGGACTGGGCCGCGTTCGACAATCGCGAGGATGAACAGCTGCTCGGCGCGTTCGTCCATGCGCTGGCGCAGCCCGATGTCGCCGGCGGGCCGCTGGAGCCGGAACGGATCGAGAAGCTCCACCTTCATTATCCCGAATTTGCCGCCCGCTATGTCGATCTGCACCATGCCTTCCGCCAGACCCATGAGCGGCTCAACATGGTCGAGGAGGCAATCGCCAACGACATGGCGGCGCAGGCGCGCATGCCGTGGGAAATGGTGCGCGACTGGTTTCACGACACCGGCAATTATATCCACGGGCTGGACTGCGAGGCCGAAGCGCTGCGCGCGGCCATCTGCCCCCGTGACCGCGCCGAGGAAGCGGACCTTATCGCCGCGCTGCGCGATCTGCATTCCACGCAGGTGGTGATAGAGGAAACGCCCGCCCATCATCTGCGCCGCTATGATGCGAACGACAATATCCTCTACATCAATGCCGCCACCCCGCCCGAAAGCCGCACCTTCCTGCTCGCCCACCAGTTGATGGGAATGCATGCGCGCGCGCTTATCGACAGCATCGTCGCGCAGGCCGGGCTGCCGGTCGCGGGGGCGGACAGGCTGTTGTCGGTCGGCCTCGCCAATTATGCGGCGGGCGCGCTGATGATGCCCTATGCCGCCTTTCGCACCACCGCCCGCACCGTGCGGCATGATATCGACCGGCTCGCGCGGCATTTCGGCGTGTCGTTCGAGCAGGCCTGCCATCGCCTCTCGACGCTGCAACGGCCGGGGATGCGCGGCATTCCCTTCTTCTTCTGCCGGGTGGACATGGCGGGCAACATCACCAAGCGCCACAGCGCCACCCGCCTGCAATTCGCCCGCTTCGGCGGGGCATGCCCGCTCTGGGTCGTGCATGAGGCCGTCGCCATCCCCGACCGCATCCTCACCCAATTGGGCGAGACTCCCGATGGCGTGCGCTATGTGTCCATGGCCAAGGGGCTGGTGAAACCTTCGGGCAGCTACACCCGCGCGCCGCGCCGCTATGCCGTCGCGCTCGGCTGCGAGATCGACCATGCGGCGAACTTCATCTATGCCGACGGGATGCAATTGCGCGACGAGGCGGCGGCAACCCCCATCGGCGTCACCTGCCGCCTCTGCCCGCGGCGGGAATGCGATCAGCGCGCTTTCCCGCCGACCGACCGGCCGATCCGCGTCGATCCCAATATGCGCGACGTGGTGCCCTATTCGATCGAATAGGGGTCAGGCCGCTTCGACCATCGCCACGTCGATGGAGAAGGAACCATCCTCCTCTATCCCGAAATGACGGATGATCCCCTCCGGCGCCTGACGTTGCAGCGACCGGATCGCCGCGACATGATCGGCGGGCGTGCGCATCCGTTCGACCCAGGAGGCGAAGTCCATCCGCAAGCGCCAGCAGCGGCTGCTTGCGACCTGGAACCCGGCCCGGCCCAGCGCAGCGATCCATTCGCTCTGCCGGTAATCGCGCACATGGGAAGTATCGCGCAGCAGTTCCACGGTCTGGAGATGCACATCGGCGCGCGGCTCCTCCGGCGCGATCACATCGATGAAGAGCGCATGGCCGCCCGGCGCCAGCACACGGCGCGCCTCGCGCAGCCCCGCCTCGAAATCCTGCCAATGATGCGCGGAGAAGCGGCAGGCGAGGAAATCGAAGCTGTCATCGGCGAAAGGCAGCGCCTCGGCGCGCGCGACCTGCCCGCGGACATTGGCGAACCCCTTTACCTCAGCCTGCGCCATGACCGCCGCGACCATCTCTTCCGACAGGTCGCAGGCCGTCACCACCCCGGCATGGGGCGCGAGACGATAGGTCACATGCCCGCCCCCTGCCCCAAGGTCCAGCGCATGACTGGGCCGGAGCGCCCTTGCCCTTTCCGCGATATATTCCAGATCCCCGCCGCTCGCATGAACCGCGCTCGATACATAGGCGTCAGCCCTCGGACCGAACTGGCTGCGGACGATGGCATCATGGGTGGCGTCATGGGTCTCTGTCATGATTTTTCCTTTCACCTGCCTGCTGCGCCGGATTTTACCCTGTTACAATGGACAAATTTATCCTATTATAATTCTCATCATGCCAAGCGAGGAACAAAGACAATTGCTGGGCGCCTTCGTCCGCGCCCGCCGCGCGGGGCTGCGCCCGGACGAACCGGGGCGCAGAAGGCGCACGCCGGGATTGCGGCGCGAGGAACTGGCGGCCCGCGCCGGGATCGGTGTGACGTGGTGCGCGTGGATCGAACAGGGCCGTGACGTGCGCCCCTCTGCGGACACGCTCTCCCGCCTCGCCCATGCGCTGCGCCTGACACAGGCTGAGCGCGCCTATCTGTTCGAGTTGGCGGAACGGCATGATCCCGACAACCCCTTCGCGGGCGGAAGCGAGGGCGATGCGCCTGCCTCCATCGCCGCGATGGTATCGGCGCTGGACTGGCCCGCTTATGGCCTCGATCCCGGCTGGACGATCTGCGCCGCCAATGCGGCCGCGCGGCGGCTATTTGCCGGGCTGTTCGAAGAGGGCGGCCACCGCAACCTGCTGCGCTATGTCTTTACCGCGCCTGAGGCGCGCCTGTTGCTGCCCGACTGGGAAGAGCGCGCCAGCCGCCTGCTCGCCGAGTTCCGCGCCGATTATGGCCGCCACCTCGCCGATCCGCGCACGCGCTCGATGATCGACTGGCTGGCGGAGAATAGCGACGCCTTCGCCCGTGCATGGGATCGGCAGGATGTGCTCGACCGCGAGGGCGGGGAACGGCGCTTCCACCACCCGAAGGACGGCCTCCTCCGCTTCGAGCAGCACAGCTTGCAGGCGACCGACCGTTCCGACTTCAAGCTGGTGGTGTTGCAGCCGCTGCCCTGATCCGGGTCGCATTGCGCGCCGCTTCGATCGCCGCCGCGACATAGGCCCGCGCGCGCGGGGCATTGCGCCAGCATGGCGCGTCCATCATCAGCGCGATCCGCTCGCACATATCCCCGGCATCCTGCCCGGCCAGTTCGGCGAGCGTCGCTATGCCCAATTGCTCGAAGCGCAGGACCACGGTTGGCCCCACGCCCTTCACGGCAAGCAGCAAAGCCCGCGCTTCCTGATCGAAAACGCGGGCCTCGCTCATTTCAGCAGCACCAGTTCCTCGGCCATGCTGGGGTGCAATGCGACGGTATCGTCGAACTGCTGCTTGGTGAGGCCCGCCTTCACCGCGATCGCGGCGGCCTGAAGGATTTCCGGCGCCTCCGGGCTGATCATGTGCAGGCCCACGACCTTGCCGGTCGCGCCGTCGCAGATCATCTTGTAGAGGCTGCGCTCTGTGCTGCCGGTCAACGCATTCTTCATCGGGCGGAAGTCGGAGGTATAGACCTTCACATCCGCCAGCGTCTCGCGCGCCTGCTTCTCGGTCAGGCCCACGCCCGCCATCGGCGGACTGCTGAACACGGCGGAGGGGATATTGTCATAATCGACCGTGCGCGGATTGTTGCCGAACACGGTGTCGGCAAAGGCATGGCCCTCGCGGATCGCCACCGGGGTCAGCTGCACCCGGTCCGTCACGTCGCCCACCGCATAGATGGAGGGGATATTGGTGCGGTTATATTCATCGACGATCACCGCGCCCTTGCCATCCAGCGCGACGCCGACCTCTTCCAGCCCGAGGTCGAAGCTCATCGGCTTGCGGCCAATAGCAAAGACGAGGAGGTCGCACGCGATCGGCTCGCCGCCCTTCACATGCACGGTAATCTCACCGTCCGCCGCCTTCTCGATACGCTCGAACGGCGCATTGAGGCGGAATTTGATGCCCTTCGCCTCGCTCAACTGCATCAGCCGGTCGCGGATCTGCTCGTCATAGCCGCGCAATATCTGGTCGGATCGGTTGACGATCGTCACCTCGCAGCCGAGCGCATGGAACACGCCCGCGAACTCATTGGCGATATAGCCGCCGCCCGCGATCACAACCCGCTTCGGCAGGCTCGGCAGGTGGAACACCTCGTTGGAGGTGATGCCATGCTCCGCGCCCTCGACTTCCGGCACCACCGGCCAGCTTCCGGTCGCGATCAGGATCGTGCCCGCGCTCACCTTCCTGCCGCTCACCAGCGTCACCTCATTGGGGCCGCTGATGATCGCGCGCTCATGAAAGGTAGTGACCTTGTTGCCGTCGAGCGTCTGCTGGTAGAGGCCGTTCAACCGGTCCACATCCGCGAGCACATTGTCGCGCAGCGTCTTCCAGTCGAAACGCGCGCCCTCCAGCGTCCAGCCGAAACGATTGGCAGCGTGAAGGTCCTCCGCAAAATGTGAGCCATAGACCAGCATCTTCTTGGGCACGCAGCCCCGGATGACGCAGGTGCCGCCCACGCGATATTCCTCGGCCACCGCCACGCGCGCACCGTGCGACGCCGCAATGCGGGACGCGCGCACGCCGCCCGAACCCGCGCCGATGATAAACAGGTCGAAATCAAACTCACTCATGCGTCATCGCCACCCATAGCCAGGTCAATCAAAGCGGTTGTGGAAGGATCGAAACCCGAAGGGCCGTCCTTCTCGATGGATTTGGCGATTTCCTTGCCCAGTTCAACGCCGAACTGATCGAACGGGTTGATCTGCATCAGCACCGCATTGGCGAAGGTGCGATGCTCATAAAAAGCGAGCAGCGCGCCCAGCGCATGGGGCGTCACATCCTCCATCAGGATCGTGGTCGAGGGACGACCGCCGGGATAGGCCCGCGCCGGGTCGTCCGCATTGGCCCGCCCGCGCATCAGCGCCGCGCCCTGCGCGAAGCAATTGGTGAGCAGCGCGCGATGATGGGCGGGATCGAGAATATCGCCCGGCTCGATCGAGGCGATGAACTCTACCGGAATCAGGTGCGTGCCCTGATGCAGCAACTGGAACACCGCATGCTGCGCATCGGTGCCGACACCACCCCAGGTGACAGGCGCGGTCGGGCCGTCGACGGGCGATCCGTCGAGCTTCACCGACTTGCCGTTGCTCTCCATCTCCAGCTGCTGGAGGTAGAAGGGAAGCAACCGCAGCCGCTCGTCATAGGCGAAGAGCGCGCGGGTCTGGCATCCCTTCACGCGCGCATAATATTGGTCGGCAAAGGCCGCGAGCAGCGGCGCATTCTTCTCGATCGGCGCAAGGCGGAAATGGCGATCCATCTCGGCCGCGCCTTCCAGCATGCTCTCGAACGCATCCCAGCCAAGGCCGAGCGCGGCGGGAAAACCGATTGACGACCAGAGCGAATAACGCCCACCCACCGCCTCATTGAACGGCAGGATGCGGGTTTCGTCGATGCCCCATTCGATCGCCTTTTCCGGCGAGGCCGTCAGCGCGACGACATGGCCATAGGGATCTTCCACCCCGCTTTCGACCATCCAGTTGATCGCGCTGCGGGCATTCAGCATCGTCTCGGTCGTGGTGAAGGTCTTGGACGCGACGGCGATCAGCGTCGCCTGCGGATCGAAATTCCTGATCGCCTCTTCCAGCGCGCAGCCATCGACATTGGAAACGATCGCGACATCATAGCGCCCCGCGTCCCGGCCCAGCGCATCCATCAGCAGGTCGGGGCCGAGCGCCGACCCGCCGATGCCGATATGGAGGATATGCCGAATCGGGCCGAGCGCGCCTGCCTCGATCGCGTCGATCAGCGCCCGCATGCGGTTGTGCAGCGCCTTGGCCCGCGCCACGCTGTCGGGCGCGCCCTCGCCGCGTTCCGCGCTATGCTCCGCCGCGCGATCCTCGGTGATGTTGACATGCGCGCCGGAAAACAGCGCATCGCGCCGCCCGGCAAAGTCCACCTCCCCGGCAAGGGCGATAAAGGCGTCCACCAGCGGCTGGCTCAGATGCGTCTTGGACCAGTCGAACCGCAGCGAGCCAACCTTGAACGCGAGACGTTCCAGCCGCGTGGGATCACTTTCGAAAATGGTCCTGAGATCAGGTTCGGCCACCGCGCGAATGGCATTCCATGATGTGTCGGTCATATCATCAAGTCTCCTGTCAGGGTAACCGGCCTGCACACCGATCCATTCGAATCGGCCTCGAAATACACGCATTTGCTTGACGTGAACACCATGCCGACGCAAAGCGCGAAGGAACCAGGGTCAATTCCAGAGGTCCATTGTGGCGGAAGAACAAAGCGTAGCGGAAAATCCGAAGGCGACGACGGCGGAAAAATCCGAAACGCGCGAATTTGTGACCTTTCTGGTCAAGCTGGCGCTGTTCGTGTTCATCCTGCGCAGCTTCATCGTCGCACCGTTCAATATCCCGTCGGAATCGATGCAGCCGCGCCTGCTGATCGGCGATTATCTGCTCGTCGCCAAATGGCCCTATGGCTATTCGCGCTACTCGCTGCCGTTCGGCGTGCCGCTGATCCCCGGCCGCATCTTTGCCGGCACGCCCCAGCGCGGCGATGTCGTCGTGTTCAAGGCCCCGCCGACGCAGGCGCAGGATTATATCAAGCGCGTGATCGGTCTGCCCGGCGATATCGTCGAAATCCGCAGCGGACAGGTGATCCTCAACGGCAAGCCCGTGCCCAAGCAGCAGATCGCCGATCTGGTCATCCCCATCACCCGGAACATGATCGACGCGACCAACAAGGAAGGCGGCATCAGCCCCTGTTTCCGGCCGGAATTCGAAGAGGATCGCGACGGCAAGCGCTATTGCCGCTACCCGCAATATCGCGAGACGCTGCCCAATGGGAAAAGCTATAATGTGCTCGACGTGGTGCAGGATGGCCCGGCGGACAATCGCGCACCGGTCGTCGTGCCCGAAGGCCGCCTGTTCCTGATGGGCGACAATCGCGACCGCAGCGCCGACAGCCGCTTTCCGGCCGAAGTCGGCGGCGGCATCGGCCTCGTCCCGGAAAAGAACCTCGTCGGCAAGGCGCTGTTCAGCGTGTTCTCGACCGACGGCAGCGCCAACTGGTTCCTGCCCTGGACCTGGTTCACCGCCGCCCGCTTCAACCGCATCGGGGAAGGCTTTTGAGCGATCAGGCCCGGAAGGACTGGATTGCAGGGCTGATCGGGAGAGCGCCCCGCAACGGCGCGCTGTTCGTGCAGGCGTTGACCCATGGCAGCGCCTCTGCCGACCATTATGAGCGGCTGGAATTTCTGGGCGACCGGATATTGGGCCTGCTGATCGGCGAATGGCTGTTCGAACTCTATCCCACAGAGCCGGAAGGCAAGCTTTCCGCGCGCCTCAACCAGATCGTCTCCGGGGAAGTCTGCGCGGAGATCGCGCGCGAAATCGGCATTCAGCCCCATATGATCCTCGGCAAGCAGGCGCGCGACGATGGCGCGATGCACAGCACCAATGTGCTGGGCGACATGATGGAGGCGCTGATCGGCGCGCTCTATCTCGATGGCGACATCGGCGAGGCTCGCGCGTTCGTCCGCCGCTTGTGGAAGGGCCGGGTCGACGGCATCGACCAGGCGCCCAAGCATCCCAAGTCGGAGCTTCAGGAATGGGCGGCCGCGCATAAGCGCCGCACGCCCGAATATCAGTTGATCGATCGCAGCGGTCCGCCGCATAATCCGCGCTTCACCGTGCGCGTCCATATTCACAATATCGGCGAGGCCGATGCGGAAGGGTCTTCCAAGCAGGAAGCCGAAACCGCCGCCGCCCGCGCCCTGCTGGAAAAGTTGAAAGCATGACCACCCAGGAACCTGCCCCCGAGAACCAGCGCTGCGGCGTCGTCGCCATTTTGGGTGCGCCCAATGCGGGCAAATCCACGCTGGTCAACGCGCTGGTCGGCCAGAAGGTCGCGATCACCAGCCCCAAGGCGCAGACCACGCGCACCCGCGTCCTCGGCGTCGCGCTGGAGGGCGACACGCAATTGGTGCTGGTCGACACGCCCGGCATCTTCGCGCCGCAACGGCGGCTCGACCGCGCGATGGTGCAGGCGGCATGGGGCGGCGTGCAGGATGCGGATATCATCGCCCTCGTCATCGACAGCAAGACCGGCCTCGGCGCGAAGGTCGACCGGATCGTCGAGGGCCTCGCCGACCGCCGGGAACCCAAGATCCTCATCCTCAACAAGGTCGATATCTCCGACAAGGGCAAGCTGCTCCAGCATGCCCAGCGCCTGCATGAAAAGGTCCAGTTCGAGGAAACCTTCTTCGTCAGCGCCGCGACCGGCGACGGCCTTCCCGAAATGAAGGCGGCGCTGGCGGCAAGGATGCCCGAAGGCCCCTGGCACTTCCCCGCCGATCAGGTGTCGAGCGCGACCGACCGCATGTTGTCGGCCGAGATCACGCGCGAGCAGATCTACCACCAGCTCCATGCCGAACTGCCCTATGCGGCGGCGGTCGAGACCGAGCAATATAAGGAGCGGGAGGACGGATCGGTGGAAATCCACCAGCAGATTCTCGTCGGCCGCCCCAGCCAGCGCGCAATCGTGCTGGGCAAGGGCGGGCAGCGCCTCAAGGAAATCGGCTCCCGCTCCCGCGCGGAGCTTTCTTCTCTGCTGGGCTGCAAGGTCCACCTCTACCTTCATGTGAAGGTCAAGGAGGGCTGGGACGAGGATCGCAGCGTCTATCGCGACATCGGCCTCGACTGGGTGGAATAAACCCTTCCGGCGGCAACAAGCCGCCGGCCCCTTCTATTCGTGGACAGGCGCGAGCCTGCAAGGGATGGACGACAGCTCCGCACGGCGCGGGGGATGTCTGACCCCGGCGAGGCTCGTCCGTCCATCGAACAGGAACAAGAGCAGTCGGGACCGGCTGATGACCGCCCACGCCCCATAGGACAGCGCGAAAGACAGCAGCGTCACCAGCGCCACCTTGAGCGCCAGCGGCATGAGGAACGACTTGCCCAATACCACGAGGCCGATGATGATCGGCATGTGGAAGAGATAGATGGTGAAGGAGGCATCGACCAGCTTTTCGACCAGAGGATGGGGGCGATCCGCCAATTCATGGCAGGCTGCAATCGCGCATTGCGTCAGGAAAAGGGCCGCGATGGTCGCAAGGAAACGCCCCTGCATCGGCCCCAGATGGCCGACGCCGATCAGGCTCGCCACGCTGGCAAGCACGGCAATCGCCACCATCGGAATGGAAAGGCGATACAGCCTTTCCCGCAATCGGGGCGCCCGCGCCAGCATCAACCCGAGCAGGAACCAGGGCGCGAACTGAATGAGCTCGTCCAGCCGCATGATCTGCTGGGGGCCATTGGTGGCAAGCCCCGCCATATAAAAGGCCTCCACCGCGCCCGCTTGCCAAAGGCCCAGCAGCACGGCGACGAGAAGGAGCACAGGCACGGCGTAGCGCGCCGCCCAGCGGTCGATCCGGGCGGGCAGCATCGCCTGCCGCAACGATGGCGCGGCCTTCATCGCCAAAGCCGTTCCCGCGCAACAATAGAGCAGCACGATAATGAACCAGAGATGCCGGACCCAATAACCGCCCGATGTCGCGCTGTTATGGAGAAAGCTGCTCCACGCCTGCGCGCGCGGATAAACCGAAATTTCGCAGGCCAGATTCATCAGCGGGTTAAGCAGCAGCAGGCAGGTGACGAAGGGAATCGCGAGACGCGTCGCCCGTCCTTTCAGCCATGCCCCCGGTTCCCGGCGAGCGAGCAGCAGCGCGGCAAAATACCCTGCAACCATGAAGAAGGCTGGCATCCGAAAGAGATGGATGAACTCGGCCAGATAGAAGTAAAGGCCCGCCCCCTCGCCCGAGGTCACGATCCATTGCTGCCCGGCCCTGTAGGACATGAATACATGAAAAGGGATACCCAGCAGCATCAGCGCGGCTCTCAACATATCCCAATGATGTTCACGAAAGGTCGTCTGCTTTTCCGTCACACTCTCTTCATCCGGGTCGGGGCGACAGGGATATAACCATCCCGAAAGGCACGGCGTTTCGTGCAACGGCTCAGCCCGTTGCGTCTTTGCCACGGCTCATCGCTTATCAGATCCGGCTTCATGCGGCCGGTGCGGTCCCCCTATCAGAAGCGGGGCGGGCGCGCCATCCCCCTATCCTGCCTGAAGCCGCGTTCAGGGACGGCCCGCCGGAGAACCCGCACCCTTCACCAGCTTTTCGGCGATCTCGGTCCAGTTGTCGAACGCCCAATAAGCGGGATTTTCCAGGGAGATAACCTGATCCGCCGCCAGATGATCGTCGATCCTGACGATTTCGGGTTCAAGAAATTCCCGCTGGCGCGTGCAATAGAAGGCCAGCACCTGCGGGCGGGATGTGCGCCTTTTCGGCTCCAGCACGATGCCCAGCCTGTTGGTGCGCAGCTGCACCAGCGCGCCGGCCGGGAAAATCCCGATGCTCTGCATGAAGGAGAATAGCAGCTTGCGATCGAGATGCCCTTGCCATGACCACATTTTCGCGATCGCTTCGGATGGCGAATAGGCCCGCTTATAGGGGCGTTCCGATGTCAGCGCGTCATAGATATCGCAGATCGCCCCGAGCCGCGCGGCAAGGCTGATCTCGTCCCCTTTCAGGCCGACGGGATAGCCTGCGCCATCGATCCTTTCATGATGGTGATAGACGACATCGAGCACCACGGCGGGCATTTCCACGATATCGACGAGCAACTGATAGCCATGGTTCGGATGGGTGCGGATGATGGCCATCTCCTCATCGGTCAGGCGGCCCGGCTTGCCGAGAATTTCCTCGGGCACCCCCATCTTGCCGATATCGTGCAACAACCCGGCAAGACCGAAATCGCGCGCCACCTCCTCATCCATGCCGAGATGCAGCGCCATGTTCACCATCAGCGTGCACACCGCAACCGAATGGAAATAGGTGTATTCGTCCTTGGTCTTCAGCCTCAGCACATTGAGCAGCGCCTTGCGGTTCTGCAAAATGGCATGGGTGAGGTCATCCACCACGGGCAGGGCGCCATCCACATTGACCAGTTCCCCCATCCTCGCCCCATCGAACAGCGCGCGCACCACCTTTACCGAGCGGTTGAACAGGGCGGCGGCCGCTTTTCGTTCGGCGGCCCCGCGATCATCCCGCCCGGCCAAGGCCGCGGCGCCCGCGCGGCGGAACATGGGTCCGGGCGCAAGCAAGGTCGCTTTCGACCGCGCACGGACCGGGGAAGCCGAAGGCGCTATGCCCGTTGCCGTCCTGCCCGGTTGCGCAGGGAAAGCAAGGCCGGCCTGCTCGCCATCCGGCCCCAGCCCGCGTTCGTCATCGATCGTAACATAAGGGACGCCGGATTCCCGTACCTTCTCGACATCTTCGAGGGACGTCAGCAGGAATTTTGCGCGCCAGAAGGGATGGTTGAACCAGGAGCCGCCAAAGCCCTGGATATACATGCCCTCCCTCACCTGGTCACATTTGATCTTGTGAAACATCGCCCAACGCCGTCACTCTAACCCCTCGGTGCGGGACCGACGAAACTTCGCCTGAATCCTACCGACCCAGTTCATCTGTAGGAGGACATCGCTAAACAAATTATTACTCTGGCGAACGGCTTTACCGTCCGCCAGCATGAAACGACAGGTTCAGTCCGCCTTTTTCTTCGCAGCGGCAGCCTTGGCCGGAGCCTTTTTGGCGGCGGGGGCCTTCTTCGCGGGCGCGGCCTTCTTTGCCGGCGCCTTCTTGCCCTTCTTCGCGGCCGGTCCCTTGGCGGCACGATCATCGATCAGTTGCGCGGCCTCTTCCAGCGTCAGGGCCTCCGGCGAAACCGTCTTGGGCAGCGTCGCATTGGTCGTGCCGTCGGTGACATAGGGACCAAAGCGCCCCTCCATCACCTTGAGTTCAGCCTCCGTGCGCGGATGCTTGCCCAGCACCTTCAGCGGCTCCCGCGAAGCCCCGCCCCGGCGCGGCCCCTTCTCCGCCGCCTCGGCAAGCTTCACCACGGCGGCATTCATGCCGGTGTCGAACACCTCGGCCGTGGACGACAGGCGCGCATATTTGCCGCTATGCGCAAGATAGGGACCATAGCGGCCGATGCTGGCGATGATGGGTTCCCCCGTTTCCGGGTGATTGCCGATCGTGCGCGGCAACGACAACAGCTTCACCGCCCAGTCGAGCGTCAGCCCTTCCTCCCCCAGATCCTTGGGAATCGATGCGCGTTTCGCCTCCTTGCCCGATCCCATTTCGATATAGGGACCGAAGCGCCCGGATTTGCGCACGATATCCTCGCCGCTCTCCGGGTCCTGCCCCAATATCTCGGGACCGGTATCGGCCTGACCATCGCCGCCCGGCTGGCCGAATTTGCGGGTGAACTTGCACTCGGGATAGTTGGAGCAGGCGATGAACGCACCGAAGCGCCCGCCGCGCAGCGACAACCGGCCATCGGCGCACATCGGGCAAGCGCGCGGGTCGGAACCATCGCCCTTGTCCGGGAACAGCAGCGGTTCGAGGAACTTGTCGAGTTCCGCCGTCACGTCGGACGGCTTCTTGTCCATCACCTCGGCGGTCTTGGGCTTGAAGTCGCGCCAGAAGGCGTCGAGCACTTCCTGCCACTGCGCGCGGCCGCCGGAGATATCGTCCAGTTCCTCCTCAAGACCCGCCGTGAAGTCATAGCTCACATAGCGGTCGAAGAAACGTTCGAGGAAGGCCGTGACCAGCCGCCCGCTCTCCTCGGCGAAGAAGCGGTTCTTCTCGACGCGGACATAATCGCGGTCCTTCAGCACCTGAATGGTCGACGCATAGGTCGACGGGCGGCCGATGCCCAGTTCCTCAAGGCGCTTCACAAGGCTCGCTTCGGAATAGCGCGGCGGCGGCTGGGTGAAATGCTGTTCGGCGTTCACCGCCTTTTTCGCGGGCGTATCGCCGGACGAGAGGCGCGGCAGCAGCTTGCTGTCATCATCCTCGGCATCGGCGGAGGCGCTTTTGCCGGAGCCGCGATCAGGATCATCCCGGCCCTCTTCATACAGCGAGAGGAAGCCGGGGAAAATCACCACCTGCCCGGTCGCGCGCAGTCCGTGCTGGCCGGTGCCGTCGAGCATTTCAACCGTGGTGCGCTCCAGCCGCGCGCTTGCCATCTGGCTCGCCAGCGCGCGCTTGAAGATGAGGTCATAGAGCCTGCCATGATCGCCGCTCCCTGCCCGTTCCTTGTTGAAATCGGTCGGGCGGATGGCCTCGTGCGCTTCCTGCGCATTCTTCGCCTTGGTCTGGTACTGGCGCGGCTTGTCGGGAAGATAGCCGCCGTCATAGCGCTCCGCGATCGCCTTGCGCGCGGCGGAAATGGCGCTGCCGTCCATCTGCACGCCATCGGTACGCATATAGGTGATCGCGCCGTCCTCATAGAGCGCCTGCGCGATCCGCATCGTGTGGCTGGCCGAAAAACCGAGCTTGCGCGCGGCCTCCTGTTGCAGCGTCGAGGTGGTGAAGGGCGGCGGAGGGTTGCGCGTGACCGGCTTGGTCTCGACGCTTTCGACCGTGAAGCGCCCCGCCTCGACATCGGCCTTAGCGGCGAGGGCGTCGCCTTCCTTGCCGATCGTCAGGCGGTCGATCTTGTTGCCGCGCCACTTCACCAGACGCGCGGTAAAGCTGCGGCCGTCCTGCTCCATCTCGGCGGCGACGGACCAATATTCCTGCGCCACGAAGGTTTCGATCTCGCGCTCGCGCTCGACGATGAGGCGCAGCGCGACCGATTGCACGCGGCCCGCCGACTTGGCGCCGGGCAACTTGCGCCACAGCACCGGAGAGAGCGTGAAGCCCACGAGATAATCGAGCGCGCGGCGGGCGCGATAGGCGTCGATCAGATCATGGTCGAGATCGCGCGGATGCGCCATCGCCTCGGTCACCGCCTGCTTGGTGATCGCGTTGAAGGTGACGCGCTCCACCTCTTTGGGCAGCGCCTTCTTCGCCTTCAGCACTTCCTTCACATGCCAGCTGATCGCTTCCCCTTCGCGATCAGGGTCAGTCGCGAGGATAAGGGCGTCGGCCTTTTTCGCCTCATCGGTGATGAGCTTGAGCTGCTTGCCCTTGTCGCCATAATTTTCCCAGCTCATCGCGAACCCTTCATCCGGGTTCACCGATCCATCCTTGGGCGGCAGGTCGCGGACATGGCCATAAGAGGCCAGCACATGATAGCCGCCACCCAGATATTTCTCGATGGTCTTGGCCTTGGCCGGGGATTCGACGATGACAAGCTTCATAAAATGGCGGTTCCGGTAGTCCTGTATGCGCGCGAGGGTGTAGGATGCTGAGCGCCCGCGTCAAGTCGCCATGGCATCTGGATATGACAATAGCGCGGCGACGGCGATATCACGACACCGGACGCAACGCCACCCGCGCGCCCGGATGCCGCTCCAGACGCCCCTCCATTTCCAGTTCCAGCAGCGTCATCTGCACCATGGAGGGATCAAGCCCGGACTGGCGGATCAGTTCATCGACAGCCACCGGCACCGCCCCCAGCAACGACAGCATGGCTTGCGGTTCCATGGCTTTCGCCGGGGCCAGAGCCGGAGCCGGAGCCTGTGGCGGGCGCGCGCGTTCCGGCACGGGCGGACGATCCTCCAGCGGCAATGCGGGCTGGGCAAGCGAGAAAGGCGCGATCGCCTCCATCACATCGGCGGCACCCTGCACCAGCGTCGCGCCGTTGCGGATCAGCTCATTACAGCCCCGCGCGCGCTCATCGAGCGGAGACCCAGGCACCGCCAGCACCTCGCGCCCATAATCGGCAGCGAGGCGCGCGGTGATCAGCGAGCCGGATTTCGGCGCGGCCTCCACCACCAGCGTGGCGAGCGACAGCCCCGCGATGATGCGGTTGCGATACGGGAAATTGCGAGCGCGCGGTTCCGCCCCCATTGGCTGCTCGGCGATCAGTAGCCCTTCCTCCGCTATGCGCTGCTGAAGCACGGCGTTTTCAGGCGGATAGGCGATATCGATGCCGCTCGCGATCACGGCGACAGTGCCGCCCGCATCCCCGGCGACGAGCGCGCCCTGATGCGCCGCCGTATCGACGCCCCGCGCAAGGCCGGAGACCACGGCATGGCCTTCAAGCGCCAGTTCGCGCGCCATGTCCCGCGCGATCCGGCAGGCCGCCGCGGACGCGTTGCGCGCGCCCACCATCGCCACGCAGCGCCCTTGCAGCAAAGCCCGGTCGCCCCGGAGCGCCAGCACCGGCGGGGCGTCGGAAATCTCCTCCAGCAGCGCGGGATAGTCGTCGTCTCCCCGGATCAGCCAGGAAGCGCCGAGCGCGGCCATCCGCTCCACTTCCCGCGCGACAAAACGCTCCTCGGCAATGTGGACCGCGCGGCGGCCATTTTGCCCCGCCAGCTGCGGCAGGACCCGCAACGCCTCGCCCGCGCTACCGAACCGCCGGATCGCCTGACGATAGCCGACCGGGCCGATGCCCTCGCACCGGGCCAGCCTGATCCGATCGAACCGCTCCTGATCCATCGTCACCTCTTCGCGACGGAGAGGGCGTTCAGCCCTGCTTGCTTCCACCGATGCGAGGCTCCTCGCCGCGCAGCAGCCGGCCGATATTCTCGCGATGCCGCCACAACAGGATCAGCGCCATCGACGCGACCGGGGCGAACAGATCGAGCCTGCCGAGGCCGATGCAGGCGATGGGCGCGGAAAGCCCCGCGCAAATGCCGCCTGCGGAAGAAATCCGCGTGATCGCCAATATGCCGACCCAGACGATCGCGAAGATAAGGCCGATCGGCCAAGCGAGCGCCACGCACACGCCCATCATCGTCGCCACGCCCTTGCCCCCGGCAAAGCGCAACCAGATGGGATAGCAATGGCCGATAAACGCCATCACCCCGGCCATCGCACCGCCATTGGCAAGGGCATCGCCCCCCATCAGCCTCGTGCCGAGCCACACCGCGACCGCGCCCTTGGCAAGATCCAGCAGCAGCGTCGCCGCCGCCAGTCCCTTACGGCCCGTGCGCAGCACATTGGTCGCGCCGATATTGCCCGACCCGATCTTCCGAAGATCGCCCGCCCCGCTGAAACGCGTGAGCAGCACCCCGAACGGGATCGACCCCAGCACATAGCCCAACACCATGATGAAGGCGGGCATTTGCCAAAAATTCATCCATTATTTCCCGGATTATCGATCACTTCCCGGATGATCTTCCCCCCAACCGGGCTGGCGCGATCATAGAAGCCGCGCGAGGGAGCGCAAGCGCTTAGGCACCGCCTTTACAAAACTGCCAGTACAAAGACGTCCGCCAGCGCCCCGTTCTACAGCGGCAGATCATAAGGCGGCAGGGAACGAAACGCCTGTTTCAGCGCATTGCCCCAACTCTTGGAAATCTCGCTGAAATAGGGGTCGTCCGACTGGATGCGGGTGGAATAGCCGATGCGGCATTCATCAACCGGCACGATCTGCATATCGAACGGCAGGCCCACGGACAGATTGGCCTTCAGCGTCGAATCAAACGACACCATCAGCAGCTTGGCGGCATCGGCAAAGCTCATATCCGGCTCATAGGCGCGCACCAATATCGGGCGGCCATATTTGGTTTCGCCCGACTGGAAAAAAGGCGTGTCGGCCGTCGATTCGATGAAATTGCCTTCGGGATAGATCAGGAACAGACGCGGCGGCATCCCCTTTATCTGGCCGCCGACAATGAAGGTCGCGCCAAACTGGCTTTCCGCACTGGCGCCCGACAGCGCACCGCTGCGGATCGTCTCCCGCAATGTCTCACCGATGATATTGACGACCTGAAACATGGTCGGCGCGCGCAGCAGCGACGGACGACGTTCCTGCGGGCGCTTGTCCCGCTCCTCCAACTGACTGATGACCGACTGGGTGGTGGCGAGATTGCCTGCGGACATGATGGTGATGACGCGCTCGCCGGGCACTTCCCAGCTATACATCTTGCGAAAGATCGAAATATTGTCGACCCCGGCATTGGTCCGCGTATCCGACATGAAAATCAGCCCGGCATTGAGCTGCATTCCCACGCAATAGGTCATTTTCCCGCCACCTTGTCATTATGGTTATTCTGATTTGCCGCCCGTTAATGCGCTATTGCTGATCGACCCGCAAGCTGACAACCAGATTATGGTCGCGCGCGCCGAAGGACAGCGCGCGGATCGGCGCGGCCTCGGCATAGTCGCGACCCGTCGCTACCCGGACATAGCGTTCATCGGGGCTGATGCCGTTGGAAATGTCGAAACCGACCCAGCCCAGCGCATCGACATAGGCCTCCGCCCAGGCATGACCGGCCTCCTGCTCGGGCCGGTCCTCCATGAACAGATATCCGCTTACATAACGGGCCGGAAAGCCCAGCAGGCGCGCCGCGGCGATGAAGATATGCGCATGATCCTGGCAGACCCCCTGCTTCTGCCGGGCGGCATCCTCCGCCGTGGTGGCGGCATCCGTCACCCCCACCTCATATCTGACCGAGGAAAGAATGAGGGCAGAGAGATCGTGCAGGCGGGCGATGTCATTGTCCGCAACCGCACCCTTCACCTTGCCCGCGAGCGCGTTCACCTCCGCCCCGGCTTTCGTGAGCGCGGTCTGCTGGCGGAACAGCCAGAGCGGCGCATGCCCCCTGTGGCGGCCGACGATGCCATGGAAATTAGGGTCCGTCTCCACCTCTCCGGTGCATTCGACATGGACCTCCTCGACACCGCTCTCAACACGCACCAACGCGACATGGTTGAGATAGGAGTCCTCATATTCCGCCTCGCACACCCCCCCCTCGATGCGCATATCCCAGGAAAGAATCTGCTGCCCGGCGGAATGCTTCGGCATCAGCCGCAGGCGTTGCAGCGCATAGGGCACCGGCTGGTCGAAATGATAGGTCGTGCTGTGGCGGATCGCTATCTTCATCTTCTTTTCTTCATCAACACGGGGAAGTCATCAGGACGATTGCCCCCTCCTAACCGCTGAAACGATAATCTGTCTCGATCTGCTGCGCGAGTTGCTGGTTCTGGATCGTGAAGGATTGCAGAAACTCGTGCAGGCCGCCTTCGAAAATCCGCTCGATCGACGCATGTTCTATCTGTTCGAGCAATTGCTGGGAGAGGTTCTGGCTGGCCAGCCGCTCACCATATTCCTTTTCCAGCCAATAGAGATTCTCGTGAATCTTGCGGATGCAGAAGGTGATGGAACGCGGAAAGCGCCCGTCGAGGATCAGGAATCTGGCGATATCGATCGGCTTGGATTCGCCGGGATAAAGCCAGCGGAAGCTGTGCAGCGCAGAAAGGGAGCGGAGCACCGTATCCCATTGGCTATGATCGATCAGCGACCCGACATGGGCGATGCTGGGCAACAGCAAATAATATTTGACGTCGAGAATGCGCGCGCTGTTGTCGGCGCGTTCCAGAAAGGTGCCCAGCCGCGCGAAATTATAGATGTCGTTGCGCAGCATGGTGCCATGAAGCGCCCCCCGCACCAGCGCGCTGTGTCGGCGGATCGCCGCCAATATATCCGGCAGGTCCGCCTCGCGCACCGGGCGGCCCAGCATCGTGCGCGCCATGATGTAGGTTTCGTTGGTCGCCTCCCACACCTCGCGGGTGATCGCGGTGCGCACCACCCGGCCATTGTCGCGCGCCTTTTCGATCATGCACAGAACCGAGCAGCCATGGCTCTTGTCGCGCAGCAGGAAATTGACGACCTGCGGCCCGACATATTCGCCGCCGCTTTCCTCATAGGCGGCGGTGAGGCCCGCCGTCAGGATGATGGAGCGCCACTCCTCGCCCGCCGCGCCGCCGCGCGTCAGCGAGATGCGCAGCCCCGCCTCGATCAGGCGGGCGAGATTTTCGCTCCGCTCCAGATAGCGGAACATCCAGAACAGGCCGCCAGCGGTTTTACCGAGCGTTGGCATCAGTCCTCCAGTACCCAGCTGTCCTTGGTGCCGCCACCCTGGCTCGAATTGACGACGAGCGACCCTTGCTTCAACGCCACGCGGGTAAGCCCCCCCGGCGTGATCTCGATCTTGTCCGGCGACACCAGCACGAACGGGCGCAAATCGACATGGCGCGGCGACAGGCCCTTCTTGGTGAGGATCGGCACGGTCGACAGCGCCAGCGTGGGCTGGGCGATATAATTGGCCGGCTGCCGCTTCAGCTTGACCGCGAAGGCCGCCAGTTCGCGCTTGCTCGCCGCCGGGCCGACCAGCATGCCATAGCCGCCCGATCCATGAACTTCCTTCACCACCAGCTCGGCGAGATTGTCGAGCACATAGGCAAGCGAATCCGGCTCCGAACAGCGCCAGGTCGGCACATTCTGGAGGATCGGCTCTTCGCCCATGTAGAAACGGACGATATCGGGGATATAGCTGTAGATCGCCTTGTCGTCGGCAATCCCGCTGCCCGGCGCATTGGCGATGGTGATGCCGCCGGACATGTAGATATCCATGATCCCCGGCACGCCCAGCGCCGAATCCGGGCGGAAGGTCAGCGGGTCGAGATAATCGTCGTCCAATCGCCGGTAGAGCACGTCGATCGGGCGATAGCCCTGCGTCGTGCGCATCGCGACACGGCCGCCGACAATCTGGAGATCATGCCCCTCCACCAGCTCCGCCCCCATCTGGTCGGCAAGGAACGCATGTTCGAAATAGGCGCTGTTGAAGATGCCCGGCGTCAGCACCGCGACAACCGGGTCGCCCTCGCATTTGCGGGGCGCGCTCGCCGCGAGCGACCGGCGCAGGCGCTTGGGATAATCGGAAACCTGCCGCACCTTGATCTGGGAGAACAACTCCGGGAACATGCTCATCATGGTTTCCCGGTTTTCGAGCATGTAGGAAACGCCCGAAGGCGTGCGCGCATTATCCTCCAGCGCGTAGAATTCATTCGGCCCGGTGCGCACCAGATCGACGCCGATGATATGGCTGTAGACCCCGCCGGGCGGCGTGAAGCCGATCATCTTATCAAGAAAGGCGGCGTTGCGGCTGACCATATGTTCGGGCAGCCGCCCCGCGCGAATGATTTCCTGCCGATGATAGATATCATGCAGAAAGGCGTTGATCGCCCGTACGCGCTGCTCGATGCCCCGTGACAACCGCGCCCATTCCTGCGCCGAGATGATCCGCGGCACGATATCGAACGGGATCAGCCGCTCCTCGGCATCTTCCTGTCCGTAAACGGCGAAGGTGATGCCGGTCTTGCGGAACAGATCCTCGGCATCCGCCGCCTTTTTCAGCAGCTTGGCCGGTTCCTGCTCGGCGAACCATTGCTCGTAGATGTGGAAGGGTTGTCGGGGTGCGCCAGCCTCGTCATACATTTCATCGAAGAAGCTTTTTTCACCTGCCATGACATGCATAGTCACCAATATGCAGCCTTTGTGCAATATGGATTCTTCACAATTTTGCTGCACCTGCGAAAAATAATTTCATCCCCATATTTTCGCGGATTCATATCTGGCTGGGCCATCGGATTTTGAAACTGGACAAAGCCCTTTCCGCCGCCTTATCGCAGTGCAGGAAAGAATAGAGAGAGGGCCTCAGCATCATGCATACCGATTATGAAGACTCGCTGGCGCTTGCCGGCCGCTATTACGCCGCCTTCAACGCAGGCGATGGCGCGGCGATGCTGGACTGCCTGAGCGAGGACGTCATCCATGACATCAATCAGGGCGGACGGGAAACGGGGAAGGCCGCCTTCCGCGCCTTCATCGACCGGATGGATACCGCCTATTCCGAGCAGTTGCGCGACATGGTGCTGATGGCCGATCCGGCGGGCGGGCGCGTCGCGGCGGAATTTGTCGTCCATGGCGTCTACAAGGTCGCGGACGAGGGCCTGCCTCCCGCCCATGGGCAAAGCTATGTCCTGCCGGCCGGCGCCTTTCTGGAAATTCGGGACGGCAGGATCGCCCGCGTCTCGACCTATTATAATCTCGCCGACTGGATCGCGCAGGTTTCCTGAAGGAGAACCGCGATGCAGGCGACCATCCGCACCCTTGCCACGCCGGAAGAGCGCCGGGCCGCCCTCCCCCATCTCGCCCGCCTGCGGATCGCGGTGTTTCAGGAATGGCCCTATCTTTACGAAGGCAGCGAGGGCTATGAATCCGCCTATCTGGAGGAGTTCATGGCGGAGGCGGGATCGGTGCTGGTAACGGCGGAGGTCGACGGCGCGATCGTAGGCGCGGCCACCGCCTCGCCGATGCAGGGACAGAAACCGGCGTTCAAGGCCCCCTTCGTCGCACAGGGCCTTGATATCGAACGACTCTTCTATTTCGGGGAGTCCGTCCTGCTGCCCGGCTTTCGAGGCCTGGGCATCGGCCATGGCTTTTTCGACGCCCGAGAGGAAGCCGCGCGGGAACAGGGCGCGACCCATGCCTGCTTCTGCGCCGTGATCCGCCCGGATGACCACCCGCTGCGCCCCGCGCAAGCCCGGAACCTGCACCCTTTCTGGCGCGCACGCGGCTATCAGGAAATCGGGGGGCTGGTCACCGACTTCGAATGGCAGGATATCGACCAGCCACAGGCAAGCGCCCATCCGATGCAGTTCTGGATGCGGGCGCTATAGGGCTTGCCGATTACACGCCATGCAAGCAGGCGCGTGGAATGACGGATTGCGGACGAGGCGCGAACGCCGAGCCTCGCCCCCAGAACTTCGGGATCGTCATGCCCTGACAGGTCTGGCCGCGACTCCTGTTTATTGCCGGTCCTGTTTATTGCCGGTCCTGTTTATTGCCGGCGGCATCCGGCCGGGGGTACGAGCCAAAGGTTCCCAATGCCGGTATTCATCAAAATCCCTGAACAGCGGCCATTGTCTTGGACAATATGCCCCATAGTCCGCGGTAGTATCCCGACCTAAGGGGCGCCCATGTCACTTTGTATCTCGCGGCACGATCGGCTCTTATCGGCGTTGGCGCTTCTGGCAGGTTGCGCCGCCGACCGGCATGAAGAGCGGAAGCGAAAAAGCCAGGGCAATGTTGGCGCGAGGATCAGCGATCGTCATGCGTCGCATAGGAGCAGATGGCCCGGACTGTTACTGGGCCAAAGTGAACGATCCGGCCTTCGCAATGGCATGATCGAAATTTTCGACGACGATGGTTTGATCCAAAAATCAAACTGTTGAAGCACCGGTTTTGAGGAAATGCTCCTCATGGCAGATAGCGTTCAATAATAGCCTGGAATATTCAAAATGGTTGATTGGTTTCCAATAGTCTTCTTTCCGCTCAAGATTATCGTGTTGGGCACGGCCATGTTCTTCTCTATCAAATGGCATTATGATCAGGGGAAGAAGAAGAAATAACAAAGGTGGAGGAAAGCCGGAGGGACCGCAAGCGCCCGCCGCCCCCATCCGTGGCGCCCCGGATCAGTCAGCCCATATCCAGCAATGGAGCAGCCCTTCCCCGACGCGGCATCGGGCAGCGCCGGCTGGCGGGTGAAGGACGATATTGAGGATGGCTGGATGCGCCTTTAATTTCTGCAACCGGCCGCAAATCGCCCTTGGTTGGCACATCGCATATTCACCCGGAATTTATCCGTTCGCCACCCTCAGCATCGGCGCGCCTGCCTCTTCATCGATGGCGGCATAGCCCCCCTCCGCCGGGCCTTGCTGGCCCATGCAGCGGCGCAGGGAACGCCTTTCCAGCACGAAGCGGCCGACGATCCGGGTCAGCAGCCCCGCCTCGTTCGACAAGGTGCGCGCCGCCGCGTTGGATTCCTCGACCATCGCGGCGTTTTGCTGCGTGGTGGTATCCATCTGCTCGATTTCCATGCTGATATTCTTGAGGCTGTTCGCCTGATTTTCCGCCAGCGTGGTGATTTCCTGCGCCTGAGAGGTCGCCTCGCTCACCTTGCTGATGATCTGTTCCAGCGCCTGCCCCGTGCGATCGACCAGTTCCACGCCCTGCCGCACATCATCGCTCGACTTGCCGATGAGGTCCTTGATGGTCTTTGCCGATTCCGTCGTGCGATGCGCGAGCGCGCGCACCTCGCTCGCCACCACGGCAAAGCCCTTGCCTGCCTCGCCCGCGCGGGCCGCCTCGACGCCGGCGTTAAGCGCCAGCAAATTGGTCTGGAACGCGATCGCCTCGATCACTTCGGTGATCTGGGCGATTTCCTCCGACGAAGCCTTGATCTTGTCCATCGCGGCCACCGCCTTTTCGACGACCTCGCCGCCCTCCCGCGCCTGCCGGTTCGCCTGAGACACGCTCTCATCGACCTGCTTGGCGTTGGTTGCGGTGGTCTGGACCCCGCTGGTGATCTGCTTCATGACTTCGGAGGTGCGCGCCAGCACCTCGGCCTGCCGCTCGGTGCGCACTGCAAGGTCGCCCGCCGCCGCGCTGATCTCGCTCGCGCCGGTCTCGATATTATTGGCCGCCTTGGAAAGCTGATCCATGATATCGCTGAACTGCTTGCGCATATTGTAGAAGTCTTCGGTCATGCGACCATAGCCTTCGGGCAGGTTGTTGAGTTGCGCGCGCAGATCGCCCGTCGCCACCTTGGCCAGAGCCTCGCCGACCTGGTTGATCGTATCCATGCGCGCCCGCGCCTCTGCCTCGAAATAGGCGGAAAGCGCGGCGGCCATATCCAGCAGCGCCGTCTTGACCAGCGTGCCGACCAACGCGCCCGCCTTGCGTCCACTCAGCCGCGCCATCATCTTGCGGCTCATCGTCTTCTGGATGATGTCCTCAAGCACCATCGCATAGCCGCCGACATAGAATTGCGGCGCGAGGCCGACCCGCGCATGCACTTCGCCGATCTTGGAGGAACGCGCGATCGCATCCTCGTCGAACGTGCCGGAGAACAGGTCCTGCCAATGCCTCTTCTGCGCGGTCCGCGCGCGGGTCTTCACCTCGTCGCTTGGCAGCAACTCCGCCGTTTCCTGATGCGTGGCGATACGCGCGTAAAGCTTTTCGAGCGCCTTGTCGGCATAAGCGTCGATCAGCGCCTTCACGCCGGGGAAAGCCTTGTAATTCGCGTCCGAAAGGACGGTGAAGGCCTCTGCCTGCTGCTGACGTTGCGTCGCGCCGCCGATCGACTTCATGCTCAATATCCCTGTTTTCTGGCTCGACGACGGGGACCGGATAGCCCCCGAGCATCGAATTTCGACTTGATCCGACCAGTGACAGAGAAAGCTAAATGATCGATTAACCTGATTTTCCCCGGCTGGGAAAATCAGGCGGGCGCGAATAATTTGGTTCCGACGACCCCGATGATGGTGAGCGCCATGAAGGCGGTTTGCAGCGGCGTCACCTTGTCGCCGAAGAAGATCATGCCGCCGATGATGACGCCCACCGCGCCCAGCCCGGTCCAGATCGCATAGGCAGTGCCCGCGGGCAGGCCCCGCATAGCCAGCGCCAGCAGACCCATGTTCACGAAGCTGAGCGTGATCGGGATGGCGGACGCCTGCCAGGAGCCGATGGTCGCCGCCCATTTCAGGCTCAGCGCCCAGCAGATTTCGGTAAACACGGCAATACCAAGGATAAGCCACGCCATGACGCGCTCCTTCTTTCCATCATGCGGGCTCGGAAACGGGGATATGCAGGCCGGAAACCCGAAAGAGGCGGCATATCGCTGCGCGCGGAGAATGCTCTTCCTTCCGCTTGCGGAAAGGGCGGATAGGGAAATCGGCCATGAAAGGCAATATCCGCAGGTCCGTGACAGGAAGAAAAGGGGAGGGAAGAAATGGGAAAGGGCGAATCATATTGCGCGGCGGCGGCAAAAGGCCCAGCCGCTCTGCTTCAGCATAAGCAGAGCCATCGCCCAAGACAGAAAACAGCGATTTTCCGATGTTGCCCAGCCCCTCTCATGGGGGCGGTGGTGGACAGGGCTGGATTCGAACCAGCGTACGGAAACCCGGGCAGATTTACAGTCTGCTGCCTTTAACCACTCGGCCACCTGTCCAGCGCCCTAACCGGAATTTGGGGATCACCCAACCGGCTGGTGGGGGGCCTATTGGCGAAAGGAGACTTGCCTGTCAATGCTTCTTCTGAAAAGAGGCGCAAATGAAAAGAGGACATCGCACCGGTAAACCCAAAGGCGGCTACCCCAGACTTTATGGAAGGCACGCCGTAACCGCCGCTCTCGCCAACCCCGATCGCGTCATCCGCAAGATCTGGGGAACGCGGGAAGCCCTGAATTCGCTGGAGTTGCCGCCGGTTCTGCCCATCGTCTACGCCGATGTCGCCGACCTCGGCCGCATGGTCCCGGCCGATGCGCCGCATCAGGGCATCGTCGCAGAGGTCGAGCCGCTGCCCGATATCTGGCTGGGCGACGTGCTGGAGGAAGGCACCGACGACCGCCGCCCGATTCTCGTTCTCGATCAGGTGACCGACCCGCATAATGTCGGCGCGATCTTCCGCTCGGCCGCCGCCTTCGATGCGCTCGCCATCGTCACGCAGGACCGTCATGCCCCGGCCGAATCGGGCGTGCTGGCGCGCGCGGCCAGCGGCGCGCTGGAAATCATGCCCTGGGTGCGCGTCGTGAACCTCGCCCGCGCGCTCGATGAAATCGCCGAAGCCGGTTATTGGCGCATCGGCCTTGATGGCGAAGGCCGGGATACGCTGGGCCAGGCGCTGGACAAGACCAACAAGGTCGCGCTGGTACTCGGTGCCGAGGGGGATGGCCTGCGTCATAACAGCATCGCCCATTGCGATATCGTCGCCCGCCTGCCGATCAGCCCGCGCATGGAAAGCCTCAACGTCTCCAATGCGGCGGCGATCGCCCTCTACGCGGCCGCCAATCGCTGACACCCGGCAAGGCTGGCCTTCGGGACGCAGCCGATGATAGTGTGAAGACAGGGAAAGAACGCCAGAGGGGCGCACTTGGCGTTGCTTTCCCATTTCAGGAACCGACCCTTTTGGGAACCGACAGGGGATATTTCATGGCCCACGCATTTCGCCGCACGGCAGGCACCGTCCTTGTTACGGCCATGCTGCTGGCGCTTGCCGCCTGTTTCATGAATCCGGGCAAATTCACCTCCACCCTCGACATTCGCGCGGATCGCAGCTTCACCTTCACCTATAAGGGCGAAGTCATCGTCACCGATATGAGCGAGCTTTCCGGCAAGGCGGACAAGTGGGGCGGCGATGACGAAGATAGCGGGGATGAGGACGGTTCCGACGACGGCAGCGCGCCGGAGACCATGCAGAAAAGCGCCATCTATCAGCAGATCGCCCATGCCGATGAAGATAAGGGCGATATCGGGGACGAGACAAGCGACACGCCGGAAAAGCTCGCCAAGATGCAGGAAATCGCCGACGCCCTTTCCAAGGAGGAAGGATATCGGTCCGTCCGCTATGCTGGAAACAACAAGTTCGAAATCGACTATCAACTCAGCGGAAAACTCGACCACAGTTTCCTCTTCCCGTTCAATATCGATGCGCAGGCCCCCTTCCCCTTTGTGGCGATCGAAGTGCGCAAGGATGGCAGGATAAGGGTGCAGGCGCCCGGTTTCGCCGAGAGCAAGGATGGCAAGGCGGCGAGCGCGGGCATGGCGTCCGCCGCCGGAACGAGCAGCGGATCGCCGGAACGGGAAGGCAGCTTCACCCTCACCACCGATGCGGAAATCATCAGCCAGAATCAGGAGGACGGCGCGACAACCACGCCGCGCGGCAAGCAGATCGTCTGGAAGATCACCCCCTATACCCGTGTCGCGCCGATGGCGGTATTGAAACTCGCGGCTGGCAAATAATCGCCCGCTGAAATGCGCGATTATGCGGGTTTTCAGGATGAATGGGGGGGGGCAGGCATAGCCCCCTATTTTTCACCCTGCGCCCCGCCTCGCTTCAACATGGAAGCCTTGCACTTCCTTGCCCCGGGAAAGACGACCATTGGGCTTCGCTCGCCCTTCGGGTCGGCAGGTTCGGGGCGAACGGGCGCCTTGACGATCCGACTTTAGCAAGGACGGACCGCAAACAGCCATTGGTGTGCAAAGGATATAACCCGCAATAAAAAGGGCGCCACGCAGGCGCCCTTTTTCCCCCTTTGCCTCCCCGCACCGAGGAAGTCGATGATCGCGGGCCTCAGGCCACCTGCGCCGAAGGTTCCATATCCGGGTCGCGCAGCACATAGCCACGGCCCCACACAGTCTCGATATAATTCTCGCCACCGCAGGCCAGCGCCAGCTTCTTGCGCAGCTTGCAGATGAACACGTCGATGATCTTCAGTTCCGGCTCGTCCATCCCGCCATAGAGATGGTTGAGGAACATTTCCTTCGTCAGCGTCACCCCCTTGCGCAGCGAAAGCAGTTCCAGCATCGCATATTCCTTGCCGGTCAGGTGGACGCGGCTCGTGTCGACCTCGACCGTCTTGGCATCGAGATTGACCGAAAGCTTGCCGGTGCGGATGACCGACTGCGAATGTCCCTTGGAACGACGCACCACCGCATGGATGCGGGCGATCAGTTCCTCGCGATGGAAGGGCTTGGTCACATAATCATCGGCGCCGAAGCCGAAGGAGCGGACCTTGCTGTCCATTTCCGCGATGCCCGAAAGAATGAGGACCGGGGTCTGTACTCGCGCGGCCCGCAGCTTCTTCAGCACTTCATAGCCGTGCATGTCCGGCAGGTTGAGGTCCAGGCAAATGATATCATAATCATAGAGCTTGCCCAGATCGAGGCCTTCCTCGCCCAGATCCGTAGTGTAGACGTTGAACCCTTCCGTCGTCAGCATCAGCTCGATTGCCTTGGCCGTCGTCGGCTCATCTTCGATCAACAGAACCCGCATGTGAAGCCCCTTACCATCATTCCCTGCCAGGACCGGATATCCAGCGCCCGTCTCATTCCATCCCTAAAACGACAGGCTGAGCCGGATATTAACTAAAACAAAGATGAATGCAAAAGGTTAATTTTTCAATAACCGGCCTGACTCCACGAGTCGCGATGGTTTGAATCTATTTTCAAGGCCTTAACCAAGAGCAAAATTTTATGATTCCGCGTCAATTTGGGGCAGGTTTCGCAACGGAAAACGCCTCCATGCCAAGGAAATAGCGCCTGCCCCATGCCGTCCGCGACAGGCCTTCATGCACCATCACCGGCAGCGCGATGCCCAGCAGGAACAGGACCGGCTTGTCGCAATAAGGCGCGCCATAATGGATGATGGCGACATGACAGAACATGATCGTGAGCGACCGCTGCCCCAGCAGGGAGAGCAGCCGCACCGGGGCCAGCATCCGCGCCACCCCACACAGCCCCAGCGACAAGGCGACGGCCAGCCCCAGCGAGAGATAAGGCGTGCCGTAAAGCCCAATCTTCATATTGAGCGGAACCGGCGTGGCCAGCACCAGTGCGGCCAGTCCGACGAGCGCCCCGCCCAGCAGCAGCCAGCTATCCTTTTCGAGCGTGCGCCACAGGGCGCCGAGCCACAACAGCACCAGCGCGACCGGCACGGTAAGCAGACCCAATGGCGAAAAGCCGCCTTTCCCGATCCACAGCCCGAAGACCAGCGAAGCGACCATCGCGCACCCCCAACGCCAGTCGCGCGGATTGGGCCAGCATTGCGACAATGCATTCTGGATCAGCCGGGCGAAGAGCAGGCAGGGCGGGAACCAGAAGATCGTCATCGGCCCCTTCAGTTCCGATCCGCCGATCAGCAGCGCCCAGGCCGCCGATTGCCATGTCCGGAAAAGAGGCAGATGGCCGCGCGCATGCTCGATCAGCTGATCGGCCAGCGCCAGCGAAAGCAGGAAGGCGATATAGGGAACCCCCAGCGCACGCCACTGCCGGATCGCGAAGGCTTTCATTGGGCGCGGATGCGCGAAATAGCCGCCGAGCAGGAAAAATAACGGCATATGAAAGGCATAGATGGCGTCACGAATGGTTCCGCGCGTCCACACATGCGCCGCGACCACCAATATTATGCCCAGCCCCTTGGCCGTATCGACCCATAAGAGGCGATCCTGCGCCCGCGCCCGCTCATCCATGGCTTGCCCCGTCATGCAATCCGCCTATAGCATCGCCGCATAACGTCAATCCCGCTCTGCCCCGGCCCCGGCCCGCAATCCGCCGACCGTCAGCGCGCGCACAGGACAATATCGTGACCATTTCCACCATGTCCCCTCTCGCCCAGCGCATCCTGTTCATGGATGGCGAGGCGATCCTGCTCGACAAACCCTCGGGCCTGCCGGTCGATCCACCGCGCGATGGTTCGCTCAGCCTCGAAAATCATCTTTCTTCGCTGACCTTCGGTTTCCAGCGCTGGCCGCTCGCCGTTCACCGGCTCGACCGCGACACCAGCGGCTGCCTGCTGCTCGCCCGCAATCCCAAGGCGCATAAGCGCTTCGCCGCCGCTTTCGAAGCCGGGACCGTCGCCAAGACATATGTGGCGGCGGTCGCGGGCGCTCCGCAGGCGGAGGAAGGCATCATCGACCTGCCCCTCGCCAAGATCAGCAACCCGCGCGACGGCTGGCGCATGGTCGGCAGCCCCAAGGGCAAGGCCGCGCTCACCCGCTGGCGGCTGATCGCCACGACCACCACGCCGGAGGGGGAGCGCTCCCTCATCGCCTGCTTCCCGGCGACGGGGCGCACGCACCAGATCCGCGTGCATCTCGCCGAAGGGCTGGGGTTGGGCATCATCGGCGATCCGGTCTACGGCACGGCCGCGCTGAAGGAAGGCGTTCCCATGCTGCTTCATGCGCGCGCACTTTCGGTGCCGCGCGATGGCAAGCCGCCGGTCGAAGGCAAGGCTCCCCTGCCCGACCGTTTCGAGGCGGCGGGCTTTACCGAAGCGACCCTGGCCGATGCCGGCCTTTGATCCCGACCTCTACACCATTCCCGCCGAGGCGATGGAAGAGCGGTTCATCACCGCGGGCGGCCCCGGCGGGCAGAATGTGAACAAGGTCGCCACGGCGGTGCAGCTTCGCATCAACCTGTTCCGCCTCGGCCTGCCTCTCCCGGTATTCCAGAAGCTCAAGCAGCTCGCCGGATCGCGGCTCAACAATGAGGGCGAAATCATCATCCAGGCGCAGCGCTTCCGCACGCAGGAGGCGAACCGGGAGGATGCGCGCGTCCGCTTCATCGCGCTGCTCGCCGACGCCCATAAGCGCGACGTGCGCCGTATCGCCACCCGCCCCGGCAAGGCCGCCAAGGCACGCCGGGTCGACGCAAAGAAGGCCCGCTCCACGATCAAGGCTGGGCGCGGGCGCTATCGCCCCGACTAAAACCCGCCTGCCCCGACGGGATGCCCACGGATCATTTCGGGACAGAGCGGCCAGCTTCCGCCCTTGCTACAGGTGGACCGCGCGGGAACCCGATGGTATATAAGACGTTAATATCTGTCCGTCGCCCACCCCGCCAGCCGGAGGGAATTGGTCAGCCAAGACGAGAGGAACCTTCAGCCATGCGCCCGTGCGCGCTTCACCACGCCATGCTGCTTCTGGCCCTGTCCTGCCCCGCCTTCGCACAGGCGGAGGAAAACCGGGAGGCCATGACCGCTTCGCCGCGTCTCGATTATCAGATGGACGCAACGCGCGATGAGCAGGTGAGCTATAGCGGCACGGGGAACCGCCAGCCGGGACGCTGGGTCGGCACCTGGTATGGCGCCGATGGCAGCAGCTATCACGGCACCTATGAATCGGGTGCACCGGCGTCTGCGGCGGCGCCTGTCACGCCCGTCCCGGCCTCCGGCACCGCGCCCGATCCGGCCTATGTCGGTTCGGGCAAGGTGGTGAATGGCTGGTATTATCCGCCGCCACAGACGACCACGGTCGTCACCGAATATAAGCCGGTACAGAAGAAATAGCGGACGACGCGGCCAGCGCGACGGCGTTGAAAAATCGACCTGAACGATTATATCGCAAGGCATAATCCACAGGATCGATCAATGTCCCATTATCTTCCGACCTTGAAGCAACTCCAATATCTGGTGGCCCTGAAGGAACAGGGACATTTCGGCCGCGCCGCCGAAAGCTGCTTCGTCACCCAATCCACGCTGTCTGCGGGTATCCGGGAACTGGAAACGCTGATCGGCACGACATTGGTGGAACGGACACGCCGCGTCGTGCGCTTCACCAAGCTGGGCGATCGCATCGTCGAGAAGGCCTATCGCGTGCTGCGGGAAGCGGAAGAGCTTGCCGCCATCGCCCAGGCGGCGGGCAAACCCCTGTCCGGCGACCTGCGGATGAGCGTCATCCCGACCATCGCTCCGTTCCTCCTTCCCCGCCTGCTGCCCCATCTGCGCCGCGAGAAACCGGAACTGAAACTCTATCTGCGCGAGGAGACGAGCGCGGCCGCGATGGAATCGCTGCGTCATGGCCATGTCGACTGCGTGCTGATGGCGCTGCCCTTCGCCACCGGAGAGGTGGAGCATGTCCATCTGTTCAACGACCGGCTGTTCGTCGCCTTCCCGCGCGACGAACCGCGGGACCCGCCCTCCACCATTCCGCCGGAAATGATCGACGAGACGCGGCTCTTGTTGCTGGAGGACGGCCATTGCCTGAAGGACCATGCGCTCGCCGCCTGCAACCGCCCGGAATTGCGGGCAGAGGCGACGATGATGGGCACCTCCCTCCATACGCTGGTGCAGATGGTCGATAATGGCCTCGGTCTGACCCTGTTGCCTGAAATGGCGATACGGGGAGGGATATTGGAACATACCAATATCGCCGCGCGGCCGCTCGAATCGGATCATGCGTCGCGAGAGATTGCGCTGGTGTGGCGCAAGGGCAGCCCGAGGGACAAGGAGTTCCAGATGCTCGCGGAAATCCTGCGGCATCTGATCGGGCAGGACAACTGAGCCTTATCAGGCGTTCCAGCGATCGCGCGCGGCGTCATCCTCGGCGCGCGCCTCGACCCATTGCTCGCGCCCATCGGCGAAACATTCCTTCTTCCAGAAGGGCGCCGACGTCTTGAGCCAGTCGATCAGGAAGGCGCAGCTTTCCAGTGCCGCCGCGCGATGGGAAGACGCCGTGCCGACAAAGACGATGCGCTCCCCCGGCGCCATCGCGCCGACCCTGTGGACTATGGTGATGCCCAGCAGCGGCCAGCGGGCCTGCGCCTGCGCCACGATCGCCTCGATCCGCGCCTGCGTCATCGCCGGATAATGATCGAGCCGCAGCGAAACCAGCCCGCCGTCGCCGCGCACGATACCGGTGAAGCTGGCGACCGCGCCGCCCCCCAGTTGCTCCAGAGGAACCAGCAAGGCGGCGGGATCGATCCCCTCCTCGCCAATGTGGATGCGGATCATCCCCCCGTCACCGGCGGGAAAAGCGCGAGTTCATGCGCTTCGCCAAGCGGCGTTTCCAGCGATACGAACGCATGGTCGAGCGCCGCGCGCAGGCGGCTTCGGTCGGCAAAAGCCTCGGCATAGCCCTCCCCTGCGCCGCTCAACCGATCGAGCAGAACCGAGATGGTGATATCAGCGCCGGGATGGTCGATGCTTTCGCCATCCTTGCCGATGGCCTCACGCACCCATGCAAAATAGAGAATATCGAGCATCGCCATGGTCCGCCTGCCTGCGCCTCAGTCCATATGCCTGATGCCGACGCGCAGATAGTCCCAGCCCGTGATCAGCGTCAGTATCGCCGCCGCCCAGAGCGTGGTCAGCCCCACGGCCTGAATGAACGACCAGGCAGGCAATGCGCCGGAGAGAATCACCGCGCCCAGCGAGATAAGCTGAAAGGCGGTCTTCCACTTGGCGAGCCGGGAAACCGGCACCGAAACCTGCGATCCGGCGAGAAACTCCCGCAGGCCCGAAACCGCGATCTCCCGCAGCAGGATCACCAGCGCCGCGATGATATGGATGCCGTTGATATCCCGCGTGGCGGTGAGCATCAGCACCACCGCGCCGACCATGATCTTGTCGGCGATGGGATCAAGGAAAATACCGAGCCGCGAGACAGTCCCCTTGGCGCGCGCCAGATAGCCATCGAAATAATCGGTGATGCCCATCAGGCAATAAAGCAGGAAGGCCAGCGCATATCCCGTGCGCCATTCATGGCCCTGTTCCGCCGGCCAGAGCAGCGCGACCAGAATCGGCACGGCAAGGATACGGGAAAGCGTCAGGATATTGGGCAGCGTCAACATGGTGCCTTCGACTGCCACAGCCCTCTTCCGCTGGCAAGCCGGGACAGCGCCGCGCGCCCAGATTCAGGCCGGACCGAGCCTATCGGTCATGGCGATCTCAGGGGTATGTTCGCCCTCAATCCGCCGCCTCATCGACAAAATCCCGCCACAAGATTGGACAGATCAGCCCGGAGACGGTAGAGGGCGGGGCAGTCTATAACGATCGGGATCAACCACCGACCATGAAAGCTTCGCTGCGGCTGTTGACGAAGCGTCGATTTGCGCCGCTGTTCGTGACCCAGCTTCTGGGCGCGTTCAACGATAATCTCTTCAAAAATGCGGTGGTGCTGTTTGTCGTCTACAGCGTCTATAGCGACCCGCGTGCGGAAACCTGGTTCAGCGCCATTTCGACCGGGCTCGTCACCCTGCCCTTTTTCCTGCTGTCCGCCCTGTCGGGACAATTGGCCGACCAGCGGGACAAGGCGGCGATCATCCGGCTGGTGAAGCTGGCGGAAATCTTCATCATGATTTTCGGCGGCATCGGGCTGGCGCTCGCCTGGGCGGATGTCGCCGTCCATCTGGTGGCCGTGCCGCTCATGCTGTCCGCCATCTTCGCGATGGGCGTGCACTCCACCTTCTTCGGCCCGATCAAATATGCGATCCTGCCCCAGCATCTGGAAGATGACGAGGTACTGGGCGGCACCGGGCTGGTGGAGGCAGGCACCTATATCGCCATTCTGGCAGGAACGATCCTTGCCGGGCTGGTCCCGGTGGAGGTCGCCGCCTGCATCGTCATGCTGGTGGCGCTGCTCGGCTATGCCAGCGGGCGCCGGGTTCCGCCCGCCCCGCCGCTGGCCGAGCCGGTCAAGCTCGATTTCCATATCGTCCGTTCTTCGATCGCGCTGGTGAACGGCACCATGCATATAAGGCGGCTGTTCCTCGCGATTCTCTCGATCAGCTTTTTCTGGACCATCGGCACGGTGCTGTTCATCCAGTTCCCGCCGCTGGTCAAGAATGTGCTGGCCGCCGACAAGGCAGTCGCCAGCCTGTTCCTCACGGTCTTTTCGATCGGCATCGCGATCGGGTCCATCGCGATCAACCGCATGCTGGGCGGCACGGTTTCGGCGAAGTTCGCGCCCGCTTCCGTGCTCGCCATGGGCGTGTTCGTGGTCGCCTTCCACATCGTCTGCCGTTTCTGGGACAGCGGCCTGCCGCCGGGCCAGCTCATGAGCTTCCGCCATTTCGTCGAGCATGATTATGCGATCTGGCTGCTGCTCGCATTGCTGGGCGTCGCGACGGCGGGCGGCATGTTCGTGGTGCCGCTTTATGCGTTCCTCACCACCACGGTCGACAAGTCGCAGGCGGCGCGAACGGTCGCGGCCAATAATATCGTCAATTCCGGCGCGATGGTGACAGGCGCGGCGATCACCATGGGGATGAGCGTGGCGGGCATCAATGTCGTCAACCAGTTGCTGCTCGCCGCGGCCATGTCGCTGATCTCGGCCTGGCTGGCGCAAAAGCTGCACCTCGCCTGCGACTGACCGGCCCGCGCGAGGGCCGGTAAAGAATGGCGGCCATGCCTGTTGCAGGCCAATGGCGGCGCGCGACCGTTCTCTATCCGTTCGGACTGTTGAGCGGATCACGCGCCTCGCTTCACTATCGAAGGCCTGCGCTTCCCTGTCCCGGGAAAGATGCAACCTCCGCCCTTCGGTTCCCACAGGCCCAGGGCGAACGGAGAGGGGGACTTCCGCTCTCCATCCAGAATTCATCCTTCCGCGCGCCTGCTTATAATAGGCATGATCGCCAAAAGAATATGGCCGGATCGCCCCCCAGCGATCCGGCCATTCCCCTCTTTCCGAAGCCCCCGCTTCAGAAAATGAAACTATACGCCGCAATGAAGAAGGCGGTGAAACTCATGAAAAAGAGCTTCACATCACCGTCGTTCCGCCGGCGCAGATCATGTAGAGGGGCGAGCACATGAGGAGGAAGCGTCCGGCGAAAGGGATGCCGGGCCGATTCCGTCGTCAGGACAAGGGCTCGTCTTTTCATGCCCTTGGAGTAACAATTTGCTTATGGTTAAGAAACGGTAAATATTTCTTCGGACCAACTTGTCCCATAACGGGGCATGTCAGGGATGATGGGAATTAGGGCCGTTTCCCCTTTCTCCATCGATCTTGCGAAAATGAAAGACGGTCGCGGGCGGGAAATTGCGGACCGTCTGCCCGGCCCGCACCGCGATGACGCCAAGGTCATCCAATATCGACTGGTTGATGGGCGAGCGCACCGAATAGGTGAACTGGACGAACGTACCGCCCGGCTGGAGCAGTTTGAAGGCTTCCTCCAATATCGCCCGCTGCGTCGCCTGATTCATCGCCAGCAGCGGCAGGCCGCTGATCACCCGTTGATACTCCCCCGGCTTGCCCGCGACATGGGCGCTGATCGTCTCCGCCCGGTGCCGGATGATGTCGACACCGGGGAAATGCCGCTCCAGACCGCGCGCGAAGGCGGGATTGATTTCCACCACCTCCAGCTTTTCCGGCGACAGGCCGGCGAGCAATATCTCTCGCGTGAACACCCCCGTGCCGCCGCCCAGTTCCAGCACGCGCCCACCGGCGGGGTCGAGATCGCGCACCATCAGCCGGGCAAGGAAGCGGCTGGAAGGCACGACCGAAGCGGTCTGGCGCGGCTTGCGGAGCCATGCGGCGAGGAAATCAAGATATTCGGTCGCGCGAACCCTGGCCGTGGCACCCGAAGCAAAGGCAACCGCACGCGACTTGGTCTTGAAATTCATGGAGGGAAAATCCCCTGTCGTCCCGATTGAAACGGCGTGGCTGCCGTGGTTGGTGGGTTACGGCAAGACGGCTTCATGTTCAATCCCGTTCTCACGCATTTCACCCCGAACGCAGGGAACCGCGCGGGAACAAAATGTCCTGCCGGAACGCTGGTTCCCGGCCCACCGCCATGATAGCCAAGGCAAAAGCGGGGACGACCGCACCAGAGCGAAGAACCACGAGGATAAGGCAGACAATGAAGATTTCCATTTTCACCTATCGCCTGTCGATGATGCTGACGCCCCTGTTTCTCGTCACCGCCTGCTCCCCCGACAAGGGTGGAGAGGCCGATAATGGTTCCAATCTCAACGCGCCGATCGTCGATAATATGCAGGAGGTTCCCGGTAATGCGTCGGCTCCGGCCGTCGACAATCGGGGCGACGCCGCCGCCGCCCTGTCGGAACAGGCGAATGAGGCGCAGAGCAAGGACAAGATACCACTTGCGATACGAGGCCGCTGGGGGTTGGTGGCGGCCGACTGCACCAGCCGGAATGGCGACGCCAAGGGACTGGTCGAGATATCCGGCACGGTGCTGAGCTTTTATGAATCGCGCGGCACGCTCGTTTCGGTGATCGAATGGACGCCCCGCCGCCTGCATGGGGATTTCGACTTCGAGGGCGAAGGCATGAGCTGGAAACGCGAAATGGAACTCGACCTCCAGCCGGACGGCAAGGTGCTGGTGCGGCGCGATCATGGGGAAGACTCGATCCCCGGCCCGTTGCGCTACCGCCGCTGCGCTGCGTGAAGCCGGGCTTGCCCATTCCCTTCCCGCTGCGCTAACGCCTGCCGGCCATGTCCCGTCCGCCCCCACCCTCCTCCCGATCCCGCCTGCTGTCGATCATCGGCGGATCGGCGGGCAATCTGGTCGAATGGTATGACTGGTATGTCTATGCCGCCTTCGCGCTCTATTTCGCGCCAGCCTTCTTCCCCAAGGAAGACCCCACCGCGCAATTGCTGAGCACCGGTGCTATCTTCGCCATCGGCTTTCTCATGCGGCCGATCGGGGCATGGGCGATGGGCATCTATGCCGACCGCAAGGGCCGCAAATCCGGCCTGACCGCCTCGATCCTGCTGATGAGCGGAGGATCGATGCTGATCGCCTGCACGCCCGCTTATGCCAGCATCGGCGTAGGCGCGCCGATCCTGCTGGTGCTGGCCCGCCTGCTTCAGGGGCTGTCGGTGGGCGGCGAATATGGCGCGAGCGCGACCTATCTTTCCGAAATGGCAGGGAGCGACCGGCGCGGCTTCTGGTCGAGCTTTCAATATGTGACGCTGATCATGGGGCAGCTCATCGCGCTGGGCGTGCTGCTGGTGCTGCAACGGGCGCTGGGCGAAGAGGCGCTGGAAAGCTGGGGCTGGCGCATTCCCTTTTTCATCGGGGGGCTGCTCGCGCTGATCGTCCTCGTGCTGCGCCGCCGCCTGCTCGAAACGGAGCATCACCGCAAGGCCGCGCAGCGCAAGAATGTGCCCCGGTCCAGCCTCTTCGCGCTGGTTCGCGACCATCCCGGCGCGGCCGCGCTGGTCATCGCGCTGACCGCCGGGGGCACGCTCGCCTTCTACACCTACACCACCTATATGCAGAAATATCTGGTGAACTCGGCCGGATTTTCTCGCGTCACGGCGAGCGAGATCATGGCGGGCGCGCTCTTCCTCTTCATGCTCGCCCAGCCCGCATTCGGCGCGCTCTCCGACCGGATCGGCCGCCGCCCGCTGATGATCTTCTTCGGCCTTGCCGGACTGTTGGGCACGGTGCCGCTGTTCCGGGCGCTGGAGAGCGCGCAAAGCCCTGTCGTCGCCTTTGCGCTGGTGATGGCCTCGCTCATCGCGGTAAGCGGCTACACCTCGATCAACGCGGTGGTGAAAGCAGAGCTTTTCCCCGCCCATATCCGCGCGCTCGGCGTCGCCCTGCCCTATGCGATCGCCAACGCCCTCTTCGGCGGCAGCGCCGAATATGTCGCGCTCCAGCTCAAGGACTGGGGGCATGAGGACATATTCTACTGGTATGTGAGCGGCATGATCGGCCTGTCGCTGATCGTCTATGTCGCGATGAGCGAAACCCGCCTTTCGAGCCTGATCGACCGGGATTAAAGCGCCTGCTGCGCCAATATCTGCTCGACCCATAAGGGCACCAGCTCGCTGGCAGGCCCCATGCGGCTCTCCTCGAAATAGAAGCTGCCCGCCGAGGGATCGAGATTAAGCTCCAGCGTCCGGGCACCAAAATGGCGTGCGGTGCGGACGAACCCTGCGGCAGGATAGACCGCGCCCGACGTACCGATCGACACGAAGAGATCGCACTCCATCAGCGCCTGCTCGATCCGCTCCATCTGATAGGGCATCTCGCCAAAGAACACGATATCCGGGCGCAATGCCGCCTCGCCACAGGCCGGGCAGCGGCTCGCGGACGGCAGCGGACCGCGCCATTCCCGCCGATGATCGCAGGCCGCGCAGAGGGCGGAGGTCAATTCTCCATGCATGTGCAGCACATCGTCGCAGCCGCCGCGCTCATGCAGATCATCGACATTCTGCGTCACCAGCAACAGGTCGCCATGGAATTTGCGCTCCAGCCGGGCGAGCGCGCGATGCGCGGCGTTAGGCTCCACCTCGGCCAACCTCGCGCGGCGCTCATCATAGAAGCGATGGACCAGCGCCGGGTCACGGGCAAGCGCCTCGGGCGTGCACACATCCTCGACCCGATGCCCTTCCCACAGGCCATCCGGGCCGCGAAAGGTTGCAAGGCCGCTCTCGGCGGAAATGCCCGCGCCGGTCAGGATGACGATGGCATGACTCTCTCTCATCCCCGCACCAGACAGCGAAGCGCGCGCCGATGCAAGCAGCAGCTTAATGATCGAAGGCGGTGAGAATGGGGCATGGCCCCTTGTCCGACACCTCGCATTCATGGGCGAGCCGCCGCAGCGCCGATCGCGCCGCCTCCAGTTCGGCGATCTTCGCCTCCAGCACCGCCAGTTGCTCTCGCGCCAGCGCCCTTGCCCTCGCCCGGTCCTCACCCGCATCAAGGCGCAGCAATTCGCCGATCTGGTCAAGCGTGAAGCCCGCCCCCTGCGCCGACCGGATGAAGCGCAGCCGCCGCAGATGCCCATCATCATAGCGACGCACACCGCCCGAAAGCCCGTTGCCACCAGTGCGATCGGGCACGGCCAGCAATCCGCGCCGCTGGTAGAAGCGCACCGTTTCCACGCCTACCCCGCCCGCGCTGGCCAGGGCGGATATCGTCATCGTCATCAGGGCTTGACTCCGTACTATGGTACAGACCCTAAATAGGGGGCATCCCGTCCCTTTCAAGGATCGACGCCATGACCACCACCCTCGCCAGCCAGCCCCGAAAGGCGATCCTCTATCGCATGGTGATGCCCACCCATATCTGTCCCTATGGCGTCAAGGCGCGCTGGCTGCTGCAACGCAAAGGCTATGAGGTAGAGGATCACTGGATCACCACGCGAGAGGAGCAGGACGCCTTCAAGGCCAGTCATGACGTCAGGACGACGCCGCAAATCTTCATCGGCGGGGAACGTGTCGGCGGCTACGACGATCTGCGCCGCTTCCTCGGCCTGCCGGTGAAGGACCCGAACAAGTTGAGCTATTGGCCGGTTCTCGCCGTGTTCGCGGTCGGGGCGTTGCTGGCACTCGGCGTCAACTGGCTGACGGCCGCGCCTCTGGCGGGCATTCTGCTCGTGGAACGCTTCATCGCCATCACGATGATGCTGCTCGCGATGCTGAAATTGCAGGATGTGGACCGGTTCGCGACAATGTTCCTGGGCTATGACCTGCTGGCGCGCCGGGTCGTCCCCTATGGCTATGCCTATCCCTTCCTCGAACTGGGCGCGGGCCTGTTGATGCTGACGGGCGTGGCGCATTGGCTCTCCATCCCGGTGGCGCTGTTCATCGGCGGCATCGGCGCGGTGTCTGTCTACAAGGCCGTCTATATCGACAAGCGCAGCCTCAAATGCGCCTGCGTCGGCGGCAGCGGCAATGTGCCGCTGGGCTTTGTCTCGCTGACCGAAAATCTGATGATGGTGGCAATGGCGCTCTGGATGACGGCGGGCCTCCTCTGAACGGGAAAGGGGTGACAAAATCGGTGACAGGCGCGGCGGAGTCTGGCATCCGCGCTCCATCGTAATAATCAGAGGGAACGGCAGGCCATGACGGCAATCGGCATTATCGGCAGCGCGGGTCGCATGGGTCAGGCGATCCGCACCGAGGTGGAGGCGCGCGGCCTCGGCTATGCCGGCGGCGTCGATCGCGGCGAAGGCGATCTTGCCACCCTTGTCGCGGCGAGCGATGTGCTGATCGACTTTTCCTCGCCCGCCGCCCTTTCCACAACGCTCGACGCCTGCGTGGCGGCCGGCAAGCCCATCGTCATCGGCACCACCGGCCTTGAGGGCGAGCATCACCGCCTGATCGACGAGGCCGCTCGCTCCATTCCCGTGCTCCAGACCGGCAACACCTCGCTCGGCGTCAACCTGCTGGCCGCGCTGGTCGAGGAAGCCGCCCGTCGCCTCAGTGACGACTGGGATATCGAGATCGTCGAGATGCATCATCGGCACAAGGTCGATGCGCCCTCCGGCACCGCCCTGCTGCTGGGGGAAGCCGCCGCCAGCGGACGCGGCATTACCCTCGCCGACCATAGCGAACGCGGCCGCGACGGCATCACCGGCGCGCGGGCAAAGGGCGCGATCGGCTTCGCGGCGTTGCGCGGTGGTTCCGTGGCGGGCGACCACAGCGTCATCCTCGCCACCGAGGGCGAGAGCATCACCCTTTCCCACCGCGCCGAGAATCGCACCATCTTCGCGCGCGGGGCGGTGAAGGCCGCGCTCTGGCTGAAGGACCAGCCCATCGGCCGCCACCAGATGAAGAATGTCCTCGGTCTCTGATCGTCGGGAGGTTCCACTGCGATGAAAAAGGCCGATATCTTCGAATTCTACCGGCGGCTGGCGGAGCTGAATCCCGCCCCCCGCACCGAGCTGGAATATGGCAATGACTATCAGTTGCTGGTCGCGGTCGTGCTGTCCGCGCAGGCAACCGATGTCGGCGTCAACAAGGCGACGCGCGCGCTCTTCCGCGAGGTAAAGACGCCCGCGCAGATGGTCGATCTGGGCGAGGAAGGGCTGAAACAGCATATCAAGACCATCGGCCTGTTCAATTCCAAGGCGAAGAATGTGATCGTGCTGTCCGAAATCCTCGTGCGGGATTTCGGCGGCGAGGTGCCGCAGGATCGCGATGTCCTGACCACCCTGCCCGGCGTCGGCCGCAAGACCGCCAATGTGGTGATGAACACCGCTTTCGGCGCGGAAACCTTCGCGGTGGACACGCATATCTTCCGCGTCGGCAACCGCACTGGCCTTGCCCCCGGCAAGACGGTGCTCGACGTCGAGAAGAAGCTGGAAAAGCAGACGCCCGCCCCCTTCCGCCGGGACGCCCATCACTGGCTGATCCTGCACGGGCGCTATATCTGCAAGGCGCGCAAGCCCGAATGCTGGCGCTGTCCGGTGACGGACCTGTGCCGATACAAACCCAAGACGCCGCCGCCCGCCAGCCTTGCCGCCTGATCGCCCGAGGCAGGCGCATGACAAGCGGGTCAGCATCGGTTAATCCTCCCCGGCCTACCATCGCGGCCTGAGAGGAGACTCCTGATGACTTCGCTTATCTCTCGCTTCCTGACACCGGCCCTTGCCTGTGGCGCGATCGCCATCGCGCTGACCGGCGCGCCCGCCTCCGCACAGGGCGGCAAGGCCCGCGCGGGCGACGCCGACCTCGTGCCGGTGGGCGAACCTGTATCCTGCATCATGCCGAGCCAGCTTCGCAATAGCCGGGTGATCGATGACAGGACTATCGATTTCGAGATGAACAACGGCGCCGTCTATCGCAATGTCCTGCCGAACCGCTGCCCCGGCCTGAAGATGGAGGAGCGTTTCGCCTATAAGCTCTCCACCAGCCAGCTTTGCTCGGTCGATATCATCACCGTGCTCCAGAGTTTCGGCTCCGGCCTCAGCCAGGGGGCAAGTTGCGGATTGGGCAGTTTCCAGAAGATGGACAAGCCCGGAAAATAGCAATTTCGGTACGGATAAGCGGGCGTGCCGGCGATTTTCCTGCGGCTCAGGCAAATTGTCGCTGGCATAGCCCCGCGCGCTTTGCTAAGCGGCCTTCCGTGCACAGCGCATAAGCACCCATAGCTCAGCTGGATAGAGCGTTGCCCTCCGAAGGCAAAGGCCAGTGGTTCGAATCCACTTGGGTGCACCAAACTTCCTTTAGAATTAGTGCGTTGAGAGGAAACCAGCCTCTCCCTTGGCGGCCTCGCTGGTCGAAAAACTCATCGCCTTCGGCCGCTATTGCCTCCGCCCCCCCTCAAATTCAGTCGAAACGTCTCGATCAGAACCTGCCAGCAGGAAGGAGAGTTGAGACGAGGCGTCGCCAGCGCGAACCAGGCCCATCCAGAGTTTTCCGTTTTCGAATTGCGGCGCTCCCCCGCAGCGGGAGGGCGCGTCAGGACAACCGCCGTTTCACCGCCATTGCAAATATTCGGATAGAATAGGATCGGGCCGTCCGTTTCTATCGTCGGCGCTATCGAGAATAGGCGCCGATCCAAATGACATGAACCGCTGGCACACTTCGCCATCCCATCAATCAATGATCAACTCGTCATATTTGAAGGGACCGCCAACAACGGGACGAAGGGAATCCGGACTATTCCCCTCAATATCGAGCACGCCATATTCCCGCGCCTGCTCCGCCCCGATCACGGTACGACCCGATAGCGTCATCATATCCGGGTCCCTGTGTATCGCCGCGATAAGCCGTCCCGTAAAATCGGGCGTTTCCATATAGGGCAGCAGGAAATCGAACTGGCCGGGTTTTTCGGCCATCGAAGCCGCCGAACGGGCTGTCTTCAAAAGGCCCATCCAGATACTGACGGACGCGACGCCAAAGGGACGCAGGTCAACCGCCATATCAGCCGACATCTTGTCCGTTCCTGCCTTTTGCGCACCATAGGCAGGACCATGGGCATAGTTGACCGCGCCCGGCGCTGAGGTGAAGACCATCAGGCCACCGGGTTTGGCGACGAGCAGCGGGGCCGCCGCATGGGCCGCGATATAGCTCGACCGCAGGCCAACGGTGATGATGTCCGCCATCCTGACAGGCCTGGTCCAGAACGGTCCGCGCTGGATCAGATCGCTACTGACGGCCGCGGCATTGTTGACAAGAATGTCGAGGCGCCCTTCGTTGCGTTCAACGGTAGCGAACAGATCGCGCACCGCTTCATCATCGGCATGGTCGCAGACAAAGGCAACGCCGCGCCCACCGGCGGCGGTCACCTCGGCCGCCGTTTCATGGATAGTTCCACCTAGCGGCGAGCTGTCCGGCGTCTGGCTGCGGCCGGTGACATAAACGGTATAACCTGCTGCCCCCAATGCCCGTGCAATGCCTTGGCCCGCACCACGGCTGGCCCCTGTAACGACGGCGACACCCTTGCTCATACCCATATCCTTTTGCGGCCTGATCCGCCGCTGCTTTCACATAATCCGAAAACCCACAGTCCCATGATAGCTGTAGGCGTGACATATATTACCAGTTGGCCGTAAACATGATGTCGACCGTACGCGGCGTACCCGGCCGTCCGCTGATGGCCGCCGTGTAGCTGGCGGTCGACACGACATAGTTCCTGTCGAACAGATTTCGCCCGACCAGAGCAATGCCATAGCGCCCATGATCACTGGTCCAGCCCACGCGCGCATTGAAAAGCCCATAGGCTTTCTGCTGTTCAAGATAGCCGCTGACGCCACCCACCCCGTCATTGGCGGGGCTGAAATAGAGGTCATCCTGCCATTTATAGTCGGCGCCGATATAGCTGCTACCTCCCGCCATCGGGAATTCATACTGCGCCCCGATGGTGAACGCCCATTCGGGGGCATTGTTCAACCGCTTCCCGGTAGCGTCAAACGCACCGAAGGCTGCTGTATAGGCACCGGTATAATGCCGGTACGTGGCGTCAAGAAAGGCCAGCGTGCCCGAGAAGGCAAGACCGGGGGCCGGACGTGCCTGCATTTCCAGCTCGACGCCATAAGTGCGCGCAGAGGCGGCGTTTTGCGTCACTGCGTAGGAGGGCGGAACGAACAGGGTTACCTGTAGATCGTCATAATCATATCGGAATCCGGTGAGCGCGACATCGAGCTTGCGATCGATCAGCGACGTCTTTGCACCGACTTCATAGGACCACAGCAGTTCCGGGGCGAAACCGCGTTCGGCATTCGCCTTGTCGGTCGAGCCCATATCATATCCACCACTTTTGAACCCGCGGGTGACTGAAGCATAAATAAGGGTGTTGCTGTCAGGCCGAACATTAATCCCGAACTTGGGCGTCCAGGCATCATAGGTTTCTGACGCCTGTGCAGTGAAGGGATCGTAGAAATAGGGCGCGCCGATGACAGGGGCCGCCAAGGCCGTATCGAAATCCGGTGATGCCGATGCGGTCCAGAGGAAGCGTCCGTTCAGTTTCTTGCGTTCACGGGTGTATCGCATTCCGGCGACGAACGAGAGCTGCGAGCTGACGGCATAGTCTGCCTGCCCGTAAAACGCGATGGAACTGGTGCGAATTTCAGGAAGGCGGAAATTGCTGGCGCCTGCCGGATAAAGGGTGAAGCGCAGCGGCTCCTTCACCTTTTCGTGGAAATAGAACAATCCTGCGAACAGCGTGAGATTGTCGAACCTGCCGGTCAGGGAGAGGTCTTCGCTATATTGCTGCTGACGCAGGTTGACCGTGGAGCGCCCGATATCGATCGCGCTCGCGTCGGAATCATAATCCAGATCGCCATGCAATTGCCGCCATGAAGAGAGCGATTTCAAGGTCACCGCGTCGGACAGCGGGAAGCTCATCTCCAGTGAAACGCCGCCGCCGGATTGCTTTTGGCGGTTGCGACGATTCAGCGATACCTTGTCGAAGTCCCCCAGCACCGCATCGTCCGTGGCGAGACCGGTGGGGGCAAGCAGCTTGGAATAGCCCACAAGCCGCCCTTTCTGGCGGGTATAGTCACCGCGCAGGATTGCCTCACCGGCGCCGAGCGGGGCAACGACCTGCCCGCGCATTCCGAAATTGCTGTCTCGCCCTATGTCGCCGCCGGTGGAAACATTGTCGAAATAGTCGCCATTGCGGCGATACTGCACGGCAAGACCCCCGGCAATTCCTCCGCCGAGCCCGCCGCTGACATAAGCCGCACCCGATGCCGTGCCATAGGTTCCCGCGCCAACCTGAAGCTGGGCCTTGAACTCTTCCGTCGGCTTGCGCGTGATGACGTTGATCGTGCCTCCGACAGAATTACGCCCATAAAGCGTACCCTGCGGCCCGCGGAGAACTTCGATCCGTTCCACATCAAGGAAGCTGGAAAAATACCCCAGGGTCCGGCCAAGGTAGACACCATCGAGATGCACGGTGGAACTGGGGTCGGTGCCTGCAAAGGGATCATTGGACCCGACCCCGCGTATGAATATCTGCGCATAGCCGGCAAAGTCGGCAATTTGCAGGTTGGGGGTGTAATCCGTCAGCCCGCGAATGTCGTTTACGCCGCGCTGGTCGAGTTGGCGTGCAGAAAGTGCGGTGATGGCTATCGGGGTATCATTGAGCCGGGATTCCCCCGTGCGCGAGGCTGTAACGACGATTTCCGAGGGCTGCGCCTGACCGTCCTGCGCCCTGGCCTGAACGGAACCGACACTGATGGCAAGAGCGCTGACCACAAGCGCATACGGCCCGATACTGGATGGCATCATCTTCCTCCCTTTTAGGTACCATATCGTACCTTAATTAAATTTATAATTTTATGGTGTCGATTCGAATTTATTACATGAAATATAAATAGGTACTTTTGAGTACACAAATGAATTTTTCATGCAATCGGTGATAACAGGATTTGTTGACCCCCGATCGACGGATCATTATCTGTGCAAAATCAATCTTTAGGAGTCAGGTGATTTGAGCGCGAATTTGGCTGAAGAAAGCCCCCGGCGCAGAGGACGTCGTCGCAGCCAGGAAGCAGAACAAGCGATACTCGATCACGCCATGCTGATCCTGCTCCAGCATGGCTTGCAGGGATTTACCCTGGATCGTGTTGCCGCGGCGGCCTCCGTCAGCAAGGCGACGATTTATCGCCGCTGGCGCTCCAGAGAGGAAGTCGTCCTTGCCGCATTGGGCGCGATCCCTGAAATCAGGGTGGAGATAAAGGGCGATGCGGTGGAGAGCCTGACCGGGTTTATCCAGCAATTCGTCAATCTGGTAAAAAACGCCCCCGGGCAACTGGAGGCCCAGACAAGAATGGTCACGATGCTGCCGTCGCTGGTCGCGCAATGTGCTGACAACCCTGCGCTGATGGAAGCCTTGCATCGCTATATCGAACGAAGAAAGGCCCCGATACGGGAGATACTCGATCATGCCATCGCCAGCGGGGAAATCCTTGCGCCTCAGAATGTTGATCTGCTGATCGATGCGATTATGGGGCCCGTCGTGCTGCGGCTGTTTCTGGGCGGCGGCGATGTCAGCGAAGAAGCAACACGCGAATTAATCCGCCTAGTGGTGAGCGGAGCCAATAGTCACAAATAATATTCCGAAATGCAGCGATCCGGGCGAGAAGCCCGCCCGGATGGGAAGCCCTGCCATCGACGGATAAAAAGACGTTCGCGACATAACCCCATCCATGAGGATCGCCCGTTTCATTGCAACGCCCGCGCCTTTGTGCGGGACAAGGCTATGCGCGCCTTGTCCCGCAAGGCGGTTCAGAACCGATATCGCACAGAACCCAGCACGCTGCGCGGCGTCCCATAGAGGGCTGCGGCTTGCAGGCTGGCGAAATAGGTCTTGTCGAACAGATTGTTGACGTTGACCGAAATCGAGAGATTATCGGTTGCCTCATAACGCGCCATGAGGTTGGCCACGACATAGGCCTCCTGTTTGACCGTCACATCATATCGGCTGAAGTAAATGGAGCTTTTGCCGTTCCAGCTTGCGCCACCGCCCAGCGTGAGAGCGCGGCCTGCGACCGGGAAGCGGTAGGTGCTCCAGAATTTCACCGTATCGGACGGCCTCTCGGTATTAAGGCGGCTGCCGCTTGCATCCTTGGTGCGCTCATGGCTGTAGCTCGCCGTCATGTTCCAGCCCGGCAGGATCTCGCCTGCCAATTCCAGATCGAGGCCCTTTGTGCGTGCGCCCTTGGCGGCGCGATAGGCGCTATTGGTCGTGCCGGGCACTGTGTATCCGACATCGACCACGCCCAGATTATCCCGCTCGACCTGAAACAAGGCGATGCTGCTAGTCAGCTTTCCATCGGCAAAAGCGCCTTTCCAGCCAATCTCATAGTTCCGGCCCACAACAGGGGGCAGCAATTCGCCGTTCCGGTCCTGCGTGCTCTGCGGCTGGAATATGTCGGTGTAGCTCGCGTAGAGACTCTGTTCGCGGGTCAGATCGAGCACGACGCCGGCATAGGGCGTGAACTCGCCCCTGATCCTCTTCGTGGTACGCGTCACCGTTCCCGCGATAAAGGATTCCAGATAATAGCTATAATCATAGTCGGTGACGCGACCGCCCAGAATGACGCTCAGCCCGTCAACGGGACTGAGGCGCGCCGCGGCGTATCCGGCCTTCTGCTTGTAGCGGATATCCATATAGATCGACCGTTCGGTCGGTTCGCCTTCCGGTGTGTTGTTCTTCCAGGTGAAGAAGTTGATGGCATTGGACTGGCCATCCCTGAAGGTCGGGTGAAAGTTCTTGTAATCGTTGTAATTATACCCGGCGATGAAGTCATGCATCCGGCCAAGGAGTTCGAAAGGGCCTCCGAGTGTGACGGTGAGATTATTCTGCTTCTGCGTCGGGAAATAATAGCCCCGGTCGATGGTCGTGCTGCCATCCCGGTTGAGCCGGGACAGCCCGCCGGTGAACAGGTAACTTCCGCTGTGGCCTTCTCGATCGACGTGCATATGCTCGGCGCCGATCTTGAAGGTCCAGCCATGGGGCAGCTTCTGCTCCAGCGCGGCGAAATAGGTATAGGTGTCGCTCTTGTCATGATCCCAATAGGCGCCGCTGCTGGTCGAGCGAGGGAAATCGGTGCGCGTCCCATCGCTGTAGAGCACGGGGACACCCGGCGCTCCATGGGCATCATATTTCTGATAGCTCATCCCGCCGCGCAGCAGCGTGGTGGAGGTCACATCGGCTTCTACGACACCATAGATCAGCCCGCGCTTGTGGCCGTAGAAATCCATGAAGCTGTCGTCGCGCTGCGCCATGCCGACCACACGTGCCCTGATCGCTCCCCCTTTGACCAGCGGACCCGAGATATCGGCTTCACCGCGATAGAGATCCCATGATCCGATACTGCCCTGGACATAAGCTTGAAAATCGCGGGTGGGACGCTTGCGAATGAAGTTGACGACGCCGCCCGGATCACCCGCGCCGGTCATGAGGCCGGTCGCGCCGCGCAGCACCTCGATGCGGTCATATTGGGCCATGTCCTGCACCGTCTGCGGCATCGTCCGGGTGGTGCTGTCGCTCTGGTTCATCACCCCATCATATTGGTAACTGGTGATGGAACCGCCCCGCGAATAGAAAGTGACGCGCTCCCCCCCGCTGAGGCCAAGGGTAATGCCCGGCGTCTGGGCCATGACCTCCGATATGGTAAGGAGTTGCTGGTCGTCCATCCGCTCGCGGGTGATGATGCTGAGCGACTGCGGTGTTTCGCGCGGGGTCAGGCCAAGGCCCGTGGCGGTGCCGCTGGGTGCCTTGGTGGTGTAGGAGCGCGTCCCTTCCGTTGCGGCCCCATCGCTGCTCAGCGCCGCATATCCGGCGTTCCCTCTCCCTGTTTCTCCCTCGATCCGCACCGGACCAAGCTGGATGGCGCCTTCTGCCGTTTGCGGTGCAGGCTCGACCATCACCGTATGATCTCCCATCCAGCGGAAGGTGAGGCCCGTGCCGGCGAGCAGCTGCGAGAGCGCCTGGGCGGGAGGCAGGCTGCCCTTGATACCCCGTGTCGAGCGGCCGCGCGTGTTCGCCGCCTCCGCCGTCACTTCGACGCCGGCCTGCCGCCCGAACAGGATCAGCGCATCGGGCAACGCCTGCGCCGGAATATCGAAGGAACGGGCGCTTGCCGATTGCGCCATTGCTGCCGAGGGCATCGCCGCCGCCATGCCCGCCGTGGTTGCCAGCACCATCGCCATGGCTACCGCGCGGCGGCTTCCATTTCCAAGCCCAGTCTTCAATCGCATTCCGCTATCCCCAAAAAGAGTCCAAGATCGCGGGGTGCGGGCACGTTCTGATAATAGTTCGCATCCGCACGCCCCTATTCCAAGGACTCTCCGAGGCGGACCGATTTTCAGTTTTTTTCCAATTTTCTCGCAGAAAAATTGCAACGCATTGTTTTAAATAGGATTTTATCCACGAATAACGATTAGCCACGGCGTAATCTGCATCACCGTGCCCCCCAGAGGCAGAACGATCGACCGGATCGCCTTGCCCGCATCCCGGGGATTATAAACGCCGTTGACCCTGCGCTGGCCAAGCGCTCCATCCATGAGGATAATCCTGCCGCGATACCAGGGGCGAATCTCGTCGATGACCTCGGCAATGGCGCGGTCGCGCGCATTGACCTCGCCCAGTGCCCAGGACGCGATCAGTTGAGGCGCGACATGATCGATCGCCGCCTTGCCATCCTCCTCGATAGTCACCTGATCCCCGGCCTGAAGATAGACAGGGCGGGCAGCGCGATCCGACTGGTCGACCCGCACGCGACCGTGCTGGACGCCAACCTCGATGGCTCCGCTCAATCGGCGCACGTCAAAGCCGGTGCCGAGAACAGTCGTAGTCACCTCATCGGCATGAACACGAAAAGGTCGCGCCTTGTTGGGCTGCACCTGGAACAGCGCCTGTCCGGCCAGCAACTCGACCCTTCGCTCCCGCTGGCCGTAGCTGACCCGTATGGCGGAGTCTGGCCCAAGCTGGGCGGTTGATCCATCCTCAAGCCGCACCATGCGCAACTCGCTGGTAGCAGTGCGATAATCGGCCCGCAAAGCCAGCATGGCATCAGGGGCAAGCCAGATCGCCAGCGCAAGCGATGCAGCCACCGCCGCAATCCGGCTCTTGCGGATGGGGCGGGCAGGCCGCGCAGCTTCCCGCCGGCTGCGTTCTCGACGCCCCAGCCAGCGCGCGCCGCGAGCGAGCGTTTCCGTTCCCTGCCACTGGTCGGACAGTTCCGGTTCCGCCTCTCCGATCAGATCATAGCTGTGATTGAGGTCCTTCCAGATTTCAGCGTGGCGGCTGTCGCTCTCAATCCATTGGCGGAACCGGGCACGCATCGCCCGGTCGCCGGGCCGTTCGGTCAGCGCCAGCAACCAGTCGGTCGCCTCATTCAGGATATGGTCGGACTCGTCCGTCACCGGCACGGCGCCATCGCGGCCTGCCGCAAGCCGCCGCCTTGCGGGCCATGCTGTCGAACGCTGAAAGGAAAAACGCTCGCCCATGCCCTATAGACGAGTCCGCCCGCCCCGATTTTCAGAATAAATGACATGAAGCTATTTGGTGGCATTGCGGCGGCGATGGCAATGTTTGATTCCATCGGCGACAAGAGTGTGCGCAAGGCCAAGTGAAATGCCCAGCGTCCGGGCAATTTCGGTAAGGGTGTGCCCCCCGAACCTGTGCATTTCGAGGGCGATGCGCGTGCGATCCGGCAGTTCGGCAAGCGCAGCGCGAATGAAGGCCAGTTCGTCGCGGGCAAGCGCCACCTCTTCAGGGGATGGCGCCTCGCTCGCAAGGGTGCCGGCGATGGTTGTCACATCGACGGCATAGCGCTCGGCCTCGGCGCTGGCGCGGCGGGTGTCGTCGATCGCGAGATTGCGGACGATGCGATAGAGATAATGCAATGGCTCCCTGAGCGTCACCGCGCTACATGCATGCTCGAAACGCAGCCATGCGTCCTGCACGACATCCTCGGCCTGGCTTTTGCTGCCGGTGATCACACGCGCATAATCGACCAGCGACGCCCGATGCGACCGGAACAATTCCAACGCTGCGCGCTCCTCTGGCACGGATTTCGACCTTCCCCTTTCCCGACGCACTCGCCAGTTGTCGAAGCGTCCCGGTCGAACCCGGACTACCCCTGCGACCAGTTCGCAATAAGCGAATAGGCGGGAGGACCACATTTGGCAAGTCAGGCCTTTTCCTCTTCGAGGCGCGTCAGCATCGATTTCGCGCCACCGATGACGGCGTGTCGCATCCCCTGTTCCCCGCCCCTGATTAAGGACGGCGCTTTGGAGGCCGCGAAGCCCCGCGCGCCCGGATGTTCATTCAATCCCTGACCTCATGTCCGCATTTCATCGCCCCCTGCGCAAATCCGCGATTTTCGATTCTCGGGGCCTTCACCTGCGTGAAAATCCTTAATCTCCATTAGGAAGTCCTAAGTTCCGTTAGGAAAGGAATTGCTGCGCTGCAAACCAACGCATCCTGACAACGATTCATCGCTCGCCGCTTTTCAGTTCACCTCCATCCTGCCCAAACAGGCGCACGTAAATTCAAGAACGCCTTTGGGGGTCGCATAAATGAAAGCCGGTTTTCGCGCTCTGCTCGCAACAGCCCTGTTTGCGCTCGGTGCCCTGACCGCTTCTCCCTCCATCGCAGGCGTCCTCCAGTGCGCACCGTTCGCGCGCCAGATTTCCGGTATCGAGCTTTATGGCAATGCCGCGACCTGGTGGTCGCAGGCCCAGGGTCAGTATGATCGTGGCCATGAACCGCGGATCGGCGCGGTGCTGACCTTCTCGGCCAGCCGTTCCATGCCCGTCGGCCATGTCGCGACCGTCAGCAAGGTCGTCAGCGACCGCGAAGTCCTGCTGACCCACGCCAACTGGTCCTATCGCGGCGGCATCGAACGCAATGTGCGCGCCATCGACGTATCACCCAATAATGACTGGACCGATGTGCGCGTATGGTATGGCCCGATCGGCGATCTGGGCCTGCGCTCCAACGCCGCTTATGGCTTCATCTATCCCCATGATGGCGGCGAGCCGGCCACCCCGGTTGCTCCCAAACCCCGTCTTCAGCTCGCCCTCGCGAACTGAACTCCCCCCTCCTCTCCCGTCGCGTCAATGGACGGACAGCACGCCTGAGAGGAACAGCGACCACAGGATGATCGCTCCCAGCCACAACAGGAACGCATAAACGCAGCGCCGCTGCATCATCGTGCCCCATCCTGCCTGTACCAGCCGCTGGTTCACATAGCCCGCCGCGAGGAAGCTCAGCGGCCAGAGCATCCCGGCGAGAATCATCACCGGCCATAGCCCGTCGCCCTGCCAGAGCGGCCCGCTATCGAAGAACAGGCCCGTCACCGGCCAGGCAACGGCATAAAGCACCCCGCCCAGCGCGCCCATGCTCAACAATCCGGCAGCGGCCACGACAAGGCAGGCCAGCACGGATTTCTTCATCGCGACCAGCGGATCGACCAGCGTGCGCATCGCCCTGCCTCAGGCATCGAACCGGATCGTCGCGACCAGACCGCCGCCTTCCGCATTGGCGAGGCGCACGGCGCCATCGAAGGTCTGCGCGAGCGTGCGCGCGATCGTCAGGCCGATCCCGGTGCCGGATCGCCCGCCCGGCTGCCCGGCCGCCCCTCGCGTGAACGGCTCGAACATCTCGTCCAGTTCCGCTTCATCGAGGCCGGGGCCGTGATCCCGCACGGAAATGAGGATATGGCCCTCGGCGCGGGTGCAGCCTATCTCCGCGTCTCCGCCATATTTAACCGCATTGTCGACCAGATTGCCGATGCAGCGGGTGAGCGCATTGGGCTTTACCCGCACCATTCCGCCACAGCCTTGCCGGAACCGTACCTTGTGCCCCAGTTCCACCGCATCCTCGGCAATGCTGGTGAGCAGTGAGTCGATGTCGGTCATCGCCCAATCCTCCTGCACCTCGGCGGAACTGGCGAGATCCAGCCCCTCGCGCACCAGCGTCTGCATCGCGCGATGATCCTGCAACAGCTTCTCGCGCAGATCGGGGTCCTGCACCTGCTCCAGCCGCAGGCGCATCCGGGTGAGCGGGGTCTGGAGATCATGGCTGATCGCGGAGAGCAATTGCGTGCGCTCCCGAAAGCCCGCGCGCACGCGGTTCTGCATCAGGTTGAAGGTGGAAAGCGCCGCGCGCACCTCATTGGGGCCTTCCTCCGGCAGCGGCCGGGGATCGAGCGAGATCGAGAAATCCTCCGCCGCCCTTTCCAGCCGCCGCAGCGGCTTGGCGATTTCCCGCGCGACGAGGATGGCGAGCAGCGCGCTCACCAGCATGATGAGAAGAAGGTCGAGCGGACTGAAGGTGCTGTCCGCCGGCATGGAAAGACGCGGCAGGCCCAGCGCGATCGCCTGCCTTTTTCCCTCGGCGTCGGTGAAGCGCACGATCCAGCAATCCGGCCGGGGCGCATCGGCAAAGCCCGCCGCCGCCTGGCGCGGATCGACCTTCTTGTAACGAAAACAGAAACCCGCGGGCACCTGCCCCGCTTCCGGGTGGGAGGCAGGGCCGAGATGGCTGGTGATCATCCGCGCCAGTTCAGGCTCCGGATCACCGATCGCGACGCCCACCGGGGCATAGGCGGCGCCGAGGATCAGACGGTCCGCCAGCATCTGGCTGGTCTTTTCCGGCTCCCGCGCCAGTCGTCCGGCAACGTCCACCGTGCTCGCCACCACGCGTTCGAAGCGGATGCGCTGGAAATCGTTGCGCCGCGCCTGATTGGCGAAGAAGAGCGAGATGATCGAACTGGCGGCGATGCCTACCGCCAGCAGCAGGAAAATACGCCCCGCCATGGTGCGGAACAGGGCCGGGGTACGCCATGCCACCTTCATCGCCCTAGCCCTCCTGCACTACGGGGCAGGCCAGCACATAGCCCTCGCTGCGCACCGTCAGGATGAGGTCCGCCCCGCCCTCGACAACGGAAAGCTTCTGGCGCAGGCGGCTCACCTGAAGATCGATCGAGCGATCATAGGCGACCGTCGCCCGCCTTTCGGGCAGCAGCTCCTCTCGCGAAAGCACTTTATTGGGCTCCTCGACAAAGCGGCAAAGCAGACGAAATTCGGCGGAGGACAGCATCACCAACCCGTCATCCGGCGCGATCAGCCGGCGCTGGACCAGATCGAGGCGCCATGGTCCAAAGCGCACCAGCCGCTTCTGCGCGCCGGTCGAAACGGCGGGCGTACCACCGCCCACCCGCCGCAACAGGTTCCGCACCCGCGCCATCAGTTCGCGCGGTTCGAAAGGCTTGGTAAGATAATCGTCGGCCCCCAGTTCCAGCCCGAGCACACGGTCGATCGCCGTTCCGCGCGCCGTCACCATGATGACCGGCGTGGCTATCCCGCGCGCGCGCAGATCGCGGCAGAGCGCAAGGCCGTCGCCATCGGGCAGGTTGAGATCGAGGACGATCAGGTCCACATCCTCGACAGCGCATATCCGGTTGAGGCCGCCGATATCGGATGCCGCGAGCAGCCGATAATGATCCTGCGCCAGTTGCCGGACGATAAGGTCGCGAATGTCCTCGTCATCCTCGACAACAAGGACCGTCTTGTGCTCCCGCGTCGCATCGCCTGCCTCTCGGCCGCCCCCGCTATCTGTCACACCACCGTCATTCATCCCATATGACTAGCGCCCGGATACGCATAAGTCTGCCCCGCCGGGCGAGCGAGGATATGCTTTGATACAAAATGATACGATATTCGCCGGGCCTTTTCCTTATGAGGAGGGTCGGCCGGAAAAGGGAACTTCCGGCCGGGGGGAAAAGCGCTTCCCCGCAAAAAGGCCCCTTGAACCGATGCAGATGAGGACCAGCATGATGCGCGTATCCGGCGGGATACAGCCTGCCTACCCCGCCTTGCCTCTGGCGAATGGCCTCCTTGCGCCTGATCCCTCCTCCCTTCGAAGCCGGAACCCCTTCTTCATGTCTGAACGCCCCCTTCCCCGCGCCCGCCTGCTGTTCGGCGCGACGCTGGCCGCCTGTTCGCTGATGCTGGCCGGATGCGGCGAGAAGAAGGAGAAGAAATTCGGCCCGGTCGAGGTCGGCGTGGTGACGCTCAGCACCGGCCCCGTCACGGTTTCCACCGAATTGCCGGGCCGCACCGCCTCCACCATGATTTCGGAAGTGCGCCCTCAGGTCGCGGGCATCATCCAGAAACGCCTGTTCGAGGAAGGCTCCTATGTGCAGGCGGGCCAGCCGCTCTACCAGATCGACCCCTCGCTCTATCTCGCCGCCCAGAATGAGGCGAGCGCCACGCTCGCCAGCGCGCAGGCCACTTTGGCGGCGGCGCGGGCCAAGGCAGGGCGCTATCGCGCGCTCTCCGACACAGAAGCGGTCAGCCGGCAGGATAATGACGATGTGATCGCCGCCGCGCGGCAGGCCGACGCCGCCGTCGGGCAAGCGCGCGCGCAGCTGGAAACGGCCAATGTCAACCTGCGCTTCACCAAGGTCTATGCGCCGATCAGCGGCCGCATCGGCCGGTCGCTGGTGACGCCGGGCGCGCTCGTCACCGCCAACCAGACGACCGCCCTCACCACGATCCAGCAGCTCGATCCCATCTATGTCGACATCACCCAGTCGAGCAGCAAGCTGCTGCAACTGCGCCGCGCGCTTGCCAGCGGACAAGTGCTGCCCGCCAGCGCGACGATCCGGCTGAAGCTCGATGACGGCAGCGATTATCCGCAGAGCGGCACGATCGAATTCACCGAGCCGATCGTCGACCAGAACAGCGGCACCGTCACGCTGCGCGCCCGCTTCCCGAACCCCGAGGGGCTGCTGATGCCGGGCATGTTCGTGCGCGTGGTCGCGCCGGAATCGATCGTGCCCAATGCCATCCTCGCCCCGCAGCAGGGCATAAGCCGCGACGCCAAGGGCGCGGCGACCGCGCTCATCGTGACGAAAGACAACAAGGTCGAGCGGCGCACCATCACCGCTGATCGCGCGATCGGCGACAAATGGCTGGTGAGCGCAGGGCTGAAGGCCGGTGATCGCATCATCGTCGAAGGGCTGAACAAGGTTTCGGTCGGCGACACGGTCAAGCCCGTGCCCATGAACTCCGGCAAATAGGCGCGAACGGACATGCTCAGCCGCTTCTTCATCGAACGCCCGATCTTCGCCTGGGTCATCGCCATCGGCATCATGCTGGGCGGGATCGCCGCGATCTTCAGCCTGCCGATCGCGCAATATCCGAACATCGCCCCGCCCTCCGTCCGCATCAGCGCCAATTATCCCGGCGCCTCGGCAGAGGCGATCGAGACCAGCGTGACGCAGGTGCTGGAGCAACAGCTCACCGGGCTGGACGGGCTGCTCTATTTCTCGTCCTCGTCCAGTTCCAGTGGCCGCGCCCGCATTACCGTGACATTCGAAAAAGGCACGGACCCCGACACCGCGCAGGTCCAGACCCAGAACAAGGTGCAGCAAGCGCTGCGCCGCCTGCCCTCCGCCGTGCAGCAGCAGGGCCTGACGGTCGAAAAGACGCAGGAAGACTTCCTGATGGTCGTCGCGCTTTACGACAAGACCGGACGGTCGAGCCGCAGCGACATTTCCGACTATCTCATCAATAATTTCCAGGACCCGGTCTCCCGTCTGGAAGGCGTGGGGTCGATCAACGTGTTCGGCGCGCAATATGCGATGCGGGTGTGGATGGACCCCTATAAGATGGCCGCCGTCCAGTTGATGCCGTCCGATATCGAAAGCGCGATCGAGGCGCAGAATATAGAGGTTTCCGCCGGGCAGATCGGCGATGCGCCCTCGCCCGCCGGGCAGCAGATCAACGCGACCGTCACCGCCCGTTCCCGCCTCGAAACGCCCGAACAGTTCCGCAAGATCATCGTCAAGACGCAGAGCGACGGATCGATCGTCCACCTCTCCGACGTCGCGCGCGTGGAGATGGGCAGCGAAAGCTACAGCAACAGCTCCTTCCTCAACGGCCAGTCCGCATCGGGCATCGCGGTCATGATGTCTCCGGGCGCCGACGCGCTCAAGACCGCCGAGCTGGTCAAGGCGCGGGTGCAGGAATTGTCGCATAATCTGCCCGAAGGCTATGCGATCCAGTATATGCGCGACACCACGCCCTTCATCCAGCTTTCGGTGGAGGAAGTGGTCAAGACGCTGATCGAGGCGGTGATCCTCGTCATCATCGTGATGTTCGTCTTTCTGCAAAGCTGGCGCGCGACGCTGATCCCCGCGATCGCCGTGCCGGTGGTGCTGCTCGGCACCTTCGGCGTGCTGGAGGTGATGGATTATTCGATCAACACGCTGACGCTCTTCGGCATGGTCCTTTCCATCGGCCTGCTCGTCGACGACGCGATCGTCGTGGTGGAGAATGTCGAGCGCATCATGGAGGAGGAAGGCCTTTCGCCCCATGACGCGACCGTCAAGTCGATGGGAGAGATCAACAGCGCGCTGATCGGCATTGCGCTGGTGCTGTCCGCCGTGATGCTGCCCATGGCCTTTTTCGGCGGTTCCACAGGCGTCATCTACCGCCAGTTCTCGGTGACGATCATCTCGTCCATGCTGCTGTCGGTCGTGGTCGCCCTCATCCTTTCGCCCGCGCTTTGCGCCACCTTGCTGCGCCCGCGCAAGGACGACGCGCATGAAGGCAATGGCGTGCTGGCGCGCTTCAACCGCTGGTTCAACCGGCTCAACAATCGCTATGCCGATCATGTGGGCACGGTGATTTCCCGGCGCAAGCTGTTCTGGGGCAGCTTCGTCGTGCTGCTGCTGATCGTCGGCGGGCTGTTCCTGCGCCTGCCCACCAGCTTCCTGCCGGTCGAGGATCAGGGCCAGATCATGGTGCAATATACGCTGCCGCCCGGCACCACCATGCCGCGCACGGAAGCGGTCGCCGACAAGGTGAAGGATTATTTCCTGAACGACGAAAGCGACAATATCGATTTCGTGATGACGGTCGTCGGCTTCAGCTTCGCCGGGTCCGGGCAGAATACCGGGCAGGGCTATATCAACCTCAAGCCCTGGGCGGATCGCCATGGCCATGAAAACAGTTCGATCGCCATCGCCGAGCGCGCCCGCAAGCAGCTTTCCGCCATTCGCGACGCCAATGTCTTTGCGACGACGCCCCCCGCCATTCAGGGCCTCGGCCAGACCAACGGCTTTTCCTTCGAGCTGCTCAACAGCGGCGGCCTCAGCCGCGAGCGCTTTCTGGAACTCTATAATCAGTTGATGAAAGCCGCGATGAACGACCCGATGCTCACCGCCATACGCGCAGGCAGCCTTGACGATACCCCGCAGCTCAAGATCGATATCGATTCCGAAAAGCTCGCGGTGCTCGGCCTGACGCAGGCCGATGCGGACAATGTGATCAGTTCGGCCTGGGGGTCCTCCTATGTCAATGATTTCATCGATCGCGGCCGCGTGAAGCGCGTCTATATTCAGGGCGATGCGCCCTATCGCGCCCTGCCGCAGGATATGGAGGGCTGGCAGGTGCGCAACCGCACCACCGGCGCCATGGTGCCCTTTTCCACCTTCGCCACGACCCGCTGGGAATTGGGGCCGAGCACGCTCAACCGCTTCAACGGGCTGTCCTCCTATGAGGTGCAGGGGCAAGCCGCATCGGGCGTCAGCTCCGGCGCGGCTATGGCCCGCATGGTCGAGTTGCAGCAACAACTGCCCCCCGGCACCAGCTATGCGTGGAGCGGCCTTTCCTATCAGGAACAGAGCAGCAGCGGACAGGCGCCCCTGCTCTACGGCATTTCCGTGCTCGTCGTTTTCCTCTGCCTTGCCGCGCTATATGAAAGCTGGTCGATCCCGTTCGCGGTGCTGCTGGTCATCCCCGTCGGCGTGTTCGGCGCGGTGCTGGCGGTGACGCTGCGCGGCCTCGACAATAATATCTTCTTTCAGGTCGGGCTGCTCACCACCATGGGGCTGGCGGCGAAGAACGCGATCCTGATCGTGGAGTTCGCCGATCAGGCCCGCCGGTCCGGCAAGAGCGTGCTGGATGCCGCGATCGAGGCGTCGCGCCTGCGCTTCCGCCCGATCCTGATGACCTCGCTCGCCTTCGTCGCGGGGGCGATCCCGCTCGCCATCGCCAGCGGCGCGGGCGCGCAGAGCCGCGTCGCCATCGGCACGGCGGTGGTCGGCGGCATGATCGCGGCGACCGCACTCGCGATCTTCTATGTCCCGCTCTTCTTCTATTCGATCAACCGATTGTTTTCGCGTGGGAAAAACAAGCCGGAAGCCCCGCAGCAGGAGGGGACGGCATGATGAAGCGCGCGCTCCTTGCCCTGCCGCTGCTGGCGCTCGCCGCCTGCAACATGGCGCCCCGCTATGAACGCCCGCAAACCCCAGTGCCGCAGCAATGGCCGCAGGGCACAGCCTATCCCGCGCCCGGGGCTGATGGCAAGGCCGGCCTGCCCTGGGCCGAACTGGTCAGCGATCCAAAGCTCGGGACGCTGATCGGCCGCGCGCTGGAGGCCAATCGCGACCTGCGCGCCACCATGGCGAGCGTGGTGGCGGCACGGGCGCAATATCGCGTCCAGCGCTCCGCCCTGCTCCCCACGCTCAACGCCGACGCGTCGGGCACCGCCGCGCGCGCCAATGGCCGCAACAGCGAGAGCTACGCCGCCGAACTCGGCATCAGCGCCTTTGAGGTCGACCTGTTTGGGCGCGTGCGCAATGAAAGCCGCTCCGCGCTGGAAAACTGGCTGGCGACGCAGGAAGGCGCGCGCGCGGCGCGGATCAGCCTCGTCGCCGAAACCGCCGATGCCTATGCGACACTAGCCGCCGACCAGCAGCGGCTGGAGCTTGCCAGAAGCACCGTGGCCAGTGCGGAGCGATCGCTGCAACTGACGCAGGCACTCAACAAAGCGGGCCTCGCCAGCGCGCTCGACGTCCAGCAGGCGCAAACCATCGTGCAGCAGGCGCGGTCCGACATCGCCTCCACCAGCACGCAGGTGGCGCAGGATCGCAACGCGCTGGAACTGCTCACCGCAGGGCCGGTCGAGGACACGCTGCTGCCCGCCTCGCTGGAGGAAGTGGCCTCAGGCATCGGCACGCCCCCGGCAGGGCTGTCTTCCGCCGTGCTGCTCGATCGCCCGGACGTGTTGCAGGCCGAGCATCTGCTGAAAGCCGCCAATGCCGATATCGGCGCGGCCCGCGCGGCGCTCTTCCCGACGATCAGCCTGACGGCGGCGCTGGGTGTCGCGAGTTCAGCGCTCTCCGCGCTGTTCGATCATGGCAGCTTCACCGCCTCCGCCACGCCCTCGGCCCGCTATTCGATCTTCGGCGGCGACAAAAGCGCCAATCTCGACGCCAGCAAGGCGCAGCGCGATCGCGCGCTGGCGGACTATGAATATGCGATCCAGACCGCGTTTCGAGAGGTCGCCGATGCCCTCGCCCGCGCCGGGACGATCGGCGACCAGCAAACCGCCCAGCGCGAGCTGGTTGCGGCGAGCCGCAAATATCACGCCCTTGCCGAGCAGCGCTATCGCGGCGGCGTATCCAGCTATCAGGAGGCGCTCGACGCCCAGCGCACGCTTTATTCGGTGCAGCAAAGCGCGATCGCGACGGATCTCGCCGCGATCAGCAACCGCATCACGCTCTACCGGGTGATCGGCGCGGACTTCTGATCCGCGCCTTCACGATTATGGGGCCGCCTGATCCAGCGCCTGTTCCAGATCGGCGAGAATATCGTCGATATGTTCCAGGCCGATAGAGAGCCTCACATAGCCCGGCGACACGCCAGCCGCGGCTTGCTCTTCGGCCGACAACTGCGAATGGGTGGTAGAGGCCGGATGGATGGCGAGGCTGCGCGCATCGCCGATATTGGCGACATGATAGAGCAGCTTGAGGCCATCGATGAAACGGCGTCCCGCCTCCAGCCCGCCCTGCAACTCAAAGCCGAGCAACCCGCCCAGCCCGCCGGTCAGCACCTTGTCCGCCCGTGCGCGCTCCGCGCCCTGTTGGCGTGAGGGGTGGATCACGCGGCTAACGTCCGCCCGCGCGGAGAGATAGTCCGCCACCTGTAGCGCATTGTCGCAATGGCGCGGCATGCGGAGCGCCAGCGTCTCTATGCCCTGCAATATCTGGAACGCGTTGAACGGGGAAAGCGCGGCCCCCAGATCCCGCAGCAATATGGTGCGGGCCCGCAATATATAGGCGATGGGGCCGAGCGGTTTGGCCGCCTCCGCCCAGACCGCGCCATGATAGCTGGGATCGGGCGTGTTGAGCAGCGGCTGGCGGTCGGGGAAGGCCGACCAGTCGAAAGTGCCGCCATCGACGATCAATCCGCCGATAGAGGTGCCGTGGCCACCCAGATATTTGGTCGCCGAATAGACGACGATCGCCGCGCCCTGCTCCAGCGGACGGGCGATCAGGGGCGCTGCGGTATTATCGACGATCAACGGAATGCCGAGGGCGCGCCCGGAAGCGGCGATCTCCGCCATCGGGCAGACGACCAGCTTGGGATTGGGTAGCGTCTCGACATACCAGGCGCGGGTGCGCTCGTCGCTGGCGCGGGCGAAGGCATCCGCATCGGAAGGATCCACGAAGCGAACCTCGATGCCCATGTCATGCAGCGTATGGGCGAAAAGATTATAGGTGCCGCCGTAAAGGTCCGTGCCGCTGACGATATTATCGCCCGCGCGCGCCAGATTCTGCACCGCATAGGCGGATGCCGCCTGCCCGGAGGCAACCGCCAGCGCCGCCGCCCCGCCTTCCAGCGCGGCGATCCGTTCTTCGAGGATCGCCGTCGTCGGATTGCCGATGCGGGTATAGATATTGCCCAGCTCCTCCAGCGCGAAGAGGCGCGCGGCGTGGCCGCTGTCCTGAAACTGATAGGATGTGGTCTGGAAAATCGGCGGCGCGACCGATCCCGTCGCCGGGTCCGCGCGCCAGCCCGCATGAAGCGCCAATGTTTCGGGGTGCAACCTGCGTTCACTAGCCATGAATGATCCTCCTTGTCGTTCCGGCAAGGAGTTCAACACCGGTTGGGCAGGGATTGCAATGGACAGGATGTCAGGGAGCGGACTTTGCCGGTACGGTGGGAGGGGTACGACGCGCGGTCAGTATCTTGACCGGCGCGGCGAGCATCTGGCCCTGCATGCCGTTATCGGCGCCGAGCGTCGGCGATATCGGCGCGCGCATGATCTTCAACACCACGTCCATGCCCTCCACCACATGGCCGAAGGCGGCAAAACCCGCATTGTCGCCGGGCTTTTCGGGATGGGCGTCAAGGCTGGACATATCGCCAACCGTGATGAAGAAATCCGTCCGCGCAGACCCCTGCTCCCCCCGCGCTATGGAAAGCGTGCCGGTCTGGTGGGACAGCCCCGTCTGCGTCGTCGGTTCATGGGCGATCGGGGGGAAGAATTTCTGCCCTGGCTTCAGCACGGTGATGCCGCCCTGCACCAGACCGAAATCCGCCGCCATGTTGATCGCGCGATAAAAGGTCGCGCCGTCATAAAGCTTCGCATCGACATAACGCAGGAAATTGGCCGTGGTGATCGGCGCGCGTTCCTTTTCCAGTTCCAGCACGATCGGCCCTTCGGCGGTCTGGAGCGTGACGAGAACGGTTGCAGGTCGGGGCTGCGCGGGCGCGGCAGGCTCGGAAGCGGCCGGTGCCTGCGGCCTCACGGGGGCGCCTGCCTCCTGCTGCGCAAGGGCGGGAACCGCGAGACCGGCGAGCAGCGCCGCCGCAGCCAAGGGGACGATCTTTCTCATTCCATCCCTATATTGACGAGATTGGGCTGGTCGGGCTGCACGCCGGGGCGGCGCAGCGCGATGAAGATTTCCCACACCGCAAGGAACAGCGCGGCGATGACCGGCCCGATGATGAAGCCCGACAGGCCGAAAAGCTCCAGCCCGCCCAGCGTCGAGATCAGCACCACATAGTCGGGCATGCGGGTGTCGCGACCCACGAGGATCGGGCGCAGCACATTATCCACCATGCCGATCACGATAAGGCCGCAGAAAACGAGGATGCCGCCCTTGATCACGGCCCCGGTCGCGAACAGATAGATGGCGACCGGCACCCAGACGAGGCCGGTGCCGACGGCGGGCAGCAGCGAGAAAAAGGCCATGGACACGCCCCACAGCACCGCTCCGCCAATACCCAGCCCCCAGAAGATCAGGCCGCCAAGCCCGCCTTGCACGACAGCGACGATCATATTGCCCTTGATCGTCGCCCGGACCACCGCGATGAATTTCAGCGCCAGCGCCCGACGCTGCACCGAATGCAGCGGGATCGCATCGACCACCAGCGCGGAGATATAAGGCCCGTCACGCAACAGGAAGAAGGTGAGATAGAGCATCACGCCGAGCGAGACGAAGAAGGAAAAGGCCTGCTGGCCGATATTGAGCGCCTGCGCCGCCAGCGTCTCGAAGCTCGCCGCCAGCCCGTTGCCGATCTTGTCGCGGATCGCCTCGATATTGGTGAGGCCCAGCTTGTCGAGCTGCTGCGTCGCCCAGCCGGGCAGCGCATCCTGCACCTGGTTGAAATAGGCGACGATATCGATCTGGCCGGACCGGATGCCGCCATAAAGCGTGGTCGCCTCCTGAAGCAGCAAGCCGCCCAGGAGGATCATCGGGATGATGACGACCGCGATCAGGGTCAGCAGGGTGACGGCAGCCGCGAGGCTCCGATGGCCGGGCCATTTGCGCACCAGCGCGCGCTGCATCGGCGCGAACAATATCGCCACCGCCACGCCCCAGAGGATCGCATTGTAGAAGGATAGCACCAGCCAGATGAACGCGATCGTCGCGGCTCCGACGAGCAGCAGGAACATCCTGTTTTCGAGGCGCGCTTGCTCCATGGCCTGCCCTTAAAGCTTGGGTCCGATGCGGCGATAGGCCCCATCGAGATAGATGAGCGGATCGACCGTATCGGCAAGGCGCACGGAAAGCACATCGCCGATGAAGATGTCATGCGACCCATAGGAAATACGTTGCCGCTGATGGCAGGAAATCACCGCCTGCGCATCGGCCGCATAAGGCAGGCCGTGCTCGTCCGTCTCCCAGCGCCCGACGGCGAAACGCTCATCGCCCTTGGCGCCACCGCCGCAGCAGCGCGCGACATCCTCCTGATCCACGCCGAGAATATTGAGGCAGAAATTCGCGCCTGCCTCCAATATGCGGTGGGAGGAAACCGTGCGGTTGACGCAGATCAGCATCGATGGCGGGTCCATGCTGAGCGGGGTAACGGCCGTCGCGGCCATCGCATAGCGGCCACCGGCGTCATCCATGGTGGTGATGATGACGACCGACTGGGCAAATCCACGCATCGCGCCCTTCAGCCTGGCCGCCAGATCACCCGCGTCCGCCACCGATTCCATCGTCATCTTTTGCCCCTTCGCACATCTCTGCACCAACTGATGGTGAAGGCGAAGGTTGCAGTCAATGACGATCGTCGCAGACAGAACGCCATATGTCGGAATTGCAGCCGTTCATGGGGATATATGCCCGGCGAAAGGGCGCTTATGGCGGGTAAGGGGTAAAGTTTACAAACCAACGCGCGGAGTGACGGATCTCGGGTAGTGAGCGAACCTCGCACCTCCGTTCGGGCTGGGCTTGTCGATGCCCTGTCCTTCCTTGCTCCTTCCTTGCCCGAAGAGAAAGACAGCCGCTGGGCTGCGCCCGCCTTCGGGTCGACAAGCTCAAGGCGAACGGGTTTTTACCGTTCGACTCATGGCAGGAAATAACCGCACCCGTCATTGGATTGCAAAATGCATGGTCCCCAAAAGAAAAAGCCGGAGACGCTCTCGCGCCCCCGGCCTTTTTCTTAAGCTGGATCAGCCTGGGCTTAGAAGTCCATGCCGCCCATGCCGCCCATGCCACCGGGCATTGCGGGCATGGCGGCCTTGTCTTCCGGCAGCTCCGCAATGGTGGCTTCGGTGGTGATCAGCAGACCAGCAACCGAGGCAGCGTTCTGGAGCGCGGTGCGCACGACCTTGGTCGGGTCGATGACGCCGGCGGCGACCAGGTTCTCATAGGTGTCGGTCGACGCGTTGAAGCCGAACGAGGTGTCGGTCTGGTCGAGCAGCTTGCCCGAAACGACCGCGCCATCGTGGCCGGCGTTGCTGGCGATCTGGCGAACCAGAGCGGTCAGCGACTTGCGCACGATGTCGATACCACGGGTCTGGTCTTCGTTCGCGCCGGTCAGGCCGTCGATCGCCTTGGTCGCGTAGAGCAGCGCCGTGCCGCCACCGGGGACGATGCCTTCTTCAACGGCAGCGCGGGTCGCGTGCAGCGCGTCGTCGACGCGATCCTTGCGCTCCTTCACCTCGACCTCGGTCGCACCGCCGACCTTGATCACGGCAACGCCGCCAGCCAGCTTCGCGAGACGCTCCTGGAGCTTTTCGCGGTCATAGTCGCTGGTGGTGATTTCGATCTGCTTGCGGATCGCTTCCACGCGGCCCTTGATCGCGTCGGCATCACCGGCGCCATCGACGATGGTGGTGTTGTCCTTGTCGATCGTGACGCGCTTGGCGGTGCCGAGCATGCCGATGGTGACGTTTTCCAGCTTGATGCCGAGGTCTTCGGAGATCAGCTCACCCTTGGTCAGGATCGCGATATCTTCCAGCATCGCCTTGCGACGATCGCCGAAGCCGGGAGCCTTGACCGCAGCAACCTTCAGGCCGCCACGCAGCTTGTTGACGACGAGGGTCGCGAGCGCTTCGCCTTCAATGTCTTCCGCGATGATGAGAAGCGGACGACCCGACTGCACGACCGCTTCGAGGATCGGCAGGATCGACTGAAGGTTCGACAGCTTCTTCTCGTGGATCAGGATGTAGGGGTCAGCCAGTTCGACCTGCATCTTTTCCGGGTTGGTGATGAAGTAGGGCGAGAGATAGCCACGGTCGAACTGCATGCCTTCCACGACGTCCAGCTCGAATTCGAGGCCCTTGGCTTCCTCGACGGTGATGACGCCTTCCTTGCCGACCTTTTCCATGGCTTCGGCGATCTTCTCGCCGACTTCCTTGTCGCCATTGGCGGAGATGATGCCGACCTGCGCGACTTCGTTGGAACCGGCAACCGGCTTGGAGCGCGACTTGATGTCCTCAACGACCTTGGCGACCGCGAGATCGATGCCGCGCTTCAGGTCCATCGGGTTCATGCCGGCGGCAACCGACTTCATGCCTTCGCGCACGATCGCCTGGGCGAGAACGGTCGCGGTGGTGGTGCCGTCACCAGCGATGTCGTTGGTCTTCGAAGCGACTTCGCGGACCATCTGGGCGCCCATATTCTCGAACTTGTCCTTCAGTTCGATTTCCTTGGCGACCGAAACACCGTCCTTGGTGATGCGGGGCGCGCCGAAGCTCTTGTCGATGACGACATTGCGGCCCTTCGGGCCAAGCGTCACCTTCACCGCGTCGGCGAGGATGTCGACGCCGCGCAGAATGCGCTCACGGGCGTCGCGGGAAAATTTCACTTCTTTTGCAGCCATGGTATCTACCTCTGCTTCTGGAACTGTTTAACTCTGGAAATCGGATCGGAACGCGGGATTAGCCGACGATGCCGAGGATATCCGATTCCTTCATGATCAGCAGGTCTTCACCGTCGACCTTGACCTCGGTGCCGGACCATTTGCCGAACAGCACGCGATCGCCAGCCTTCACGTCCAGCGGCGTCACCTTGCCGTCTTCGCTCTTCGCGCCGGAACCGACGGAGACGATCTCGCCTTCCTGCGGCTTTTCCTTGGCGCTGTCGGGGATGATGATCCCGCCAGCGGTCTTTTCCTCGGCCTCTACGCGGCGAACGAGGACACGGTCATGCAAAGGACGAAATCCCATAAATGTGCCTTTCCCTTTCAAACGGAGAAAATCCTGCCCACCGGCTGTTTCGGCAGCATGCCGACCCCCTGCCCGTGATGGAATCTTCTCCAGACAAACTATCCTTAGCACTCCCGCCAGGAGAGTGCCAGCGGGGTGCATATGGGGCATGGTCGAAGGGGATCAAGGGGGAGCATGAAGAAATTTTTGCATACCCTTCCCCCCTTGCGATGAGCCGCCTCTCCCTTTAGCCCTGTTGAGCTTTATCCCGCCCGAAAGGTCCCGCATGGCGTTTGTGAAAGCGATCTGGCGTTTCATCATGGCAGTGAAGGACTTTCTCGTCCTCTGCTTCCTGCTGCTGTTCTTCGGCACGCTCTATGCGATGCTCAGCCTGTCGGGCGGAGAGCGTCCGGCAAAACCCTCCGAAGGGGCGTTGCTTGTCGATCTCGACGGCTATCTGGTGGAACAGCCGAGCAAGGCCAGCCCGACCTCGCTGCTGATCGGCGGGCAGGCGCCGGTGCGCGAATATCGCCTGCGCGATGTGGTGATGGCGCTGGACGCGGCGCGCACCGACCCGAAGGTGAAGGCGGTCGTGCTCAATCTCGATGGCTTCATGGGCGGCGGGCAGGTCGCGATCACCCGCGTCGGCAAGGCGCTCGACGCGGTGCGCGCGGCGAAGAAGCCGGTGCTCGCCTATGCCACCGCCTATGAGGATGACGGCTATCAGCTCGCCGCCCATGCGAATGAGGTCTGGCTCAATCCGCTGGGCGGCGTGGCGCTGCTGGGACCGGGCGGATCGCAGCTCTATTACAAGGGCCTGATCGACAAGCTGGGCGTTACCACGCATATTTTCCGCGTCGGCACCTATAAGAGCGCGGTCGAGCCATTCCTGCGCAGCGACCAGTCGCCCGAGGCGCGCGAGGCCGCTCAGGCGCTCGCCGACCATCTGTGGCAGAACTGGACGGCCGATGTCAGCCGGGCGCGTCCCGCCGCGCAGATCATCTCCTATAGCCGCAATCCGGTGGCCGCCGTCGAAGCAACCAGGGGCGACCTGGGCCAGTCCGCCATCGCGGCGAAGCTGGTCGACAAGCTGGGCGACGAACTCGATTTCGAGGATCGCGTGGCAAAGATCGCGGGCGAAAACAGCGCCAGCGAAGGCCCCTCCTTCGCCGCGATCGCGCTCGATGACTATATTCGCGCCAAGCGCCCCGCCAACAAGGGGCAGATCGGCGTGCTGACGGTCGCGGGGGAAATCGTCGATGGTGAGGCAGGCCCCGGCACGGCGGGCGGCGACAGCATCGCGACCCAGCTTTATGACGCGCTCGACACGCAGAATCTCAAGGCGCTGGTACTGCGGGTGGATTCCCCCGGCGGGTCGGTGCTGGCGTCCGAGCGCATCCGCAAGGCGCTGGTCGATGCCCGCTCACAGGGGATACCCATCGTCGTCTCCATGGGCAATGTCGCGGCGAGCGGCGGTTACTGGATTTCCACCGCCTCCGATCGCATCTATGCCGAGCCGTCCACCATCACCGGCTCCATCGGCGTGTTCGGCATCCTGCCGAGCTTCGAGGGGATGCTCGCCAAGATCGGCGTGACGGCGGACGGCATCCGCACCACGCCGCTGTCGGGGGAACCCGATGTGATGCGCGGCCTCAGTCCCGCTTTCCAGCAGGTCACGCAACTGGGCGTGGAGGATGCCTATCGCCGCTTCCTCACGCTGGTCGCCGCCGCCCGCAAGACCACGCCGGACAAGATCGACGCGATCGCCCAAGGCCGGGTGTGGGATGGTGGCACCGCGCGCCAGATCGGGCTGATCGACGGCTATGGCGGCATGGAAGAGGCCTTTGCCGAGGCGGCCCGGCTGGCGAAGCTCGATCCCGCGTCCGCGCGGCCCTATTATATCGAACCCAAGGTCGACACGATCACCCAGTTGATCGACGACTGGCTGGAAAAGCGGACGGCGCGCGCATCCTCGGCGCTGGCCGGGAAAGACCTGCTCGGGCGGCAGGGGGAACGGCAGCAGCAGTTGCTCGATCGCGCGCTGCATGATGCAGCCCTGCTGACCCGCAGCGCCTCCATGCAGGCCGCCTGCCTGAGCTGCGCCGCTTATGCGCCTTCGGGCGCGCGGCTGGACAGCCGAAGGGACAGCGGCCTCGTTGACGCTCTGCGCCTGCTGCTTTTCGGCTAATCGTCCTGCCTGCTCTTATAGGCGGGCAGGCCCCACCCCTTCGTCATCGCCAGCGCTCGCAGGATGAACCCCGCAAGCGCCGCGACCAGCCCTGCGACCTCCGCGCCGATGCCTGCCCGCAACAGCAACGGATAAAGTCCCGCCGCCAGCGCCGCCGCCGTCACATAGATTTCCGGGCGGATGAGGATCGAAGGCTGCCCGGCGAGCAGATCGCGGATCACGCCTCCGACGCAGGTGGTCAATATGCCCATTAGCGACGCGATCACCGGATCGATGCCATAGCTCATCGCCTTGGCGGTGCCGAACACCGAATAGGCGGCCAGCCCCACCGCATCGAGCCAGTCGATCGCGCGCGGGCTGATCCAGTGCGAAGGCAGGAGCCAGACCAGCACGGCCGCCACGCAACAGACGATGGCAATGGCCGGATCATGCACCCAGAACACGGGCGCGCCGATCAGCAGGTCGCGCACCGTCCCTCCCCCGACGCCGGTGGCGAGCGCGAAGAAGATGAAAGTCACCAGCGTCAGCCGCAACTGCGCGGCGACCAACGCCCCGGACGCCGCAAAGACCGCCGCGCCGATGATATGCAGCGCCGCGAGCAGGGAATCGATCGGAACGGGGATATCCGGCGTGGCCATGAAAGCGGCCTAGCCGCTGAAGCGGCCCGGGGGCAATGAAATTGCGCGGCGATACAGCCCATTACCCGCCCCCTTCTCGCCGCCATTTATCTTCTTTTAAATTCATATTTATATGATATTATAAAAATATGAATTATATATCCTCACGCCTATGAGCAATACCGCCGATTTGCTGGCCGAACGGGCGCCCGTGGCAGCCGCTTTTCTCAAGGGGCTGGCCAATCCGCATCGCCTGCTGATCCTGTGCCGGTTGGTAGAGGGGGAACAATGCGTCTCCTCGCTGATCGAGGCGACCGGCATCCCCCCTACTTCGATGTCGCAACATCTGGCGAAATTGAAGGAGGAAGGGATCGTGAGCGTCCGGCGCGACCATCGCACCCTTTGGTATGCGATCGACCATCCCGCGACGCTGGAGTTGATGACGATACTTCACCGCCATTTCTGTACGAAGGAGGCATCATGACGATCAGGACCATAAATGCCCATCAGGCCCGGCAATGGCTCGCGGAAGGCGAGGCGGTGTTGATCGACGTGCGCGAACCGGACGAATATCGGGCCGCCCATATTCCCTACGCCCTGTCGCTGCCCCTCGGCACCCTACCGGCGGCGCTGGATGGCGCACCCCTTCCCGCCAACGCCCGGATCATCACCCAATGCCTCAAGGGAGGGCGAGGCGCACAGGCCTGCGCCACCCTCTCCGGCCATGGCATCGCCAATGACATCTACAATCTGGAAGGCGGCATCACCGCCTGGACCGAGGCCGGCCTGCCTGTCGTTCGCGCGGGATCAGGGGGCGTCTCGATCTTCCGGCAGGTGCAGATGATCGTCGGCCTGCTGGTGCTGGCGGCAGTGCTGGCGGGCATGTCCGGCTTTCCCGCTGGCATCTATATCGCTGGCTTTTTCGGCCTGATGCTCGCCATTGCGGGATTCAGCGGCTGGTGCGGGATGGCTCTGCTGCTCCAGCGCATGCCCTGGAATCGCTGACCCGTTCCAGCCCCGATCAAGCCCCGCCATAAAAAAGCGCGCCGCATCCTCTTCGAGGCGGCGCGCCTTTCTCTCCCTTGCGGGAGAGGTATCACATATGGATCGGCTTGCCCCGCACGGCCATCGCGGCTTCCTTCACCGCTTCGCTGTGCGTCGGGTGAGCGTGGCAGGTATAGGCGATATCTTCCGACGTCGCGCCGAACTCCATCGCCTGCGCCGCCTGCGCGATCATCGTGCCGGCGACCGACGCGATGATGTGGACACCGAGTACGCGATCGGTTTGCGCATCCGCGATCACCTTGACGAAACCATCGGTGTCGTCATTCGCCTTGGCGCGGCTGTTCGCCACCATCAGGAACTTGCCGACCTTCACCGCGCCCTTTTCCTTCGCCTGCTCTTCAGTCAGGCCGACGCTGGCGATTTCGGGATGGGTGTAGACGACCGCCGGGATCACATCATGGTTCACGATGCCGGTGAGACCCGCGATATTCTCCGCCACTGCGACGCCTTCGTCCTCGGCCTTGTGCGCAAGCATCGGGCCGGGGATCACGTCACCGATCGCCCAGACGTCGGGCACCGAAGTCGCGAAATCATGATCGGTCTCGATCTGACCGCGCTGGTTGGTGGCAAGGCCGATCTTATCCAGGCCGAGGCCTTCGACATTGGGCTTGCGGCCGATCGCGACGAGGACGACATCGGCCTCGATCTTCTCGGCATCGCCGCCAGCGGCAGGCTCCACGCTGACCGTCGCCTTCTTGCCCTTGACGTCAACGCCGGTCACCTTGGTGCCGGTCTTGATCGCAAAGCCCTGCTTGGCGAAGAGCTTCGCGGCTTCCTTGCGCACGTCGCCGTCCATGCCGGGCAGGATCTGGTCGAGATATTCGACCACGGTCACCTTCGCGCCCAGACGACGCCATACCGAGCCGAGTTCGAGGCCGATGACACCGCCGCCGATGACAACCATATGACCCGGCACCTTGCCGAGGGCCAGCGCGCCGGTCGAGTCGACGACAATGCCCTTGTCATTGTCGATCTCCACGCCCGGCAGCAGGGTGACGGAGGAACCGGTGGCGATGACGACATTCTTCGCGGTGACGGTCTTGCCCGCGACCTCGACGCTGTGCGCGTTCTTGAACGTCGCAAGGCCCTTCAGCCACTCGACCTTGTTCTTCTTGAACAGGAATTCGATGCCGCCGGTCAGGCCGCCGACCACCTTCTTCTTCTCGTCCATCATCGCCGAGAGATCGAGGTCCGCGCCCTTCACCTTCACGCCATATTTGGCGAGCAGGCCGCCCGACACTTCCTCATATTTCTCGGACGCATGCAACAGCGCCTTGGACGGGATGCAGCCCACATTGAGGCAGGTGCCCCCAAGGGTTTCCCGGCTTTCCGCACAAGCGGTCTTGAGGCCCAGTTGCGCCGCGCGGATTGCCGCGACATAGCCGCCGGGGCCAGCGCCGATCACCAGGACGTCATAGTCGAACTCTGCCATAGTCGCACTCCGTTCCCCTTAAGGCCATAATCCAGCAGCCTGTTTCGGGGCCGTTATATATTCCGGAACCCCGGGCCGCGACAACCGCGACCCGGACACTTCATGATCTTAAAGGTCGATCAGCAGACGGGTCGGGTCCTCGATCGCATTCTTGATCGCGACAAGGAAAGTCACCGCCTCGCGACCGTCGATCAGGCGATGGTCGTAGCTGAGCGCCAGATACATCATCGGACGAACGACAACCTGACCATTGCGGACGACCGGGCGATCCTCGATGCGGTGCAGACCGAGCACAGCCGACTGCGGCGGATTGATGATCGGGGTCGACATCAGCGAACCGAAGACGCCACCGTTGGAGATGGTGAAGGTTCCGCCCTTCATGTCTTCCATGGTGAGCGCGCCTTCCTTGGCCCGCTTGCCGAAATCGCCGATGGTCTTTTCGATTTCCGCGACGCTCATGTCCTCGGCGTTGCGGATGACCGGAACGACAAGGCCGTTGGGCGCACTGACCGCGACCGAGATGTCAGCGAAGTCGTTATAGACGATCTCATCGCCCTCGATCTGCGCGTTGACGGCCGGAACGTCGCGCAGCGCCATGCAGACCGCCTTGGTGAAGAAGCCCATGAAGCCCAGACGGACGCCATGCTTCTTCTCGAACAGGTCCTTATATTTGGCGCGTGCCTCGATCACCGCGCTCATGTCCACATCGTTGAACGTGGTGAGCAGGGCGGCAGTCTCCTGCGCGCTCTTCAGGCGCTTGGCGACGGTCTGGCGCAGGCGGGTCATCTTCACCCGCTCCTGAGCGCGCGACGGGCCGGACGCCACGACGGCGACGGAGGGCGCTGCCCCCGCATCGGCCTTGGCGGTGCCGGCGGCGACGGCGGCCATCACGTCATCCTTGGTGAGGCGGCCATCCTTGCCGGTGCCCTTGATACGGCTCGGGTCGAGACCATGTTCCAGCACCAGACGGCGCACCGCGGGCGACAGCGTGACCGCGCCGCCTTCCTCGCCTGCCGTTGCAGGGGCAGCGGCGGCAGGAGCAGGCGCGGCAGCAGCCGGCGCCGAAGCGGCAGGGGCCGCTGCGGGCTTGGCGGCGGCAGTGGCGCCTTCCTCGACGATCGCGATCACCGCGCCGACATTCACGGTGTCGCCTTCGGCTACCATGTGCTGGCCCATGACGCCCGCGACCGGCGAGGGAACGTCGACCGCGACCTTATCGGTTTCGAGGCTGCAAATGGGTTCATCGACAGCCACCGCGTCGCCCGGCTTCTTCAGCCATGCGCCGACGGTTGCTTCGGTAACGGATTCTCCCAGAACGGGAACCTTGACTTCAGTTGCCATGACGGGATCAACCCTTCTGCTGACGTTTGATTTCAGTACGAACGCTGTGACCCAGCGCATCGGCGATAAGCGCGCCCTGCTCGGCGACATGGCGCTTGGCGAGGCCCGTGGCGGGCGAAGCGGAAGCCTTGCGACCCGCATAACGCGCCCGCATCGGGGCCTTGCCAGCCTGCTTCAGGGCTTCCTCGATATAAGGTTCGACAAAGAACCAGCTGCCGTTATTCTTCGGCTCTTCCTGACACCAGACCACCTCTTCGAGGTTGGTCATCCGCTGGAGGCGGATAGCGAGAGCCTCGGTCGGGAACGGATAAAGCTGTTCGATACGAACGATCTGCGCATCCTTGTCGCCCGCTTCGTCACGCGCCTCCATCAGGTCATAGGCGACCTTGCCGGAACACAGGACGAGACGGCGCGTATCCTTGTCAGCGGCCGGATTATTATCCGACAGGATGCGCATGAAATGCTTCTCGCCCAGGAAGTCCTCGGCCTTGCTGACCGCCGACTTGTGGCGCAGCAACGACTTGGGCGCCATGATGATGAGCGGCTTGCGGAACGGACGCAGCATCTGGCGGCGCAGGATGTGGAAATAGTTCGCCGGCGTCGTGCAGTTGGCGACCTGGATATTGCCTTCCGCGCAAAGCTGAAGATAGCGTTCCAGACGTGCCGAGCTATGCTCCGGCCCCTGCCCTTCATAACCATGCGGCAACAGCATCACGATGCCGTTGGCGCGCAGCCACTTGGCTTCGGAAGCCGCCACATACTGGTCGATCATGATCTGCGCGCCGTTGGCGAAGTCTCCGAACTGCGCTTCCCAGATCACCAGGCTCTTCGGGTCGGCCATCGCATAGCCATATTCGAAGCCCAGCACGCCATATTCGGAGAGCGGGCTGTCATAGACCTCGAAATGGCCATGGCGCATGGTGGTGAGCGGAATATATTTCCGCTCCGTATCCTGATCGACCCAGACGCTGTGACGATGGCTGAACGTGCCACGACCGGAGTCCTGGCCCGACAGGCGCACCGCATAGCCCTCGGAAAGAAGGCTGCCGAACGCCAGCGCTTCACCTGTCGCCCAGTCGAAATTCTCGCCACTGCGGAACATCTCCGCCTTGGCGTCGAGCACGCGGCGCAGCGTCTTGTGGATATTGATATCCTCAGGAACGGTCGTCAGCGTGCGGCCGAGGCTGTCGAACAGCTTCTTCTCGATCGCGGTTTCGACATTCTTGCGGCCGGTTTCGATGTCCGCGGGCTGATGCAGGCCCGACCAGCGACCGGCAAACCAGTCGGCATGATTGGCCTTGTAGGTCTTGGCCGCCTCGAACTCCTGTTCGAGATGATCGGTGAACTGCTCCGTCACGCCGGTGATGAACGCGTCATCAACCACGCCTTCGGCCTTCAGCTTCGCCGCATAGACGTCGCTGACCGGCGGATGCTTGCGGATTTCCTTGTACATCAACGGCTGGGTGAAACCCGGCTCGTCGCCTTCATTATGACCGAAGCGGCGATAGCACCACATGTCGATCACCACGTCGCGATGGAAGGTCTGGCGATAATCGATCGCCAGCTTGCACGCGAAGGTCACGGCTTCGGGATCATCGCCATTCACATGCAGGATCGGCGCCTGGACACCCTTCGCCACATCCGAGGGATAGGGCGAACCGCGCGAGAATTGCGGGCTGGTGGTGAAGCCGATCTGGTTGTTCACGATGAAGTGGATGCAACCGCCGGTGTTGTAGCCCTTGACGCCCGAGAAACCGAAGCATTCCCAGACGATGCCCTGCCCGGCGAACGCGGCGTCGCCGTGGATCAGCACCGGCAGCACCTGATTATGCTGGCCCTCACCGATATCGTCGCGGAACGCCTGCTGCGCGCGAACCTTGCCGAGCACGACCGGATCGACGGTTTCGAGGTGCGAGGGGTTGGGCACGAGGCTCATATGAACCTTGATGCCGTCGAACTCGCGGTCGGTGCTGGTGCCGAGGTGATATTTCACGTCGCCCGAGCCGCCGACATCCTCGGGGTTGGCGGTGCCGCCCGAAAATTCGTGGAAGATGACGCGGAAGCCCTTGGCGAGCACATTGGCCAGCACGTTGAGGCGGCCGCGATGCGCCATGCCGTATACGATCTCGCGCACGCCGAGCTGGCCGCCATATTTGATGACCGCTTCGAGCGCCGGGATCATGGACTCGCCGCCATCAAGGCCGAAGCGCTTGGTGCCGACATATTTCTTGCCGAGAAACTTCTCATATTGCTCGGCATGGATGACCTTGGACAGGATCGCCTTCTTGCCCTCGGGCGTGAAGATGATCTCCTTGTCCGCGCCTTCCAGACGGTCCTGAAGGAAGCGACGTTCCTCGACATCGGCGATGTGCATATATTCAAGGCCGACATTGCCGCAATAATTGGCGCGCAGGATTTCGACCAGTTCGCGCACCGTCGCCCATTCGAGGCCGAGGACGCCGCCGACATAGATCTTGCGGTCGAGCGCGGCGCCGGAGAAGCCGTGATATTCCGGCGTCAGGTCGGCGGGCAGCTCGCGCTTCGACAGGCCCAGCGGATCGAGATTGGCGGCGAGATGGCCGCGCACGCGATAGGTGCGGATCAGCATCTGCGCGCGAATGGCGTCGGCGGCGGCTTCCACCACCTCATTTTCCGACAACGCCTTGCCAGTGGATTTGGCTGCGGTCTTCACCGCGACCTGCATCTGGGTGGGGTCAAGCGCCGACGTCAGATCGTCCGTGGTGGTCAGCGGCCAGTTGGATTTTTCCCAACTCGGCTTTTGCTCGACTTCCATCGCGCCTTCGAAATCCTGGCCTTCATAGCCCATGTCACTATCCTTCGTCCTGTATCCCCGCGTGCAGTCGGGGGACGGGGAAACCTTCCGGCGCGGAAGAGCGCCGGAAGGTGATATTCCTTTTTAGCCCTTGAGCACTTCAAGCAGCGTGGTGCCGAGTTCCGACGGGCTGGCCGCGACCTTGATCCCGGCAGCTTCCATCGCCGCGATCTTGTCTTCCGCGCCGCCCTGGCCGCCGGAAACGATGGCGCCGGCATGGCCCATGCGGCGGCCCGGAGGCGCCGTACGACCGGCGATGAAGCCAGCCATCGGCTTCTTGCGGCCGCGCTTCGCTTCGTCGCGCAGGAACTGGGCAGCCTGCTCCTCGGCATTGCCACCGATTTCGCCGATCATGATGATGCTTTCGGTCGCATCGTCGGCGAGGAACAGTTCGAGCACGTCGATGAAGTTGGTGCCGTTGACCGGATCGCCGCCGATGCCGACGGCCGTGGTCTGGCCGAGGCCCGCATTCGAGGTCTGGAACACCGCTTCATAGGTCAGGGTACCGGAACGCGAAACGACGCCGACGCTGCCCTTCTTGAAGATGTTGCCGGGCATGATGCCGATCTTGCACTCACCGGGCGTCAGCACGCCGGGGCAGTTCGGGCCGATCAGGCGCGACTTGGAACCGGAAAGCGCGCGCTTCACCTTCACCATGTCGAGCACCGGAATGCCCTCGGTGATGCAGACGATCAGCGGGATTTCCGCATCGATCGCTTCGAGGATCGAGTCCGCGGCGAATGGCGGCGGAACGTAGATCACGCTGGCATCGGCGCCGGTCGCGGCCTTGGCTTCCGCGACGGTATCGAAATTGGGCAGGCCGATATGGGTGGTACCGCCCTTGCCCGGCGTGACGCCTGCGACCATCTGCGTGCCATAAGCGAGCGCCTGCTCGGTATGGAAGGTGCCGGTCGCACCGGTCATCCCTTGCGTGATGACCTTGGTATTCTTGTTGACGAGAATGCTCATGCTTACCCCATTTTCAGGTGGTGTGGCATTAGAGGATTATCCCGCCCCGGGCTGCACACATTCCCGGGGAGGGAGTGCAGCTTGTTCAGGCGAGGCTGGGGTCGATGCCCTTGCAGGCCACCAGCAGTTCCTTGACCGCATCGACGGAGAGGTCGAAATTGGTCTTGGCCTCGGCATTGAGTTCGATTTCGACGATCTTCTCGACGCCGCCGGCGCCCAGGATCACCGGCACGCCGACATAAAGATTGTCGACGCCATATTCGCCGTTCAGATTGACCGCGCAAGGCAGCAGGCGCTTCTGGTCGCCCAGATAGGCCTGCGCCATCTCGATGGCCGAGGTCGCGGGCGCATAGAAGGCCGAGCCGGTCTTGAGCAGGCCGACGATCTCACCGCCGCCCGAACGGGTGCGCTGCACGATCGCGTCGATCTTTTCCTTGGTGGACCAGCCCATCTTGATGAGGTCGGGGATCGGGATACCCGCGACGGTCGAATATTCGACGACCGGGACCATGGTGTCGCCATGGCCGCCCAGCACGAACGCGGTCACGTCGCGAACGGAGACGTTGAATTCCTGCGCGAGGAAGGTGCGGAAGCGGGCGGAGTCCAGCACGCCCGCCATGCCGACGACCATGTTCTTGGGCAGGCCGGAAAATTCGCGCAGCGCCCACACCATCGCATCGAGGGGATTGGTGATGCAGATCACGAATGCATTGGGGGCGTACTGCTTGATGCCTTCGCCGACAGCCTTCATCACCTTCAGGTTGATGCCGAGCAGGTCGTCGCGGCTCATGCCGGGCTTGCGGGCGATGCCAGCGGTGACGATGATGACGTCGGCGCCTTCGATCGCGGCATAATCATTGCTGCCGGTGACAGCCGAGTCGAACCCTTCGACCGGGCCGCACTGGGAAAGGTCGAGAGCCTTACCCTGGGGAATGCCTTCCGCCACGTCGAGCAGGACGACGTCGCCCAGTTCCTTGGCAGCAGCCAGATGGGCCAGCGTGCCACCGATATTACCGGCACCGATCAGCGCGATTTTCTTGCGAGCCATTGCAGTCAGTCTCCTTCCAGGCCGGACCTCACCGGCGCGATGAAACGCAGACCGCTTAGGCCCATTTTCTTAAGGATTCAACACCGCAATGCGCAATCAGAGCATTTATTATTGCACTTGCGAAGCAGTTGCAATAATAAATGCAAAACATCATTCCACTTCCGCGCTTTCCCCATGCCCAAGCGCGAGATAATCGTCCGATTGCATCTCCAGCAGGCGGGAAACCGTCCTTTCAAATTCGAACGCGCCATCCCCCTTCGGGTAAAGCACCATCGGTTCCGCATCCGCACTGGCCAGCAGCTTGACCTTATATTCGTACAATGCGTCTATCAGTGTGACAAAACGCGCCGCCTCGTTCCTCTTTTCGGGACCGAGCACGGGTATGCCAACTATGATAACCGTGTGGTAGTGCCGCGCGATGGCCAGATAGTCGCTTGCGCCGCGCGGTTCGACGCACAGCCGCTTGAAGGAAAACACCGCCACGCCCTTCAGCGCCTTGGGCACATGCAGCGTGCGGCCGCCGACAACCTGGATATCCTCGCTCGGCACCTTGGCGCGATCCTCAACCGAATAGTCGGTCAGGCGGAAGAAGGAGGCGGAAAGCTCGGCCGTCGCCTCCGGGCCGTTGGGCACATGCCACAGCTTCGCATTGCCCAGGCGGTCGCGACGATAATCCACCGGCCCGTTCAGCGTCATCACATCCAGCTTTTCCTTGATGAGTTCGATGAACGGCAGGAAGAGCTGGCGGTTGAGGCCATCCTTGTAAAGATCGTCCGGCACGCGGTTGGACGTGGTGACGATCGTCACCCGCTTTTCGAGCAACCCCGTGAAGAGGCGCGACATGATCGCCGCGTCGGCCATGTTGTTGACGACCATCTCGTCAAAGCAGAGCAGCCGCGCCTCCTCGGCGAGCGCTGTCACCACCGGCGGGATCGGATCGCCGGTTTCCGATTTGCGCGCCTCGCGCAGCCGGGCATGGACGTCGAGCATGAACTCATGGAAATGCACGCGCCTTTTGCGCTGCACCTGCACGCTGTCGTAGAACAGGTCCATCAGCATCGACTTGCCGCGCCCGACGCCGCCCCACATATAGAGGCCGCGCGGTGTCTGCGGGGTCCTGCCCAGCACCTTCCAGAGCAGCGATCCGCGTGCGGGAGCCGCCTCCAGCTCCTCCTGAAGCCGGGAGAGGCGCGCGGCGGCGGCGGCCTGGTCCGCATCCTCCCGCAATTCACCAGCCGCGACGAGCCGCTTATAGCGGGAGATAACGGAGGTCATGCCGCCTTCACCTTCTTGAGAATGCCATTGGCATGCAGGATCGTCTCCCCCTGTTGCAGAAGCTTCAGGCGAGTGAAATGCATGCGATAACTGTCGCGGACCAACTCCAGCTCTCCTTCCAGCATCATGCCCGCCTTGCCGGGCGCGGCATAATCTAGCGAAAGGGAAACGGTGACGGCGGGCGGGGGCGTTCCGCTTTCATCGATCAGGAACAGCCCCATGCAATTTTCCGCCACTCCGGCGAGGAAGGCGCCATGCAGCATGCCGAACTGATTGATCGCCGGTTCGGGCGGCATCAGGCGGAAGCGGATAAGCCCCTCGCCTTCCCGGTGATATTCCACCGGAGGCCAATATTCCGGCCAGATGCCGCTCCCCCGAAAGTCGAACAGCAGCCAGCCGGAATGAAGCATATTTTACGGTTCCAGTGTCAGAGCGCGCGCTCGACCATCATCTTCTTGGTTTCGGCGATCGCCTTGGCCGGGGACAGACCCTTGGGGCAGACATTCGCGCAGTTCATGATGGTGTGGCAGCGATAGAGACGGAACGGATCTTCCAGCGCATCGAGGCGCTCGCCGGTCATCTCGTCGCGGCTGTCGGCGAGCCAGCGATAGGCCTGAAGCAGGATCGCCGGGCCAAGGAACTTGTCGCTGTTCCACCAATAGCTGGGGCAGCTGGTCGAGCAGCAGGCGCACAGGATGCACTCATACAGGCCGTCGAGCTTTTCGCGATCTTCCGGCGACTGGAGGCGCTCCTTGCCCGAAGGCGTGGTGGAAACGGTCTTGAGCCAGGGCTGGATCGACGCATATTGCGCATAGAAATGGGTAAAGTCGGGCACGAGGTCCTTGATCACATCCATATGCGGCAGCGGGGTGATGCGCACCTCGCCCTTGCAATCCTCGATCGCGGTGGTGCAGGCAAGACCGTTCTTGCCGTTGATGTTCATCGCGCAGGAACCGCAAATGCCTTCGCGGCAGGAACGGCGGAAAGTCAGGGTCGAGTCCTGCTCATTCTTCATCTTGATAAGCGCGTCGAGCACCATCGGGCCACAATTGTCGAGATCGATCTCGAACTGGTCGTAGCGCGGGTTCTCACCCGAGTCAGGGTCGTAGCGATAGACCTTGAACTTCTTGACGTTGGCGGCTCCCTCCGCCTTATGCACCTTGCTCTTGCCGGTGATCTTGCTGTTCTGGGGAAGCGTGAATGAAGCCATGACTCAATCTGCCTCTTGGAATTTGGATGGGTCCAGATAGGAGCCGAAGTCCAATCCCTCAACGTTTTTTTTGCATCTGCGCAAGAGAGAGGGGATTATCCTGCGACATCATGGCCGAAAACGGCAGTTTATGGGCGTATGAAGCCAGTTCCTCGGCCGCGCGGCGGCAGGCGGCAAAATGCTGCCCCGCCCCCGCCTCCTCGCCTTCCTCCTCGCCTTCCTCCAGCGGAGGCACCGACATCGTTTCCTCGAACAGCGAGATCTGCGCGGCCCGGTGACGCTCGCCGCTCTCCCGCCAATGACGCAGCGCGGCGGTCAACTGGGGCACGGTCCGCACCACCTCGCCCGCCAGCCAGAACCGGACATCGGCGGGCGGATCGTCCGGGTCCGCCCCTTCGCTGACGCCGCGCACATCGAAAAAGAAGCAGGGCCTTGGCCGGATCAGGAATTCATAGACCTGGCTGGAGGCGTCCCCGATATAAGCATCGGCAGAGAGGGTGTAGCTCATGTCGAACAGCGCCGGGCTGGCGAGATCGACATGGATATTGGGCGCGATCAGGCCGCCGGTCCTGCCTCCGGGCAGGCCCTCGACATCGGGGCGCTTGCGCAGGCGATGATATTCCGGCGAATAATGCAGCTTCTTGCGAAACAGCATCACATGCGGCGCGACGATCAGATTGCCGAGCGAAGGATCATCACGGAATGCCGCGATCAGCGCATTGCCATGATCATACCAGGAAGACAGCAACGGATCGAAATGCGGGTTGTAGAGAAAGGTCGGCGCGCCATTGCCGAAGGGATCGACCCGCCGCGACAGATCGATCGTATCGAATTTGGGATAGCCGACGATGCGCACGCGATCCGGGCTGGTCACGCCCTGCCGCACCATCTCGTCGGCGACCTTGCGACCGCTCACCAGCATCAGGTCGAAACCGCCCAGCGCCGGATGATAGGAAACATTGCGGTCCCCCGCGCCATGGGGAATGAAGACGAAGGGCGGGGACTTCTCCCCCAATCGTCGCTTTACCCAGAGACAGGTCCGCTCGGGCGAAACCACGAGGTCGCAACTGGCGAACACATCCAGATGACGGCGCAGGCGGGCAAGACGATAGACCGGGGCGATCCGGTTGATCGGCGCCAGCAGGGCCTTTTCCCACATGGGCAGCGACAATTCATGCCAGCGCAGGTGCGGCGCGACATCCTCGCCCACCAGCGCGGCGACGGTGCTGGCGATGGCGGGCGTGCCGACGATCGCCAGCACCTCGTCCCGCGGTTGGGCGAGCGCATAGGCGCGCATCACGCCAGCGGTATGCGCGATCTGGTGCGCGGCGTCATGATTGAACAGAAAGCCGATGCGCCTTGGCGCGCCCGCGCCGTTCATGGATCGACCCTGCCCTTTTCGAGATATTCGAGCAGGCTGTCGGCGGTATAGCGGATCGCGCCGCCCGGCGGCTGGGACAGGCTGCCGCCGATGAACGCCTTCTGCGCCTCGATATAGTGTGGATGCATGTCCTTCGCACGGCGAAGCGCGGGCATCAGCTCATCGATATCCTCAACCACTTCCCCCAGCGTCCAGGATCGGAAATGAGGATTGTCGCGCCATTTAACCTTATGGGGGTTGAGAAAGACGCAGGGGCGCGGATGGCGCAGAAATTCGGTGACCTGGCTCGACACATCGCCAAGATAGATATCGGCAACCTGTGTGTAGCTGTTGTCGAGGCAGCGATCCGAGCCGGGATCGATCAGGATCGAAGGCGTGCTGCGCGCGCGCCAGCGCTCCTTCACCTTCTCGCTGCGGCGATGGAACAGCTTCACATGCGGCGCAACGATGAGGTTGAAATCATCCTGCCGGGCGGATTGCGCCAGCAATGGCTCGATCCATGGCCGCCAGGAACTGAGGTTCCTGATCTTATGCGGATTATAAAGGATAATGGGCCGCTGCTCGACGAAAAGCGACGGCATCGATCGCCCCAGCATCTCGACCGTCTCCAGCTTGGGATAGCCGGTGGCGCGATAGCCTCCTTCATGCAGGCAACCAAGGGCGCGATATCGCTCCACATCCCCGCGCCCCGGCAACAGCAACAGGTCGAACAGGCCCGCCTGCCTCTCCGACGCGACCTGCCGCCCTACGGGACCATGGGGAATATAGGCCAGCCTCGCCCGCTGCGGACGATCGCCCGCCAGTTGCGCCAGATAGCCACCGACACGCTCTGACGATACCACCATGTCATAGGCCAGCAACTCTTCCAGATTGGCCGCCAGCACCTGCTTTTTCGCAAGGCCGAGCAAACGCGGCATCTGGATAAGCCTTGCCTTCCAGTCACGTTTCAGTCTTATGGCGTTGAGCGGCGGTTCGCCAAAAGCCGCGCAAATCCGTTCAACATGTCTGGGCATCGCCGGGTCATTATAATAGAGATCGACCTCGACTCCCGGCCTCCGGCGCAGTTCCAGAGCGACGCCAGCGAGGTGATAGGCTTGATATGCTTCCGCAATGAATAGAAACGCAATTCGCATGATGGCTTCGCCTTATAAAAGCAGCGAAGGAAATTGACAGGATGATAATCTCCCGCCTCTTCCGGGGCGCCCCGAGGCAAGACGGGATGGGCAAGACCCATGGCCCGCTTGCGAAAATCGGCCAGAACCTGGCCTGGCTCCTCGCGGGCAAGGGGTTGGGCGCCGTCCTCTCGATCGTTTATCTGGGGCTGGCCACCCGCATATTGGGGCCAGCCGGTTTCGGCCAGTTCGCGCTCGTCTTCGGCCTTGCCCAGACGATCAGCGGGATAGCCTCCTTCCAGTCATGGCGCCTCATCGTCCTTTATGGCCATGACGCCGGGGCGAGCGGGCACAAACCGGAAGATGCCTCCTCCGAAGGCCACGAAGCAGGCGGGGAGGCAGGCGCAGAAGCGGGCGGGCAGGTCTCGCACAGCATCGATTCCATCGCCAATTTCGGTTTCAAGCTCGACCTCACCGCCGCGATGATCGGCTGCGTGCTGGCGGCGATCGGCGTGCATCTGCTCGCCCGCCCGATCGGCTGGGACAGCCAGCTCTCACGCACCGCCCTGCTTTTCGCAATCGTCACGCTGCTGGCCGTCCGATCGAGCGCGGTCGGCATATTGCGCTTTTACGATCGGTTCCGCGACGGCGCGGCGGCCGATGCGGTGATGCCGCTCACCCGCATGGCAGGCGCGCTGATCGCCGCCTTCTTCTTTCCCACCGTCACGGGCTTTCTCGTCGCATGGGCCGCCTCGGAAGTGACGACCGCGACCGCTTATTGGTGGATGGTCAATCGCAATACGCCGGTGCGCATCCACCCGTGGAGTTCGCCTTCGATGCGCTCGGTCATCAGGCAGCACCCCGGCATCGTCCATTTCGCGCTGGTCACCAATGCGGGATCGACGCTGACCGCCCTCATCCAGAACCTGCCGCTGCTGGCCATCGGCGCGTTCACCACCCCCGCCCTTGCCGGGCTGTACCGGCTCGCCAACCAGCTGGCGCAGGCGATGATGCGGATCGCCGATATGCTGAGCCGCGCCATCTACCCCGAACTGGCCAAGGTGCGCGCCCGTCAGGGACAGGATGCCGCGCACGACCTCACCCGCCGGACGACATTGCTGGCGCTGATCGGGGGCGTCGTCGTGCTGCTACTCGCTATCTTCGCGGGCAAGCTGGCGATCGAGCTGGTGGCCGGGCCACAGTTCGTCGCAGCCTATCCGATCCTGATCCTGCTCGGCGTCGGGGTCGCGCTCGAACTGGCGGGCGTGGCTCTGGAACCGATGCTCACCGCCAGCAATCGTGCGGGACAGGTGCTCGTCATCCGCATGATCGCGACGCTGGCGCTGGCGGGAACGCTGGCCGTGCTGCTGCCGCGCCATGGCGTGATCGGGGCAGGTTGGGCGACGCTGATCGCTTCGGCGATCTCGCTGGTGCTGTTCACCCTGTCGGTGCGACGCCTGCGAACGGCGCGATTCTAGAACGAGGCCAAAAAAGGCTCAGCAGGCGCAATCGCAGCCGAAGCAGGCATCCGCCCGCATGTTCAGCATATGGGCGATGGCGACCAGCGACACGCCGATAACGGTCAACACCGATTCCGCGACGCCATGGGGCACCATCAGCGCCGCGCCCATCAGCGCCAGCCCCGCGCATCCCGTCACCAGCGGAAAGATCATGCGATGCCGCCGCAATCCCGCAACGAGCGCCAGCCCGCCGATCACGATCGCCAGCGCCAGCCCGCCCTCATGGATGATCGGCGCGGTGAAGAAATGCCCCAGCGAGGACAAGGCGCCCAGCAGCACCACGGTCGCCACGCAATGAACGGCGCACAGGGCGGACAGCCCGATCGCGAACCGATCCAGACGCACACGGTTTTTTGCGGAATTCAGCATGGAGTCTCCCATATCGGAGAAGAGCTATACGCCTCATTCGCGAAAGATACAATATATCATCTTATATAGCTGGTACAATTGGTCCATGCCCGCAGGCTTGAAAAGCGCCGGGCACAAGCGCATGGGACCGTCATGGCAACATCCTCTCGTCTTTCCTCCGCCCCCGCTTTCGGTTCCACCGCCCGCCCCGGCCAGATCGCCCGGTGGCTGTTCGCCGTCGCCGCGCTGGTCGTGATGATGGTCATCGTCGGCGGCATCACCCGCCTCACCGAATCCGGCCTGTCGATCACCGAATGGAAACCGGTCACAGGCGCGCTACCGCCACTCTCGCATGAACAATGGCTGGAAGAATTTCACAAATATCAGCAGATTCCCGAATATCAGCAGATCAATCGGGGGATGAGCCTTTCCGATTTCAAGTTCATCTTCTTCTGGGAATGGTCGCACCGGCTGCTCGGGCGGCTGATCGGGGTGGCCTTCGCGCTGCCGCTGCTCTGGTTCGCCTTCAAGCGGGCCATTCCGCGCGGCTATGGCCCGCGCCTCGTGATCCTGCTCGCGCTGGGCGGCCTTCAGGGCGCGATCGGCTGGTGGATGGTGGCCTCGGGCCTCGTCAATCGCACCGATGTCAGCCATTATCGCCTCGCCATCCACCTGCTGACGGCGCTGTTCATCGCGGCGATGATCGTCTGGACCGCGCTCGACCTCGTGGATCTGAACCGCGACGCCAGCGCCCGCCCCGCTCGCCTCACGCCCTTCGCGCTGCTCTGCGCGGCGGCGCTCTTCATCCAGTTGATGTGGGGCGCCTATGTCGCCGGTCTCAACGCCGGCTATGTCGCGAGCGACTGGCCGATGATGAACGACCATTTCATACCGGAGGGGATAAGCTGGCACGGATCGCTCTGGGCGACGATCAGCTCCGACCCCTATCTCATCCATTTCTTCCATCGCTGGTGGGCGTGGGTGGCGGCGATCCTCCTGCTGATGCTCGCGCGCAAGGCCAAGAAGGCCGGAGACCGGGCGCCGTCGATCGCGCTCAATGCCGCCGTGGGATGCCAGATCATCCTCGGCGTCTCGACGGTGCTGAGCGGCATCGCCCTGCCGCTTGCGGTCGCTCATCAGGGCGTCGGCGCGCTGGTGGTGCTGGCGACGAGCTGGGCCGCGCACAGCATTGGCCGCCCCCGGCCCACCGGAGGGTTTCTGCCATGAGCGGCATCGCGATCGTCTATACCGTGTTTCCCGACGCGGACTCGGCAAAGGCGGCCGCCCGCTCCGCCCTGCATGACGGACTGGCGGCATGCGCCAATATCCTCGCGCCCTGCACGTCCCTTTATGAATGGGAAGGCGAAATGCAGGAAACCACCGAAGTGCCGATGGTTCTCAAGACCACCGCCGCGCGCGCCGATGCGCTGATCGCCCGGCTGGAAACCATGCACCCTTATGAGGTTCCGGCGATCCTTTCCTGGCCGATCGTGCGCGCGCCGCACCCCTTCGCAAAATGGGTGAATGACCAGACTCATTTTTGAGAGGTATTATTTTACCCGTCTCCTTCGGCGCGCTTTTGCTTGACTTCCGGGCCTTCACCGGCCATTAGCGCCCATCTTCTCCGCCCATGACGGCGCGGAGGTTTTGTTCAATCGGGAGTTTTCGGGCCATGAAGGCGCTGATGAAAACCACCAAGCCGGCCACCCCGGCGACGGTAGAAAAGAAGTGGGTGCTGATCGACGCCGAGGGCCTCGTCGTCGGCCGCGTTGCATCCATCGTTGCCAATATCCTGCGCGGCAAGCACAAGCCGAGCTTCACCCCGCATGTCGATTGTGGTGACAATGTCATCATCATCAACGCCGCCAAGGTGAAGTTCACCGGCCGCAAGCTGACCGACAAGGTCTATTACAAGCACACCGGCTATGCCGGCGGCATCAAGGCGATCACCCCCCAGAAGGTTCTGGAAGGCCGCTTTCCTGAGCGCGTGATGGAAAAGGCGATCGAACGCATGATCCCGCGCGGCCCGCTCGGCCGTCAGCAGATGCGCAACCTGCGCGTGTTCGCCGGCGCTGACCATGCCCATGAAGCCCAGAACCCGGAAGTGCTCGACATCGCTTCCCGCAACCGCAAGAACAAGGTGGGTGCATAATGACCGATAATCGTCAGTCCCTCTCCGATCTGGGCAACCTGACCACCGGCGCGCCCGTCGCCGCCGATGCACCTGCCGAAGCTTCGGCTGCCGCTCCGGTCGTCTCGAACGCTCCGCTGCGCCAGCAGGAACTCGACCAGTTCGGCCGCGCCTATGCGACCGGCCGCCGCAAGGATGCCGTCGCCCGCGTGTGGGTGAAGCCCGGCACCGGCAAGGTCACCGTCAACGGCCGCGATCAGGAAATCTATTTCGCCCGCCCGACGCTGCGTCTCATCATCAACCAGCCTTTCTCGATCACCGATCGCGAAGGCCAGTATGACGTGATCTGCACCGTGAAGGGTGGCGGCCTGTCCGGTCAGGCCGGCGCCGTCAAGCACGGCATCGCCCAGGCGCTCAGCAAATATGAACCTGCGCTGCGCACCACCGTGAAGCGCGAAGGCTTCCTGACGCGCGACAGCCGTACCGTTGAACGTAAGAAGTACGGCCGCGCCAAGGCACGCCGCAGCTTCCAGTTCTCGAAGCGCTGATTTCAGGCTTTCGCCTTATCGAACAAGCGAAGGGGTCGGTTTTCCGGCCCCTTTTCTTTTGAGGCCATGTGCCTTGCGAACCAAGGGCGGGATGCCGGTATAACTTTATCGTAACCCTGGCCTTGTTTAACGGCGCTGGGTTTAACGGCGCTGGGTTTAACGGCACCAGCCTCCGGCTCAGGGGCCATGTCGCCGGATCGACCCGAGGTCTGCGGGGCCTTATGGATGCTGAAACAAGTTCAGCATGACAGTTGGATTATGTCGCTTAACCACTCCAAATCCATCATTCCGATCATTCAGCTTGCAGAATAAGGGCTTTGGGGATGGCCGCAGCATATCAGTCAAAATCTGCGCTCCCGATTTCTGCTGTTCCGCCTCGAAAACCTGAGTCCGAACCATCCTATCCACATGAAAAAGGCGGATGAGTTTCCCCATCCGCCTTCGAAGCCCTTGATTGAACCGCCCCTCAGCTCAGAATGAAGCTCACTCCTGCCTCAGCGTGGATCGACATGGAATCATAGATGGGCAGCAGATTGGCCCGCACATCGACGATCATCTCCAGCTCGGTGCAGGCAAGCACCACCGCCTGCACCTGCTGCTTGGCGATATCGGCCAGTTCCGATTTCATGAAACGTTCCGATTCCCGGCTGACCTTGCCGTGGACCAGTTCCTCATAGACGATCCGGTCGACCTTCTCGGCAAGTTCCATATCGGGCGGCAGCAGCGACACGCCATAGGAAACCAGGCTCTGGCGGTAGAATTTCTCCGCCATCACATTTTTGGTGCCGATGATCGCAGCCGTTTTCACGCCGTCCGCCTTCATGCGAGCGCCCACGGCGTCGGCGATATGCAGCAGCGGAATATCCACCGCGCTGCTGATCCGCGCATCGATCGCGTGCATGGAGTTGGCGCAGACGATCAGCCCTTCCGCCCCGGAAGCCTGAAGCCGGCGCGCCGCCTCCACCAGTTCGCTCCCCGCGCAATCCCAGTCCTCCATAGAGGCGCAGGCCGCAATGGTCGCGAAGTCGAGGCTCTCTATGACCAGCGGCGCGCTGTGCAGACCGCCCATGCGCTTCGCCACGCCTTCATTGATGATCTGGTAATAGCGAGCAGTCGATCCCCAACTCAGACCTCCGATCAGCCCCAATTTTTTCATTCACTGTCCTGTTTTCATGACCGCAGCGCCATCACGCGCGATTCTTCCCTGAAGATCGACTACCCTTCTCACACGTCGCCTGCCCAATGCAAGGGACGCGCCTCGTAAAAGACGGAGATAAAAAAGGCCCGGGCATCGCTGGGACACCCGGGTCTCTTCCTTATAATCGCTTCATATCCGTCGCAATTTCCCTGCGACGATCAGGCTCCCTGCGGCGCTGGACCGCCCAGATTGCCACCGGAACGCCGCCCGGCGCGCGGGATCGAGGTGCCCGCCACCGGAATGACGCTCGGCTTGATCTTGGTGCCGTCGTCGCGGGTGATCTCACCCTTGTCGAGCAGCGTCCTGATTTCCTCGCCCGACAGCGTTTCATATTCGAGCAGTGCATTGGCGAGCAGGTGCAACTGATCCTCGAACCCGCTCAACACTTCCTTAGCCCGGTCATAGCCGGTCTCGACGATCTGGCGGATCTCCTGATCGATCGCCTTCGCCGTCTCATCCGACATATGCACGCGCTGCGACTGGGAATAGCCGAGGAAGGTCTCGCCCTGCTGTTCCTCATATTGCAGCGGGCCGAGCTTGTCGGACATGCCCCATTGGGTAACCATGTCGCGCGCCAGCTTGGTCGCATATTGAATGTCACCGCTCGCGCCGGAAGACACCTTGTCATAGCCGAAGATGATTTCCTCGGCGACGCGGCCGCCCATGGACACGGCAAGGTTCGCGTACATCTTGTCGCGGTGATAGCTGTAGCTGTCCCGCTCCGGCAGGCGCATCACCATGCCCAGCGCACGGCCGCGCGGGATGATCGTCGCCTTGTGGATCGGGTCGGACGCCGGTTCATGCACCGCGACGATCGCATGGCCCGCCTCATGATAGGCGGTCATCTTCTTCTCGTCCTCGGTCATGACCATGGACTTGCGTTCGCTGCCCATCATCACCTTGTCCTTGGCGGCCTCGAACTCGCTCATCGCGACGAGGCGCTTGCTGCGGCGCGCGGCCATCAGCGCAGCCTCATTGACGAGGTTCGCAAGATCGGCGCCGGAAAAGCCCGGCGTGCCGCGCGCGATCACCCGTGCATCGACGTCCGGCGCCAGCGGCACCTTCTTCATATGCACTTCGAGAATCTTCACGCGGCCCTCGATATCCGGGCGCGGCACCACGACCTGGCGATCGAAGCGACCGGGACGCAGCAGCGCGGGATCGAGCACGTCGGGGCGGTTGGTCGCCGCGACGATGATGATGCCCTCGTTCGATTCGAAGCCGTCCATCTCGACCAGCAACTGGTTGAGCGTCTGCTCGCGTTCGTCATTACCATTGCCGAGGCCTGCGCCACGATGGCGGCCCACCGCGTCGATTTCGTCGATAAAGACGATGCACGGCGCGTTCTTCTTCGCCTGCTCGAACATGTCGCGCACGCGGCTCGCGCCGACGCCGACGAACATCTCGACGAAATCGGAACCGGAAATGGTGAAGAAAGGCACGCCCGCCTCGCCCGCAATCGCGCGCGCCAGCAGCGTCTTGCCCGTACCGGGCGAACCGACCAGCAGCGCGCCCTTCGGGATCTTACCGCCCAGACGCGAGAATTTGCCGGGGTCCTTCAGGAACTCGACGATTTCCTGCAATTCCTCACGCGCTTCATCGATGCCAGCGACATCATCAAAGGTCACGCGGCCCTGCTTTTCGGTCAGCAGCTTGGCCTTGGACTTGCCGAAGCCCATGGCGCCACCAGCGCCGCCGCCCTTCTGCATCTGGCGCAGCACGAAGAACGCTACGCCAAGGATCAGCAGGAACGGCAACGACTGATAGAGCAGGATCATCCAGAAGCTGGGCTGCTCTTCCGCCTTGCCGCTATATTTGACGTTATAATCGTCGAGCAGCGTGGTCAGGCTGGGGTCATTGACCGGCACCGTGGAGAATTTCTGGTTGTTGTTGAGCACGCCGACAATGCGGTCCGGCCCGACGGCAACCTCCTTCACCTGTCCCTCCTGCACCTTGGCGCGGAAATCGGAATAGGCAATGCCGGTCCCGGCGGTGGTCGCGTTGCGGCTGTCCACCATCGATACGATCAGCAGAAGGGCGGCAATGACGCCGACCCAGATCATCGTGCTCTTCATCCAGGGATTGCCCTGAGGTTCCTTGTCGTCGTTCATCTCAACCTCTTCATCACATCCCTAGATAGGTCATGGGAGGCAAATGACAATGGTTTCCTGCCTGCCGCGGCCGCTTGTTTTCCGCTTTTACCGCAGGAACGAAGCCCGGCGGTCCCTTGTCATTGCCTGCGCGGGGGCGCCGGGCGGAGCGACCATAGGGCACCGCCTGACAACAACCAGTTACCGATGCTCGCTTTTTTGCCTGCCCGCACCTGCGCGAGAGCCTGATCCAGCGTATCTCCGCGCGGAACCGCCGCACCGGCTTCTGCCATGGCGAGCATATGCGCGACAAGGCGACGCTGGATTTCCATCGGAAAATCCCAACGGTTGAGCGTGAAGCCCTCTTCCCCGTCAGCGCAGACATGCTCGCGCGCCAGTTGCTCCACCATCCACGCCAGCGCCTCCTCGGCATCGGCGCAGGCCGCCGCGCTCCGGGAGACGGCGATCGGATCGATCCAGTCGACGCCCGCCAGATGCCGGCGCATCACCACCCGGTCGAAGCGTTCGTTGCGATTGCTCGGGTCCTCCACATGGGGAATGCGCTGCGCCGCCACGATGCCCGCCAGTTCCTCGCGCCGCCAGCCCAGCAGGGGGCGCAGCACCGCGCCGTTGCGCGCCCGGATCGCCGCGAGGCCGCCGACCCCGGAGGACCGGTTGAGCCGCATCAGCACCGTTTCGCGCTGATCATCGGCATGATGCGCGGTGAGCAGCCAGTCCAGCCCCTGCGCCTGCCGCCAGCGATGCAGCAGCGCATAGCGCGCCGCGCGGGCGGCGGCCTGAACGCTGCCGTTAATGGGCTGCTCCGGCGTCAGGATCGCATGGGGGATATTCTGGTAGGCGCACCAGCCAGCCACCATCTCGGCCTCCGCCCGACCTTCTGGCCGCAGGCCGTGGTCGACGGTAGCCGCCTTTACCCGCCCCGGAAAAGCATGCGCGGCAAGCCACAGCATCGCCATACTGTCAGGCCCGCCGGATACCGCCAGCGCCAGCCCTTCCTTCGCTGAAAACCGCCCCGCCGCCTTCAGCAGCAGGGCGTCAAGATCGTCCCGAAACCGCCTGACCGGCGGCTCAGGCTCCGCATTTGGCACGCACGCGCCCCTTGTCCATCATCGAGCGCAGATCGCTTGTCAGCGACGTTCCATAGGAGCCTTCCAGTTCCGAATAGACCTTGCAGGCATCGGTCGGCTTTTTGAGCTGGATCAGCGCTTCGCCGAGATAGGCGAGGCTTTGCGCGGCGCGATCGCCATTGGGCCGCTTCTGGTAATTTTCATAGAAGGCCACCGAAGCAAGCGCAGGCTTGCCATCATCCAGATAGGCCCGGCCGAGCAGGTTCTGGGTACGGCTTGCCGAGGAACTGCTGGCATATTTCTCGATCGCGGACTTCAGTTGAGCCTGCGCCTCGGGATAGAATTTCGCTTCCCAGAGGCGGAAGCCATAGACATAGGCGTCATTGGCCGGATCGCCGCCGGTCGGGCGCTCGATCGCAGCCACGGCCGCCTTGCGCGCCTCATCCGCCTGCGGAGCAGCTGCGGGCTTGGCGGCGGCAGGCCTGGCCGCCGATGCCGCAGGCGCAGCGGCCGGGCGGCCCGCAGGAGCGGCCTGCGACGTTGCGCCCGCGCCCGGCGCCACCATCGTGGGCGCGGCGGGGGCCATCTCATCCTTCATCTTGTCGAGCCGCTCCTCAAGCTGACGCAGCTTGTAGCTGTTCTGCTCGACCTGCCCGGTGATGCTGGCAAGCTGGGATTCCAGCGAGGTAACGCGCGCCATCAGGTCGCTGACCGGTGTGGAGGACGGCACCGCCTCCCGCACCGGGGCCTGCGTCACGAGATCGGGTTCCACCGGCACACCGGCGGGAAACACCTTGCGCTGGACCGCCTTCATTTCCTTTTCGAGCTTGTCCACGCGCGCATTGACCGGCATCGCATCGGCGGCCCATGCCACAGGCGACACGGCAGGCAGCGCAATCAGCGCGAAAGAAGCAAGGGCAGTAAAGCTTTTAAGCGTGTGACGCATTCCAGTCCCCGAAATGATTGTCCGTCAACCATAGCTGGCAGCGCATAAAAATAAAGGGCAAGGATCACCTGCCCTCGATCGATAGCGCCATATCAGCGGCGGCGCTGGTTCAATGCGCCGGGGCGGACGGAATCGAGACGGTGAGGCTTGCCTGCGCGGCCGTCCCGGCGCCAGCGGCCGCGACCGTGGCGGGCGACGCCCCGGAAGCTGCCGGTCGCGTGGCGGGACTTGCAGCGGGCCTCGCCGCAGGCGTTGCGGCAGGCGCGGCCGCCGCATCGGCCGCGGGCCGCGAGAGCAACGCACCGGCGCTGACGGGCACATCGGAAATGGTCTTTTCCGGCGGACCGAGCGGCGCGACGGGCTTTCCGCCGACCGTTACCGACAGCGCATCCGGACGCCCTGTCAGAATCATCGGATTATTCGCTTCCGGCGGCACGGTGAAACTTTCCCCCTTCGCCATCTGCTTTTCGAACAGCCGCTCCCCGGCCTGATCGTAGATGCGCAACCATACGTCGCTGATCGCCGTCAGCACCACCGGTCCCGCCGACGCGGCAGGCTCCGCGACGGCCGGGCTGGCGGCAGGCGGCTGAGCGGCGGTCGCGCGATTGTTGAGGTCGGAAATCTCTTCATCGGTGGAGGCCGTGAAGAACTGCGTCCGCCACACGCCATAGGCCACGGCGAGCAGGATGGCGATGGCCGCCGCCACCCAGGCCAGCCTGCGCGGCGGAATGCGGGCCGGGTCGATGGGTTCGAACGCCTCATAGCGATCCACCTCGCCCAGCGCGCCGAGTTCCTCGCGCACGCCGCGCGCGATCTCCACCTCATCGGCGCCCACGGCGCGGGCATAAGCGCGGGCGAAGCCAACGGCATAGGGCGTGCCGGGCAGCGATCCGAAATCACTGCGCTCGATCGCATCCAGCTGACGCTGGGCGATGCGCGTCACCTCGGCGACATCCGCGAGCGACATGCCATGCGCTTCGCGCGCGCGGCGCAATATCGTGCCGGGGCGATCGGCACCTGCCGCCGGCTGCGCAATGTCGTCGTCCGGAATCTTTTCGTTCATTCTGTCGCCCCTGCTCAGGAGCCGCCCATGCGACCTGATGATAAATGCCCGGGCCATCAGGCCCTTCGAAATCCACTATGTGAAGTGTGGTTCTTTCATGTCCTTGGCAACAGTGTCAACGACAGCTTGCCTATGTCCTATGTCATTTCACCTCACTCCCGGAATTTTTCGGGCATGCAAGGGGTTATACCACCCTTTTCCGGGCCTGCCTATGAAGGGCATGCAACAGGCGTGGGCGGGGCGCGTCCGCCCCGCCGGAAGGCGCGCCTCAGTTCAGTTCAACGCCCGACGCCTCCGCAAAGGCGAGGAGCGAGGCGCGCGGATCGCCCCCCTTCTCCTGCAAGATCGCGGTCATCTGTTGTTGCAGCGCACCAAGATCGAGCGAGCGGATCATCGCCTTCACCGATCCCACCGATGCCGGCGTGATCGAGAGGCGGCGCACCCCAAGGCCGAGCAACGCCATCGCCTCCAGCGTGCGCCCGCCCATCTCCCCGCAAACGCCGACGGGCACCGACGCCGCTTCGCATTCGCGGGCGATACGCCGGATGAAGCGCAGGATCGCGAGGCTGAGCCAGTCATAGCGCTCCGCCAGCTTGGGATGGGCGCGATCGGCCGCGAACAGGAACTGGGTCAGGTCATTGGTGCCGATGGACAGGAAATCGACCTTGGGCAGCAATATGTCCAGCACCTCGGCGAGCGCGGGCACCTCCAGCATCGCCCCGTAGCGGATGGCGGTGGGCAGCATCTTGCGGCGCTCGACCAGCAGTTCGCGCTGCTGCTCGAAGATCGCCTGCCCCGCCTCGAACTCCCACGGTTCGGAGATCATCGGGAACATCACATGCAGCGTCCGCCCGGCGGCGGCCTCCAGCAGGGCGCGCGCCTGCGCCTTGAGCAAGCCGTCCCGCTCCAGCGCCAGACGCATCGCGCGCCAGCCCATGGCCGGGTTCTCTTCCTCCACCTCTTCGTCATGATGGAGATAGGGCAGCGCCTTGTCGCCGCCGATATCGACGGTGCGGAAGATGACGGGGCGATCCCCGGCGGCCTCCATCACCTCGCGATAGAGCCGCTGCTGCTTCTCCCGCTGCGGCAGCGTCGCGGAAACGAGGAACTGGAACTCCGTGCGGAACAGGCCGATGCCGTCAGCCCCCGTCACGTCGAGCGCGCCCACATCGTCGCGCAGCCCCGCATTGATCATCAGATCGATACGGGTGCCATCCTTCGTCATCGATGGCAGGTCGCGCATCGCGGCGAAGGCGGCACGGCGCTTCTGCGTCAGTGCGAGCTTGCTGTCGAACGCCTCCTCCATGTCCGGCGAGGGGCGGATGAACAGGCGATTTTCCGCCACGTCCATCAGGATCGGATCACCTTCGTTGATGAGATGGCGGACATTCTTGACCCGGCCCAGCACCGGCACGCCCATGGCGCGCGCGACGATCGTGACATGGGCGGTCAGCGAGCCTTCCTCCAGGATCACGCCCTTCAATCGCCGCCGGTCATATTCCAGCAGCTCGGCCGGGCCGAGATTGCGCGCTATCAGGATCGCATCCTGCCGCAGCCCCAGTTGCGCCGCCGTGCCGAGCTGGCCCGACACGATCCGCAGCAGCCGGTTGGCGAGGTCCTCCAGATCATGCATCCGGTCCGCGAGCAGCGGATCGTCGATCTGACGCATCCGCATCCGGGTGCGCTGCTGCACCCGCTCGATCGCCGCCTCGGCGGTAAGACCGCTCTCGATCGCCTCGTTGATGCGCCGTGACCAGCCTTCGTCATAGGCGAACATCTTGTAGGTCTCGATCACCTCCTGATGCTCGCCATCGACGCCGAACTCGGACGCACCCGCCAGCTTGTCGATCTGCTCACGCATCTTGGCGAAGGCGGAATAGACGCGCGCGCGTTCCGCCTCGGTATCCTCGGCGACGGTATGCTCGATGGTGATGCGCGGCTGGTGATAGACCGCCTGCCCGCGCGCCATGCCCATGACCAGTTGCAGGCCGGAGACGATCTGCGTCTGCGTGCCCGCGACCCGCATGTCGCCCGGCTGCTCATCCACCAGCCCGGCATTGGTAATGAGTTCGGACAGCACCATGCCGACCGTCTGGAGCGCCTCTATCTCCACTTCCTCATAGCGATGCGGGTCGAGATGCTGCACGCACAGCACGCCCACCGCATCCTCGCGGCGCACGATCGGCACGCCCGCGAAGCTGTGAAAGCGGTCCTCGCCGGTTTCCGGCTTGAAGATGAAGTCGGGATGGGACGCCGCCTCGTCGAGGTTCAGCGTTTCCACATTGCGCGCGATGGTGCCGACCAGCCCCTCGCCCAGCGCGAGCCGGGTGACGTGCACCGCCTCCTGCTTCAGCCCGCGCGTGGCGAACAGCTCCAGCGCGCCCTCGCGCAGCAGGTAGATGGAACAGACCTCGCTCGACAATTCCTCGCCGATGATCTCGACAACCTTGTTGAGCTTTGCCTGCGCGCCGATGCGCGAAGCCATCACCTCATGGAGGCGGGTCAATATCCGGCGCGCCGCGGCAACCGATGCAGTGGGTGAGTTCGCCATATCCTCATCGCTAACAGAAAGCGCCGACATCTGCCAAGCGCCTGTGATCCCGCCGGAGGAGAATATGATTATGGGAAAAGGTCCGGCGTCCTTTCCCCTTTGGGCAGAAGGGCGCCGGAAAGCGGGTCAGCGCCCGCCGAGCGCCCCGTCCGCCTGTTCGAGCAGCTCGGCGATGATTTCCGCCACCGGCTGCTCCTTCGTCACCATGCCGACCGACTGGCCCGCCATCACCGAGCCATTTTCGACATCCCCGTCGATCACCGCGCGGCGCAGCGCACCCGCCCAGTAATGCTCGATCTCCAGCTGGGCAGCGGCCATGTCGACCTTGCCGTCGTCCAGCATCTGCGCGACTTCGCGCTGCTTGACGGTGAAGGCCTCCGTGCCCGCATTCTTGAGCGCGCGCACCGGGATCACCGGCAGGCGCGGGTCGATCTGCACGCTGGCGATGGCGTCGCGCGCATTGCCGCGCAGGAACGCCTTCTTGAAATTGGCGTGGGCGATGCACTCCGTCGCGCAGACGAAGCGGGTGCCGAGCTGCACGCCCGCCGCGCCCATTTCGAGGAAGCTGGCGATCGCCTCGCCCCGGCCGATGCCGCCCGCGACGAAGATCGGGACCTCGCCTGCCAGTTCGGGCAGGATTTCCTGCGCCAGCACGCCCGTCGCCACCGGGCCGATATGGCCGCCCGCTTCCATGCCCTCGATGATCAGCGCATCGACGCCCGAGCGCACCAGCTTCTTCGCCAGCGCGAGCGCAGGGGCAAAGCAGATGACCTTGGCGCCGCTTTCCTTGATCGCCTCGATGCTGCCCTTGGGCGGCAGACCACCGGCAAGCACGACATGGCCGACGCCATGTTTCGCGCACACGGCGATGAGGTCCATCAGTTGCGGGTGCATGGTGATGAGGTTGACGCCGAAAGGCTTGTCCGTCATCGCCTTCGTCGCGGCGATTTCCGCATCCAGCAATTCGGGCGTCATCGCACCGCAGGCGATGAGGCCGAAGCCTCCCGCATTGCTGACGGCGGCGACGAGATGCCGTTCCGACACCCAGCTCATCGCGCCGCAGATGATCGCGACTTCAGACCCCAGCAGCGCGGTGCCCCGCGCCATCAATTCCCGCAACCGAGCGCTCGCCATCCGTCAGGCAGCTTCTTGTGCGTCGAGGCCATAGGCGCTGTGCAGCACGCGCACCGCCAGTTCGGTCTCATCCTCGTCGATGAGGACGCTAACCTTGATCTCGCTGGTCGCGACCGCGAGGATGTTGATCCCGCGATCGGCGAGCGCCTTGAACATGGTCGCGGCGACACCGGCATGGCTTTTCATGCCGACACCGACGACCGAGACCTTGGACACCTTGGTGTCCGGGATGATGCGGTTGAAACCGATGGTTTCCTTGTTCTTTTCAAGGATATCGATCGAACGGGCCAGATCCGCGCCGGGCACGGTGAAGGTCACGTCCGTCTCGCCCTTGTCGCGGCCGACATTCTGGATGATCATGTCGACATTGATGCTCGCCTCGGCCAGCGGGCCGAAGATGTGGGCGACGGCGCCGGGGCGATCCGGTACGCGGGTGACAGTGACCTTGGCCTCGTTCTTGTCGGCGGCGATGCCGGTGATGAGCTGACGTTCCATGTCAGAATCCTTCGCTATTTGAGCTTCCATTTCCTCTTCGCTGACGATCAGCGTGCCCGGCAGTTCCTCCTGCGTCGGATCATCGAAGGAAGAGAGCACCTGAACGCGCACCTGTTCCTTCATCGCCAGCTCGACCGAGCGGGTCTGCAACACCTTGGAACCGACCGAAGCCAGTTCCAGCATTTCCTCATAAGTCACCATGTCGAGCTTGCGCGCGCGGCTGACGATGCGGGGGTCGGTGGTGTAGACGCCATTGACGTCGGTATAGATATCGCAGCGATCGGCCTTTACCGCCGCCGCCACGGCCACCGCCGAGGTATCCGATCCGCCACGGCCCAGCGTCGAGACGCGGCCATCGGCCATCTGCCCCTGGAAACCGGGGATGACCGCGACCTGGCCAGAGGACATCGCCGCGATCAGCGCATCGGTCTCGATGCTCTCTATACGCGCCTTGGCGTGGGATTCCACGGTGCGGATCGGCATCTGCCAGCCGAGCCAGCTGCGCGCATCGACGCCCATCGCCTTCAGCGTCATCGCCAGCAGGCCGCTGGTGATCTGCTCGCCCGCCGCGACGACGACATCATATTCAGCGGTGTCGTACAGCGCGCTCGCTTCCTTGCAGAAGCCGACGAGGCGGTCCGTCTCGCCCGCCATGGCGGAAACGACGACGGCGACTTCATTGCCCTGCTCGGCCACATGTTTGACGCGGGCGGCCACATTGCGAATCCGCTCCATCCCCGCCATCGAGGTTCCGCCGAATTTCATTACGATGCGCGCCATATTTGCTGCCCGACCTGTGTTGCGTATAAGAAGGAATGCGACAGGCCCCTTAAAGACCTGAGCGCGAAAACCGCGTCGCTATAGTGAGCAAGGACCGATATGGCAAGCAACGCCGCAACCACGATCAACCCCGATGAAGCCCGGCATTTCGGGGCGATGGCCGCCGACTGGTGGGACCCGAAGGGGTCAAGCGCGATGTTGCACAAGCTCAATCCGGCGCGGCTTTCCTATATTCGCGGGGCGATCGATCGGCATTGGGATGGCGATCCCCACGCAATGCGGCCGCTTTCGGGCAAGCGCGCGCTCGATGTCGGCTGCGGCGCGGGCCTGCTGTGCGAGCCGCTTTCCCGCCTCGGCGCGGCCGTGACCGGGGTGGACGCCGCCGCCGAGAATATCGCGGTGGCGCAGGCCCATGCCGATGCTCAGGGCCTTGCCATCGATTATCGCGCGACCGGCATCGAATCGCTCGGGCAACCGGGGGCCTTCGATCTCGTCACCTCGATGGAGGTGATCGAGCATGTGACCGACCCGGCCCTGTTTCTGCGCGGCCTCAAGGATGCACTGAAGCCCGGCGGCCTCATGATCCTGTCGACGCCGAATCGCACCCGCCTCTCCCGCCTCGCGATGATCACGCTGGGCGAGGGCCTCGGCATGATCCCCAAGGGCACGCATGACTGGAAGCAGTTTCTGACGCCCGAGGAACTGGCCGCCCTGCTCGACGACGCAGGGCTGGAAGTGACCGACCAGCGCGGCATCGAGTTCACGCCGGGCCATGGCTTCCGGATCGGGGACAATATCGCGCTCAACTATATCCTCTGCGCCCGGCACAAGGGGTAGGTCACCACACACGCCCTACCGGCCTTTGCGGCAAGGAACCGCGCTGAAAGAAGCGATCCTCAGGCGCCGGAGATCACCCCTCGCCCGCGCCGCCCATGGCCAGCGCCATCTGCGAAAGCCGATGGGCCATCGCGACGGCGAGCTTTTCGTCCACATCCGGTTGATCGGCGATCGCCCGGCTCATCGCCTCCGCCCATTGCCGCGCGGCTTCCGGAGAGATAGCCAGATTGCGGTGGATCGACATCATGCACACGCCCCGGTCGAACCAGTCGCGCGGTCCCCCCAACCAGGCGTTGAGAAATTCGGCAAGGCCCGCCCGCACGCGGGTCAGGTCCTCCTCATGCATGGCGCGGATGGCGGCATAGCCCTCCTCCTCGTCCATCAGCCGATAGAAACGATCGACAATGGCCGCGACGACGCTGGCGCCGCCCAACATTTCATAAGGGGTCTGCGCAGTTACAGGTGCATCCATTTTCTTTTGCCTCGCACTGATCCAGTCTTGCCTGCTACCCTGACGGACGCACGCCGTCCTTGACCGGGATCAAGGAAATGACGGCCAGATACTTGGCGAGCCAATAGCGCTTTCCTGCCATAAGAACCCCGCTCAGGCCGAGCTGGTCGAAGTCCTGTTTTTCTTTTCAGGTCAAGCAAGTATGGCCGTTGGGCTATGCCCGCCCTTCGGGTCGACAAGTTCAGGGCGAACGGGGTGGGGATTCCGAAAATCCGCCTCTCCCCCTCATCATGCCAGCGCGGGCTGGCCTCTCAGGAGAGGAGGCGCGACATCGACCGCGCGCGCCCCGAAATTCCTCATTCCGCACCCTGCCTTGTAAAGGGCGCAACCGCAGGAAAGGCCTCAGTGCGCCGCCCCCCAGCTTTTGCCGACGCCCACCTCGACCACCAGCGGCACCGAAATGTCGACCAGCGGCGCGGCGGCGTTTTCCATCACCTGCCGGATGATGGCGCTGGCGGCCTCGACATCGCCCTCGGGCAATTCGAACACCAGTTCGTCATGCACCTGAAGCAGCATCTTCACCCGCACCAGCCCCGCAGCCTCCAGCGCGGGGCCCATGCGGACCATCGCGCGCTTGATGATATCCGCGCTGGTCCCCTGTATCGGCGCGTTGATCGCCGCGCGCTCCGCCCCCTGCCGTTCATGCTGGAGCTTCGCATTGATACGCGGGAACCATGTCTTGCGGCCGAAGAGCGTCTCGGTAAAGCCATTGGCCCGCGCCTTTTCCAGCGTCTCGTTGATATAGACCGCGATGCCGGGGAAGCGGTCATAATAGCGCGCGATCATATCCTGCGCCTCATCCGGCGTGATTTCCAGCCGCGCCGCCAGACCCCAGCGCGAAATGCCGTAGAGGATGGAGAAGTTGATCGTCTTGGCCCGCCCGCGCGTGTCGCGATTGACCTCTCCGAACAATTCCTGCGCGGTGGCGGCGTGAATATCCTCGCCGCGCGCGAACGCATCCTTGAGCGCGGGTACGTTGGCCATATGCGCGGCCAGCCGCAGTTCGATCTGGCTATAGTCGGCCGAGAGCAGCACATTGCCCGGCTCGGCGATGAAGGCGTCGCGGATCTGCCGCCCGGCCTCGGTGCGGATCGGGATATTCTGGAGATTGGGATCGGTCGAGGACAGCCGCCCCGTCTGCGCGCCGGACAGCGAATAGCTGGTATGCACCCGCCCCGTCACCGGGCTGATCTGCGCCTGAAGCGCGTCGGTATAGGTCGATTTGAGCTTCGACAATTGCCGCCAGTCCAGCACCTTGCCCGCAATGTCGGCACCCTCGGCCTTCAGCTTTTCCAGCACAGTCACATCGGTCGAATAGGCGCCGGTCTTGCCCTTCTTGCCGCCCTTGAGGCCGAGCTTGTCGAACAATATCTCGCCAAGCTGCTTGGGGCTGGCGATGACGAAAGGCTGGCCCGCCAGATCGTGGATTTCCTTTTCCAGTCCGGCCAGTCCTTCCGCGAACTCGCCCGACAAGCGGGAAAGATAGTCGCGGTCGACCTTCACCCCTTCCCGCTCCATGGCCGCGATCACCGGCACCAGCGGCAGGTCCACCAGTTCATATACCCGCGTCACGCGCTCCTGATGCAGCCGGGGCTTCAGCACCTGCCACAGCCGCAGCGTCACCTCGGCATCCTCGGCCGCATAGGCGGTCGCCTTGTCGAGCGGCACCTCGGCAAAGCTGATCTGCTTCTTGCCGGTGCCCGCGACATCCTTGAAGGCGATGCACTGATGGCTGAGATGGGTTTTCGCCGCCTCGTCCATCCCATGACCGCCCAGCCCCTTGCCCGCTTCCAGATCGAAGCTCAGCACTATGGTGTCGTCATAGGGAACGATGCGCAGACCATCCAGCCCCGCGAGCTTCGCGGCGCGATCCAGCACATTCATGTCATATTTGAGATTATGGCCGATCTTGAGGATACCCTCATCCTCCAGCACCGGCTTCAATCGGGACAGCACCAGCGCGGCATCCAGTTGCAGCGGCCGTTCGGAGAACATGTCGCTGCCGATATGGCCCAGCGGGATATAGCAGGCCCGGCCCGGCGCGGTGGCAAGGCAGACGCCCACCAGTCGCCCGCCAATGGCGTCGAGCGCATCGGTCTCGGTATCGACGGCGAGCACCCCGCCAGCGCGGGTTTCCGCGATCCAGCGGTCGAGCGCGGCTTCATCCTGTACGGTCTCGTAACGAGAATGATCGATAGGCGGAAGGTCGAGAGGCGCGCCGCCGCTCGCTGGCATGGCCGCCGGCGCGGCCTGCGCTGCGGGCCGGGCCGGATCGGCAGATGCCGCAGCCCCGGCAGGCGAAGCCGCGTTGAGACGCGTCAGCAATGCGTTGAACCCCTGATCGACGAGGAAAGCGCGCAACGGATCGGGCGGTATCTGCCCCAGCACCAGATCATCAAGCGCATCGGGCAACGGCACTTCGCTATGCAATTCCACCAACTGGCGGGACAGGCGCGCCATCGCCTCATTCTCCACCAGCTTGTCACGCATCTTGGATGGCTTCATCGCCGGGATCGCCGCGAACACGCCATCCAGGTCGCCATATTCGGTGATGAGCTTGGCGGCCGTCTTGGGGCCGATGCCCGGCACGCCCGGCACATTGTCCACGCTGTCGCCCATCAGCGCCAGCACATCCCCCAGCTTGTCGGGGGTGACGCCGAATTTCTGCATCACATAATCATCGGCGCGCCGTTCATTCTTCATCGTGTCGAGCATATCGACGCCCGGCTGGATCAACTGCGCCAGATCCTTGTCCGACGACACGATCGTCACCTGCCACCCCTGCGCCAGCGCGGCCTTGGTGTAGCTGGCGATGATATCGTCCGCCTCAAATCCCTCTTCCTCTATGCAGGGCAGAGAGAAGGCGCGCGTCGCCTCGCGGATCAGCGGGAATTGCGGGATCAGGTCCTCCGGCGCGGGCGGGCGGTTCGCTTTATATTGATCGTAGAGGTCGTTGCGGAACGTCTTGCTCGACTTGTCGAGGATCACCGCCAGATGGGTCGGGCCGTCCGCCTTGTGCAGATCATTGGCCAGCTTCCACAGCATCGAGGTATAGCCATAAACCGCGCCCGCGGGCTGGCCGTGGCGGTTGGTGAGCGGTGGAAGCTGGTGATAGGCGCGGAAGATATAACCGCTGCCATCGACGAGATAGAGATGATTCTGGCTGGACATGCGCCGGGGATAGCAGCGCCGGGCGAATGAAGAAACCGCCAGCGCATTTTCAGGTCAGATGGAAATCCCTGACGGCCTATAAACTGACGGCCTATAAGCTGGCGGCCTGCAAAATACCGAAGAGCGAAAATTTGGCGCGACCTGCATCAAGTTCAGCGCAGGTCGCGCATTCCGGTTCGCCATTGGCGCATCATGGCCGCCCGAGCGCCGATCATTTCCTGTGCGTGGCCGCCACCGCCCGCGAAACGCCCTGCATCAACGCCCAGCGCTCGGGAATCGAAACGGTGGTGCTGGCGATCATCACCGCGATCGCATAGCTGGTGCCATCGGGCGCGGTCATGATGCCGACATCGTTGAAGCCGGTCGCGCGCGGCGCCAGTTCCTGCCCGGTGCCGGTCTTGTGCGCATAGCTCCAGTCGGAGGGCACCCCGCCCTTCACCCGCTGCGGCCCTGTTTTTGCGCCATGCATGGTCGTGAGCAGGATATCGGTCGAGGCCGGGGAGAGCATCTCCCCCCGCTTCAATTTAGCCAGCGCCAGCGTGATCGAGCTGGGCGCGGCTCCATCCGGAGGATTGGCCAGATAATCGTCCAGCGCCTTCTGGCGCACCGACATCGGCAGATTGGCGCGCGCAGTGTAGAAATTGCGCCCCATCGCCATCTTCTGGTCCCAGACAAGACCCGCCGTCTTGCTTTGCAATAGACGCTCGCCGGGGCCGAAACGGATATTGGAGATGAAGCGGCGCGCGAGGAAATTGCGCACGGCGTCCGGCCCGCCCACCTTGCGCAGCACCGCGTCATTGGCGGTATTGTCGCTTTGTTGCATGGCGCGGGTATAAACATCGGAAAGCGTGGTCGTGTAGCTGCCATTTTTCAGCATCGCGGCCAGCGGCTGGTGAAACAGCGTCAGATCGCCGGTGCCGATGGTAACGGGGTCCTGCATCTTCACCTTGCCGCGATCCATCGCATCCAGCATCGTCATGGCCACCCACAGCTTCGAGACGCTCTGCTGCGGCATCAGGCTGGTGCCGTTATAGGCCACTTCCCAATCCGCATCGACCCGGCGCACGGAAATGCCGGCATTCCCCCGGAAATTGCGGCCCAGCGAATTGATCGTCGCGACGAGATCGGCGGGCGCCGCCCTGTGCTGCACCGGCCGGGGCGCCAGATAGGAGGGCGGCGGCGGAGGCGCGGGCGGCACTGCCGTGGCAGGCACCGGCTGCCCCATGCCCTGCACCTGCCGCCCCTGCATGGGACGATGGTTGACCGACGCGTCGGCCACGCAGCCGCTCAGCAGGATGGAAATGACAAGCCCGCGGGTCCAGCCCCCAACCGCCTTGCGTCCGCCCGGATCAGCCCGCCTGATGACAACTCCGCCTGACCGACGATATTTCATATTCCCCAGCACCCTATGGTTCAGCGACCGCTCATTTCGTCTTCCGCACCTTGCAGATATGAAGGGCAGATATAAGGGACAGCCCCCTCGATATAAAGGGATTCTGCCGGATTTCCCGCCCCGAAGGAAGCTTGCATGCGACGAATGATTCCATTCTTGCGTTAATTTGCGGAACCAACACAAGAGAAACGCGCATAAAAATGGCATATCCGCATCACACCCCCAGGAAATAACGTGACCAGCCGAGACAATCCCTCCTTTTCCGATCGACGCGCCATCCTGAAGGCCGCATCGGCCGTCCTGATCGGCGCAGGCGGCGGCCTGCTGCCTTTCTCCACGGGGCAGGCCGCCACGCCCTTCGCATCGAACAGGCTGAGCATTGCCCGTCGCGGCGCGCTCGGGCCGGATGGAGGCCGCGACGTCATCCTGATCCCCGGCCTTGCGAGCAGCCCCGCGATATGGAACGGGCTTGTCGCCCAACTGCCCGGCCATCGCCTGCATCTGGTGCATATCGGGGGGTTCGCCCATCTGCCGGCGGGACCCAATGCATCCGGGCCGCTGCTGGCCCCGCTGGTCGACGAACTGGCGCGCTATATCAACACGCAGGGCCTCGTCTCCCCCGTTCTCGTCGGGCACAGCATGGGCGGAATGCTGGCGATGATGCTGGCGCTGCGCACCGGCAGCCCGGTGACGCGGCTGATGGTCGTGGACATGCTTCCCGAAGGCGCGGCGATGATCGGCGGGACCTCGCAGGGGCTGGGGTATCTCGCCGAGCAGCTCAATGGCTATTTCTCCGGCACCAGAGCCGGACGGCAACTGCTCGCCCAGATGGTGATGGAGACGCCGGGCGCGGAAGGGAGCGACCCCAGGGTCATCTCGCAGGCGCTGGCGGAACTGGCGCAGACGAATCTCTCGCCGCGCCTGCCGCTGATCCGCCAATCGTTGAATGTGGTCTATGCGTTGCCCGCCGACCGGGACATGGCGGCCAGTCAGCGCCAGCGCTATCAGGCGGCCTATGCGAAGGCGCCCGCCGCGAAGCTGACCGGCATCGGCCCCAGCGGCCATGCCGTCATGCTGGACCAGCCCGCCCGCTTTGCCGCCAGCGTGCAGCAATTCCTGAAATAAAATTCGCTTCTTGATTCAGATCAACGCCGGGGACGGGCCTCTCCCCTAATCCGGTTCTCGACGGGACGAGGCTTCCTCCTCTCCCCCCGTCGGAGGCGTCTTCCCACGCCTCCTCCTCCTCGGCACTTCAAGGGGCGCGCCCGACAGGACGCGCCCCCTTTTTTTGTTCCCTATGGACCCGCCCTTCCGCCGGGAAGGGCCGGTCGCGGGATATTCGCTCAGTGCGCCAGCGACTTGACGATTTCCTCGACCATCTTCTTGGCGTCGGCCAGAAGCATCATCGTGTTGTCCATGTAGAACACGTCATTGTCGACGCCCGCATAACCGGCGCCGCCCATGGAGCGCTTCACGAACAGCACCGACTTGGCGTTGGCGACGTCGAGGATCGGCATGCCATAGATCGGCGAGGACTTGTCGGTCTTCGCCGCCGGGTTGGTGACGTCGTTCGCGCCGATGACGAAGGCGACGTCGGCCTGACCGAATTCGCTGTTGATGTCCTCCAGTTCGAACACCTCGTCATAGGGCACGTTCGCCTCGGCGAGCAGCACGTTCATATGGCCGGGCATGCGGCCCGCGACCGGATGGATGGCGAACTTCACGTTGACGCCTTTCTCCTTCAGCAGGTCGGTCATCTCACGCAGCGCATGCTGGGCCTGGCTGACGGCCATGCCGTAGCCCGGCACAATGATCACATTTTCCGCCTGCTCCATCAGGAACGCGGCGTCCTCGGCGGAGCCCCGCTTCCACGGGCGCTGCTCCTTCGCCTCGCCGCTGTCGCCGCCGCTGGTGTCGGCGCCGAAGCCGCCCGCGATGACGCTGATGAAGCTGCGGTTCATCGCCCGGCACATGATGTAGGAGAGGATCGCACCCGAGGACCCCACCAGCGCGCCGGTGATGATCATCGCGGTATTGTGCAGCGTGAAGCCCATCGCCGCGGCGGCCCAGCCCGAATAGCTGTTCAGCATCGAGACGACCACCGGCATGTCCGCGCCGCCGATCGGGATGATCAGCAGGAAGCCGATGATGAAGCTCAGCGCCGTCACCGTCCAGAATACCCAGCCGCTCTGGTCGGTCACGAAATAGGCGACCAGCCCGAGAATGCCCGCAAGCACGGCGAGGTTGATGACATGGCGGCCCGGCAGCATGATCGGCTTGCCCGACATATTGCCGTTGAGCTTGAGGAAGGCGATGATCGAGCCGGAGAAGGTGATCGCGCCGATGGCGACGCCCAGACCCATTTCGATGCGGCTGGCGGAGAAAATCTCGCCGGTCGCGGGATCGGCGATGCCGAAGGCCAGCGGGCTGAGATAGGCCGCCGCGCCGACGACCACCGCCGCCATGCCGACCAGCGAGTGGAAGGCCGCGACGAGCTGCGGCATCGCGGTCATCGCGATGCGGCGGGCGATGACGAAACCGATCACGCCGCCAATGACGATCGCGCCGATGATCTCGCCCATGTCGAGGAACTTGTGCGTGGCGATGGTCGTGATGACCGCGATCGCCATGCCCGCCATGCCGAAGCGGTTGCCGGTACGGCTCGAAGCCGGGCTGGACAGCCCGCGCAACGCCAGGATGAAAAGGATGCCCGCCACCAGATAGGCGAGCGCGACCGGCCAGGGAAGAGCAGCGACTTCGTGCATCACTTGCGCTCCTTCTTCTTGTACATGGCCAGCATGCGTTCGGTGACAGCGAAACCGCCGAAGATATTGATCGAGGCGAACACCACGCCCGCAAGGCCCAGCCACTTGGCCAGACCGTCACCGGCCTCGGCCGACGCGATCAGCGCGCCGACGATGATGACCGAGGAAATGGCGTTGGTCACCGCCATCAGCGGCGTGTGGAGCGCCGGCGTCACCGACCAGACAACATAATAGCCGACGAAGCACGCCAGCACGAAAATCGAAAGAATGGATATGAAGTCCATTTCATCCCCCTGCATGAAGGGCCTCTCTTGCGGAGGCCGGGGTTATAACAGGCTCAGCTGGCGAGCAGCCGTTCGTTGACCACCTTGCCGTCCTTGGTCAGGCGGATGGCGTTGCCGATCTCTTCGTCCAGTTCGGGCGCGTTCTTTTCCTTGTCCCAGAAAGCGGACAGGAAATTATAGAGATTGCGGCTGAACAGCGCGGACGCGTCGGCGGACAAGCGGCTCGGCACATTTTTATGGCCGACGATCTTGACGCCATGACGCTCGACGATCTCGCCCGCGATGGCGCCCTCGACATTGCCGCCCTGTTCGACAGCGAGGTCGACGATCACGCTGCCCGGCTTCATCGACGCGAGTTGCACATCGGAAATGAGGCGCGGCGCGGGACGGCCCGGAATGAGCGCGGTGGTGATGACGATATCCTGCTTGGCGATGTGGGAGGATACCAGCTCGGCCTGCGCCTTCTGATATTCTTCCGACATTTCGGTGGCATAACCGCCGCTGCCTTCGCCTTCGATCCCCTTCACATTCTCGACGAAGATCGGTTTCGCGCCGAGCGATTCGATCTGTTCCTTCGTCGCCGACCGCACGTCGGTCGCGGAGACCTGCGCGCCGAGGCGGCGAGCGGTCGCAATGGCCTGAAGCCCGGCGACGCCCACGCCCATGACAAAGACCTTGGCGGCCGAGATCGTGCCTGCGGCGGTCATCATCATCGGGAAGGCCCGGTCATATTCCGACGCCGCGTCGAGCACCGCCTTATAGCCGGAAAGGTTCGACTGCGACGACAGGATATCCATCGACTGCGCGCGCGTGATGCGCGGCATGAACTCCATCGCCAGCGCCTCAAGACCCGCCGCCGCATAGGCGTCGACGCGTGTGCGCTCCCCAAAGGGATTGAGGCCCGCGACCAGCCAGGCGCCCTGTTTCGCGCCCGCAAGGCTCGCCGGTTCCGGCCCCTGCACGCCGAGCACGATATCCGCGCCCGACAAAATCCCGGCCCTGTCGCCGATCGTGGCGCCAGCGGCGGCATAATCCTGATCCGAGATGGAGGCGTTGGCGCCAGCCCCGGATTCCACCGCGACGGAAGCGCCCAGAGCGATGAATTTCTTCACCGTCTCAGGCGTCGCGGCCACGCGCCGTTCCCCCGGCGCCTGTTCTTTCACTACAGAGATCTTCAAAATAAATTCTCCCCCTTTTCCCATGCGTCCACAGCCCTTGCAAAAGGCCCCATGGAAGGAAAAACAACCGTGACGGTCAGGAAATAAGAAGGATCACAAGGCCGGCGATCAGCACGGCAGCAATCGTGCCCCACTTCGCGAAAGCGATAAACCCGTGATAGGTATCTTCAGCCATTTGCATGTCGTTTTGCGACATAGATGCCATCCTCTTTACCTGATTGCAGTTCCGACGCCCTGTTACGGTACGCATTTCTATTTTCTGGCGGAACGACCCGTTTTCCCAGCAATGCCTTAGTTACAAGCTGCGCAAGACACAAGCTATCAGTGAAACTGATAGAAAATCCAGCCGCCGGTTAAGAAGCTTTTTACCCTGTCCCGCTATGCAAAGGGCCTTGAACGAGGTTTATGGATGGCGTTGGACGGTTCCCCCTTATTGATGCTCATCGATGATGAACCGGCGCAAAAGCGGCTGATTTCAGCGCTTGCGTCGCGGTCGGGCTGGCGCACGCTGTTCGCGTCCGATCATCTTGCCGCGCTCGCCATCATGGGCACGCCGGAAGGCGATCGCCTCGATGCGGTGCTGGTCGACCAATGGAACCCGGACATCAAGCCTGCGGAGATCATCCGCCAGATTCGCGAACGCCGGCCGACCGTGCCCATATTGGTGCTGACCTCGCAAAATAATGTGAGCGACGCGGTGGAGGCCATGCGCGCGGGCGCGTGCGATTATCTCGCCAAGCCCGTCGCCCCGGACCGCCTGATGGCCGCCCTCAACGCCGCTCTCGACCGATCGGACGGCAGGCAGGGCGAATTGCGCCCGCTGACCGAAAAGCTGACCGCGCCGCTCGCCTTCAATGAAATCGTCGGCAGCGCGCCGCAGTTCCTCGCCGCGCTCGCCATCGCCGCCAAGGCCGCGCGTACCCGCGTGCCGGTGCTGATCGAGGGCGAAAGCGGGGTCGGCAAGGAAGTCATCGCGCAGGCGATCCACGCCGCCTCCCCCCGGCATCGGCAGGAAATGGTCGCGGTCAATTGCGGGGCGATCCCCGCCAATCTGGTGGAATCGGTACTGTTCGGCCATGAACGGGGCGCCTTTACCGGCGCCTTCGAACGGCAGACGGGCAAGTTCGTCCATGCCGACATGGGCACGATCTTTCTCGACGAAGTGAGCGAGATGCCGCTCGACACGCAGGTGAAGCTTCTGCGCGTCTTGCAGGATGGCGAAGTGCAGCCTCTGGGCGCGCGCGTGCCCGTCCGCGTCGATGTTCGCATCATCGCCGCGACGAACAAGATATTGGAAGAGGAAGTGCGCGCGGGCCGCTTCCGCGAAGACCTCTATTACCGCCTCAACGTGATGCATGTGGCGGTGCCGCCGCTGCGCGATCGCAAGAGCGATATCCCCGCCCTCGCCCGCCACCTGCTGATGCGCCTCGCCGACCAGCCGGGCATGCGCAGCCTCTCCATCACCACCGAAGCGCTGGCGCTGCTGATGGAGCATGACTGGCCGGGCAATGTCCGCCAGTTGCAGAATGTGCTGTTCCGCGCCGCCGTGCTCTGCGAGCGGCCCGCCCTCACCCCACAGGATTTTCCGCAGATCGCCTCGCAACTGATGGCGGGCCGTTCCGGCGGGAAGGATGGCGTGATCGACCTTTCCCATCCGCGTCCCGCGCCCCTGCTCAACGGCGTCACGCTGTTCGAGAATAACGGCCATATCCGTCAGCTCGCGGATATAGAGGCGGATGTGATCCGCCTTGCCATCGGCCATTATCGCGGACGCATGACCGAAGTGGCGCGACGGCTGGGCATCGGCCGCTCGACGCTCTATCGCAAATTGTCGGAACTCGGGATAGACAACGCGGCTTGAGGCCCGGCTTCGGCAGTCGGCCGGATCAGCCGCTCACCAGCGCGGCGTCGCGCAGGCCGCGCCACACATGCACCATCTGCACGGTTTCGGGAACATCGTGGACGCGCACCATCTGCGCGCCCGCCTGCACCCCGCGCATCGCCAGCGCCAGCGATCCGGCGAGCCGATCCTTCGCGGCGGCTTCGTTCGACAGCGCGCCGATCACCCGCTTGCGACTGACGCCGAGGAGCAGCGCAACGCCCAGCCCCTGATAGATGGCCAGCCGGTTCAGGATCGCCAGATCGCCCTGAAGCATCTTGCCGAAACCAACACCGGGATCGATCATGATCTTCTCGCGCGCTATGCCCGCCGCCTCGCAGGCCTCGATCCGTTCTTCCAGCCAATCATAAACATCGGTTACAACATCCTGATAAACAGTGTTATCATGGGGATTGTCGCCGACCGAAGGCGCATGCATCAGCACCACCGGGCAGCCCGCGCGCGCTACCACCTCCATGCTGCGCGGATCGTGCAGCAGCGCCGACACATCATTGACCAGTCCCACGCCCGCCGCCAGCGCGGCCTCCATCACCGCCGCCTTGCGGGTGTCGATGGAAATGGGCGCGCCACTAGCCGCCAGTCGCTCGATCACCGGGACGACTCGGGCAATCTCATCGCCCTCCCACACCTTGTCGGCACCGGGACGGGTCGATTCGCCGCCCACGTCGATGATCGCCGCGCCCTTCGTCATCATCGCGAAGCCGCTGTCCGCCGCCGCGACGGGATCGTCGATATGCTTGCCGCCATCGGAAAAGCTGTCCGGCGTCATGTTCAAAATACCCATGACCTGCGGCACGTCGAAACGGATCATCCGCTGGCCAAGCGCCAGCGGCGCGCGAATCGCGCCGATATTCGCGGCAAGCTGCGCCACGCGCCGCGCCAGCGGCTCGACCAGATAGGAACACCAGCCCTCGAAATCGGCGATCGTCACCCGGTCGCGCTGGAGGATCGCCCCCTTGCGCGCGGTGATCTCATAGCCCTGGAACCAGATCAGCCCGCCTCCCATGCGCGCGGTGCGGCCATCCAGCCCGACCGGACTTTCCGCGAACCAGATCGGCCGCAGATAGAGTTTCGTATCCGGTTCGAGCAGCGATGGATCGATCATCAGGACAGGACCTGTCGGTTCAGGGCTGCGTCGCGAGCAAATAGGTCTGGCGCAGCGCGTCAATGGGTTGCAGCCCATCCTTCGTCTCGATCTGCCAGAATGTCCAGCCATTGCAGGACGGTGCGCCCTGCACCTTCGACCCGACGCCGTGGATCGAGCCATTATGCCCCTCGCCTTCCAGCGAGCCATCGGCGCGCACCACCGCCTTCCAGCGGCGCCTGGTGTCGGTCAGCACCGTACCGGGCGTGATATAGCCGGTTTCGACCAGCGTGCCGAAGGCGACCTTGGGCTGCTGCTTGGGGCTTTGCATGATGGAAAGCGCGCTTTCATCGAGCGGCAGCGCCGCCTCGATCCGTTCCAGCGCCGCCTCGCAATAGCCATTTTCACGCTCGATGCCGATCCACTTACGGCCCAGTCGCTTGGCGACCGCGCCGGTCGTGCCGGTGCCGAAAAAGGGATCGAGCACGACATCGCCCGGCTTGGTGCAGGCCAGCATCACGCGATAGAGCAGCGCCTCGGGCTTCTGCGTCGGGTGGACCTTGGTGCCGCCCTTCTTCAACCGTTCCTGCCCGCCGCAGATCGGCAGCACCCAGTCGGATCGCATCTGAAGTTCGTCATTCAACGTCTTCATCGCGCGGTAGTTGAAGGTGTAGCGCGCATTCTCATTCTGGCTCGCCCAGATCAGCGTTTCATGCGCGTTGGTGAAGCGGGTGCCCTTGAAATTGGGCATCGGGTTCGCCTTGCGCCAGATGATGTCGTTCAATATCCAGAAACCCTGATCCTGCATCGTAGTACCGACGCGGAAGATATTGTGATAGCTGCCGATTACCCAGATGGTGCCATTGGGTTTCAGGATGCGCCGCGCCTCACGCAACCAGTCGCGGGTGAAACTGTCATAGGCAGCGAAGCTGTCGAACTTGTCCCAATCGTCGGTGACGGCATCGACATGGCTGCCATCGGGGCGGGCAAGATCGCCACCCAGCTGGAGGTTATAGGGCGGGTCGGCGAAGATCATGTCCACGCAGCCATCGGGCAATTTGCGCATTTCGGGAATGCAGTCGCCACGGATCAGACGATCGGCCTCGACCTCGACCTGCGGGGCGACAACCGTCTTGCGCTTGCGTGTGCTGATGCGCTCCATAACACCCATATTTCTACCCCCGATTAGTACGAAGGCCCGGAATGAGTCCTCGCGGACTCCGCGTCAAGACCGGTAACAATGGTTAACGCGTGGCCGGAGTCCCGCCAGACTCCACGAGTCGTGCAGGAAAAACGAGATATTGAGTCCCCCGAGTCGCGAAAGACTCAACATGCTGTGCTGTTGCAGGAAAGACTCACCAGATGGAGCGGCGCAAAATATTTTTTCAGAGCAGCGCCAGTTGCGCGACCGGGGCAAAGCTGCGCCGGTGCAGAGGAGTCGGGCCATGTTCGCGCAGCGCCGCCATATGCATCGCACTGCCATAGCCCTTGTTGCTCGCCCAGCCATAATGGGGATAGCGCAGCGCGGCCTGCGTCATAAAGCGGTCCCGCTCCTCCTTGGCGATGATCGAGGCCGCGGAAATACAGGGGTGCAGCGCGTCACCGCCGACCACCGCCTCGGCCGTGTAGCGCCATTTGGGCAGGCGATTGCCATCCACCAATATATGGTGCGGGTCGAGCATCATCGCCTCGACCGCGCGGGTCATCGCCAGAAAGGTCGCCTGCAATATGTTGATCGCGTCGATCTCCTCGACGCTGGCGACGCCGACACCGACATGCAGCGCCCGCGCGCGGATTTCGATCTCTAGTATGGCGCGGCGCTTCGCCGTCAGTTTCTTGCTATCATCGAGGCCGTCAATGGGATCGTCGGGGTTGAGGATCACCGCCGCCGCGACCACCGGCCCCGCGAGCGGCCCGCGCCCGGCCTCGTCCACACCGGCGAGCAGGCGCAACCGGGTCATGGCCGGAACGGCTCCAGCGGAAAGCCCATCGGCCCGCGCCCCGCGCCCAGCCCCGGCGCGCAGGACAGCGCAGCGCGCACATAGGCCCGCGCGCGATCGACCGCTTCGGTCAGCGGCCTCCCCTCGGCCAGCCCGCAGGCGATCGCGCTCGCCAGCGTACAGCCGGTGCCATGATCGGCGGTGGTGGCGATGCGGCGATCACGCCAGACGGTTTCGCCGCCGTCCGCGTCGATCAACCGGTCGACAATCTCATCACCCTCGGCATGCCCCCCCTTCATCAGCAGCGCGCAGCCATGGCCGCGCACCGCCGCCTCTCCGCCCAGCGCCGCCAGTTCAGGGAGGTTGGGCGTGGTGACGGCCGCGAGCCGCATCAGGCGGCCGAAGGCGGCGATCGTCGCCGCATCGGCGAGCACGGAGCCGCTGGTCGCCACCATGACGGGATCGAACACCAGCGGCACGCCGGGCATGGCCTCCAGACGATCCGCGACGGCATGGACGATATCCGGCCCGCCGACCATGCCGATCTTCACCGCGTCGACGCCGATATCCGATATCACCGCGTCCATCTGCGCCAGCACGAACTCGACCGGCACCGGATGCACGCCCGTCACGCCCAGCGTGTTCTGCGCGGTGAGCGCGGCGATGGCGGTCATCGCAAAGCCGCCCATGCCGGTGATCGCCTTGATATCCGCTTGTATTCCCGCGCCGCCGCCGCTGTCCGATCCGGCGATGACGAGAACGCGGCCCCTGCCTGCCATCTGCGCGCTCATCCCTTGTGATGCCGCTGCGTCGAGGCCGGATATTGGGCGAGCAGATCGCCGACCCGCGCCGGACGATCCATCAGTTCGCCGCCGCAATTGGGGCAGCGGTCATCCAGTTCCTCGGTGCATTGCGCGCAGAAGGTGCATTCCATCGAGCAGATGAACGCTCCCCCCACATCGGCGGGAAGATCGCTGCCACAGCGTTCGCAATCGGGGCGCATTTCCAGCATCAGGCGGCCGCCTTCTCGATTTCGGCGCAGATGCGCTCCACCACGTCGCGCACCTGATCGTCGCGATCGCCTTCGGCCATCACGCGGATCACCGGCTCCGTGCCGGAAGGCCGGATGACGAGGCGGCCCGTGCCCTGCAATTCGGCCTCCACCTGGGCGATGACCTGCTGCACGGCCTCCACCTCCAGCGGCCTTCCGCCGGAAAAGCGCACATTTTTAAGCAGTTGAGGAACCGGGTCGAACTGATGCAACACCATGCTCGCAGTCTTGCCCGAACGCACCAGCGCCGCGAGCACCTGCAACGCGGCGACCGTGCCGTCACCGGTCGTGCCATAGTCGGAAAGGATCATATGGCCGGACTGCTCGCCCCCCACATTATAGCCGCCCTCGCGCATCTTTTCGAGCACATAGCGGTCGCCCACCTTGGTGCGGACGAGATCGATGCCCAGTCCCTCGACAAAGCGCTCCAGCCCCAGATTGGACATGACGGTCGAGACCAGCCCGCCGCCCCGGAGCAGCCCTTCCTTCGCCCAGTTTCCGGCGATCAGCGCCATGATCTGGTCGCCATCGACGACCTTGCCCTTTTCATCGACGATGATGAGGCGATCCGCGTCACCGTCCAGCGCGATGCCGATATCCGCCCCGGCCGAAACGACCGTTTCCTGCAACAGCATCGGCGCGGTCGAGCCGCAGCCCTCGTTGATGTTCGTACCATTGGGTGTGACGCCGATGGCGATCACCTCCGCGCCCAGTTCCCAGAGCGCGCTCGGCGCCACCTGATAGGCCGCGCCATTGGCGCAATCGACCACGATCTTAAGGCCATCAAGCCGCAGATCGGCGGGAAAGCTGGATTTGACCGCATGGATATAGCGGCCGCGCGCATCCTCGACGCGCCGGGCGCGCCCGATATCCTGCGAGGCGGCGAGCGGAATATCCTGATCGAGCAGCGCCTCGATCTTCAGTTCATCCTCATCGGAGAGCTTGTAGCCGTCCGGGCCGAACAGCTTGATGCCATTGTCATGGTAGGGATTATGGCTGGCCGAGATCATCACGCCCAGATCCGCCCGCATCGAATGGGCGAGCATCGCGACGGCGGGCGTGGGGATCGGGCCGAACTGCACCACGTCCATGCCGACCGAGGTAAAGCCCGCGACCAGCGCATTTTCGACCATATAGCCGGAAAGACGCGTATCCTTGCCGATGACGACGCGATGGCGATGCTTGCCGCGCAGGAAATGCGTGCCCGCCGCCATGCCGACCTTCATCGCCAGCTCGGCGGTCATCGGCCATTTATTGGTCCGCCCGCGAATACCATCGGTGCCGAAAAATTTGCGCGTGCCCACGTTGTTCCCCACCAGAAAATGCCTCTGGTCGGGCCATAGCGAAAAGCGGGAAAGGCGAAAAGACTTTGCGACCGATGGCAGGACGAATAAGCGAATAGGACATCTCCTCATCGGTTCCGAAGGTCAGGATGCGCAAAGCCCTGTTGATTCTCGCCAGCCTTCTCCTCGGCCTGCTGCTGGGCATGACGAACCCGTTGGCCGCGCCCTTCTGGTCGCAGGCCGCCGACATCATCGGCACGCTCTGGCTCAATGGCCTGCGCATGACGGTCATCCCCCTCATCATCGCCCTGCTGGTCGCCGGCATCGCCCAGACCGCCCAGGCCGCCAGCAGCGGCGGGCTCGCCGCGCGGGGGATAGCGATCATGCTCTGCCTCCTCGCTCTTTCCTCGCTGAGCGCCGCGCTGGTGGTGCCTGCCCTCACCGCCGCTTTTCCCATTCCGCAGGAGGCCGCGCAGGCGCTGCGCGGATTGCTCGGCCATGCGCAGGGGCATCCGCCGATACCGGGGCTGGGCGATTTCCTCCGCTCCCTGATCCCGACCAATCCTTTCGCCTCGGCGGCGGGTGGAGAAATCCTGCCCTTGCTGATCTTCGTCTTTGCCTTCGCCTTCGCCGCCAACCGGCTTCCGGAGGGGCAGCGCGCCCTCGTCACCGGATTTTTCGAGGCTATTGCCAACGCCCTCATCATCATTGTCGGCTGGGTGTTGTGGCTGGCGCCGGTCGGCGTGCTGGCGCTGGCCTATACGCTGGGACGGGCGACGGGGGCGGCAGCCTTCGGCGCGCTCGCCCATTATGTCGTCATCCTGAGCGCGACAGGCGGCGTTATCTGGATCGGCGCCTTCATCCTCGCGAGCCTCGGCGCCCGCATCGGCCCGCTGCGCTTCTTCCGCGCGACCCTGCCCGCGCAGGCCGTCGCGATCTCCACCCAGTCCTCGCTCGCCTGCCTGCCCGCGATGCTGCAAGGGCTAGACCAGCTCGGCACGCGCAGGCCGGTGTCGGAGGTCACTTTGCCGATCGCCGTCGCGCTGTTCCGCGCCACCGGCCCGGCGATGAACCTCGGCGTCGCGCTCTATATCGCGCATTGGCTGGGCATGCAGCTTTCGCCCTGGCAGGTGACGCTGGGCATCATTGTCGCCACCCTCACCACCATCGGATCGGTCAGCCTGCCCGGATCGATCAGCTTCATCAGTTCGATCGCGCCGATCTGCCTCGCCATGGGCCTGCCGATCGAGCCACTGGGCCTGCTGGTCGCGGTCGAGACCTTCCCCGATATCATGCGCACGCTCGCCAATGTGACGATGGACATGGCGGTGACGGCGACACTCGACGAGCGCAGCGGCCACGAAAAAGGCCAAGAAAAAGGGCGGGAAGCCTGAAGCCCCCGCCCCTATTCGTCAAAAGCCGCTCCGATCAGTCGGCGCTCAGCTTGTCGAGATGCATCAGCCGCTTCACGAAGGGCGCCAGCACCAGCACGACCACGCCGATGCCGATGCCATACCAGCCGACCGTGTGATAAACCGAGAGCGTCACCAGATTGGGATCGGACACGCCCTCGCTCTGCCTGCCGATGCTCGACGCGATCAGGCCCGCGATGAAATCGCCCGCCGCCGTCGCGAGGAACCACACGCCCATCATCAGCCCCAACATGCGTGGCAAGGCAAGCTTCGACATCGCCGACAGGCCGACCGGCGAGAGGCAAAGTTCGCCTGTGGTGTGCAGCGCATAGAGCAGGAAGATGAAGAGCGCGGGCGTCAGATTATGCACGCCTGCCCAATGGGCGCCCGCAACCAGCGCAAGGAACCCCAGCCCGACCTGCACCAGCGCCAGCCCGAACTTTGCCGGGGTGGAAGGCTCCCACCCGCGCCGGCCAAGGAAAACCCACAGCCCCGCGAACATCGGCGCGAACAGGATGATGAACATCGAATTGATCGACTGGAAGGCGGAGGCAGGCACTTCCCAGCCGAGGAAATGCCGATCCACATGGCGATCGGTGAACAGGTTGAGCGATGATCCCGCCTGTTCGAACAAGGCCCAGAACAGCGGGTTGAGGGCCAGCAGGAACAACGCCGCGAGCATCCGGTCGCGATCGATCTTCTCCATCCGGCCCAGCGCTTCCCACAGCAGATAGGCCACCGCGACGACGCCGCAAGTCACCAGCAGCCAGCCCACCGCATCATGGTTCTGCACCAGCCAGGCGACCACCACCACGAACAGCGTGGAGAGGATATAGATCAGCCATTCGATGTTGATCGGCCCCGCCACGGGCCGCGCGAGCTTCGCCGGTTCGGCCGGTTCGCCCTTGCCCAGCAGCAACGGCTTGCCCAGCACGAACACGATGATGCCTGCAAGCATGCCGATGGCCGCCGCGCCGAAGCCCCAGGACCAGCCGACCGTCTCGCCCAGTATGCCGCAGATGATCGGGCCGAGCATGCCGCCGACGTTGATGCCCATATAGAAGATCGTATAGGCCGGGTCCCGCCGCACATCGTCGCGCGGATAAAGCTGGCCCACGATGGCCGAGATATTGGCCTTCAGAAAACCGGTGCCGACGATGATGAAGGCCAGCGCCAGCCAGAACAGGTTCATCGTGAACCCGCCCTGCCCGCCTTCCCCTTCAAAGCCGAGCAGGAGGTGACCGATGGCGATCAATATGCCGCCGAACAGCACCGCCTTGCGCTGTCCCAGATAATGATCGGCCAGATAGCCGCCGATCACCGGCGTGATGTAGACGAGGCTGGTATAGGCCCCGTAGACCATGCCGGACTCTCCGTCCGACATCAGGAAATGCTTGGTGAGATAAAGGACGAGCAACGCCCGCATGCCGTAATAGGAGAAACGCTCCCACATTTCGGCGAAGAACAGAATGAACAACCCCTTGGGATGACCGAGCAAGGTGCCCGTTCGATCCACTGGCGGCTGGGCAGGTGACACCGACATGAAACCCCCTTATGGACCACGCTCGCAGGCGCGGTTCCCTTGTTATGGATCGGCTCCCGCCCCCTTTTTCGAACGGCCGCTAAAACCGGCCTTCGGTTCAGGAATGCGGCCCTGGAGCCGGAGCCTGACGCTCAATGGGGACATGCTCTAAAGGAAAATCCCGCGCTGGCAAACGCCAAACGCACGGACGCCGTGGCGGCAGGGCAAGGCCGGCCTTGCCTTCTCTTCCCGCCTCGCCCACAAGACGCACATGTTCAACGATCTTTCCAGCCCGCTCTCCCTGCTCAAGACCCGCCGTTCGGGCAAGCCCCGCGATCTGGTCGCGCCCGGCCCGAATGCCGCGCAACTGCGCGAGATGCTGGAAATCGCGATCCGTTCCCCCGACCATGGCAAGATCGGTCCATGGCGTTTCGTCATCGTCGGGCAGGACCAGCGCGAGGCGCTCGCCACCTTGCTCGAACAGGCGCTGCGCCGCGAAAGGCCAGAAGCCAGCGACAAGGACAGGGAAGCCGCGCGCGAGTTCGCCTTTCAGGCCCCGTCCCTCGTCGTGCTGTTGTCCAGCCCGGACCGCAGCCGCCCAATCCCCCTTTGGGAACAGGAGCTTTCGGCCGGGGCCGCCGCGATGAACCTGCTCCATGCCGTCCATGCGATGGGCTTCGCGGGGGGCTGGCTGACTGGCTGGCCCTCGTTCAGCGATCAGGTTCGCGACGCCTTCGGGACCGAGAATGACCGCATCGCCGGGTTCATCTTCATCGGTACGCCCGGCCGCGAATTGCAGGAGCGTCCTCGCCCGGAATATGAGGATGTGGTCTCCGTATGGAACCCGCCCTCATAAGGCGTCAAGCGCGGCGCGGGCTTCGTCCCGCTCCGGGAAGTCCTCGGCCTTCGCGGCGATCGTCAGGGCCGCGCGGGCGCGCTCCTTATCGCCCATGGCCGCATAGACCAGCCCCAATTGCCAATGGATGAGCGGCTGGCGCGGCGCGATGGCGCGCGCCTTTTCCAGCAGTTCCCGCGCCTGCGCACGGCTGCGCCCCGCGCGGAACAGGCTCCACCCCAATATGGCGCCCGTCACCGCGTTCATGGGCTGGAGGCGGTAGGCATGGGCCGCATAAGGCAGCGCATGTTCCGGTTGGTTCAGCCCGATATATGCGCGCGCGATATCCGTCATCAGCAAAGCGTCATTATTGCCGAGCCGCTGCCGCAGCAGGGCCAACAGGCGCAGCGCACGGCCATTTTCCCCGGCCGCCAGCGACAGCGAGGCGACCATGCGCTGCCCTTCGATATCCATCGGATTTTGCGCGACGAATAGCCCCAGCGCCCGCTCCGCCTTTTCCTTCTCGCCTGTCCGCAGCCAGCCATCCGTCAGCCGCAACGCGATATCCTGACGAAAGCGGATATTGGCCGACTGCTCATAAGTAAAAACGGCCTCGCGATAGCGCCCCGCCGCCATCAGGCTGTCCCCCAGCGCCGTCGCCGCGGCCGGAGCGCCGGGATTCGCGCTCGCCAGCACGCTCGCCCGCGCAACCGCGTCGCCGGTTCGCCCGGCTTCCAGCAACGCGCGGATATACCGCAGATTGGGGCCTGCCTGCGCCGGGTCCGCATTGGCGGCGGAGGCGACCTCTTCCGGCCGTCCCGCGCCGCGATAGACGGCGGACGGCCCCGTCGCCCAGAGCGCGGCGCGATCGAGAAAGGCATCCGCCGCCGCGCGGTTGCCCAGCGCCTCCTGCACATGGGCGGCAAGCGTCAGCACATAGCTGCCCGCATCGGCGCGCTCGGCGAGCGGCAGCAGCACCGCCGCCGCCTCGGCCTGCTGCCCATCCTCATGCAGCGATCGCGCCAGCAGCAGGCGCACCCGGATATTGAGCGGCTGGCGTTCGAGCAAAGGCTGCAACTGCCCTATGGCGAGCGTCGCATTATGCGCCTCCAGATGCAGCGCCCCGCGCAGCAGGCGCACAGCCGCAACATCGTCCAGCATGCCGCCGGTCTTTTCGAGCAGGCCGCGCGCCAGATCATAATTGCCGGCGCGGGCCGCCATCACCGCCTGAATATAATAAGCGCGCGGATGGCCGGGCGCATAAGCCAGCGCGCGGCGGCTGAGGGACAATGCCTGTGACGCCTGCCCCAGATCGGCAAGCGTCGCGGCATAATCCAGCAGTACCGGCACATAGGTCGGACCGGCCGCCATCGCCCGGTCGAACCAGGGAAGCGCGGCCTCCGGGCCATATTGTTCGCGGACGAGAAGCGCCCGCAACAACAGCACATCGGCATTGCGCGGCGCGAGCGCGAGCGCTTCGTCGCCTGCCCGCAGCGCCGCCGCCATGTCGCCGGTCGCAAGATGAAGCCGGGCGAGATCGGCCCGCACCAGCCCGTCTTTCGGGGCCAGCTTCATCGCCCGCGCCAGCGCCTCGGCCGCCTCGCCATAGCGGCCCAGCGCCTGCAAGGCCTGCCCGGTCATGCGCGCGCGGAAGGCGGCCTCTCGCGGGTTGGCGTCCCGCATGTTCGCCAGCGCCAGCACATCCTCATAGCGCCCCTGCAACAGCGCCGCATGAGCCAGCAGATGACGGATCGGCCCCGCCGGGGTGCCGAGCGCCAGCCCCCGCTCCAGTTCCTGCTGGGCGCCCTTGCCATCGCCCAGCATCAGCAGCGCGCGCCTGCAATATCCGGGCCTCGGCCAGTTGCGGGTCGGCCTTGATCGCATTCATGAGTTCGACCCGCGCCGCGCGCGGATCGCCCTTGCGGATCGCCTCCATGCCGCGCTGCATCGCCGCGCGGGCATCGCCGCGCGCATCGGCCCGCACCTGCGGCACTGGCGCTGCCAGCAGCACCAACGCGCCCGTCAACAGCGCAAGGCCGGTTTTCGCGAGGCCCGCCGTCCCCCTAAAGCTGGATGCCATGATTCTTCAGCAGGTCATAAAGGGTCGGGCGGCTGATGCCGAGCAACCGGGCGGCGGCCGCGATATTGCCCTGGCTGCGCGTGATCGCGCGGTGGATCGCCGTCCGGTCGGCCATTTCGCGCACCGCCTTCAGGTTAAGGATATCGCTTTCCTGATCGGCGGACGCGGAAAGGTCGAGATCCTCGGCGGTCACAAATTTACCGTCAGCCATGATGACCGCGCGCTTCACCTTATTTTCCAGCTCGCGTACATTGCCGGGCCAGTTCCATCCGTCGATGGCAGCGAGAGCATCCGCCGCCAATCCCCGGACCGGGCGGTTCATCGCATCGGCATGATGCTTCAGGAAATGCCGGGCCAGCAGGATCGCATCGCCCGGCCGTTCCGCCAGCGCGGGGATGCGCACGACGATTTCCGCAAGGCGATAATAAAGATCCTCGCGAAAGCTTTCCTGCGCGATCATCTCGTCGAGATTGCGGTGGGTCGCGCAAATGATCCGGGTATCCACCGGGATCGGCTGACGCCCGCCGATGCGCTCGATCACCCGTTCTTGCAGGAAGCGCAGCAGCTTGACTTGCAACGGCAGCGGAATATCGCCCACTTCGTCGAGGAACAGGGTCCCGCCCTCGGCCAGTTCGATCTTGCCCGGCATGGTCCTGACCGCGCCGGTAAAGGCGCCTTTTTCATGGCCGAACAGCTCGGATTCCAGCAGCGTCTCGGGAATGGCAGCGCAGTTGATCGCGATGAAGGCCCCATCGCGCCGGGGGCTGGCGTCATGCAGTCCCCGCGCGAGCAATTCCTTGCCGGTTCCGCTCGCGCCGAGCAGCATCACCGACACATTGGTATCGGCGACGCGCTCGATCGTACGCGCGACCTTGAGCATTTCCGGCGCGGCGGTGAGGATCTGGCCGAGCACCGGCGCGGAGGACGCCGCCAGCGCGCGTTCGGCAAGGCGGGCATTTTCCCGCTCCAGCGCATGGACATGAAAGGCCCGCTTCACGATCATGCCGAGCGTGTCGATCTGGACCGGCTTCTGGTAGAAATCCCACGCGCCGCCCGCAATCGCCCGCAGCGCGCTTTCCCGCGCGCCATGGCCGGAAGCGACGATCACCTTCGTGTCGGGTTTCAGGGAGAGGATTTCCTCCAGCGCGGCGAACCCCTCGCTCACCCCGTCGGGATCGGGCGGCAGGCCCAGGTCCAGCGTCACCACGCCCGGCTCTTCGGCGCGCAGCAGATCGATGGCCTCGGCGCGCGTTCCCGCGCACAGCACCTCATAATCGTCATAGGCCCAGCGCAACTGCCGTTGCAGGCCGGGATCGTCCTCCACCACCAGCAATTTGGGCAATAGTCCGGGCCGCGCCCGTGGCTGCGCGTCGGGAGGCATCGCCGTCATCATGCTGCCCTATCCCTGTTCGGCAAGGCTTCCGGAATATGGCCGCCAAGCGGCAGCAGCAGGGAAAAGACACTGCCCTTCCCCTCGATGCTTTGCGCCTTCAACTGGCCGCCCAGCGCCTGCGCCAGTTCCCGCGCCTCGAACGCGCCGATGCCGAAGCCCCCCTGCTTGGTCGAGGTGAAGGGGCGATAAAGCTGGTCGCGCAGGAAATCCGCCGACATGCCGCAGCCATGGTCGGTCACCGTGACCCGTGCCATCGCGCCTGCCCTCTCGACCCTGAGAAGCACCGGCGCGCCGCCCTCGCTCGCCTCTATCGCATTCTGCACGAGATGGGCGATGATCTGCTCCACGGCGGCGCGATCACTCTCGATCGCGGTCGCCAGATCGCCCTCGATCAGCAACGGATGATTGCGTGACCGGCTTCCCACCGCGGAGCGCACCGCATCGCCCAGAGCGAATAGCGCGCGATCCGCCGGACCGCACACGCTCTGGCGCGAAAGCCTGGCGAGCAGCATGTTCATCTTGTCGGTGCATTCGGTCAGCGTCAGGATCATGTCCCGGCGGAAGGCCGGATTGTCGGCATGGCGTTCCGCATTCCGGGCGACAAGGGCGATCTGGCTCACCAAATTCTTGATATCATGCATGATGAACGCGAAGCGGCGGTTGAACTCATCGAAGCGCCGCGCCTCTTCCAGCGCCAATTGCCCGCGCGCCTCGGCGATATAGCTCGCCACCTGCCGCCCGGCCGCGCGCAGCATGTCGAAATCCTCCCAGTCGAGCGGGCGCAGCAAGGGCGGGCGGCCCAGCAGGATCACCCCCAGCAGCTTGCCGAAGTGGAGCAGCGGCACCATCGCCCAGGCGGTGTCGTCACGGGCGATCCAGTCCGGCAACGCCGGGTCCACCGCCAGCCGCATCTCGCCGATATCGGCAACCCAGGACCGGGTGCGCATCTTGTCGAGCAGGGCCGGATCGGCGCGGAAAGGCTCCGGCTTCTCCCCCTTCCAGTTCCATGCGCCGTCGCTGGACAGCACCCCGTCCTCGCCCAGCGTCAGCACCACCGCGCCCGACGAGGCGGTGATATCCGCCATCGCCTTCAGCAGGCGGTCATAGAGCGGCGTGCCGGATGCCCCGGCGCTGTCGATCGTGTCGACAAAGGCCATCCATTGCTCGCGATAATCATAGCGATGGCGGAAGAGATGCTTGGCCAGCCACAGCTTCAGCAGGCCGGAAAAGCGCGTGGCGGGGATCAGCAGCAATGCGCCCGCCACCGTGACGAACACCACGCCGGTCACCATCGCCCGCACCAGCGGCGATGCGATCATGTCGACCAGCATCAGCCCGGCCACCACCACCAGCGTCGCCATGAGGCCGACAGCGGCCCATAATCCATACCATGTAAGCGCGCGAGAAGCCTGCACCGGCCGGGCGCCGCCATTATGCAGCAGCAGCGCGATTACCGGAGCGAGCAGCGCCATCATCCCCCCGCGCATGGCGAAGAGCAGCGGCATCGTGTCGCCGCCCAGAAACAGGCCGGACCCGTAAAGCAGCAGGTCGTAGCTCCACATCGCCCCCATGGCGGTGGCGAGCGGCGCCATTTCCCGGCGCTCCCGCCCCTCGCGTCCCATATAGACGCGCTGGGTCAGCAGCAGTGCGCCCACCGCCCAGAGCATGTGCAACGCCAGCCGGGCGTCATCGACCGAAAGGGTCAGCGGATCGACTGGCCGCGCGATCGCGACGACGATATCCAGCCCGCATTGGGCGGGCAGCAGCAGGGCCAGCACGCCGTAGAGCGGCCCCGTTCCCCGCCCCTGCCGCAGATGCCCCCGGATCGGAAAGAGCGACAGACACACCAGCCAGGCGCAATTGCGCAGGCTCTCCATCAATCCCATGCCCGGCCGATCGACCCCGCCAAATGCAATGGCGAGCGACCATATGGCGGTCAGCGAGAGCGCCGCCACCAGCAGCTTGCCGATGCGGCGATCGGTCAGGCGTCGCGCCGTCCATACCGCGAGGACGGCGAACAGGGCCGCGCCCAGGGCATGCCCCCAGTCGCCGAGGAAAAGGACAGGAGCAGGCATCGCGTCAGCGCGCCCCTTCCGGCCAGAGGATCACCCGCACCGTCTGGAGCAGGATCAGCAGGTCGAGGAAAGGCGTATAGTTCTTCGCGTAATAAAGGTCATATTCCAGCTTGTGCCGGGCATCCTCCATCGACGCGCCATAGGGATAGTTGATCTGCGCCCAGCCGGTGATGCCCGGCTTCACCATATGCCGCTCGGCATAATAGCGCAGTTCCTTCTCCAGATTCTCGACAAATTCCTGTCGCTCCGGACGCGGGCCGACGAAGCTCATATGCCCTTTCAGCACAACCCAGGTCTGCGGCAGTTCATCGATGCGCAACTTACGCAGCCAATGGCCGAGCCGGGTGACGCGCGGATCATTCTTCTCCGCCCAGACGGCCTTGCCGTCCCTTTCCGCATCGACCCGCATCGTGCGCAGCTTGATGATCCAGAACTCCTGCCCGAACAGGCCGACCCGGCGCTGGCGATAAAAGGCGGGACCCGCGCTGTCGATCTTCACGAGGATCGCGCCCAGCAGGATCAGCGGCCCGGTCAGCGCCAGCAACAGCAGACTCGCGCTCACGTCGAACAGGCGCTTGGCCAGCCCCGAAAGACGGCGCCCGGCCAGAAAGCCGTCGGAAAAGATCAGCCAGCTGGGATTAACGCTGTCCAGATCGACCCGGCCCGTCTCGCGTTCCAGAAAGGTGGAAAAGTCGCTGACATTGACGCCAGTGGTCTTGATGCGCAGCAGATCACCCATCGGAACCGAGTTGCGACGCTCCTCCATCGCCAGCACCACTTCGCTGGCGCCCAGGCGGATCACATAATCGGACAGATGGTTGATGGCGTTGCGGTTGATCGCCTCCGCCACCGCCACCTCATTGTCGCGCATGCCGATATAGCCGACGACAAGAAAGCTCGCGCCCGGACGCCTTTCGAGCTTGCGGATGCGGTCGGCACGGTCGCCCGCGCCCAGCACGATGATGCGCCGCCGGAACACCTCCCCCCCGAACATGGAGCCGAGCAGCAGCCGCACGAGCGCAAGCCCCAGCAGCGCGATCAGCATCGCGTAGAGGGCATGGGAGCGCCAGAGCGTGAAGGAGGGAATCAGGAAATAGAGAATCGCGAGGAAAATGAAGCTGAGCGAGGCAGCCACCCCAAGGCGCGCCAGCGCATAGCGCCGCGATTGCAGCGCCTCATTGCCATAGACGCCGACCGAGATCAACGCCGCCTGGAAGGCCACCGCAAAGCTGAGCAGGGGAATGACGCGATTGAAGATATAATCGACATCCATGCCGATTTCATTGGCGCGGATGATCCAGGCAGCCTCCGCCGCGCAGAGCAGCACGATGAAATCGAGCAGCCCGAGGAACAGAACCGCATGCGGCACATAATGTTTAAAAACCCGAACCATCCGCCCCCATGCCCACTCCGCAACACATCCCCATAGTCGACATCCCTCTGTCGAATGCAAAGACCTCTTTACCCTGCTGGCAGCAATTCACGAAGATTTGGTTGAGAAATGTCGGAATATTTTACGCTTCTGAACAATGGAAACGCAAGCGGGGAGGACGGCTTTTCCGGCCGCCCTCCCATTCTTCAGAGATAAAGCATTGAAATATTTCGATTTCAGAAAATCTTGCGGATGGAAAGCGAGAGGGTGCGCCCCATCGGGTCGAGATACCCCTTCTGATAGGCCAGAGGCGTCGCGCCGCTATCGTCGGTGACTGTCTGCCGCTTGTTGAAGAGATTGTCGACCGAAAGGCTTACCCGCATTCCCCGCGCCCATTGCTCTTTGGGCAGGCGATTGGCGAGATTGGCGAAGAAACGCAGGTCCATCGTCAGCAGCGAGGAGAAATGGAGATTGCTGCTGGACGAAGACGAATCGGCCGTCACGTCCGTCGCGCTCTGCCAGACGCCGCTCAGGCGCAATCCCAGGCCATTGTCGGTGATCCCGCTGTTGAACTGCACCACATGGCGCGGCTGTCCTCCGCCTGAACCGCCCGAACCGCCGTTGAGCAGATCGATCGTCGGCCCGCCTTCGGCCAGCAGCAGGCGATCGCGCAGATACCAGTTATGGAACAGCGAGAATTGCAGGTTCGCGCCGTTGCCGCCGCCCGCAAAGCCGCGCGGTCCACCACCGGGAGGGCCACCACCGGGAAGGCCACCGAAGCCGCCGGGGCCTCCACCCGGAGGGCCTCCCGCAAAACCGCCGGGTGGAGGCCCCATGCCGTCGGGCGGTCCCCTGCCGTCGCGCATGCCGGGAGGAGGGCCGAAGCCATCGGGCGGCGGCCCGAAATCGCCCTCATCCCGTCGCTCGCCATTGACGACGATATCCTGATCCCCCTGCTGCTGGGGCGGCGGAGCTTCGCCCTGTTCTCCGCCTTGTTCTCCACCTTGTTGTCGCGCCTGCCCCGCCGCGTCCGCCTTGCCCTGCTCATCCGATCCGGTCGTGCGCCCGCGCCACCCCCCCTGCGCACCGGGGAAGCCCCCCTCGCCCGGCATCCGCGAGGGGCGCGGCGGGCGGACAGACTCCCGCAGCACCTTCGTAAAGGTGATGCCCCAGCGCAATTGCTGTTGCTCCTCCCGCGCGAAGTTGACGGGGCGATTGTCGATGGAGATCAGCGTGCCCGCGCTGTTGCGGACATAGCGATCGGGATAGGCCGCCTCGATCGCCGCCGTGATGCTGGGCAGCGACCCGATCGCATCGTCCGTCCGGCTGTTGATATAATTGGCGGTCAGGGTCAGTCGGCTGGCGGGCTTCACCGTCAGGCCAAGCTTGAAGACATGGCGGTCATCGGCCTTGAGGTCCGCATTACCCCCGCTGATCCGCGTGACGGAAACCGTTTCCCCGCGCACATAATCATAGACGCGCACATTCTCTGTCGTCACCGTCGGGCTGTTGAGTTGCGACAGGCCCGGCGCGGACCGATCCTCGTTCACGGAGGCGATCAGGCTGATCCAGCTTGCCGGCGACCAGTTGAGGCCATAGCCGAACGTCCCCAACGTGCCGAAATCCGATACCCGCGTCGCCGAGGCGTTGAGATTGGCGGTCAGCGACCCGACCTCGCCCAGAAAGCCGTTCTTCTTGCTGGTGATCGGAATGTCGAGGCTGGCCTGCGTGCTGAACTCCGAGCGGCTCATATCGCTCGAACTGGTGAGGATGCCGCTGCGCGTCACCTCCGAATCGATGGCGCTGACCGATCCGCCGAAGCGCAGGCTCGTCCGCACGTCACCGGCGGGCACCTTGAAGAGCTTGCCCATCGCAACGACGCTCGCATTGCCGGTGTCGGAGCGCGAGACCGCCTTGTCGCGCAACACGTCGCCCAGCAGAGAGGAAGGAAGCACCCCATAGGGATCGACCAGGGCATTGCCAGCGGTTATCGCGCTTTGCAGATCGCTTATGTCATAGCCGACATCGGTGCCGGTGCGGCTGTCGCCATGATCATAATTGCCGATGAAGGAAAGCTGCCAGTTCCTGGGCAGCGTCGCATTCACCGACACACCGCCATGCAGTTGCGCGGTGCGGCTATTCTGGATGAGCGTGCGGTCGGAAAGATAACGATCGATCACCTCTTCGGACGCCGACTGCGCATAGGGATTGTCGGCGGGCACCGTCAGGTCATCGGAGGCGAAGCCCTGCAAGGCGCGGTTCGTCGTATAGGCGGCGCGGCCATTGAACACCGCCGTCACCTTCTTGCTCACCTCATGCGAATAAACGCTGTTGAGCGAATATTCCCGCGACCGGGGATTGAGTGTGCGATAGCCGGTTTCATCCGGCAAAGTGCCGGTCGGGTCCGTGGCGCTACTGGTGGCCGGGGTGATGCCTCGCTCGCTTTCGAGGATCGACGCCTCGGTCTTGACCCGCGCCGCGATATTGAGGCGGTTATTGTCCTTGATCCGCGTCAGGGTGAATTCGCCGCGTGCCTGCTCGCCCTGCCCGGCGGTGGCGATCTCTCCCTTCCCGTCGACCACGATCGATCGGAAATGGCGGCGCAGGATGATGTTCACCACCTTCTGCGTCGCGCCATAGCCATATTTGAGCGCGACTTCTTCGGGCAGGATATCCACGCGCAGCACGGATTCCGTCGGCAGGTCGCCGACTTCGTTGACGCCGGAAATGCGCTTGCCGTTGACGAGGATCACCGGGCCGCTGCTGCTGTCGCGCCCCTGCGCGCTTTGCGTCTGGTCGGCGATCTCATCGAGCAGTTCGCTGACCGAGCTGACCCCATAAGCGGCGATATCGGCGGGGCGGAGCTGATTTTCCGGGGGGATGTCGCCGATCACCGCACCGGGCACGGCGCGGCCGGTTACGACGATATCTTCATCATCATAGCTGGCGCCATCATTCTGCGACGACGCAGGCTGCTGCGCAGGAGCCGCGGAACCCGACGCACTGCTTTCCTGCGTCTGCGCCAGTGCAAGGCCCGGCAGCGCAAGCAATGCCGCCGCCGAAGCCGAAGACAGCAAAACCCTGCGCCCCTCACCTGCCGATGCCCGAAGTCGAATCACGAAAATACCACCCTTTTTCACCTTCCGGCCGCGCCGGTCCCACAATGCTCCTCTTGGCTGCGGACGATGAATTGGTGATGAACCCTGAAGGCTGAATAACGCTTATCGCAAATACTAATCGGTGGCGAAGTCAAACGGCGACAAACCCCGCTCCCGCTCGTTGAAACGCAGCGTCCGCCCGCGCGGCGGGGAACTGCGCTGAGAGCAGGAGGGACGCGTGCATGCCGCGCAGCCAAGGCCGATCGGCTGGGCGTCGCCATGATCGAGATCCAGCCCGCGCGCATGGAGGAGCGTGCGGGCATAATCCGCCTTCACGCCGAGCGCGATGGCGAAGCGCGCCTGTACCTGCTGCAACCCCGCGCCCTGCCCCGAAACCGTGCGATTAAGGGTGAACCAGCGCTCGCCATCCTCCAGCTCCACCAGCTGCGGCAGGATTTGCGAAGGGCGGTCAAAGGCCTCATGCACCGCCCAGAGCGGGCAACGGCTGTCCTGTTCGACCATCGGCGCGGCCGAGGCGCCCGCATAGCGCTTGGACGATTGCCCCGCCCGGTCGATACGCAGCATGAAGAAGGGCAGCCCGCGCGCACCGACGCGCTGCAAGGTGGTGAGGCGATGCGCCACCTGCTCATAGCTCGCCCCGAAGCGGCGTTGCAGCAGCAGCAGGTCATAGCCGCTCCCCTCACAGGCGCGCAGGAAGCGGGCATAGGGCATCATCAAGGCCGCCGCGAAATAGCCGGTAAGATGCCGGCGCAGCAGGCGCTCGGCCTGCCGGTCGTCAAAGGCCGCGCCCGCCACCAGCGCGTCAATCTCCGCCCGCGCTTCCAGATCGGCGATCAGCCAGGCGGCGTGAAAGGTGCGCGAGGAGCCGTCCAGCATCTCGGAAAGCTGCAATTGCCGGGCATGGAGGTCGAGCCTGCGCACATGGTCGGGCATCACCTCGCCCGGCAGGATGCGGATCGCCAGCTGGTGCCGCTGCCGCAGCCGCTCGGCCAGCGCGCCATAAAGATCGCCGCTCGTCAGGCGCAGTTCGTCGGCCAGCGCCTCGGCCTGCGCGTCGAGATCGGGGAAATGGTTGCGCCAGCGCTCGACCTCCCGCCGCACCATGGCGACGGGCATGGCTTCGGCGGAGACGGCGGCCCCTCCTCCGCCGCCGCCCTCGATCATCCGGTCGAAGGCGCGGGCAAACGCCTCCACCCCTCCCGGCGCGGCGGCGAGCCATTCCTCCATTTCCGCCCGGTCGATGGCGATATCGGCGAAAAGCGGATCAGCAAGCCTGCGTCGCAACCCGGCGACCCCGCCGCCCGGCGCCTCCCCGCCGAACTGGCGCGGATCGATATCGAAACGCTCGGCAAGGCGCAGCATCAGCGCAGCCGACAGCGGGCGCTGGTTCTTCTCGATGAGGTTAAGATAGCTCGGTGAGATATCGAGCGCATCGGCCAGCGCCACCTGCGTCATCCCGGAGGATCGCCGCAAGCGCCGCACCGCATGCCCCGCCAATATCTTGCGTTCCGCCATTTTCGTCCCCGTCGCCTTCGGTCATTATGTAAATATTTTTACAAATTTACATATACCATACCCTAAAAGCCGACGCTGTTTCCAGTTTTTTTGACAAAATTCATGGCGAGTCACGACCATCCCCTCCATCATCGGTCCGTGGTCAGGGGAACACCTGACATTGGCATAGCGATAATGAGGAACAGAAGATGTCCTATCAGGAACAGATCACCCATAGCGGCCAGATCATCCAGAGCCATGACGGCCGCTGGGATGGCATCAGCCCGGAATCGGTTGCGCGCATGCAATTGCAGAACCGCTTCCGCACCGGCCTCGACATCGCCCGCTATACCGCGAAGATCATGCGCAAGGACATGGCCGCCTATGATGCCGACCCGGCCAGCTACACCCAGTCGCTCGGCTGCTGGCACGGCTTCATCGGGCAGCAGAAGCTGATCTCCATCAAGAAGCATTTCGGCACCACCAAGGGCCGCTATCTTTATCTTTCTGGCTGGATGATCGCCGCGCTGCGCAGCGAGTTCGGCCCGCTGCCCGACCAGTCGATGCATGAAAAGACCAGCGTTCCCGCGCTGATCGAGGAACTCTACACCTTCCTGCGTCAGGCCGACGCCCGCGAGCTGGGGATGATGTTCCGCGATCTCGACAAGGCGCGCGAAACCGGCAACCAGATCGAGGAACAGCGCCTGCTGCATGCGATCGACACCTATGAAACCCATGTGGTGCCGATCATCGCAGATATCGACGCGGGCTTCGGCAATGCGGAGGCGACCTATCTGCTCGCGAAGAAGATGATCGAGGCGGGCGCCTGCGCGCTCCAGATCGAAAATCAGGTTTCAGACGAGAAGCAGTGCGGCCATCAGGACGGCAAGGTCACTGTGCCGCATGAGGATTTCCTCGCGAAGATCCGCGCCTGCCGCTACGCCTTCATGGAAATGGGCGTTGACGACGGCATCATCGTCGCCCGCACGGACTCGCTGGGCGCTGGCCTTACCAAGCAGATCGCCTATGTCCGCGAGACCGGCGATATCGGCGACCAGTATAACAGCTTCCTCGATTGCGACGAGGTGGCAGCGGGCGAGGTCGGTCATGGCGACGTGCTCATCAGCCGCGACGGCAAGCTGATGCGCCCGAAGCGGCTGCCCAGCAACCTCTATCAGTTCCGCTCCGGAACCGGCGAGGATCGCTGCGTGCTCGACTGCATCACCTCGCTGCAACATGGCGCGGACCTGCTGTGGATCGAGACCGAGAAGCCTCATATCGAGCAGATTGCGGGCATGGTCGATCGCATCCGCGAGGTCATCCCCAATGCGAAGCTGGTCTACAACAACTCGCCCAGCTTCAACTGGACGCTGAACTTCCGCCAGCAGGTGTTCGACCGCTGGAGCGAAGAAGGCAAGGACGTATCGGCCTATGACCGCGCCAGGTTGATGAGTGTGGATTATGACGGCACCGAACTGGCGCAGGAAGCGGATGAGCGCATTCGCACCTTCCAGCGCGACGCATCGAAGCGGGCCGGTATCTTCCATCATCTCATCACGCTGCCGACCTATCACACCGCCGCGCTGTCGACCGACAATCTGGCGAAGGATTATTTCGGCGACGCCGGGATGCTGGGCTATGTCCTCAACGTCCAGCGCCAGGAAATCCGCCAGGGCATCGCCTGCGTGAAGCACCAGAATATGTCGGGTTCCGACATTGGCGACGATCATAAGGAATATTTCGCCGGTGAGGCCGCGCTGAAGGCCGCGGGCAAGGACAATACGATGAATCAGTTTGCAGCCTAAAGGCCGCAGGGGAATCAGTTTGCAGCCTAAAGGCCGCGGGAAAACCAGTTTGAACTATCCGGGGCGGGTTTCTCTTTCTCTCTCGACCCGTCCCGACCCTGATAAGAAAGGAGCAGGAACATGACGACTACCACCGAACCGACACGGTCCCGCGCCGTTTTCTCGACCGAGGACTTCGAACTGATGAAGGAAGCGGTCGCGGATTATATCAAGAAGATTCAGGACGAACCCCGTTCGTCCAAGTTCGCGAACCTTTACCACCGTCTGGGGCGCCTGAGCTGACCCGACGCTGACCGACTTTCCTAGGGAGGAAAGTGCCGACCCGCCGAAGCTGTTGCACGCCAGCCTCGGCGGGTCGCATATCCTGCCGGCAGGACCTATCATGACCGGATGGATCCGTGATAAATTTCCGGCCAAAGGCCAAAAGATAGCCTGTCGGGCCGGACGGCCTGACGCAAATGCCCGACATCGCATTGGAGAAGATGATGACCACCATGGCCCAGCGCGCCGGATTGCGGATCGCCCCCGATCTCGCTCGCTTCATCGAGGATCGGGCACTGCCCGGAACCGGCATCGAAGCCCCGGCCTTCTGGTCAGGCATGGCCGGCCTGTTGAGCCGTTTCGCACCCGAAAACGCCGCATTGCTGGCGAAGCGTGACGAGATGCAGGCGCGGATCGACGCATGGCACCGGGACCGCGCAGGCAAGCGGGTCGATCAGGCCGCGTATCAGGCCTTCCTGCGCGACATAAGCTATCTCGCGCCCGAACCCGCACCGTTTGAGGTGACGACCGCCAATATCGACGCCGAACTCGCCACCATGGCCGGGCCGCAGCTCGTCGTGCCGATCCTCAATGCGCGTTTCCTGCTGAACGCCGCCAATGCGCGCTGGGGCAGCCTTTATGATGCGCTTTACGGCACCGACGCCATCCCCGGCACACCCGCAGGCAAGGGCTATGACGCAGCGCGAGGGCAGCGCGTCATCGCCTGGGGCCGCAATTTTCTCGACAAGGCCGTTCCGCTCCGTGCAGGGAGCTGGAGCGACTGGCCGGGCGGCGAGCCTGATCTCGCCGATCCCGGCCAGTTCGTCGGCCGCGCGGGCGACACGCTCCTGCTGCGCCATAACGGCCTGCATATCGAACTGGTGATCGATCGCGCCCATCCCATCGGCGCCACCGACAAGGCGGGCCTTGCCGATATCGTGCTGGAGGCCGCGCTCACCACCATCTGTGATCTGGAAGACAGCATCGCGGCCGTCGATGCGGCGGACAAGGTGCTGGCCTATGCCAACTGGCTCGGCCTGATGAAGGGCGACCTTGAGGACACGTTCGAGAAGAACGGCGCGATGATGACCCGCCGCCTCGATGGCGACCGGGACTATATCGCGCCCGATGGCGCGCCCTTCACCCTGCCCGGCCGCTCGCTGCTGTTCGTGCGCAATGTCGGCCATCTGATGACGACCCCCGCTGTGCTGCTGCCCGATGGCGGCGAGGCGCCGGAGGGCATCATCGACGGCATCGTCACCAGCCTGATCGCGCTGCACGACCTCAATCGCAACGGCACCTATGCGAACAGCCGCACCGGCAGCATCTATATCGTCAAACCCAAGATGCACGGTCCGGAGGAATGCGCGTTCACCGACCGGCTGTTCGACGCGATCGAGGATATGCTGGGTCTCGCCCGCCATACGCTCAAAGTGGGCGTGATGGATGAGGAACGCCGCACCTCTGCCAATCTCGCCGCCTGTATCGAGGCGGTGAAGCATCGGATCATGTTCATCAACACCGGCTTCCTCGACCGTACCGGCGACGAGATGCACACGTCGATGCAGGCCGGGCCGATGATCCGCAAGGGCGACATGAAGGCATCCGACTGGATCGCCGCCTATGAGGATCGCAATGTGCAGATCGGCCTTGCCTGCGGCCTTTCCGGCAAGGCGCAGATCGGCAAGGGCATGTGGGCCGCGCCCGATCGCATGGCCGACATGCTGGAACAGAAGATCGGCCATCCGCGCACCGGCGCGAACACCGCCTGGGTGCCCTCGCCCACGGCGGCCACGCTGCACGCGACGCACTATCATCTGGTCGATGTGTTCGCCCGGCAGGAAGAGCGCCGCGCGGAGGGCATCGCCTCGCTCGACCGGCTGCTCACCATTCCTGTGGCGGCAGGAGCGAACTGGTCCGCGGAGGATATCCGCGCGGAGCTCGACAATAATGCGCAGGGTATATTGGGCTATGTCGTGCGCTGGATCGATCAGGGCATCGGCTGTTCCAAGGTGCCGGACATCAACGATATCGGCCTGATGGAAGACCGCGCGACACTGCGCATCAGTTCGCAGCATATGGCGAACTGGCTGCTCCACGGCATCGTCAGCGCGGACGATATCGACGCCGCCTTCGCACGCATGGCTAGGAAGGTCGATGCGCAGAATGCGGGAGATCCGCTCTACCGCCCGATGGCGGGGAATGAAGCGACCAGCCTCGCCTGGCAGGCCGCGCGCGACCTTGTATTCAAGGGCGTGGAGCAGCCCAATGGCTATACCGAGCCGCTGCTCCACGCCTATCGCGCAAGGCTGAAGGCGCAGGACGCCGCGCGGCTGGTCGAACCGGCCTGAAAATAGGAAGGGCGCCGGACAATATCCGGCGCCTTTTTATATTCCGGCCACTCCTCCCACCTCAAACCGGGCGGTTGGCGACAAAGGTGAAATATTTCCGAATATTCAAAAATGGTTTTTCAAGATATCGATAGGAAATCATCGCTGTCAGGACTGTCGGCACCAGGGCCAGGGGTTGCACCTTCCACCCTCCTACGCCAATAAAACTCTTGAAGATCATCAGATAGAGAAAGTGATAGACATAAAGGCCAAAGGATATCTTGCCGAGATAAATCATCCACCCGGGCAATTTTTCCTTAATATCGAGCGCCGCGCCAAGAAGCAGCACGCATCCCGCCGCCGCGCCCATATATCCCATCACCACCGACCAGCCTGAAGTCGCATTTCCGAATTGCTTTGCACTCGTCATGAAGGCCGACATAATCATCACGAAAATGCCCCCGGCAAACAGCAACGCGCGCATTCCCAATTTGAGATCGATCTCCCGCTGCGACGTATGGAAAGCGAGCAGGACCCCGACCCCGAAGAAAATCAAATGGGCGGAAAAGCGTGTCCAGATATACTGGTCCACGTCCCTGTGATGGTTTCCCATCCAAAGCAGCGCCAGCAGGGAGCACAATATCATGGCCGCCCCGATATAGGGAATCCTGCGGATGCTGAAGATCGACAGAAGAAGAGGGAAAATCAGGTAAAATTGCTCTTCCAGCGATAAACTCCAGAGCGGAACCGCGGGATTTTCAACCGCATAATTGTTCAGAAAATAAAAATTCGCTAGAAAGAGAGAATAAAATCCCAACATCTTCAAATGGTCATGATGCTTCCAGAGCAGGGCATAAACCAGCCCAATAGCTATTCCGGTATAAAATAATGGCCATATCCGCAATGTGCGGCGGATGTAGAAAGAGCGGAGGTGAATCTTTCCCGACCTTTCTTTTTCAAGAATAAGCAACCTCGTAATCAGATAGGCGCTCAAACTAAAGAAAAGGGGCAGGCCAAAACCGAGGCTATTGGAAATAGCAGTCAAGAAATCGGCCAGCAACGGCGAAGGCGCATGACGCGAATAAAACACCGGATCGCGCGGCAGGACATGGTGAAAAAACACCATGATAAACGCTATCAAGCGCACGACATCCAGTTCGGGCTTGTAAAATGGCCTCGCTCCCGCCTCTGAATTACTCACCCCATCCAACTTTCCATTGCTTCCCCTATCGTGATCAATGGCGATCAACGGCTGATCTGACAATCACGAATGGAAAGGCTGCCCACAGTTCCAACGAAAACAACCCCAACGAAAAAGGCGGGAAGAGCCTGTCGCCCTTCCCGCCTTTCATGCCGTTGAGGATGCGGCGGATTACTCCGCAGCTTCCATCGCCGTGCGGTCGCTTAGCGGATGCGCGAGGCGGGAGACCATTTCCTTCGGGCACACCTGCCAGAAATGCTCGCGCCAGCGCGCCCAGTCCTCCAGGATGCTCGCCGACCATTTGCTGCCTGTCGCATCGACATGCTGCTGGATCATGTCGCGCAGCACGGCTTCCCAATGGGCGCTTTCCAGCCGCTGCCAGAGGATGCTCTCGCCATTGGCCTTGCGGGAGAAGTCGTTGCTGACATCGAGCACGAAGGCCATGCCGCCGGTCATGCCCGCACCGAAATTGGTGCCGACTTCGCCCAGGATCACCGCCATGCCGCCGGTCATATATTCGCAGCCATTGGCGCCGCAGCCCTCGACCACGACCTGCGCGCCGGAATTGCGGACCGCGAAGCGCTCGCCCGCCTGCCCTGCCGCGAACAGCTTGCCGCTGGTCGCGCCATAAAGCACCGTGTTGCCGATGATCGTGTTGTTCTGGCTTTCGAGCGGGCTGGACACCATCGGGCGCACCGCGATGATGCCGCCCGAAAGGCCCTTGCCCACATAGTCATTGGCGTCGCCGAACACTTCGAGCGTGATGCCCTTGCACAGGAACGCGCCGAGCGACTGGCCCGCCGACCCGCGCAGGCGGATACTGACATGGCCGTCCGCCAGCGTCGACATGCCGAATTTCTCGGTGATGCGGGCCGAGAAGCGCGTGCCGACCGCGCGATGCGTGTTGCGCACCGTATAGGTAAGCTGCATCTTCTCGCCACGATCGAACACCGCCTTCGCGTCGGAAATGATCTGCGCGTCGAGGCTGTCCGGCACATCGTTGCGATGGGTCGGAATGTTGAAGCGGCGCAGTTCGTCCGGCGCATCGACCTTGGCGAGGATCGGGTTCAGGTCGAGGTCGTCGAGATGGTCCGCGCCGCGATTGACCTGACGCAGCAGCTCGGTGCGACCGACGATCTCATCGAGGCTGCGCACGCCGAGGCGGGCGAGGATTTCGCGCACTTCCTCGGCGATGAAGGTCATCAGGTTGATGACCTTCTCCGGCGTGCCGACGAACTTCTGGCGCAGGCGCTCATCCTGCACGCACACGCCCACCGGGCAGGTGTTGCTGTGGCACTGGCGCACCATGATGCAGCCCATGGCGACGAGGCTCAGCGTGCCGATGCCAAATTCCTCCGCGCCCAGGATCGCCGCGATCACGATGTCACGGCCGGTCTTGAGGCCGCCATCGGTGCGCAGCTTCACGCGATGGCGCAGTCCGTTGAGGGTCAGCACCTGATTGGCTTCGGAAAGGCCCATTTCCCAGGGCAGGCCCGCGAACTTGATGCTGGTCTGCGGGGAAGCGCCGGTGCCGCCGACATTGCCGGAGACGAGGATGACGTCGGCATGGGCCTTCGCCACGCCTGCCGCCACGGTGCCGATGCCCGACTGGCTGACCAGCTTCACGCAGACCCGCGCGCGCGGGTTGATCTGCTTGAGGTCGTAGATCAGCTGCGCCAGATCCTCGATCGAGTAGATGTCATGGTGCGGCGGCGGAGAGATCAGCGTCACGCCGGGCGTCGAGTGACGCAGGCGGGCGATGAACTCGGTCACCTTGAAGCCAGGAAGCTGGCCGCCCTCGCCGGGCTTGGCGCCCTGTGCGACCTTGATTTCCACTTCCTCGCACGCGCCCAGATATTCGGCGGTGACGCCGAAGCGGCCCGACGCGATCTGCTTGATGTTCGAGTTGGCGTTGTCCCCATTTTCATAGGGCGTGTAGCGCTTCTTGTCCTCGCCGCCTTCGCCCGACACGGCCTTGGCGCCGATACGGTTCATCGCGATGGCGAGCGTCTCATGCGCCTCGGGAGAGAGCGCACCCAGCGACATGCCCGGCGTGATGAAGCGCTTGCGGATTTCGGTGATCGCCTCGACCTCGTCGATCGTCACCGCTTCGTTCGCATAGTTGAATTCGAGCAGGTCGCGCAGATAGACGGGCTGCAAATCACGCACCCCGCGCGAGAATTGCAGATAGGTCGAGTAGCTGTCGGTCGCCACCGCCGTCTGGAGAAGGTGCATCAGCTGCGCCGAATAGGCATGCTCCTCGCCGCCGTTACGCTGGCGATAGAAGCCGCCGATCGGCAGGCGCGCGACGGCGCGGTCATAGGCCGCGTCATGCTTCATGCGGGCGCTATAGTGCAGCGACGCATAGCCCTCGCCCGAAATCTTCGACGGCATGCCGGGGAAGAGATCGTTGACGAGCGCGCGGCTGAGGCCCACCGCCTCGAAATTATAGCCGCCGCGATAGCTGCTGACGACCGCGATGCCCATCTTGGACATGATCTTCAGCAGCCCCTCATTGACCGCGATGCGATAGCGCTCGACACAGGTATCGAGATCGAAATCGCCGAACAGGCCGCGCGCATGGCGATCCGCGATCGAGGCTTCGGCCAGATAGGCGTTCACCGTGGTCGCGCCGACGCCGATCAGCACCGCGAAATAATGGGTGTCGAGGCACTCCGCCGACCGCACGTTGATGGACGCATAGGAACGCAGGCCCTTGCGGACGAGGTGGGTATGCACCGCCGCCGCCGCCAGCACCATCGCGATACCGAGCTTGTCCTCGCCGACATCCTCGTCGGTCAGGAAGATTTCGCTCTGCCCGGCGCGCACCGCCTGTTCCGCCTCGTTACGAATACGGGCGATGGCCGCGCGCAACCCTTCCTGCCCGCTGTCGGTCGAATAAGTGCAGTCGATTTCCGCGACCGCCTTGCCGAAATAGGCCTTCAGCCGCACCCAGTCGGTCGAGGTCAGCACCGGCGAATCCAGCACCAGCACATGCTCGTTCTGCGACCCTTCCTCCAGGATATTGGCGAGGTTGGAGAAACGCGTCTTGAGGCTCATCACATGCCGTTCGCGCAGGGAGTCGATCGGCGGATTGGTGACCTGGCTGAAATTCTGGCGGAAGAAATGGCTGATCGTGCGCGGCTTGTCGGAAATGACGGCGAGCGGCGTATCGTCGCCCATCGACCCGACAGCCTCCTTCGCATCCTCGACCATCGGCGAGAGGAGCAGTTCCATGTCCTCCAGCGTCATGTTCGCGGCGATCTGGCGACGGGTCAGTTCGGCACGGTCATAGACCGGACGCGCGCCCTCCCTGGCGGCGGGCAGTTCGTCCATCGTGCGGAAACCGCCGACCAGCTTGCCATAAGGCCGCTCGCCCGCGATGCGATCCTTGATCTCGCGGTCATTATAGATGACGCCCTCGTGCAGATCGACCGCGAGCATTTCGCCCGGCCCCATGCGACCCTTGCGGATGACGGTCGATTCCGGCACGACCACCATGCCCGCTTCGGAGCCGACGATCAGCAGGTCGTCGCTGGTCTGCGTGAAGCGCAGCGGACGCAGCGCGTTGCGATCGACGCCCGCGACGACCCAGCGGCCATCGGTCATCGCCAGCGCGGCCGGGCCATCCCACGGCTCCATCACGGAGGCGAGATATTCATACATGTCGAGATGCGCCTGCGGCACATCCTCGCCGCCCTGCCATGCCTCGGGCACCAGCATCAGCTTGGTGGTCGGCGCATCACGGCCCGCGCGGCAGATCGCCTCGAACACGGCATCGAGCGCGGCGGTGTCGGACGCACCCGCCGGGATCACCGGCTTGATGTCCTCCGACCGTTCGCCGAACGCCAGCGAGGCCATCTTGATTTCGTGGCTCTTCATCCAGTTCTTGTTGCCGCGAATGGTGTTGATCTCACCATTATGCGCGAGCGTGCGGAACGGCTGGGCCAGCCACCATTGCGGGAAGGTGTTGGTCGAATAGCGCTGGTGGAAGATCGCGACCCGGCTCTCGAAGCGCTCATCCTGAAGATCGGGATAAAAGACCGACAGCGATTCCGCGAGGAACAGGCCCTTGTAGATGATCGAACGGCAGCTGAGCGAGCAGACATAGAAGTCGTTGATCTGCGCGGCGACGACCTTCTTCTCGATGCGGCGGCGGATCAGGTAGAGTTCCTTTTCGAACTCCGCCATGTCCATTTCCTCGGGCATCGGCCCGGCGATCATGATCTGCTCGATTTCCGGACGGGTCGCCTGCGCCTTGGTGCCGATCACCGACACGTCGACGGGCACCTGGCGCCAGCCATAGATGGTATAGCCCGCCTCGATGATCTCGCTTTCGACGATGGTGCGGCAGGTTTCCTGCGCGCTGAGGTCCGTGCGCGGCAGGAAGACCATGCCGACCGCAAGGCGGTTGGGCAGCGGCTTGTGGCCGGAAACCGCGATCGCGTCATCGAAGAAGCGCACCGGCAGGTCGACATGGATGCCCGCGCCGTCGCCGGTCTTGCCATCGGCATCGACCGCGCCACGGTGCCACACCGCCTTCAGCGCGTCGATCGCCGAGACGACGACCCGGCGCGAGGCCTTGCCGTCGATCGCCGCGACAAGGCCGACACCGCAGGCATCGGATTCGAGGTCGGGGCGATACATGCCCTCGCGCGCGATCCGTTCCCGCTCTTCGACGCTGGCCATGAAGCTCATCTGCCCGGTCATTGCTGTGTCCCTTCTTCGTTCTTCTCTTCATCGGAGCCAGCCGCTTCAGGCTGGTCCCGGAGGTCATCTTCCTTCACGCCCAATATCGCGGCGAGCCGCTTGCGCTCCGCCTTCGACAGATCGGCGATCTTGCGCGGCGGCGGCAGGGCCTCCGTCGCCTTTTTCGCCTCCTCCGCCAATCTGGGCATCTGCTGCATCATCTCGGGCATCAGGGCCTGCATTTCGCCCATGATCTCGGGGTCCATGAAGATGCTCATGGATTGCCCGGCATATTTCCCGCCGACAGGCGTCGCGAAAAAGTCACGCAGCTCGGCAAGCTCGCCTGCCGAGAATTTGCGCGCATAGGCACGGGTCAGCGCCTCGCGCACGCGCGGCTCGAAGCCGTCCATCAGGTCGGTCATGCCGCCCATGATCGCATCCATGCCACGCTTCGCCCGGTCCCGATAATGGGGATCGACGATGGCGGACACCTCGGCCAGCGAGGCCGGGCTCATCTCCGCCAGCTTCTCGCCCGACACCCCGCCGATACGGGCGAGATCGGCGAGCGGCATCTGCATGAGGTTACCCATCATGCTGTCCATCATGCGCGACATATTCTCGCCCATCATGCGGCGATAGGTGCCGACCGGGAACAGCTTCTCCACCACGGGACGCGCCGCATCGATCTGCGCTTTCGCGATCGGCGCGGCGTCAGCGGCGGGTGCGGATGCCGTCACCGCATCGGCGGCAAGGACCGCAGGCGCCGCCGAGGCCAGCGCCACCACGCCCGTCAGGACGGCAAGGCGAACCCCCCGCCTCACGCGAGTTCCTTTTCCCTCGCGGCCGGGACGGCCTGCGTCTTGAGATAGCGGTGCATATGCTCGGTCACGTCGCGGCCGTCGCGAATGCCCCACACCACCAGCGAGGCGCCACGGACGATATCACCGGCGGCGAACACACCGTCGAGCGAGGTCATCATCGTCTTGTGGTCGACGCGCAGCGTCCCCCAACGCGTGACGGAAAGCTCTTCCGCGCCGAACAGCCGGGGCAGATCCTCCGGCTCGAAACCCAGCGCCTGCACGACGAGATCGGCGGGAAGCGTGAACTCGCTGCCGGGATCGGCCTCGGGCGAACGGCGGCCGGAGGCGTCGGGCTGGCCAAGGCGCATCTTCGTCGCCTTGACGCCGCTGACCTGCTCGGTGCCTTCAAACGCAACCGGAGCGGAGAGCCAGACGAATTCGACGCCCTCTTCCTCTGCATTCTGCACTTCGCGCTGCGAACCGGGCATATTCTCCCGGTCGCGGCGATAGAGGCACTTCACCGACTTCGCGCCCTGGCGGATGGCCGTGCGCACGCAGTCCATCGCGGTGTCGCCACCGCCGATAACGACGACATTCTTGCCCTTGGCGAACAGGCTGCCATCCTTATGCTCGGGCACTTCATCGCCAAAGCTCGCACGGTTGGAGGCGGTGAGATAATCGAGCGCCTTGACCACGCCCTTCGCGCCCACGCCCGGCGCCTTGATGTCGCGCGCCTTGTAGACACCGGTCGCGATCAGCACCGCGTCATGCTGCTGGCGCAACTGCGCCAGGCTGGCGTCGCGGCCGACCTCGAAGCTTTCATGAAAAACGATGCCGCCGTCCTTCAGGCGCTGCACGCGGCGCATCACCACGTCCTTTTCCAGCTTGAAGCCGGGGATGCCATAGGTCAGCAGGCCGCCCGCGCGGTCATGCCGGTCATAGACATGCACCTCGTGCCCCGCGACGCGCAGATATTCCGCCGCCGTCAGGCCCGCCGGGCCAGCGCCGATCACCGCGACCGACTGGCCACTGGGCTTGCCGGGCACGAGCGGTTCGACCCAGCCCTCCTTCCAGGCGGTATCGGTGATGAACTTTTCGACGCTGCCGATAGTGACGGAGCCATGGCCGGAAAACTCGATCACGCAATTGCCTTCGCACAGGCGGTCCTGCGGGCAGATGCGGCCGCAGATTTCCGGCATGGTGGAGGTCGCGTTGGACAGTTCATAGGCTTCGCGCAGACGGCCTTCGGCGGTCAGGCGCAGCCAATCCGGGATATGGTTGTGCAGCGGACAGTGGTTGGAGCAATAAGGCACGCCGCACTGCGAACAGCGAGACGCCTGCTCTTCCGCCTTGTCGACCACGAAGGTGCGGCTGATTTCACCGAAGTCATGGGCGCGATCCTGCGCCGTGCGCTTTTCGGGATAATCCTGCCGCGTGCCGACGAATTTCAGCATGGGGTTATCACCCATAATAAATGCTCCTGCGCCAATAATTTCGGGGGCTTGCCCCGCCCATAGGCGATAAAGGCGCAGGAGTCACGCAGATTCTGCAAATTAGGTCATTAGACGTTACCTATTTTTTGCATTTTCCTTGTTGATAACCACTCGCAACAAAATAAAGAGGGAAATATTGTTCCGTTTCGGAACTATTTAAAAGCGAGCCATATCAAAGCCGCCGTTCCCACCGCGATCCGATACCAGGCGAACGGCCCAAAGCCGAAACGCGACACCAGCGCGACAAACCCCTTGATCACCGCGATCGCGACAAGGAAGGAGACAAGAAAGCCGATCGCGATATTGCCGAACTGGCCGGGCGGCAGGCTCGCCCCCTCCTTCATCAGCGAATAGGCGCTGGCGGCCACCATGGTCGGCACCGCGACGAAGAAGCTGAACTCCGCAGCCGTCTTGCGCTCCACGCCCAGCGTCAGCGCGCCCATGATCGTCGCGCCGGAGCGGCTGACGCCGGGGATCAGCGACAGGCACTGCACCACGCCGATGCCGATCGCGGTGCGCCAGCCCATGGCCTCGACGCTCTCCGTGGTGACGCGCTTGCTCATCCGCTCGATCAGCAGGATGGCCACGCCGCCCAATATCAGCGCCCACGCCACGATGGCCGGGGATTCGAGCATCGTGCGGATCGCCGAATAGGCGAACGCGCCCGCGACCATCGACGGGAAGAAGCCGAGGAAGATGTTGCGGGTGAAGGCCCATGCCCCGGCCTCGCGCGCGGCCAGCCCCTTCAGCACGTCCCAGAAGCGGTGCCAGTAGACCACCACCACCGCCAGGATCGCGCCCAGTTGAATGACGATATCGAAAGTCTTGCTCGCCTCGTCATGATAACCGAGCAACGCGCCCGCAAGCACAAGATGGCCCGTGGAGGAAACCGGCAGAAACTCTGTCAGCCCCTCCACAATGCCGAGGAGGACCGGCGTCACAATGTCCATGCCGGTCAGGCCTTCGCGCTACTGGAAAAGCGCCCATGCTTGCGATAGACGACCAGCCAGCCATCGGCCACCGCCGCCAGCGGGGTCGGCGTGACGCCCAGATCGCCCAGCCCCTTCGCGCCCGGCGCCACGACCGTATCATGGCCCAGCATCTTCCACTGGTCCCGCGTGATCGGCGAGAGCGGCAGCATCGACAGCAGCGAGCCGACGGCATTGGGCATGGCGAGCAGCGTGCGCGGATGGCCGCTGCGTTCGGCGACGAAGCGGTTGATCTCCATCATGCTCATCACCTGCGCGCCGCCCAGTTCGAAGGTCTGCCCCGCATGGGCAGCGCCATTCTCCACCGCTTCGGCGATCGCGCGGGCGACATCGACGACATAGACCGGCTGGAATTTCGTTTCCGGCGCGAGCACGGGCAGCACCGGCATCATCCGGGCCATGCCGGCGAAGCGGTTGGTGAACTGGTCCTCGCGGCCGAAGATGATCGACGGACGGATGATGATGGCGCCGGGCACCGCCTCGCGAACGGCCTGTTCGCCCTGCCCCTTGGACCGACCATAGGCCGAAGCGCTATTGGCGTCCGCACCGATGGCGGAAATATGCACCAGCGTCGGGATGCCCGCGGCCTTCACCGCATTGGCGACATTGGCCGAGCCTTGATGGTTGATCGCGTCGAGCTTGCCGCCGAGCACGGCGACCAGATTGACGACCGCGCCCGCTCCGGCGACGGCGCGCGCCACGCTGGCGGGGTCGGTGACGTCGGCATGGACCAGTTGCACCTGCCCCAGCCCGGCGAGCGGCTTCACCCGCATGGCATTGCCGGGGTTCCGCTCGGCCACGCGCACGCGCAAGCCCTTGGCCAGCAATTCCTGCGCGACATACCGCCCCACAAAGCCACCGCCACCAAATATCGTCACCAGCATGATGCTTTTCCCGCTCTATCAAATGGATTGTTGCAGTTCCGGCACGCCGCGCGCGCCTGCTGCTTCCCCAATGCACCAGAGCGATGGATGAAACAATGCCCGTTTTCCGCACTGCGAAAAGGATTTTCATTTTTTTCCAATTTCTGCGTTGACACGAATCCCACCCCCGGCTAATTGCCGCGGCCTACCCCGTGCCCAGATGGCGGAATTGGTAGACGCACCAGCTTCAGGTGCTGGCGATCGCAAGGTCGTGGAGGTTCGAGTCCTCTTCTGGGCACCATTTTTCCAGCGGAAATAAGATCACCCCCCTTGGGGGCACCCTCTCTCCGGCATGCATAGGCCCGGACAGGCCTTTGGCGCGGAAATGATGATCTCCGCGCCTTCGCTTCATTGCATTGAATGGCAATCCGGCTTTTCGGCACCGGCCATCAGCAACGCCATTGCGCAGTTGCTCACATGCCGCTTTCCCTGACAGGCAGGTCCGCTGCCCGTCGCCATGACCGGCAGTCCGCGCCCCTTCCCTTCATGCCACCTTGCTGGCACGGCCTTCTTCCTGCCGCCCGAGCCGCTCCACCAGCCGGTTGAACAGCGTGACACCGCGATCATGCGCGGTCGGCATGATCGCGGGCTCTTCCGTCATGTCGATCACGCGCTGCTGCGCTTCGATCATCACCTTGTCCTCATCGAACGCCCTTGCCGCAAGCGACATCAGGAAATCGCGATGGGCCTCGTCGCCATGCCCGCGCTTCGGCCCCCAGGAGAAGAAATAACGCGCGGTCTTTTCCGTCATCGGCGTCACCGCCTGACTGGTGAAGGTAACCCCGCTCACCGCCTTGTCATAATCCGGCCTGCCATGGCCGAGCGCCTTCGCCGTGCCCAGCGGATAGACGCCTCCTGTCATCAGCAGCACGCCGGGCAGCAGGAAATCATAGCTCATATAGCTGTCCATCGGCTCCTCCGACTTGCGCGAGGAGGAACCGAGCGAATCTTCCACCCAACGCTCATAGCGTATCCCCCGGTCCAGCGGCGTGATGCGCGCGTGGCTTTCGGCAAATTGCGGCCCCGTGCCGAAGCTTTCCGCATGGACGAAGGTAAGATGGCTGAAATCCAGCAGATTGTCGTTGATGAGCCGGGCCTCCGCCGCATAGTCGAGCTGGCCATGCCCGAGAATATAGTCGGGATCATCCAGCCCCACGGCCGGGGGTATCAATGCGGGGTCGGCCAGCGCCGGATCGCCCATCCACACCCAGAGCCAGCTATGACGATCCACCACCGGATAGGAGCGGACCTGCGCCTTCTGGGGAATAAGCTCCTGCCCCGGTATCTCGACCACCTTGCCGTCAGGATCGAACAACAGGCCATGATACATGCAGCGCAGCCGCTCGCCTTCGCAGCGCCCCAGCGACAACGGGGCCAGCCGGTGGACGCAGCGATCCTCAAGCGCGTGGAGCACGCCCGCCGCCGATTTCCAGATCACGATCCGCTCGCCCAGGATCGTCATCGCCATCGGCTTTTCCGCCTCCAGATGATGAGACCATCCCGCGACATACCAAGCATTACGCACATAATTCATAACGGCACCCTCTTTTCGGACTCTCTTCTCCGAAAGGCACATTGATTTAACACTGTTAAATAGTCAAGAAAGCTCTTCATGCGCAGACAAACCGCCCCCGGCCTCGACAGAAATCGCCTGATCTCCGCGGCATTCGAGATTCTCGACAGCGATGGGCTGGAGGGGTTGAGCATGCGCCGCCTCGCCGGGCATCTGGGCGTGCAGGCGCCCGCCATATACTGGCATGTGAGCGACAAGGCGGAATTGCTGGGCGCGATGGCGCGCGACATCTATGCCATGGCCTATGCCGCCGTGCCGTCGGCGCGCGACTGGCGGGAATGGCTGCGCCTGTTCGGGCTGGCCTTGCGGAACAGTTTTTCCAGCCATCGCGACGGCGCCCGGCTGTGCGCGCAGGCGCAGCCCCCGTCCCGGACCGATCCCCTCGCCCATGCCGATCGCATCGCGGGCGACCTCATAGGGCTCGGCCTCGACCAGCGAACCGCCCTCACCTTTCAGGCCGCCGTTATTTCCTATGCGCTGGGCTGGGCCGCTTTCGAGGCCAATGGGCCGATGCACCAGTTCCTCGATCGCCTGATGGCGTTCGATGAAAATTATCGCATCGGCCTCGATGCGATGGTCGCGGGCTTTACCCCGCCGCAGGAGAGCGGACAGGATAGCGGCGGCCGTCAAACGCCATCCGCTTCATCCTGAGCGCTGTTCCCCTCATCCCTTTCCGTCCCCTTCGCCGATCATATCCTCGGCGAGTTCGAGGCCGCCACGGCCATGGGAGGAGGTATGGGCGGGCGCACGGGGGCGGTCCTCATACTCGGGTTCCTCGACCTCCAGCATCCCTTCCCATTTCGTGACCACCGAGGTCGCGATCGCATTGCCCAGCACATTGGTGACGGTGCGGCCCATGTCCATGAAATGATCCACCGCCAGCACGAAGGCGATGCCCTCGACCGGCAGGTTGAACTGCCCCAGCGTCGCCGCGATCACCACCAGCGACGCGCGCGGCACCGCCGCTATCCCCTTGCTGGTGATCATCAGCACGAGGAGGATCGTGATCTGCGTCATGATCGGCAGGTCGATATTATAGGCCTGCGCGATGAAGATCGTCGCAAAGCTCGCATACATCATCGAACCATCGAGGTTGAAGCTGTAGCCCAGCGGCATCACGAAGCTGTAGATGCGGCGCGGCACGCCGAAGCGGTCGAGCTGTTCCAGCATGCGCGGATAGGCGGCCTCCGACGAGGCCGTCGAGAAGGCGAGCAGCAGCGGCTCGCGGATATAGCGCAACAACCGCAGCATCCGCTTGCCCAGGAAGATCGAGCCGGCGAGGATCAGCATCAGCCACAGCACGCCCAGCGTCAGGTAGAATTCCCCGACCAGTTCGCCATAGGTCCACAGCACGCCAAGGCCATTGGTGGTGATCGAGGAGGCCAGCGCGCCGAACACCGCGAGCGGGGCCACCCGCATCACATAGCTCGTCACCTGGAGCATCAGCTCGACCAGCGCCTCTATGAGCGCGAGGATCGGCTTGCCCTTCTCCCCGATCGCGGTCAGCCCGACGCCCACGAACAGCGAGAAGATGACGATCTGGAGGATCTGGTTCTCCGCCATCGCCTGCACCATCGAGGTGGGGAAGATGTGCAGCACGAAATCCTTGAGGTTGAGCGCCTGCGTATCGACGCCGCTCGCCGCGCCGGTGCGGACGAGGTTCAGCCCCTCGCCCGGCGCCAGCAGGTTCACCCCGACAAGGCCCAGGCCGATCGACAGGAGGCTCGCGGTCATGAACCAGGCGATCGCCCGCCCGCCTATCCGCCCCAGCGCCCCGCTGTCGCCCATATGCGCGATACCCGCCACCAGCGTCGAGAACACCAAAGGCGCGATGATCATCTTGATCAGGTGCAGGAAGATATCCGCCAGCAAATGGAAATAGCCCGCAACCTGCTGCGCCGTCTCCCCATCGCCTCCGACAAACCGGTTCGCGACATAGCCACACGCCACCCCAGACACCATCCCCACCACTATGAAACCCGTCAGCCGGCGCGACATATGTTCTCCAGATCAGCCCGAAACCGCAAAGCTGTTGTAAAGGCCCGGCTTCGGGATGACGTCACCCCGAAGCCGGACAGGGGGGTGTCAGTCCTTGGCCGGGGCCTTGCGATAGTCCAGCGCCGGGGCCTTGTCGCCCAGCAGAGAGCGATAGACGAAATCGGGACCGCACCGCTTGTCCAGTTCCTCCCTGGCCTGAGCCAGCACGTCCGGGCTCTGGAACAGCTGGGCCGCCGTCAGCGCCAGCGTCTTGGCGGCGACGACCGCGCCCTTCACGCCGACGCTGGTGCCGCTTGCCGCAACCGCCTGCCAGCTATGGGGAGGCGTGCCGGGCGCCCATGTCGCCGCGCTCATTCCCGCTGTCGGCGTGGTATAGCTCACATCGCCAACATCGGTGGATGCATAGACGATCTCGCCGCTGGAATAAGGCTGGACCGTGCCATTGCCCATGCGCGTGCCCTTGGGAAAGGTCGACATGATCTTGTTGACGAAATCCTGCTCTGCGCCGGTATAGGTCGGCAGCGTCACCGCTTTCAGATTATCGTACATGACATGGCCCAGCGCATCATTGGGCAACAGGTCGAAGGTGCCCCCCACCTGATTGAACTCAACCGTGGTTCCCGTCCCCAGCGCCGCGCCTTCCGCCGCCTTCTTCACCCGGTCCATGATCTCGGCGACGACGGCCTGATCGGGATGCCGCACATAATAATAAACCTCGGCCGTGTCGGGCACGACATTGGGAGCCTTGCCGCCATCGGTGATGACATAATGGATGCGCGTTTCCTGCGGTATATGCTCGCGCATCATGTTGACCATATTGTCCATCGCCTCGACGCCATCGAGTGCGGACCGCCCCCGTTCCGGCGCGGCGGCCGCATGGGCAGCGACACCATGGAAACGGAACTTGCCGCTCATATTGGCGAGCGCATGCCCCTGCGAGGCGTTATAATCGGCGCCCGGGTGCCAGTGCAGCATCGCCGAAACATCCTTGGTCAGCCCGGCGCGAACCAGAAACACCTTGCCCGAGCCGCCCTCTTCCGCCGGCGCGCCATAGAGGCGCAGTTCGCCCTTGACGCCATGGGCGACCATCCAATCCTTGGTCGCGATTGCCGCCGCGACCGAGGCCGCACCGAAGAGATTATGCCCGCAGCCATGGCCATTGGGCACGCCCGGCTGCGGCTTATGCTCCGGCGCTGCCGCCTGGCTCAGCCCCGGCAGCGCATCGAATTCCGCGAGCAGGCCGATGATCGGGCCATCGCCCGTCCTGAAGCTCGCGATGAAGGCCGTGGGCATCCCCGCCACGCCAGCCTCAACCTTGAAACCCGCCGCCTTCAATTCCTTCTGGAGCAAGGCGGAGCTTTTCTCCTCCTGAAAACCGAGTTCGGCATAATTCCAGATTTGCAGCGCGGTGCTGGACAGCGCCTGCGATCCCTTGTCCACATCGGCCATGATCGCCATGCGATCGCCGTCGGACAGCGGCCCCGCCAGCGCGGGCGTGGCAAGGCTGGTGGCAAGAAGGAACATCATGGATTTCATTACGGTCTTCATCGGCATCACTCCCACCCAGGAACACAGGAAAGGCCGGGCCATGACCTGCGCGGAACAAAGGCGCGGGCCATGACCCGTTGATTTGGCGTCCAGTCGGGTCCTCGCGTCGATCCGCGCGGACCCGGGGACTATCAACGAGCGCCGAACGCCATGCGCAGCTGGAAACCGAACACGCGCGGCTCATTATAAACCAGCGTAGTCGAAGTCACCGAAGGCGTCACCACGCCACCTGCCGCGGCATAGTTCACATTGAACACATTGCGCATGAAGAAGCCCAGATCGATCCCGCGACCTTCCAGATTATTGAGGTCGATCTTCAGGTTGACGGTATCATAGGCCTTCTGGATGCCGTTGGTGTCGAGCGGACGTTCGACATACCAGACCTTGGCGCTGTGGAACCAGTTGGCGTTCATCACCAGTTCGGCGAAATTGCCGAGATCGGTGGCGTAGCGCGCACCGGCGCCCAGCGTCCATTTCGGCGTGTAGGAGAACTTGTTGTTCACCGGATTGGTGCCGAGCAGCGGGATGAAGGCGGCCGGCGCGTCATATTTGTCGTATTTCGCGTCGGTATAGGCGCCGAAGCCCGTCAGCGAGAAGCCGCGCACCGGCGTCACCGAGAAGTCGAACTCGGTGCCCTTGATCGTAGCTTCCGCCGCGTTGATGATCAGGTTCGCCGGATCGTTGGACGAGTCATTATCGCCATCGAAGTTCGCGCCGGGGAAGATCGAACGCTGGATATTCTTATATTTGCTGGTGTAGGCGGCGATGTTGAAACGGCCCTTCACGTCGCCCAGACGCCAGCTGCTCTTGATGCCCGCCTCATAGTCGGTGACCTTCTCCGGCTTGTAGCTTTCGAAGCCGTCGAAATAGGAGGACATGCCGCTCTGGTTATAACCAGCCGCGCGATAACCGCGACGGTTGGTGATGTAGAGGAACAGGTCGTCATTGACCTTATAGTCGAAGCCGACGGTCCAGGTGGGCGCCTTGGACTTTTCCGAACCGGTCTTGCCGCCCGCGCTGGCGCAAGCATCCGGGCCGATGCGGTCGAGGGTCGAGAGCACCGCGACGGAGCAACCCGAGGACTTGTCCCAGGTGTAGCGGAAGCCGCCGTTGAAGCGCAGGCCATCGGCAAAACCGCCGAACTGATAGCCGATCTGGCCGAACAGCGCCTTGCTTTCCGAGGTGTTGTAATTCTCGTTATAGGTGTAGGTCGATCCCGGCTTCACGGCGGCATAGGTGACGCTGCCGTTGACGCCGCTGGGCTGGCCCTTCAGCCAGAACGCGCCGACGATCCAGTCGAGGCGGTCGCCAAAGGCATTGCCCATGACCTGGAACTCATTGGAATATTGCTCGACATTGGTGTCCGAAATGCCGTCATAAAGGGCAAGATCGGTGCCATCCATGTCGCGGGCGGCGTAGATTTCCGACCGGCGATAGCCGAAGATATTCTTGAAGGTCACCGCGCCGACATCCAGCGTCGTCGTGTTGGCGACACCCCAGAAGGTGCGGTTGGAAACCGGGGCGATGCTGTAGGCGACATCGCGAACGCCGCGCGCCTGCTGCTGCGCCAGTGCGATATCGACGTCACACCCGGCGACGCCGCAATCGAAATAGGGCGCATTGGCGGTCGTGCGCGCATTGCCGCCGCCCGCCACCGCCGGGTTGGGATAGACGCCATTGTTGATGAGGCCGGTGCCGTTCTCCTTCGCCTTGTAATAGTCGAACACGGTGACGTTCTTCAGGCCGTCGACCGGCTCCAACAGCAGCGAGGCGCGGAAGGCGTCATTGTGGCGATCGTCGAGATCGCCGCCGACGCCATGGTTCTTCGTATAGCCATCACGGCGCGCTATCTGCCCGGCAAGGCGCAGCGCGACCTTGCCGTCGACCACCGGAATGTTCACGGCGCCTTCGAAGGTGCGCTCATTATACGAACCGACAGTCACCTGCCCATAGCCGCCAAAATCATAGCCGGGGGCCGTGGGATAGAGCAGCAGCGCGCCGCCCGTGGTGTTGCGCCCGAAGAGCGTGCCCTGCGGCCCCTTCAGCACCTGGATGGAGGAAACGTCGAACGTGGGCACGATGCTGCCTTCGCTGGGCAGCGGCACGTCGGCGAAATAGGTGACGACCGACGGCGCGGACGCACCCGCCGTCGCGCGGCGCTGGCCGCGGATCACGATGCTGGGCGTATCGCGCGAGGTCTGCGGCGCGACATTGAGGCCCGGCGTGGTGTAGGTGAGATCCTGCGTGCTGACGATTGCCTTTTCGCGCAGCATTTCCTCATTGAAGGCGGTGACGGAGACCGGAACGGTCTGCGCATTCTCTTCGCGACGGCGCGCGGTGACGACGATCTGGTCGCTCGGGTCGCCGCCCTGCGAGGCCCCCTGCTGCTGTTCCTGCGCCTGCGCCATCGGCGCGGCAACCGCGATCAGCGACGTGGCGAGCAGCCATGTGGAAATGGTGCGATAAGACATTGCTGGATTTACCCCTTATCAAAATGGTTCACACGGCCTGGCTTTTGCCATGGCCGATAGATGCAAGACGCAGCGCGAACGGAACCATTCGCTCTTTTCGAAAAAATATTTCGGATGACGCAATTCCCGCATTCCGGCTAAAGCGAGATCCACGAAACTCAGGAGCAGAGATATTTTCGCGTTGCGGAAATCCACGACCAGCACGACCGACCTGTCGGCCTATGTCCCGGCGTTGCGACGCTATATCATCAAGCGCGTCGGCCCCGCAGACGTCGATGATCTGGTGCAGGACGTGCTGTTGCGGATGCATATTCGCGGGCAGGACGAAGGCGGCGCCATCGCCAATGTGGAAGGCTATCTCTTTCAGGTCGCATCGAGCGTGCTGACCGATCGCGCCCGCCGCGATCAGGTGCGTCACCGCTCCGCCCATTTCGAACTGACCGAGGATGTCCATCCGGTCGAGGAACTGACGCCCGAACGCGTGCTGCACGGCCGCGAGACGGTCGACCGGCTCGCCGATGCGCTGGAAGAGATGCCGGACATGACCCGCGACGCCTTCGTGCTGCACCGGTTCGAGGACATGTCCTACCCCGAAATCGCGGATCATCTGGGCATTTCGAACAGCGCGGTCGGCCGTCATCTGATGAAGGCAATGCGCTTTCTGGCCGAAAGGGACCTGCCATGAGCAAGGCTTTCGACCCCCGCGCGCTGGAGCAGATCGATTCGCCCGAAGCGACTGCCGCCGCCTATTTCAGCCATTTCCGGTCCGCCAATGTGACGCCGCAGGATCAGGTGGCGTTCGAATATTGGCTCGCCCGCGATGAAAGCCACCGCCGCGCCTGGGCGAAGGTGGAGCGCGCATGGAAGGAAAGCCGCGCGGCAGCATCCGATCCGCGCATCCTCGCCATGCGGGAACGCGCCAAGGCCCACCGGGCGAAACCGCGCCGTGCCTGGCCGCAGGCACGGCATCTGATTGCGGCGAGCATCGCCCTGGCGGCCCTGATCGGTGGCGGCCTGGCGCTGCGCCACTATCAGCCCGCCGCCACCCATTATGCGGCGCTGGACGGGCGGACGATCTCCACCGGCATCGGCCAGCAGGCCAGCTTCCGCATGGCGGACGGATCGACGATCACCGTCAACACCGACTCGACCGTCACGGTCGCCGAAACCGACAGCGCCCGCAGCACGCAGGTGAAGCAGGGCGAGGCCTTTTTCGAGGTCGCTCCCAACCAGCGCAAGCCCTTCACCGTGGAAACGGCTGGCCTGCGCGTCACCGCGCTGGGCACCGCCTTTGCCGTGCGCAATCTCGACGGCGAATTGCGCGTGACGCTCGCCCATGGCCGCGTGCGGGTCGACCTGCCTTCCGGGCAGGGAAGCGACGGGGCGGGCAAGCCGGTCATCCTTACGCCGGGCATGGCGCTGTCCTGGAAGGACGGGCGCACCACGCTTGCCGGGGTGGATACTTCCCGCACTCTGGGCTGGCGGCAGGGCATGGTCGATTTCGACCGCACCCCGCTGCGCGAGGCCATTGCCGAAGTCAGTCGCTATACACGGCAGGAGATCGTCCTCACCGATCCGGCGATCGGCGGACAGCCCATCAGCGGCAGTTTCCGCATCGGCGTGACGCGCGGCTTCCTGCAAAGCCTTGAAGCGGCAGGCATTGCCCGCGTGTCGGAAGAAGGCCCGGAACGGATCGAACTGGCCGCTCCCTGAAATAAGGCCCCTGAAATAAGGCATCAGTGGAAATTGTACCGCAGGCGCAACCCGAAAGTGCGCGGCGGCCCGGCAATGATCGTGGCGGTGGTGTAAACCGGGTTCAGCGTGCCACCGCCGCTGATATAGCTACGGTCGGTCAGATTGCGGCCCCATAGCTCAAGCTCGATCGGCCGACCCGCCACCTCCCGCCAGCGGATCGAGGCGCCGAGCAGGCCATAGCCGGGCTGGTAGGCAAAGCCCTCATTTGCCCGTTCGGCGAAGCGGACCCGGCTGTTATAGCTATAGTCCACGCCCAGTTCGATCTCCTCGCCCCAGCCCACGGGCAAGGCAAAGCCCTGAAAGAAGGAAGCCGTCGCGCTGAAACGCGGCGTATAGGAAAAGCGGTAGCCGTCCCTGTCCGTGCCGATAAGGCCCGCCAGCACCTGGGGGACATCCATCCTCGTATAGCGCGCGTCGACATAGGCGCCCGACAGCATCAGGCGCGTGCGCCCTCCCAGCGTCGCGGAGAAATCCGCGTCCACGCCGCCGATGCGGGCGCGGGCGATATTCACATAAAGCGTGATGGGGTCATTGCTCGCAATGCCGTCGCCATCGAAATCCGCCGCCGGGAAGAGCGCGCGCTGGATATTGTGATAAAAGCCCATATAGGCCGCCAGCGCATAACGCGCCCGCACCCTGCCAGAGGACCATGCCCCCTTCACCCCGGCCTCGACATCGGTAAGGGTTTCCGGCTCGAAGCGCTGAAAGGCAGCGAGTTTCTCCCCCAGCGTCGGGCTGTTATAACCGCCCGAGCGAAAGGCCCGGCGGTTGGTCAGATAGAAAAGAGCCTCCCCCACGCGCTGATTGGCGGAAAGCGTCCAGGTAAAGCGCCCGGCGCGGGACCGGGCGGCCGAACCTCCCGCCAACAGGCAGGCCGCATAGGATCGCGGTTGCGCCTCGGGCGAACGCAGCGAGCATCCATGCGCATTTTCCCATGTATAGCGCCCGCCGACATCGACGCTGCGCCCCTGCCCCAGATCCAGCGTCACCTGTCCAAACAGCGCGGCGCTCCTGAAATATTGGTAATTGGCGATGAAGCTGGCGGGATTATCCGGCCGCACATATTGCGCGACCTTTTGCAGCATCGCTCCGGCAGGTGCGCTGTCAAGATAGAAGAAACCGCCAATATATTGGAGGCGGCCGATTTTCCCCTGCGCCTGCGCCTCCTCGGTCCATTGGCGCAAATCGATCGAGGTTTCGATATCGTTGATGGCGAGCGGCGTGCCGTCCCCGTCAAGCGCGATATTCATCCGCGTCGAGCGCCAGCTGGCGATATTGCGCAGCTTGAAGCGATCATCGCCATATTCGGTGACATTGGACAGGCTGCGGAAACGACGGCGGAACAGCGGCTCCAGCCCCGCCTGCGACACCCGCCCGCCAAGCTGCTGCTGGATCGCGTAATAGCTGTCCACGTCGCACACCCCGGCGCCGCAGTCATAATAAGGCGCATTGGCCGCATTCCGCGCGTCGCCGCCCGAATAGACGCCCGCCAGCACCAGCGCGGACCCTTTTTCATCGGCATTGAGCAGATCGAAGGAGGTCGTGGAACTGAAGCGGTCATCGGGCGCGAAGCGATAGGACAGACGCAGCGCATCGCTATGCACATCATCCGCCCGGCCGCCCGAGGCGAGGCGCATGAAGCCCTTTCTTCGCATGCGCTGGCCCGACAGCCGAAGCGCGCTCACCGACGACAGCCGCAGATCGAGCGCTCCTTCCGCGCGGCCAAGACCATGGTTGCCGCCATCCAGTTCGACATAGGATGGAATGCCCTTGCCCGGCGGCGCGGTCTGCACGAGCACCGCGCCGCTCGTCGTATTCCGACCGAACAGCGTGCCCTGCGGCCCGCGCAAAATCTCTACCGAGGCAATGTCGTACAATGGGGAGAGTGTCGCCTGATTGGGCAAAGGCACTTCATCCAGATAGACCGCCAGCGGCAACCTGTTCTCGTCGCTGATCGAACGCCGCTGCCCGCGCATGACCAGCAGAGGGGCGGCGCTGGACGTCTGGCCTGTCGCGACGAAGCCGGGTACGACCCGCGCGAGATCGGCCAACGTACGCACCGCGCCGACCGAAAGCTCCTCCGCGCCCAGCCGGTTGATCATCAGCGGAACATCCTGCTCCGCCTCGGCGCGCCGCCGTGCGATCACCGCGATAGGGAAAGCCTCCGGCGCGGGCGTTGCGGCTGGCTGTCCGGACGGCTCCCCACGCGTCGGCCGCGATAATCGCGGTTCGATCATGTAAAGGCGCGGGCCGATTTGCCGCACCTGCACGGGAAGGCCGCGCACCAGCCTTTCAATGGCCCGGCGCGCGGGCAGCACCCCCTGCACCCCGGCGACCTGCCGGCTTTCAAGGCCCGGCGCTTTCAGCAATATCTCGACCTGCGCCTGCCTGCCCAGGTCGGCCAACGCGGTAATGAGCCGCTGGGGCGCTATGGCGAGCGGAGGCATGGTCCCCGTCCCCCGCGCATGCCCCTCTCCCGGTGCCGATGCGAAAAGCACCAGTATGGGCAGGAAGGCCAGCCCGAAATCCCGTCCCTTTGCTCTGAAGTCCGTCAGTCTGGAGCAGGAAAGGCGATGGTTCGGCATCATATCGCTCTTCCCTATCGGTCGGACAAGGAAAGCGTCAATCTCCCGCGCGCAAGATCTTGGCGGATAGCATGGCGACAGGCTGGCCCGCCCCGGCTCGACCGGATGGATAGGCCGGTCCTCGACGCCCGCAGGAGGATTTCAGGACATGTTCCTATCCATCCGCTCTCTCCTCACCGATAAGGCATGGGAGGTAGAGAGGATGTTTCGCCTTCCTCCTCCCCGCCGGGCCACGCCTTCGACTTGACTGCCCTCTGCCGCCCTCCCATAGCGGGCCATGTCGACCCCATATCTATTTGCCGGCGCCGAAATCGGCGGCACCAAGTCCATCGCCCTGCTGGCCGAGGGCCGCACCATCATCGACAGCGTGACCCTGCCGACCGGCAATGCGGACGAGACACTGGCGCAGCTGTCCGCGCAACTACAGGCATGGCAGGCGCAGCGCCCTTTTGCCGCACTCGGCATCGCTTCCTTCGGCCCGCTGGATTTGCAGCGCGGCCAGATGCTTGCCACGCCCAAGCCGAGCTGGAGCGGCGCGCCGGTGCTCGACCGGCTGCGCGAGGGGCTGAATTGCCCGGTGCGGATCGACACCGATGTGAATGGCGCGGCACTCGCCGAATATCAGTGGGGGGCCGGGATCGGCTGCTCCAGCCTCTGCTATGTCACCATCGGCACCGGCGTCGGCGGCGGGTTCGTGATCGAAGGCAAACCGGTGCATGGGGCGATGCATCCCGAGATCGGCCATCTGCATCTGCGGCGCGCGCCCGGCGATATCTTTCCAGGCGCCTGCCCCTTTCATGGCGATTGCATAGAAGGACTGATCTGCGGCCCTGCCCTCGCCGAACGGATGGGCGGCAATCCGGCCCAGGTCGCCGATGACGATCCGCGCTGGCAGGCCGTCGCCTCCGATCTGGCGGAGATGATGGGCGCGATCCTTCTCACCACATCGGCCCAGCGCATCCTGGTGGGCGGCGGCATCGGCATGGCGCGCGCGTCTGTGCTGCATCTGGCGCGACAGAAGGTGGCCGAGCGGTTCGGCAGCTACCTCCCCTTCCTCGACGCCTCCTCGGCGGAAGAGATCATCCGCACGCCTGAACTGGGCAATGATGCGGGACCGCTCGGCGCAATCGCCCTGGCGCAAATGGCGCTGGCAGGGGCCTGAGCCAGCGCTTCATCGGCGCCCCGTCGCGCCGGGAAAGCCACGCACCGGCGGCGCAGGGGCGCTCCGCCCTCAAGCGGGATTTGCAATGCCTTCCAGCACCAGCCGCGTAACGCTGGCCGGGTAGTCATCCGGCACCTCTTCCAGACTGAAGAGTATGCGATAAAGGATCGTCCCCACGAGAAGGTCGAACAGCGTCGCTGCCGATACATCCGGCGCGATCAGCCCGGCCTGCTGGCCGCGCGCAACGATATCCGCCAGCGCCGCGCGCGTTCCAGCCTCGACTTCGCCCTGTAATTCGTGCTGGAGCTTTCGATCGCCCTGCGTCGCGACGATCACGCCGATCGCCGCCGCGCCGATTTCCGGTCGCCGATACCGCTCCACCATCTGCCCGACCAGCGCCATCACCTGCGCTTCCAGCCCTTCGGTATCGATCACATCGGGCAACGGCGCATCCCCGCCGGTGGCGATGTCATTGGCGAGATGACCCTTTGTCGGCCAGCGGCGATAGATCATCGACCGGGGCACATCGGCCATCTGGGAAATCGCGTCGAAGGCCAGCGCCTTATAACCGCCGATAGCAAGCAGGCTGCTCGCGGCGTCCAATATCCGTCGATCTATATCGATGTCGCGCGGCCGCCCCCGCCCCTTGCTGATACCCGGCATATCCGCTCCCTGCCACAGCCTGCGCCCCGCTGTCCAGCCGACGCCACATGGCCCTTGCCTTTTACGGTACAATATGTACCTTAAAAAACAGAACATAAATCGGCTCGAACGGGGCTGTACGGAGAGAAGCATGCTGGATCTCGTCATTCGTAACGGACTTATCTGCAATGGCAGCGGCGCACCGCCCTTTCACGGCGATGTCGGCATCAGGAACGGGCGCATCGTCGCGCTGGGGGAAGTGAACGGCGCCGCGCGCGAAACGATCGACGTCGGCGGGCTGGTCGTCGCGCCCGGCTTCATCGACCCCCACACTCATTTCGACGCGCAGCTTGTCTGGGACGGTCTGGCGCAACCCTCGCTCGAACATGGCATCACCACGATCATGCCGGGCAATTGCTCGCTCAGCCTCGCCCCGCTCCGCGCCGAACATCGCGAGTTGATGGGCGCCACCTTCCGCAAGATCGAGGAAATGCCGCAAAATGCATTCGACGCCGGCCTCAACTGGGAATGGGAGAGCTTTGCCGATTATATCGCGGCGATCCGGGGTGGCCTCGGCATCAATGTCGCGCCGCTGGTCGGGCACAGCCTCATCCGCCTCTGGGTGATGGGCGAGGAAGCGCGTGAGCGCGCCGCCACCGATGCGGAAATCGCCGCGATGCAGGCTGCACTCGCCGAATGCCTCGACGCAGGCGCCATCGGCATGAGCGGCTCCTGGGTCGATATCGATCATGAGAACCGCCCCGTCGCCGCCCGCCTCGCCGAGCCGAAGGAACTGGACGCGCTGTGCGCCACGCTGGGCGAGCATGGCGGCATCCTCCAGATCGTGCCCGAATTCTGGGATGCGGACCTGCTCTGCGCGCGCATCGACCTGTTGTCGGACCTCACCCGCAAACATGATATCGTCGCGACCTTCTCTCCCTTGTTCGACAGCGAGGCCGCGCCCGAACTGGTCGGCATCGCGCTCGACCGGGTGCGCCTGCAAAGCGCCCATGGCGCGCGCGTCGTGCCGCAGGTGCAGACACGGCCGATCGATCTGTCCTTCGATCTCACCGCGCCCATGTCCACCTTCGCGACCCTGCCGAGCTGGTGGGCGATGACGCTGCTGCCGCAGGAGGAGAAGCTCATCCGCCTGCGCGCTCCCGACTATCGGCAGAAGCTGGCGGGGGAGATGGATCATTTCATGATGCCGATCGGCCTCCAGATCGATTTCGCCGATGCCTATGTGAAGCGCATGGGCGATCCCGATCCCGCGCTGATGGGCCGCCGTGTCGGCGATCTCGCGCAGGAGCGCGGCTGCCATATCGCAGAGGTCATCATCGACCTCGCGCTCGACCATGATCTCGATATCGCTTTCGGTCTCGATGCGATCGGCCATCGGGACAGCGCCAAGATCGCGGGGCTGCTCGCCGATCCGCTGGTCGGCATCGGCGCGGGCGATGGCGGCGCACATGTCACCAATTTCGCGACCTATGGCGATACCGGCTATCTCTTCAGCTGCTTCGTGCGCGACCAGCAGGCGATGCCGGTCGAAAAGGCGGTGCGCCGCCTAACCCATGATGTCGCGCAGGTCTGGGGCCTCAAGGAACGCGGCCTGCTCTATCCCGGCTATGCCGCCGATGTGGTGGTGTTCGACCCAGAGACGATCGACCGCGGCCCCGAAATCCCGGTGGAGGACCTGCCCGCCCCCGGCTTTCGCTACATCCGCCGGGCGAGCGGCATCGATCGCGTCTTCGTCAACGGCGCGCTCGCCTATCATCGCGGGCAAGGATATTCCGGCGCACGCACCGGCGCCATCGCAGAAAGGATGTCCGCATGAGCGCACCCAGCCCCGGCAACAGCCGTACCGCCGCGCTCGCGCCGGTGCGCCGTTTCACCCAGCCGCTGCCCGGCGACGACTGGGCCAGCATCGCCGCGCGCCTGCTGCCGGAGGTTGCGAGCGACCAGGCCATCGAACAGCTAAAAAGCTGGAACCTGCATCTGGTCTTTCGACCCGTCGCGGTCATCACGCCGTCCGACATCCTGTTCGTGGAACCGCCTGCCGCCCCGGCCCACTGATCATGGCCGGGGCGATCATCGACAGCGTGCAGCTTACCCCAACCCATGATGGCGAGACCGCACTCGTCGTCAGCCTGCGCTTTGCCAATGGCGGCCGCTCCTCGGTGCAGATCGACGCCGAGGGCCTGCGTCAGGTGATGGCGAAGGCAAGGGTCGGCAATGCGCTGGAACTGGTCGGGCAATCCTGGACGGTACTCGACGTGCTGTCCCCGGCCTTCATCGGCGCGAAAAGAGAGGAGAGACGAATATGAACAGCCAGACCAATCTTGCGACGGCGGAAGCCGCCTATCTGATGGGCGGGGTAGAGCCCGCCACCTCCAGCGTGCTCATCAGCAATTCCAAATATCTGAACAGCCCGCTTTTCCGCGATGTCTATGCGCAGATGGGCCTGAAGCGCGACGGCCATGACCTGCCCGACGCCTATCTCATCCCCACCCTGAGCCGCGCGATGGGCGAGGTGCTGGAACATGGCAAGGCCGACGCGCTGCTGGCCGAAGAACGCCTGCGCAATCCCGCTTTCGCAGCATGGCTCGACGAGCGCTTCACCTCCGACTTCACCGCCGAACAGGTGGCGGGATGCGCGCCGGGCACGCTGGGCGCACTGATCCATGACTTCATCGCCAAGAGCGGCTTCGCCATCGACTTCATGTTCACCGGCGCGCCGCGCACCGATTATGAGTTCCTGCTGAAGCGCCGCGCCCAGAACCACGACATCGAACATATGGTGACGGGCCTGTGCACCAGCCAGATCGGCGAGATCGCGCTGATCGTCGCCAACAGCGTCGCGGTCGCCAATTATTTCTCCGCCGATTTCGCGCATGAGCTGAACCTTTATGGCGCGATCCTCGTGTCGACCTCGATCAGCCGCGCCGGGCTGCATTATCCCGGCACGCTGCCCGCCTTGTTCGAAGGCATCGCTCGCGGTCAGGCGCTCGGCGCGAAGCAGGAAAAGCCGCTCTTCATGATCCGCTGGGAAGATCATCTCGACAAGAGCGTCGCGCAAATCCGCGAAGAGTTTCACTTCGAGGACGGACCGGAGGCGGGCTATTGGGACTGGACCCTGCCCGCCTTCAAGGGCTGATCCGCCCCTGGATCAATGATGAAGAATGGGAGGAGGATATCATGAAGGGACCACAGGAATTTTGTCGAAGCTATGGGAAGGCGATGGAGGACAAGGACGGGCAGGCCCTCGCCCGCCATTATTTCTTTCCCTATATCTCCTTCACGCTGGGGCAGGTCCACAGCTTTGACGACCGCGCCACCGCCGATAAGGCCTGCACGCTCCAGATCGCCGGTTTCGAACGGGCGGGCGTCGGCACCGATATCCGCATCAAGGATGTGAAGATCGTGCCGGTGTCGGAAGATTCCGCGCTCTGCCATCTGACATGGGAAATAGTCCCGGTCGACGGCACGCCGGGCTGGTCCTGGCTCAATATCTATGGCTATCGGCGGCGCGGCGAGGAAGAAGGGTTCGAGTTCAACATCTCCGACAATGAGATAACCGAACTGCTGCAACGCTTCCCCGATTTCTTCGAGCCTCATCCCGAGGCCGTTCAGGCCGAAGGGTAGGCGCACGCCAGCCCCCGGCTGGACCGTTCCTTATACCACCGCCCCTTATACCATGGCGCGCCGCGCATAGTCGCGGCCCGCCTGGTCCGACTGGCGACCGGGGGAGGAAGTGGCCGTCCCGCCTTTCAGGAAACGATGGCCAGTTCTCCCCCCGCGCTCGCCACGCCACGCCGTCCCGCCCAATAAAGGCTGATCGTCCGGGACAAGGTTTCCCATATAATCCAGATCGCCAGCGCCCCCAGAAAACCCAGGCCGATAGTGATCTTGGGGGAATCTCCAAGGGACCAGAAATAAATCAGTGCCTGCGATATCGGCCAATGCAAAAGATAAACGAACAACATGGATCGCGCGAGCAGCACGAGGATATGATTGACCGATCGCGGCACGGAAAGAAACCAGTTGCTGAACAAAATGGCCACGCCGATCAACAGCCAATAGCCGAAGGCATCCGCGTACATGGGAAAGAGGTCTACGCGGTTGGCGGCCAGCACCGTCCCCACCGAAAGGGCCAATATCGCAAAAGCGCCCATCTTCTGGGCCTTTGTTTCCGACACAGCCGCCAGCCAGCCAAAGGCGAATAGCCAGAAATAATCCTGCGGCATAACATTGAACTCCCGGCCGGCGGGAGAGACCCATGCCCTGGAGCCGACATGCGCTGCCACGCCACCTATCGTGAGCAGGATTGCGAAAATATATTTATGCCGGATGGAAAACCGGGTGAAGCCCGGAATGAAGGCCAGCACCACCATGAAGAGCATGAATTGCAGCAAATTCTGGATATACCATGCCGAAACCCACCATGGCGGTACATTCGGCGAAACCAGATTATCGTAAAACAGCAATACCGGCCAATCAATATAGCCCAGCACGATGAAGGCGATCATCAGGAAGACAATGGTCGGCACCAGGATGTTTCCCGCGAAGCGCAGGGTGGACGTCAGGATGCGCCGGGGATTATCGCACCAGATGAAGCGCGCAAAACTGAGGCCACTTATGACCATCAGTAATTTTGCGGAGCCGCCCAGCGTTAGCCATATCCCGCCGGTATGGTTCAGCAGCACACCGAACATGCCCACCACGCGAAGGAGTATCTCGTTGCGGACGGGCACAACAACGGTGCTGCTATTACGCTTCAGCTTTTCCAGCGCGGTGATCGGCTGTTCGGCCCAGTCGTCGGGAACCGCGTCGAGAATATCATCCAGGCCCGTCGAGATGGAGACATAGGAGAGGGAGTCGCCGTCCAGCGAAAGGAAGCTATCGTCGGCGGACACCGCCCGATCCGGGAAAGCCCAGCGGAACAGGTCGAGGACCGTGCGGAAATCGCGCTGGCGCAAGCTGAGCAGGTCGCTCAACTCCTGCCGCCATATGCCGAGAAACGACGTCGCCCCCGCCGTCTCGTCCGCTTCGACCCGGTTCACCGGCTCCGGCGTTGCAAGGCCTTCCTCGGCATAATCGCTGGCAAGACGCTTGCGATCAACCTTGCCATTGGGGTTGAGCGGCATGGCATCGCGCTCGATGATCTGGCGCGGCACCATATAGGCGGGCAGGGATTGGCGACACGCTTCCAAAATGGCGGGTGCGTCAAGCGGTTGGCCGGGATGGGGCGTGGCGAATATGATCACCGTCTGCCCCAGCAAATCGTCCTCTATGCCGACCGCAGCAGCCACCGACACAAGATTCGTCGCGAATACCGCCGCCTCAATCTCTGTCGGGCTGACGCGATAGCCGCTGGTTTTGATCATTTCGTCCTGGCGGCCGATATAATAAATGAACCCCTCGGCATCGCGCGTCACCGTATCGCCGGAATATACCGCCAGTTCCGGGTTGGGATCGTCGCCGGAAATGCCCGGCGCAGGCTTGAAACGCTCGGCCGTGCGCACCGGGTCGTTCCAATATCCCAGCGTGACCAGCTCCCCTTTCTGCACCAGTTCGCCCGGCTCATCCGGGTCGCAGATCGTGCCATCGGGACGCACCACCAGAACCTCCGCCCCGGGGATCGCCTTGCCGATCGAGTTGGGGCGGCGATCCACCTCCTCGGGCGGAAGGAAGGTCGCGCGGAACGCCTCTGTCAGACCATACATCAGATAGAGGTCCGTCCGCGGCAGCGATCGGCGCAACGCGTGGACCGACGGTTCCGGCATCCGCCCGCCGGTCGTGCTCATATACCGGACCTGCGCCGCCAGTTCCTCCGGCCATGACTGGGCCGCCAACTGGATCATCACCGTCGGCACGCCCGACACACCTGTAACCTTGCCGGCGGCAATGGCCCTCATCAATTCCTGCACGGAAAGGAAGTTGTGCAACACGGCGGTACAGCCCGCACAAAGGGACGAAAACAGCTGGTTAAGGCCAAAATCGAAGCTGTAGGGCGGAATATTTATAACCCGCTCTTCGGGGCGATAGCGCAGATAGGTCGATACGGATTGCGCGCCCGTCACGAAATTGCGATGCGAGAAGACCACACCCTTGGGATTGCCGGTGGAACCGGAGGTGTAGAGGATACCCGCCATATCGGCGGGTTGCACCGCATGGCTGCCGTCCGGCGCAGCCTTGCCCCGCGCCATGAGTTCGGCATAGCTTTCGACGATCTGCCCATTTGCACGAGTGAGGGAAACAGCCCTGTCGACAATGACGATCCGTTCAAGGTCGGGGCAACTGTCCAGCACCTCTTCCAGGGCCGACAGGCGCGAACTGGTCGTGATCAGGACCCGGACATTGCAATTCTGCATGATATAGGCGGCCTGCGCGCCCCGCAGCGCCGGATTGATCGGCACGAAGGTGAAGCCGGCCATCGATATCCCAAGGATCGACTCGACGGTTTCGAACTGCTTGTCGAGAAACACCCCAATGCGGTCATGGGCCGCAAGGTCCAGCGCGAACAGGCCGCGCGCCAGATGGCGCACCGCCTCGGCCACCTCCCGATAGCTGCGGCTGACACCCCTATGGACCACGGCCGGATGCTCAGGCCGTAGCTCTGCCGAACGCAGTAACAATTCATGCAACAACAAGGACGCCCTCCCCCCTTGCAATCGATCGATTTCAAGCTTGATCTATATCATTATGTTTATGTCGGCAGCGATTGAGTTTCCGTTAAGCAGGCTACAAATCGTGGCAGCCGCGAGATCGGCGGATTCATGAGGCAGGCCGCATGCCATTCCTGTCTGCCATCAGCCTTATATTGAGAAAATTCGGTCTGGCAATAATGACACCCATGTCAATCGCCCTGCGACAAGGCGGACAATCACCGTCGCGCGGAATCCGATCCGCCCCGGCCCGTGGAGCATAGAGAGGGCAAACCCGTCAGTCGCCCTTCCCCACGCCATAGGCGCGCAGGAAAGCGGCCACCGCCGCCGCGACCGCCGGGCCGCTTTCAAATTCCGGCTCCGCCCCGAACAGGAGCGGCTCGACAATGCCCCCTTCCAGCATTCCCTTGAGATGCGCCGCCGCGACATGGGGATCGCCCGGACGGATCATCCCCCTTTCCTGCAAGCGCCCCAGATAGGAAGCGACCTCCCCCCAGCCGCGCCGGGGACCGCGCGCATATAGCGCCGCGCCCATGCCGCCTACATGCCCGGCCGCCACGGCCGTGCGGGTGATCGCCATCGCGTTGAACGCCGTCACCAGTTGCAAATAGGCCTCCCCGAAACGGCGGAGCAACTGCTCCACATCCGGCTGCGTGGCGTCGAGCAGGTCCATCACCTCCTGCCCCTGTTCCTCCATCGCCTCCATCATCACGGCGACGAACAGGTCCTCCTTCGATTTGAAATAATTATATAATGTCGCCTTGGAACCGCCCACCCGCGCCGCGATCATCGCCATGCTCGCGCGTTCATAGCCGACCTCGCGGAATAATTCGGTCGCGATATCCAAAATGGCCTGTCGCCGGGCATCCGTCTTTACACGCATGGCTGCTTTTCCTTTTCTAAACCAGACTGTACATTTTTCAGTTGACGACTCAAGAGAAACACGCGTACCGAACCGTACGGTACAGTTATTCGGGAGCCAGTCGTGAGTCTGTCACGCCAGCCTGCAATGGGGCGCATCGTCACCCCGCTTTTATCCCTGCCCCTCGCATTCAGCCTCGCCGCGTGCGCCACGCTTCCCGAAAAGGCCGTGCTGAGCCCTATCGCCGCGCCTGAAAGCCTTGCCAGCGGCGAGAGCCTTGCGGCAGCGCAGGCCGAATGGCCCTCGGACGGCTGGTGGACGCGCTTTGACGATCCGCAGCTCACGGCGCTGATCGAAGAAGGCCTGAAAGGCGCGACGGACCTGCGCGTGGCCGAAGCCCGCTTCACCCGGGCGCAGGCGCTGGCCGGACAGGCGAAGGCACCGCTGCTGCCGTCACTCACCGCCGCAGCCGAAGGCGGAACGCAGCAGCAGAGCAACCATTATCTCATGCCCGAAGGCTTTGCTCCGCGCGGCTGGCCCGCTTATGGGCAGGCGACGCTGGGTCTCAGCTGGGATCTCGACTTCTGGGGCCGCAACCGCGCCGCACTTGCCGCCGCCCGATCCGAAGCGGAGGCCGCACAGGCCGAAGCCGCCGCCGCGCGGCTGGCCGTCGCAACCGGCATCGCCGATGCCTATGCGCAACTCGCCAGCCTTCATGCCGAGCGCGACGCCGCGCAGGACGCCGCGCGCGTTCGCCAGCGCAGCTTCGAGCTAATGGAAGGACGGCAGGCCAAGGGATTGGAGAACCGGGGGGCGAGCGAACGCGCCCGTTCCGGCCTCGCGACCGCGCAAGGGGAGATTGCCGCGCTCGACGAAGCCATCGCCCTCACTCAAAATCGCATCGCTGCCCTGCTGGGCGCCGGGCCGGATCGCGGCCGCGCGATCACCCGGCCCCAGCCTGCGCAAATAGCGGCATGGGGCCTCCCCGCCAATTTGCCGGCGGACCTGATCGGCCGCCGTCCGGATATCATCGCCGCCCGCCTGCGCGCGGAAGCGGCGGGCAGCCGGATCAGGCAGGCCAAGGCGGCTTTCTATCCCAACATCAATCTGGCCGGACTGATCGGCGTGCAGGCGCTCGGTCTCGACAATGTTTTTAAATCCGGCTCGGATTTCGGATCGGCAGGCCCGGCGATCAGCCTGCCCATCTTCGATGGCGGGCGGCTGCGCGGGCAATATCGGGCCGCGGAAGCGGATTATCAGGCGGCGGTCGCCCAATATGACGGCGTGCTGACGCAGGCGCTGCGCGAGGTGGCGGATGCCGCGGCGAGCGAGCGCCAGCTCACCGAACGCCTCGCCCACGCACGGCAGGCCGAAAGCGCCGCCGCCGCTGCCTGGAAGGTCGCCGGCAACCGCTACCGCGGCGGCCTTGCCACCTATCTCGACGTGCTGACCGCCGAGGATGCGCTCATCGCCGCGCGCCGCGCCGTCGCTTCCCTGCAAACCCGCGCTTTCGCCCTCGATATCGCGCTGATCCGCGCGCTCGGCGGCGGCTTCCGTTCCTGAAGGATATAGGATCATGACCAAGATCACCCGCATCACCGAACATGATGTCACCACCACCATCGAGGAAAGCACCGACACAGAGGACGCCGCGTTGAAGGCGAAGCGGAAGAAAAGCTTTATCGGCCTTGCGGTGGCGGCAGTGGTGCTCGGCGGCGGTTATTGGGCCTATGACGCCTTCATCGCCGCCGCCCATGTCGAAACCGACAACGCCTATGTCGGCGCCAATGTCGCGCAGGTGACGCCGCTGGTCGGCGGGCCGGTGCGCGACGTGCTGGTCGACGACACGCAGGAGGTGAAGCGCGGCGATATCCTGCTTCGCCTCGACGACACCGACGCGCGGATCGCGCTTACTCGCGCCGAGGCGCAACTCGCCCAGACCGAGCGCAAGGTGCGCGGCCTCATCGCCACCGATGGCGGCCTTGGCGCGCAGATCGCCTCTCGCGCGGCCGATGAAGCGCGGGCGCAAGCGCAGCTCGCCGCCGCCCATAGCGATCTCGACAAGGCCCGGATCGACCTGCAACGCCGCGAGGCGCTGGCCTCGGACGGTTCGGTTTCCGGCGAGGAACTGACGAGCGCACGCAATGCCTTCATCACCGCGCAGGCCAATGTGAAGGCCGCGCAGGCGGCCCGCGCACAAGCCACCGCCAACCGCGCCACGGCCATCGGCGATCGCGACGCCACCAAGGCGCTGATCTCGGGCAGCACCGTGGAGACCAACCCTGAGGTACTGGCCGCGCGCGCAGAACGCGATCAGGCGAAGGTCAATCTCGACCGCACCATCATCCGCGCGCCTGTCGATGGCGTCATTTCCAAGCGGCAGGCGCAGGTCGGCCAGCGCGTCCAGCCCGGCCAGACGCTGATGCTCGTCGTCCCCACCCGCGCCGCCTATGTGGACGCCAATTTCAAGGAGGTGCAGCTTGCCAGGGTGCGCCCCGGCCAGCCGGTAACGCTGACCTCCGACCTTTACGGCAAATCCGTCGTCTATACCGGCAAGGTCGTCGGCTTTTCGGGCGGCACCGGAGCCGCCTTCGCGGTGGTACCTGCGCAAAACGCGACCGGCAACTGGATCAAGGTGGTCCAGCGCCTGCCCGTGCGCATCGCCCTCGACCCGAAACAGCTCGCCGAGCATCCGTTGCAGGTCGGCCTTTCGATGACGGCCGATATCGACATTTCCAACTGATCGCCCGGCACAGGGAAGGACCATCGCGATGAGCGAAGCCATCACCGCCCGTTCGGACGGGGCCAGCCCGGCCCCACCCTCCACGCAGCCCCTGACAGGCACGAAGCTGATCCTTGCCGCATTGGCCATCGGTCTCGGCAATTTCCTCGTGGTGCTGGATACGACCATCGCCAATGTCTCGGTCCCGACCATTGCCGGGTCGCTCGGCGTGTCCTCGACGCAGGGCACATGGGTGATTACTTCCTATGCGGTGGCCGAAGCGATCACCGTGCCGCTGACCGGCTGGCTCGCGATGCGTTTCGGCGCGCAGCGGGTGTTCATCACCTGCTATCTGCTCTTCGCCCTGCTCTCCCTCCTGTGTGGACTGTCCGGCTCGCTTGGCATGCTGATCGGCGGGCGCGTGCTGCTCGGCCTCGTCGGCGGCCCGATCATGCCCCTCTCCCAGATGCTGATGCTGCGCATCTTCCCCCCGGAAAAGGCCTCGGTCGCCACCGTGATCTGGGCGATGACCACGCTTGTCGGGCCGGTTGCCGGGCCGATTCTCGGCGGCATCATCTGCGACAGCGTGGGCTGGCAGTGGATATTCTTCATCAAGGTGCCGGTGGCGCTGGCAGGCGGCCTCGCCGTGCTCTTCCTGCTGCGCGGCCAGCCCGATCCGAAACGCCCTGCGGTGATCGACAAGGTGGGTCTTGCCCTTCTCATCCTCTGGGTCGGCGCGTTGCAGATCATGCTGGACGAAGGGCGCAATCATGACTGGTTCGCGGCGGCCGAAATCCGCTGGCTGGCGGTGATCGCCGCGATCGGCTTCGTCGCCTTCCTGATCTGGGAGCTGACGGAGAAAAACCCGATCGTCGATCTGCGCATCTTCCGCCATCGCGGCTTCACGGCGGCGTCCATCACCTATTGCATGGGCTTTGGCGCCTTCTTCGCCAGCATCGTCATCCTGCCGCTCTGGCTTCAGCAGAATATGGGCTATACCGCGACATGGGCGGGCTATGCGACAGGCATGATGGGGATATTCGCGATCCTGAGCGCCCCCATCATCGGCCAGCTCGCGGCAAAGATGGACCCGCGCCCGCTCATCTTTGTCGGCATATTGGGTCTGGGTGCGATGGCGGCATGGCGCATCAGCTTCACCCCGGACATGACCTTCTGGCAGATGGCCTGGCCGACATTGCTGACCGGGCCGTTCATGGTGATGTTCTTCGTGCCGGTGACAGGCCTTGCGATGGCGAGCGTCGCGCCGGGCGAGGAGGCCAATGCGGCGGGCCTTTCCAACTTCATGCGTACCCTGGGCGGCGCCTTCGCCACCTCGCTGGTGCAAACGGGCTGGTCGAACGCCGCGCGCGAGAACCAGACCGAGCTGGCGGGCGCCATGCATCAGGGGCAGGCGACGATCGACGGGATGATGGCAAGCGGCGCGAGCCATGAGGGCGCGACCGCCATGCTGACCGGCCTTGTCGAAGGACAAAGCCTGATGCTGGCGACGCTCAACATGTTCTCGATCATCGCCGTCTGCTTCGCCTTCGCCGCGACCCTGATCTGGCTGGCGCCTCGACCCACGGGACCGATCGACACCAGCGGGGCGCATTGAAGCGGTACAGAAAAAGGGGCGATGGCCGATAAAGCCACCGCCCCTTTTCCTTTTCGGCATCAGGCCGCGTCGACCAGCACGATCTCGCTATCCTCGATCGCAGTGACGTGCAGCACTTCGACATCGCTGATCGCCGCGCCGTCGCGGGCATTCACCCGCACATCATCGATCTGCACAGCCCCGGTCGCGGGCACGAGATAGCCCTTGCGGTCCCTGCCGATCGGATAATCGGCGCTTTCCCCGGCCTTGAGCGTCGCGGCCACCACCCGTGCATCGGTGCGGATCGGCAGCGCGTCGCCATCTCCTTCATAGCCGGAGGCCAGCGTCACGAAGCCGCCCGCCCGGTCGCCCTTGGGAAAGGGCTTGGCGCCCCAGCTCGGCTCTTCGCCGCTACGGGTCGGGATGATCCATATCTGGAAGATGCGGGTCGTCACATCCTCCATATTATATTCCGAATGCTGGACGCCCGTGCCCGCGCTCATCACCTGCACGTCGCCCGCCTCGGTACGGCCCTTGTTGCCGAGGCTGTCCTGATGGGTGATCGCGCCTTCGCGGACATAGGTGATGATCTCCATATCGCGGTGCGGATGCGGCGGAAAGCCGGTCCCGGGCGCGATGGTATCGTCATTCCAGACACGCAGATTGCCCCAGTGCATACGGGCGGGATCATGATAGCCGGCGAACGAGAAATGATGTTTGGCGTCGAGCCAGCCATGATTTTCACCGCCGAGGCTTTCAAAGGGACGAAGTTCGATCATCTGGGTTCTCCTGTCTGGCGGTCCCGGTCGATCCGGTGGGCCGCCTTGCGTTGATCCCCATATAGGCCTTGCGCACTTTCCCGATCAGAGGGATAAATCCTTTCCTTTTGTTCGAGAAAGTTGAAAAGTGAGCACGCCCGGCACTCCAACCTATGACCAGCTCCGCATCTTCCTCGCGGTGGTGGACAGTGGCAGTTTCGCCGCCGCCGGACGCAGGCTCCATCGCGCCGTTTCGGTCATCAGCTATGGCATCGCCAATCTGGAGGCGCAGCTCGGCCTGCCCTTGTTCGAGCGCGAGGGCACCCGCAAGCCGCAGCTCACCACCGCAGGCCGGGCCTTACTGGCGGAAGCGCGCGCGGTCGCCGACGGCATGGATGGGCTGCGCGCCAGGGTGAAGGGCATGCTCGACGGGCTGGAGGCGGAGGTCGACCTCGCCGTCGATGTGATGCTGCCCGCCGAACGGCTCGCCAAGGTTCTGCGCGCCTTCGCCGTGCATTATCCCACGGTGCAGCTGCGCCTGCATGTCGAGGCGCTGGGCGCGGTGACGGCGATGGTGCTGGAGGGATCGGCCGCCATCGGCCTGTCCGGTCCGCTCTTCGCCGGGGTCGAGGGGATAGAGAGCATCGCCGCCTGTTCGGTGCCGATGGTGCCGGTCGCCGCGCCTGATCACCCGCTCGGCCGCATGGCGAGCATCCCGTCCGGCGCGGGGCGCGATCATATCCAGCTCGTGCTCACCGACCGCTCCCGCTTCACCGAGGGGCGAGATTATTCCGTCATCAGCCCCAAGACATGGCGGCTGGCCGACCTTGGCGCCAAGCATGCATTGCTGCGCGAGGGCATTGGCTGGGGCAATATGCCGCTGCCGATGGTCCAGCCGGATTTCGTCGCCGGAACATTGGTGCGCCTTGCGATGCCGGACAATCCGGGCGGCGCCTATCGCTTTGCCGGGATATGGCGGCGCGACGCCCCGCCCGGTCCGGCGGCGGCATGGCTGCTCGACCAGTTCGTCGCGCTGGGGCAAGAGGATCGCGATCTCAATGCCATGGCGGATATCTGAGCGCCTGCCCTTCATAAAAGGAACGTTTCAACTGCCGGCGCATTGAAAAGCCATCCCTGTCCGGAGCCACCGATGCCGCTCACTCCCCCACCTTCCGCCGCTTCATGCTGAAAACCATCACCGTCGCCGCGCGCGATCGAGCACGCCTTGCCGAAATCCTCTCCGTCATGGGCCGCTATGGCCTGACGGTCCTGCTCATGCGGATGGGGCTATCCTCCGAGCCAGACGCGGCGCAACAGCAAGGCAAGGGTGCGCTCTCCCTTCCTGCCCGGACAAGACTGGCAATGGAGGAACTGGGCCCTACCTTCGTGAAGCTGGGCCAGATTCTCGCGACGCGCGGCGACCTGTTGACGCCGGACTGGATCGCCGAGCTGGAGCAATTGCACAGCAGCGCGCCCACCTTTCCCTTCGAGGCGCTGCGGCCCGCCGTCGAGGAAGCGCTGGGCGGGCCGCCCGAGGAGATATTCGCCGCGTTCGATCCCGAACCGCTCGCCGCCGCGTCGATGGCGCAGGTTCACCGCGCGCGGCTGGAAAATGGGCGCGAGGTAGTGCTCAAGATTCGCCGCCCCGGCATCCGGCCAAGAATAGAGGCGGATCTGCGCCTTATCGCTCAACTCGCCGCCCTTGTCGAAAGCGCCAGCGCCGAAGCGCGGCGTTTCACCCCGCAGGCGACGATGCGGCAACTCGCCGAAGCCATGCTGGAAGAACTGGACTTCACCAATGAGGGCCGCAATGCCGACCGGCTACGGTCCGATTTCGAGGACGATCCCCGCATCTTCGTGCCCGAAATCCATTGGCGCTACAGTTCCGAAACCCTGCTGGTGATGGACTATATAGGAGGCGTCCCGCCCCGCTCAGCGCAAGCGCTGGAGGCCGCCGGTATCGATCCGGCCGCAATAGCCGAGGCCGGAGCCGACGCGGTGCTCGACATGATCCTTATCAATGGCCGCTTCCATGCCGATCCCCATCCCGGCAACCTGCTGTGCCTGCCCGGCAATCGCATCGCGCTGATCGACCTTGGCATGATCGGCCATGTATCCCCCCGCAGGCGCGAAGAGATATTGGGCTTCGTCCAGTCCCTCGCCTCCGGTGATCCGGCGGCGCTCGCCTCTACCCTGCACATCTGGTCGCAAGGCGGCGGCGCTTCGCCCGAGGCGATCCAGCGTGCGGCGGAAAAGCTGATCGCAAAACAGGGCGGCGGCCGTCTGGTGCTGAGCGCGGTGATCGCGGATTTCTTCCCGCTGCTGCGCGAAGAGCGCCTCACCATGCCGTCCGACCTGCTGCTGATCTTCAAGGCGCTAGTCACGATCGATGGCGTGCTAAACATGATTCAGCCCGATTTCGACCTGTCGGGCGCGATCGGCCGGGTCTGGCCCCGGCTGATGCGGGCGCGTTTCGCGCCTGAAAACTGGACGCCGGTCGCGCAGGCGCTGCTGTTCGGACTCTCCCGGCTGGGCGGGAACGCGCCGCACCTGCTCCGCGCAATCAAGGAAAAGATCGAGACGCCCATCGTCCCGCCAGCGCCCGACCCGGCCATCGCGCAGGCAGTGCGGCAGGCGGGATGGCGCATCAGCATCGCCCTCATCCTCGCAGCGCTGCTGGTCCTGCTCGGCCTTTTTCTGGACGGCCGATTCGCGTGAATCGGCTCCTCCCCTACCCCCCTGTCGCATCAACAATGCCAAAATTGTTATGTTACAGAACAATCAACCTGCTGATAAGCAAAGGCTTTCAGGACGAATGCAAAATCCGCACTCCAAACCGGATTTTTTGCATTTGCGAAAAGACCGCTGCAACGCCAAAAAGAACCTGCCTTTCAGGCATCCTCTCCTAAAACTTTCACGGCCGGTCTTTTGACCGGCCTTTTTTTTGATCCAGCAACGTCCGGGGTCAGAGCGCCTGCCCTGCCGCAACGCCGCTCGCCCAGGCCCATTGGAAATTATAGCCGCCCAGCCAGCCGGTTACGTCCACCGCCTCACCGATCGCATAGAGGCCCGGCATCGCCTTTGCCTCCATCGTCCGCGATGAAAGCCCCGCCGTGCTGATCCCTCCGGCCGTCACTTCGGCCTTGGCAAAGCCCTCGCTGCCATTGGGCAGGAACCGCCAGTCGGCGAGCCGCGCCTGCGCTTGCGCCAGCACCTTGTCCGGGACATTGCCGAGATCGCCGCCGATCCCGATCGCCTCGCCGAGCGCCACGGCCAGACGTTCCGCCAGCACTTCGCCCAGCAGCTTGCGCAGCGTCACTCTCGGGCGCTGCCGCTTAGCGGCAAGCAGCCAGTCGCGCGGATGATCGGGCAGGAAATCGATGCCGATCGCCTCTCCATGCCGCCAATAGGAGGATATCTGGAGGATCGCAGGCCCGGACAGGCCGCGATGGGTGAACAGCGCGGCCTCGCGAAAACTCGTCTTGCCGCACCGGGCGATCACCGGCGCGGATACGCCCGAAAGCGACTTGAAGAGATTATCCCCGGCATCAAGGGTCAAGGGCACGAGCGCAGGCCGGGGTTGCACCACCTTCAGCCCGAAGCGCCGCGCCACATCATAAGCAAAGCCGGTCGCGCCCATTTTCGGGATGGACGGCCCGCCCGTGGCGATCACCAGCGCCGGGGCCTCGACCTGCTGGCCACCCACGCGCAGGCGGAAACGGCCATCGCCATGGTCGACCGCCTCGATCGCCCGGCCGCAAATGATCTCCACCCCGCCGCGGTCGCATTCTTCCAGCAGCATCGCCACGATCTGCCGCGCAGAGCCGTCACAGAAAAGCTGCCCCAGCGTCTTTTCATGCCAGGCGATGCCGTGGCGATCGACCAGTTGGAGGAAATCCTGCGCGCTGTAGCGGCTGAGCGCCGAACGCGCGAAATGCGGATTTTCCGAAAGATAACGATCCGGCGCGGTATGAATATTGGTGAAGTTGCAGCGCCCCCCGCCCGATATCAGGATCTTGCGCCCCGCCTCGGGCGCATGGTCGATCACCAGCACCCGGCGTCCGCGCTGCCCCGCCGTCGCCGCGCACATGAGGCCAGCCGCACCCGCGCCCATGATGATGGCGTCATATGCCCCGCCGGCGGCAATTGCTGCGCCATCGCCCATGCCGATACTCACCGCAAACGCGCCAGCCGCACCAATTGCTCATCCAGCGCGGAGAGGAAGCGCGACCGATCGGCCTTGGAAAAAGGCGGCGGCCCGCCCAACTGATCGCCGCCAGCGCGCAAATCCGCCATGATCGCGCGCACGGCAATCGCGCTACCGATGGAATTTTCCGTGAACGGCTTGCCATTGGGCGCGAGCACGACCGCCCCCGCCTTCAGGCAGCGATCGGCGAGCAGGATATCTGCGGTGATAACGATGCTCCCCGTCCCGCACTGACCGGCAATCCAGTCATCGGCGGCGTCGAAGCCATCGCCCACCACCACCCTTTCGATCAGGGGGTGGGCAGGCACCCGGATCGGCCGGTTGCTGACCACGACCATCGCCACCTCATGACGAAAGGCGACCTTGTAGATTTCTTCCTTTACCGGGCATGCATCGGCATCCACCAGAATGCGGAAGAAAGGCTTCATCGACCGCGAGGAGCCTTGTCATTCCGCGACCGGGCCGGGCGCGGTCCATCGCCGAAGGACTTGCCGCCCTTGCTGCGGCGCGGGCCGTCGGAACCGCCGCCCGGCCTGCCGGAAAAACCGCTATTGGGGCCACCGCGCTGCTTGCGGCTGTTGGCGCGCGCGACATCGCGGGGGGCCTCGGCGGAACGCTCGATAACGATGCCGCTTTCATCCTCCGCCCCGTCCTTCGCGGTACGCTTCAGCGCTGCGCGGAACTTGGCCTCGATGGCGCTCGGGACCTGGAAGAAGGTTTCATTGGCGGCGATGCGGATCGCGCCGATTTCGTTGCGGGTGATGTGGCCACGGCGGCAGAGCACCGGCAATATCCAGCGCGGATCGGCATTCTGGCGGCGGCCGATATCCATGCGGAACCAGACGCTTTCCTCAAAGCCCTCGCGATGATGGGACCGGCCGCTGTCGCGATCCCCACCCCTGGCGGAGATGTCGATCAGTTCCTCGGGCTGCGGCATGGACTGGCTATGCGCGCGCACCAGCGCGACGGCGATATCCAGCGGCGACTTTTCCGCGAGAATGCGCTCGGCCAGCAGGATTTCCTCCTCGCTGCCCTCGATCGGCTCGACCAGCGTCGCAAGCAGCCGTTCCCGGTCGCGCTCGCGGATCAGTTCCGCGCTCGGCACCTCGGTCCATTCGGCGGCGATGCGCGCGCCGCGCAGCATCGAATCGACGCGACGGCGGCGCGGATAGGGCACGATCAGCACAGCGGTGCCCTTGCGGCCCGCGCGCCCGGTGCGGCCCGAACGATGCTGCAACACCTCGGCGTCACGCGGCACCTCGACATGGATGACGAGGCTGAGCGTCGCCACATCGATACCGCGCGCGGCAACGTCGGTCGCGACGCACACCCGCGCCCGGCCATCGCGCAGCGCCTGCAATGCATGGTTGCGCTCATTCTGGCTATGTTCGCCCGACAGCGCCACGGCCGCGAAGCCGCGTTCCACCAATGTCGCATGGAGATGGCGCACATTGTCGCGCGTCGCGCAGAACAGCATCGCCGTTTCCGCCTCGTGGAAACGCAGCAGGTTGATCACCGCATGTTCGATATCGGCGGGCGAAACCGTCACCGCCTGATAGCTGATATCGCCATGGCCCCGCTTGTCGTCGATGGTCGAAATGCGCAGCGCGTCCTGCTGATAGCGGCGGGCGAGCGCAACAATCGGCTTGGGCATGGTCGCCGAGAAGAGCAGCGTGCGGCGTTCTTCCGGCGTCGCGTCGAGAATCTGCTCCAGATCCTCGCGAAAGCCCATGTCGAGCATCTCGTCCGCTTCATCCAGCACGACGAAGGAGATGGCAGACAGGTCGAGCTTGCCGCGTTCCAGATGATCGCGCAGGCGCCCCGGCGTACCGACGACGATATGCGCGCCATTTTCCAGCGCGCGCCTTTCCTTCACCGGGTCCATGCCGCCGACGCAGGTGATGATCCGCGCCCGCGCCTTGCCATAAAGCCAGCCCAGTTCCTGGCTCACCTGAAGCGCCAGTTCGCGAGTCGGCGCGATGATGAGCGCGCGCGGCGCCTCCGCGCGCGGGAAAGCCTCGTCATCGGACAGCAAGGTCGCCGCCATCGTCACGCCAAAGGCCACCGTCTTGCCCGAACCGGTCTGGGCCGAAACCAGCAGGTCACGATCCCGCGCTTCGGGTTCCAGCACGGCGGCCTGTACGGGCGTCGGCTCGGCATAGCCGCGCTCGGCAAGGGCCTGGGAGATGGGAGTGGGCAATTGAGTAAAGGGCATGGTGCTCGTTTATTTTCTGTTCTGGTGAACCAAGGGTGCGACCAGTCTGGTTTCCGGGGTGCCGATTATGTGCTTATGCGCGAAAGGCATATAGCCCCGACAAACGAGGCCGCAGCGCCTCCCTGCCTGACCGGCAGCGCCGCCTCTAGCGGATTCCGCCCGTTTGCGCCATCCACAAATGCAGGGGGAAAAGGAAAGGTTCGGGAAAAGGGGCGATTTGCGATGACCGGAAACGCCGCCATGGGCGCAGATGCCGTCAGGCACGCCCGAAAAAATGATTCGCCGGAGGAAAACTGTCCCCCGGCGAACCAGCATTAGAGGCGATATCGGATCGCGATCAGATCGCGCCCAGCGCCTGCATTGCCTCGGCAACGCGCACGAAACCGACGATGTTGGCGCCCAGCACATAATTGCCGCTCGCGCCATATTCCTCGGCCGTTTCGGCGCAGCTGTCGTGGATGCGGCGCATGATGGTGGCGAGACGCGCCTCGGTATCCTCGAAGGTCCAGCTATCGCGCGAGGCATTCTGCTGCATTTCGAGCGCCGAGGTCGCGACGCCGCCCGCATTGGCGGCCTTTGCCGGGCCGAAGAGCACGCCTGCCTCCAGGAACGCCTTGATCGCTTCAGGCGTGGAAGGCATGTTCGCGCCCTCGCCCACGGCCATCACGCCGTTGCGGATCAGCGTTTCGGCATCCTTGCCCGTCAGTTCGTTCTGGGTGGCCGATGGCATGGCCACGTCACACGCGACATCCCAGATCGATCCCTGCTCGCGATACTGGACCGACGCGCCCTTTTCCTGCGCATAAGCCTCGATACGCTCGCGCCGGTTGAGCTTGATGTCCTTCAACAGGTCGAGATCGATCCCCGCTTCATCGACGATGAAGCCGGACGAATCCGAACAGGCCACGACCTTGCCACCGAATTCATGCACCTTCTCGATGGTATAGATCGCGACATTGCCCGATCCCGACACCACCACCTTCTTTCCGTCAAAGCTGGTGCCGCGCGTTTTCATCATCTGGTCGACGAAATAGGTGCAGCCATAGCCGGTCGCCTCGGTGCGCGCACGGGAACCGCCATAGATCAGGCCCTTGCCGGTGATGACGCCCGCCTCATAGCGGTTGGTCAGGCGCTTATACTGGCCGAAGAGATAGCCGATCTCCCGCGCGCCGACGCCGATATCGCCCGCCGGAACGTCCGTATATTCGCCGATATGACGTTGCAGTTCCGTCATGAACGACTGGCAGAAGCGCATGATCTCGCCATCCGAACGGCCACGGGGGTTGAAATCCGCCCCGCCCTTGCCGCCGCCGATCGGCATGCCGGTCAGCGCGTTCTTGAAGGTCTGCTCGAAACCGAGGAACTTGATGATCCCGACATTCACCGAGGGGTGGAAACGCAGACCCCCCTTATACGGCCCCAGCGCCGAGTTGAACTGCACGCGGAAGCCGCGGTTGATCTGGATGCGGCCCTGATCGTCGACCCAGGGGACGCGGAAAATAATCTGGCGTTCAGGCTCGCACAGCCGCTCGATCAGGCCATGTTCGGCATATTCGGGATGTTTGGAGATAACGCGGCCGAGGCTTTCCAGCACCTCTTCCACCGCCTGGTGAAATTCGGTTTCACCGGCATTTCTCCGTAGAACATCTTCAAACAACGGTAATAATTTCTCGTCAATTCTGGCCATGCTTTTTCTTCTCTTATTTCTTATTTTTCATATCCTGCGAAACGCTCTCAAAACAGAAAGCGTCAGGCCCAATAGCCAGCGGCCTTTGCATTATGCAAGAGAGAGTGCCTTTTCGGGCGATGCGCCAGCCCTTGTCCGGGAGGCACCCCCCGGCTTCGCGGGAAAACCGGCAAGCTTCATCGGGGGTCTTATCGAAAGGGATTCGAAGGATGGAGGCGATAGCGGAAATCTCTGTCCCCACCTGTATTTTCAGGTCGAGCGATCGCTAAGGCCAATAATTTTCAGGAAGTCCCATGCCAGCTTCCCCATGGGCATCATGATTTACACGGTGCGGGGAAGGCAGGGAAAAATGGCGCGCCCGGAACGATTCGAACGTCCGACCCTCAGATTCGTAGTCTGATGCTCTATCCAGCTGAGCTACGGGCGCTTGCCAATTTTTCCACCGGGAGGTTGGTGCCCCTCGGTGGAGGCGCTGATAGAGGGGGTTGCCGCATCTGGCAACCCCCTTTTTCACATATTTATTTCTTCGTCGCGAGAGCCGCCTGCGCAGCAGCCAGACGAGCGATCGGCACGCGGTAGGGCGAGGCCGAAACATAATCGAGACCGGTCTTTTCGCAGAAGGCGATCGACGCCGGATCACCGCCATGCTCGCCGCAGATACCCAGCTTGATGCCGGGGCGGGTCTTGCGGCCGCGCTCGGCGGCGAGTTCGATCAGCTGGCCCACGCCCTCGACGTCCAGGCTGACGAACGGATCGCGCGCGAAGATGCCCTTGTCGACATATTGCGTCAGGAAACGGCCCGCATCGTCACGGCTGATGCCAATGGTCGTCTGGGTGAGGTCGTTGGTGCCGAAGGAGAAGAACTCGCCCACCTCGGCAATCTCGCCCGCCATCAGTGCCGCACGCGGCAGCTCGATCATGGTGCCGACAAGATAGTCCAGCGTCTTGCCGCGTTCCTCGAACACGGCCTTGGCGGTCGAATCGACCACCGCCTTCATCAGGTCGAGTTCCTTCTTCGTCGCGACGAGCGGGATCATCACCTCCGGGATCGGCGCATCGCCGGTCTTGGCCGCGACGTCCAGCGCCGCCTCGAAGATCGCGCGGGCCTGCATCTCGTAGATTTCGGGATAGGTCACGCCCAGACGGCAGCCACGATGGCCGAGCATCGGGTTGAACTCATGCAGCTCGGCCGCACGGCGCTTCAGCGTATCGACGCCGACGCCCGCCGCCTTGGCGACTTCCTCGAACTCGGCCTCCTGATGCGGCAGGAACTCGTGCAGCGGGGGATCGAGCAGACGGATGGTGACGGGAAGCCCCGCCATCACCTCGAAGATCGCAGTGAAGTCGCTGCGCTGTTCGGGCAGCAGCTTCGCGAGCGCCTCGCGGCGGCCCGCCTCGCTGTCCGCAAGGATCATCTGGCGCACGGCCGTGATGCGGGCGGCGTCGAAGAACATATGCTCGGTACGGCACAGGCCCACGCCCTCCGCGCCGAAATCGCGCGCGGTCTGGCAGTCGAGCGGCGTTTCGGCGTTCGCGCGCACCTTCAGGCGGCGCACCTTGTCGGCCCAGGCCATCAGCACGCCGAAATCGCCCGCCAGTTCCGGCTGCACGGTCGGCACCTCGCCCGCCATCACCTCGCCGGTCGCGCCGTCGATGGTGAGGATATCGCCCTCGGCAAGCTGGCGATCGCCGATGCGCATCACCTTCGCCTTGTTGTCGATCGAGAGCGCGCCCGCGCCCGACACGCAGGGACGGCCCATGCCGCGAGCGACCACCGCCGCGTGGCTGGTCATGCCGCCGCGCGCGGTCAGGATGCCCTTGGCCGCGTGCATGCCGTGGATATCTTCCGGAGAGGTCTCGACGCGGACGAGGATCACCGCCTCGCCCAGTTCGGCGCGGCGCTCCGCAGTGTCGGCGTCGAACACGATGATGCCGCTGGCCGCGCCCGGCGAAGCGGGCAGACCCTTGGTCAGCACATCGCGCGGGGCCTTCGGGTCGAGCGTCGGGTGAAGAAGCTGGTCGAGCGCGGCGGGATCGACGCGGGCGACGGCCTCTTCCTGCGTGATCAGGCCCTCATTGGCCATATCAACGGCGATCTTGAGCGCGGCCTTGGCGGTGCGCTTGCCGGCGCGGGTCTGGAGCATCCAGAGCTTGCCCTGCTGCACCGTGAACTCGATGTCCTGCATGTCGCGATAATGTTTTTCGAGGATTTCGAACACCCGCGCCAGCTCGGCATAGGTTTCGGGCATCGCCTCTTCCATCGACAGCGGCTTGGCCCCTGCCTTTTCGCGCGCGATCTTCGTCAGATATTGCGGCGTGCGGATGCCCGCGACCACATCCTCGCCCTGCGCGTTGATGAGATATTCGCCATAATAGGCGTTTTCGCCGGTCGCCGGATCGCGGGTGAACGCAACGCCCGTCGCCGAGGTGTCGCCCATATTGCCGAACACCATCGCCTGCACGTTGACGGCGGTGCCCCATTCGCCCGGAATGTCGTTGAGGCGGCGATAGACCTTCGCGCGGTCCGATTCCCAGCTGCCGAACACGGCGCCGACCGCGCCCCAGAGCTGGTCGTTCACATCCTGCGGGAAGGGCTTGCCCCACTGCTTCTCGACGATCTTCTTATATTCGGCGACGAGGCCCTGCCAATGCTCGGCCTTCATCTCCGTATCGAGGTGGAAGCCATTATCTTCCTTGGCGATTTCAAGCGCCTCCTCGAACGCGCTGTGATCGAGTTCGAGCACCACGTCCGAATACATCTGGATGAAGCGGCGATAGCTGTCCCAGGCGAAACGCGGGTCGCCAGAGGTCGCGGCAAGGCCCTGCACCGTCTCGTCATTGAGGCCGAGGTTGAGCACCGTGTCCATCATGCCCGGCATAGAAGCACGCGCGCCCGAACGCACAGAGACCAGCAGCGGATCGGCCGCATCGCCAAAGACCTTGCCGGTGACCGATTCGATATGGCCGATGCCCTGCTTCACTTCATCATAGAGGCTGGCCGGGAATTTGCCGCCTTCCTGATAATAGCGCGTGCACATCTCCGTGGTGATGGTGAACCCCGGCGGCACCGGCAGGCCGATCGACGCCATGCCATCGAGGTTCGCGCCCTTGCCGCCCAGCAGGTTCTTGTCGCCATTGCCGCCATCCTGCGCGCCGCCGCCGAACCGATACACATATTTCGTCATTGCATTCTCATCCCTGCACTGATGAACCGGGTGGAACAGGCCCCGCCCGAAATTCCGAAAATTATAATCTTGTTGCGGCCGCCCCGGCTGCCGCCGCCTCTTTAACCAGCGATCCGGGAAAAATCAGCAACTTTGTGCACCGCATCATATATACGCTGCAACAAAGCGAGACGGGCCGCCCGCTTTTCGGGTTCAGCCGCATTCACCGTAACACTGTCGAAAAAAGCATCGATCGGCGCGCGAAGAGTGGCCAGCGCCGCCATCGCGCCTTCATAATCCTCGGCCGAAATTGCTGCATCCGCACGCGGTTCCGCTGCATCGAGGGCGACGACCAGCGCGGCTTCGGCAGGCTCCAGCGCATAGGATGGCGCAAAAGCGGCCTCATGCACGCGGATCGCCTCCGCCACGTCAGGATCGTCGAGCGCGGCGCCAGGGTCCTCCTCCCCGGTCTGGGATTGGCTGGCGCCCTCGGCGCTTTCCTTCTTCAGGATATTGGCCGCGCGCTTATAGCCCGCGAGCAGGTTCGCGCCGTCCTCGGTCGCCACGAAATTCTGGAGCGCCTTTACCCGCGCGAGCAGGCAGACGAGATCATCCTCACCCCCCAATCCGAAAACCGCATCGATCAGGTCATGGCGAACCCCCGCTTCCTTCTGCTGGACCTTCAAACGGTCCGCGAAGAAATCGAGCAAATCGCCTTCCGCCACGGCAAAGCGCAGATCATTGGCGGTGACGATCTGGATCACCCCCAGCGCCGCGCGGCGCAGCGCAAAGGGATCGCGCGATCCGGTCGGCTTTTCATCGATGCCGAAGAAGGATCGCAGCGTATCCAGCTTGTCCGCCAGCGCGACAGCCACCGTCACCGGCGCGGTGGGCACGTCATCGCCCTGCCCGACCGGCTTGTAATGGTCGCGAATGGCGGCGGCGACGGCTTCCGGCAAACCTTCCTCACGGGCGTAATAACCGCCCATAAGACCTTGAAGTTCGGGGAACTCCCCGACCATCTCGGTCACAAGATCAGCCTTGCACAATTCCGCCGCCTGACGCGCCAGCGCCGGGTCGCAATTCGGGACGATGCCCTCGCTCGCCAGCCACCCGGCCAGCTTCGCCACCCGTTCCACCTTGTCGGCGACGGTGCCGAGCTTTTCGTGGAAGGTGATCCGCGCCAGTTTCTTCGCCTGCTCGGCCAGCGGGATTTTCTTGTCCTGCTCCCAGAAGAAGCGTGCGTCGGAAAGGCGGGCAGCCAGCACCTTGCCATTGCCCGCGACGATCGCCGCGCCGCCATCGCTCGCCTCGATATTGGCGGTGCAGATGAAGGCAGGCGCAAGCTTGCCCGCCCTATCGCGCAACACGAAATATTTCTGGTTGATACGCAGGGTTAGCTGGATAACCTCTGGCGGGACCTCAAGAAAAGCCGGATCGAACTGACCCAGCAGCGGCACCGGCCATTCGGTCAGTCCGGCATTTTCGGCAACCAGCCCCTTGTCTTCGATCAGCGTGTAGCCAGCCTCGGCCGCGAGCGCCTTCGCCCGCGCCTCGATGATCGACTGGCGCTCCTGCTGGTCGACGATCACATGCGCCGCCCGCAAGGCCCCGGCATAGGCGGCCGGATCGGCGATGCCGACCGCACCCGTCGAATGGAAGCGATGGCCCACCGTCTCGCGCCCCGACACCACGCCGTCGATCTCGATCGCCACCACCGCATCGTCGAACAGCGCGACGATGCCCTGCAACGGACGCACCCAGCGCAGCGATTCGGTCGTTGCGGAGGCATCGCCCCAGCGCATCGACTTGGGCCAGGGGAAAGCGCGCACGATGGCGGGCACGGCCTCGGCCAGCACGTCGACGGTCGCGCGTCCGGGCTTTTCCACCACCGCGAACCACACGCCGCCGCGATCCTCAAGCTGATCCTGCGTCAGCCCGGTCTTGCGCAAAAAGCCTTCCAGCGCCTGTGCCGGGGCGAAAGTGCGCGGCCCCTTATATTCCTCGCTCACCGCCTGCGTCTCGCCGGGCAGGCCATGAGCGATCAGCGCGAGGCGGCGCGGCGTCACATGGGACGTCACACGCTCCGCCTTGAGGCCCGCCTCGGCCAGCTTTTCCCCGAACAGACGCGCCAGATCCTCCGACGCCTTCGCCTGCATCCGCGCGGGGATTTCCTCGCACAGCAATTCCAACAGAAAATCGGCCATCAGAGGCTCCACCCCGGAAATTTCGCTTCCCACGCGGCGCGGTTCTTCTCGATATGCGCCTCGCAACTGCCCTTGGCGAGATCGCGCACGCGGCCGATATAACTCGCGCGCTCCTGCACCGAAATCACACCTCTGGCCTGCAACAGGTTGAAAACATGGCTCGCCTTGATCGCCTGATCATAGGCCGCGAGCGGCACGCCCGCCGCGATGCTCGCCTTGCATTCGGCCTCGGCATCGCGGAACCAGCGGAACAGCTTTTCGGTGTCGGCGATCTCGAAATTCCATTTCGACATCTGCTGCTCATTGGCGAGGAACACATCGCCATAGGACACGCCGGGGCGATCCCCCACCGGATCGTTGAAGCGCAGGTCATAGACGCTGTCGACGCCCTGAATATACATGGCGAGGCGTTCGAGACCGTAGGTCAGCTCGCCCGCGACGGGCTTGCAGTCGAAGCCGCCCATCTGCTGGAAATAGGTGAACTGCGTCACCTCCATGCCGTCGCACCAGACCTCCCAGCCCAGCCCCCAGGCGCCCAGCGTCGGGCTTTCCCAGTCATCCTCGACGAAGCGGATATCATGCACCAGCGGGTCGATACCGATCGCCTTCAGGCTGCCCAGATACAGCTCCTGAAGGTTCGCCGGGGACGGCTTCATGATCACCTGATATTGGTAATAATGCTGGAGGCGATTGGGATTCTCGCCATAACGGCCATCCGTCGGCCGGCGGCTGGGCTGCACATAGGCAGCGTTCCACGGCTCCGGACCGAGGCTGCGCAGGGTCGTCGCCGGGTGGAAGGTGCCCGCGCCGACCTCCATGTCATAGGGTTGCAGGATGACGCATCCCTGCTTGCCCCAATAATCGTGCAGGGTCAGGATCAGATCCTGAAAGCTCAAGCTCGCTGCCTTTTCGGCCATCTCGTCCTTCATTGACCAGAGTGCTGGAATTTTCGCGAGCCGCCTTGGCGCATGGGAGCATCAGGGTCAAGTGAATAGCCGCGCGGAACAAGGTTAGCGCGCTTGCGCGGCAGGCGGATAGACGCCATTAAGCGGCTCATGAAAATCAGCATCGTCCCTTCTCGCCCTTCGAACCGCTGGAAACCCTGGGCGCGCACGCTTGCCGCGGCTGGCGCGGGTCTCGCGCTTTCGCTCGCGGCGTGCGGTTCTTCCAAGGAAAACCGCGCGGCGGCCAATGCGACCGCTGCCCAGCCCGCCACCTCGGCCCAGCCCGCGCTGTGGGAACTGAAGGACGAGGACACCACCATCTACCTCTTCGGCACGGTCCATATGCTGAAGCCGGGCATGACCTGGTTCGATGACGAGGTGAAGGCCGCGTTCGACCGTTCGGACGAGCTGGTGCTGGAAGTGGTGGAGCCCGATCCGGCCAAGATGAACTCGATCGTCACCGCGCTCGCGCTCAACGTCAACGGCCCCAGCATCACCAGTCGCCTGACGCCGGAGGAAAAGGCCGCCTATTTGAAGGCGCTTTCCGACTATGGCTTGCCCGCCACCACGATGGACCAGCTCGACCCGTGGATGGTGGCGATCACACTGTCGGTGGCGCCGCTGGAAAAGCTTGGCTATGATTCCGGCATCGGCGTGGAAAAGACGCTGGAAAAGACCGCCCGCGAACAGGGCAAGACCGTGATCGGCCTTGAAACTGCGGAGCAGCAGCTCGGCTATTTCGACACGCTGCCCGAACGGGCGCAGCTTGACTATCTCAATACGACCGTGGCGGAGCTTCCCACCGTGGAAAGCGAATTCAACCAGTTGTTGCGCAACTGGGCCGAAGGCAAGCCCGACGCGCTCGCCCAGCAGATGAACGCCTCGCTGGAAGCGACGCCGGAACTTGCGAAGGTGCTGCTATTCAATCGCAACGCCCGCTGGACCGACTGGATCGCCAAGCGGATGGAGCAGCCCGGCACCCTGTTCCTCGCGGTCGGCGCGGGCCACCTCGCCGGCAAGGACAGCGTGATCGACATGCTGGGCAAACGCCATTTCAAGGTGCGCCGCCTTTCCGCCACCGAATTTGCGGGGGGATAACGCACCGGCGGGCAGCCTTTCCAAGCCGCCCCTTGCTTTCCCGCCCATTTCTGCTATTGGCCCGCCGTCCGTCATGGTCATCCCTGGAGGCGTGGCGGGCATTCAAACCTGAATACTTGGAGACATGCAATGAGCGATCAGCTTACGCTGTCGGCCGAGGTACGCGATCGGGCTGGCAAGGGAGCCTCCCGCGCTCTGCGCCGCGAAGGCCGCGTACCCGCCGTCATTTATGGCAATAACGAAGAACCGACTCTGGTCCACGTCGAGGAAAAGCTCCTCAACAAGCTGCTGGGCACCGGTCACTTCTTCAATTCCGTGGTCATGGTCGAAGTGAACGGCAAGGCCGTCCGCACCCTGCCCAAGGATGTCGAATTCCACCCCGTCAGCGATCGTCCGCTGCACGCCGACTTCCTGCGCGTCGGCGAACATGCGACCATCCACGTCAATGTTCCCGTCGTCTTCGCGAATGAAGAAGCCTCGCCGGGCCTGAAGCGCGGTGGCGTGCTCAACATCGTTCGCCACGAAGTCGAACTGATCTGCGACGCGGCCGAGATCCCCGACGATCTGGTCGTCGACCTGACCGGCTTCGAAGTCGGCGATTCGATCCACATCAGCGCCGTCACGCTGCCCAAGGGCGCCAAGACCGCGATCGACGACCGCGACTTCACGCTCGCGACCATCGTTGCTCCGTCCTCGCTGAAGAGCGAAGAAGGCGACACCACCAAGGACGCCGCAGAGGGCTGATAAGCCTTCCCGGCTCTGGTGAAAGGCGGGGGAGCGCACATGCAACTCTGGGTTGGCCTCGGCAATCCCGGCACGCAATATGCGCTCCACCGGCATAATGTCGGCTTCATGGCGCTTGACCTGATCGCCGACATGCACCGCTTTTCCCCGTGGAAGAAACAGTTTCAGGGCTGGGTCGCCGAAGGGCGGCTTGGCCCTGAAAAGATTCTGCTGCTGAAGCCGCAGACCTTCATGAACGAAAGCGGCCGCGCCATCCGCGCGGCGGTCGATTTCTACAAGCTCGCGCCGGAGGATGTGACCGTCTTTCACGACGAGCTCGACCTCGCGCCGATGAAGGTCAAGGTGAAGCGCGGCGGCGGCACGGCGGGGCATAACGGCCTGCGGTCCACCGACGCGCATATCGGCAAGGACTTTCGCCGGGTGCGGATCGGCATCGGCCATCCCGGCCACAAGGACAGGGTTCATGGCCATGTCCTGTCCAATTACCACAAGAGCGAGACCGACGCGCTCACCGACATGCTCGGCGCCATCGGCGCGGAGGCGGAATGGCTCGCCAAGGGCGACGACGCCCGCTTCATGAACGACATCGCTCTCCGTCAACAAGACGCATAAGGATCAAAGGGATATGGGTTTCAAATGCGGTATCGTCGGCCTGCCCAATGTCGGCAAGTCCACGCTGTTCAACGCGCTCACCGAAACGCAGGCGGCGCAGGCGGCCAATTATCCCTTCTGCACGATCGAACCGAATGTCGGCAATGTCGCGGTGCCCGACAGCCGCCTCGACAAGCTCGCCGAAATCGCGGGCAGCCAGAAGATCATCCCGACCCAGCTCGCCTTCGTCGATATCGCCGGCCTCGTGCGCGGCGCGTCCAAGGGCGAGGGCCTGGGCAACCAGTTCCTCGGCAATATCCGCGAGGTGGACGCGATCGTCCATGTGCTGCGCTGTTTCGAGAATGACGACATCCAGCATGTCGACAATCGGGTCGATCCCATCGCGGACGCCGAGACGGTCGAGACGGAACTGATGCTCTCCGACCTCGAATCCCTCGAAAAGCGCGTTCCGGCGGCGCAGAAGAAAGCCGCGCAGGGCGACAAGGAAAGCAAGCTCATCGCCTCGGTGCTGGGGCAGGCGCTCGACCTGCTGCGCGACGGCAAGCCCGCGCGCCTCGTCGTCCCCGCCGACGATGAGGAAGCCCGCGTGTTCAAACAGGCGCAGCTGCTCACCTCCAAGCCCGTCCTCTATGTCTGCAATGTAGAGGAAGAAAGCGCCGCGACCGGCAATGCCTTCAGCGCCAAGGTGTTCGAAAAGGCCGCCGCAGAGGGTGCGCAGGCCGTCGTCGTCTCCGCCGCGATCGAGGCCGATCTGGTCGGCATGGACGCGGCCGAGCGCATGGAGTTCCTCTCCGAACTGGGCCTTGAGGAAACCGGCCTCGCCCGCGTGATCCGCGCAGGCTATGAGTTGCTGCACCTCATCACCTTCTTTACCGTGGGGCCGAAGGAAGCGCGCGCCTGGACCGTCCACAAGGGCGCATCCGCCCCCAATGCGGCGGGCGAGATCCACAGCGATTTCGAAAAGGGCTTCATCCGCGCCGAAACCATCGCCTATGACGATTATGTCGCGCTGGGCGGCGAATCCAAGGCGCGCGAGGCAGGCAAGCTGCGCGCCGAAGGCAAGGCCTATGTGGTGCAGGACGGCGACGTCATGCACTTCCTCCACAGCTGAGGCGAAACCAGTCACCCAGCCATGAGCCTGCGTCCGCAAAAGATCGCCCCGAAGCTCTCCTCGCCGTTCGAACGGATCGGCGGGCGGGAGCCGATCGTCCGGCTGGTCGATCGCTTCTATGATCTGATGGACAGCAATCCGGCCTATGCCCGGCTGCGGGCGATCCACGGGCCTGATCTTCTTGCGATGCGCGGGCGGCTGGCCGATTTTCTGGTCGGCTGGATGGGCGGCCCGCGCGACTGGTTCGACCAGAATCCGGGAGCGTGCATCATGTCCGCCCATGCCGCGATGCCCGGCATCGACCGCGAAACGGCGGAGCAATGGCTCGCCTGCATGGAGGAAGCCGCGCAGGAAATCGCCGCGCGCGACCCGGCGCTCGCCCGAACCATGCTCGATTCGATGCGCGCGATGAGCCTCACCATGGCGCAGCGGGCAGCAGCGGCCGCCCCGTCGCCGGAATAATATCTCTTCCCCTGCCCACCGCTTTGCGCCAATAGGGCCGCCATGGCGCTCTATTTTGATGATCTGGAAGTCGGCACGGTCGAACGCTTCGGCCGATATGAAGTCACGCGCGAGGAAGTCCTCGACTTTGCCGGGCGCTATGACCCGCAGCCTTTCCATCTGTCCGATGAGGCCGCCGCCAACTCCATCTTCGGGCGCGTCGCCGCCAGCGGCTGGCACACGGCCGCGATGACGATGCGGATGATGGTCGATCACTGGAAGGATACCGGCCTTGACGAAGCCAGCCTCGGCGGCATCGGCATGGACGAGTTGCGCTGGCTGAAACCGGTCTATCCCGGCGACATATTGAGCATCGAAGCCGAATTGCTAGAAAAGACCCCCTCGCGCAGCAAGCCCGACCGGGGCGTCATCCGCGTGCGCTGGGCCACGCTCAACCAGCATGGCGAACCGGTGATGACGCAGATATCGATCGGGATGATGCGGCGCAGGCCCTGAACGAGGCCTTACCGCCCCTTTACAGCCCGCAAATCCAGCGCCCGGAATAGGTGCGCTTGCGCCCCTTGTCCGCCGTCACCTCCAGATTGGCGGGGTAGGACGAATCCTTGCCGACGGGGGTTAGCGACACACGGCTCTTCAACTGGACGAGCAGCGAAACGCCCTGCCCGGTGAAGCGCATCCCGCTCGCCATTGCGGCAAAGCCCCCCGCGTCAGCGCTGACCAGCCGCTCGCGCACGCCGTCATTGCCGATGACGCCGACCGCAAAAGCCGCCGGGTCGAGCGGGGCCTTGGCGGCGAGGATCGACCGGCCCTCGCCATCGGTATAGAAGGTGCAGCCCATCTCGCCCTTGCCGCGCAAGGTCGCGACGTCGCCAAGCGGCTCCAGCGCGATATCGCTATGGGTGAAGGCGTCGACATTCTGGCCCCAGCCCGGCGAGAGCGGCATGCCCATCACATTGCCCGGCGCTTCCACCGTGTCGTTCACCACGCCTTCGACGGCATTTTGCGCATCGTCGATTACATTGACGACGACGTTCGACATGCCATTGCCCGTCGCCTCGTCCACCTTCTCCTCAGGCTGCGGCGAGCAGGCGGCGAGGAGGAGCAGCGGCAGGCCCAGAAGCCACGAGGGAGAATGCAAAGCAGCCATAACAGGGTGCTTGTGCAAAGCCGGTGATGAAGCTGCGCTGAACTGGGCAGCGTCTCCGCGAAGGAATGGCCTATTTGCGGCCGAACAGTTTTTCGATGTCGCCATGTGCCAGTTTCACCCAGGTTGGGCGGCCATGATTGCACTGGCCGCTATGGGGAGTCACCTCCATTTCGCGCAGCAGCGCATTCATCTCCGCCACCGACAGCACTCGGCCCGCACGCACCGATCCATGGCAGGCCATGGTGGCGGCGACATGATCGAGCCGCTCGCGCAGGGAAAGCGCCTCATCGGCCTGCGCCAGATCATCGGCAAGGTCGCGCACCAGCCCATGCGTATCGCCATTGCCCAGCATCGCCGGGGTGGCGCGCACCAGCATCGCCGAAGGGCCGAAACGCTCCAGCTCCAGCCCGAACTCCCGCAGCTCGGCGGCCCGCGTCTCCAGCCGGTCGCAGGCCGGCTCGTCCAGTTCCACCACCTCGGGCAGCAGCAGCGCCTGCGCGGCAACGCCGGTTCCGGCCAATGCGCGCCGCATCCGTTCGAGCACCAGCCGTTCATGCGCGGCATGCTGGTCGACGATGACAAGGCCATCCTCGGCCTCGGCGACGATATAGGTCTTGGCGACCTGCCCGCGCGCGACGCCGAGCGGAAACTGCGCCGCTTCCGGCGGGGCGCCCTCGGCCATTTCCGCGCGGGCAGCCGGTGCGAGCGAAGAGGCGCCGGGGGGAGGCGTATCCGACCAATAGGATCGCACCGCATCGGAAAGGGCGGGAGACACCCCCTCCCCCTGCCGAGCGGGCGGCACCGAATAGAAGGAGGGCGGCGCAATGCCCGCCCCCTCGCCCGGCGGTGGCGGCGCGAGCGATGCGCCGAAATCGAAAATCGGTGTGCGGCCGATGGGCGTCGGCGAAACCGGCTCGCTCCGCCAGGCCAGCATCGAGGCGCCATCGGGTCGCTGGGCCGAGCGGAAACCGGCATCATCCAGCGCCCGCTTGATCCCGCTCACCAGCATTCCGCGCACCAGCGAAGGGTCGCGAAAGCGCACCTCGGTCTTGGCGGGGTGGACGTTCACATCGACCTCGCCGGGCGGCACGTCGAGGAACAGCGCCAGCACCGGATGCCGATCACGCGCGAGCAGGTCCGCATAGGCGGCGCGCACCGCGCCTGTCACCAGCCGGTCGCGCACCGGGCGGCCATTGACGAAGAGATAGAGATGATCGGCCACACCCCGGTTGAACGTCGGCAGGCTCGCGACCCCGGCAAGGCGCAGCCCCTCCCGCTCCAGCGACACGATCACATGATTATCGGCCAGCGCCCGGTCGATCAGCGCGGCGACGCGATCCTCCCGCCCCTCGCCGCCCTGCACGGAAAGCGTGCGCCGCCCATCATGCTCCAGCGCGAAGGAAATCTCCGGATGCGCCATCGCGAGACGGCGGATGATGTCGAGGCAGGCAGCATATTCCGATCGGGGGGAGCGCAGGAACTTGCGCCGGGCAGGCACGCGGGCGAACAGGTCCTCGACCTTGATCGCGGTGCCCGGCGGCAACGCATGCGGCCCCTCGTCCGCCAGCGCGCCATTGTCGACGATTCTGCGCCAGCCATCCGCGCCCCGGACGCGACTTTCCATCGTCAACCGGGCGACACTCGCGATCGAGGGCAGCGCCTCACCGCGAAAGCCGAGCGTTTCAACCGCTTCGATGCGCTCATCGGGCAGCTTGGAGGTCGCGTGACGCTCCAGCGCGAGGGCCATATCGGCGGGAACCATGCCGCAACCGTCGTCGATCACCTCGATTCGGTCCAGCCCGCCATTGGCCAATCTTACGGATATCCGCGCCGCGCCGGCGTCGATGGCGTTTTCGACCAGTTCCTTCAGCGCGCTGGCGGGTCTTTCCACCACTTCGCCTGCGGCAATGCGGTTGACGAGATGTTCGGGCAGGCGGCGTATTGACATATGAACCTGACTAGCCCAAGCGGACGCTTTCCGCGACCCGAAACCGGACAATTTTTTAAGGATGATTGTCCGCTCGTCGGCGTTGTGTAATCACGACCTGAACACGCTCCTCCTTTCATCGGCGGAGGAGCCACAAAAACGGGATATGGCATGTCGGTCTTTTCACGGATGTTCAAATTTTCGTCGCAGGACATGGCAATCGACCTCGGCACAGCGAACACCGTGGTCTATGTGCGCGGACGCGGCATCGTCCTCAATGAACCGTCCGTGGTCGCCGTCGAAACGCTGAACGGCGTGAAGCGCGTGAAGGCGGTCGGTGACGACGCCAAGCTGATGATGGGCAAGACCCCCGACAGCATCGAGGCGATCCGCCCGCTGCGCGACGGCGTCATCGCCGACATCGATGTCGCCGAGCAGATGATCAAGCATTTCATCGCCAAGGTGCATGGCGGCAAGTCCCGCCCCTGGCGCTTCCCGGAAATCGTGATCTGCGTTCCCTCCGGCTCCACCTCGGTAGAGCGCCGCGCGATTCGCGACGCCGCCAGCAATGCGGGCGCGAGCCAGGTCTATCTGATCGAGGAACCGATGGCCGCCGCGATCGGCGCCGACATGCCCGTTACCGAGCCGATCGGTTCGATGGTCGTCGACATCGGCGGCGGCACCACGGAGGTTGCCGTGCTCTCGCTGCGCGGCCTTGCCTACACCACCTCGGTGCGCGTGGGCGGCGACAAGATGGATGAAGCGATCGTCTCCTTCGTCCGCCGCCATCACAACCTGCTGATCGGCGAAGCGACGGCAGAGCGCATCAAGAAGGAATTCGGCGTCGCCAAGATGCCGGAAGACGGCATCGGTGCGATCATCCACATCAAGGGCCGCGACCTCGTGAACGGCGTGCCCAAGGAAATCAGCATCAATCAGGCGCAGATCGCCGAGGCGCTGTCCGAACCGATCAGCACCATCGTCGAGGGCGTGCGCATCGCGCTGGAAAACACCGCGCCCGAACTGGCGGCGGATATCGTCGATCAGGGGATCGTGCTGACCGGCGGCGGCGCGCTGCTGAAGGGGCTGGACGATGAACTGCGCGATGAGACCGGCCTGCCCGTCACCATCGCGGAAGATCCGCTGACCTGCGTTGCTGTGGGAACCGGGCGCGCGCTGGAAGATCCGATCTTCCGCGGCGTGCTGCAAACGGCCTGATCGCGCCTGAAGGAGAGCTTCTGCGATGGCGCGATCCCGCAGTCGCCGTCCCGGACTCAACAGACGGGCTCAATATAGCCTGTTCGCCAGCTATGTGATCGCCATTGCCGGGGCCATTGCCGGGTTGCTGGCCCTGATCCTGGCAAAGGCCGATCCGGCAGGCTTCGGGGTGCTGCGCGCGGGCGCGGCCGAATTGACGCGCCCCGTGTCCGCGACGCTCAGTTCCATGGTGACTGGCATCGGTTCGATCGACGAGCATGTCGTGGCCTATATCAACGCCGGGTCGCAGAATTCCGCGCTGCGTCGCCAGGTTGAAGCCAACCGTGTGCGAATGATCGAGGCGCAGGCCATCGAGCAGGAAAATGTCCGCCTCAAGAAGCTGCTGCGCCTGACCGAAACGACGAAAAGCGAAGTCGCGACTGCGCGGCTCATCAGTTCGACCTCGACCACCCTCCATCGCATCGCGCGCATCAACGCCGGTCTGGGGCAAGGCGTGCGCGTCGGCATGCCCGTTCGCGCGCCCGAAGGGCTGATCGGCCGCGTGCTGCTCTCCGGCCCCAACAGCGCCGATGTCCTGCTGCTGACCGACAGCCAGAACATCGTGCCCGTGCGCCGGGCGAGCGACAATGTTGCGGCCATTTCCACCGGCATGGATGACGGCACGCTGGAAATCCGTCCGCTGAGCGCGGGGACCAGCCCGTTCAAGCCGGGGGACGTTCTCGTCACCACCGGCACCGGCGGCCTCTACAGCCCCAATATCCCGGTGGCGGTCGTCGTCGCGCTGAAAGGTGGATTCGCGGTCGGCGTACCGCTCGCCAGCCCGGCCCGCGTGGAAATGGTGATGGTCGAGCGGCCCTATGACGCCAACATCCCCGCTCCGCCCGTTCCCGCCGAAACGACCGGCAAACCGGCGGGCCACACGCCATGACGGGGGAACCGCTCAATGGCCCGGTGCCGCGTCTGGGGCGCATGCCTTCCCGCTGGCGCATCCACGGCACGCCGGTACTCTGCGTGATGCTCGGCTCGATGGTGCCCGCGCTGCTCCCCCTTATCAGCCAGTCGCCGACGCTGCCGCCGCTCGGCCTGCTGTTTCTGGTAAGCTGGCGCCTCACCCACCGCGAAATCTGGCCGGTCTGGATCGGCGCGCCGCTGGGCGCTTTCGACGATCTGATGAGCGGCAATCCGCTGGGCACGGCGATGCTGCTCTGGTCGCTGACGATGATCGCGCTGGAATTTGCCGATGAGCGGCTTTTCTGGCGCAGCTACTGGCATGACTGGCTGATCGCCATCCTCGCCTGCCTCTTCTTTCTGAGCGGCGGCTTCCTGATCGCGCGCCTTTCCGGCAGCGCCGCGCCTTTCATGCTGCTTCTGCCACAAATGCTCTGGTCCGCGCTCCTTTATCCGCTTATTGTGCGCATTACCGCCGGTATGGACCGATGGCGCATGATGGCATGAAATTTCCAAAGCTGACCCCGAAACATAGTACCGAAGCCAGCCTTTCCTTCACCTTCACCCGCCGGGCGATGGTGCTGGGCGGCATACAGGGTGGTATTGCCACGTTGCTGGCGAGCCGCATGGCGTGGATCAGCGTCGCTGAAAATGAAAAATATACGCTGCTGTCGGAAAGCAACCGCGTCAACCTGACGCTGGTTCCGCCCCGGCGCGGCTGGATCATCGACCGCCACGGCAAGCCGCTCGCCCGCAACCGCACGGATTTCCGCGTCGACATCATCCCCGATCGCCTCCGCAACAAGGACGAGGTGATCGACACCCTCGCCAAGCTGCTGACGCTGGACCCGGAGGATGTCGAGCGCATCCGCGAGGATCTGGAAAAGGCCGCCGGTTTCCAGCCGGTGCAGGTCTCCGACAAGCTGAGCTATGAACAATATGCGACCGTCTCGGTGCGCCTGCCCGACCTGCCCGGCGTCGCGCCCGCGCAAGGCTATTCGCGCGACTATCCGGCGGGGCCGAGCGTCGGGCACCTGCTCGGCTATGTCGGTGTCGCCTCGGCCAAGGATTATGAGGAGCGGCGCGACCCCCTGCTCATCACGCCCGGCTTCAAGATCGGCAAGGAAGGGCTGGAGCGGTCCTTCGAGCGCGACCTTACCGGCAAGCCCGGCGCCAAGCGCGTCGAGGTGACGGCGCGCGGCAAGGTGGTGCGGGAACTCACCACCCGTCCCGATACGCCGGGCAAGACAATCCGCCTCACCATCGACGCGGGCTTGCAGGAATATGCCGGCCGCCGCCTCGCCACGCAGAGCGGCTCCGTCGTCGTCGTCGACTGTCACAATGGCGATATCCTCGCCATGGCGTCGATGCCCAGTTTCGACCCCAACAGCTTTTCCGACGGCATCAGCCATGTCGAATGGAACATGCTGTCGGAGGACGACCATATCCCGTTGCGCAACAAGACCTTGCAGGGACTTTACCCACCCGGTTCCACGGTGAAGCCCATGGTCGCGCTGTCCTTTCTGGAGGCAGGTCTCAGCCCGACCGAAACCGTGCATTGCGGCGGCGCGATCCGGGTCGGCAATGGCATGTTCCACTGCTGGAAGCGCGGCGGCCATGGCGCGGTCGACATGCATCGCGGCATCGCGCAGAGCTGCGACATCTATTTCTACGTGCTGGCCCAGCGCCTCGGCATGCAGGTGATCGCCGACATGGCCCGTCGCCTCGGCCTCGGCCAGAAATTCCCGCTGCCCTATCCCAGCCAGAGTTATGGCACCGTGCCCGACGCGGCATGGAAGCGGAAGAAATACGGCAAGGAATGGCAGATTTACGACACGGTGAACGCCACCATCGGCCAGGGCTATATGCTGGTGAACCCGACCCAGCTGGCGGTGATGGCTGCTCGCCTTGCCTCGGGCAAGGCGCTGATCCCTAACCTGCTCTATGGCGCCAGACGCCCGGCGCCCGAATCCCTGGGCGTGTCCGATGAGCATATCGCCATCATCCGCAACGCGATGAGCGCCGTGGTCAATGGCGGCGGCACCGGCGGGGCGGCGCGCCTTCCCATTCCCGGCATGTTGATGGCGGGCAAGACCGGCACCGCGCAGGTCCGCCGCATCACCATGGCCGAGCGCGCGGGTGGCGTGCGCGGCAATTCCTCGCTTCCCTTCAAGCTGCGCGACCACGCGCTGTTCCTCGGCTTCGCGCCCTATGACAATCCCCGTTATGCAATCGCGACGGTGCTGGAACATGGCGGCCACATCAACCGCATCGAAGATTGCCCGATGATCTCCGCCGATACGATCAGCTATCTCATCGATCCGGTGAAGGCGATGGAGCGGCTGGAAAAATATGAAGCGATGTGGGGCGGCACTCCGCAGCAGCGGCAGAAAACCCAGATGAACGCCTTTCGCATCGCCAAGGGGCTGGCTCCGGCGGTCGTTCCGACCATTCCGGCCGCTTCCAACGCGACCGGCGCCGCCGCCAATGCCAGCGATGCCTCGGCCTCCAGCACGCCTCCGCCTGCAAGCGCGGGCGATGACGGGCAGGAGATAGCGGATTGAGCATCGTCCCCTCCACCATCGCCCGGCTGCCCTGGCGCGTGATGCTGGTGATCTCGGCGATCGCCAGCTTCGGCGTCGTCGTGCTCTACAGCGCGGCGAGCGGCAGCATGACGCCATGGGCCATCAACCAGATGGTGCGCTTCATCATCTTTTCGGTGATGGCGCTGGTCATCTCCCGCTTTTCACCTACGTTTTTCTCCCGATATTCGTTGCCGGCCTATGCCGCCGTGCTGATCGCGCTGGTGCTGGTCGAACTGATCGGCGGCGTCGCGGGCGGCAGCCAGCGCTGGATCAACCTGGGCTTCATGCAATTGCAGCCGTCGGAGTTCATGAAACCCATCATCGTGCTGGCGGTCGCACGCTTCTATGCCCGCCTGCCAATCAGCGAGATACGGCGCTGGAACGCGATCTGGCCCGCGCTGGTGCTGATCGGCTTTCCCTGGGCGCTGGTGCTGGTGCAACCTGATCTGGGCACCGCGACGATGATCGCGGCGGGCGGGGTCACGGTGATGTTCCTGGCGGGGCTGCCCTTGCGCCTTTTCGTCGGATCGGCGCTGGCGGGCGCGGCGATCATCCCCATCGCGTTCAGCTTCCTGCATGATTATCAGCAGAAACGCATCCTGATCTTCATGGACCCGGAAAGCGATCCGCTCGGCGCGGGCTATCATATCAGCCAGTCGAAGATCGCCATCGGATCGGGCGGCATGTTCGGCAAGGGCTTCCTGCGCGGCACGCAGAGCCATCTCGATTATCTGCCCGAAGGCCATACCGATTTCGTCTTTGCCACCATGGCGGAGGAATGGGGGCTGATGGGCGGCATCCTCCTGATCGGGGCGTTCATGCTGCTGTTCATCTGGGGCATCCGGGTATCGCTGCGCACGCAGGATCGCTTCTCGCGCCTGACCGCCGCCGGGCTTATCACCACGGTTTTCTTCTATGTCGCGATCAACCTGATGATGGTGATGGGCCTCGCCCCGGTCGTCGGCATCCCGCTGCCCTTCATGTCCTATGGCGGCTCCTCGATGCTGACGGTGATGCTGTGCCTGGGCATCGTCATGGCAATCGACCGGGAAAGCCGCAAAGGATCGCGCGGCGGCAACTGGGCCTGAACGGCGGAAGGTAAGCGGCGACAGCCGGGCGAAGAAGGCCGCGCGGCGGGCATAGCCATCGGCTGCCGCTCCCGCTATCAGGGGCGCCATGCAGGTTCGTCTCGTCCGTTATTTCCTGACCCTGGTGAAGGAACGCCATTTCGCCCGCGCGGCGGATTTGTGCGGCGTTTCCCAGCCCACGCTCTCGGCGGGCATCAGCGCGCTGGAACGGCAACTGGGCAAGCGCCTCGTCATCCGCGACCGCCGCTTCATCAGCCTGACGCCGGAGGGCGAGGCACTGCTCCCCTGGGCGCGACAGATGATCGCCGCGCAGGATGGCATGACCAGCGCGCTCGCCGCCACCCATGGTGAGGTCAGCGGCCAGTTCCGCCTCGGCGCCATCCCGGCCGCCCTGCCCTTTGCCGGCCGCCTCGGCGAGGCGCTGCTGACTGGCCGCCCCGGCCTCGCCCTGTCGGTGCGATCGCTCACCTCGCGGGAGATCGTGCGTGCGCTGGCCGAATATGAAATCGACGGCGGCCTCACCTATCTCGACCATGAGCCGCCCGCCAATGTGCTGAGCGTCCCGCTCTATGCCGAGGAATATCGCCTGATCGTTCATGCCGCACCGGAATGGGAAGGGCGCACCACGATCAGCCTTGCCGAATTGCCGGACATGCCGCTCTGCCTGCTGCATCAGGGCATGCAGAACCGGCGCATCCTCGACGCGCGCATGGCCGAGCACGGCATCGCTCTCCACCCCCGGATCACCGCCGATTCCTATGTCGCGCTCTTCTCCATGGTGTGCTCCGGCCCCTTTGCGACCATCATTCCCGATGGCTATGCCACGCTGTTCCCGGACCTGCACTGGGCGCGCATCCTGCCCTTCACGGAACCGGTGACGGCAAGCCATATTGGCCTTGTCGTGCTGGACCGCACCCCGCTGACCCCACTCGCCAGCGCGGCGATCGAGGCGGCGCGCACGCTCCCTTGATAGAAATTGTCTATCAAACATGGTGCAGATCGATTTGACCTGCATCGCGCGAGGGCGCATTATTGCCCAAAATATTTGGGTTGGAACGGGATAATGACACAAGAAGGCGGCATCGCCGAAATCATCGTGCGCCATCGCGACGCGAAAACGCCCGCGCGCGGTGCGCTTCTCCCCATTTTGCACGATCTTCAGGCCGAATATGGGCATGTGAGCGAGGATATGGTGCGCCAGATCGCCGCCACGCTCAACCTGACCCGCGCCGAAGTGCATGGCGTGGTGAGCTTCTATCATGATTTCCACAAGGCGCCGCATCCCCTCCCGGCGATCAAGCTGTGCCGCGCGGAGGCCTGCAAGGCACGCGGGGTGGAGGCGCTTGTCGAGGAAGCAGAACGGGTCGCCGCCGGACGCGTCGAGATAGAGACCGTCTATTGCCTGGGCCTTTGTTCGGTCGGCCCTTCCGCCATGGTCGGCCATGATGTTCATGCTGCGCTGACGCAGGAAAAGCTCAACGCGCTGATCGAGGAGGCCGCATGAACACGCAAAAGAGCATCGTGCGCATCTCCGACGACGCGCTGGCCCTTGCGCTGGGCGCGGACAAGCTCGCCGCCGCCTTTGAAAAGGCAGGCGCGAGCGTCGAGCGCGTGTCGAGCTGGGGGATGCACTGGCTGGAGCCTTTGGTGGAGATCGACGGCATCGGCTATGGCAATGCCGTTCCGGGCGATGTGGCGGCGATCCTTGCGGGCACGGCCCCCTCGATCGGCCGCATAGAGGAGCATCCCTTCATCGCCGGGCAACAGCGCCTGACCTTCGCGCGAGCAGGCAAGACGCGCCCGTTGAGCCTTGAAGATTATGCCGCGACCGGCGGCTGGGTGGGCCTTGAAAAGGCCAAGCAAATGGCCGCTGACGAGATCGTGCAGGAAGTCACCGCCTCGGGCCTGCGCGGACGCGGCGGCGCGGGCTTTCCGGCGGGCATCAAATGGGACACGGTGCGCAAGGCGCGGTCCGATCAGAAATATATCGTCTGCAACGCCGATGAGGGCGACAGCGGCACCTTCGCCGACCGCATGGTGATGGAAGGCGATCCCTATATGCTGATCGAGGGCATGGCGATTGCGGGCCTCGCCGTCGGGGCGGACAAGGGCTATGTCTATATCCGCAGCGAATATCCCCATGCCATCGCCAAGATGCACGCGGCCGCCCGCCACTGCGCGCATATCATCGCGCCCTTTTCAGTAGAGATACGCGTCGGCGCGGGCGCCTATGTCTGCGGCGAGGAAACCTCGCTTCTCAACAGCATAGAGGGCCGCCGGGGCGAAGTGCGCGCCAAGCCGCCCCTGCCCGCGCTGAAGGGCCTGTTCGGCAAGCCGACGGTCATCAACAATCTGCTGACCCTCGCGGCGATCCCGTGGATCATGAACAAGGGCGGCAAGGCCTATGCCGATTATGGCATGGGGCGTTCTCGCGGCACGATCCCGGTGCAGATCGCGGGCAATGTGAAATATGGCGGCCTTTATGAAACGGCCTTCGGCATCCCGCTCGGCGATCTGGTGGAGACGATCGGCGGCGGCACGGCGAGCGGCCGCCCGGTACGCGCCGCGCAGGTCGGCGGGCCGCTCGGCGCCTATGTGCCGGTCGAGCAATTCCACCTGCCCTTCGATTATGAAGCCTTCGCCGCCGTCGACGCCCTGATCGGCCATGCCGGGATCACCGTGTTCGACGACAGCGTGGACATGGCGAAGATGGCCCGCTTCGCGCTGGAATTCTGCGCGGCGGAAAGCTGCGGCAAATGCACGCCCTGCCGCCTCGGCTCCACCCGCGGCGTCGAGGTGATGGACCAGATCATCGCCGGGCGCGAGGTGGAGAAAAATCTCGGCCTGATCGAGGATCTGTCCGACACGATGAAATTCGGATCGCTCTGCGCGCTGGGGGGGTTCACCCCCTATCCGGTGATGAGCGCCATCAAATATTTTCCAGAAGATTTCAAACATCGGGATTTCACGCGCGAGACGGAACGCGCAGGAGAGGACGCATGACCTACCAGCCGCAGGCCGATTTCGGCACGCCCGAAAGCCGCTCTACCGAGCAGGTGACGCTCACCATCGACGGCCGCCCCGTCACCGTTCCCGCCGGGACCAGCGTGATGCGCGCCGCGGCGGAGATCGAATGTTCGATCCCGAAGCTGTGCGCGACGGACAGCCTGGAAAGCTTCGGCTCCTGCCGGTTGTGCCTTGTCGAGATCGACGGACGGCGCGGCACGCCCGCAAGCTGCACCACGCCCGCCGAAAATGGCATGGTCGTCCACACCCAGACGCCGCATCTGCAAAAGCTGCGCAAGGGCGTGATGGAGCTTTATATCTCCGACCATCCGCTCGACTGCCTGACCTGCGCGGCCAATGGCGATTGCGAGCTTCAGGAACAGGCGGGCGCTGTGGGCCTGCGCGACGTACGCTATCCGGTCGAGGCGACCCATCTGGGACAGGCCAAGGACCAGTCCAACCCCTATTTCGATTTCGATCCGTCGAAGTGCATCGCCTGTTCGCGTTGCATCCGTGCCTGCGACGAGGTGCAGGGCACGCTCGCGCTCACCATGCAGGGACGCGGCTTTGATTCGAAGATCAGCCCCGGCCTCGCGTCGGAAAATTTCATGTCGTCCGAATGCGTTTCCTGCGGCGCCTGCGTGCAGGCCTGCCCCACCGCGACGCTGGTGGAAAAGAATGTCGTGGAAATCGGCACGCCCGATCGCTCGGTCGTCACCACCTGCGCTTATTGCGGCGTCGGCTGCACCTTCCGCGCCGAAATGCGCGGCGAACAGCTCGTCCGCATGGTGCCGTGGAAGGACGGCAAGGCCAATCACGGCCATAGCTGCGTCAAGGGCCGCTTCGCCTGGGGCTATGCCCAGCATGCAGAGCGCATCACCAAGCCGATGATCCGCGATCGCATCGACCAGCCCTGGCGCGAGGTCAGCTGGGAAGAGGCGCTGGGTTTCGCCGCCGCGCGCTTCACCGCGATCAAGGCGGACTATGGCGCGGGCGCGCTCGGCGGCATCACGTCGAGCCGCTGCACCAATGAGGAAACCTACCTCGTGCAGAAGCTGGTGCGCGCCGGTTTCGGCAGCAATAATGTCGACACCTGCGCCCGCGTCTGCCACTCGCCGACCGGCTATGGCCTCAACAAGACCTTCGGCACTTCGGCGGGCACGCAGGATTTCGACAGCGTGGACGACAGCGACGTGATCCTCGTCATCGGCGCCAACCCGACCGACGCGCATCCGGTATTCGGCAGCCATATGAAGCGCCGCCTGCGGGGGCTGGATGGCCGCCCGGCCGCGAAGCTGATCGTCATCGACCCGCGCCGCACCGATCTCGTCCGCTCGCCCCATATCGAGGCGGATCATCATCTCGCGCTGCGTCCCGGCACCAATGTCGCGGTGCTGACCGCGATGGCGCATGTGATCGTCACCGAGGGGCTGGCCGATGAGGCCTTCATCCGCGAACGCTGCGACTGGGAGGAATATCAGGACTGGGCGGAGTTCGTCTCGCTGCCCACCAACAGCCCGGAAAATCTCTCCGTCGTCACGCAGGTTCCCGCCGAAACGCTCCGCGCCGCCGCACGTCTCTATGCCAATGGCGGCAATGCGGCGATCTATTACGGCCTTGGCGTCACCGAGCACAGCCAGGGCAGCTCGACCGTGATCGCGATCGCCAATCTCGCCATGGCGACCGGCAATATCGGGCGTCGCGGCGTCGGCGTGAATCCGCTGCGCGGCCAGAACAACGTGCAGGGATCCTGCGACATGGGCAGCTTCCCGCATGAGCTGCCGGGCTATCGCCATATCTCCAACGCCGAAACCCGCGCGCTGTTCGAAAAGGACTGGGGCGTCACCCTGCACCCGGAACCGGGCCTGCGCATCCCCAATATGCTCGACGCCGCCGTCGACGGCACGTTCCGCGCGCTCTATGTGCAGGGTGAGGACATCCTCCAGTCCGACCCCAACACCCATCATGTGGCGGCAGGCCTCGCCGCGATGGATTGCGTGATCGTGCATGACCTGTTCCTCAACGAAACCGCCAATTATGCGCATGTGTTCCTGCCCGGTTCCTCCTTCCTCGAAAAGGACGGCACCTTCACCAATGCCGAACGCCGCATCCAGCTGGTCCGCAAGGTGATGACGCCGGTCAATGGCATGGCCGACTGGGAAGTGACGCAGGCGCTCGCCAACGCCATGGGGTTCGGCTGGAATTATACCCATCCCAGCGAGATCATGGACGAGATCGCTCGCCTCACCCCCAGCTTCGCGGGCGTGAGTTTCGACCGGCTCGACAAGGAAGGCTCGCTGCAATGGCCGGTCAACGATGCCGCGCCCGATGGCTCCCCCATCATGCATGTCGACGGCTTCGTGCGCGGCAAGGGCAAGTTCGTCGTCACCGACTATATCCCGACCGAGGAAAAGACCGGGCCACGCTTCCCGCTGCTGCTCACCACCGGGCGCATCCTCAGCCAATATAATGTCGGCGCACAGACCCGCCGCACCGAAAACAGCATGTGGCATGGCGAGGACCGCCTCGAAATCCATCCCATTGATGCCGAGGATCGCGGCATCCGCACCGACGACTGGGTGAAGCTCGCCAGCCGCGCGGGGGAAACCACGCTGCGCGCGCTGGTGACGGACCGGGTGGCGCCCGGCGTCGTCTACACGACCTTCCACCACCCCGACACGCAGGCCAATGTCGTCACCACCGATTTTTCGGACTGGGCCACCAACTGCCCGGAATATAAGGTGACGGCGGTGCAGGTCGGCGCGTCGAACGGGCCGACCGACTGGCAGCGCGATTATGACGAGCAAGCCCGCCAGTCGCGCCGTATCGCCACCATCGAAGCAGAGGCCGCCGAATGAGCAGCGACACCCATGCCACCCTCATCCGCATGGCCAACCAGATCGCGCAGGGCCTCACGCGGGAGCCTGATCCCGCAGGCGCGACCGCCGATCATATCCGCCTTTATTGGGAACCCCGGATGATCGCGGCGATCCGCGCTTCCGGCCCCGAGGGCCTGTCGCCGGTCGCGGCGCAGGCCTTCGCCCGGCTGGAGCAGGCATGAGCCGGGGCGAGCCTTCCGCCCTTCCCCAACGCCCTTATGTCCTGAAGCGCCTTGCCCCCTCCGGCAAGGTCGCCACCATCGACCGCGCCATCGCCATCGAAGCGCCGATCTCGATCGAATATAATGGCATCGCCTATGCGGTGATGATGGCCAGCCCGGCCGATATCGAGGATTTCGTCATCGGCTTTTCCCTGTCCGAAGAACTGATCCTCTCCCCCACCGACATTCTCACGCTCGAAATCGCGGAAATCCCGCTCGGCTGGGTGGCGCGCGCGACGCTGGCGCCCGAATATGTCGAGCGGATCGCCGAACGCGCCCGGCTGCGGGTGAGCGAGGGAAGCTGCGGCCTGTGCGGCCTCGACAATCTGGAGCAGGTGATGCGCCCCCTCCCGGCCATCGACACGGCGCCTCTCGGCAGCCCGCAGGCGCTTTTCGCGGCGCTGGATGCCCTCTCCGCCCATCAACCCCTCTCCAGCGCCACAGGGGCTGCCCACGCCGCCGCCTTCTGCCAGCCGGACGGCGCCATCCGCATCGCGCGCGAGGATATCGGCCGTCATAATGCGCTCGACAAGCTGATCGGCGCACTCGCCCGCGCCGGCATCGATCCCCGCACCGGCTTCTTCCTGCTCACCGCCCGCTGCTCCTATGAACTGGTCGAAAAGACCATCCTCGCCCGCTGCCCGCTGCTCGTGACCATATCCGCGCCCTCCAGCCTCGCCATCGACCGCGCCGCCGCCCATGGGCTGAGCCTGATCGCGCTGGCCCGGCCCGACGCCGTGCTCGTCGCCCATGATCCCCACGGGCTTTTCGGCTGAGTTTCCATTTCCCGCTCCTTTCGGGTTCGACATTCGCGAAACCTTCCCGGTTCTGATATGTTAAGAGCATAAGGAGACGATCATGACTGACGATATTCGTGCCGCCATGTGGAAGGCCATGGCCCAAAGCCCCATTCTGATGGTCAAGCTGGACAGAAGCCACGACCATGCCGAACCGCTGATCGCGCAACTCGACGAGGATGCGCATGGCAAATTCTGGTTCTATATCAGCCGCGACAATCGTATCGCGCCCGGCGGTCAGGCCATGGCGCAGTTCGCCGCGCGCGATCATCATCTGTTCTGCTGCATTTCCGGCACCTTGACGGAAGAGAAGGACCCGGCGGTCATCGATCGCTATTGGTCGCCCACGGTCGCCGGCTGGTATGATGGCGGGCGCGAGGACCCCGATCTGCTGATGCTGCGCTTCGATCTGGAAGACGCCGAAATCTGGCAACCCGATTCCAGCCTCAAGGGCTTGTTCCGCCTCATGTCCGGCAAGGGCGATGAGCCGCGCAGCATGGGCACGCATGAGGTCGTATCGCTGAAATGATGATGACGGCGCTCGCCTGTGGCATCCCTGTGGAAAGGATGCGACAATGAAGAACGGGAGCGCGCGACCCGCATATGATTGAACGCAGCGCGCGCCCCATTTCATCCCTGCTCACCCCGAATATGGGAGAAAGATCATGGGTTTTCTGGTTCGCCTTGGGCTGTTGGCCGGGGCTGGTGCAGTTTTCTACAAGATGTTCCGCCGCGATGCCGAGCAGGCTCCCGCCGTGGCGCCCGGCGACAATAGCGATGCGGCGCCCGTCTATTCCTCGGGCGTCGTGCGCAATGCCGGGCGCAAGGAACAGCAGGACAAGGAAGAGGATCGCGACTGGGACAAGGTCGATGAGCAATCCGACGAATCCTTTCCCGCCAGCGATCCGCCCGCCAATTACTGACCTCTCCTGTTCCGGCCATGCGCGCGTCCTTCCGGGGCGGGCCCATGGCCTTTCCCATGAACGGTCCTGCTGAGGCATTGCTTTCCCCATCATGTCCCCCATTCTGTCAGACGAAGAAGCGTCCGCCTGTTTTCCGCCCGTAGCCGGGCCTGAAACGAGGGTGCTGATATTGGGCAGCCTGCCCGGCATGCGGTCGCTGGCTCTCAGCCAATATTATGGCCATCCCCGCAATCATTTCTGGCCGCTGCTCTCCGGGCTGACCGGCGCTGATCTGCCCGCGCTGCCCTATGAGACGCGTCTTGCGCATTTGCGAGGGAAAGGCGTGGGCCTGTGGGACGTCGTCGCCAGCGCGGTCCGGCCTGGCAGTCTGGACCAGCATCTGCGCTCTGTCAGCGCCAACAGCCTCGGCGGCTTCGTGGCCACCCTTCCTGCCCTGCGCGCAATCGCCTTCAACGGCAGCACGGCGAGCCGCATCGGGCGGCGGCAACTGGAACGGGATGAGGCATTTCTCGGCCGGCAGATAGCGATGATCGACCTGCCCTCGACCAGCCCGGCCAATACCATGGCGCTCACCCGCAAGGCGGAAAGCTGGGGACAATTGACGGCCTATATCCGGTAGCGGCGCCTCTCAGCTTCATCGAGCCTTGGCGCGCCCTTCCCCAATGCCGGGGCAGTTCTTCTTACTGTCTGGGAAGAGAATGGGGCGATCGACGGGATCCGAACCCGCGACCTCCGGTACCACAAACCGGCGCTCTAACCAACTGAGCTACGATCGCCACATTATCGCTATATCCGCTTAGCGGAGGAGCGCCAATTAAGCGCGCTTTCCGGCAGCGTCAAGCATCCTTTTGCATCAAGGACTGCTTTTATCAGCTTCCCGCCGCGCTGGGCATTTTTCCATGTCCCATAAAGGCGAAAAGCAAAAGAGTGAGGCCGAAACCTCACTCCTGTTTGCCCGCACCGAAGCCCGCTGGAATGATTTCGCGGCAAGTGGAACTTGCCGGCTTGGAAATCATGATCAACCAGACGGAGCAATCGGGCGAAAGCTCCCGGCGCATTCCCCATCAACGCTGCCAGTCAATGGCAGGGAGGGGAGCCGCCGGGATGCAGGATCAGTTGACGGCGTCCTTCAGGCCCTTGCCGGCCTTGAACTTCGGCTGCGTCGAGGCAGCGATGGTCATGGTTTCGCCGGTGCGCGGGTTGCGGCCGGTCGAAGCCTTGCGCTTCGAAACCGAGAAGGTGCCGAAACCGACGAGGCGAACCTCGTCACCCTTCTTCAGGGCGCCGGTGATCGCGTCGAACACGCCTTCGACCGCCTTGGTCGCATCGGCCTTCGAAAGGCCGCTGCTGTCTGCGACCGCGCTGATGAGATCCTGTTTGTTCATGCCTTGGGAACCCCCTTATCTGGCTTCGGTTGGGAATCAGTTGTGAAGGGCGCCATAAAGGCTTGGTTTTTCGCGTCTGTCAAAGGGTAAAGCGCAAGAACGCGACGGATTTACAGGCATTTCACCCATATTTCTCCGTCGCGTTCCCCTAAGCGTCAATGACGCAGCGCAGCATCCCCTTCTCCACCCGGAGAGGAAACCGGCTGGGCGGCAAGATCATCTTCCTCCGACCAGGCGATGGGTTCGAGCGGGGCGACAAGCGCGCGGGCCAGAACTTCATCGACATGGGATACCGGCACGATTTCCAGACCTTCCGTCACATTGGCCGGAATTTCCGCCAGATCCTTCTCATTCTCCTGCGGGATGAGAACGGTCTTGATGCCGCCGCGCAGCGCCGCGAGCAGCTTTTCCTTGAGGCCACCGATCGGCAGCACGCGCCCGCGCAACGTGACCTCACCGGTCATCGCCACGTCCTTGCGCACCGGATTGCCGGTCAGCGTCGAGACGATGCTCGTCACCATGCCGATACCCGCCGAAGGACCATCCTTGGGCACCGCCCCTTCGGGAAGGTGGATATGGATATCCTTGCGGTTGAACAGGCTGGGCTTGATGCCATAGCCGGGCGAGCGCGCCTTCACATAGGAATAAGCGGCCTGCACCGACTCTGTCATCACCTCGCCGAGCTTGCCGGTCGTCCTGATCTGCCCCTTGCCGGGCACCGTGACCGATTCGATGGTCAGCAGTTCGCCGCCCACCTCGGTCCAGGCGAGGCCGGTAACGGCGCCGATCTGGTTCTCTTCTTCCGACACGCCATGGCGATATTTGCGCACGCCCGCATAATCGGCGAGATTTTCCGGCGTGATCGTGACGGTCTTTTCCTTGCCCTCGACGATCTTGCGCAGCGCCTTACGGGCAAGCCTTGCGATTTCCCGCTCCAGCGTGCGCACGCCCGCTTCCCGCGTATAATAGCGGATGAGGTCGCGCAGTCCGTCCTCGGTGACGGTGAACTCGCCCGCCTTCAGGCCATGGGCCTCGACCTGCTTGGCGACAAGGTGCCGCTGCGCGATCTCGACCTTCTCATCCTCGGTATAGCCTTCCAGGCGGATGATCTCCATCCGGTCCAGCAGCGGCTGCGGCAGGTTGAGGCTGTTCGCGGTGGTCACGAACATCACGTCCGAAAGATCGACGTCGATCTCCAGATAATGGTCCTGGAACTTGCTGTTCTGTTCCGGGTCCAGCACCTCCAGCAGCGCCGAAGCCGGATCGCCGCGGAAATCCTGCCCCAGCTTGTCGATCTCGTCGAGCAGGAACAGCGGGTTCATCGTGCCCGCCTTTTTGAGGTTCGACACAATCTTGCCCGGCAGCGAGCCGATATAGGTGCGCCTGTGGCCGCGAATTTCGGCCTCGTCGCGCACGCCGCCCAGCGACTGGCGGATGAACTCGCGCCCGCACGCCTTGGCGATCGACTTGCCCAGCGAGGTCTTGCCCACGCCCGGAGGGCCGACGAGGCACAGGATCGGCCCCTTCAGCTTATTGGTGCGCGCCTGCACCGCGAGATATTCGACGATGCGGTCCTTGACCTTCTCCAGCGCGAAATGATCGGCGTCGAGGATTTCCTGCGCGCGGACGAGATCATTCTTGACCTTGCTCTTCTTGCCCCACGGCAGGCCCAGCAGCACGTCGAGATAGTTGCGCACGACGGTCGCCTCGGCCGACATGGGCTGCATGGTCTTGAGCTTCTTCAGTTCGGCATTGGCTTTCGCCTTCGCCTCCTTGGAGAGCTTGGTCTTGTTGATCTTTTCCTGAAGCTCGGTCAGCTCATCGCCGTCCTCGCCCTCGCCATTGCCCAGCTCGCGCTGAATGGCCTTCAACTGCTCGTTGAGATAATATTCGCGCTGGGTCTTTTCCATCTGGCGCTTGACGCGGCCACGGATCTTCTTCTCGACCTGAAGCACGCCCAGTTCGCCTTCCATGAAAGCGAACACCATCTCCAGCCGCTTGGCCGGATCGGCTTCGGTGAGCAACGCCTGCTTGTCCGACACCTTGACATTGATGTTCGCCGCGACGGCATCGGCGAGCCGGCCCGGCTCCTCGATCTCGCGCAGTTGCACCGGCGTTTCGGCGGGCAGCTTCTTGTTGAGCTTCGCGTAATTTTCGAACTGGTCGACGACCGAACGCATCAGCGCCGAAACCTGCGGGCCGGTGACGGCCTCCTCGGGCAGCGCCTCGACCTCGGCCATGACAAAGCCGTCCGCCGGGCTGAGCGCGGAAAGGCGCGCGCGCTGCTTGCCTTCGACCAGCACGCGCACCGTGCCGTCGGGCAGTTTCAGCAATTGCAGGACGGTCGCGATCACGCCCATGTCATACAGGGCGTCGCGATCCGGATCGTCCTCGGCGGGGTCGAGCTGCGATACGAGGAAAATCTCCTTGTCCGCTTCCATCGCCTTTTCAAGGGCGATGACGCTTTTGTCGCGCCCCACGAACAGGGGCACGATCATGTGCGGAAAGACTACAATGTCGCGCAGCGGCAACAGGGGCAATTGTGTGTTCAATGCTTTCTCCATCGTGCCGCCAGAAGCGGCATCGATACCAATATGTGGTCGCCGCGCCGCCAATCAATGGATGATTTATTTCATCCCGGAAACGCACCGCCCCGCCTTATCAAGACCGATACCTCAGAAGGGCAGCTTGAAGCCGGGAGGCAGCGGCAGGCTGCTGGTCATTTTCGCCATTTCAGAGCCGCTCACTTCATCGGCCTTCTTGCGCGCATCGTTGAAGGCGGCCGTCACCAGATCCTCCAATATCTGCTTTTCGGACGGCGCGAGCAGGCTTTCGTCGATCGTGACGCCGACGATGCGGCCCTTGGCCGTCGCCCGCACCTTCACCACGCCGCCGCCCGAGACGCCCTCGACCTCCAGCTTGTCGAGATTTTCCTGCGCCTTGGCCAGCTCCTCCTGCACGCGATTGGCCATGCCGAGGATTTCATTCAAGTCTTTCATGCGCTTGCGCTCCATTTCATATCATCGTCCACCGGCAGCAACTCGGCATTGGGAAATGCCTCCATCGCCGCCTTGAGAACAGGGGTGGAGAGGATCGCATTCTTCGCGGCCTCCTCCACGGCGGCCTTTTGTTCCGCGAGGCTGGGCTGGGCGTCGCCGCCCACCGCCGATATCTGCCAGCGCAGCCCCGTAACGCCGTCGATCGCCTGCTTCATGCGATCGATGGTTTCGCGGTCCATCGGGCGGATCGGCTGGAAATCCAGTTCCGGCGGCGCATAGCGTACCGGGCGGACAAGATGTTCCATCTCATCGGCGACCAGCGCCTGATTGGCATCCCAAAGCTGTTTCACCAGCGCCTCGAAAGTCGCGGGGACCTCCTGCCGGGCGGCGGGTGCCGCCGCGCCGGGGGCCGCGCCGTCCTGCGCCGGGGCCGCCGCTCCCGCAAAGCCGCCGCCTTCGCTCAGCATCCGCGCCAGTTCCGAAGGGTCGGGCAGGCTCGCCGCATGGATGACGCGCAGCAGCGCCATTTCGGTGGCCTCCATCGGCATCACCGCGCGCGCGACCTCTTCATGGCCCTTCAGCAACAACTGCCACAGGCGATGCAGCGGCGCGAACCCCAATTGGCTCGCCCAGTCGGCCAGCGCCTCCCGTTCTTCGGCGGACTGGCTGGGGTCGTCATAGCGTCGCCCGGCCTTCGCCATCGTCACCGCATGGACGATCTCCATCAGCCCGCGCAGGATCGCCAGCGGCTCGACACCCAGATCATGCTGATCGGCGAGCGCCTTCAACACCTCCTCGCCCTTGCCTTCGAGCAGCAGCGCAAAGAGGCGGCGCACCGCCCCGCGGTCGGACAAGCCGAGCATCTCGCGCACCTGCACGGCGGTGATGAGGACCTGATCGCCCTCCCCCCCGCCCAGTTCGGCATGGGCGATCGCCTGATCGAGGATCGAGAGGCCGTCGCGCGCCGATCCTTCGGCGGCCTGCGCGATCAGCTTCAGCGCATCGGCTTCCGCCGCGACGCCCTCTGCCTCCACCACATGGGCGAAATGATCGCCCAGCTTGTCCGCCGATATCCGCCGCAGGTCGAAACGCTGGCAGCGGGAAAGCACGGTGATCGGCACCTTGTTCACCTCGGTGGTGGCGAACAGGAACTTTGCGTGGGCGGGCGGTTCCTCCAGCGTCTTGAGAAGCGCGTTGAACGCGTTCCTCGACAGCATGTGAACCTCGTCGATGATATAGATCTTGTAGCGCGCCGACACGGCGGCATAGCGCACCGCCTCGATGATCTCGCGCACATCGTCGACGCCGGTATGGCTGGCGGCGTCCATCTCGATCACGTCGATATGGCGCCCCTCCGCGATCGCCTTGCACGGTTCGCACAGGCCGCAGGGGTCGATGGTCGGGCCACCCTGCCCGTCCGGCCCGATGCAGTTCAGCGCCTTGGCGATGAGGCGCGCGGTCGAGGTCTTGCCGACACCGCGCACGCCGGTCATCAGGAACGCATGGGCAAGGCGGTCGCGCCTGATTGCATTGCCCAGCGTCTGCACCATCGCATCCTGGCCGATCAGTTCGCTGAAGGTCTGCGGGCGGTATTTGCGCGCGAGCACACGATAGGCGCTGCCCGAAGAGGCGGGGCCGGAAGCGGCGGGTGCCTGCGGTTGCGGCGAAGGGGATTCGTCAAACATCAGGGGCATGTGTAACGGCTCGCATCGCGCTTGTCGAAGGCTGGATCGCGGGAAAAGGCATGAACCGCCCCGGCCTTGCCATGGGCGCAGGCGCGCTGCGATGAGGAGGAAAAGTAGGAGCCGGAACGACCCGCAGCAAAATCGTTGTGGCTGCTTCCGTCAGGACCTGACCAGGTTGGCGACGACTACGTCCGCCCGACTCCCGCGTGCCATATGGCGAAGAGTGCGGCGCTTGGCAAGGGGGCGCCCGTCAAAGCCCTGCACCATCAAAGTCCCGTGCGCTGTCCCTTGTCCAAAAAGCCGAGCGCGGCGCGAGCGGCCTCCGCGATCGCGGCCTCGGCCCCCTTCGCATCGACAGTCGGGCGGTCGAGATAGATGGCGAGGATATAGCCCTCGCCCGATGGGGCCTTCACCAGCGCCACGTCATTATAGGCGGTGCCGCAACTGCCGGTCTTGCCGCCCGACGACCAGCCCTGCGGCAGCCCCGCCTTGATACGCCGGTCGCCGGTCGTGCTGGCGTTGAGCCAGCCGCGCAGCTTCTCCGCGCTTGCCGGTTGCAGGTCGGCAAAGAGCAGTCGCGCCATCAGGCCCGCCATCGCCGCCGGGCTGGTGGTGTCCCGTTCATCGCCTTGCGCATTTTCATTGAGCGCCGGTTCGGTGCGGTCGAACCGCGTCACCGCATCGCCATGCGCGCGGACGAAGCGGGTAAGCCCCGCCGGGCCGCCCACCATCGGCAGCAGCAGGTTCGCGGCGCTGTTGTCGCTGACCTCGATGGCCGCCGCCGCCAGTTCCTCCATCGACATCCGGCCCCGCTTGCGGTTCTTTTCGACCACCGGCGCATGGTCGAGAATATCGTCAGCGCCGAAGCTGATCTGCCCCTCCAGCCCGAACCGGCCCGCTTCAACCCCCGCCAGCACGGCGGCGGCCAGCGGCGCCTTGAAGGTCGAGCACATCGCGAAACGCTCATCCCGGTTGAAACCGAGGACCAGCGCGCCCCGGCTGTCCACCAGCGCCACACCGAGGCGGCCTCCGCTCTCCGTCTCGATCTCCCTGGGGTTGCGGATCGCCTTCATCGCCGATTCGCTGATGAGGTAGCGCGGAGCGGGCGGCATTTGCGAAGGCTTGGCCGGGCCATCCTGCGCCAAAGCCGGAGCGGCCAGCAAAAGCGCCGCAAGAAAAATATATATCCTCATCCGGCCCTACATGCCCTGCATATTGCGGAATTCGCCCGGTATCCGCACGGTCAGCACGTCCATATCCTCCGCTATGGTGATCTGGCAGGCAAGCCGACTCGTGCGCGTGGCCGCCGCCGCGAGGTCGAGCATATCTTCCTCCGGCTCGCTGGCGGGCCGCAGCTTCGCGAAATCCTCCGCCGCGATGATCACATGGCAGGTGGAACAGGCCATCTGGCCCTCGCATGTCCCTTCCAGCGGCTGCCCCGCCGCCTGCGCGATATCGAGCAGATTCTCCCCCGCGGCAGCGGTCACTTCCTGCACTTCACCACCATCTGCACTGATAAAACGAATAAGCGCCATCGCCTTATCGTCCCCCTGTTCTCTTCGCGCCTTTTTCCGGCGCCCCTGTTTTTTGCTTTACCCTGAAGGCAGCGCCTGAGCCTCGGCTGCCTCAACTATCTTGTGCGTCGCCGCGTCGATTTCGGCAAGGGTGGTATAGCGTCCAAAACCGAGACGAATGGACGAACGCGCCTCGCGATCCGACAGGCCGAGCGCGCGCAGCACATGGCTGGGGCGGCCCGATCCGCTCGCGCAGGCGGACCCCAGCGACAAGGCGACCGACCGGCAGTCGGAGAGCAGCCGCGCCGCGTCCAGCCCCTCGCGCCGCAGGTTGAGATTGCCATGATAGCGCGCCGCCTCGCTGCCGTTGAGCGTCCAGCCGCGCAGGCCATCGCGCAGATGCCGCCAGAGCGCCTCGACATGGGCGGCATCCTCCCGCGCCCGCTCGCCCATCAGCCGCGCCGCCTCGCCCAGCCCCACGCACAGGGCAGGCGACAGCGTGCCGGGGCGCAGGCCAAGCTCCTGCCCGCCGCCATGAAGCAGCGGCGGCAGGTCCAGTCCCTCGCGCAACCAGAGCGCGCCTATGCCCTTGGGGCCATATATTTTGTGGCCGCTGATCGCGATCATGTCCGCCGACCGGGGAAGCTCCACCCGGCCAAAGCCCTGCACCGCGTCGCACAGGAACAGCGCGCCAGCCTTCCGCGCCAGCCCGGCCAGTTGCTCCACCGGCTGGATCACGCCGATCTCGTTATTCACCAGCATCACCGCCAGCAGCGCGACGCGATCGTCCAGCGCCACCTCCACCGTCGCCGGATCGAGCAGCCCCTCCGGCCCCACCGGCAGCAACTCCGGCTCGAACCCGTCCTCGCCCAGCGCCAGCACGGTATCGCGCACCGCCGAATGCTCCGTCTCGACCGTCAGCACGCGTACCCGGCGAGGGTCGGCACGCCGCGCACGCCGCGCCGCGCCCTGTATCGCGATGTTGAGCGCCTCCGTGGCTCCGGAGGTGAAGATCAGCCTGCCTCCTTCGGGCATCAGCGCGCCTACCCTGCTCCGCGCCACCTCGACGGCAGCGGCGGCGGCGCGGCCCAGACGATGTGCGCTGTGCGGATTGGCGAAATGCTCCCGCAGCCAAGGCTCCATCGCGGCATGGACCTCCGGCGCGAGCGGGGTCGTCGCCTGATAGTCGAGATAGATCACGCCCTTCATGCGACCCTCTCCACCCCGGCGATCGCCCACCACTGGTCAATGAAGCGCCGCACATGCGCCTCGGTCGTGGAGCGGCCGAAGCTTACCCGCACCACCTCGTCGGCGGCCTTGTCCTCCCAGCCCATGGCCCTGAGCACCGGGCTGGTCTTGAGCGTGCCCGAAGAGCAGGCCGACCCGGCCGACACCGCGATGCCCGCCATATCGAAGCGGATAAGCTGCGCCCGCGCCGCCTGCCCCGGCATGCGGTAGCTGGCGACGGTGGCCAACCGCTCCGCGCCATCGGCGACGATCTCCCCGCCGCCAGCGCGGATTGCTTCGTCGAGCAGTGCGCGCAGCCGCGCGGCCTCGGCCATCCAGTCGCGGCTTTCCTCCAGCGCGGCCGCCATCGCCAGCACACCGGGCAGATTCTCGGTGCCGCCGCGATAGCCCTGTTCCTGTCCGCCGCTCGGGTGGAGTTGCGTCAGGTCGCGCACCAGCAGCGCGCCGACGCCGGGCGCGCCGCCGAATTTGCAGGCGCTGATCGCGATCATGTCAGCGGCAGGCGGCAGGTCGATCTTGCCCGCGCTCTGCGCGCAATCGCAGAAGAGCAGCCCGCCCGCGCCATGGATCTGCCCGGCGAGGCCCTCGATCGGCTGGATCACGCCGGTTTCATTGTTCACATGCTGGATCGCGTGCAGCGCGCCGGCCTCGGTGGCGCTCACCACGCCATCGGCGTCCACCGGCAGGCGTGCCGCTTCCTTCGTCACCCGCAGCACCGCGTCATGCTCCACCGGCGACGTGACGATGCGCACCGCCTTCGACCGGGTGAGCGCGATCGCGATCGCCTCGCTCGCGCCGGAGGTGAAGATCAGCGCCCCGTCCCAGCCCAGCGCCGCCGTGATCCGCCCGCGCGCCTCCTCCAGCGCCGCCCGCGCCGCGCGCCCTTCGGCATGGGGAGAGGAAGGATTGGCCCAGCGCGCCAGCCCCTCGACCAGCGCGTCGCGCGCCGCATCGCTGACAAGGCTGGTCGCCGCATGATCGAGATAAATTCGCTCCGGCAAGGACGATCTGGCAGGATTTACCAAGGCATGGGACTCATTTTATTGCGAAAAGGGAACGCAATCCTATATAGGCCCACAATCGGTTGCCGCCAGCGTCCTTCGCGACGGTCGCCTCCTGTTCTCACCTTCCAGCTTTTTGCAGGTGCCATGCCCGACGTAATTTTCCCCGGCCCGGAAGGGCGTCTCGAAGGCCGTTTCAGCCCTCCGCCGCGCCCGCGCGCTCCGGTCGCGATGATCCTCCACCCCCATCCGCAGGGCGGGGGCACGATGAACGATCGCATCACCCAGGCGCTCTACAAGACCTTCCAGAAGCGCGGCTTTGCGACGCTGCGCTTCAATTTCCGGGGCGTGGGCCGCAGTCAGGGCACGTTCGACAACGGCATCGGCGAATTGTCCGACGCCGCCGCGGCGCTCGACTGGGTGCAGAGCTTCCACCCGGAAGCGCAGACGACATGGATCGCGGGCTTCTCCTTCGGCGCATGGATCGCGATGCAGTTGCTGATGCGCCGCCCGGAAATCCGCGGCTTCATCTCGGTCGCCCCGCCCGCCAACATGTACGACTTCTCGTTCCTTGCGCCGTGCCCGTCCTCGGGCATCATCGTGCAGGGCACCAATGACGAGGTGGTGACCGCCAACGCCGTGCAGAAGCTGGTCGACAAGCTGCGCACGCAAAAGGGCATCACCATCCATCATGACGAGATCAAGGGCGCCAATCATTTCTTCGAGCATGAACTCGAACAGATGATGATGTCGGTCGACAATTATCTCGACATGCGCCTCGCGCCGGACAGCCCGATCAAGTGACGGCTGCGCGCTGACGGAAAACGGAAAAAGGCCGGTCCTGCGGGGTCGGCCTTTTTCTTTCCTGTCAGGCCGCCGCCTTCGCCTGCCTCGCCAGAGACAGCGGATAAAGCGCCGCGCCGATCGCGCAGGCGGCTATCACCACGGCGAGACCGAAGGCGGGATGGCTCGACACATAGCCCATCGCCCCTGCCACCAGCGCGGCGAAGGCGAACTGGCTTGTCCCCACGATCGCCGATGCGCTGCCCGATCGCGTCGGATCGACCGCCAGCGCGCCTGCCATCGCATTGGTGGACACCAGCCCCAGCGACGCTATCACGAAGAACAAAGGCAGCAGGATACCGACCAGACCGCCGATCCCGGCAAGGACGTCGACCAGAAGGACGATGGCCGCGCCGACCATGAGGAAAGCTCCCCAGAGCATCACCCTGTCGGCGGGATACCGCTTCACCAGCCGCCGGTTGATCTGCGCCGCCAGCGAGATGCCCAGCGCCAGCGCCGCGAATATCCAGCCGAACCAGATTTCGGACACGCCGTAAATCTCTATCACCAGAAAAGGCGCGACGGTGATCCATGCGAACATGCTGCCGAAATTGCAGCCGTTCGTCAGCACATAGCCCATGATCCGGCGATCGCGCAGCACTCCCCAATAGGCCCGCAGCGGCGATTCCGAGCGGGCGCGCTCCGCCACCGCGTGCGGCCGCGTCTCCCGCATCGCGAGCAGGATCGCGAGCAACAGCGACAGGCCGAAAAGGCAGAGCGCGCCGAACACCCCGCGCCAGCCGAAAAAGGTGACGAGCACGCCCCCGGCGATCGGCGCCAGCAGCGGGCCGAGACTGCGGGCGGTGAGCAGCATCGAGAAGATGCGCGGCAGTTCCTCATCGCCATATTGATCCCGCACGATCGTGGCCGAGATGACCAACCCGGCGCACGCCCCCAGCGCCTGGACGAAACGCAGCGCCACCAGCTGATCGATCGATCCTGCGATAAGGCATCCCATGGTCGCGGCGAGATAGAGCAGCGCGCCGAACAGCATCACCGGCCTGCGCCCCAGACGATCGGCGAGCGGACCATAGAAAAGCTGCCCGGTCCCCAGCCCCAGGAAATAGCTGGCCAGCGTATGCTGTCCCTGCACCGTCGTACCGGCGAAATCCGCCGTCATCTGCGGTAGCGCGGGCAGATAGATATCGCCCGTCACCGAAGGAAAGGTCGTCAGCGCGCAGGCAAGAACAAGAAAACCGATCGCGGGACGATCGCGCCGGGGGGCAGCATCAGCATGACTCATGCGGCCCTCCTACGCTTTTGCAGCCGGTGTAGGAAAGCCTTTCCGGGCCGACAGCACTCAATCAAGGCCCGACCGGCACCGCCCAGATCGCGACATTGCCGAACATCACCAGCGCGGCGAGGATCATCAGCCAGCCCTGTTTGCGGTTCTGCGGCTGCTTGCGCAATATCCACGCGCCCCCGGCGAGCAGCAGGAAACCCGCCAGCATCAGCAGGGACAATATGGTGCCCGACGCGGCGGACAGCTTCTCGACCTGAGACATGTTCTTCCCTTTTCTCCTTCTTCCCCGCATAGTGGCGCAACTGTCATGTGGCAATTCCACGACAGCGGGCCTAGATAGGCCGCGAATCGAATCACCCGGAATGAAGGTTCGCCCCCGACATGCGCATTGCCATTGCATCCGACCATGCCGCCCTGGAACTGAAGGCCCAGCTCGCCGACTGGTTGCGGGAACAGGGCCATGAGGTCGCCGACCTCGGCCCCCATGACACCGCCAGCGTCGATTATCCCGATTATGGCTATAAGCTGGGGCAGGCCATCGCCACCGGCGCGGCCGAGAAAGGCGTCGCGCTCTGCGGTTCTGGCATCGGCATCTCGATCGCGGTGAACCGCAATCCGGCCTGCCGCTGCGCCCTCGTCGGGGAACCGCTCTCCGCCGCCCTCTCGCGGGAGCATAACGACGCCAATGTCATCGCCATGGGCGCGCGCCTCACCGGGCCGGACATGGCGAAGGCCTGCCTCGCCGCTTTTCTTTCCACAGATTTTGCCGGCGGGCGGCATCAGCGCCGCGTCGACAAGCTGACATCCCCCGCGCTCTGAGCCAGAAAGGATCACGCCCATGAGCACCGCAGCCACCCTAGAAGCCGCCAATGACATTCGCGCCGCCGATTTCTTCAGCGCCGATGTCGCCACGCGCGACCCCGCCGTCGCTGCCGCCATCGGCAAGGAACTGAAGCGCGAGCAGGGCCAGATCGAACTGATCGCGTCCGAAAACATCGTCAGCAAGGCGGTGCTCGAAGCGCAGGGTTCCGTCTTCACCAACAAATATGCCGAAGGCTACCCCGGCAAGCGCTATTATCAGGGTTGCGCCCCCTCCGATGAGGTGGAGCGCCTCGCCATCGATCGCGCGAAGCAGCTCTTCGATTGCGGGTTCGTCAATGTGCAGCCCCATTCGGGCGCGCAGGCCAATGGCGCGGTGATGCTGGCGCTGACCCAGCCGGGCGACACCATCATGGGCCTCAGCCTCGATGCCGGTGGCCACCTCACCCATGGCGCGCGCCCGGCGCTGTCGGGCAAATGGTATAATGCCGTGCAATATGGCGTGCGCGAGGACACCCACCTCATCGATTATGACGAGGTGGAGCGCCTTGCGATCGAGAGCAAGCCCAAGCTCATCATCACCGGCGGCAGCGCCTATCCGCGCCATATCGAGTTCGCCCGCTTCCGCGCGATCGCGGATAAGGTCGGCGCCCTCTTCATGGTCGACATGGCGCATTTCGCGGGCCTCGTCGCGGGCGGCGAACATCCCACGCCCTTCGGCCACGCCCACATCGTCACCACGACGACGCACAAGACGCTGCGCGGCCCGCGCGGCGGCATGATCCTCACCAATGACGAGGCGATCGCCAAGAAGATCGACTCGGCGGTGTTCCCCGGCCTTCAGGGCGGCCCGCTGATGCATGTGATCGCCGCCAAGGCGATCGCGTTCGGCGAGGCGCTGCGGCCCGAGTTCAAGGCCTATGCCAAGGCGGTGATCGCCAACAGCAAGGCGCTTGCCGGGCGGCTCGAACAGCGCGGCCTCGCCGTGGTTTCGGGCGGCACCGACACGCATCTTTCGCTGATCGACCTGCGCCCCTATGGCATCAGCGGCAAGGACGCCGACGAAGCGCTGGAACGCTGCGGCATCACCTGCAACAAGAACAGCGTGCCGGGCGACCCGCTGCCGCCGACCAGGACCAGCGGCATCCGCGTCGGCTCGCCCGCGGGCACGACGCGCGGCTTCGGCATTGCCGAGTTCGAGGCGATCGGCGACATGATCGCCGATGTGCTGGGCGGGGTGCGCGACAAGGGCGAGGCAGGCGACGCCGCAGTCGAGGCCGATGTCAGCGCCCGCGTCGCCGCGCTGACCGCGCGCTTCCCGATCTACGAGGGCTGAGCCTGAGTGAAATGTCCTGACTGCAATGGGGGAATAGAGGGCGCACCGCCCTTCTGCCCCCATTGCGGCAGGACGCTCGAAGACGGCCTGGTCGCGGTGCGCGGCCTTCTTTCCCGGTCCCGGCAAGGCCAGTTCCGGCAGGAAGAGCAGGCAGCAGCGCCTCCGTCCTTGCTTCGCCCCCTGAAAGGCGCGGGCGAGGAAAATCAGGGCAGGCGCCCCCCACTGCTCCTTCCGCCAAGCCCGATACGGATAGTGGCGATCATCGCCGCAGGCGCGCTGGTCGGCTATATCCTGCCGGGGAAACCGTGGATGACAGGGGCAATCATCGGCCTCTTTCTCGCCCTGCCGAAGAAGAAAAAGAGTTGAACGCTTATGCGATGCCCCTTTTGCGGCCATGAAGACAGCCAGGTAAAAGACAGCCGCCCGACCGAGGACGGCAGCGCGATCCGCCGCCGCCGCCAGTGCGAGGCCTGCACATCCCGCTTCACCACCTTCGAGCGCATCCAGTTGCGCGACATCTGGGTGCTGAAGAGCGAGGGCCGCCGCGAACCGTTCGAGCGCGACAAGCTCGCCCGCTCGCTCGACATCGCCTGCCGCAAGCGCCCAATCGACGCCGCGCAGATCGAAAAGCTGGTCTCCGGCATCCAGCGCCGCATCGAAACCAGCGGCGACAGCGAAATCACCAGCCAGATGATCGGGCAACTGGTGATGGACGCGCTGAAGGCGCTCGACAGCGTGGCTTATATCCGCTTCGCCAGCGTCTATAAGGATTTCCGCGAAGCCAAGGATTTTGAGGATTTCGCGAGCACCGTGAAGGAAGTCGGCGGTGAGTGATCCCCTGAGCGCGCCCGCGCAAAAGCCGGTCATCGTCCTCGTCCGCCCGCAGCTGGGCGAGAATATCGGCAAGGCGGCGCGCGCAATGCTGAATTTCGGCCTCACCGAAATGCGCCTCGTCACGCCCCGCGATGGCTGGCCCAACCCGGACGCCGGCCCGGCGGCGGCGGGGGCCGATATCGTGCTCGAACAGGCGCAGGTCTATTCCAGCCTTGCCGAGGCGGTGGCGGATTGCGCCCATGTCTACGCCACCACCGTGCGCAAGCGCGGCGTGACCAAGCCTGTCGTCACCCCCGAGGAGGCCGCGCGGGAAATCCATGGCGCACAGGGGCGCAGCGCCTATGTGTTCGGCCCGGAGCGCTCCGGCCTCGAAACCGAAGATGTGGCGCTGGCACGGAAAATCCTGACCGTGCCGATCAACCCGGAGTTCGGATCGCTCAATCTGGCGCAGGCGGTCATCCTTTGCGCCTATGAATGGTCGAAGGGCGCGGCCCTCGTCTCCCCGACCGAGGAGGACCTGCTTCCCCCTGCCCCGCAGGAGGAACTGGAAGGGATGATCGGCCAGTTCGAGACGCTGCTCGACGCAGCAGGCTATTTCTTCCCGCCCGATCGCGTTGGCGCGACCAAACGGACCTTGCGTAACCTGCTGACCAAGCCGGGCTGGAACCATCTGGAAGTGCGCACGCTGCGCGGGTTGCTCTCCTCGCTCGCCAATCCCCGCTCTCGCTGACCGGCAACGACCAGCCATTTGCCTCGGCTCATGTTCGGCAGAGCTCAATTGACAACGTTTTCCTTTTTGCTTGAACAAGGCCCTCTTCCCTGATTAGAGCTTGGGCCAGACAAGAGGGAGAGAGTGCCGATGACGACCCGCCGCGACCTGATGACCAACGCCCTGTTGACGGCAATCGCGGGTGCGCCGTTGCTGGCCAGCCCGGCAACCGCCCTTGCCCAGACCTTCCGCACCATCCCGCAGCGCGCCTCGGCGCGCGTGATCATCGATAATGATTTCGCGGGCGATCCCGATGCGCTGGTGGCGCTCGCCCATCAGGTGCTGACGCCCAAGACGCGCACGGTGCTGATCACCTCCTCCGGCCTCAACCTGCAATTCGCCGACAAGGCGGTGGCGGGGCGTAGCGCGGCGCTGGGGCGCGATATCGCCATCGACCTGATGAAGCGCGCCGGCATCGCCTCGCCGCCGCCTGTGCTCGCCGGGCCGGAAAGCTTCGGCGCCAGCGATGCGCAAGTGACCGCCGCCGCGCGTGCAATCGTCGCCGAGGCGATGCGCGATGACAAGTTGCCGCTCTTCATCACCTGCGGCGGGCCGCTCACCAATATCGCGGCGGCGTTGCGGCTGGAGCCAGCCATCGCGAAACGGATGACGCTCGTGTGGATCGGCGGCGGCGTCTATCCCAAGGGAGGCTGGGAATATAATCTCGCCACCGACGTGGAGGCGGCGCGCCATGTGATTGAGCAGAGCGCGATCCCGATCTGGCAGATCCCGCAGAACGCCTATCGCCAGATGCAATATTCGATCGCCGAAATGGCGACCACGCTGCGGCCGATCTCTCCCTTCGCCGCCTGGCTTTATGATAGCTTCACCGCGCCGCCGGACTTCATCGACGTTGCGGGCGCCTGGCCGCTGGGCGACAGCCCGACCGTGCTGTTGACGGCGATTTCGGCTGAAAGCAGCGGCTTCCAGGATCGCCCGGCGCTGCGTATCAACCCTGACATGAGCTATGGTGCGCCCGTCGAAGGCCGCACGGTGCGCGTGTTCGAAACGCTTGATGTGCGGCTGACCTTCGCGGATTTCATCGCGCTGCTGCGCCTCCACGCGGAAGGCAAGCTGCCCGCCCCGGCCTGAGCGAAGACGCTTCAGGCCCGGAGGCGGTCGAACTCGGCCAGTTCATAGGCGATGGAGGCTTCCACCAGTTCCTCCCAGAGCGCCGCTATCACCGCTTCGGGCACGCCCAGCCGCCGCGCCTCCGCGCAGGCATTGGCAATGACCTCCTGCTTGCGGGCCTCGTCGCGCACATGGCCACGCGCGGGCTTGATCCGGGCCGCCGCGCGCATATGGGCGAAGCGCTCCGCCAGCAGGGCGACCAGTTGCCGGTCGAGTTCGTCCACGCCCGCGCGGACCTGCTGCATCGTCTGATAGTCGTCCGTTTTCATGGGGCGCAGGACTATGCCCTTGCGCGCATCCTGTCGAGGCCCGTTAAAGACGGCATCCGGGGTTGACAGGCCCGCTCCTTTTGGCCATAGGCGCGCCTTCGCAATTGGCCCCGCACTCCGGTGAAGCGGTGGCCCTGCCCCTGAAACATGGTCAGCAGGCGATACCGGAAAAACCTTTGCCTTCCCCGAAAAGCGGGAACCGGTTTTCGGATCAGGAAGGCAAATATGAACGTTATAGCGATTGAAAAGGAATTACCATGACGAAGCGCACCAGCGCCAAGTATAAAATCGACCGCCGGATGGGCGAAAACATCTGGGGTCGCCCGAAGAGCCCGGTCAACAAGCGTGAATATGGCCCCGGCCAGCACGGCCAGCGCCGCAAGGGCAAGATGTCCGACTATGGCATTCAGCTGCGCGCCAAGCAGAAGCTGAAGGGCTATTATGGCGACATCACCGAAAAGCAGTTCAAGAAGAACTATGTCGAAGCCTCGCGCATGAAGGGCGACACCGGCCAGAACCTGATCGGCCTGCTGGAACGCCGCCTCGACGCGGTCGTCTATCGCGCCAAGTTCGCGCCGACCATCTTCTCGGCCCGCCAGCTCGTTTCGCACGGCCATATCTTCGTCAACGGCGTGAAGTGCAACATCGCCTCGCGTCTGGTGAAGCCGGGCGACGAAATCACGCTGGGCAAGAAGGCCCGCGAAATGGCGCTCGTCCTTGAGGCGCAGAGCCTGCCCGAGCGCGACATCCCCGATTATGTCGCCCCCGACGGCAACGCCAAGATCACCTACACCCGCGTGCCGGCGCTCGACGAAGTGCCCTATCCGGTGAAGATGGAACCGAATCTGGTCGTCGAATTCTATTCGCGCTGATCCGGTTTCGACCGAACAGAGTTTCAGGAAAAGGCGGCCTTCGGGTCGCCTTTTTCTTTTATGCGCGGATGGGACCGTCGCTCTTGCCCTTCCCGCGCGCCGGTGCGACAGTCCCGCCCTTCACGAAAAGAGCAAGGGACTTGTCGTGCGTATCACCACCTCTTTATTGACGCTGGCCCTGTTGGGCAGCGCCGCCTGCGCGCAGGCGCAAACCATCTCCGTCGACACCATGAAGGCCGTGACGAAAGAGCTTTCCTCCGACGCGTTCGAGGGCCGCGCGCCCGGATCGGCTGGCGAGGAAAAGACCGTCGCCCTGCTGGAGCGCGAATTTGCGAAGGCCGGTCTCAAGCCCGGCAACAAGGGCAGCTGGGTGCAGGATGTTCCGCTGGTGGAAATCACCGCGAAGAATATTTCGCCGCTGACCTTCACCGGCGGCAAGACGCCGCTCTCGCTCGCCTATGGCACGGACATGGTGGCGGCGACCTATCGCATCACGCCGCGCATAGAGATCAAGGACAGCCCGGTCGTCTTCGTCGGCTATGGCATCAACGCGCCCGAAAAGGGCTGGAACGACTATGCCGGGCTGGACGTGAAGGGCAAGACCGTCCTCATCCTCGTCAACGATCCCGATTATGCGATGGAGGGGCTGGACGGTCCGTTCGGAGGCCGGGCGATGACCTATTATGGCCGCTGGACCTATAAATATGAGGAAGCCGCCCGGCAGGGAGCCGCCGCCGCGATCATCATCCATGATACGGTGCCCGCCGCCTATGGCTGGAACGTCATCCAGTCGAGCTGGACCGGCCCGCAGCATGTCGCCGACGCCGCTAATGGCCATATGGACCAGAACGAGATGATCGGCTGGATCACGCTCGACAAGGCCCGCGCGCTGGTCACAGGCGCTGGGCAGGATCTCGACAGCCTGATGGCAGCCGCGAAGAAGCCCGGCTTCAAGGCAGTGGATCTGGGCGTCAAGGCGTCGGTCTCCTTCGACAACGGGATCAGCAAGCAGATGTCGAAGAACGTCATCGGCATCCTGCCCGGCAAGACCCGGCCGGACGAATATGTTCTTTATAGCGGCCATTGGGATCATCTGGGCCATTGCGCGCCCGCGCCCGATGGCGACGATATCTGCAACGGCGCGATCGACAATGCGACCGGCACCGCCGCCCTCGTCGCGCTGGCGCAGGCCCATGCCAAGGCAGGCCCCGCCGACCGCAGCATCGTCTTCCTCGCCGTGACGGCGGAGGAATCCGGCCTGCTCGGCTCGGCTTATTATGGCGACAATCCGGTGTTCCCGCTCGAAAAGACGGTGGGCGGCGTCAATATGGACGCGCTCTCCATGGCGGGGCTTGCCCATAATGTGACGGTGATCGGCAAGGGCAAATCCGAACTCGACGCCTATCTCGGCCGCGCCCTCGCCAAACAGCAGCGCGTCGCCAGCGACGAACCCACGCCGGAAAAGGGCTTCTACTATCGCTCGGATCATTTCAGCTTCGCCAAGCATGGCGTGCCGATGGTCTATTTCGAAGGCGGCGAGGATCTGGTGAAGGGCGGCACCGCCGCTGGCCTCAAGGCAGCGGAGGACTACACCGCCAACCGCTACCATGGCCCCAAGGATGAATATGACCCCAATTGGGACTGGACCGGCGTGATGGCCGACCTGCGGCTCTATTATGACATAGGGCGGAACCTGGCGACGACGAAGGACTGGCCGAACTGGGTCGAGGGCGACGAATTTCGCGCGATCCGCGACAGGAGCGCGGCCGAACGGAAATAGGAGGGGCCTCTCCGGGGGTTTCGCGCCGGGCCGGGTTCCGGCGCGAAATCCTTCAAGCCTTCCTATCCGGGGCTGTTCCTCGGCGAAGGATCGGCTATAAGCGCGCCGCCCGCCCTGCCCACCCTATAGCCAATGGAGCCTGTCCCATGACCATCCGCATGCCCGCCGAATGGGAACCGCATGACTGGCTCTGGATCGGCTTTCCGTGGAATGCCGACGAATGGGGCGGCCCGGAAACCCTTTCCCGCGCGCAGGTGCAACTCGCCGCCTTCGCCGACGCCGTGCGCGCCGGTGGCAAGGGCGAAGCCGTCCGCCTCGTCTGCAATGACGAAAGCAGCGCCGCCATCGCCCGCGCACTGCTGCAATCGGACGCGCAGGTGATCGTCGAGCGGATCGGCGATGTCTGGCTGCGCGATACCGTACCGCTCGGCATAGAGCGCGCCGATGGCAGCCTCGCCCTCTCCGACTTCGGTTTCAACGGCTGGGGCGGTAAATATATGATGCCGGGCGATGAGGATATCGGCGCGCGCCTCGCCGCGACGACCGGCCTCCCCTGCTCCGCCATCCCGATGGTGTTCGAGGGCGGCGCGGTCGACACCGACGGCACCGGCCTGTTCGTCACCACCGAGCAATGCCTGCTCAACCCCAATCGCAACCCCAATCTGGGGCGCGAACAGATCGAAACGCTGCTGGCGGGCGCGATCGGCCTTTCCGACATGCTGTGGCTGGGCGATGGCCTCATCAACGATCATACGGACGGCCATGTGGACAATCTTGCCCGCTTCGTCGCGCCCGGCGTCATCGCCATCCCGCAGGCGACCACGGCAGACGACCCAAATGCCGCCATCTATGCCGACGCCACGACACGCGCCCGCGCCCATGGCCTGACGGTCGCGCCGATGCCCTCCCCCGGCCGGATCGAGGTGGATGGCGAGGTCATCCCGGCAAGCTACATGAATTTCCTCATCGCCAATGCGGCCGTGGTGGTGCCGGTCTATGGCGCGCCCAATGACGAGGCCATACTCGACGCGCTCGCGCCCTTTTTCCCCGACCGCGTCATTGTACCGCTGCCCTCCGACGCCATATTGGCGGGCGGCGGCAGCTTCCACTGCTCCAGCCAGCAGATGCCGCAATGCAAGGATTGATATCTCTTCCGCGCCTCGGTCTGGCCCTCGGCATGCTGATGGCTCCCGCCTTGGCTTGCGCTGCGGCGGTAGAGCCAGGCGAGGCGGACCGCGCCCTGTCACCTGTTGTCCGCTATGAAAGTGCGACGGCAATTCTCGTGAAGATCACACCGGAAGGCCTCGCTCGCGATTGCACGGTTATCCAATCCAGTGGCACCCCCGAACTCGATGCCAGAGCCTGCGCCATCCTGATGGAAAAAGGCCGTTTCAAACCCATGGTTGACGCGAAAGGCAATGCGATCGAAGGACAATATCGCACCCGGATCGTCTGGAAAATCACGGAATAGCTCATGACCCAAGTCACCGTCGCCGCGCTGCAACTCGCCTTTGGTGAGGACATGGCCGGGAATATCGAGAAAGTCTCCGACGCCGTGCGCAAGGCCGCCGCGCGCGGGGCGAAGATCATCCTGCCGTCCGAACTGTTCGAAGGCCCCTATTTCTGCACCGTGGAGGACGAGGCGCTGTTCGCCCGCGCCCTCCCCCTCGCCGAACATCCCGCCGTCACGGCGATGCGGGAACTGGCGAAAGAATTGCAGGTCTACATCCCCACCAGTTTCTTCGAGCGCGACGGCCAGCACTATTATAACAGCCTCGCGATGATCGACGATGCGGGCGAGATCATGGGCGTCTATCGCAAGAGCCATATTCCCGACGGGCCGGGCTATGAGGAAAAATATTATTTCCGCCCCGGCAATTCAGGCTTCAAGGTCTGGCCGACGCGCTATGGCACCATCGGCATCGGCATCTGCTGGGATCAATGGTATCCCGAAACCGCGCGCATCATGGCGTTGATGGGCGCGGAGATGCTGTTCTTCCCGACCGCTATCGGCTCGGAACCCTATGACGACAGCCTCGACACCAGCCGCATGTGGCGCCGCGCAATGGTGGGGCATGCGGTCAGCAACTGCATGCCGGTGATCGCCGCCAACCGGATCGGCACCGAGGGCGAAGGCGCCGCGCAGCAGAGCTTCTACGGCCACAGCTTCATCACCGACGAATGGGGCGATTTCCTCGCCGAGGCCGAGGATTGGCAGACCGGTGCGCTCGTCGCGACGCTGGACCTCGAACGCGCGCGCAAGCATCGCGCGGGCATGGGCTTTTTCCGCGACCGCCGCCCCGATCTCTACGGGCGGCTGGTGCAGGATATCTGATTGCCCCGAACCCGCCCTTGCCCATCGGGCCATATCTATGCGATCGCGCTCGGTTCCAACCTGCCGCGATCACGAGCGCTTACGCCGCGGGCATTGGTGGAGCAGGCGATGCGGGCCTTCACCCGCCCACCCTTCCGCCTGCTGGCGCGCTCCCCCCTTATCGAGACGCCTCCCATCGGGCCGTCGCTGCGGCGTTACATCAACGCGGCCATGCTGGTGGAAACCCACGTCCATGCGCCCGATGCGATGCTCGCACTGCTCAAGCGGATGGAACGGGCTGCCGGACGCCGCACCCGCCAACGCTGGGGCGCCCGCCCGCTCGATCTCGATATCATCCTGTGGAACGGCGGCGCATGGCGCAGTAACGGCCTCATCATTCCGCACAGCGCCTTCCGTCAGCGGGATTTCGTCCTGACGCCGCTCCACGCCGTCGCCCCGCGCTGGCGCGACCCGATAAGTGGCTTTTCCATCGCCCAGTTGCAGGCGCGACTCAAAAAGCCCAAGAAATTGCGCAAAGCCGGTTGACCGAACCCGCGATGCTCTTTAGGTGCACCCTACTTCCTGACGGTACGCACAGCGGACCCCAAGGGCCCTTAGCTCAGTCGGTAGAGCAACTGACTTTTAATCAGTAGGTCGCTGGTTCGAATCCAGCAGGGCTCACCAAGGAAAATCAAGCACTTAGCGGAAAAATAGGACGATAGCCAAACCTTCTGCCGTAACTCTGCCGTAACATTTGGTAGAGTTATCAGGACCGTCCAGCCATCCATTCATCAATCTCGCTCTTCCGCCAGAAGCGCCGCCGCCCAATGCGGCGCGGCGCAGGCAGTCCCTCGGATTGCGTCCAGCGCCAGACTGTCATGAGCGAGACGCCGCCGAGGTAGGCGCACAGTTGCTTGCTAGATAGGAAGGGGTCAGGCGCGGAACGATTCACGATATCCCAGCCAGTCCTCAATCGCGTGCTTCTGCATCCCCATGATCGACAGGCGGTTCGCCAGAATCCCCGTGAACACGTCCCTCATCTCCCGTGCCGTCACCGGATTTTCAAACAGCGCGTCGAACCGTTTGTCCGCCTCCTCAAGATCGTTGTCCGAAACGGTCATTATCTTTAGGAAAGCCAAAAACACCATCGGCGGTTCAACCCAAGCAATCAAAGGTTTCCGGTGCAATTGTTGAGTATACGGTGCCGGTCCTGTCGTCGCTTTCAATCGAATGATCGGCCAATTTTCGGGGCATGGCCCCTTATACGCATCAAAGCCGAAAATCCGTTCATTATGTTCATCAAATGCAACGAACAGGCGGGGTTCAACGGTTCGATAAATCGGAATTTTCATCACATCATCCTTTCGAGAGCGTCCGCCCAGATAGACGCCACATCATCGCCAGCCGCAATGACCGGCGCAGGTGGTACGATGGCCCAGATTGACCGAGGCGGTTCGGGCGGTTCCACACCATCAAGCACGGCCTGCCACGCCGCAGGGCCGGGCCGCTCGCGTACCCATGCGGCGGTTGCGCGGCGATGATCGGCAAAGGCGGCACGTTGGGCAGGCGTGGCAGCGTGCAGTGCCATCGCCAGCGGCGGCATAGCCCCCTCCACATCGCGCAGGGCGCGTTGTAGGGCCGCAATGGTCGTCACTGGCGCACCATGGCCAGTGCATTTTCCAGAGCGGATATGCGCTGGGCGAGGGCGTCTATCTGTTCGATCGCTCGCGCATCACGAACCACGGCAAGGGCCGCCGATGCTTCCGCAGGGGAGATGAGTCCAGCCGCCATCAACCGGGTTATCCCGGCAGGCGACACATCGCCAAACGTGATTAAGCGTCCCTTGCTGGCGACTGCTTCGATGACCACCCGTGCCGCTGTCATATCGTTGGCAACGTCCAGCCGCTCGGCAATCGCGGCAAGGGCTTTGGGATAAAGCGCAGACAGGGCTTCGAAATGCTCCGCGTTGAGCATCTTGCGCATCGTCGGCGCGTTCGGGCGGCTGGGCAGCGGGACCGGACTTAAAGCCATATGACTGCACTCCGATCGACCAACCATGCTGCCACAGCCTCGGTACGGACAAAACCGTCCGGCCCGGTGACAGGGAAGCCGTGGCGGCGTCTCCAAAGGTGGAGAAGCTGGCGGCTGATACCAAGGGCAGCGCACACCGCCCCCGGCGTCATGTGAGGCCGACAGGGTAAGATAACCCGATCCGGCAACCGGAGCATCGTGCCGGTCATCAGTCGTCGCCCCGCAGCAATTTATGGGCCTGATCGACGGTCATGTCGCCAGCCACCGCGACCATGGCGATAGTGCGCGACAGGAAAGCAGAGGCGGTGGCCGCATCATCCTGTTCGGCCCGGAAAGCGGCCACATTCTCCGCCGCCGCCTTTTCAGCAGCAGCAAGGTCCGGGCCGACCGGCGCAGGATCGGCGGGAGTCTCCGGGAGCGGGAACCGGGCAAGGGAGCCGCTGTTGCTGATGTGGGCGAGGCGCAGGGCACGTTCCTGGGCCATCGTCCACATTGCATCGGCAACATCGGGCCAGCGCTGGCGTCCAGCGGCCAGCACCGCAGCCAACTGATCGAGCGTTGCGGCACTGATCCACGCCGCATGTTTTGCGGCTGGCGTGGCACGGAAATCTGCACGATCTTCGGCGGCAAGCAGCGCATCGGACGGCGATGCAGCTACACGTGTGAGACGTTCGGCATGATCGCGCTTTGCCGCCTGAACCGCGTCCCTCATTGCCTGAAATGCAGGCGAAACGTGCTGGCTGATGGACTGGCGAACGGCGCGGACCATCGCTTCCGGTCGAAGGTCGGCGGCTTTGGGTGCCGTCTCATGGTGCACCTGCTTAATGCCGCTCATGACAGCGCCAGCGCCCGCATCATGGGATGAGCCAGTTCGCCATGCAAGCGTGGCCTTGGCACCGTTCGGGGCCTCGACGGTAACGCCAGAATGATCGGCGGCGGCGGAGAATTGGAAAGTGCTCATTGTGTCAAACCTTTGCGAACCCATGTTGACGGCAAGATTTCACAAGTCAAGGTCGGTGTCAACTGAATAATATACCCCCAACTCCCCCGGTTTGGATGAGGTGTTCAGTAGTGTCAGACAATTGATTTGTTATTTTTCGTGTTATTTTTCGTGCATCGTAACATTTATCATTCGTGTAACTTTTCATTTAACTTTTAATGTAACTATAAATGTTATTAATATAATGGTTATTAATAATTTGATCGGTCGTATCATTTTATAATTTATAATTTTACGGATCGTCGGAAAAGATAATTATAGAAATTATGGCCGATAATTTTACGGACCGTATCAAGGCGTAACACCGATAATTATAGATGGACGCACGGCCCGCCCCAAGGGGCCGTGCAGTCCTATAGGGGGTATGGGGGACTGTGTGTGGGGGGACTGTGCAATGACTGCATCAATGACTGCACGTTACAGCTTCAATGATTGCACCAATGACTGCATGTGTTATTTTCAATGACTGCACATCATTTTTCAATGACTGCATGTGTTATTCTGCAATTTTCAGGCGTTTCGATGAACGTCCATCCCCGGCATTTTCGACGCTGATTATAATTTTTCCGGCTTCCAGAAGCCGCTGGCATACAACTTTAAAATCATCTTTCCGAATTTTTGCAGATTTAGCCTTCTCATGATCCGCGAATAATTTAGCAAAATAATTTGACCCGCCAGTCGGATGCAGGGTTTGACCCGTCCGCTGGAAAATTTCCATCAAGTCCATAAAAACTGAATCAGCTAGTGCCTGCCGATCGGACTGACTGCCCCTGATCGGCTCAACAAATATGCCAGCCTGCCATCGCAGTTCGATTTCTTCGCCTATCTGTCCGTAGTTTGACTTCATTATTTTAAGCCGCCGCAAATCAGGATCGTTGCTGTCACGCTCAAAATAGAGCCGGGATCGAACGCTATTATTCCAGCCGGTCGAACCGCTTGTGCCCGTGCCCGCATTTATCCCGGTCAGGCTGGGGTGCGCGAGCATCACCACCGCGCAAGAATGTTCAATCGCCAACCGCCGCAACAGGCCGATGAACTGGCGGGCCTGCACTCGGTTATTTTCATCGCCGGGGAATAGGTCGGCCAATGTGTCCAGCACTACCAACGCGGGCCGGGTTTCCATCATCTTTGCATAAAGCTGATTGTATAATGCTGTTTCCGCCAACGCGCCGCCTGTGCGCAGTTCTGCTAATAGTGCATCACCACCCGCAAGGCTGGCAACGGTTAAACCGCGCAATGCGCTAAGTGACACTCTTGTATTGCGTGCAATATCAGCAATACGGCGGTGCAGTTCGTCCCGGTCATCCTCCGCTGATATAAATAATGCGTTGCCCGCTTTTGTATCTTTGCGCAGCCAGTGACACCCTTGTGTCACATCAGCGGCCAGTTGCAGCGCAAGCAATGATTTACCAACACCGCCATCCCCGCTCAACAGCGTCACCGTGCTATCTGGGATAAACCCTTCAACAAGCCATTGGCGCTCTGGAATCGCCAGTCCGTCAAGATCGGAAGCAAGCCAGAACAGGTCGCCGCGTTTCAAACTAGCGGGCGGCTCTTGCATAACAATATGTGCATATTTATCAACGATCAATTCAGGACGGCGGCGCACAAGCGCAGGCCAGCCCACCTCGGTATCGCGGATCGACCGCCACAGTTTGTCGTTCTCGGCAGGGTTATTGCCGTCATACCGTGTGCACCATGCATCCCACATACTGCGTATCGTTGCCTCATCGGCATGTAGCCATGCAGATTGCTTAATCGCACTGGTAATGCTGACCCATTCGTCCCGCTCTGTGTTCGGGTCGGTCAGGTCCAGAACGCGCTGCACATAGGCAAGAGACGGCGCAGAGAGCGCAGGATCACCGAGGGGATGCCTAGTACCGCTTCCGCCGTCGATGACGTTGATATGCGCCAGAGAGGCATCTAGCGCAGCATTGTCGGTCACAGCGCCCCATCCGCCGCAAGCGCCTATGGTGACAAGGTGCGGCGCTTCGGGGCGCTTGAGATGGAGCGTACCGGCCAACCGCAGTACGCGGGTAGGGTCGATCACTGATTTATCACCGTCGAACCATTGCCGTAGTTTGCGCTGCCGTAGGGTGAAATAGTCGTTACCAGCGTAATATGATGTTTGCCAGTAGACGTGCCATTTACCCGGTGACGTGTTAACAAAGAATTGTGGCGCAGGCGACCATGCACAAGCACGGTCAAAGTTTGCTTGTGCGTGTTCATTGTCCAGATCGACAACAGCAACGCGGCAAGCGCGGACATTTTCTGTACTGTGTCCGTTACCGTCCATATCGTTGATGTTGATAAAGCATCCGTAACCATGGGACTGATAGTTCTGGATTCTTGACCACAATTGCGGCAGCATACCACGCATAGGTATTGCAGGTACACCACGATTAGAATCATGGATCATCCTAATATCTATTATAGCGGTGTCAGGATGGCATTGTGTTATTGCTGCGATATGGTCGGATGCTTGCTTCATATCTTGACAAAGAGCGACCGTCTGGGCTATATTAAACATATTCATTCCTTCAATTCGCCCCGCCGGTCGGTCAGTCCAGCGGGGTATTTTTTCATTTTGACAGTTCGTGGATTACTTCTTCGCACCACATCTTTATCAGCGGCGAAATGTACCGCTGGCGCAAAATCGCATCGTCCAGCAGGCGACGGCGGAAGCGGTCGGCATCATGATCGACCGAGGCGGCGAGAAGGCGCAGGGGTGCGTCATTTTTCATCGCGCTGCCCCTGCATCCACGCATCCAGATCAGCGACCTTGAACAGTTTTTTCGAGCCGATGCGATAGGGGCGCGGAAACCCCCGCGAAGGCACCGTTTCGAGCCGATAGAGCGTCATTCGACCGATACCGCCGAGATATTGGCGGGTGGATTCAAGATCGAGATAGCCGTGAAGCGTTTGGGACATTGTGAACCTCCATCGAAAAGATGGCCGTCCAAATATCCTCACGGTCGCGTCGCGTCGTTAGCGCCTAAATCAGCAAAATCCGGCTATTTACCGGCTGGATACGCCAGCCGGTAGTTTTCTTCCCGATGGCACCAGTAGTGAAATTGTCCAATTAAATCATTATCATCGGGTTTAGATTGGACCCTGCGCTTAGGCCGCGTGAGCCGGTTCATCACCGCTTCATCGCTCACATCAAAATATTTTGCCGCCGCTTCCAGCCTGTCCCTTGCCGTCCCTTGCCCTGCCGTTGCACGGTAAAAATCGACCGCCTGCCCCAACGGATCGCCCGCTTCAATGAAGCGGCGAACCGTTCCCTTTCTGATCGAGGGGGCCCCCCTGCCGCGCTTTGGCGGGGTCAATCGGCCTTCGATCAGAAACGCAAGGGCTTCGCGGTCGTTCTCGTTCATGGGACTGCCCGAACGCAATAGCCGCGCAAGCCGATCTGGATGACCACACGCGGCTTCCCAGATCGCCGTGCGGTCAAAGTATTGAATGTCTCGAATATCCATCAGTTTGCCCCCTTCGCCGCCGCCGCAACCTTGGCCAGCCGCGCCGTTGATGCAGCCTCTGCCGCCGCGTGAATTACGTCCTTGTCGGGGTGCGCATAGCGCATAGCTGTCGCTACACTCTTGTGTCCGACGATCAACATCTGAACAGGCAAAGGGATCGTTGCATCGGTATAAATTTTTGTCGCGAACCAATGCCTTATGAGGTGCAGACTTGCGTTCTCATCCGCCACGACTCCCGCCTTTGCCATGGCCAATTCCATCGCGTCCCTAACAATCTCATGCCGGATCGCTTTCGTTGGGTCGGTTATCGCAGGCAAAATCCATGGGGAAACACGGGGCACGTCATGCAGTATCGCCAACGCTTCCCCCGTGATCGGCTTCTCCATGTATCCTGTTTTGCTATCAAAGCGCATCCGTTTGGTCTCAAGGTTCACGTCCTGCCAGCGCAAAGTGCATATCTCATTCGCCCTGCATCCCGTAGCGAACAGCAAGCGGACGCCGGTTGCGGCCTGTGCGCTTATCGTCGCATCGTTTTCCAGCCCATCCAGCGCAGCATGAATCTGCGATACTTCTTTATCGGAAAAAAGACGTTCACGGCGGCGGCCCGTGCCGATGGATATTTTTGCAGGATTGACAGTGTTTGCATCGCGCAAGCCCCGCTCCGCCGCCCACGACATGGCAGAACGCAGAACACGGACAGCGGCGGCGGCCTGTGTCGGTGCCGCACGGCGCTCCCTATCGTAAAATCCGGTGACGTGTTCCATCATCAGACCATTCACCGCCTTGCCGCCAAGCGCGGGGATAAGTTTTGCGTCGATCAACCGGCGATATTCGTGGGCGGTCTTGGGTTTCAAGTCCGTATCGACCTTCTCCGCCACAAACCGTTTCAGCAAATCGGCAACGGTTTTCGGTTTGCCGGTAGAGTCTGCAACCTTGGGATTCCGTCCATCCGCAAGTGCGACCTGCGCCAAAGCGAGTTTGGCCCGTGCATCAGCCAGCGACACGGCGGGATATTGTCCCAAGGTCAGCGTGTAGACCTTTTGTTCGAAGCGGTATCGGAACGTCCACGATATCACGCCAGAAGGCCAGACGGTAAGGTGCAGGCCTCGCGTGCCGCTATCGCTAAACTCCTGCCGCTCGCCCGTCACCTTGATCGCCTTCAACCATTGAGCGGACATCTTGACCTTTGCCGTTGCCATCCTGAAACCTTCTGCCGTAACTCTGCCGTAACATTTAGCAGTGGTACAGGCAGGTTTCAAGAGATACGGCCAGATACAGAATATGTCATTTTATCATTGTATTTCAGTTATTTAATATATTATCAGCGCGTATCTGGCTGTATCTGACTGAACGCCACCTACAAACTTTTAATCAGTAGGTCGCTGGTTCGAACCCAGCAGGGCTCACCATTGTTTTTCAATTATTTAACTCCCTTTTTGGGAACCGATTCCGACAGTGTTTCCGACTGCGATTCCGACAAACGCCGGACGTATTCGAGCCGTCTGGACGCCGCCTCCCTCGCCTTCTCCTTGCTGATCTTGTTATAGATCGCCGTGGTATTCAGTTGAAGGTGGCCGGTGATGGGTCGCAAATCTGCAACGCCAGCATCCCCCAGCTCTGTTGAGCCGCCATGGCGAAAGCCTGTGAAGGTCATTGCTTTGGGCAGCCCGGCCTCAGCACAGATTTTCCTGTGCCGTTTGTTCATCTGGTCATATGTCAGCGGAAGCCCGGTCACGTCATCCACGACGATGACCAACGCCTTGCGTTCGGTGCGGGCCAATTCATCTTCAAGAACAGGGAAAAGGCGAATCAGTTCGCCATCAATCATTTCTGAGAGAGGAATATCCATCGGCTTGCCGGTCTTGGACTGGCTATAGGCGATCGATACCCCTTCGATGTAATCCGCCCAGACGAAACCTCGCTTCTTAACCCCATCCTCATCCTCAAAGCCAAAGACGTCCCAGACGCGCTGGCAGAGTTCAAAGGACAGCGCCGCAGCCGTCGCCATGGATTGATAGCCCAATGCTCTGGCAGTTTCGCGATAGAGGTCATATTCGGCGCGTGTCGTGGGTCTATTGCCCTCCGCTGCCGTGCTGGCCAGCGCCATCTTGGAAAAGGGATTGAAGGTAACACCGGTAATGTCATGGTGCCGAAGCGCCCAATTCCAGACGAGACGGCACACCTGCATGGCATAGGTCGCCTGCCGGGTGCCGTGGTTCTTTTTCCAGCGGCCATAGAGCTTATCTGCTGCCGCAGCGTTGACGGCAGAAGCCTTCCGCTGCCCGAGAGTGCCTACCTTCATGGGCTCTTCGCGCAGCCGGTCCATGATTTGCTTATAATCTTTGCGGGTTTTGGCTGATTTCGAGGTGAAGCGCTCCTGCCCCTGATACCAATCAAAGAGCCAAGTAACTGAGCCGGGCGTAACCTTCGGCCCACTGCCCAGCCGCCAGCCATCAAGCGCGTCATTCTGGACCGCAGCACGATCAATCGCCTTCGCGAGATCTGTGCCGAGATTTTCTGAACGGACAGGGCAGCTTACGCCATTGCGGACGCAGGCGATCTTCCTCTTCGTTTTCGCATCCACGGTGGGTCGCGCCCATGCAGGCAATTCCCAATAATAGGCCGTATCGCCATTTTTCAGGCGCACAGGCCGGACATACCGTGGCAGCTTAGTCGTCGCCAAAATCCATATCCTCTAACGGCTGGCCGTCACGGGCTGCGAACAAGGTCGCCAGCATCGCGTCCAATTGCGAGCGGAGAACGACCTTGCGGCCGCGCGGGCCGAGGGGTTTGAATGAGAGACGGCCTTCCCTCTCAGCCTTTTGGATTTCGGCTGGCGCAAGGCCGCTGTAATCGACGGCTGCGCGGGCATCTAATGTCGCGGGCCAATCACGCATGATGTTCACATGAGATCCCATTACCCCTCACCTCCCTTCGCGGCGTCGATCATGGTGGACCAGTTATCCCGAGCATCTGTTTCCGATAGGCAAGTTCCACCGATAGGGCCGCATTCATTAATGCAGGCAATTATCATCGCCTCAGTCGGTTCGCGCGGGACGATGACAAAGCCCTGCGCCTCGATGTCGGCAAGGATGGCGGTAATGTGCCGATGATAGAACCGATGGTAAATGGGCATCAGAATCTCGTATTTATCCGCTCGGCTCTCGCCTGTGGTGGCCATCCATAGCGCTCGCGCCAGCTTCTCCCGGTCAATCTGCATCGGGGGTGTCCTTTGGCTGATATTCGCCGCACCAATCGTGCAGCCTGATCCACGGAAATAGGGTCATGGTCGGCGCGTGAAGCCCGCCCGTCACAAACGGCGCGTTTCGACGGCAAGCGAAGGATAAGCCTAGATCATTAATCGAATGGTCGGCTGGAAGGTGGACGCCTCCACGATAGCGGCACGTCTCACACGTCTCACGCATCCCCGCCTCCCTCGCCCAGCACGGCGCGGGCGCGTCGGCCATTGTCGCGAGAAAGCGGATTGCTAGACCACATCGAACTTATATAGTTATCTGGGTTAGCATAGAAGGCTATCGCCTCTCGGAGCCGCAGGTTCTCAGCCTCAAGCGCCTCGATGCGGTCGGCTGCTTCCCATCCATCATGGCCAAGCGGCTCGTATTCGTCGGCATGGCGCAGCCGTTCGACAAGATCACTCATCGCTCTGGCCTTTCGGTGCTGGAATTAGAGGGGTTTCGATCCAATTCTCTTGATGGGCCGAAGGCCATCGATATAGGCTCACCACTTTCTGATCCGTCGCCGAGCGATCTTCGTTTCGATACAGCCACGCGACCGGCTCGACCTTCGCCGCCTCGGCTTGCGGCAGAGGCATGGCGCGGATGTCGCGGGCGATGATATCAGCCATGACGTTGCGTTCCGCGTTATGGTCGCATGCAACCCAGCCCTCCGCCACCTTCGCACACGCTTCCCGCACGTCCTCGGCGGTAGGAGCGGCAGGCTTGTAGCCATCGATCCTGTCGCGTATCACATTGTACGCGCTCTCTACCGACTGCCAGCACCGCCTGCTGACGGCAGCGCCAATGCCTTGCGCATCTTTGCGCAGTTGCTCTTTAAAGTCATCGCTCATGCTTCGCCTCCTGTGCGGGCGAGGAAGGCGCGAATAAGCGGTCTGGCGAGATTAAGTTTCGTGATAGACCAGCCGTAATCACCGATCTGCCCGTCTCCACCGTTGAGCATTGCACTTTGGACGGACTCCAACAGCCCCCGCGCCTCGGCCAACTGCGCATGGGTAGCGACCCGGTGATCATTCTCATCAAGGACGCCAGCGGCGATCAGGACGTTGTAGATCGTCCCGGCGACATCGCCTTCCCATTCTTCGGAGCCATCGGCGGCGACATAATCGGGATTGCCAAGCGCCTCTGCCAGCGTCTCGATACAGAAGGTCGCGGCATTGTCGGCTGCTTCCTGCACCTGCGCTTCCAGTTCGCGGGTTGCTTCGATGCGGTGGCGTGCCAACATTTTTGCGATGTACGGGTGATACGCGGACAGCATTCGGCGCTCAAACCAACTCGCAAGGTCGCTATCCGCCTGCGTCACAGGCGCGGTTTCGGTGGTCATTGCTGTTCGCCCGTTCGAGTGAGGATAGCGCGGGCTTTTTCGTTAAGATTGTTTAATGCGTCACCGCTCAGCAGGCGCCCTTCCTCAATAAATTCGACGACATGCTGAGCCAACTCTGTTGCAGCGGCCATCGTCGCGTCCAATTCGTGGGAAGCTTCAATTCGCTTACGAGCGAACCACTGAACATCTTTGGTTGCATCCCATTCACCAGTACGAACATTGTCAGCATCCAGTTTGGTGAGATGACCGATCATGCGCATAAAGTCTGCTGCATTGTCACGGTCCGCTTGCGTCACGGTCGCTGTTTCGATGGTCATTTCGATTACTCCTGCTTTAATATCTTCACATTGGCCGAGGCAGCTTATCACGACAAAACGAGCATGGTACGCTCCAGATTGTCCGCTTGGCGCGCTGATAGTCTTTGAGGTCGCGGAAGGTGTCGATGGTGTCAGACATAGAACACCTCCGGCAAACCATCGTGCTGGACGCCATCAAGCAACCGCCCGGCTGCCTTCTTGCCCAGCCGGATCATCTGATAGCCATCGTCGAAAATGTGCCAAACACGAAAGTGACCGGGCGAACCTTCGGCTGTTGTCCACTCGCCCCATTGCTTGAACAGGAACGGGACACCTGCTGCCGCGCATTGATCCCGCAGGCTCCGCACCCAATCAGGGTGCATAGGCCGGGCCTTGGGGCCACTCTCGCCGCCGACGATGACCCAATCAACCATCCGGTTGAGCGACACCGGCCCCAGCAGCGGCTCCATGCTCAGCCCGACCCAAGGGATGCCGATGCGCGATTTCAGGTCGAGCAGGCGCGGGACATCCCGGTCGGCTTCCTCCTGATTGACCACGCTGATGATGAGTCCCGCATGATTCGGCCAAGGCCGCCCAGCCAGCCGCTTCTCGACATAGGAAACGCGCTTGGTGACAATCTGGATCGCGAGCCGGTCGCAGGCGACAATAGCATCCCATGCTTCATCGAACCATTCGTCCGGTACCTCCTTGTCGAACAGGTCGGACATTGACTGGATGAACACGCGACGTCGAGGCGTGGCGGCGATCTTGCCGATATGATAGTCAGCCACCCACCACGAATAGCCGTTGTGGAGACGGTAGAGCGTCTTGACAGCGCTCTTGATCTTCCGGCGCGGGACACCGGCCCCGAAGATGGTTTCCCCGGTGCGCTTCGACCACGCCTCCGCATAACAATTGTCGCAGCCGGGGCCGACCTTGGTGCATCCCCACCAAAAGTTGACGGTGGAATCTGTCCATTCGATGCTGGTATTTTCAGCCACGGCGCGCCTCCCCTTCCCGCTCGCGCTTGATCTGGACTACCCGCGCTACAAGCACCGGGTTCTGCCGCAGGAAATAGCGGCCATATGGGCGCTCTATGATGGTCATATCTCGCCCCCCAGCTTTTCGAGCATCGCAGCCGTCTGCGCTTTCGGGACGAGGCGGCCGGTCGCGGGGTCGCGCAGTTGGCCGTAAGCGCGCCAGTGTTCCAGTTCGATGCGAACGGCTGACAGCTTGCCGTCGAGCGTCAGTATCATTTGCCTGTTGCGGAATGCATTGCTGCGAGCCTCGTCCAGCCGCTTGACAGCCAGCGCAACCTTATGAGGCAGCGGCTTCGCGGCGCTAAACTCCTCAGCCGAAACATGCTGGGCCACCTCATCAAACAGCGCGCCTGCCTTAGCGACAGCCGCCTCATACTTCTTCCTGCTCACAAATCCGAACATCTGAAATTCAGCCGCCGTTTATTGGACTGACGCGGCGCTCCTTGAGGAAACTCAATATGCCTGCGCGATCTCCCGGCGCTGGCGTTCGTTCTGCTCGCGCTCGATGGCGCGTATGCTGCGGCGGGCTTCGGCGCGGATCATTTCCTCGATCGCCTCACGCGCTTCCGCCGCCTTCATCAACTTCTTGTTGATGAGGTCCTGATAGACAGGGCGGTACTCCGGCGGACACCAGCCCAGCGTCGTTTCCGTCCGGCTCCGGCCAGCCTTCGCGCGGACCTCCGGCGAGAGCGTCTTGGCCAGCACATCGGGCCGCGACAGATATTCGCGATACTGGCGCTTGCCATGCTCTTTGCGCCATTTCTGGCGCTCCGGGTCGGCATTGTCGCGCGCAACAACCTCGGCAAAGCGCTCCTTCACCGCAGCCAGATTGGCGGGATCAGACATGTAACGCTTTATGCCAGCCTTCCGACGAGCCTGAATTTCGGGATCGTTCTGGAACCATTGCCGATGGCAGGCCCGGCACATCTTAGCGTTGCGCGATTTGGGATGGTCGCAGGTCATCAATAATCCTCCGCCTGCGCGTTCGTCTCCGCGCGCACCTTTTCCGCCATCGCGTCGGCGTCGAGGTCGTTGAACTGCTCGTCGGAGGGGCCTTCATTCCAGCCCTCGGTCCGCGCATCCAGCGCCCGCGCGGTTTCCTCATCCTCGATGACCTCGCCGGTGTCCGGATCATGGCCCAGCGCGGTCTGCTTACGGGTGGGCGGTGTCAGAGCGGAGGGTGCCTCTGGCTCGACCGCCATAACCATCGTGGCAGACCTCGCCGCGATCGCCTCGTCCATCGCCTCCACGTCGATCAGGTCGCCGGACATGGGAAGCGTTTTGGAATGGCGGCGCATCACCGTCTTGCGCGCCATTTCCGAAAACCAGTCTACCCACGGGCCTTTCGGCGGGATGGGTTTACCGTCGCGCGTCGTCTTGCCAAGCGCGCCAGTCTGGCTCGCCTGACGGACCTTGTTGATGTCGCGGCGCGCCATGACTTCGAATGTCTTTGTCCCATCTTTCAAGGTAGCGACGGAATAGGCGGCTGCGATATCATCGTCGCTTGGGTTAAATTCAGGGTCGAGGTTGGGCTTATGGCGCAACATACGCTCGGTGCCTTCCTCATAGATGAACAGTCCGGCCTCAATTTCCTGACGATAGACAACGGCGGTCTGAATGTCCGCGACCTCACCGGATTGCAGGATTTTCTTCCGCAGGCCGTAGACCATAGGCATATACTGAACCTGCTTGACGCTAATCCACTGATTGCCCTCCTTCACGCGGGTATTGAAAGTGACGAGGGCGGCCTCGCGGCCATCGGGCAGGAGGCCATCCTGCGCCGCCTTCATACAGGAGGTTATGAGGGTGGCGCGGTCAGCTTTCAGAATATCCGCATTTGCCTGCACCGCCGTCATGATCGTACGCTGGAATTTCTCCGGGGTGATATGCGCAGGCAGCGCCATCTTGAATTCATCAGCGCGCTTCGCAAGCTGAAAGCGCAGATGGTCATAAGGGTTGTCGGTGCGCGCGAGTTGGGTCGCCATGGTCAATTCTCCTGATTTTAACGATTGCTGACTTTAGCCACATCCCAGATGCGAACGCCTTCGATCTTGCGCGCGCCGCCGCGCACCATTCCCTGAATGGCTTTGTCGATGGCCTCACGGACTTTCTCGTTCTCGGACACGGCCATGAAGGCGACCTCATAATCAACGACCTGGCTTTTCCAGTCGCGCTTGGTCGAGACGGCAGCGCCATAATCGCCCCGGATAATTTCCGGCTCCGGCTCAATGATCGGCGGCGGTGGCGCTTGCTCAATTTCCGCGACAATCGGAGTTTCGGCTTCCGCATAGGCAGCGCGTTCCGCCGCGATGCGCTCCTGTTCCGCGCGCCATGCCGCCTCGGCGGCTTCGCGCTGGCGGCGAGCCTCGGCTTTGCGGATACGGTCCTGCTCGTCCGAATAGACCTGCTGCTTGCCTTCGACCTTTGCCTTCGCGGCGTCGAGCGGGCCAATCATCTCGTTCTTGAGGCCGTCGATAACGCGACCACCTTCCAGATACGGCGCCTTCGCCGCCTTGTGGCAGTCCGACACAAAGTTGGCGGCAGCGCGGATCTGTTTGACCAGTTCGCCACAGCGGCCCATGCTCTCGTCATCGGTGGCAATCGCGCGATCCGCCGCAGCAATCAGATTGTCAAAGCGAGCGCGGAAGCCGTCTTTCTCGTCGATCAACTCATCGAATGCGGCCTTTGCCTCGATCTCGACGGGTGGGCGGTTATGGCCCATGGCCGCAACAGCCTGCTTCGCCTCGGAGGGAAAAGGTTTCACGTCTGGGAATGGGGTTGCCATTGCTATTCTCCTAAAAAAGTATGGGGCTGGAAAGTGGATCAGCTTTGCGACGCGGGTCCGCCAGAGGACTGTCCGGCGCATTCTCGCGCGCCCATTGCTGGACGCTGCACAGGTGATGATATTCAGCGGCATCGATCGGATTGGCCGCGCATTTCGGCCACGCGCGGTCAAGATCGATAAGATCACCGTTGGCCTCAGCCTGCCAGCGCCACGACCTATCAAGCTCCTCGCCAGTGACAGGATCGTGCGGCGGGCCATACCAGATGCGGATACCGCAAAAAGCCGCGCCCGACCTCAGACGCATGCGATAGAATCCAGCGATGGGCCTGTCCGGATCGAAGCCGACGAACTTACCGGCAGGCGCGGCGCTGGCTTTCGCGTAATCGAGATAGGCGCGACCAGCGTTCACCACTCATCTCCCATATCCTCAAGGTTTTGCAGCCCCTCGCGAACCAGCCCGATTATCGAGCGCGCGAGGCCGTATACGATCAGCGCGGCGGCTATCAGCGCGAGGGTGAGCATCGCAGCCTCCGTTGCAGCATCTGGCGCTGGATCAGGTGATTGCGCGCCTGCATACGCTCCATGCCGGTTTCGCGCATGACCGCGACGATGGCGGATTCAGGCGGGGTCATCAGTACGGACTCCCATCCTCATGGTATCCAGAGATACCGAGTTCGATTTCCGCTTGAGACTTGACCTCCTGATGCCAGCCGTGCGCCGCCATCTTCTCGTTAAATTCTTCCGCAGTCGGCTCCGGTCGCGGGTCGCGGTAGAAGGGCTTGTGCGCCCTGCATAACCGGCCCGGTTCCAAAATCTTCGGATGGGCCTTGGGCAGCTTCTTGCGGCACACAGGGCACGGAACGCCAAATACCAAACGCTGGACGCGGCGTAGTTCCTTGAGGTCGCGGAAGCCGTCTATGGTGTCCGACATCACTCACCTCCCAGCGCCAGCGAACTCGCCAGCATCGCCCACACAAGCGGGGCCGCAAAAATCGTGAGAACCGCCTGCCCGCCGCACGGGTAAAACGTGCTGGTCGATGCGTCGTAAATCGGGGTGGTGAGCCAGTTACGCATTGGCCGGGGCCGCCACATCAAGGCCCGCGTTCCTGCCGGTTGCCGCGCAAATCGCCTGCAAATGCGCCTTGTTGGCCCGCCAGAACTCAAGCGCATACTGGCTGTCCATCGCGGCGATCTGGCGATCGGAGAACGCCCACCAGCGATCAAGATAGTGTTCCTGGCAGCCGATTGCCATGCGTTCGGCGGAAATGGTAATGCGCCACCGGAAGCCGTTCAGATAGATGAGTGGGACGGGATTATCGCTATTATTGATGCTCGGCGCGCTGGTTCCCCACGTCTCGATGCTCGGCGCGCTGGTTCCCCGCGTCACGATGTGCGGCGCGCTGGTTCCCCGCGTCACGATGTGCGGCGCGCTGGTTCCCCACGTCTCGATGTACGGCGAGCTGGTTCCCCACGTCACGATGTGCGGCGCGCTGGCTCCCCGCGTCACGATGCTCGGCGCGCTGGTTCCCCGCGTCACGATGCTCGGCGCGCTGGTTCCCCACGTCTCGATGCTCGGCGCGCTGGTTCCCCACGTCTCGATGTGCGGCGCGCTGGTTCCCCACGTCACGATGCTCGGACAAGCATCGCCCTGGATGATAATAGGCACGCTCACATTGACCAATGACAGCGCAAACGTACCGGCGATGATGCGGATACCGTGGCCCGCCTGAATCGCCTTTTCGGCCTCGGCTTTGGTGCTTACCTCGATGATCTGGATATCGCTCACGCCGCCAGCCCTCCATCCTCGAAGCGCTGTTCGTCGCGGCAGGCCATCCGAAATTCAGCGGCATCGCATTCGGCCTGTTCTTTCGCGTCGGCATCAAGCGTGAAGCGCAGTTCCTGTTCGGCATCGAAAACAGCATCGATCTCGGTCAGCGCGTAGATCGCGGACAGCAGATCGGCATAAGCCTCGCTCTCCATTGCCTCGTTCGGGTCGCGGCAATATTGCGCCTCAGTTTCCATATCCGGGATGGCGTCGCGCAAAGCGTCAAGTTCGCGCTGGATGCGGCTCAATCTGGCAGCGCGGGTTGCGTTGTAGTCGGTCATCGGAACCTCGTTGGTTGATGACCTATGTTTAGAATAACTAAACAATCCCTGCAAGCAGAAAGTTTGGTTTAGCTAAACATTTTTTGCGCGAGTGCTTCCCCCTCCCGAATCGCCGTGCTATCGGGAGGGCGACGCGGCGGCCGGGAAGAACCGGCAGCGACGAGCCTTATGGCGAAGTTTCGGAGATCATGGGCGATGGCCCGTTCGGAACCGATGCCGGTATCAAACCCGGCCCGCGTCAACCGTCAGCCGTGGAGACATTAAATCCCACGGGTAGCTATAGGCGCGACCGGCGCCACACACTGGAACACCGATCTCCGCTTTCCTAAATTGGAAAGAACTGATACGCGCAACCGAGGTATTAGCAGGAGGTGAGCATGAGCGCATTGGCCGCAGCCGCCACGCTGGCCGAAATCAGCGGCTGGTCGCTAACGAATTTGCAACTTCAGAAGTTGCTGTATCTCGCGCAGATGTTTCACATTGGAGCGCACGGCTCCCCTATATTTTCCGAGGATTTTGAGGCTTGGAAATTGGGTCCCGTTCAGCCCGCCGTCTATCGAAAGGCAAAGATGTTTGGCGGGCGCCCGATTGAAACACTTTTCACGCCCGAACGCATCGTCTCTGGATCTGGCCGCGATTGCATCGAACAGACATATCGTGACTTAGGTGGGCTTCCCGCCTCGAAACTCGTGAGCATGACCCACTGGAGCAAGGGAGCTTGGGCCAAGAATTATGACGGACACGATGCCGGATCAACCATCCCAAAGTCCGACATGCTCGCCGAATACAACGAGCGAGTCCGCCTCATCAGAGAGCGAAATCAGGCCCGGTGATTTCGCGGCGCCGACCAATGGCGACGACGATGAACAGGCGATAGAGGCCCTGACCGCAGCTCAGGCAGAACTGGACAAGCTGAAGGACAGGATGCGTGAAGAGCGCGTCGGCTGGATTGTTGTATGCGTGATCCTGTTCGATTGCCTGTTTTTTCTAAACGCCAATAATTGGGCGGGGCCGCTCATCATCGGCATCATGCAGATTGCCGTCTTGGCGATCGTCGCCAAACGGCTAGGTGTCGAAGAGTTCTATGCGCTCTTCATGAGCATCATGAATCGTTTCGGCAAAATGACGCTAGGCAAGGACGACTAACACCCCCGCCCGCCAGTATTCCACTTAGGCACATAAACAGCCATATAGCTCTCCCACATCGGCCTCCCCTCGAACTGGATGTTCTCCGGATGGCCTTCGTGGCGGCACAGGGCGCGGGCAGCTCGTTCTAAGGCGGGTTTCATGTAGGCAGGCCCAATCGAATACTCATGGCTATCTGGGACACGCCGAACGCTCGCGCCAGATCAGCCACCGAGGTTATCCCCTGCTCCATCTTCCGCTGAATCAGTTCGCGCGGCATCAGAAGATCTGCCGCGAAGGCGTTTGCCTGCGTTTCCTGATAGCCGGTAAACCCCTCCGCCCTCAGCAGATAATTGTCGCTGTGCATATCGCCAATCAGTTCTCTATGGAGGGCGAAATGACCCAGTTCATGCGCAGCCGTAAAACGCTGTCGCACACTCGGCTCTGTGGCGTCCACATAGCAAACAAACCCCCCATCCCTGCGGACGATCATCCCCGAAATGCCCTGCCCAAGATCAGCGGAATATACAGGGAGGCCGACCGCCGTAGCGCAAGCCAATACGTCTACGGGCGCTTCCTTCATGTAGGGGCGGAAAGCCGCCAGATATTCAGGCGGGATTGCGCTCATATCCCAGCTCCTTCGTTAGGTTCTTTGGGGAAGGGGGATTCACCCCTCTCCCACATCAGAAACTAAGCCCAGCCTGCGATCAATGCCACCCCAAGCGCGACAATCCCCCGCTTCATAAGCCCATAACTACTGAACCCGTCAGCCGTTGGTGCCGTCGCGCTTGCGGCGCTTCAAATCTACCCTCTCCGCGTCCTCGCCAAAGCGCCGGGTCGTTTCAACGACCTTTGCCGCATCATCGCGCAGGCGGCGGATTGCCATTGCATCCTCTGGATGCATCAGCAGTTCATAAGGCGCGAGATGGAGATAAAGGGAAATGGCGTTGACATCATCGCGGCCATATTCCTGCTTGCCTGAGCAAAGCAGGCTGACCGTCGATTTATTATAATCGAGGTCGCGCACCAAGTCGGCCTGCTTCTTCTGAAGCGTCTTCAGCCATTCGGTTAGGTACCAGTCGTGCGTAGGGTTAGCCATGACGAGAGAATAGCCTTTCTTGAACGAAAATTCGTTCAGACAGACTAAACAAAAGGGCTTCCGTCTTTTGTTTAGATAGGCTAAACGTATTTCCCATGAACCTAGAGACATATTTGAGGCGACCCGGCGCGCTGAACCTGACGGCACTCAGCCGTTCAATCGGCATATCCAAGAGCCGCTTGTCGCAACTTCGCGGCAGAACCGATTGGCCGCCCGAACTCGCTCTAAAAGCCGAGCGCGCAACCAACGGCGAGGTCAATGCATCGGAACTGTCTCCGGTCATTGCAGACGCCCGCGCCACCACCCACCGGGAGGCGGCGTCGTGAGGTCGCTGCGCAGCCTTATCCGGCGCTGGCTTGGCGTTCCCACGCGGGCGGAAATTCGCGGAGCGGTGGCTACTCCTGCATTCCGCGAAGCTGTTGCTCAACTTGACGCCAAAAGCCCTCCTCGTGATGGAGGATGCGTTGAACGGTAGGATGCAGTCCGGGGTTCGGTTCAACGAAGCCGATCCGCTCATAAATGCTCTCAAGCGCGGAAAGGCTTTCTTCTGCCAGCCGCTGGCATGTCCCAAGCGGATCAGAGCCAGAATTGCGGATAAAGTTCGCCCAAAGCGCCGTGGTGACGTGTGTGAGCATAAGTATTTGGGCCGAAAGGTCTTGCTGCGTTTCGTCCATCTCTTTTCCTTTCCAGTCGTGTCTGCACAACCGACTGTAGCCGAAGCCGGGGGCGTCACAAGCGCCCTCGGCGGAGGGCTGGCCGCATGACCTGCCGCGCCTGCGCCTCCCCGGCTTACCTCTGCGACTGCAACCAGATTTATGCGCTGGGCATAATCCCCCCGCCCGCGTGTAACGGGGCCGATGCACCTCCCAGCGTCGGCCCCGACCGTTCTCCGAATCGTCATGGCGCGCGCCGTACCACGCGGCCTTTTTTGCGGCCAAATCGATTTACCAAGTATTTCAATACCTTGTATAAAAAGGGGATTGTGAGATGATCTTCGCGGTAATTGTCGCGCTCATTCTCGGAGCGCTCGCCGGTCTGTGCGCCGGTTCGCTGCTCGCTGGTGCAAAGCTCACCGAGCTGGTGGAGGAGAACGCGGAACTGCGCGCTTCTCTGCCGGAGCGCGATGCTCGCGGGCGGTTCGTGAAGGCCCCAGAATGATGGGCCTCACCCCTCGCCAATTTGAGCTGCTGGAGTTCATCCGCTCCACCTGGACGAAATCCGGGCGCGCGCCGCTGATCCACGAGATGATGGACCATCAGGATACGCGGTCGATCAACAGCATTCAGCGACGCCTGAGGGCCTTGGAGGATCGCGGGTTCATCCGGCGCGCGGGACACGGTTGGGAGGTGTGCGAATGATTCGCCTCATCCGCCAATATATCGCCCGGCGTCGTCTCGCACGGCTCAAGAAGCAAACCGAAGCAGTCAATGCATCGTGGAGCATCAACCGCAATCGCCAACTATCGCCAGCCCGTCGCGCACATATCGCGGTTCTGGTGGCCGGTATCAGCAAGAGGAAAGAGATATGAGTGAGAGCATCGCAGCGGACGAACTCCGCTTGATTGTAGAGCGTTACGAGCGTCTCGATGAAGAGAAAAAAGGCATCGCGGACGATCAGAAGGACGTGCTGAGCGAGGCGAAGGCGCGCGGCTACTGCACGAAAACGATCCGGGCAATCGTGAAGCTCCGCAAACAGGAAAGCCATGTCCGGCAGGAATCCGAAACGCTCCTCGCAACCTATGCGCGGGCGCTTGGGATGCAGCTTCATTTCGACATCTGATTTGCCCGGACGGCGGTTGCACGACCGTCGCGAGGATCAACCCAGATCATGAGCGACAACATGCAGACAGAATTTCAGCCTTGGAACGGACGGCGCGCCTTTACCGGCGACAAGCCGATACGCGTGCTTTTTCGCAATGGCCGCGTGTCGAAGGACGCGCTTCCGGCCTCGAAGTGGCGCGGGCGCTGGGGGACACCGTTCCCGCAAGCGTGGGACTTCGACATCGTGGGGGTTAAGCCGGAATGAGCCAGAACCGTTCCACTGCTGTCATGCAACGCCGTGTCGAGGCCCATGATTCCCTTGACGACTTCCCGACACCGCCGTGGGCGACGCGTTCCGCATGTGAATTTCTGTTCGCAAAGGGCATTAGTCTTTCTGGCGCGTCTGTGCGTGAACCATGCGCGAACCGTGGTCATATGGTCCGCCCACTTTCCGAATATTTTGCAGAAGTCGTGCCAAGTGATGTGCATGATTATGGCTGCGGCTTCCCCGTACAGGATTTTCTGTTTGGGTCCGATGACTGGTTTGAGCCAACAGACTGGACGTTTATGAACCCGCCTTTCCGGCTGGCGGCTCAGTTCATCGAGAGGGCTTTGCGCATCAGTCGCGTTGGCGTCGCGGCGATTGTTCGGACAGCCTTCCTTGAGGGCATCGACCGCTACCAGACGCTCTACAGTATCCGCCCGCCGTGGTGTGTAGCCATCCATGTGGAGCGTGTCCCGATGGTAAAAGGTCGCATCGATGGCGAGGCCTCAAGCGCGACAAGTTACAGCTGGATATTCTGGCGAACGGATACAGATGAGCGGTTGCCTATCGACTGGATCGCCCCGTGCCGAAAGCGCCTTGAGCGCCCCTCTGATTACGAGGTGGCGGAATGAAACGCACCTCCAAGCACGGCAACGCGAAGAAAACGGGCTGCCTGCACGGCCACACGCACGACAGCAGGCGCGAGGCCAAGCGGTGTAATGACCTGCATATCCTCCAGCGTGCTGGCGCCATCATCGGCCTGACTAATCAGCCGCGCTATGAATTCCGCATCGGCGGTCGCCCTGTTCGCATGGGTAACGGTCAATGCGCCCGCGTGACGCTCGACTTTGCCTATTTCGAGATGCCGGGCGAAAAAGCGGTCGCGGAGGACGTGAAGGGCCGCAGCCGCGAGGCCGATAGCCGTGATTGGCCATTGAGGCGCGCGCTGTTTCAGGCGCTGTATCCTGATGTCGAACTGAGGGTGGTGCGATGACCCTCTCCGCCGCAGCAATTCGCCTTATGGCCGAAAAAGGCCTGTCCGCGCTCGACATAGCTGAGATTGCGGAAGCGATGGACTGCGCGCCCATGCAGCCGTCAATTGACCATCAGGCTGAGCGGCGCAGGGCTGCGGATCGCGAGAGGAAAAAAGCCGCACGTCTGCGGAATGTCTGCGGACAATCTGCGGAAACGTCTGCGGATAATGCGGAAACCACCCCCTTTCCCTCCCCCTCCCCTTCTTTCCCCCCAGACCCCCCAAATAACCCCACCCCCACCCATACCCCCGGAAATAATCCGCGCGCGCGTAAGGGAACCCGGCTGGATGAAGACTGGAAACCGGAGCCTGTCATCGGGAAAACGGCGGAAATGCTGGATGCGTGGCCACCCGGCGCCATCGATCGGGAACTGGAGAAGTTTCGAAATTACTGGCTGGCGAAGGCAGGCAAAGACGCTTGCAAAACCAGTTGGCAGCGAACGTGGATCAACTGGCTGATTTCAGCGGACGAAAGGATCGCAAAGCATGGAAACGATCGGCAAAGCAGCGCTAACCGTCATCGCGGGCGGGATGGATTCCTCAACGCCTGCTTCGAAGCCGCAGCTGGCCAAGCCGCCTATCCGACTACCGGAGACGGTTGAGGAGGCCAAGGCGCTGCGGATATGGGCTGATACCCAGGACGATCGGCAAACGCCCGCCTCTCCGTTGCAGATCACCAAGCATCTGACCTATCTCGCCACAACCCTGCCGAGCAAAACGCAGGACGACACCAGCGGGAAAATGCGGTTCGCGGTCTATTCGAGCATCCTTGCCGAATATAGCAACGAAGCGCTGGCCTACATGGCCCGTCGCGCCTGCGAAGAGCTCGATTGGTTTCCATCGCCGCGCTGGTGTCTCGAAACCGCGGGCAAATATCGGCCTCCTGTCAGCGAGAAAGAGCAGGCGCTAGCCCTGTGTCATCGGTTCTTTCAGGGGAAGTTCGAGGATTTCATTTTCGCCCTGACGCACGGAACCGCCGATCAGGACATGGTTGATAGCACTCCGCTGCAATGGCGGAAAATCGCGATGGAGCGCGGCTATCTGCGCTGGATACAGGAGCGTGAGCAGTATGTGATCCGTCGGCCTGTACTTGTGGAGACGCCCGCATGAACATCACCCGCATGATCCGCCTCTTCCGCAACCTCCTCCACTCGCCCTGTCCTCAGGTCCGTGAAGCGCGCGCCAAGCGCAAGGCTGCGAAGGCGAGGAAGGGCGAGATGGCTGCGCGTGAGGTTGAGAGGTTGAGGAAATGCAGGGAGATGATGGGGTGAGTGAGATGACGGTGATTGCGCTGCCTTGCGCGGACTTTTCCGCTTGGGTCGAGGAAGGGCGCTCCCTTGCGGAAAAGCGCCGAAATGTCGATTGGGAGATTGGCGACTGGATGCTCTCCGGTCGCGAGCATGGTTTCCTCGATCAGGCAGGCTTCGATTTCCTCGCGGATAATCTCGGCATCGCCCCAAAGCGCCTCAAAGACATCACCAAGGCGGCAATCGCGTTCCCAGTCCATCTCAGGGACGCGGCGCTGACGATCGAGCATCACGCGGCTGTCAGTCCTCTACCCAAGCAGGAGGCTATGGAGCTACTGCACGCGGCCAGAGACAAGCACTGGACGCCTGAACAGACCAGATACGAGGCTATGAAGGCCCATCCCCGCGACACTGACCGGAAGGTTGAGGAAAGCCCGCTGGAGAGCTTCCTGCGCCACTGGAACCGCCTCCCCCGGCCTGTGAGGTTCGAAGCGGCGGAAATGATCGCAGCCAGCCACGGAGAGGAGATTGAGCCGTGATCAAATCGCGACCCTATGAACCGGCGCCTGACGGGTTTGCCTATCGCTTCGTCAAGGACGGATGGCGTGGTGTCGAGCGCTATTACGGCGGGCGCACGGCGCGGAATAAGCGCTGGTTGAAGGAATGTGGTCGCGACCGGCTGATCGCGTTGCGGCAGCGGTATATGAAGGGGGATGTGAGCGCGCTTGAGGAGGTCCGGACGTGAGCGGTCCGATTGCCAACGACAAGCATGAACGCTTTTGTCAGGCTATCCTCCGAGGCGAGACGCTTGTCCAGGCCTATGTGTCGGCGGGGTACAAGCCCAGCGAGAAAAATGCCGCCCGCTTGAGGAAAATTGAGGGGGTCAGCGTCCGTATCGCTGAGTTGCAGGAGAAGGCTGCTGACATAGCAGTTCTAACCGCAGCGGACATCGCCCGCCAGTTAGACGAGGATCGCGCCTTCGCTCGTGAAATGGAGGCTCCGTCCGCCATGGTTGCTGCGACGATGGGCAAGGCGAAGGTGCTGGGGCTCATAGTCGACAAGACCCAAATGACCGGCGCGATGACGCTGGTGGTAAGCAATGAAGATGCGACTGCGTGACGGTCTAACGGCGCGCCAGTTTGAGGCGCGCAGGCTATTGAATGGCCCCGCTCGCAACATCATGCTTCGCGGCGGTTCACGTTCAGGCAAGACGTTCCTGATCGTCAGAAACATCGTCCAGCGGGCCATCAACGCGCCGAACAGCCGCCACGCGATATTCCGCTTCCGCTTCAACCACGCGAAGACCAGCATCTGGGCCGACACCCTGCCCAAGGTGCTAAAGCTGTGCTTCCCGGCCCTGCGCGTCCGCTTCGATAAGACGGATTTCTATGTCGAGCTACCCAACGGCTCGCAAATCTGGATAGCGGGCCTCGACGACAAGGAGCGCGTTGAGAAGATCCTCGGCGCCGAATATGTGACGCTCTACTTCAACGAGAGCAGCCAGATTCCATGGGGGTCCGTGGAAATGGCAATGTCTCGCCTGGCGCAGAAGTGCGAGCTGGCACCGGAGATCGCTGCGGCGACCGGTCGGACGCATCTGCCGCTGAAAGCCTATTTCGACTGCAACCCGCCGAGCAAGCTGCACTGGTCATTCCAGCTATTCCGGCAGAAGCTCAAGCCCGGCACGAAGGAGGCGGTGCCGAACCCTGACGATTACGTCGAGATGAAGGTCAACCCCTCCGACAACGCGGACAACCTGCCGGCCGAGTATTTCGAGGTTCTAGCGTCCATGTCCGCGGCCAAGCGGCTCCGGTTCGAGGCGGGTGAATGGGCGAGCGAGGTCAACGGCGCCTTATGGACGCTGGAGGATCGCAAGGCTGCTGATGATCGGGTGATTCCTGGCATCGACAGCACACGAATTGCCGAGGCCGACAAGCCGCAGTTGGTACGTATTGTGGTCGCGGTAGACCCATCAGGAACAAAGGGCGACGGGACAGGCGACGACATCGGCATCGTGGTCGCGGGCAAGGGTATCGACGGGCGGGCCTATGTGCTGGAGGACGCGACGTGCCAGTTATCGCCTGACGGATGGGGGCGGCGCGCGGTCGAGATGTATCACCGCTGGAGCGCTGACCGGGTGATCGGCGAGCGCAACTACGGGGGTGCGATGGTGGCGTTCGTGGTCAAGACGGCTGACGCAGCGGTCCCGTTCAAGGAAGTGACGGCCTCACGGGGCAAGGCTGTCCGCGCCGAGCCAATCGCTGCGCTCTATGAACAAGGCAAGGTCAGTCACGTCGGAACGTTCCCTGATCTTGAAGATCAGATGGTGAATTTCACCGCATCCGGTTTCGTGGGAGAGGGTTCTCCTGACCGGGCAGATGCGCTGGTGTGGGCTTTGACCGAACTTATGCTGGAGCATAAGGGTAGCGCGTTTGATGTTCTTTAAGTGGGGGGGGCAATCAATTGGAACCAGGTTTCACAGATTATTTGGACGACCTCATCGTCGCTCTGGCTGATGCGCAGACTGGGACAGAGGTGGCGCCCATCGACGTGATTGCGCGCCATGCAATACAATTCCGGGACAAGCCGGAAAGTTGGGCGTACGTCGCTGCAAAAGAAATGGAGAGCCGTGGATGGGGATCTTCTTATGTCACTTGGGGTGAGCACTTTTTCAAAATCAACGGCGCAGGCCTGGCGCGCGCGCAGCAAGTCCGGGAAGAACGCAGGAAGAAGTCGTTTGCCGAACGAATGAGACAGATACCTCGAAGTGATTGGATCGCTATTTTCTCGGCTTTAGTTTCTCTCGGCGCGCTCTCCGTTTCAATCGTGGCTCTCTGGCGTCCGTAGCATCTCACACCCATGGGGCGGCACCCTTGTCCCATGGGAACAGTGACGCGCCTTTTCGACGGCCTCGCCAATGTGCTGACTGGTCGCGGCACGTCAGTTGACCGATCAGCGCATAATTTCTGGCATCGCCGCTTCACCGATCCCTCGCAGATCGAGGCAGCCTATCTCGGATCGTGGCTCCACAGGAAGATCGTTGACATCCCCGCCCAAGACATGGTGCGCGCCGGTCGCGATTGGGACGCGGAAGATGACCAGATCGCCGCGATCGAGAAAGAGGAAAAGCGCCTCGGCTATTGGGCCAAGCTCTATGAGGCGCTGACACTTGGCCGCTTGGGGGGCGGCGCCATCCTCATCGGCTTGGGCGACGATCCGACGCAACCGCTGCCCTCAAAAATTGGCGCAGGTGCTATCCGCTACCTGTCTGTGCTCTCTCGCTGGCAGTTGTCCATTGGCGAGATGGAGCAGGACCCGGAGGCCGATAATTTCGGCCAGCCGAAGTATTTCCGGCTTTCGGGGGCCGCGCGGAGCGTCAATATCCATCCGTCCCGCGTCGTCTGCTTCAAGGGTCTCCCCGTTCCCGCTATTCGTACCGCAAATTGGGAGGACCAATTCTGGGGCATGTCCGTAGTCGAGGCGGTGGATGAAGTCGTGCAGCAGGCGACGACCGCCTGCGCGGGGTTCTCCTCCCTGATCGATGAAGCGAAGATCGACGTGTTTCGCTTCGACAAGATGGCGGAGACGCTGGCTCTGTCGGGTGGCGATGAGAAGATCATCAAGCGCGTCGAGCTGACCAACACCGGCAAGAGCATCCACCGCGCCGTTATCCTCGACAAAGAGGATGAATGGGAGCAGCGCCAGTTATCGCTGACCGGCGTGCGCGATGTCATCATCACCTATGACGCGCGCGTCGCTGGTGCGGCCGATATCCCCGCCACCCGTCTGTTCGGCAAATCGCCGGATGGTCAGAACAGCACCGGGGAAAGCGACCTCGCCAATTATTTTCAGTCCATCGGCGCCAAGCAGGACATGCAGCTACGCCCGGCGATGGAGCAGCTGGACGGCGTGATGCTGCCATCTGCTGGCGTCCCGGCTGATCTGTCGTGGACGTTCTCCACGCTGATGGTGCTGACAGAGGCACAGCAGGCTGACATTGAGCTGAAAGAATCGCAGGCGCTCGAAAAATATGTGGGCATGGCTGTGGTTCCTGAAAGCGCGATCGCCAAGACGATCCAGAACCGCATGATCGAGAGCGGACGCTGGCCGGGCCTCAAGAAGTTGATCGAAGAGGCCGAGGCTGCTGGCGAAGATTTAGGCGGCGATGAGGCCGACCTTGATATTGTTCCCGTCAACAACAGTGAAGGAGGTGATCCGAATCTAGCCGGTGAAGGCGGGCAGCCCGGAAGTGTCTCGCCCGCCCGCCGTGCTGCAAATGATGCGGCCTCATGGATGCAGGACGCCACTCCGCGCCCGCTTTATGTGCAGCGCAAACTCATGAACACCGCTGACCTGATTGCGTGGGCGAAAGATAGCGGGTTCACTTCCATCCTGACAGCCGACGATATGCATGTGACGGTGCTTTATTCCCGCGCGCAAGTAGATCCGATGAAGATGGGCCGCGATTGGAGCGAGAACGAGAAAGGCCAGATTGTCGTGCGCCCCGGTGGCCCGCGCGTCATCGAGAAGTTGGGCGAAAACGCTGTCGTGCTGCGGTTCGCCTCGCCTGATCTGGAATGGCGGCACAAGCATATGGTTGAGGCTGGCGGCTCGCATGACTGGCCTGATTATGCGCCACATGTGATCATCAGTTACACCGCGCCGGAAGGCGTTGATCTGGACGCGCTCAAGCCGTTCAACGGCGAACTGCGGTTCGGACCTGAGATTTTCGGGCCGCTTGATCTCGATTGGAAGTCAAAGATCGCGGAGGCCTGACTGTGGCCGCTTTCAGCCTCCCGCAAATGGCCCGCCGCGCTGGCAAGCGTCGCGATATCACCTTGCGCCCCATCATCCCGACGCAGGCCGCCGCAACCGATCTCGCCCAGATCATGGCCCCCGCGTGGCAAATCTGGCAACAGAGCATCGATACCATCCTCGCTGGCTATGATCCGCAGCCCCTCCCCACGTCCGATGCTCTAACCCTCGACGCCGCCGATCAGGTCCAGTCCGCCATCAACAGCGTAGCGAACGAGTTCCTGACCATCCTGACAGCGAGGATCACACCGGCGTTGCAGCGCTGGGCGGTGCAGGCTGAACGGGTGCATCGGTCGAAATGGGTTGCTGCGGTCAAAGCTGGCGTCGGCTTAGATATCGACATGATGCTGAGCGCTGGCGAGGTGCAGGAGACGCTATCCTCATGGCTGGCGCGCAATGTGGCTCTCGTACGCAATGTGAGCGATCAGGCGCAGGGCCGCATCGCAGACGCCGTTTTCCGGGGATATGAACGCCGCGCTCCGGTGCGCGAGGTGGCGAAGGAAATACGCGAGGCAACGGGGATGGGCCGTGATCGGGCCGTCAGAATCGCCGCCGACCAGAACAGCAAGCTATCCGCCCAACTCGACCGCGAGCGGCAGGCAGAGGCCGGGCTGACGCAATTCAAATGGCGTCATAGCGGCAAGCTGCATCCGCGATCGTGGCATAAAGCGCGCGACGGCAAGGTATATGACCTGCGCAGCGGGAAGCCTCGCGATGGCGGCGAGGCTATCCCTGCCGATGACCGCGCAGGCATGGCGCCTTGGTGCGGGTGTCGCGAGCAGGCTTATATCGCACTGCTGGACGAGGTGGATTAGCCTTGGTCCCAAAGGTACATGGGCGCGTGTGCATATATTTTGTCGCACTCAGGGCAAACGACCCCACCGCCCTGAACTCGGTCGACCGTGGTGACGAGTAAACCGTCGATTTCATCGCACCGGATGCAATAGGGAGAACCTTGCGGCTCACCTGGCCTGGCTGAAGATGGTCTGAAGCGCATCCCGCGCACTGTCACGCATTCAGCGCGCGCATGGTTCGCGGCTATAAGCGCGGCTATGCGGGATTCCTTTTCGCCCAACTCCTGCCGAGCGTCCTGTAAAGCGGCCTTTGCGTCGAGCAACTTATCCATAAGATCGGATATCTCGGCCTTGAGCGACACCGCGTCATAGGTCCGCTCCACCGAGCGTAGCGCCTTGGCGATATCGATTGCCTGCGTAGCCGCCACTATGCCCGCCATTATGTCCATAATCCCTCCCCGATTCGAGGGTGAGAATATAGCCGCGCTGGCGTCCGTAGCGACCATTTCCTGCCATGAGGCAAACAAGCACCCATGGTGCAACTCTTCGACACCCTTGACGCATCCACGACCGCCCGCATTTGCGCGGACGGTTGCCTTGTCGCAGATGTTCGCGCCGCTCGTGTCGGCATCCAGACCTATCTCCCGTCAGAGGCCGGCGCGCCTGATAGCTTCACCGGCGATATGGTGCGCGTATACCGGCCTGAGGATGAGGTTTTCAGCCGGGACAGCATGGCGTCGTTCGCCGCTGCGCCCTTCACGATCGACCACCCTGTCCAGTCCGTAACCGCCGACAACTGGCGCCAGCTTGGCGTTGGCGAGGTGAATGGCGATGTCGTGCGCGATGGAGGTTTCGTCCGCGTCCCGGTGATCGTGCGCGATGCTGCATCGGTCGAGAAGGTCCGCACCACTCATAAACAGCTTTCGATGGGCTACTCCTGCACGCTCGACTGGACGCCTGGCACCACGCCGGATGGGCAGGCCTATGACGCCGTCCAGCGCAATATCCGCATCAACCATATCGCCGCAGTTCGCGCCGCACGGGGCGGAGCCGAACTCAAGATCAGCGACGAACGCCCGCCCCTTTCGGAGAAGCTTAAAATGAAGATCACGATTGGCGACGCCAAAGACGTTGACCTGAGCGACGGCGCGGCTGTCGCTCTCGCGGTCGGCGCTCTCAATACCTCTCTTTCGGATGCGCAGGCAAAGGTCGGTTCACTGACCGCCGAACTCGCGACCACCAACACCGCCTTGCAGGCGAAGGATGGCGAGATTGCCGCCCTGACCCAGAAACTCAAGGACGCGGAAGTCACCCCGGCCAAGCTCCAGCAGCTTGCCGACGCCCGCGCGGACGTGATTGCCAAGGCGAAGTTGCTCGCCCCGAGCATCGTGACGGACGGCAAGACCGATGCGGACATTCGCAAGGAGGCGGTCATCGCCAAGCTGGGCGATAGCGCGAAGGACATGGCGGACGCTGCGATTGAGGGCGCTTTCATCGCCTTCACGAAGAACGCCAAGGCCGCCGATCCCCTGCGCGAGACGCTGCGGGATGGGGTGCAGCATGTGGCGGATGCCGAAGCGCACTTTGCAGACACCCAACGCAAGTTGAGCGACCAGCGCCGCAATGCCTGGAAGACCCCCGCCACCTCTGTGGCGGCGTAAGGAGGGCGCATTATGGCTATCACGATTCAGACGAATTATGCCGAGGACTATGCCAAGGGTTATCCCGGCATGGTTGCCAATGGCGAGACCTCTAATCGCATCAGTCGCACTGTGGAAACTGCCGCAGGCGCAGCCTTTGGTGCCCCGCTTTATCGCGGCGCGGGGGATCACGGCTGCGTCACCACGGTCGGCACGCTAGCCACCTTTCTGGGTTGGGCTATCGCGGATCGCGGCATCGTCCCGGCTACCATCTCAGGTGCGGTCGATACTTACCCCCAATATTCGACCGCTGGGATTCTGACTGGTGGCGCTATCTATGTGAACGTGACCGGCGCTGTCGCAGATGGCGCGGCGATCACGGTCGGCACTGGAGCGGGCGCCGCCGATGCCATCGGCTCGACTGCCGCTGACGCAACCCACATCGCAACCGGCTGGGTGGCCGATGAAACTGTCACGAACGGCGTCTGCCGCATCGTGAAGCGCTAAGGAGAATATCTCAATGAGTGGTCAGATTTTCACCGACGCGCAGCAGGCAATTGGTTTCGCCCGCCCCGCGCTCTACCGCACGCATAACACTGTTTTCGAAGAGAAGTATCCGGCATTCGATTATGCCACCTATATCCCGACTAACGAGGACGGCGATATGTGGGATGTCGGCACGGTCGTCACCTCCCTGAACGGCCCCGCCGGCCGCGCCGAATATCTTTCCGGCAAGGGCTTCGACATCCCCAACGTGTCGGCCCAGATGTCGCAGGGCGTCAGCAACTTCTATCTGGCCGGTTGCGGCTATGAACTGAGTTTGCAGGAGGTCAACCGCGCTTCTCGTATGGGGGTTGACATCGGCACCCGCGATGCATCGGATGCTCGCAAAATCGCCGAAAAGTTCATCTATGATCGCTTCATGACCGGTTCGACGGAGAAGAATTTCACTGGCCTTCTGAACAATGCCACCGTGCCGCAGGCGAGCGTGCCTGTGGGCGACTGGGACACCGCGACGCCCGATGAAATGGTGACGGACGTCGATACTGCTTTGGTTGACGTTTATACCAACACGAAGGAAACCGAACTGGCCGACACGCTGCTGCTGCCGACCAGCAAGTTCCTGAAGGCAAACCGCACGAAGATGACTGAATTCGGCGGGACTGTTCTCAAATATCTGATGGAGAACAACGCTTATACGGCCATCACCAAACAGCCGTTGAACATCCTGCCTGCGCGCGAACTGGAGACCGCTGGTTCGGGCGGGACGAAGCGCATTGTCGCCTATGCGCGCAACCCCGGCGTTCTGGAGGCATTCCTGCCCGGCGCCTTCACTTTCCTGCCGCTTCACCCCCTGTCCTCCATGTCGTGGCGCGTCGATGGGATCATGAATGTCGGTCAGACCGAGATTTATCGCCCCAAGGGCGTCAGCTACCGGGATGGGATCTGAACCATGAAGGAATTCACGAACTACACAGCTGGGCCGCGCGGCATCAACACTGAAGCCGGCACTGTTTGGCTCGAACCCGGCCAATCGGTCGAGATCGACGCAAAAACGATCAAGGGGGCTATCCCAGACCTTGGCAAAGCTCCAGCGGCGGCTGACACGAGCGAGATCGATGGCCTAAAGGATCAGGTTGCCGACCTCACCAAGCAGGTCGAGGCTTTGACGGCTGAAAAGGCCGACCTCACCAAGCAGGTCGAGGCTTTGACGAAGCCCGCTGACGCCAAGAAGTAGCCCAGTTTCATCGGGGGATGGGCCGCCTCGCACATCGCGGCGGCCCTTTTTTATGGAGGCCGCATGACCGACAAATTTGCTATCGACCGGAACCGCAATCCTTTCCAGTTCGGATCGAAAATTCAGGAATGGGAGCCCGGCACCAATGAGCTTCCGCGCGCGACCCGCGCCGTGATCTTCGACAATGACGGAACCTGCGACCTCACCAACGCGGACGATACGACCGTCACCGCTTTCCCGATCGTCGCCCTCGCCTGCCTACCCATCATCCCGAAGAAGATCACGGCGATGAGCGGCCCGGCCAAGTGCTATCTGGTGATCTGACATGGCCTATACCGCGCCGGACAAGGCAACCTTCATCGCCATTTTTCCAGCCTTCGCGGCGGTGACGGACGACACCTATGCATTCTGGTCTGGGCAGGCCGTGCTCATCACCAGCCCGCAGGAAGCGTGCCTTGGTGAGCGCATGGATCTCGCCACAATGCTGGCAACGGCGCACTATCTGGCTGAGGCCGGTATAGGCACGGGCGCTGAAAGCGAGATGGCTGCTCAGGGGGCCTCCGGGTTCAAGCGCATCAAGTCCGGCACGATCGAGCTTGAACGCGCTGACAGTACCAGCGCTTCGGACGCTGGCATTTGGGGCACGACTTCTTACGGGCTGCGCCTGTGGCCGATGCTGCGCGCATGCGTTGCGGGACCGTATGTCACCGGGACCGGCAGTATCCCTTGCTCGGGCGGTTTCTACCGCTCCGGGCCGCTGCGGTGAGGTGACGCATGGGCCTGCTGTCTGGCGGTATCGCTTCGATCTTCAGCGCTGCGCTTTCCGGGCTGTATCTGGACGGCCTGCTTCACCGCGACGGAACCGGGCCGATTTATGATCTGGAAGGCAATATCACCGGCTATGACGGTGGCGCCGATATCCCTATCAAGGTTCAGCGAGACGCCTGCAACTATGCCATGCGCCAGAGTGAAGGCTATGCCGACGGTGACGTGATGTTGATCGTGCTTGCTGCTGGACTGACCGGGCCGATCACGACCGATCATCAAATCACCGATGGCGACGGCAAGCGGTGGATGGTGGCGAGCGCCGAACTGGATGCCGCGAACAGTCACTGGATTTGCAGAGGGCGTGCCGCGTCCGTCGCGCAGGGCGATGATCCTGACGAGAGTGCCAGCTGATGGTTCGCATAACTGGTCAAAAAGCACATGCCGCCCGCTTAAAGCGCATCCGTGGCGCTGCCATGACGCGCGAGGTCGGGAAGGCGATCTATGACGCGGCGGATTTGTTGACCAAAGAGGCCCAAATTAGCATAACGACGGGCGCGGTTAGCGGGAAAAACCATGTAGCGAGTGATCCTGGCGAAGCGCCGAACAATGATACCGGCCACCTTGCGAACAATATCAGATCAATCAAAACCGGACCACTGACTGCTGAAAGCTCATCCGAGGCGGAATACGCGGCTGCGCTTGAAGGCGGATCAGAGCGCAAGGCAGGCGCGACATCGCGATCGTTCGCAGGGAAGACATCGCCCTATGGCCCGTCAAAGGCGAAGCAGGGTCCGGTCAAGGTCGAGTTTGGGGATTCAAGCACTGCCGCGAGACCATACATGTCACCTGCGGCTCAGAAAACGCAGCCCAAAGCCCAACGCCTAGTCGCTGCGGCCGTCAAGCGTGTTGTAAATGGAGGAACGCTATGAGGGTGATCTTCACCGCCGACTATGACCACCGCTGGCCATCGCGAGCGATAACTGCGTTTAAGGCTGGCTATGAGGGCACGGTAAAGCGCGAAGTCGGAGAAGTCGCCATCTCCAAAGGGAAAGCGACAGAGATCATCAGCCGTGCTACGCCCACCATTGATGCGAGCAAAGATGATGGACGGGCTGATCGCTTGGGCAGGCGCAATACTGGATCGCCTGACGTGGGCAGCGCCGGAGGAAATCGAGGCCGATCTGACGGAAACGGCGATGGAGCGAGTGCTGCCGTGCCTGGCACTGTCAACCCGAGCGATGCTCAATGACAACGACGACCCTTGACCCTTCGCTATCGGTGCGCGGCAAGATTATTTCTGCGTTGAAAGCTGACGCTCAGTTAACCGCCATCGTCCCGGCAGCGCGCATCTATCCGGGCAAGACGCCTGCGACTTTAGTGTTCCCCTTCATCCGCGTGCCGATGCTGACCGGCACTGTGGCCGAACTGGACGGCGGCGGCGGCTCGGATCAATCCGGCGTGATCCATTGCTTCACTAAGCTGGCGACCGCCGTTCCCGACCCCGAAGCCCAAGCCGCTACTATCAACGCGCATATCGTCCGCATCGTGAGCGGTATCGACGCCGTTGCTCTGGGTGATGGGGAAGCGCTTGGCGTTCACGCTGTGCAGACGCAGGTGATCGAGGACAGCGCCGAAGCCGATGCTTATCACGGACTGACCACGATCCGCGCGACCGCCACCTAGCGCCGTCCGTAGAAAGCGCCCCGCCCTCGCCATAGCCTACCCGCAAATCCTCGCTGGAGTTGCGGAATGTCCTATACCGACAAGCTAAAATCAACCCGCGTCGCCATTATGATGGGCGATGGCGCGACGCCCGAAGTTTTCTCGCCCATGTGCGGGATCACGACCAAGGGGTTCCAGCAAACCCGCGCAACCAGCGATACGGTGGATTGGGACTGCGCCGACCCGGATGCAACGCCGGTTACGGTTCGCGATGTCGGCGCGACGGACTGGACGATCAGCGGTTCGGGCCTCCTGCATCGCCCGCTGCTCGCGAAGGTTCAGGATGCTTTCGACAGCGCGGACGCGACCAACTACCGCTTCATGTTCGATGAGCCGACCGGCAGCGAAGTAATCGACGGCTACTATGAGGGGCCTGGCATCATCACCGATTTGAACATCACCGGGACGAACGGCGAATATGTGCAGATCAGCATCACGATCAGCGCGGCCGGGGCGAAAGCCTTCGTGGCGAACGCCTGAGCGCGCAACAGCGCGAGGATGAAGGGCGGCTTTGGTGGGCCGCCCTTTTTAATTTGCGGGGCACCCGCCCAGCGCGAGGCGGACGATCACCTAGACCTCTATTTTCTGAACATCATGAACGTCAGGGAAGCAGTCTTTAACTCGTCCCCACGCAATTCGCGGGTTGCCCTTCGCAACCCCGTACCCCGTCATAATAGCGACGGTTTTCTCGCCTCGGTAAAGATCAACGACCGCGGTTGGTCTTTTCGCAGTCCCCCCCAAATTTTGGAAATACCATTCCAACCGCACCCAGTCGCCATTGTTCTGTTCTTTCAGCTTTGCATAAAGCCCATCGAACTTATCAGCGACACACTTCGCGGCATCGTCATACGGCTGGGTACTCTCAATTTTTATATATGATCTATCTGATGGCAATTGGATCGCGACCGCTGCGGTCGTCAATAAAGAAATAATCATTTACCGTCCCCTTGCGCGTTACTCGCCACCATCTAGCGCTTTTATCTGGTCAATGATTGAGGCGCTATATCGATAAATATCAGCCAAATCCGCGATGACGTTCTTTGTCTCTACTTTGCCTTCAAAAGTGCCCAAATATTTAGTGGATTGCCCGTTGAAGTGTAAACGCGCAATTGGCTTTCGGTTGTTGTCGTCCAAAAGGACGGCGCAATAGGACTTGGCGTCTCGCATTACTATGCGGCGCGGATCCACGGCCTGCGCACCGATGGCCTGCACAATACGAAATCCCGAAATTTCCTCTTCAGTCGTTACAATATCATCCGCGGGCGCGGCAGGGTCATCATCCACGGTTTCAGTGGTAGTGGAGGCGTTGAGCGCTGAGGTGAGGCGATCAGTCACACTTTCCCTCACAATCGCGGCAAAGGCACTGGCAATCAGACGAGTGAAATTGTCCTTCACCTGCGCTGTCACGCGCCCCTGCTGTACCCGGCTCGCAATTATGCGTACCAGTTCCTCGGAGGGCGATGCCATTTCAGCTTCAATCTCCTTGCGAACCAGCGATTCTAATTTGAGATTTTGCGCTTCCTGCACGATTTTATCGACTTCGAAATGTGCTTTCGTGAAATTCTCGATGATTTTCACGTCCGATTTGCGAACAGCGTCCAGGTTGAGCGTGAAGAATGGTTTATCATCCATCTTGTTCGGCTGGTCCACATCCGAATAAAACTGGTAGGCTACGCCATTTGTAAGAACCGCCAGTCTTGCATGCGTCACGCTGAAATAACGAAAAAGCTGCGATGCATGGTTGATGTTCAATTCCGACGAAGAAGGCTTGCACTCGATAAGAATCGACAGCTGCCCATCGATACAGATGGCATAATCAACCTTCTCGCCTTTCTTCGTACCAACATCAGCACAGTATTCAGGAACCACCTCAGACGGGTTGAAAACATCATATCCGAGCATCTGGATGAAAGGCATAACAAGCGCGGTTTTGGCGGCCTCTTCAGTTAAAAGCACCTCTCTGTGTTTTTGCGTCCGCGTAACCAAATCAGTAAGTTTGCCCGCCAAATCCATAAAATCCCCCATAAAATTAAGCTACAAAGAGTCCGTCCGTCCGTAGAGCCACCCAACGCATACCGCCACGCTCGCGGCCATGCAAACCGAGATCGACCTGCCTTTTGCAGACGGGGTTTACCTCTTCCGCCTCCCAATCAAGCGCATCTGCGAGATCGAGGAAAAGGCTGGCCCCATCGACCTCGTGAAACACCGGCTACTGCATGGTGGGTGGGGTATTCATGATGTCGTTGAGACGATCCGGCAGGGTCTTATCGGCGGCGGCAAGGGCGAGGTGAATGGCGCGCCGATCGAAATAACCGCCCTCCGCGCCAACAGCCTCATTGAAAACTATGTTGATGGCCACCCGCTGGCTCAGCACCACATCACCGCGAAAGCCATCATCGCTGCGCTTTTCGTCGGCTACGCACCCGCGCAGGATAAAAAAAAAGCGCCAGTGAAGCGACCGAGCCGGAGAAAATCGACTGGGGAGTTGCCCTCCACAACCTCAAGACGCTCGGCTTCGGACTAGCGGACGCGGAGCGCATCACCATGCCTGAATATGCGGCGCTGATCCACCATCACAACCTGACGAACGAGGATGGAGAGGAAGCGCCTCCGACCGCCGATGACGTGAACGCGATGTTCCTGCGCATGGAGCGCGCGGGCATTGGGAGGATTCACTGATGGCCGTTACCGCTGACCGCGTTGTCGTAGAGCTTGAGGCCCGACTTGACCGATATGAGGCCAATGTCGCGCGCGCGGAAGCGAAGTTCGACAAAGCTATGACCGGCATCCAGAAAAGCGCCGGATCGACGGAAAAGTTCGTTGGCACCGCCATGCGATCGATGACGGCGGCGCTGGCTGGCGTGTCGGTTATCGCGCTGACCCGGCAATTTCTGTCGCTCGCGGATGAGGCGAAGAAACTGGACGCTACGCTCAAACTGGCGACGGCAGGCTTCGGATCGTTCGGGCAGGCGCAGAAGGACGTGCGGGCGATTGCGGATGAGACGCGCTCCGGCCTATCTGAGACGGCCTCGCTTTATGCCAATTTCGTCCGGGGCGCGAAGGAACTTGGCGGGACTCAAGCGGAAGCCGCGCGCGCGACTGAGACGTTCTCCAAGTCGCTGAAAATCTCCGGTGCCGACGCTCAGCAGGCGGCCTCTGCGACTTTGCAATTCGGACAGGCGCTCGCGGCGGGCGCTCTTCGAGGCGACGAACTGAACAGCATCCTTGAGGCGTCCCCTCGCCTTGCCCGGCTGCTCGCGGAGAGCATGGGCAAGCCGATCGGCCAGATCAAACAGCTAGGCGAGCAGGGACTGCTCACCTCTGACAAGCTGCTCAAGGCGCTGACGGACAAGAAGTTCACCTCTGGAATCGACGCCGAGTTCAAAGAACTCCCCATCACCTTCGATGATGCGATGACGAAGGTGAGCAACGCTGCGCTGGTGACATTCTCCGCGTTCGATCGTGGCGGCGAGTTCTCCACGGCGCTCGCAAACTTCGTGAGTGATGGATCTGATGGCTTCGCAGACCTTGAAAAAGCGGCCATGAATTTCGGCACGACTGTTCGGGCCGAGGTGGATGGCGCCGTCGCCATATTTCATCAAGCGATCGAAACCGTCGATACGCTCGGCGGCGCGTTCGATAGCTTGGTTGATGGGCCTGTCGGTCGATTCATCGCCAAACTGAATGACATAGCGGGATATCTCAACCCGCTGAATGATCTGGTCGGCATCATCCGAAGCAATGGCGCCTATCAAAGCGCCGCCAATACATCGCGCGCCAAAGCTCAGCTTCGGCAGGGCGAACGCTGGATTCAGCAGGCCAGCAGCGGCTATGACATTCTAGGCAACCCGGTAGCTGGCACGCCGGGCGGCCCACAAACCAAGGCCGCGGCGGCAACGTCATCCGGGAAGAAGTCGGGCGGGACAAAGAAGCCGCCCCTCAACCCGGAGGCTTTCGCGCGCGAGGAATCCAGTCTCAACGACCAGATTTTGCGGCTCAAGGAAGAGCAGGCGCAAACGATCGAGGAAAGCGCGCGGTTCGAACTTGACCGGCTTGCGTCTGGCAAAGCGGCGGCTATCGCGGACATCAACAGCGATAAGCGCTATACCGCCGCGCAGAAACAGCAGATCGTCGCGCTCACTGAAACCGTGTCGGCCATGGAGGCCGCTAAGGTCATTCGGGAGCGCGATTATGAGCTTGCCAAGCGCGCGTTCGATGAGGCGACGGACGCTAACCGCAGCCAGCAGGACTTGCTGCAATCGCAGCTTGATCTGGCAACGACCCGCGAAGAGCAATACGCAATCGAGCAGCGCATCCTCAAGCTCAAGCAGTCTCAGGAGCGCGCCGAATATGAGCTTCTTACCCAGAGCAACAATGCGGTCGATGTCGCGCGCGGCAAGGCTGGTCTGGCCTCACTCGACCAGCGCCAGCCCAATGAGACGGCGGCGCTGGGGCGCAGTTACCAATCGCCTCTTGAGCGCTACGCGTCCGGCGCGGATCGCGGCTCTGTTTCCGACCAGATCGAAAACTATGTCATCGATGAACTGGAGAGCGTGCAGGACAGCATCACGTCCGCGATCACGAAGAAACTCGGCGTCAAAGACCCGCTGCTTTCCAGCCTGATTGAACTGTTCATCCAGCAGCAGCTTATCCAGCCTCTCGCGCAGGCTCTTTCCGGAGCCGGCAGCCTTGGTTCGGCGGGCGGAATCATCGGAGCCGTTGGCGGCCTTCTCGGTTTCACTTCTGGCGGCTCCATGTCCATCGGTGGTCGCGGCGGCACGGACACGAACACGCTCAGCCTCAACGGACGGCCCATAGCCAATGTCAGCCGGGGTGAGACGCTGAGTGTCGGCAGCAAGGCGCTTTCCGGCCGCAGCGATGCAACGGTTGTGCAGCCGGTCATACAGGTAGACGCGCGCGGCGCGGTCATGAACGACCAGTTCGCGCAGATGATCCTGGCTCAAGCTAATCAGGGAGCCATTCAGGCCGCCGCCGCGATGGGCAAGCAGGTCAATCAGAACGTCCCGGCGCGCATGGCTCAATATAGCAGGGATGGAACCTGATGGCCTTCCACCGCGAATCCACGCTCGTTTATATCGCCTGCGACCCGCCCGCCGTTCTCTGGTCTGGCTTCGGGCCGCTGCCTGTTCCCGCCGATACGGTGATCCCCGAAGCATCAATCGCGCTGGGCGGCGCTGAACTGGTAAGCGTGCCGGACTTTCAGCAGTTGATTAATGGGACTGCCGAGCGCCTCGATTTCACCTTGTCCGGCGTCAGCGCCGAGATCGTGCGTCTTGCGCTTGAGGACGCGCCATCCGTGCGCGGCGCGCGCGTCGATATCGGGACGATCATCTTTGATGAGGACTGGCAGATTTCCTCCATCGAATGGGAGAATGTCTTTGAGGCCCGCTCGCTATCGATCAGCCGCCCGACCATGCAAAACAACCAGGTCACGCGCTCGATCACGCTGACAATTGTTCAGGGCGACACCACCCGTTCCCGGTCTAAATCCGCCTTTTTCACCGATGCGGACCAGCGCCGGAAATATCCGACCGATGCAATCTTCTCGCATGTCGGCGGGATAAATGCAGGGACTTCGCGCCGCTTTGGGCCTTCCGATTGATGGCCGATCTTGGAGCATTTCTCGTTGCTGCCGGCCAGCGCCGCCGCTCGCCCGGATCATGGGACTGCGCCTGCATGCCTGCGGATTGGACGATAGCAAACGACTACGCGGACCCGATGGCGCAGCGGCGCGGCGCATATTCGACCGATGAGGAAGCGCACGCTTTCATTGAGGACGCGGGTGGACTGGTTGCTCTCTTCGATGATTATCTTGGCCGCGTTGGAATAGTGCGCCGCTTGGGCGATCCGCAGATGGGCGACATCGGCGTCTTGTTTATCGGCGGACACACGGCAGGCGGCCTGTTCACCGGCGAGCGTTGGGCGCTGGTGGCGGAACGCGGGCTGGTTTTCACAGTAGCACCGGATCGAGCGGTCCAAGCTGTGTGGGAGGTGGTTCGTGGGTAAGACGCTTACGAGCATCGCCCTGATTGGCGCGGCGGTGGCAGTCAATGTGGTTCCGGGCATCGGCAACGCGATTTCGACAGGCATTTTCACGGCGCTTGGTGGGACCGCAGCGGCGGGGACGATCGCTATCGGCGCGACCTATGCGCTGACGACTGGCTTGACCTTGGCGGGCATCCAGTCCGCGACCGGTATCATCATGGGCAGCCCATCGCTGCCAAAGCCAGATACGACATCAACCGCGCTCAAAACCTCCCGCCCTCCCCGCGTTTCTGGATACGGCCTCTCTCGTCTTTATGGCGCGTATATCCTGTTCGAGACGGCCACGGATGGCACGGCGGTCGATGTCTATGTCATCCACGAAGGCAAGCTGACCCAGATCATAGGCTGGTATCTCGGTGATGACGCCATCACGCTGTCCGGCAATATCGTGCAGGCCGGCACGGACGGGCGCTATGGCAGCAACAAGCTGCGCGTCTACTGGACGGACGGCAGCGCGCCGGGGGCCGGTCTGTCAGCCGTCACTGCCAAGCTGTCGGGCATCTGGACGGCTAACCATCGCGGCGATGGCGTCGTTCTTGCTTCGCTGCTGGCTACTCCGGTCAAAAGCGAGGACTTCCTCGACATTTACCCCAATGGCGTCCCATCGCTCTCCATGGTGGCGCAGTGGCAGAAATGCCCCGACCTTTGGGCCGCCGACCCAACCGACGAAAGCCAATGGACGTGGACCGAAAATTGCGTCCGCCACCTCGCGCATTATGTGTTGGTGCGTGAAGGCGCCGACTATGCGACCAAGATTGCTCCGACGCTGGCCTACTGGCGTGCCGCTCAGGATGTTTGCGACGAGGACATGGCTCTCAAGGCAGGCGGCACGGAAAAGCGTTGGCGGTCATGTCTGAGCCACACGCACACGCAGAAGCACGGCGATGTGAAGTCCGCGCTGCTGGCTACCTGCGACGGCTGGATGGCCCCACGCGCTGATGGCGCTCTCGTCGTCTATGCGGGCAAATATTACGAGCCGACCATCTCTATCGGGCCTGACGAGATCGTCGCCTACGAATGGAGCGGCGTCGGTGTCGATGATGACACTGCGGTCAACTATATCACCTGCTCTTATGTGAGCGCGGAGCATGATTACAATACGGTCGAGTGCGATCCGTGGACCGATGAGGATGACATTTCGGAGCGCGGCGAGGAGCTGACGAACAGCCTTGATCCGCAGGTACCATCCCATGCGCAGGTACGCCGCCTTGCCAAGCGCATGATGCAGCGGACCAATGCACTTTACCGCGGGACTGTGACGACGAACATTGCGGGCCGGATCGTTCGCGGTCATCGCTATATCAACCTGCATATCGAGGAAGCCGGGGCGGTCTTTTACAGCGGCCCGGCTGAGATCACCGCGATTACGCGCAACATGCAGACAGGGGGCGTCACGTTCACATGGGTCGCAGCTAATCCAGCTATCGATGACTGGAACCCGGCAACCGAGGAAGGCGAACCCGCAGCCGTGGGCGATCGCGTTGCCTCACTCCCCCTCGAAGCGCCGGAGATCACCAGCGCGACGGCCGAACTGTCTGCCGATGGCGTCACCGCGCAAGTCCGCATGGCGGTCGCCGCGCCGGATCGCGAGGATTTAACGTGGTTCACCCGCTGGAAATTGTCGAGCGAAACGATTTGGAGCGAGGCGCAGAATGGCGACGTAGACCCCGGCTCTTCGGTTGAACTGCTGACCACGCTTGTCCCGACGAACGCTATGATAGATGTCACCGTCTCCTATCAGATCGGTGACGGGCGCGTTTCGCCATGGTCTGCGACTGAGGCTGTTGATACGTCGAGCACCGTCACCTATGACGCTGCCACGACCGCATATATCTCAGCTATGACGGTCGCCCCTTCGCCCGCCAGAAGGTTGCTGATCGATAGATTGGTCCGCGGGCTAAAGGCCGATGGCCTTTGGACCAAGCTCGACGCGCTTTGGCTCGCAGCGTCGCATGACGAGCAAGCGGCGCGCGTCAACCTCGTCAATCCATCCCAACTACTGACGGCCTACAATTCGCCTACCTTCACCGTAGATAAGGGGCTCCAGGGCGATGGTTCGTCGAGCTATCTGGGCGATGGGGTTAACCTCTCCACGCGCACGCAGTACCAGCAGGACAGCGCTTCACTTTTTGTCTGGGTCAACGCGGGGGCGACCTCGAACAGTGCGTTGGTTGGCAGTATGGGCACCTCGCCGGGAGCTTATATCGTACCGTCACGCGCGGCCTCCTCGGTCATGCGCTCGCGGCTGAACGATGCGACCAGCAGCGACAGCGGGGCCACGATCACGTCACCCATCGGCCTTTCTGCGATCTGCCGGGGAGCCTCGGGCGCCTACGCGCAATATCGCGGGAACGGACTGCTCAATTCGCCGTCAGTTACTAGCACCGGCGAACCCGCCGAACAATTCTGCATCGGCCGCGCAGGTGGCGCATATAGCGCAAACCGCGTCGCCGCGGCGGGTATCGGCGGTGCGCTGACTGCCACCGAAGTGACGCTCCTCCATACCCGGCTGAATGACTATCTGTCCGCGATCGGGGCGGCCTGACCGCGTGGCGTCCGTAGAGCGCGCGGGCCTCTATATCCATCGTCGGGGACATGCTGGATGTCTTTCCGACCTGTAAATTCGCATTTGCGTCGCGTGAAGTCCGGGTGGTGCAGAACACCATTTCGGGCGGCACGTCTCTAGCCGGGGATGAGACGTTAATAGCATCTGACGGTGGTGGCCGCTGGGTCGCTGAATATGGTAACGCGCCGCTCAATCGCCGCGACAAGGTTTTGGCGTGGCGAGCCTTCCGGGCGATCATGGAGGGCGGCATTGTGCCGTTCGTTTTTCCAATCTGCGATGTCCGTCACCAGCCTATCAGCAGCAAACGATCGTTCGTCCTTCACAGCGATCAAACGCCGTTTAGCGACGACGCGGGTTATGATGGTAGCGGCGGAAACTCGGTAACGGCAACCGCCGCGCCTGTCCGCGCTACCAGCATCAGTATCAATATGAACCTTCTGGAAAAGCCGATCATCGGCGGCGAGCGGTTCAGTATCGACCACCCGACGATGCGTCACAGGCTTTACGAGATCAAACGCATAAGCGGTGAAACTATCGAGTTCCGGCCGCCTCTCAGAGAGGCTGTGGACGCTGGCACAGCAATCGAGTTCCGCGATCCCAAGTGCGTGATGCGCCTCACTTCCGACATGAACGCGCCTCTCGACGGCCCACGATTCGCCACCGGCTCGATCAGCCTCATTGAAGATATGACAGGGAATTACGACTGATGGGCACGATCGCGTCCGCCTTCCTCAATGCGTTCCGCGACTTCGTGGCGAATGGTGTTCCGTCGAGCGGCCAGAATGAACCGAACAAGTCGGAAATCCGCGCTATCGGGCCAATCATCGAAACCTTTGTGCAGTGGTACGTCGAAAGCCAGATCGGAAACGCTGCATCGGCCAACCTCCTGACCATCGCCAAGGCCACGCGTGCCGACCTTTACGCAGACCTGGGCCACCCAGCCTACACGATCGGTCTTGTCTATAATGACGGCGCGAACAATGGTTTTTACATCAAGAGCGGCGATGAAGGCGCTGGCGCATGGGCCCTGACCGCGATCCCCTTCTCGGCTACGGTCGATATCATTGCGAACTTCGCATCGTTGCTGGGATATGGTACTGGAACGACGCAGTTCTTTACGGATGCGGAGGGTTTCGAATATGCTTCGCTTGACGAAACGGGATTTATTCTCCCGTGGGGCGGCCTTGTCCCTACCACTCGTGGCGCGCTCGTTGTCACAGATCCTGAAGGTTGGGTTCTCTTTTTTGTCCCGTTCGATGGCTATGCGGCCGAGGCCGCTGGTGCGACGACAGCGACCACCATTGTTCGTCCATGGATGGGCGCGCTAACCGACACGTCCATCGCTTTTGCCGCGGACGTGGAGGGCGTTGGCCCCGGCGTAGTCGAGATCGAGGTTTCGACCGATCAGCACTTCACCAATATCGTTTCGGCGACCCCCGCAAAGGTCGCCACCGTAACGGAGCGCTCCGCAACGCAGGACTGGCGCTCCATCAATCAGGTGGTTCGGGGGCTTGAGCCAGACACGTCCTATTGGGCGCGCTTTATCGTTGACGGAGCGACTAGCGGCGACGCGCTAACTTTCAAGACCGCGCCAGAACGCGGTGCCGGCGCACCTTATCGCTTCGCCGTCATCTCCTGCACCGATATGCGACCCGGAACCGACATTCAGGTGCATCGGGCGATCGCTTCATTCGATCCGCTTTTCGTCGTCCACACCGGCGATCTACAATACACAAACATCACGACTGACAACATTTTGCTGCCAAGGGCGCAGAACACGCGCCCATATCGCGACAACGCTGATGTGCAAGGGTTGACGTCCAAATGTCCCTATTTCTATGTCACGGATGATCATGATACGGCCGCGAATGATTGCGGCTGGCATAGCACCTATGATTTTGAAGCCGTCGCTCGAAACACTCGTCGGGCCTGGCGTGAAACGACGCCGCTTGATGCACGCATGTTTCCACAAATTTCCGAAGGAGAGACTGATCCTGACAAGCTGCTCGAAACACAGCAGTTCGACATTGCCAATACCCGGCATCTGTTGCTCGATACGCGATCTCAGAATAATCGCACGGAAGGCACGCTTTTGGGCAATGACGCTTGGGCAGCCTACTGGAATCAACTCGCTTGGCTGAAAAGCGCGCTGGTTCAGGCTGGCGCCGACAGCATTGATCGCGTTTTCCTCCATGTGCCGATCTATTGGGGCGCCGGTGCCGGTGAGGTAAACGCCTACTTCACCGCAGAACGTCGGGAGATCAGCGACTATATCCGCGACACACCCGGCATTCCGCCTGTGACAATCATCACAGGTGATTATCATGCACTCGGCATTGATGACGGGGGCCATAGTGATTTCGCGACGGGCGGCGGACTGGCGACCGGGCTAATCATGTCTTCGGCGGCTTATCGCGATACCCTGACTGGCACGGCTGGACAGTGGGAGTGGCTCGGAGAAGACACGTTCCAGGCTCTGCCGGCCGGCGAGTTCGCGCAATATTTCATCATCGTGGACGTGGATGCAGGCGGAGAGTGGACGATTCGCTTCTATGGCGGCCCTTACACGGATACGACGCCAACGCTTCTGGGGACTTATGCGCTGAGCGATGGCACTCCCGAAATCCAATTCTCCGGTGACACAGCGAGCGCGGTTGCAGGCAGCACCGCCAGCCTACAGATTCAGAGGACGTGGATTTCGCAGGCGAATCCGATTTCCGTCGATTGGTCCACCAGCAATGGACAGGGCGGGAATGTCGCCTTCAGGCCAAACAGCAAGATTGCGACAATTCCAGTGACGGTCCCAGCGAGCGGTTCGACCACCGTCACACTCTCATCCCCCAGCGGCGGGACGCTAGGCGCAACCATCACCCTGTCCCTCACCGCGCTCTAGGAGAAATATATGACACTCGGCGTTCAAGTTAAAACGGGCGGCCAACATCTGGCCTATGACCGCAATGTAGGCGACTTCCTGCTGCCCGTGACCGATGGCCTCATGGGGCAATGGTTTCTTGGCGGAAGCGAGGAATTCTCGGTCAAGAACCGCTGGAGCAGGGGCGGATATGGCGAAGGAGTGCCTTATGGGTCGCCGGTCTACGCGGCCTATTTTGGCAGTTTTATCAGTGGAATAAGCGGCATCATCCTGCCTTTCAACGACCCTGTTGAGTGCAGCATATTCACCGTTATCAGAAACACGGATACGCTCGTAAGTACGGATCACCAGCCTAATTTTATCGGCACGTCGCCGGGTGGCCGTGGTGCAAACATCTATAGCTATGCAGACGGTATCCGGGCTAATACCTACTATGCAGATGGGGCGTCGGCCCGAAGTGACAGTCTCGTCACTTCACCTGCTGGCATCAACGGATGGCATGCTTTCTGTTGGAAGTTCGGCAGCGATTCGCAGACGCTCAACAATCTGACTGAAGGTCAGACCGGCACGACCGCTCCCAGCTTGGGTGCGCGCCTTACCGGACTAAATACTCTGGCTATTGGCGCACGCCCTGGCACTTCAACAACGGGCACGTTCGACATGGCTTATGTTGGTATATTTGATCGGCGGATCAGCAGCGATGAAGACGCGGCCATATATGATAAGCTCAAGCAAATGATGGCCGCGAGAGGGATTCTGATTTAGTCTGCACGGCGGCTTTTCTCTATGTCGCTGTGACCGCTAGCCGCCGCCTGACCCATCCGATGGCGCGACCTAGATAGTTACGCGTCTTCGCTGGCGGTGCCGGGACGAATTCCTGATATTCCAATACTCTAGGCGTCAGACAACCGGTAGATACGCGCCTTTCAATTTCATCAAGAGCGGCTTCCGGCTTGTTGAACGGCACGTCCGTTAGATCGTTGCGGTCGTACTGCCACCATTGAATACGGAGCAGCCTTTCCACCAGTGCCTCGTCAAAGCGCAGACGTATCCGCTTCGCCGGTACGCCACCGACGATCTCATATGGAGCGACGTCCTTGGTTACCACCGATCCAGCGGCGATGATGGCCCGTGTCCTATCGTGATGCCGTTCATGATAATGACGCCTCGGCCGATTCATACATCATTGCCGATAGTGACGGTTTCTGGGCGACGAGGCTCTACGACTTTTTTAATCAGCGGCAACCCCGGTTTCATCCAGTAGTCGAACTGCCGCCGTTGATACTGAGCGGTCGAGGTGCTGAGAAAATGCGTTGGATGAAGGGCGGGAGTTACAATGAGGTTTTCCGCGATGCTACAATATCGGCCTATCGTGACCGTGCCGCGCATCCATGCCCCCGCCTGGATATAGGACCATGCACCAACCTTCAACTTGGCGGCCCGACCGCGAGCTAGTGTGACAGGTGCTTCAAAGTTCAAGTCTTTGCAGGCGAAGGCATCGGAGCGCTTCAGCCCTCGGCTGAGCCAATTTATTTTATCACTCATCTGCGTCTGGTTGCTTGTTCTATTTCTGACATGGGTTCTCCCTCCTCACCACCGTCTTTAGGCCGGTGATGCTGTCTTGGTCCAGCGTCCGTATAAATCCCGCCCTCATTGCCCATAATGGCGGCCCATGAAGCCCCCTCCCCGCAATCGCTCCATCTGGCGGACGCGCCATGCCTGACACATTTGCCTCGCTCGTGGCAAATCTCAAGACGATTTACGGGATCTCGTGATTGAGGCGGCTCTAACAGCCAGAAATGCGCGCCGGAGAGAGAAATGACCTCCATCCAAGACCGAATGGACCACATGGAAGATAAGATCGACGCGCTGATTTCGTCGGTAGAGGCGCTGCGCGTCGAGGTGGCGGAGACCAGAGAGATCGTAGAGGCGTGGAAGGCAAGCAAGACGCTGCTGCGCTGGACCAAGTGGATCGCCGGTTTCATAGCGGCGGTGGCCGGCGCCTATTTCATCATCCGCGATGGGCTGTTTCCCCGATGAGTAAGGTCAAAACTCTCGCGTCGATCGTGGGCGTCGTTACGGCTGGCCTGCTGCTTACCAATATCCCCGCGGAGGAATCCGGCCGCACGGTCAAGGTCGATATCGCCAAGGATGGCACGGCAACCGTCCGCCACATCAGCGGCAAGCAATATCTGAAAGCCTATTTGGATATAGTCGACGTTGCGACCGCGTGCGACGGCCTCACCAGCTACAAGGGCCGCAAGATCAAGATCACCGACCGTTTCACCGAAGCGCAATGCGCGGTGATGCTGGAGGAGGAACTGATCGTCCATGCCGAAGGCGTGATGAAATGCTCGCCGGGCCTTGCGCTCTCTATCCCTCGCCGCGACCGCGTGCGCTTTTCGATGGTGAGCCTCGCCTACAATGTTGGCGTCCCGACCTATTGCACATCGACCGCCCGCAAGCGCGTGAACGCTGGTAACATCGCCGGGGCCTGTGAGGCGCTGACGTGGTTCAACCGGGCCGGCGGTAAGGTCAATCGTGGCCTCGTCGCCCGGCGCGGTCGAGAGAAGGCCGAATGCATGAAGGATGCGGCATGACCCTCACCGCCGCCTTCGCCATCCTGCGCCGCTTCTGGTGGGCGCTGCCGATGTTGGCGCTGCTCGCATGGGGCCTCCGCGTGGATAGCCTGCGCGCCACTTATAAGGGCAAATGGCAGGACGTCACCACCGAATACGCGGCGTTCAAAACCGCGATCGTGGACAAGACCGCCGAAGCGCTCGCCGCACAGAAGGCTGTGAACGCAGCGAAGGAATCCGAATATCAGGAGAAAGCTCGTGAAGCAGACCAGAGCATTGATGATCTGCGCGCTCGCCTTGCTCTCAGGCTGCGGCAAGGAAGTGGTGGAGGTTCGAGCCGCGCAGCCGGTGCCGCCGCCCAAGGTGACGATACCGCAGTTCCTGAAAGTTTGCCCGCCTCTCCCCCCGGAACTGGCGGATCAGTGCAAGTAGACGCCGACACGCTGGCCGGATTGTCCGCCTACGCGATCAAAGCCCACGAATGGGCTGTCTCTCTGGAGAATGACAAATGAGCATCGGTCTCGGCGTATATGGCGGCTTCTCGCGTGGCGCGGCGGATAACTGGGCCGCCGAGAACGGCATGCCGGTGTTAGGCAAGATACTCGCCCAGCCGCGCAAGATCATGATCGCTGGCACGAGTATCGATGCGGGCTACAACACTGCTTATCCCAGCGGCAACCAGCAGGGCTATAAATGCGCGCCGGTGCGGCGCTTGCGCGATGCTATCCGTGCGCGCGGCTTCTATGCGCAGGATGAGTTTTTCGCGGGGACGATGGGCTATACCACCGCCGCGTCTTTCCAATCGTTCGACCCGCGTTTCGCGAATGGCGCGGGGTGGGAGTATCAAGGCATTTCCGGCGCAACGTGGAGCCTCCTCCAGAACAGCACCACGACGACGCCATTCACCTATACCCCTGATGATCTGACGCAGACTTTCACCGTTTGGGTGCGGTCGGTTTCGGGTACGGGTTCGGTCACGGTCAGTTGTGGTGCCGCGACAAAAACCGTCGATATTTCAAAAACGCCGACCGACTTTATCGCCATCACGCTCGGCGAAAGCGATGGCGTGGCGCTGGCTCAGAATACCTACAGCGTCGCTCGTGTTTCCGGGACGATCCAGGTCGTCGCCTGTTGGGCGCGCAACGCTCGCCTGCCAGCCTATCAGTTGCTCAACTGTTCGTCATCCGGCGCGCGCATGCAGCACATTGCCAACGCCAACGATCTCGCCCGCCCCTTCTATTTCCCTGAACAGATTCTCACCGCTGGCGATGAATACTGGATTGCCATGGGGCCGAACGACTGGCGCGATAATGCGACCCCGGTTGAAAGCCTGCCAACCTATCGCACGAATATGGCGGCCATCGGCTCGCGGCGCGGCGCTAACGGGATCAAAACGCGGGTTATCATCCCTGCGCGTACATCAATTGCCGCCGCCTCCATCGCGAACCAAGACCTCTACAATGCCGCGATTCGTGAGGTCGCGGCGTCCATGGGTGCCCCCGTGTTCGATTTCAAAGATCGTTGGGGCGAACATGCGGAGGCTCTTGCCGCTGGGTTCATGAACCCCGATCCCGATTATTTCCATCCGAACTGGCGCGGTGCGGGGGATATCAGCCAGGTTTACGCAGCGCTGACGCTCGCAGCCTAGCTACGCAGGCGGCGTTTCATGCGTTCGAACTCTTCTTCGCTGGTAATGCCGATCGGTGGAGCGGTGGGAATTTCCGTGACCGGTGTAACCTCTGGCCAGTTGGTGTTGCACTGAGAGCAGCGAAGATGCTGGCCGATAGCCCAGCGGCTGCGGTTCCAGCGCTTGAGGAACGCGAGGCGGAGGAGTGGGGTCGGTTCGACAATGATAACCCGTCCACATTTCTTGCAGGTGAGCCGGAGGGCGAAACCACGCGCGGCGATCTGGTCGAGGGTGTCGCACTCTATCCGCTGGCGCTCCTCATGATATTCGGGGCCGGACAACATGGGCGGTCAATAGCTCAGCCAGTCCAGTTCAGCGTCGTCGACCGCCTGAAACATGTCGCCCTCGGCCTGCACCTCGCGCAGCCGCTTGCGCACTGCCTCCGGGTCGCCGCGCCGGGGGAATCCACGATCGTCCTTCGCCGCCTTGACGAGTTCGCCCACCCACCCATCTCGGTCGCGCTGTTGCAGCAGCCATTCCCCGAACGGCGGGCGCGGCTCTCCATATCTGTCCAGCATGATAGCCTCCTCTGAAAAGGAGAACATTAAGAGAACAAGCATTGCGAGTCGGTCAAGCGGGTTGCGGTGGGGTGAGGGTGTCGCGCATCTCGGCTATGCGGGTACGGACCTTCGCGGCGGCATCTTTCGCCCCATCCCTGTATCCATCAGTCCAGTCCATTTCGCTATGGTGGCCGGATCGGCTGTTCGGACGGTCATCAAATGCGCATTCCGCCACCTGCGCGCACTCCTCCCCGATTTCCTCCAGCGCGACGGCAAGGGCGGCAGTGGCGAGCAGTCTATGCTCCTCGCGCGTCAATTCACTGGCGAGTGCATCGCTGTCCACATCAAATGCCAACGATTTTTCCAGCGCCCGCGCCATCTTCTCGATCAGGTCGTAGCTCAAAGCATCCTCCTTCGCGCGATCATGCGCATGTCTTTCCGATAGTGCGGGTTGCTTTCGCCCCAGAAAGCCATCCCTCCACCCGGCGTTTCCTCCGCCCATGATCGATAGCTCCATGGATACCGCTCGCTGGCATATGTCCGCCCTCTCCGGGCTCGCGGGCTGGTCATCAAAACATCTCCATCTGCTTGGCGGCGAGCGCATCCATCAACGCGCCGATAACCTCGGCTGCAAGCGGTGGGACAATCGCATTACCGAAGCCAGACCACGCGGCGATCCGGCTCACCCAGCGCTCTTCTTCCTGGTGCGCGGTCGGGCAGAGTTCTGCGGGGCGAGGTATAGCCACGCGGCCTCGTACCCCATTAACCAGCAAGGGTGCGCCGGCGTCGGCGACCCGACGCGCTTTGCCGTCATGGCAGATGATCCAGTCGGCCCCGGCCCACCATGAGCCGTTTCGACCATGACCGTGCATATCCCGTCGCCCGCCTGATCGCTGCAACCCTTCGCTCCCCTCGCGCTGAAATTGCCGTGAACGGTCACTGTGGGCCACGCGGCCATAACCGTTTGGATCGACACCCCGGTTTTCCTGCTCTCCGGGTCGGGACCGACCGCCGATGCCTTCACGGTCGGCCAAGGCACCGCAATCATTTGTCGGGGCAACTGGTCGATCCTGCTCCCGCCGTCCGGGCGATCGGTCGCCATCCCGGCGCTGTCTTTCCAGTCGCGAGCGCTGGGCGTCACCCAGGGTGACGCCTTGAATAGCAGCCCGTTCAGCAGAGGCTCGCTCGATCGAGCGCCGCCCCTCGCCTTCCTCCCGCCCGTCACGTCCGCAACTGTCGGCGTCGGCCACAGCGACCCAGTATTGCCGGTTCCGTTCGTGAGGACCGTCGACCGCGAGAGCCGGGATATCGACTGCCCGGCTGGCGTAGTTTTCTCCCTCCAGACTAGCGCGCACTCCGTCGAACCAACCATAGCCAGCCTTTCCCGCAACCTGCTCTCCCACAAGGACAGCGGGCCGGTAGGATCGGAGCAATCGAAGTACGTCCGGCCACAAGTGCCTTGGATCATCTTCGCCGGCTCCTTTGCCCGCGACCGAGAACGGCTGGCAGGGACAAGAGGCTGTCCAAATAGGTCTGTCGTCGGGCCAGCCTGCGATGCGGCAGGCGAGCGACCATCCTCCGATTCCCGCGAAGAAATGATGTTGGGCGAATCCATGAAGGTCATCAGGCTGAACATCCTTGATAGAGCGTCGATCGACATGGCCGGGCGCGATCTGTCCGGCGGCGATCAGGTTTTCGAGCCAGTCGGCAGCGGCGTCGTTGTTCTCATTATAATAGACCCTCCGCAGCGGCTTCACGTCGCGGGGCGTCATGGGGTGGGCACTCTGTAGCGAGCGAGTATCTGGTCTATCCGCTGTTGTTGCCGGAAAGGGTCATGGCTATTGCCGACATGCCAATTTTTGCATCTCGCGCATAAATAGACATTGAGCGCGCAGTTCTTCATTTTCTTGACTGCGATGCACGCACCCACTTTCGTCCGATGACGAACCTTGCCTGCGCAACCGTCGCCATGCTTCGCCATCACCGCACCCCCGAAATGGCGGGGAAATTTTCCGCACTGACGCGAGAAAACGGCGAGAATCCACGACCAGAACAAAGCGCGAATCGTGCGGAAATTTCAGGGGTTGTGCCAGCAGGCGCAGGATTTGCAGTCCGCTGCGTCACCACTCCGCCATCGGGCCAAACCGGACATCGCCGTGGGTCTGGCGCTGCTAGCGTGAAAAACCGGCGAGCGCAACGCGAAAAGCGCATGGGGAAGGCGTTCTGCCTTCAACCGCTGCATTTCCCCGGCCGCGCGGCCGGAAAGCGCGCTCGTTCAGCCTTTTTCCGTCGCCTCTTCCCCTTTCTGCCAGCGCTTTCCCATCCCTGCGGCAAGCACGCGCGTCACGGGGCCGTGGCGTTCCATCCAGCCATGATAGGCGCGATAGGTCGGATCCTCGAACAGATGCTCCTCCTCCGTGCGGGCGCGCCAATAATAAATGGCGCTGGTCAACGCGAGCAGCGTGCAATTGCGCACTATGTCGACCCAGTTGCCGGTCGTCGAAAGGAAGGGCAGCACCGACAGCCACCAGAAGAGATTCTTGGCGAGATAGGCCGGGTGCCGGGTCCAGCGATAGGGACCATGGGTGATGATGCCGCGATGGGTGAGGTTGGAAAAGCGCAGGCCGAACGCCACCGTCGCCCAGGCATAGATCGCTGTCAGCGCGACCAGCATCCCGCCCCATATCCACAGCAGCGCCTCCTGCCCGGCGAACCAGCGGCTCCATTCCGCGGTGCCGCTATGATAGTCGAGCGGCCCGCCATTGCCCATCAGCACGAACGGGGGGTAGCAGATGAGCGCCGCAATCCACCCTGCCATATGCGGGTTGGCGCTGCGGATATGCGCGTCGAGCGGCTTGCAGGTCAGCATATAGCCGATGGTCGCGAACGACACGTCGATCATGAACAGGATGGTGATGAGGAAATTGGCGAGGTTCACCGGACCGTCGAACGGCGCGCCCGTGCGCCAGCCGATCACATTGGCGAAATTGGCCGGCGTGATCGACAGCATGAAAGCAAGGAAGAAGGCCTTCACCGCCCAGGCGCGCAGATGGGCGGGGATCGCCCCTTCCTCGGGCTTTCCCGCCGCCCCGCCGATCACCCACTGCCCCAGCGCATAGCTGCCGTCGCGCGGCTCCACCAGATAGCGGTCGAGCCACACCACATAGGGAATGGAAAGCAGCAGCAGCGGCACCGCCGCCCAGGTGAAGAGCTGCATCGCATAGCTGTAGCCGCCCTCCCAATACCAGCGCGCCGTGCCGTAGAAGAGCGCGATCGCGCCCCAGGTGGCCCACAGCCCCGCCAGCTTCACCACCGAAATGTCGAACGCTTCCCGCGCGGAGCGGCGCGGACCGCTCCAGTCGATCCCGGTCGAGGGGCGGCGATGCACCTTGTCCACCAGCAGAGACCAGAGCAGCATAGGCACGCCGCAGGCGATGACCGAGGCGAACAGCCCCGCATGCGGCCCATCCATGCCGTAACGCCAGGCGAAGACCGTCCACAGGCCCAGTCCGGCCAGCCCCGCCACCCCGACGCCATGGCTGACGGCGGAACGCGGGCAGGCATCGGCCACGGCGGCCACGGAAAGATCAGGGGGGGGAAGATCAGGGGCGGAAAGATCGGGGCCGGAAGAATCGGCCGGGCTATGTGCATCCATCAGGCCAGCCTTAATGATATTTGGTAAGGATGGAATGAACAGCCTGCCATGGAACGACTCCCCCTTTGCCGCATTGTACCAGCAGATAAAGGCAAGGAGAGAGAAAATGGCAATGGCAGAAAGCCGCATGCCTTCGGCCGATCCCGACCCGCCCGAAATGCATCGCAGCACGGAAGACACCCGCGCAGGCAGCACCGAACATGTCGTGCGCTATGTGCTGGCGATCTCGCTGATGCTTGCGATATTGGTGATGGTCATCCTGTTCCTGTGGGGCAGCGCCGGTCATTGAACCAAAAGGTCATTGAACCAAAAAAGGGGCACCCCGGAAAGGGCGCCCCTTGAGAGAATGGCAAAGCGGAAGGCCGATCAGCGGTCGCGCCGTCCCAACAGACGCAGACGCAACGCGTTCAGCTTGATGAAGCCCGCCGCGTCGCGCTGGTCATAGGCGCCCGCGTCATCCTCGAAGGTGACGACCTTCTCGCTGTAGAGCGAGTTCGGCGACTTGCGGCCAGCGACATAGACGCCGCCCTTGTAGAGCTTCAGCCGGACGGTGCCTGTCACCTTTTCCTGGCTATGGTCGATCGCGGCCTGAAGCATCTCGCGCTCCGGCGAGAACCAGAAGCCATTATAGATAAGCTCCGCATAGCGCGGCATCAGCTCATCCTTCAGATGGGCCGCACCCCGGTCGAGCGTGATCTGCTCTATCCCGCGATGGGCGAGATGATAGATGGTGCCGCCCGGCGTTTCATACATACCGCGCGACTTCATGCCGACGAAGCGGTTCTCGACCAGATCGAGACGGCCGATGCCGTGCTTGCGGCCATATTCGTTCAGGGTTTCGAGCAGGGTCGCGGGCGACATGCCGACGCCGTTGATCGCAACGCCGTCGCCGCGCTCGAAATCGATCGTGATATATTCGGGCGCGTCGGGGGCGTCCTCCGGGTTCACCGTGCGCGAATAGACGAAATCCGGGGTTTCCTCCCACGGGTCCTCCAGCACCTTACCCTCCGAAGAGGTATGCAGCATGTTCGCATCGGTGGAGAAGGGCGCCTCGCCGCGCTTGTCCCGCGGAATCGGGATCTGGTGCTGTTCGGCAAACTCGATCAGCTTCGTGCGGCTGGTGAGATCCCATTCGCGCCAGGGCGCGATCACCTTGATATCGGGTTGCAGCGCATAATAGCCCAGCTCGAAGCGGACCTGATCATTGCCCTTGCCGGTCGCGCCGTGCGACACCGCGTCGGCGCCCAGTTGCTTCGCGATCTCGATCTGGCGCTTGGCGATCAGCGGACGGGCGATCGACGTACCGAGCAGGTACAGCCCTTCATATTGCGCATTGGCGCGCATCATCGGGAACACATAATCCCGGACGAATTCCTCGCGCAGATCGTCGATGAAGATATGCTCGGGCTTCACGCCCATCAGCTCGGCCTTCTGGCGCGCGGGTTCCAGTTCCTCACCCTGCCCCAGATCGGCGGTGAAGGTCACGACCTCGCAGCCATAGGTCTGTTGCAGCCATTTCAGGATGACGCTGGTATCGAGGCCGCCGGAAAAGGCGAGAACGACGCGATTGATCTTCTCGGACATGGGCTAGGGACTCACATGCTAGAATGGGTGTCGGTTTGGCGCGCGCCTAACAGCGATCCAGCCAAATCGCAACCATTTCGCCCCCATGGAATCGAGGGCAGCGGATCAGCGCGCCGTCGCGTGGACGGCAAGGGCGCGGGCGGCCTGCCCGGCGAGCGGAACCAGCCGCTCCTCCGACACCCCATCGCGGGCCATGGCGGAGATGCCGACGAGCAGCAGCATCACATGATCGGTCAGGCTCACCACCTGTTCCGGCGCCTCGCGCGAGATGCCGCGATAGAGCGAGGCCGCGACCGTCAGCCGCGCCTTGCGGATATGCGCGACGACCAGCGCGTCGCTGCAATTATTCGCGGCTTCCAGCAGCAGGCAGCCGCCCCATGCGCCGCTCTCGCTTTCCCGCCAGGCGAAGCGCCGGGCGGCATCCACCACCAGCCGTTGCAAGCCCTGTTCCAGCGTCGGCACATCGTCGAAAGCGGCGCGGATCTCCACCAGCCAGTCGGCGAGATAGGCGTCGGCAATCCGCTTGAAGAGCAGCGCCTTGTTACCAAAGGCCGCATAGAAGCTGGGCGGGTTGATGCCGATCGCACGGGTGAGATCGTTGAGCGTCACCCGGTCATAACCGCGCGACCGGAACAGGTCGCCCGCCTTGGCGACGGCCTCGCCCAGATCGAACTGGCGCGGCCGCCCGCGCGACCGGGGCGGCGGGTCGTCATGCTCCAGTACGGGGGCTGGCTGGCTCATATCCCCTCGCCTCGCATATTTGGTTAATGCGCGCTATAGTTTTCTTAACCCCCTGCTTTTCTTAACATCACCCTTCATCTCCATTCAGCCCATGTGCAGCCCGTCGCGGCTATTGGTCGAGTCGTCCAGAAATATTCGATGGAGTCACCGATGAAGAAATCCCTTCTGATCGCTGGTGCCGCGATCATGGCGGTGGCCGTCCCGGCCATTGCCGCGACGCAGGCCACCCGTCGCCCGCCCCCGCCAATGGCCCAGCAGGACATTACCCGCGCCGAAGTGGAAGCGAAGGTCAAGGAGCAGTTCGCCCTGTTCGACGCGAACAAGGACGGCACCGTCACCCGGGACGAGATTACCGCCCGCCGCGACGCGATGCGCGCCCAATGGCAGGATGAGCGCTTCAAGGCGCTGGACCAGAATGGCGATGGCTCGATCAGCCGCGCCGAATTTGACGCCGCCCATCAGGATCGCGGCCCACGCGGCCCACGCCCCGATGGCTCGCCGCCAATGGCGGGCAATGGCCCTGACGGCGCACCACCGCCGGCCGGCGCGATGGCCGATGGCGGCCCCGATGCGCCCCCTCCGCCTCCGGGCAAGGGCGGTCGCCATGACGGGCGCCATGATGGCTTCGGACGCCACGGCCGCATGGGTCCGATGATGGGCGGCGGCATGTTCGGCTTCGCCCTCGCCGATGCGGACAAAAATGGTCAGGTCACGCTGGCCGAGGCGACCAGCGCCGCGCTCGCCCGCTTCGACCGGATGGACGCCAACAAGGATGGCAAGCTGACCGCGCAGGAACGCCGCGACGCGATGAAGCAGATGCGCGGGCATGGCCGCAAGGACGGGCCGCGCAAGCCGCCTGCCGCTGCCGCCCAGCCTTCCTGATTTCTCCCCTCTCCTCCCCCCTCGGGTCGCACGAGGATGGCATGGGAAGAGAACCGGCCCCTCCGCAAAGGGGGGGCCGGTTTTTTCGTCCCGCCTGATTGCCCGGTGGATTATAACGCCCGCAGCCGCTGCTCTTCCGTCAGCATATAGTCGCGGGTGATAGGCAGGCTATGGCGGTCACGGGTATATTGCAGCTGATAGATCAGCATCCCGCCATGTTCGAAGGCAGCGGTGGCGCCCGCCAGATAGAGGCTCCACATGCGGAAGAAGCGCGCATCGTAGAGCGCTTCGATCTCCGCCCGCTTTGCCCGCACCCGCTGATACCAGGCGCGCGTGGTATAGCCATAATGCAGGCGCAGCGCCTCCACATCGGTCACCATCAGGCGGTTGGGCTCGCTGCCCTGCATGATCTCGCTCAGCGCCGGGATATAGCCGCCGGGGAAGATATATTTGCGGGTGAAGGCATCGGTCATGCCCGGTCGGCCCATGCGCCCGATCGTATGCAGCAACATCACGCCATCGGGCTTCAGCAGATTATGGCAGATCCGGAAAAATTCGCGATAATAGGGCACGCCGACATGCTCGAACATGCCGACCGAGACGATGCGGTCGAACTCGCCCTGCATGTCGCGATAGTCGATCAGCTCGAACTTCACATGATCGGCGACGCCCGCATCCTGCGCCCGCTGGCGCGCGACGGCGAGTTGCTCCTCCGACAGGGTGATGCCGGTGACATCGACGCCGCATTTCTGGTGCAGATACAGCGCCATGCCGCCCCAGCCGCAGCCGATGTCGAGTACCTTCATGCCCGGCTTCAGATGAAGCTTGGCGGCGATGTGCGCCTTCTTGTCGACCTGCGCCTTGTCCAGCCCATCGCTCAGATCGTCCGGCACATCGGCCCAATAGCCGCAGCTATATTGCTTGTCGCGATCGAGGAACAGGTCGTAGAGCGCGCCGGAAAGATCATAATGATGGGCGACATTCTTCTTCGACGCCGTGCGGACGTTCGCCTGCTTCGCCCGCTTGAACGCCGCCTTGGCGACGCGCGCCACCGGGCCGTTGCGTTCCAGCTTGCGGCCGCTTTCCCAGCGGTTGTTCCCCCGCACCAGCGCGACGAGGCCCATGATATCCTCATCATCGATGGTGAGCCGCCCATCCATATAGGCCTCGGCAAAGCCCAGCCTTGGTTGCAGCACGATATCGCGCCCGGCCTTCGGGTCGTTGAGGCGCATCGTCACGTCCGGGAATCCGGGGGCCGCCGTGCCGAACCGGCGGGTCTCGCCATTGGCGCCCACGACGGTCAGCGTCCCTTTCTTTATCACCCGCGACAGGAAATGATCGAGCAACGCCATCGACTCTGTAACTCCTTGTTATCGGGACCGGAACACGCACCCCACCAACGTCATGCGACGCAGGAACCGGATGGCGCTCGTCCTCGCCGGGGCGAATTGGTACATGGCCGGAGCGAAACTGCAACCCATCAGCGCCGACTTGCCGCGGCTTGACTTGTGCGGCGTCTCCCCTGACACAGACGCCCATGACCCCGCCCAATCCCGATGCCCCCGTCCTTTTCTTCGATTCCGGCGTTGGCGGCCTGTCGATCCTCGAACCCGCGCGCGCGCTGCTGCCCGCCATGCCGGTGGTCTATGCGGCTGACCGGGCGGGCTATCCCTATGGCACGAAGAGCGAGGCGGAGATCATGGCGCGGGTTCCCGCGCTGCTCGGCCGCCTGGTCGAGCGCTATCGCCCGCGCATCGCGGTGATCGCCTGCAACACCGCATCCACCATCGCGCTGTCCCATGTACGCGCGGCGCTCGACATCCCGGTGGTGGGCACTGTGCCCGCGATCAAGCCCGCCGCGCTGTCCTCCCGCACGCGCGTCATCGGCGTGCTGGGGACGGAGGCGACCGTGCGCCAGCCCTATGTCGACCGCCTCGCCGCCGAGCATGGCGCGGATTGTCTCGTGCTGCGCCATGGCAGCGCGGCTCTGGTCGCGCTCGCCGAGGCGAAGCTGCGCGGCGAGCCGCTCGATCCCGCCATCGCCCGCACCGCGCTGCGCGGCCTTGTCGAGCAGCCCGGCGGGGAGCGCATCGATCGCGTCGTGCTCGCCTGCACGCATTTCCCGCTGGTGCAGGAGGAGCTGGAGGCCGCAGGCCGCGCGATCGGCGCCGGGCCGATCACCTTCCTCCATGGCGGCGAGGGCATCGCCCGGCGCATCGCCTGGCTCAACGGCTCCAACCCCTGGCCGGATACCACCGCGCCATCGGGCATCGCCGTCTTCACCCGCATGGACCCGGACATAGAACCGCTGAAACCGGAACTGGAGCGCCGCGGTTTGACGCGGATCAATGTCCTCTGATCGCCCGTCCTCCAAAGGCGGCGATGGGACAATTTGGCACGCCGCGCCCTCCTGTTGCGAACCGTTATCGCTGGAAAAAGACCGGGGATGGCGTTAAATGCCTTGATTCAGGAGCGGTCGCGGCAAAACGAGGCTTTGCATCGCAGTGAATTACAAGCATATTTTCAGCCAGGCGATCGAACGCTTGCATAGCGAAGGCCGCTATCGGGTTTTCATCGATATTTTGCGCAACAAGGGCGCCTTCCCGAACGCGCGCTGCTTCCACGGCCATAATGGCCCGAAGCCGATCACCGTCTGGTGCTCCAACGACTATCTCGCCATGGGCCAGCACCCCAAGGTGATCGCGGCGATGGAAGAGGCGCTGCACGATGTCGGCGCGGGTTCCGGCGGCACGCGCAATATCGGCGGCAACACCCATTATCATATCGACCTCGAATATGAGCTGGCCGACCTGCACGGCAAGGAAGGCGCGCTGCTCTTTACCTCGGGCTATGTGTCGAACGAGGCGACGCTCTCGACGCTCGCCAAGCTGCTGCCCGGCTGCATCATCTTCTCCGATGAGCTGAACCATGCCAGCATGATCGCGGGCATCCGCAATTCGGGCTGCGAAAAGAAGGTGTTCCGCCACAATGATCTCGCCCATCTGCGCGAGCTGCTGGCAGAGGCGGACCCGGACGCGCCCAAGCTGATCGCGTTCGAAAGCGTCTATTCGATGGACGGCGACGTCGCGCCGATCGCGGAAATCTGCGACCTTGCCGATGAGTTCAACGCCCTCACCTATTGCGATGAAGTCCATGCGGTCGGCATGTACGGCCCGCGCGGCGGCGGCATTACCGATCGCGATGCGGTCGCCCATCGGGTGACGATCATCGAGGGCACGCTCGGCAAGGCGTTCGGCGTGATGGGCGGCTATATCGCCGCCGACAAGATGATCATCGACTGTATCCGTTCCTATGCGCCCGGCTTCATCTTCACCACCTCGCTGTCGCCGGTGCTGGTCGCGGGCGTGCTGGCGGCGGTGCGGCACCTCAAACAGTCGAGCGTGGAGCGCGATGGCCAGCAGGCCGCTGCCGCCAAGCTCAAGGAACTGATGCGCGAGGCCGGCCTGCCGGTGATGCCATCGGTCACGCATATCGTTCCGCTGCTGGTCGGCGACCCGGCCAAGGCGAAGAAGATCAGCGACATATTGCTGGCCGAATATGGCGTCTATGTGCAACCGATCAACTATCCCACCGTGCCGCGCGGCACCGAACGCCTGCGCTTCACCCCCGGCCCCGCGCATAATGAAGAGATGATGCGCGATCTGGTGGCGGCGCTGGTCGAAATCTGGGACCGTATGGATATGGAACTGCGCGAGGCGGCTTGAGAGCGCTTCCGCGACATTTCAGAATATAAAACAGCCCGGCAGTGCGACCGGGCTGTTTTCTTATGCGATCAGGGGGCGGCTTGCGGTTAGAAATGGACTCCGCCTTTATCGCCGCGCTGAATTTGTTTGACGGCGCTGGCTTCCGGTTCAGAGGCCATTTCGCCGAATCGACCTGCGGTCTGTTGGGCCTGATGGATGCTGAAACAAGTTCAGCATGACAGTCGGGTTATGGCGCTTAACCACCAGAAATCACCCCAGCGCCGCCTGCTTCTCCTCCACCATCCGGTCGAGTTCGGCGCGGCTGAGCTTTTGCGCCTGCGTCTTGAGCTGCCCGCAGGCCGCCGCGATATCCCGTCCGCGCGGCGTGCGCACCGGCGCGGAAATGCCGCCCTCGAAGATGATATCCGAGAAACGCCTGATCCGCTCCGGCGTCGAGCATTCATAGGGCGCGCCCGGCCAGGGGTTGAACGGAATGAGGTTCACCTTCGCGGGCAGCCTGTATTTGCGGATCAGGCGCACCAGTTCGCGCGCATCCTCGTCGCTGTCGTTCTTGTCCTTCAGCATCACATATTCGAAGGTGATGCGCCGGGCATTGTTCGCGCCGGGATAGGCAGCGCACGCCGCCAGCAGGTCCTCGATGCCATATTTCTTGTTAATGGGGACGATCTCGTCCCGCACATCCTTGGTGACGGCGTGCAGCGACACGGCAAGATTGACGCCGATTTCCTCGCCCGCGCGCTCCATCATCGGGATGACGCCGCTGGTCGAAAGGGTGATGCGGCGCTTGGACAGCGACAGCCCGTCGCCATCCATCACGACCTTCAGCGCATCGCGCACATTGTCGAAATTATAGAGCGGCTCCCCCATGCCCATCATCACGATATTGGTGAGCATCCGGCCATCGGTCGAATATTGCGGCGCGTCGTCCGCCTCTTCCTCATCGCTTGTGGAGGCCATGCTGCCCTTGGGCCATTCGCCCAGCGCATCGCGCGCCAGCATCACCTGCCCGACGATCTCGCCCGGCGTCAGGTTGCGGACGAGGCGCATCGTGCCGGTATGGCAGAAGCGGCAATTGAGCGTGCAGCCGACCTGAGAGGATACGCACAGCGTCCCGCGATCCGCATCGGGGATGAACACCATCTCATAATCCTGCCCGTCATCGGAACGGAGCAGCCATTTGCGCGTGCCGTCGGAACTGACCTGCGCCTCCACCACCTGCGGGCGGCCGACGACGAAGCGTTCCGCCATCCAGCCGCGCATCGGCTTGGCAAGGTCGGTCATCTGTTCGAAATCGGTCTCGCCGCGATGATAAAGCCAATGGAACAGCTGCTTGGCGCGCAGCTTGGCCTGCTTGAGGTCCAGACCCTTTTCCAGCAGCTCTGCGCGAATCTGATCGCGCGAAAGGCCCATCAGGTCGGCGCGGCCATCCTCGCGCGGCGTGATAGCCCGCGGCACAGGCACGGGATCGATATGTCCGGGGATTTGCATATGCGCGCGCTATAGTCTCAAATGCGCAGAACCGCCAGCCTTTTTGGCGGTTTTGCTGCCCTGTGCAAAGGAAAGCCGAATGGACCGTTTCTTCACCCGTATCGCCACTGGCGTGGCTTCCGCCGTGGGTCAGCCCTGGGCGTTCATCGCCGCGATCCTGTTCATCCTGTTATGGGCGATATCCGGGCCGCTGTTCGGCTTTTCCGATACATGGCAACTCATCGTCAACACATCGACGACGATTGTCACCTTCCTGATGGTGTTCGTGATCCAGAACAGCCAGAATCGCGACGCCGCCGCGATGCAGGCGAAACTCGACGAGCTGATCCGCGCGGTCGACAGCGCCCGCAACCAGTTCATCGGGATCGAGCATATGACGGAGCAGGAACTGGAGGAAATCCGCCGCACGCTGGAACAGGAGGTCGGCGCGGAAAGCGGCCCGGACCATCATTCCCGGCCCAATTCCCTGCGCCATCTGATCCGCCGTTTCTGATCCAGCTTCCGGCGCACCAGCCTCGGCAACGCTCTATCGGCGGGCGCAGCCCAGCGCGGCGGCGTCCATCGCGGTCGCTGCGCCCTTCAGCACATAAAGATCGTAGAAGGCCCGCCCATTAACGCCCTTGCCCTCGACGCTCATCGTCGAGGCGTCGCGCATCGCGGCAAGGATCGCTCTGTCCATCGCGGCGTCCTGCGCCCAGGCCTGCCCCTGCCCGGACACCAGCGCAAAGCGCCGCTCCCCGATCGAGAGATAGACGCGGCTGTCCCGCGCCTGCGGGCGGCTGAGGCGCAGATAGAGCTGGCCACGCACGCCGCGCTCCGGCCAGTGGCCGATCGTCGCATAGGCCTTCGCCGTTGCCCCCGCCGTGCCGCGCTGGGGTTCGGCAATGGCGTAGCACCGGCCCTCGCGCCCGTCGCGAAAGGCCGCCCAGCCCGCGAAGATGCCGAGCGAATCGGCCGCACGCGCTGATGGAGCCGCCAGCAGCAGCGCGCAAAGCGACAGAGGCAGGGCCATTTTCATCCTTTCAGGCAAAAGCGCAGCCGGGCCGCTTTTGCAAGCGGCGGGTAAGAGAAAATTAACGACGAGTCCTCTTTAACGGCGGGCCACCCTTGCGGAGAGGGGGATTGTCGGTAATGAAGGGTTTCCGGTCTGCGGGGGTATCGCCGACAGGGAATCGATATCCGCCCGCGCTGCCCCCATCCGGGGATGCAGTTTTTGAAGTTTTGAAAGTGGAAACGGAACGGGGAATGAAAGCTACCATCGAACGTGCGACGCTGCTCAAATGTCTGGGCCATGTCCAGTCGGTGGTCGAGAGACGCAACACGATCCCGATCCTGTCCAACGTGCTGATCGAAGCATCGGCGGAAGGCACGATCCGCCTGATGGCGACCGACCTCGACATTCAGGTCGTGGAGCAGGTGCAGGCGCAGGTCGAGACCGCCGGATCGACGACGATTTCCGCGCATACCCTGTTCGACATCGCCCGCAAGCTGCCCGAAGGCAGCCAGGTGCTGCTGCACGCCGCCGATGGCAAGATGCTGATTCAGGCCGGGCGCGCGCGCTTCAACCTCTCGACCCTGCCGCGCGACGACTTCCCGATCATCGCAGAGGGCGAGCTGCCGACGCGGTTCGAACTGCCCGCAGAGACGCTGAAGCAGATCATCGACAAGACGCGTTTCGCAATCTCGACCGAGGAAACGCGCTATTATCTCAACGGTATCTTCCTGCATGTGTCGGATGATCCGCAGCCGGTGCTGAAGGCCGCTGCGACCGACGGCCACCGCCTCGCCCGCGTCACCGTCGCCCGCCCCGATGGCGCGGAAGGCATGCCCGACATCATCGTGCCGCGCAAATGCATCGGTGAGCTGCGCAAGCTGCTCGACGAGGTGGAAGGCAGCGTCGATATCGCCCTGTCGGCCAGCAAGATCCGCTTCGGCATCGGCAATGCGATCCTGACCAGCAAGCTGATCGACGGCACCTTCCCGGATTACAGCCGCGTGATCCCGACCGGCAACGACAAGCTGCTGAAGATTGACCCGCGCAGCTTCGAGGAAGGCGTGGATCGCGTCGCGACCATCGCCACCGAAAAGACCCGCGCGGTCAAGATGGCGCTCGACAAGGACAAGATCACCCTGTCCGTCACCAGCCCGGAAAATGGCACGGCCGCCGAAGAGGTGCCGGGCGATTATGACGGCGACGGGTTCGAAATCGGCTTCAACGCGCGCTATCTGCTCGATATCCTCCAGCAGATCGAGGGCGACACGGTGGACCTCCACCTCGCCGATCAGGCCGCACCGACGCTGATCCGCGAAAACGACGCCTCCCCTGCGCTCTATGTGCTGATGCCGATGCGGGTGTGATCATAGCTACGGAACAGATTTGAAGGAAACGGGCGGTTCGAAAGGATCGCCCGTTTTTTATGATGCGGGAGATATCCGCAGCGGCTTGCGGCAAGCGAAAGCCATGACGGAAAGCGGGTCACTCCGCCGCGAGCAATTGCTCCGCACCACCCAGATCGACCGACACGAGGCGGCTCACCCCCCGCTCCACCATCGTCACCCCGAACAGGCGGTGCATCCGGCTCATCGTCACCGCATTATGGGTGACGATCAGATAGCGCGTGCGCGTGTCCTTCACCATCTGGTCGAGCAGATCGCAGAAGCGTTCCACATTGGCGTCGTCAAGCGGCGCATCCACCTCATCCAGCACGCAGATCGGCGCGGGGTTGGTGAGGAACAGGCCGAAGATCAGCGCCACGGCGGTCAGCGCCTGCTCACCACCCGACAACAGGGTAAGGGTGGAGAGCTTCTTGCCCGGCGGCTGGGCGAGGATTTCAAGGCCCGCCTCCAGCGGATCATCGCTGTCGACCAGTTCCAAATGCGCCTGCCCGCCGTTGAACAGCGCGGTGAACAGGCGCTGGAAATGGCCGTTCACCGCCTCGAAAGCGGCGAGCAACCGGGCTCGGCCCTCGCGATTGAGGTTGCCGATGGAGCCGCGCAGCTGGTGGATCGCCTGGGCGATTTCGGCGCTTTCGGTGCGGCTGACTGCCTGCTGCTGTTCCAGCTCCGCCAGTTCCTGCGCGGCGATGAGATTGACCGGGCCGATGCGTTCGCGTTCGCCCGTCAGACGTTCGAGATCGGCCTGTTCCCGTTGCGCCGGGCCCGTTTCCGCCGCGTCGAAGCCGAGTCGTTCAGGCAGTACCGGCGGCGGACATTCGAAACGGTCGCCGCACAGGCGATTGGTTTCGGTGCGATGGGCGAGCGCGGCTTCCGCCCGGGCAGCCGCGCCTGCGCGAGCCTCGCGCGCAACCGAAAGCGCCTCGCCTGCCTGCGCGGCGCGGGCCTCGGCCTGACGCAACGCGGTCTCGGCTGCGCTTTCCCGCGCCTGCGCTTCCGTCGCCTGCTCGCTGAGAGTCTGGCTTTCCGCAGCGAGGTTTTCCGCCTCCTGCGCCAGCCTTTCGGGCAGCCCGGCGAGTGTCGCGCGTTCCCCCGCAATGGCCTGCTCGCGCGCCGCCATATCGGCAAGGCGCTTCCCCGCCTCGCCGGAACGGCTGCGCCAGCGGCGGATATCGCCCTCGGTATCGGCGAAGCGGCGGCGGTCGGCGTCGAGCGCGCGCTCGGCCAATGCCGCATCGGCCTGTAGCTGGCTGGTCCGGGCATGGCCCGCCTCGCTGCGGGCGGAAAGATCGGCGACAAGCGCGCGGGTGGCGCTGCCGTCGGGCATCGCGTCGAGCGCCTGTTGCGCCGCCTCCTGCTCGGCCTGCGCGATGGCGAGGTCCGCGCCCGCTTCCTCGACGCGGGCGACGACATCGCTGCGGCGGGCGGCGAGGCGCTCGATCTGGGCGATGGCGTCGTCCCGGCGACGGGAGGCGGTAGCGATGTCCCGCTCCGCCGTGGCGACGGCGTTGCGCAGCGTCGTGATCGCCTGCGCTGCGGCGGCCGCGCGCGCAGTGGCGGTAGCGAGGGCTGCCTGCGCCTCCTCGACTCCGTGCCGGGCGGCGGGAAGCTGCGCGTCGAGCGCCTCCAGCCGGTTGGCGCGGATGAGACGCTGGGCGGTGGCCGCCCCCGCCGCTTCCTCGCCCCCGCGCGCGATGAAGCCGTCCCAACGCCGGACATGGCCCTCGCGCGTCACCAGCCTCTGCCCGACGGCGAGCGGCTGGCCCGTGTCGCTTTCCGCCACCGCGATCTGCGCGAGGCGGCGGGCAAGCGCGGGCGGCGCGGTGACATGACAGGCGAGCGCTTCTGTCCCTTCCGGCAGGGCCGGGTCGCCGGGCAGCGCCTCTGCCCCCGCCCAATGGCGCGGCGCGGTCTCCCGCAGGCTCGCCTCCAGTTCGTCGCCAAGCACGGCGGCGAGCGCCATTTCATAGCCGGGCGCGGCGCGCATCTGGTCGATCAGCCGGTCCTTGCCCGTCGCCCCGCCCGTCCCCAGCGCCTTACGCAACGCCTGCGCCTCGCTATCGAGGGCGGAGAGCGTGGCCCGTGCGGCGGCGAGCGCGGCCTCGGCCTCGCCGCGCGCATGGGCAGCCTCATCGCGCGCCTTTTCCGCTTCGTGCAGCGCGGCGCTGCCCTGTTCCTGCCGCGCCTGCGCCTCGCCAATGGCGGCGGCGGCCTCGTCGCGCTGCGCATGCAGCGGCGCAGGCTGCGGCAGGGCGGCCAGTTCATCCTGCAATTTCCGGGCGTCGCGGCGCGTGCGCTCCAGCCTCGCCACGGCTGAGGAGAGCGCCGCCTGCGCGACCTTCACTTCCGCCTGCTCGCTCGCCTGCCGGGCCATCGCCCGCGCAAGGTCGAGTTCGATCGTCCGCGCCTGTTCCTGCGCCTGCGCGATACGGGCGGCGAGATCGGGCGCGCGCGCCTCGGCCTCGGCGATCCTTTCCTTCAGCGCCGCGACCTCCTCGCCGAGGCGGGCGATGGCGTCGGCGGCGTCATGGGCGAGCGCATCCTCGCGCTGGCGATCCTCGGCAAGGCGGCGGTCCTGCGCGTCAAGATCGGCGAGGCGGCGCACGGCTTCTTCGTGACGCGCCTTCAATGCGGCGAGACGGTGGCCCGCTTCGCTGGCGGCGTCGCGCGCCGATTGCGCGACGGAACGCGCCTGCGCCAGCGCCTGCGTCGCGGCCTCGCCGTGAACGGCCGCCGCCTGTTGCGCCTCCATCGCGGCGAGCACGGCGGCCTCGCGCGCCTGCGCCTCATCCCGGGCAGCGGTGGCGGCCTGATCCGCCTCGCGCCAGCGGGCGAAGAGCGCACGCGCCTCGGTGACGCGGATCGCCTCCGACACTCTTGTATAGCGTTCCGCCGCCTTGGCCTGCCGCCGCAGCGTACCCGCGCGCAGGTCCATGTCGGCGAGGATTTCATCGAGCCGGGCGAGATTACCCTCGGCCGCGCGCAGTTTCTGCTCGGCATCCTTGCGGCGCACATGCAGGCCTGCGATGCCCGCAGCCTCTTCCAGCATCGCGCGCCGCTCCTGCGGACGGGCGGCGATGACCGCGGCGATCTTGCCCTGACTGACGAGGGCAGGGCTGTGCGCGCCGGTAGCGGCGTCGGCGAAGAGCAGTGCGACGTCCTTGGCGCGGACATCCTTGCCATTGGCGCGGTAGGCGCTGCCTGCGCCACGCTCGATCCGGCGGGTGATTTCCAGCTCGCCATCGGTCCCTGTATCGATGGCGGGGGTTCCGTCGCCGGGCGGCACGCTGGCATGCAGCATCACCTCGGCAAAGTCGCGGCGCGGGCGGGTGGCGGTGCCCGCGAAGATCACATCCTCCATGCCGCCGCCGCGCATCGATCGCGCGCTGGCCTCGCCCATCACCCAGCGAATGGCCTCCAGCAAATTGGATTTGCCGCAGCCATTGGGGCCGACAATGCCGGTCAGGCCCTGCTCGATCCGAAGCTCCGTCGCGTCGACGAAGCTCTTGAAACCGGATAGCTTAAGGCGGCGAATTTCCATCCGCGCTCACCCCTTTGCAGCGCGCGGCGATGGAAAGGGAAGGAAGCGGGGAAAGGACGAGGCGATCCGCCCGGTCAGAGCCCGGCCTCCGTCAGCCGGGGCTTCAGCTGTTCCCAGGTGGCGGTATTCTCGACCACCTTGTCATTGAGAAGCAGCGTCGGCGTGCCGGTGATGTTGTAGCTGCTGGTGGCTTCCTGCACCTGCGCGGCGATGGCTTCGGCCTTCTTGCCGTCGGCGAGGCACTGCTTCAGCTTGTCCTCGGGAATGCCGCGCTGCTTGGCGAAATCGATGAGGCCGCCCAGTTCCGCAAGGCCAAGGAAGCGATCCTTGGGCGGCAGGCCCATCGCCTGGCTATAGGCGGCGTCGCCCTTGCCCTGGATGGTCTGGAACAGCGCGGTCTGATTGGCGAACAACTGGTGAGAGAAGGGGAAATAGGTTTCCGGCCCGGCGCATCCGGCAATCAGCGTCATCGTCATGTCGATCGGATCGCGCACGAACGGCCGGAATTCATAGCTGAGCTTGCCCGTATTGACCATTTTCTGGATATCATCGGCCGATTTTTCGGCAAATTCTCCGCAGTGCGGGCAGGTATAGGAACCGAACTCGGCCAGTTGCACCTTCGCATTGGGGTTGCCCATCAGATAGCCGCCCTTTTCCGTGACGACGACAACATCGCTCCACTGCTTGCCCGCGGGCGGCGGCACCGCTTCGCCCGCCGCGACGCCCGATGTGGCGGAGGTCGCCTCATCCTTGCTTCCGCAGGCGGCAAGGCCGAGCGAGAGGCAGGCGACGGTGAGAAGGACGAGGGGCTTTTTCACGCGGGACAACTCCGGAAAACGGGGCGGAAGGAAGGGATGAAAGCGATTTAGATCAGTTTGCCGGGGTGGGCAACAGCGGACGCAGGCCAGCCCAGTCATGCGCATCGGTCATCTTGCCGTTGACGATGAAGGAGGGTGTGCCCTGCACGCCGTCCTGCTCCAGCCCGCGCTTGGTCATCGCCAGCACCTGATCGAGCGCTTTCTTGTCGGCAAGGCAGGCCTTCCCCTCCGCCGGGGTGACGCCGCGCTTCTCCATAAGCGCGAGCAGGCCGGTCTTGTCGGCGATATCGGCCATGATCGCGGCCTGAGAGGCATTGGCGGGAAGGCTCGGCTGATAGGCGCGGGCAAGATCGAGCCAGGCGCCCTGATTGGCGAACAGCGCCTCATGATTGCCGAAGAAGCGCGCCGCGCCACCGCAGCGGGCCAGCAAGGCCGAGGTGAGGTCGAAGCGGTCGCGGATGAGATTGCGCACCTCGATCGCCAGCATTCCCTTCGCGACCCAGCCGCTTTTCAGCGGTGCGGTCCCTTCCGCGACGAAATGGGCGCAATGCGGACAGGTATAGCTCACATATTCGACCAGCCGGTTCTTCGCCGCCGGATTGCCCAGCACATAGGCGCCCTCGGGCGTCTGGGTGACGGTGCGGGTCCAGTCCTTCGCGGGCGCGGCCGAGGCGGCGGGCGAAAGAACCGGCGCGACGAGGAGTGCGGCGAGCGCCAGAAACAGGGTGCGGAAGAGGTTCACGGTGGAGCGACTCTCATCTTTGGGAAAGGGATCAAGGATCAGCTGATCTTGCCGATGGGCTGGCTATTGGCAAGCCCCTGCGCCATCGCTTCCAGCACCGCGCGCAATTCCGGGTCGCCGATATCGCGCAGCGAGTCGCCCAGTTCGACCGGCACCGGGCGCAGATTGACTGGCGGCGGGCGGCGCTCCGGTTCCTTCCGGGCGATCTCGCCGGGCTTGATCGCGATCTTCACGATCGCTTCATAGCCGAAGAAGCGGTTCACCCGGTCGATGATCTCCGGCACGATATGCTGGATGATCGGCGCATGGCCGCTCATCACGGTAAGGGCGAGCGTGCCCTTTTCCTTCTTGCCCGCCGGGAAACGGATGGATTCGGGCGCGGACAGCGCGGCATAGCGTTCCCCCACGATCTCCGCCCAGCGGGTGACGACGCTCGACTGCACGAAGCCGAAGCGGCGAAAGGCCGCCCCGCCGATTCGCGGCATCAGGTCGGCGATCGCGCGCGGGCCGCCGATGCGCTCCGCCTGCGCCGGAGTCGTACCCGGCTTTGCGGCGGCTTTGCGCGCTCTCGTCGCGGATTTCGGTTTCGCAGGTTCCGTCATTGCCCGCTCCATGCCATAGCGCCCTCATGTTGGCAAAGCAGTCCATCAAGAGCAGCGAGCAGGGCGTCCCCATCCCGGAGGTGGCCGACGCGCTGCTGCGCCATTATGACAGTCATGCGCGGGCATTGCCATGGCGCATTCCGCCCGGCTCGGCGCAGCGGGCGGACCCCTATCGGGTCTGGCTGTCGGAGATCATGCTGCAACAGACGACGGTTGCCGCCGTCATCCCCTATTTCGGGAAATTCACCACCCGCTGGCCTGATGTCGCCGCACTTGCCCATGCCGATGAGGCCGAGGTGATGGCGGCATGGGCGGGGCTGGGCTATTATGCGCGGGCGCGCAATCTCATCGCCTGCGCGCGGGTGGTGGCCGACAAGCTGGACGGCCGCTTTCCCGATAGCGAGGAAGGCCTGCTCGCGCTGCCCGGCGTGGGCGCCTATACCGCCGCCGCCATCGCCGCCATCGCCTTTGGCCGCCGCGCGGTGGTGGTCGACGCCAATGTCGAGCGCGTCGTCGCCCGCCTGTTCGCGATCGACACGCCGTTGCCGCAGGCGCGTGCCGATATTCGCGCGGCGACCGACCGCATCACGCCGGCGGCCCGCGCCGGGGATTTCGCGCAGGCGATGATGGATCTGGGCGCGGCGACCTGCACGGTGAAGGCCCCGCAATGCCTGCTCTGCCCGCTGCGCCCTTATTGCGCCGCCCATATGCAGGGCCGCGCCGAGAGCTATCCGGTCAAGCCGCCGAAGAAGGAGAAGCCTACCCGCGAGGGGCTGATCTGGTGGCTGGAGCGGGAGGACGGTCATGTCTGGATCGAGCGGCGCGACGACAAAAGGATGCTCGGCGGCATGGCGGGCCTGCCCGGCACCCAATGGGATGCGCGCGGCGGCGCGAAGGGCGGCGAACCGCCGCTGCCGGGCGACTGGACGCCGCTCAATGCCGGGGTGGAGCATGTCTTCACCCATTTTCGCCTGCTGCTCTCCATCCATCGCCGCCATGTCGCGCGGGATTGCCAGCCGCCCGGAGAAGGGCGATGGTGGCCGCTCGACCGGATGGACGAGGCCGGTTTGCCGACCGTTTTCGCCAAGGTGGTGAAACAGATGATGAAGGATGAAGATGCTCGATAAGCGCGCGCTCCTCCCCGGCTTTGCCGCCTCGCCGATCGATCGCTGGGATCAGGCGCGGCTCGACCCTGCACTGCTGGAAGGAGCCTATGCCGACCGGCGGGCGATGCGGCTGGTGCTCGATGGCCTCGACCCGGTGCTGGACGGCGACCGGCTGGCGCGCGAGCCGATGCCCGCAGGGGCCGATCCCGCCCATCATATCCTGCTGGGGCGCGAGGAGGAGGGCGTGCCGCTCTTCGCCGAGCTGCGGCGCGATATTCCCCATGCCGCCACCTATGCCCCGCGCGTGTGGGAAGCGGCGGACCAGCTCTGCCCTACCGAACTCACCCTTTATGGCAGCGCGCGCAGCCTGATCGACTGGCATGCACGCCATGGTTTCTGCTCGACCTGCGGCGGCGCGACCGAAGTGGCCAAGGCAGGCTGGGCGCGGCGCTGCGGGGGGTGCGCGGCGGAGCATTTCCCGCGTGTCGACCCGGTGGTTATCATGCTGGCCGAATATGAAGGCCGCATACTGCTGGCGCGCCAGCCGCGCTTTCCGGCGGGGCGCTATTCGGCGCTGGCGGGCTTTCTGGAGCCGGGCGAGACGATCGAAGGCGCGGTGGCGCGCGAATTGTTCGAGGAGGCGGGCATCCGCGTCCATGACATTCGCTATGTGATGAGCCAGCCCTGGCCCTTCCCGTCCTCGCTGATGATCGCCTGCATGGCGCGGGCGGAGGATGACCGCCTCACCCTCGACACCACCGAGCTGGAGGACGCCTTCTGGGTCGATGAGGCAGGCGTGCGCGCGGCATTGGATGGTGAGGAGGGCGCGCCCTTCATTGCGCCGCCGGTGATGGCGGTCGCGCGCTGGCTGTTGATGCACTGGCTGGAAAGCCGGGCCTGAATGCAACCGCACGCGCCGTTGCGCCGGGCGGATGGTGCGGCTATGGCGCTTGGCGACAGATAACAAGGCTAGATCGGGACCGCTTCTTCATGCTCTCACTCTCGCAGGCTCAGGATCGCGCGCAGGCATTGGTCGACGAGGCGCGCCGGGCCGGTGCCGACGCGGCCGACGCCCTCTATGTCTGCAACGCCTCCACCGGCGTTTCCGTGCGCCTTGGCGAGATGGAGGATGTCGAACAATCCGAGGGCGAGGAAATCGGCCTGCGTATCTTCATGGGCCGGCGTTCTGCTACCGTCTCGGCGTCCGATCTCGGGCGGGACTCGCTGGCCGGGCTGGTCGATCGTTGCCTCGCCATGGCGCGCGAGGCACCGGAGGACCCTTATGCGGTGCTGGCGCCGGAAGAGCGCCTGCTGCGCGGCAAGCCGCCGGGCCTCGATCTGGTCGACGACAGCGAGGTCGAGCCGACCGAATTGCGCGAACGCGCGCTGATGGCCGAGGATGCCGCGCGCTCCGTCCCCGGCATCACCAACAGCGAGGGCGGCGGCGCGAGCATGGGCCGCACCCAGATCGCGCTCGCCACCAGCCATGGCTTTGCGGGCAGCTATGCCGCGACCATCCACGGCACCTGGGCGAGCGTGCTGGCGGGCGAAGGCGGGGGCATGCAGCGCGACTATGCCAGCCACAGCGCGCGCTATCTCAAGGACCTCGACGATGCCGAACATATCGGGCGCCGCGCCGGGCAGCGCGCGGTGGCGCGGCTCCACCCGCAAAAGCTGACGAGCGGGGTGATGCCGATCATCTTCGATCCGCGCATCGGCGGCTCGCTGGTCGGCCATCTCATCGGCGCGATGGCAGGCCCCGCCATCACCCGCCGGTCGAGCTTCCTGCTCGACGATCTGGGCGCGCAGCTGTTCGACAGCGGCATCACCATCGTCGATGATCCGCATCGCAAGCGCGGCCTGCGCTCCCGCCCGTTCGATGGCGAGGGCCTGCCGACGCAGCGGCGCGCGCTGATCGACAAGGGCGTGTTGGGCGGCTGGCTGCTCGATTCCTCCTCCGCGCTGCAACTGGGGCTGGAGCCGACCGGCCATGCCAGCCGGGGCACCAGCGGCGCGCCGGGCGTGGCCGTGACCAATGTGCATGTCGAGCCGGGCGCGCTGTCGCCGGGCGACCTCATGGACGGGATCGAGCGCGGCATCTATGTGACCGAACTGATCGGCATGGGCGTCAATGCGGTGACCGGCGATTACAGCCGGGGCGCGTCGGGTTTCCTCATCGAAAATGGCGCGGTGTCGCATGCGGTGTCGGAAATCACCATCGCGGGATCACTGAAGGACATGTTCGCGGCGATGATCCCGGCCAATGACCTCGCCTTCCGCTATGCGATCAATGTGCCGACCCTGCGGATCGACGGAATGACGGTGGCGGGTGGCTGACACGACCCTCCACCCGATCATCGATGCGGTCGCGACGGCCGCCGACCATGCGCTTGGCCTGTGGGCAGGCGGCGCGCCCTCTGTCCACCATTGGGAAAAGGAGCCGGGCCAGCCGGTCTGCGACGCCGATCTGTCGGTGAATAAAATGCTGCGCGAGGCGCTGGCACGGATCGATCCCGATGCGGGCTGGCTTTCCGAGGAAAGCGCCGACGATGAGGCCCGCTGCCGCGCCGACCGGCTATGGGTGGTCGATCCGATCGACGGCACCAAGGATTATATCGCGGGCAAGCCCGGCTGGGCGATTTCGGTCGCGCTGGTCGAGCGGGGGGAACCGCTGATCGGCGTGCTCGCCGCACCCGCCCGCAACGAGCTGTGGGTGGCGCAGCGGGGCAAGGGCGCGCGGCGCAACGGCGCACTGCTTCAGGGCAGCCGCCGCAGGACGCTGCCGGGCGCGCGCGTGCCCGCCGAGGTGCTGCCGCATGACGATCTCGACCTCTCGATGGTGCCGCGCCCCAACAGCATCGCGCTGCGCATGGCGATGGTAGCGGCGGACGAGGCCGATCTGGTCGCGACCGTGCGCTGGGGCAATGAATGGGATGTCGCCGCCGCCGCGCTGATTGCGGGGGAGGCGGGCGTGCATGTCAGCGACGTGCTGGGCCAGCCTTTGCTCTTCAACCGCCCGAGGCCGGTCGCATTCGGCATATTATGCTGCGCACCGGGAATTTACGAGGCGGCAATGGCCCGTCTCACCCCGCGCGCCGAGCGGATATTGGGGCGGGATGGCAAGGCGGGGTAGATTGGCGCCGAAAGCGTCCGCAAGCGGCCGATAGCGGGCCTGCTATTCCCCACCAAACCCCCACCAAAAACCGCGCAAGCCATCACGGCTTCCCATCGCCCGCCAAAATTCCTACACCATGCCGATGACTGACCTTACCCCTTCCGTCGTTCCCGATAGCGAAGCGCGCGGGCTGATGGCCCGGCTGCCCGGCCGGGCGCGCGATCTGGCGTTGCTGGCGCGGTTCGACCGGCCGATCGGCTGGTGGCTGCTGTTCTGGCCCGGCGCCTGGGCGATCGCGCTTTCCGGCGATGGCCTTGCGCATTGGGGGATGGTCCTGCTGTTCCTTGCGGGCAGCATCGCGATGCGCGGCGCGGGGTGCGTGTGGAACGACATGGTGGACCGCGATCTCGACCGGCAGGTCGCCCGCACCGCCGTTCGTCCGCTCGCCTGCGGGTCGGTATCGATGAAGCTCGCGGGCCTGTGGCTCGCCTCACTGTGTCTTGTCGGCCTGCTGGTGCTGCTGCAATTGCGCTGGGAAGCGCAGATCGTCGCGCTGTCGAGCCTCGCGCTCGTCATCGCCTATCCGTTCATGAAACGCATCACATGGTGGCCGCAGGCCTGGCTGGGGCTGGTGTTCAGCTGGGCCGCGCTCGTCGGCTGGGTGGAGATGACCGGCGGGCTGACCCTCGCGGGCGGGCTGCTCTATGCGGGCTGCATCTGCTGGGTGATCGGCTATGACAGCATCTACGCGTTGCAGGATCGCGAGGATGACGCGCTGGTCGGCATCAAATCGAGCGCGCGGGCGATGGGCGCGCATGTCCGCGCCGGAGTGACGGGCTTCTATACCGTGGCGCTGCTGTTTTGGGCGGCGGCGATCTGGCAGGTCCGCCCGACGCCGCTGGCGCTGGCGGCGCTGCTGCCGATGGCCGCGCATCTCTATTGGCAGGTGGGCACGCTGAAGGAGGGCGACGGCATGGACCCGCTCGTCAAGTTCCGCTCCAACCGTTTTGCGGGCCTGCTGATGTTCGCCGCCTGCGTGGTGGTGGGGGCAAGCTGAGGAAAACCGGCCTTCCCAGCTGTTGAACGTACCGCTCGCCCGACCGCCCGAACGGCTTCTCATGGCGAATATGGCCGCAGCCACCCTCAATGGAAATCCCGGGAGGGCGGCAACAGGCGCACATCGCGGGGGTGGCGGGCGGCGTGTGTCGGGGGCGGAGGCATCGGGCCGCCGGACAGCGCGCCCATCACCTGCGAGCGATCGACTATCCGGCTCGCCATCACATGGACAACGCCCTCGCGGCTGCGCTGCACCAGCCCCTCGACCAGCATCACGCGCGCGGCCATCACCTCCCGCCGGAAGCGTTCAAACTGTCGCGCCCAAAGAACGATATTGGCGATGCCCCCCTCATCCTCCAGCGTGATGAAGATCGCATTGCCCTTGCCCGGCCGCTGGCGCACCAGCACCACGCCCGCGACCCTTATCCGCTCCCCGCCCTTCCTGTTCCGCAAATCCGCGCAGGGCGTGACATTTTCAGCGGCGAAGAGCGGGCGCAGGATCGCCATCGGATGCTCCTTCAGCGACAGGCGCGTCATCTGGTAATCGGTGGCGACATGCTCGCCCAGGGTCATCGGGCGCAGCGCCACTTCCGGCTCCTCGCCCAGTTCCCGCGCCTGCATCGCGGCGAAGAGCGGCAACTCCCCCTCCGGCATCCGCCGCGCCTCCCAGAGCGCCGCCCGCCGGTCCAGCCCGAACGAGCGGCAGGCGTCGGCATCGGCAAGCAGGCGCAGCGCGCGCGCCGGAAGGGTCGCGCGGCGGGCCATGTCCTCCATGTCGGTGAAACCCCCTCCGGCGGCGCGGGCCGCGCTCATCCGTTCCGCCCAGTCTTCGCGAAAACCGCCGATCCGGTGCAGCCCCAGCCGCAGCGCGAGCCCGCCGTCCCGGCGATGCTCCAGCGTCGAATACCAGTCGCTGTGATTGGCCTCGACCGCGCGCACCTCCACGCCATGCTCGCGCGCATCGCGCACCAGTTGCGCGGGCGCATAGAAGCCCATGGGCTGGCTGTTCAGCAGCGCGCAGGTGAACACCGCCGGATGATGGCATTTGATCCATGCCGACACATAGACGAGCCGCGCGAAGCTCTGCGCATGGCTTTCGGGAAAGCCATAGCTGCCAAACCCCTCGATCTGGCGGAAGCAACGCTCGGCAAAGGTCCGGTCATAGCCGCGCGCGACCATGCCGCCGACCATCTTGCCGCGGAAATTATCGATGGTGCCGACATTGCGGAAGGTCGCCATCGCCCGGCGCAGGCCATTGGCCTCTTCATCGGAAAAACCGGCCGCGGTGATGGCGAGGTTCATCGCCTGCTCCTGAAAGATCGGCACGCCATAGGTCTTGCCGAGCACGGCCCTCAGTTCATCGGGAGGATGAGGCGGCGCGGGCGTGGGGAAATCGGGCTTCTCCGTCCCCTCGCGCCGCCGCAGATAGGGATGCACCATGTCGCCCTCGATCGGGCCGGGGCGGACGATCGCCACCTGCACGACCAGATCGTAGAACTCGACCGGGCGCAGACGGGGCAGCATGTTCATCTGCGCCCGGCTCTCGACCTGGAACACGCCGATGCTGTCGCCCCGGCCCAGCATCTTGTAAACGGCGGGGTCGTCCGCCGCGAGGTCCAGTTCCAGCGTGTGCTCACCCAGCCCGTGCAGCCGCATCAGGTCGAAGCTCTTGCGGATGCAGGTCAGCATTCCCAGCGCCAGCACATCGACCTTCATGATGCCTAGCGCGTCGATATCATCCTTGTCCCATTCGATGAAGGTGCGATCCGCCATCGCGGCATTGTGGATCGGCACCGTCTCGTCGAGCCGCCCCTCCGTCAGCACGAAACCGCCGACATGCTGGGAGAGATGGCGCGGGAAATTAACGATGCGCTCCACGAAATGGTTGAGCCGGGCGATCTGCGGATTGTCGGGATCAAGCCCCCCTTCCCGCGCGCGCTCCCCCTCATGCTTCGTCTTGTAGCTGCCCCAGACGGTGCCCGCGAGACGCGCGGTCACATCCTCGCTCAACCCCAGCGCCTTGCCGACCTCCCGCACCGCGCTGCGCGGGCGATAATGGATGACGGTCGCGGCGATCCCCGCGCGGTCCCGGCCATAGCGGCGATAGATATATTGCATCACCTCCTCGCGCCGCTCATGCTCGAAATCCACGTCGATATCGGGTGGCTCCTTGCGTTCCGACGACATGAAACGCGAGAAGAGCAGGTCGTGGAGCATCGGGTCGACCGAAGTGACGCCGAGCAGAAAACAGACGATGCTGTTCGCCGCGCTGCCCCTCCCCTGGCAGAAAATGCCCTGGCTGCGCGCGAAGCGGACGATATCGTGCACCGTCAGGAAATAGCAGGCGTAATTCTGGCGGGCGATGAGGGTCAGTTCCTTGTCGATCAGCCGCCGCGCCTTGTCGGGCAGCACCGCGCCATAGCGGTCGCGCGCGGCCTCCATCACCAGATGTTCGAGCCAGCCCTGCGGCTCCCAGCCATAAGGCACCGGCTCATGCGGATATTCATAGCGGAGCTGGTCCAGCGTGAAATCGATCCGCCCGGCCAGACGCCCCGTCTCCGCCAGCGCTTCGGGACAGGCGGCAAAGAGGCGCGCCATTTCGCGGGGCGGCTTCAGATGCCGCTCGGCATGGGCGAGCAGGGCGCGCCCCGCCTCGCCCACCGTGCGATGCAGGCGGATCGCGGTCAGCACATCCTGAAGCGGGCGCTGCTCCGGGGTCGCATATAGCGCATCATTGAGCGCGATCAGCGGCACACCCGCCTTTTCCGCCAGCGCCCGCGCGCGCGCCAGCAGACGCGCATCCCTCCCGGTCCGATGCATGGCCGCGCCCAGCCAGACCCGCCCCGGCGCGGCCTCGCGCAGCCGGGCCAGCACCCCGGCATCGGCACCGGGCAGCGCAATCAACAGCAGATCCCCGGCATGATCCAGCAGGTCGGGCAGATGGAGGATGCACTCCCCCTTCCGCGCACGCCTGTTGCCCAGCGTCAGCAGGCGCGTCAGCCTGCCCCAACCGAAGCGCGTCGCCGGATAGGCGATGATATCGCCCGTACCGTCCGCAAAGCAGAGCCGCGCGCCCACGACGAGGCGAAAGCCTTCGGGCAGCGCCTCCGCCTCGCGCAGATCCCGCACCGCGACATGGGCGCGCACCACGCCGGCGACCGTGTTGCGGTCGGCGATGCCGATACCGGAAAGCCCCAGCGCCACCGCCGTCTTCACCATTTCCCCGGGGGAAGAGGCGCCATGCAGGAAGGAATAGTTGGTCGCCACCGCCAGTTCGACATAGGAGGCAGGCCCGTCGGTCATGGCGGCGGCTTCAGGCGAACAGGCCATGGACATACCAGCACGGGTCGCTGGTTTCCCGTTCATAAAGGCCATGGCGGAACAGCCAGAAGCGGTGCCCGCCCGCCTCCTCGACACGATAATAATCGCGCGACAGGCCGGGCTTGCCGGCATGGCCTTCGCGACGCCGCCACCATTCGGGGGCGATCCGCTCCGGCCCTTCCTGCCGCACGATACGCCAGGTCCGGTCCCGCCAGCGGAAGAGGCGCGGCGGACCATCGGGAACGGCGGCCATCACCTCGACTTGCTGTGGCGGGTCGAGCAGCAGCAGCGGCCGCAATGGCGGCTCCCCCTCCCCCGGCGGCGTCCAGTCGCATTCTCCCTGAGGCGCGCCCTGAGACGAGAGAAAGCCCGCCCGCTCCGGCACATGACTGTCCGCCCCGGCCAGATGGCGGATCGTCTCCGCACCATGACGCACCGTCAGCCGGTCGAGCAATGCGTCCATATCCTGCCCGGCCTGGCGCTCCGGTTCCGCGAGGCCCGGCTGCCGTTCCTCGATCCGTTCCGTCCTCGGCACCGTCAGGTCTATAGTGTCATAGCCGAAACCAGGGTCGAGCGGATCGGCGAGGCTGTCGATCCGTTCCCGCAGCAGGCGCAGCACCAGCGCGGGATCACGCGTCGGCACGCCCGTTTCGATCAGCAGGCGCGCGACATGGCCGTCGCTGCGGTGCAGGCGCACGGCAAAGGCGCGTCCGCCCTCCCCCCGCTCCGCCAGCTGGTCCGCCGCCTGCCCGACCAGCGCCTCGATCGCGTCGAGCACATCGCCGGTGCGTCCCACCGGCTCGGCGAAGCGCATCTCCACCCGCACCGGGACAGGCGGGCCATGGGGAACCAGCGGCAGGTCGGCTTCTCCCGCCAGCCGTTCGAGCAGGCGCACCAGCCCGATGCCGAAGCGCGCGGCAAGCGGCCCCGAGGGTTGCGCCATCACCTCCCCCACGGTCAGGAAGCCCGCTCGCCCCAGCGCGCGCCGTATCTCTTCATCGATGTCCAGCGCCGCGATCGGCAAGCCGCGCACATCCTCGCCGCCGAAACGCGCCAAGGCCCGCGCCGCCTCCCCCGTCCGCGCCAGCGCAAGGCGCGCCGTCACCCCCAATGCGCGGACCTGCCGCCGGAGCGCCGCGCAGAGCGCCTCCTCGCCGCCGAACAAATGGGCGCATCCGCCAAGATCGCATATCACGCCTGCGGGCGGATCGGCCGCCACCAGCGGCGTGAAACGGCCGCACAGGCGCACCACCCGGTCGAGCAGCGCCCGATCGGCCTCCGGCGCATGGGGCAGGGCAGCAAGATCGGGCACCCGCGCCCGCGCATCGGCGAGCGGCAGGCCCGGATCCAGCCCCAGTCGCGCCGCCTCCCGATCCACCGCGACCAGCCGCAGGGCGCCGCGCTGCTTCTCGATCAACGCAAAGGGCCTACCCGGCTCCGCCTCACGCGTGAGCACGGCCCGCTCGGAAGCGAGCCAGGGCAGGAACAGCGCCAGATGCAGGGGCGCGGAGGAAGGGCGCACGACCATCAGCCTGCCCCCCACCGGTCATTGGCGGCACGCGGAGCAGCGACATCTGGAGCAAGAGTCGCGCGGGTGGCGGAGGAAAGGGCGCTCCCTTCCTCTCGCTGCTCGTGGAACAGGCCGCTCTCCCGATCCCAGCACAGATGATAGCGCATTCCGTCACGGCCGCCACGCTGGCGTTGCAGGGTCAGCGCAAAGGCGGGCGCGCCCGGCGCACCGGCCTCCAGCATGTCCGATGGCGCGGCGGCGACCTCCCAACGGCTATGGGCGGCGCTGGGGACAGGCTGCGCCCCTCGCCGCACCAGCAACACCATCGTCCCGGTCTCCGCCGCCGCCAGCGCCATACGACGGCTGGCGGTCAGATCGAGCAAGGGGCAAGGCCCTTCCATTTCGAGCAGCAGCGCACCGGCCGCCCCCGCGCGAATCGCATCCAGACCAGCCCGCAACAAGGACCGCGCATCGGGCAGCAGCAGCACTGCCATGCGGGCAGGCTCCAGCCCCCATTCGACCAGTCCCGGCCCATAGGGCAGCGCCTGCGCCATCGGCCCGCGCGCCAGCCGCCCCCACAGCAGCGGGCGGCCATCCTGCGCCTGCCGCCGCCGGGCGAGCGCCAACCCGAAGCCGAGCGTGCTGGCGCCATCCTCGATCCGGGCCGCGTAAAATTCGTGCAGCCCGTCGCTTCTCAATCCGCCCAGCAGGTCGGCGTCGATGCGGTCGATCCCCAGCGCCAGTCGCGCGCCTGCCTCGACGGCCGGGGGGCTTCCCGCCCTGTCCTTCCATGCAGGTGCCAGAATCGAATCATCGCGCATATGTTCACTTTATGTTCTAATTCTCAGGAGAACCAGAGCGCGCAGCATTTGATCGCATTAATCGATGAATGTGGCGATCAAGCCGCCTTTTCGCCGTCCAATATGGTGCCCGGCATCAACCGATGTTGCATCCGCGCGCCTTGCCGTAATACGGTTTCCCGTTCCCGTTGCGGGACAAGGCTCCTCTTCCAATCCTTACCGTTCAGGAAACATACATTCTTGCCCTATAGGAACCGAGGCATCATGACGCGCGCGCTCATCACGATCGACACCGAATTATCTGCCGGACGGCAGGCCGCGGGCATGTCTCTGGAGGATAATTATGCCGGTTCCTTCGCCGGCCGGATCGGGGGACGCGACTTCGGCGTCGGCTGGCTGATGCGCACCATGGCCGACCACGGCATTCGCGGCGTGTTCCTCGTCGATCCGATGCCGGGCCTCGTCCATGGCCCGGATATCGTCGAGCGCATGGTACATCCGATCCTGGAAGGCGGCCATGACGTGCAGCTTCATATCCATAGCGAATGGCTGCAATGGACGAAGGATTCGCCGGTCGAAGGCCGCACCGGCCGCAATATCGGCGATTTCTCGCTGACGGATCAGGTCGCGCTGATCGGCTGGGCGCGCGATGCGCTGGTCCGCGCGGGCGCGCCCGCCCCCCATGCGTTCCGCGCCGGGAATTTCGGCGCCAATGACGATACGCTGCGCGCGCTCGCCCATCTCGGCCTGCGCTGGGACAGCAGCTTCAACGCCGATTATGCCGGGCGCGACTGCCGCATCACCCTGTCCCGCGCGCTCATCGATCCGGTGATGGCGGAAGGGATCGCCGAAGCGCCGGTCGCGGGCATCTTCGACCGCCCCGGCCATTTCCGTCCGGCCCAGATCTGCGCCCTTTCCGCCACCGAGATGGTGCAGGCGCTCGACCATGCGGCTGCCTCGCGCGTGCACAGCTTCGTCACCGTCACCCACAGTTTCGAGATGCTCTCCCGCGATCGCAAGCGCCCCAATCGCGCGGTGATGAAAAGATGCGAGACGCTTTGCCGGGCCATCGCCGCCGATCCGCGCATCACCCCCGCCACCTTCGCCGACCTGCCCGATCCCACCCTCTCCCCCACCAGCGAGGTCCCTGACCGGCTCCCGCCCAGCCGCGTGCGCACCTGGTCGCGTATCGCCCAGCAGGCCTGGGCGACCTGGCGCTATGAAAGGCCGATGCCTCTTTTATGAACGGCCAGCCTTCGCTCCCGCCCGCTCTCATCCTGGGGGGAGATTCCGCCATAGCCCTCGCGGTGATTCGCGAACTCGGCAGCCATGGCGTGCCCGTCATCGTCGCGGACAACGCCCCCCATGCGCTCGCCCGCCACTCCCGCCATGTCCACCGCTTCATCCTGACGCCAAGGGGAGAGGACCAGCCGCTGGCGCGATGGCTGCCTTCGTTGATCGAGGAAAGTGGCGCGAAGCTGTTGTTCGCGATCGGCGAGCAGGCGCTGCTCGAACTGGCCGAGTTGTCCGAGATCATCCATGGCTGCCAGATCCTGACGCCGCGCCGGGAACAGCTTGCCAATGTGCTGGACAAGAGCCGTACGCTGGCAATCGCCAGGGAATTGGGCTTTTCCGTACCGGAGAGCTGGCACCCTGTCGCGGGCGAGGATTTTCAGGTCCGCGCCGCGGCGGTCCATTATCCCGTCGTGCTGAAATGGAGCGATCCCCCGGCGCTCTGGCCGAAGCTCGAAGCGGCGGGCCTGCCCTTCCTCAAGGCCGAATATGCCGCCAATCCGGCGGAACTGATCGAATGCCTTTCCCGCTATGACAGCCTTGGCCAATGGCCGATGGTGCAAAGCTGGTGCAAGGGCTATGGCCTGGGCCAGATGCTGTTGATGGAGGACGGGCAGGCCGTGCTGCGCTTCCAGCATCGCCGTCTGCGCGAATATCCGGCGACGGGCGGCGTCTCGACCCTGTGCACCGCCCTGCCCGCCGACTCGCATCGCGCGCAGATGCAGCTATCCGAGCGCCTGCTCGCCGCCCTGGACTGGCGCGGCAGCGCTATGGTCGAATATCGATATGATCCGGCAACCGGCCGATATTGGCTGATGGAAGTCAATGGGCGTTTCTGGGGCAGCCTGTCCCTCGCCAGCCAGTGCGGCGTGCCATTCGCCTGGGAAGCCTATCGCCGGGCCGTGCTGCCCGACACCCCCGGACATGCGCCCCGGCCCGGCTGGCCGCTGCGCCGCGCCCGCTTCGTCCTGCCGGACACCAAGCGGTTGCTGACGCTGTGGGCAAATCCCGCCCTTCCCACGCAGTCGGGCGGGCCGCGCGCCAGCCGCTGGCGCGAAACACTGCATTGGCTGGCGGACTTCCTCCACCCGCGAACCGGCTATTATATCTGGAGCTGGCGCGATCCCGCCCCCTTCTTCATGGATATGATCACGGCAGTGCTGCGGCGACGGCACCGGCATAAAGACGCCTGAGCGCCGGAACAGTGCCCTCGATCCTGCGCAGGCAGGTCAGCATATAGGCCTCGCTCAACCCATAGGGGTCGTGCAGATGCGGCGTTCGCGGGCTGGCATGAAGGCCCAGCAGCGTACGCGGCAGCCCCCCGAAGCGGGGATGCCGGGCCAGCACCCGCAAATGCCGGGTTTCCATCGCCAGCAGCAGATCGCCCTCTCGGGGCTCATACTCCTCCTGCGCGGTCGCGCGATGGGCGGAAAGATCATGCCCCCGCATGGCGGCGAGGGCCGCGAGCGGGGGGTGGGCAGGCTTGCCGGTGGTGGTCGACAGGCCGAAGGATATCGCCGCCATCCCCGCCTCATGGGCCAGCGCCTCGGCATAGGCGCTGCGGCAGATATTGCCATGGCAGACGAACACCAGCCGCCGTATCGCGCCGGGATCGCCGGGGCGGATCGCCCCCAGTCCCGACAGGACCTCGCCATGGGCCAGCATCAGCCGGACAAGCCCCCGCGCGGTTCCGAAACGGGAAGAAACAAAGCTATCGCGCACAGGCATTTCCATAAAGAGCCGACCCCCCCTGCCGGAATAGGAAGCCCCCTTTGCGCTGTCACGCGTTTTTTCCGGGACGGAGGATAGCAGGGCGCGGACGGTGCGCATTCGGGAATTTATGAATTTTTATCAATATATACAATTATTTAGTCACAAATTCTTAATCCCTTCCCGTTTAGGAAAGGCAGACTCAATAAAAGCGGGTACATGGCGGGAGCCAGCACTCTCGCCCTGACAAGGGGAAACGGGATGTTGCAGTGGTTCGAAAAGAATGCGCCGATCCGATCCAAGTTCAAGATGCTGCTGGGCCTGCACGCCTTCTGGGCCAGCCTGGCGCTGGCGGGCATTGCAAGCGCCGGCATGATATCGATGACCATCGGCCTTGCCATCGGCATCGTCGCGCTGGCGGGCCATCTGCTGACGGTCGGCATCGGCGGCAAGCTGATCTGCGATCCCTATGTCGGGACCGTCGTGCGCATGGAGGCGCTGGCGGCGGGCGACCTCGATTCGGAGGTGCGCTATACCGACCATGAGGATTGCGTGGGGCGCATGACCCGCGCCATGGCCGTGTTCCGCGACAACGCCCGGCAGGCCAGCTCGGCGGAGGAAACCGCCCATATCGTCCATTCGCTGGGCGAGGCGCTTTCCCATCTGGCGGCAGGCGACCTGACCACCCGGCTCGACCAGCCCTTCCCCGGCAAATATGAGGACCTGCGCCAGAGCTTCAATCAGGCGGGCACGCGCCTCGAACAGATTTTGTCGCAGGTTTCGGGCGCGGCGCGCAATGTCGTGGGCGGCGCCGCCGAAATCCGCTCGGCTTCCGACGACCTCTCCCGCCGGACAGAGCAGCAGGCGGCCTCGCTGGAGGAAACCTCCGCCGCGATGACGCAGGCGACCAGCCTCGTGCAGTCCACCGCGCAGAATGCCGGGCAGGTCAATGCCTCGATCTCCGTCGCCCATAAGGAAGCCAGCGAAGGCGGCACCGTGGTCGAACGCACGGTCGGGGCGATGAGCGCGATCGAACAATCCGCGGGCGAGATCGCCCAGATCATCAGCATCATGGACGGCATCGCCTTCCAGACCAACCTTCTCGCGCTCAATGCCGGGGTGGAGGCGGCGCGCGCCGGGGATGCGGGCCGCGGTTTCGCCGTCGTCGCCAATGAGGTGCGCGCGCTCGCCCAGCGCAGCGCCGACGCCGCCAAGGACATCAAGAGCCTCATCACCAAGAGCAGCGAACAGGTCGGCCTCGGCGTCACGCTGGTGACGGAGGCGGGCACCGTGCTGCGCAACATCGTCGGCCGCGTGGGCGAGATCAAGAGCCTGATCGAGGGCATTTCCGACGCCACCGGCCAGCAGGCGGCGAGCCTCGGCCAGATCAACGGCACGGTGGTCGACATGGACAAGATGACCCAGCAAAATGCCGCGATGGTGGAGGAGACCGCCGCCGCCGCGCGCAGCATGGCGAGCGAGGCCGAATTGCTCGCCCAGATGGTCGGCCAGTTCCGCATCGGCCAGCCGGACGCGGGCAACGCCGCCTATCCCGCGCAGTTGCGGGCGGCCTGACCCGTAGCGCCCTCTCCTTCCTCGCATGATCAGGGGCGGCCGGGGCGACACAACCTCCGGCCGCCTTTCCTGCAAGCCTCGCCTCCGCCCATTCCAGGCATATTCGGCGTCATGCCGGTTGCCTGACGCGCGCCGCACTGCCATAGGCGCCCATCCTTCATTCCAGCACAAGGATTTCGGCCATGGCTCCGGGCGCTTCCTCCCCGCGCACCTTCGGCATAGACTTCGGCACGACCAATTCGGTCATCGCGATCGGGGCGCAGGAACAGCCGGGCGCGGCCGATCTCGTCAGCTTCGCCGCGCCCGATGGCCCGACCTCGGTCTTTCGTTCCGCGCTCTGCTTCTGGCAGGAAGAGAGCCTGCGCGGCGGCCTCGCCCATGAGGCCGGACCCTGGGCGATCGCCGAATTCCTCGACTTCCCGCAGGGCAGCCGCTTCCTGCAATCCTTCAAATCGGTCGCCGCCAATGCCAGCTTCGAACATGCGACATTGTTCGAAAAGCGCCTGCGCTTCGAGGAACTGGGGCGCATCTTCCTCGACCATCTGCGCGCCCATGGCGGCGCGGCGCTGAAGCAATCGCCCGGCCGCGTCATCGTCGGCCGCCCGGTGCGCTATGTCGGCGCGCGCCCCGACGCCGCCCTCGCCCGGCAACGCTATGACGCGATGTTCGCGGCGCTCGGCGCCGACATTCATTATGTCTATGAGCCGCTGGGGGCGGCGTTCAGCTTCGCCTCGCGCCTGTCCGACCCCGCCACGCTGCTGGTGGCGGACTTCGGCGGCGGCACCAGCGACTTCTCGATCGTCCGGGTCGAGGCCCCCGGCACGGCACGGCGCTGCACCCCGCTCGGGTCCGCCGGTATCGGCATCGCGGGCGACCGTTTCGACTATCGCATCATGGATCATCTGGTGCTGCCGATGCTGGGCAAGGGCGGCACGTATAAATCCTTCGACAAGGTGCTGGAGATACCGGCCGGGCATTTCACCGATTTCGGCGACTGGTCCCGCCTCGCGCTGATGCGCAACCGGCGTACGCTTGAAGAACTGGCGCGGCTGAAGCGCTCGGCGAGCGATCCCGGCGCCATCGGCCGGATGATCGCGGTGGTGGAAAATGAGCTGGGCTATCCGCTCTATGAGGCCGTGGGCCGCCTCAAGCGCAGCCTGTCGGGGGACGAACGCGCGCCCTTCCGCTTCGAGAGCGAGGCGCTGACCGTCGAGGCGGAGGTGAGCCGCGCCGAGTTCGAAAGCTGGATCGCGCCCGACCTCGCCCGCATCGACGCGACCGTCGACACCGCGCTCGCCCGCGCCGGGCTGGACGCGAACCAGATCGACCATGTGTTCCTGACCGGCGGTTCCTCGCTGATCCCGGCGGTGCGGGCGCTGTTCGAACGGCGGTTCGGGGAAGAACGGCTCGACAGCGGCGAAGAACTGACCTCCATCGCCCATGGCCTTGCGCTGATCGGACAGGAAGCCGATATCTCCGCCTGGACGGTGGAGCAGCAGGAAGAGGAAGAACCGGCATGAGCGTCGCCTTTCGCCGCGAGAGCGATGAGGAGCATCTCGAACCCAAATTCGAAATCCCCATCCCGCCCGGCCCGAACCTCGTCACCGCGCGCGGCCTCGCCCTGATCCGCGCGAAGGTGGAGGAACTGGAACGCCTTGTCCCGACGCTGGCGGACGAAACCGCGCTGACCGCGGCGAAACGGGACCTGCGCTATTGGCGCACGCGGCAGGCGACCGCGCAGCCTGTCCCTATGCCCGATGGCGGCAGCGTCGAGATCGGCTGCGCCGTCACCTTCCGCCTTCAGGGCAAGGAGCGCATGATCCGCATCGTCGGCGACGACGAGGCCGATCCGGCGAACGGCCTCCTCGCCTTCTCCGCCCCGCTCGCCCGCGCGATGATGCAGGCAGAGCCGGGGGAGGTGCTGCCCTTCGGCGGCAGCGAGGACGCGCTGGAGATCATCGCCATCGACGCGACGCCGATGGCCTGATCCCCCTCAGTTCGCCCCCTCAGTTCGCCCCCTCAATTGGCCAATGTCTGGTTGTCGATGACGAAGCGATATTTGACGTCGCTCTTCTGCATCCGGTCATAGGCCGCGTCGATCTGCTGGATCGGGATCATCTCGATATCGGCGACGACGCCATGGTTCGCGCAGAAATCCAGCATCTCCTGCGTTTCGGCAATGCCGCCGATCAGCGATCCGGCGATCGAGCGGCGACGGAAGAGCAGGTTCATCACATCGGGCGAGGGGTGCGCATGTTCGGGCGCGCCGACCAGCACCAGCGCACCGTCGCGCTTCAGCAGGGCGGTGAAGGCGTCGAGGTCATGGCTCGCCGCGACCGTATCGAGGATCATGTCGAAACTGTCCCGATGCGCGGCCATTTCCTCCGCATTGCGCGAATTGACCACCTCGTCCGCGCCCAGCGCGACCGCCGCGGCGCGCTTTTCTTCCGATGTGGTGAAGGCGACGACATGCGCGCCCAGCGCATGGGCGAACTTCACGCCCATATGGCCGAGGCCGCCAATGCCGACGATGCCCACTTTCTTGCCCGGCCCAGCGCCCCAGTGGCGCAGCGGCGACCAGGTGGTGATCCCCGCGCAGAGCAATGGCGCGACCGCGGCCATCTGTTCCTCGGGATGATGGATTTTCAGCACGAACTTGTCCCTGACGACGATCCGCTGCGAATAGCCGCCCAGCGTATGGCCCGGCGCATCCGGGGTCGCGCCGTTATAGGTGCCGACAAAACCGGAACCGGTGCAGAACTGCTCCAGCCCTTCGTCGCAGGACGGGCAGGACTGGCAACTGTCGACCATGCAGCCGACGCCCACCCTGTCACCAATCGCAAAGCCGGTGACATGATCGCCCACCGCGCTCACATAGCCGACAATCTCATGCCCCGGTACGCAGGGGTAGAGCGTGCCGCCCCATTCCGACCGCACCTGATGCAGGTCCGAATGACAGACGCCGCAATAGGCGATGTCGATCTGGACATCATGCGGCCCCGGCGGACGGCGGAAGATATCCAGACTTTCGAGCGGTTGCTCGGCAGATGTGGCACCATAGGCTTTGACGGTCATAGCGATATCCCTGGCAAAAAGGGGAGGAAGCGGCTGGGGCCACTGTTTCCCGTTCTTATTAACCCATTATCAACGCAAGGCGCACGAAAAGGCGGAACCGGAATCAGCGGGGCGGAAACGGCATCATATCACCACCCTGCCGGGCAAAAGTCCAGCGATGGAAACAGGCTGATACATCCCATGAGAATGGCCGGCTCACAGAAAGGGCCATCCTCCACCCTCCGGACCGGGCGGCCATGGCCGCAATCCCCGTCGCGGGCCCTTTGGCGGATGGACGCTCCCCCCGCACTTTCTGTCGCAAGGGCCGGATACAAATCACGGTTAAGGAGTTGTTACCGGGCGTTCGAACAAGGGCAGTCCTTTGTCCCCACCGATCGGGCGTCCTGATCATATGGGAGGATATTCATGAAATTTCGTTCTATTGCCCTGACAGGCCTTGTGCCGCTGGCGCTCGCGGCCTGCGCCAAGACGCCGGAACCCGTTCCCCCGCCGCCGCCCCCGCCGGGCGCGGTCGCAGGCAGCACCGCCGCCGATCGGGACGGTGACGGGATCGTGGACGGCTATTACACGGCCGATGGCATCTATCATCCCAATGCGCAGCCGGCTCCGCCGCCCCCGCCGCCGCCGCCGAGCCGTCGCGGGGAACGGGGCTGAACGCCTTGAACCGGGGGATGTGGCGCCGTCACATCCCTCTCCTTCTCCTCCTTGCCCTTGCCGCAACCGGCGCCGTTCCCGCCCGGGCCGCGCCCCCGGAGAAGAAGACCGCAGCCTCCTCCCTGTCCATTGCGGAGGCGCTGCGGGATCAAGCCGAAGGTTCCCTCAAACGCTTCTATGCCGCGCGCGGATACCAGCCCCTCTGGATCAAGGGGGGCAGGATCGGTCCTGCCGCGCAGGAGTATCTCGGCTATGTGAAGAGCGCCGACCTGGATGGGCTTAAACCGTCCGCCTATCGGCTGGACGAGGTACGCGAAGCGATCGCCGCCGCCGGCAGCGGCGCGCCCGAAGCGCTGGCGCAGGCCGAACTTGCGCTGTCCGACAGCTTTTCCCGCTTCGTCCGTGACCAGCGCCGCCCGGTCAATGTCGGCATGGACTATGCCGACCGCAAGCTGAAGCCCAAAAAGCTGAAGCCCGAAACCGTGCTGCGCGCCGCCGGTCTGTCCGGCCCCTTTCCCGACTATGTTGCCGACATGGCGTGGATGAGTCCGCTCTATGTGCGGCTGCGCACCCTGCTGGCGAACGCGGAAAAGAAGGGCGGCAACGAGGAGGCGATCGACCGGCTCCGCCTCAATCTCGACCGCGCGCGCCTTCTGCCCGGACCCTGGACGATGCATGTGGTGGTGGATGCCTCTTCCGCGCGCCTCTGGTATTTTCAGGGCGGCAAGCAGCTCGGCACGATGAAAGTCGTCGTCGGGGCGGCGGAAACCCAAACGCCGATGATGGCGGGCACCCTGCAATGGGCGATCCTCAACCCCTATTGGAACATCCCCGATTATCTGGTGCGCAAGAATATCGCGCCCAAGATATTGTCGGGCCGCACGCTTTCCTCGATGCATATAGAGGCGCTGTCGGACTGGAGCGCGAGGCCGCAAATCCTCGACCCCGCCTCGATCAACTGGCAGGCGGTGGCGGCGGGCACGCAGAATCCGCGGCTGCGCGAATTGCCGGGCGCCGCCAATTCCATGGGCAAGGTGAAATTCCTCTTCCCCAATGACGAGGGGATCTATCTGCACGACACGCCCAATCGCGACCTGCTGGAAAAGCCCGACCGGCATCTGTCCAATGGCTGCATCCGGCTGGAAAATGCGGCGGCGCTCGGCAAATGGCTGCTGCGCAAGCCGGTCGGCACGGCGTCGAAGGAACCGGAACAATATGTGCCGCTGCCGGTGCAGGTGCCGGTCTATCTCACCTATCTCACAGCGGCGGCGAGCGACAAGGGCGCGGTCTTTCGTCCCGATATCTATGGCCGGGACAGGAAGAGGTAAGGGGAAACAAGGCGCGCCCGGTCAGAACCAGAAACGCACCCCGGTGACGAGGCGCAGGTCGCCCGGCTTCTCCCCTTCGGCGCGCGCCCGATCTGCGGCGCGGCCGAAGCGGCGTTCCCAGTGCAGGCCGACATAAGGGGCGAATTCGCGCCGGATCTCATAGCGCAACCGCAGGCCCAGTTCAGCGGAGGTGATGCCTGCGCCCTGATGGAGATCCGACATCGCCTGCGCCGACAGGGTGAGTTCGGCGGCCGGTTGCAGGATGAGGCGCTGCGTCAGGCGCATATCGTGGCTGGCTTCCGCCCGGCCGGTCACTTCTCCCTTGTGCGACAGGAATATTTCCCCTTCAACCTCGAACCAATAGGGGGCAAGCCCCTCGATCGCCAGCACCGCCTGCGTGCGGCGGGGGCTGGGCCGGAAATCCTGCCGCACCCCCGCCCGCAGGTTGAACCAGGGGTCGAGCGCATGGCTCCAGCCCAGCTGCACCTCGGCCTTTTCCAGCCGCCTGCCAGACAGGCCCTCGCCCCTTGACTTGATCGCCAGCCGGTCGAGATCGCCCCCGGTCCAGCCTTCCACCTCCCAGGCGTAGCCATCCGCCCCTTGCGCGGGGCGCCATTCCAGCCGGTCGAGCATCAACATCGACGCCCCCATACCCCCTGCCTCACGCCGCAGCGCCCGGCGCGCCCGGGCCATCGCGGCAGGATCGAAAAAGGCATCGGCGGCATGGTCGGACGGCGGCACCGGTGCAGGAGCTTCCTTCCTTGCCGGGGCCATGACCGGTCCCTGATGCATCGAATGCCCCTGATGCTCATGATGCCCGTCATGCTCCTCCTGCGCGTTGGCGAGAGATGCCGCCGCAAGGAGAGGTCCGGCGAGCAGCCGCCGCCACCTCATGCCGCTTCCCCCTCGCCCCGCACGGTGACGATACGAAACATCCCGGCATGCATGTGCAGCAGCATATGGCAATGGAACGCCCAGTCCCCCGGCGCGTCGGCCGTCAGGTCGAAACTCGCCTTGCCGCCCGGCAGCACATTGACCGTATGCTTGCGCGGCTGATGCTCCCCCGCCCCGTTGACCAGTTCGAAGAAATGGCCGTGCAAATGGATGGGGTGCGGCATCATCGTGTCGTTGATCAGGGTCACGCGTACCCGCTCGCCTGTCCGAAACGCGATCGGATCAGGGTTTTCGGACAATTTCATCCCGTCGAACGACCACATATAGCGTTCCATATTGGCGGTGAGATGCACCTCGATCTCCCGCTCAGGCTCCCGCCGGTCCGGGGAAGGAACGAGCGCCCGCAACTGCACATAGGTCAGCACGCGATGCGCCACCGTTTCCAGGCCGGTGGGCCGGTCGCCCAGCCGGTCGGCGGGCGCGGGCGAAAGCGTCGCGACGCCCGGCCCTATCTTCACCCCCGGCGGCGCCAGCGAAAGATCGCGCATCTTCATGCCCCCATGACTCCCGTGGACGGGCGCGGCCGGATCGGCGGAAAGATCGAGCGTGCCGCTCGCCATGTCCATTCCCCCCATGTCCATGCCCATATCCTTCATGCCGAGCAGGGGCCGCTCCCGCAGCGGCACGATCGGCCCCGCCATGCCGATCCGCGGCGCAAGCGTGGCGCGGCACAGGCCCGACCGGTCGATGGCCTCCGCGATGATCGCAAAGGCCGCCGCCTCTTCCGGCTGGACGATCACGTCATAGGTTTCGGCGATCGCGATCTGAAGCTCATCCGTCTCGACCGGCTCCACATCCTGCCCGTCGGCCTGCACCACCGTCATCGCCAGGCCGGGCAGGCGCAGGTTGAAATTGGTCATCGCCGACGCGTTGATGAGGCGCAGCCGCACCCGCTCGCCCGGCGTGAACAGGCCCGTCCAGTTGCCCGCGCTGTCATGCCCGTTGATGAGATAGCGATAAGCCGATCCGGTGACGTCGGAAATATCGGTGGGGTCCATGCGCATGCGACCCCATTCCAACCGCTCGGCAAGGCTCTGGTCCCGGCCCTCGATCACCCCTTGCAGCGTCTGCTTCTGCCGGTTGAAATAACCGCCCTGCTGCTTCAGGCGGCGCAGCAGATGGTGCGGATGCAGGCTGCTCCAGTCCGACAGCAGGATGACATGCTCCCGATCACAGGCGACCGGATCAGGACCGGCGGGATCGATGATGATCGGCCCGAACAGCCCCATCGCCTCCTGCATGCCGCTATGGCTGTGATACCAGTAGGTGCCCGCCTGCTTCACCGCGAAACGATAGTCGAACGCCTGACCGGGCGCGATCCCCGGAAAACTCACCCCCGGCACGCCATCATATTGGAAGGGCACCAGCAGGCCATGCCAGTGGATGGAGCTATCCTCGCCCAGTCCGTTGGCGACGGTGAGTCGCACATCCTGCCCTTCGCGCAAGCGGATCAGCGGCCCCGGCAGCGTGCCATTGGCCATCACCGCATGCGCCTGCTTGCCATCGACCGTGAAATGGCCCTGCCGGATATCAAGGCGGATATCCTCGCCGGACAGTACGCCCCGCCCGCTCGCCGCGCCCGCCGAACCGATCGCCGCCCAGCCGGGGAACAGCCCTTGCACCGCCGCCAGCCCGGCCAGCCCGCCCGCGCCACGGACAAAGGCCCGCCGGTCATATATCGTCCCCAGCATCGTCTGTTCTTTCCCTCGCCTGCGACCCTTCCGATATCTCATACGCGGCCGGGCGGTTTTTCCCTCAGGCTTTCCCGAAGCTTCGCCCGGGCGCGATGGAGGCGCGTTTCCACCGCCTTTTCACTGATGCCCAGAAGCTGCGCCGTCTCTTTCTGGCCCAGCCCCTCCACACCGCGCAGCAGCAGCACCGCGCGCAGGCCCTCGGGCAGCGCGTCGATGGCCGCACGGGCATGGGCCAGCCGTTGTTTCTGCTCGGCCTGCTCATCGGGCAAAGGCGCGGCATCGCGCACCGGCGCAGCGTCCTCGATCGACAGCGCGCGGGTGAAGAAATGGCGCACCGCGCGTCTCCGCCGCCAGTCCCGGCATTTGTTGAGGGCGATGCGCAGCATCCAGAAACGGAAAGGCCGCGCCGGATCATAGCGATGGAGGCTGGCGAAGGCGGCGATGAAGCTTTCCTGCGTGATGTCGAACGCCGCGTCCTCATCGGCGGTCTGCGCGCGAACCAGCCGATGCACCGCCCTGCGATGGCGCGCGAGAAGCTGGCGATAGCCTTCTTCCTCTCCCCCGAGCGCCCGCGCGGCGAGCGCGGCGTCCTCTCTTGCGCTCTCGTCGATCACCGGGCCGGAGCGGTCAGCGCACCCACCATCGCCGCGTCGAACCGCCGCGCCTGATCGGGCGTCAGCACCGCCCGCATCGCGAAGAGATGTTGCAGCGTCTCCTTCTGCATCATGCCCATCGCCTGATGGGATCGGTCGACCGCCTCGGCCACCTTCGGGCCATAGCCTTTTTCCGCCGCGATCGCTTCGGCGAGGCGACGATTATCATCGCGCATTTCCCGATCATAGGCGGCCTGCCGCTCCGCGAAGCGCCGCTCCAGCCCTTCGATCGTCGCCTTCTGCCCGGCATCGAGCTTCAGTTCATGATGCACCAGCGCATGAAAGCGGTTTTCCAGCGGCTCCTCGGATTTCATCAGCATCCGCCCGGCCCAGAGGCCCAGCAGCGCCGCGCCGAAAGCCAGCAGCATGAGCAGCAGCGGATAGCGCTTCATCGCTCAGCGTCCCCCCATGAGCAGGGCGGAAGGCGCGCTGGCGGGCAGGTTGTTGAGCACCAGCACCGCGCCGCCCCCGGCCGCCCCCTCCATGGCCGCGCCCGTTGGCGGCGGCGGCGTCATCAGGCCGCCCGCGAAACCCACGCCAAGGGCGAACAGGCCGGTAAAGGCCAGCGCCCGCCATGCGAAGCGCTTTTCCTTGCGCGCGGCCACCCCCGACAGCACCGCATCGCCCATGGCCGCAAGGCGCGGATCGTCACCCGCCCCGCTCAACTCCTCCAGCACCGTCTCGATCCCGTCCATACCTGCTTCTCCTCCCCCTTCCATACGCGGCGTACGGAAAAAACCCTCGCCCCGATAAGGGATACGCGTTTCCGCTGCGTATATTCCCTAGCCGGTCTCATTTCCGGCGGAAAGGAAAAGCCATGTCCCGCATTCCCCTGCTGGCCGCCCCGTTGCTGGCCGCGCTCCTGCACCCCTTTGGCGGCGCGGCGCTCGCCCAACCCGGTCTCACGGCCTCTACCCCCGCCGCCGGCACGACGGTCACAGCCGTGCGCAGCCTCTCGCTCCGTTTCTCCGAGACGCTGATAGAGGACGGGTCTGGCATCGATCTGGTGATGACCGGTATGCCCGGCATGGCCCATCATCAGCCGATGAAGATTTCCGGTTTTGCCACCCATTTGGCGCCCGATGGCATGGGCCTTGCCATCACCCTTCCCCGCGCCCTGCCCGCGGGCAGCTATCAACTGCGCTGGCATGTCGTCACGACAGGAAAAGAACGGGCGCAGGGCGATTATTCCTTCACCGTGAAATAGGCGACAGGGGCGATATGCCTTCCTTTCCATGGGGCAAACCCGGCCGCCACGCCAAGACCCAGGGATTAAATAATTTCCCGGAAAAATTAACTGCTTAGCAGCAACTTCCCCCTATCCGGCCAGAATGGCCCGCCAGAATCAGCAGCGCGCCATTGGGGGAAAACAGGAAATGACGGGGCGCGAAAGCGATCGCAAAGACACGCGGGCAGGATTCGACCTGAACCGGATCGAGACGGCATCCGGGGCGAGGGGAAGCCGAGTCAGCACATTGTGCAGGGCCGGTGAACGGCTCGGCCGCCATCTGGCGCGCCTCATTCTCTTCTGCCTGCTGGGCATCCTCGCCTGCGCGGCCCCCACGGCCTATGCATCGTCCGGTTGCAACACCATCAATGGACTATGGGCTTCAGGCGCCACCTATTCCGACCAAACGCAAAACTATCTGAGCGGCCTTCAGATGGCGGCGGGAGAGGTGATCAATTATCACGTCACCACCGCAAACAGTGGGAACGATGCCGTTCTCGATCGATATAACGGGGCCGGTTTCGCCATATACAGCAATTCAGATACCAACGTGCTGTTAGAACAATATGCCGGTATGGGAGCAGAACTGAATCTCAGCGGCTCCCTGACCATCCCCGCGTCTCCGGCAAATTATTATACCCTCTATCCCTGGTCAGGATATAGCGGTGCCACTGTTTCCCTGACCATCAGCTGTAGCGCAGCGACCCCCGCCCCGACCCTCTCTGCCGTCACCCCCTCCAACGGCCCGGTGGGAGGCGGAACCTCCGTCACGCTGACCGGTGCGAACCTTGGTGCCGCAACCTCCGTCACCTTCGGCGGGACACCCGCCATCATCACGACCAACAACGCAAGCCAGATCGTTGCAACGGCACCCGCCCATTCGGCGGGAACGGTGGACGTCGTCGTAACGACGGTGGGCGGAAGCGCCACATCGTCCGGGGCCTATACCTATGGATCGCCTCCCGTCGCAGGCCCGGTATCGGCGACCGTCGCCTTCAACTCCTCGGCCAACCCGATCACACTTGACATAAGTGGAGGCGCTGCGACCTCGGTCGCCATAGCAGGCAACGCCGCGCACGGCACGGCGGTCGCCACCGGCACCTCAATCACCTATACCCCGGCTGTAGGCTATGCCGGGCCGGACAGCTTCACCTATACCGCGACGAACAGCCATGGAACCTCCTCACCCAGCGCGGCCACCATCACCATAAACCCGCCCACGCTGGCCCTCTTACCGACAACGATCTCCGCAGGGACGGTAGCCGCCGCGTACAGCCAGACACTTCTCACGTCCGGCGGAACCGCGCCCTATAGCTATGCCGTGACGGCGGGCAGCCTGCCCCCAGGCCTATCCCTGAGTTCCTCCGGCACGCTTTCCGGTACGCCCTCGGCGAGCGGCTCGTTCAGCTTCACCATTATGGCGACCGACAGTTCGACCGGAACAGGTCCCTTCACGAGTTCCCAAGCCTATACCCTCACCATAGGCTCGCCGACCATCAGCCTCTCACCCGCGACCTTGCCGGCAACCACGACAGGCGCATCCTATAGCCAGACGCTGACGGCATCGGGCGGCATCGCTCCCTATAGCTATGCGCCGACTGTGGGCGCCCTTCCGCCCGGCCTGTCCCTGAGTGCCAATGGCCTGCTTTCCGGTACGCCTACAGCAATAGGCACCTTCAACTTCACTATTACGGCTACAGACAGTTCAACGGGAAGCGGCCCGGCCGTCGCAGTGCAAGCCTATAGCCTGACCGTCAGCAGCCCGCCCCTCTCCATCGCACCCGGCAACCTGCCGACGGCAACGGTCGGAGTGACCTATAGCCAGACGCTGACGACCTCCGGCGGCACGGCGCCTTATACTTATTCCCTCTTGGGGGGCGCGCCTCCCGCCGGCATGGTATTTTTGAGCACGGGCACCCTTATGGGCACGCCCATTATGGCCGGAACCTATATTTTCACCATCGGGGCCACCGACGCCTATAACGCGACCGAGACAAAGACTTATATCCTGGATGTCATCGGAGCCGCGCCGATAGCCAGTCCCATTTCGGCCAATATCGCCGCCAATTCCAGCGTGACGATACTCACCCCGACGCTTTCGGGCAGCCTCGCGACCTCCCTGACGATAGGCGCCCCGCCCATCCATGGCACCGCCACGGTCTCCGGCCTGACCATCAGCTATACGCCGACGCCCGGCTATTCGGGTAGTGACAGCTTCACCTACACCGCCACCAACGGGGCGGGCACCAGCGCGCCTGCCACGGCCAGCATTACCGTGACCGCGCCCACCCTCGCCATCACGCCCGCCTCGGGCGCGCTGCCGGACGGCACGGTCAGCACCGCTTACAGCCAGAGCATCGCCGCAGCCAACGGTACCGCTCCCTATAGCTATGCCGTCACGGCAGGCGCGCTTCCGGCAGGGCTGACCCTGAATTCAGGCGGCCAGCTTTCCGGAACGCCCACCGCGAACGGCACCTTCAACTTCACCATCACCGCGACCGACGCTTATGGCGCCACGGGAACAGCCAGCTATTCGATCACCATCGCGGAGCAGTTGCCCATTGGCAGCCCCCTCAGCGTGACCGTCGCCGCCAATTCCGGCGCGACGATACTCACCCCGACCCTTTCGGGTGGTGCGGCTGCTTCGCTCACCATTCTCAGCCCGCCTGCCCATGGCATCGCCACGGTCTCCGGCCTGACCATCAGCTACTCGCCGACGCCCGGCTATTCGGGCAGCGACAGCTTCACCTACACCGCCACCAACGGGGCGGGCACCAGCGCCGCCGCCACGGTCAGCATCGCCGTGACCGCACCCACCCTCGCCATCACGCCTGCCTCAGGCACTCTGGCGGGCGGCACGGTCGGCACAGCCTACAGCCAGAACCTCGCGGCTTCCGGCGGCACAGCCCCCTATAGCTATGCCGTCACGGCGGGCGCGCTTCCCACAGGACTGACGCTCTCCGGCAGCGGCGTCCTTTCCGGCACGCCGACTGCGGCCGGAACCTATAATTTCACGATCACCGCAACCGACACTTATGGCGCTGCCCAAGCGGTCAGCTATTCGCTGCCCGTAGCCGAACAATTGCCCGTCGCCGGGGTCGTCTCGGTCAATGTCGCCGCCAACAGCAGTGGTACGTCCATCCCTCTCACTCTCTCGGCTGGGGCTGCGACCTCCATCGCGGTGGACAACCAACCCGTCCATGGCATCGCCACGGTTTCGGGCCTGACCATCAGCTATACGCCGACGCCCGGCTATTCGGGCAACGACAGCTTCACCTACACCGCCACCAACGGGACCGGCACCAGTGCCGCCGCCACGGTCAGCGTCACCGTGACCGCGCCTACCCTCGCCATCACGCCTGCCTCAGGCGCGCTGTCGGACGGCACGGTCGGCACCGCCTACAGCCAGAACCTCGCGGCCTCCGGCGGCACCGCACCCTATAGCTACACCGTCACGGCGGGCGCGCTTCCCGCAGGACTGACGCTCTCCGGCAGCGGCGCCCTTTCCGGCACGCCGACTACGGCAGGGGCCTATAGTTTCACCGCAGCCGCAACCGACGCTTATGGCGCCACGGGAACAGCCAGCTATTCGATCACCATCGCGGAGCAGTTGCCCATTGGCAGCCCCCTCAGCGCGACCGTCGCCGCCAATTCCGGCGCGACGATACTCACCCCGACCCTTTCGGGCGGTACGGCCGCCTCGCTCACCATTCTCAGCCCGCCCATCCATGGCATCGCCACGGTCTCCGGCCTGACCATCAGCTATACGCCGACGCCCGGCTATTCGGGCAGCGACAGCTTCACCTACACCGCCACCAACGGGACCGGCACCAGTGCGCCTGCCACGGTCAGCATCACCGTGACCGCGCCCACGCTTGCGATCACGCCTGCCTCCGGCGCGCTGGCGGACGGCACGGTCGGCACCGCCTACAGCCAGAACCTCGCGGCCTCCGGCGGGACTGCACCCTATAGCTATGCGGCGACCGGCCTGCCCGATGGGCTGACGATCAACGCATCGACAGGCCTGATCAGCGGCACGCCGACCAGCGCAGGCAGCCATGCGGTGGCCCTCACCGTGACGGATGCGAACGGCGCGGGCGGCACGGCCAGCTACACCATCAGCGTAACCGCACTACCTCCGGTCGTCTCCACGCCCGACCCCACCACCATTGCCGCCAACACAGAAACGGAGGCTGGGCAAAGCGCCACGCTCAACCTCTCCAGCCTCGTGTCCGGCAACTATGACGATATCAGAATCATCACCCCGCCGCAGCACGGCACCCTCACGCTCAGCCGGACGATGGCGATGCGGATCGGCGGCGGCCCGGCGCTGATGATGGCGGTGGCCCTTTCCGGCACGCAGGTCGCGGGGCAGATCATTGCGGTCTACACGCCGGATGCCGGCTTTACCGGCACGGACAGCTTCCAGTTCGTCGCCATAGGTCCGGGCGGCACCTCCACGCCAGCGACGGCGACGATCCGCATTCTCGGCTCAGCCCCGACCGCAAAGGCGCTGACGGCGAGCGGGATCGACGGTCAGCCCGTGACGATCGACCTTACCACCGGCACGCCCGGCGGGCCTTTCACAGGCGCGGAGATTGTCGACGTCACGCCTTCCGACAAGGCCAGCGCCCGCATCATCGCAGGCGCCGGCACGGGCAGCTATGCGATGGAGGTCATATCGCAGGCCCATTATGAAGGCACCATCAAGGTCCGGTATACGCTCAGCAACGCCTTCGGCACCTCGGCCCCGGCAGTGGTGACGATCGCGATCGCCGCCCGGCCCGATCCGACCGACGATCCGACCGTGCGCGCGATCAGCGATGCACAGGCCGAGGCGACCCGCCGCTTCTCCCGCACGCAGGTCTCCAACTTCCTGCGCCGCGCGGAAAGCCTGCATGGCGTCGATTGCGGCCGGTCGAGCAACGGCCTGCGCCTGTCCTCCTCTGATCGCCGGGAGGACCAGCGCCTGCCGGGCCAGTCCTTCGACCCCGCCGGGGAAGGCTCCGCCGACCAGGAGACCGGAACGGAGGGCCAGAAGGCTCGCCGAACCAGCAGGAAGGCTCCCGCAGCGGACAGTTGCGCCAACCCGGTTTCCCTCTGGGCAGGCGGCACCGTCGATATCGGCACCCGCGACGCGGTGACGGGCCGGTCGAAGATCAACGCGACCACCTCGGGCGTCAGCGCCGGTGTGGATGCGCGGATCATGCCGGGGGTGATGCTCGGCATCGGCGGCGGGCTTGGCCATGACAGCAGCACGGTCGACGGCGGCAAGGGGCATGTAGCCTCCGACGCCCGGATGATCGCCCTTTACGGCAGCATCACCCCTGTCGGCGGGGTGTTCATCGACGGGCTGATCGGCCGCGGCTGGCTGGATTTCGACACCAGCCGGATCGACCTGACGACCAGCCTGGAAACGATCGGGCGCCGCAAGGGCCGCTTCACCACCGGCGCGCTCTCGACGGGTATCGATCGCCTGTCGGGACCGGTGCAATGGTCGCTCTATGGCCGCGGCGAATATATGGAGAGCCGTCTCGACGCCTATCGCGAGATGGGGGCAGGCCTTTATGACCTGCGCTTCGACGCCCGCACCCTGCGCTCGCTGACCGGCGCGCTCGGGCTGAAGCTGGCCTATCGTACGCCGCTGACGATCGGCATCCTGTCGGCGCGCCTGCGCGGCGAATGGCTGCATGAGTTCACCGGCGGGTCTCGCCAGCGGCTCGATTATGCCGATGTCGTGGGAAGCGCCTATTACAGCTTGGATGCGCAAGGATGGGCGCGCGAACAGTTCAGCTTCACGCCCGGCATCAGCCTGGCGCTGCCCTCGGGCTGGAATCTGGGCCTCGACCTCGGACTGCGGCTGGCGGATGGCGAACGGGCCGCCAGCACCGGCATAGAAGTCCGCAGAAGCTTCTGACGGCAACACGCCCCCCGCGCCTATCGATGCTGCGCGGGGGGCGCTTCTTTGGCGGAGAGGGCGGCGGGAAGGTCAGGCCGCCGCCAGCGCCTTCTTCTCCTGCTGCGCGCGGAACAGCTTCTGGATGAACTGCCGGGTGTAGCGGCCGCCCACATCGCTGGCGATATCCAGCAACGGCCGGTCCGGATCGCGAGCAAGGCGATTTTGCTGGAGCTCCAGAACGATCTGGTCCTCCCGGAAGGTGCGGGCCGTCTGCTCGAACACCCGGTCGGGGATGTCGCCCGTGGTAATGTTGGTCGCCATCGACCAGAAATAATGCGTCGTCGTCGCCGTTTCCGGGGTGATGCCATGGAAGCCGAGCATCGACAGGCCATGCGCGCGATTTCCCTCATAGGCGCCGGTGCCGACATCGCAGGCGCCGGTGTGGATGCGGATGAACACCGGGTGAAATTCGATCTCCTGCCAGCGATCGACCAGCCCGGTGAAGCCCGCCGCATCGACATAGGTGGGCGGCGGCACCGAAGCGGGCATGTGCCGCTGCACCCGCACGCCGTCGGGCAAGCGGCTCGCTTCCGTCCGCGTCCTGAAATGCAGCTCGGGATCGCCGCCGATCGTGTTGGGATGGATATAGGGCAGGTGAGAAAGGTCCATCAGATTGTCGACCAGCAACTGCCAATTGCCCTGCACATCATAATGCGCGCCGCGCCATGCCCAGTCCACGCTGTCATGATAGGGATGATCGGGGATGGCGTCCCTGTCGCACTCCGCTTCCTCGCCCATCCATATCCACAGCAGCGCCTGACGTTCGACCAGCGGGTAATGGCGCACGCGCGCGCTTGCCGGAATCCTGTCCTGCGCCGGTATGCGCACGCAACCGCCTCCGGTGCCGAATTCCAGCCCATGATAGGGGCAGCGGATCGCCTCCCCCACCACCACGCCCTCGCTGAGCGGCATCGCCCGGTGGCAGCAGCGATCCTCCAGCGCGGTGACCTCTCCCTTTTCGGTGCGGAACAGCACCAGCGGCTGGTCGAGAATGGTGCGGGCGATCCGCTGGCCGGGGCCGAGTTCGGCGGCCCAGCCCGCGACATACCAGAAATTGGTCAGAAAGGGACCGGCGGAGGCCGGAGGATGTGGGGACATGGCTCTCTCCTTTGATGCGCGGAGAATAGCCCAGCCCTCACTGATAGCTGTAACCAGTTATCTTGATCGGCTAGATCAGTAATATGGATTACCGGCGACTCGATCTCAACCTGCTGGTCGTGCTGGACGCGCTGCTGGAGGAACGCGGCGTGCATGCGACGGCGCGGCGGCTGGGGATGAGCCAGCCCAATGTCAGCTTCGCGCTCGGCAAGCTGCGGCACTTCTTCAACGACGACCTGCTGGTGCGGCTGGGCAACGGCATGCACCCGACACCGATGGGCGACCGGCTGCGCGAACCGGTGCGGCGGATATTGGAGACGGTGGATGCCGAACTGCTCGGCCTGCCTCTATTCGATCCGCTGCAATCGCGGCGCTGCTTCACCATCAGCACGTCGGATATCGGCGAACTGGTGTTCCTGCCGACTTTGCTGGAAGCGCTAAAGACGCGCGCGCCGATGGCGACGCTGCGCTGCCATTCCATGCCGCCGCATGAACTGGAACGGGCAATGGCGGATGGCATAGTCGACCTCGCGCTCGGCTATTTCCCGGACCTTCGGGGCAACAGCTTCCTGTGCCAGAAGCTTTTCGACCATCCGTTCAGTTGCATCGTCCGGCGCGGGCATCCTGCGGTCGGCGACCATCTGACGCTCGACCAGTTCCTGTCGCTCGGCCATATCGTCGTATCCCAGAAAGGGCGGAGCCAGGAACTGGTGGAAACGCGGATGCGGGAACTCGGCCTGTCCCGCCGCATCCAGCTTCAGTCGCCCCATTTCATGAGCGTGCCGCTGCTGGTGGCAGGGTCCGACCTTATCTCCACCGTGCCTTATGCGGTGGCTGCCATCTATGCGAAGATGGCGCCGCTCGCCCTCTTGCCGCCGCCCTTCGATGCGCCGCTGATCACCTTGCAGCAATTCTGGCATCGGCGCGTGCATCGCGACCCCGCCATCACCTGGTTTCGCGGGCTGATAACAGAGCTGTTCCTGCGCAACGATCCCCCGGTGCCGACGCTGGCATCGACATGAACGGGAATGCGCTTGCTGACCGCTTGACGCGAAACGGGGTGGAGCAGGAATTGGGAGATGGTGACCCCTACGGGAATCGAACCCGTGTTTCAGCCGTGAGAGGGCCGCGTCCTGACCGCTAGACGAAGGGGCCAACGGGGCGCCGGGCGCCCGTGGTGGGGACCGCCCTTAAAGGCTCGATCCGCAAGAAGCAAGCCCGGAATTGAACGGTCCCGGCCCCCTTCCAGCAAAAAGCCGGACCATGCACCCGCATGATCCGGCCTTTCCTATCCCACAGCCCGAAGGCCGCGTGCATCTGCCGGTCAGGCGGCGGCCTTGCGGCGCTCCGCCAGTTCGTCGTTCAGCATCTCGGCGAGCAGGAACGCCAGTTCCAGCGACTGCGCGGCGTTGAGGCGGGGGTCGCAATGGGTGTGATAGCGATCCGCCAGACCTTCGTCGGTGATCGCGATCGCGCCGCCGGTGCATTCGGTCACATTCTGGCCGGTCATCTCGGCATGGATGCCGCCCGCGAAGCTGCCCTCGGCGCGATGCACCGCGAAGAAGCCGCGGACCTCGGCAAGGATGCGCTCGAACGGGCGCGTCTTGTAGCCATTGGCCGCCTTGACGACATTGCCATGCATCGGGTCGCAGGACCACAGCACCGGATGCCCTTCCCGCAATACTGCGCGCACCAGCTTGGGCAGGCCACTTTCGATCTTGTCATGGCCATAGCGGGTGATGAGCGTCATGCGCCCTTCGATCCGCTGCGGATTGAGGATGTCGAGCATGCGCAACAGCGTGTCCGGCTCCAGCGAGGGGCCGCATTTGATGCCGATCGGATTGCCGATGCCGCGCAGATATTCGACATGGGCCGACCCTTCGAAGCGGGTGCGGTCGCCGATCCACAGCATATGCGCGGACGTGTCATACCAGTCGCCGGTCAGCGAATCCTGCCGCGTCAGCGACTGCTCATAGGGCAGCAGCAGCGCTTCATGGCTGGTGTAGAAGCTGGTCGCACCCAGTTGCGGCACGGTGTCGGCGTCGATGCCGCAGGCCTTCATGAAGTCCAGCGCCTCGCCGATGCGGTCGGCGGTCTCGGTGAACTTCTTCGCCCAGGGGCTGCGGCCCATGAACTCCAGCGTCCAGCGATGCACCTGATGCAGGTTCGCATAGCCGCCCTGCGCGAAGGCGCGCAGCAGGTTGAGCGTCGCGGCCGACTGGTTATAGGCCTGCACCATCCGCTGCGGGTCCGGCTCCCGCCCTTCGGCGGTGAAGGCGATGTCATTGATGATGTCGCCGCGATAGCTCGCCAGTTCCTTGCCGCCGATGGTCTCGGTCGGGGCCGAGCGCGGCTTGGCGAACTGGCCCGCCATGCGGCCGACCTTCACGATCGGCAGCTTGGACGCATAGGTCAGCACCACCGCCATCTGCAACAGCACGCGGAAGGTGTCACGGATATTGTTCGGATGGAATTCGGCGAAACTCTCCGCGCAGTCGCCGCCCTGCAACAGGAACGCTTCCCCGCGCTGCACCTTGGCCAGCTCTGTCTGAAGGGCGCGCGATTCGCCCGCGAACACCAGCGGCGGATAGCTCGAAAGCTGCTTCTCCGCCGCGGCGAGCGCCGCCGCATCGCGATATTCGGGCATTTGCAGCCCCTCATGATCCCGCCAACTGCCGGGCGTCCAGTTCGCCGCCACTATTCCACTCCTGTAATGCGCGCAGCCTTGCGCGCCATGCACGAAAGTTCCCCTATGGAGAGTCCTCCATCAAGGCAAGTCCCCCGCACCCTCTCCTGCCCCACAATCATACCGCCCCGCGCGCCATCGGGAAAGCGGACTCTTCCGATCAGAGTGATCGAGCGGCCCCTCCTCCCACAACGCATATGGAGACCTGCATCGGGGATGCAAGCCCGGCGCGCCTCAGAAGCGGTGAAGCCGGGCGGCCTCCTCCGGGGACAGGGCCATGCCGAAATGCTCGCTCAGCGCCTCCCGCAGCAGCGCGGGCGTTTCCAGCAGGATGTCGCGCGTTTCGTCCCCCGCCCGCAGCCGCAGCGCATTGCCGGACAGCGAGGCGAAGCCATCGGCGGTGATGCGATGGACCATCACCATGCTGGTGAAGCGGGTGCCGGGCCGGGTCGACGTCCAGTGATTGCCCATTTCCCGGTCCGCCGCGAACACGATATCGGTGGTGAAGCTATATTGGTCCTGCCAGCGCGCGGCCTCGGCATCGGGCACGTCGAGATAGGCGGGACGTCCCTGCCGGGACAGCATCCAGCCATGATCGCCGTTGCGCGCCAGACGAAAGCGCACACCATCCGTGCCCGGTTCGCTCTCCCCTTCGGCAAGCAGGAGCGGCGGCGTCAGGCTGCCGCCGAACCCGGCGTCCGCGATCCACGGTTTTCCTTCCAGCATCACCAGTTCCAGTTGATGCGTGCGCGGTGGCGCTTCGCCATCGGCGATACCGAGCCACACCCGCCCCAGCAGCGGCCGCCCATCAAAACCCATGGTGGCGAGCGCACGGTCGAACAGCGCATTCTGCTCGAAGCAATAGCCGCCCCGGCGACGCTGAACGAGCTTGTCGAAAATCGCCGCCGGGGCGAGATCGATCTGCCGCCCCAGCGCGATATCCACATTCTCGAACGGGATCGCCATGCGGTGCGCGCGCACCAGCAGCGCCAGTCCCTCGACCGACACCGGCGGCGGCGCGTCCAGCCCGATCCGGGCGAGATAAGCGCCAAGGTCGAAGCCGTCCGGCCCCGCGCCGGTGGAAAGCGATCCCGTCACCCTTCGCGCCTTATTGCTTTTCGGGCGCCTGCGTGCATTCGCCCACGCGCTTGCCGCTGGTGCGCATCTTCATGTGCATGGTCATGTTCGATGCCTGCGGTCCGCCCATGCCGACAGCCTTCATCTCCATATTCATCTGATAGCCCTCCGACGAATAATCGCCGTCGAGCGTGATGTCGGCCTTGCCGCCTTCCGGGCTGGGGCAGGACACCGCGCCGCTGATCTTGCCACCGGTCATCTCGAAACCGCTATAGGTGCATTTGCTGTCCTTCTGCGCGGTCAGGAAATCGGCGCTGGGATTGGCCGCCTGTTCGGGCGTGATGCAGGTCCTGACCGTGTTCTTGCGGCCCTTCATCGCCTCCATCATCCCGCTCGGCATGCCTTCGGGGGCGTTTTCGATCTTTACGTCGATCACCTCCTGCGTGGTTTCCCATTCGCCCGGCTTCATCGTGATCTTCTTCATTTCGGAGGCGACCTCCTGCGCGGTCTGGTTCTTCGCCTCGCCCGGCCCCTTGTCGCAAGCAGAGAGCAACATCGCGGCGGTTCCCGCCAGCATGATCGGAAAGAGCTTCATCATTTCTTCCTTTCGGCCCCTGTTCGGCCCCTCTACGGCATCGCCCTGTTGCACCTGATGCCCCGGACTACCATATCAAGTCCCCATGTCCATCCAGATCCGCACCACGCTAGAGGAGCCGGAAACCGGCGCCGCCTTCGTTCCCCATCGCCCGGCGCGCCCGGAAAAGGCCGAGGGCGGGCGCGCCTTCACGCTGGTGAGCGACTATCAGCCCTCCGGCGACCAGCCGACCGCGATCGCCGAACTGGTCGCGGCGGCGGAAGAGGGCGAGCGCGATCAGGTGCTGCTCGGCGTCACCGGATCGGGCAAGACCTTCACCATGGCCAAAGTGATCGAGGCGGTGCAGCGCCCCGCCCTCGTGCTCGCCCCCAACAAGATATTGGCCGCGCAGCTTTACGGGGAGTTCAAGAGCTTCTTCCCCGACAATGCGGTCGAATATTTCGTCTCTTATTACGACTATTATCAGCCCGAAGCCTATGTCGCGCGCTCCGACACCTATATCGAGAAGGAGTCGAGCGTGAACGAGGCGATCGACCGGATGCGCCATTCGGCGACGCGCGCGCTGCTGGAGCGCGACGATGTGCTGATCGTCGCCTCCGTGTCGTGCCTCTACGGCATCGGCTCGGTCGAAACCTATTCGGCGATGACCTTTTCCCTCAAGAAAGGCGATAGCGTCGACCAGCGCGAGATCATCCGCAAGCTGGTCGCGCTGCAATATAAGCGCAACGACGCCGCCTTCGCACGCGGCAATTTCCGCGTGCGCGGCGACAATCTGGAGATTTTCCCGTCCCACTATGAGGATAATGCCTGGCGCATTTCCTTCTTCGGCGACGAAATAGAGGAAATCGCAGAGTTCGACCCGCTGACCGGCAAGACCGCCGCGAAGCTGGATTATGTGAAGGTTTTCCCGAACAGCCACCATGTCACCCCCGGCCCCACGCTCCAGCAGGCGATGGGGGCGATCCGCATGGAACTGACCGAGCGGCTGAAGGAACTGAACGCGGAAGGAAAGCTGCTGGAGGCGCAGCGGCTGGAACAGCGCACCAATTTCGATCTGGAGATGATCGCGGCGACGGGCGCCTGCGCGGGGATCGAGAATTATTCCCGCTTCCTCACCGGCCGCCTGCCCGGCGAGCCGCCGCCGACCCTGTTCGAATATCTGCCCGAAAATGCGCTGCTCTTCGTCGATGAAAGTCACCAGACCATTCCGCAGATCGGCGCGATGGCGCGCGGCGACCATCGCCGCAAGGTGACGCTGGCCGAATATGGCTTTCGCCTGCCAAGCTGCATCGACAACCGCCCGCTCCGCTTCAACGAATGGGACGCGATGCGCCCGCAGACAGTCAGCGTGTCCGCCACCCCCGGCAGCTGGGAGATGGAGCAGACCGGCGGCGTCTTTACCGAGCAGGTGATCCGCCCGACCGGCCTCATCGATCCGCCGGTCGAAATCCGCCCGGTCGAGGATCAGGTGCAGGATATCATCCATGAATCGAAGCTGGTGGCGGAGAAGGGCTATCGCACGCTCATCACCACGCTAACCAAGCGCATGGCCGAGGACCTGACCGAGTTCATGCATGAGGCAGGCGTGCGCGTGCGCTATATGCACAGCGATGTCGAGACGCTGGAGCGTATCGAGTTGATCCGCGACCTGCGGCTGGGCGTCTATGACGTGCTGGTCGGCATCAACCTGCTGCGCGAGGGGCTGGATATTCCCGAATGCGGGCTGGTCGGCATTCTCGACGCCGACAAGGAAGGCTTTCTGCGCTCCGAGACCTCGCTGATCCAGACCATCGGCCGCGCCGCGCGCAATGTCGACGGGCGGGTGATCCTCTATGCCGATCGCGTCACCGGCAGCATGGAGCGGGCGCTCGGCGAGACCAGCCGCCGCCGCGAACGGCAGACGGCCTATAATCTCGAACATGGCATCACACCGGAAACGGTGAGGAAGCAGATCAGCGACATCATCGCCGATGTGTCCAACCAGGATGGCGTCACCATCGATATCGGCGAGGACGCGCCCCAGCATCTCGTCGGCCATAATCTGCGCGCCTATATCGAGGAGCTGGAGGGCAAGATGCGCGCCGCCGCCGCCGAGTTGGAGTTCGAGGAAGCCGCCCGGCTGCGCGACCAGATCAAGCAACTGGAAGCCACCGAACTCGGCCTGCCCGGCACACAGCAGGTCGCAAGGCCGCTGGGCCGCGCCACGGAAGGGAAACCCGGCACCCGCAAGCTGCGCTATGGCAAGACGCAGCGGAAAGGGAAATTCTGACCCGTCAGCGCATCCCGTCGCCCTCCCCGCGCAATAGGTCTTGAGCCGGACCGCCCGCGCGGGCATGCTCTCCTCCAAAGATAGAAAATATCGAGGAGAGTCCGGAGATGCGTTTCCTGTATCTGCCCGCGCTGCTGATGATCGGCACGCTGGCCCTGCCTGCGCCTGCCGCGGCGGAACTGAGCGAATTTGAAAAGGCGATGATCGTGATGGCCGCCGATCTGTCCGACGCGGTGGCCACCCCCGGACGGCCGGAAAGCGCCACCGCCCTCGATGCCAGCCGCAAGCCGGGCGAGGTGCTCGGCTTTCTTGGCCTTGCCAGCGGGATGCAGGCGGCGGACCTCGCGACCGGCAGCGGCTATTGGGCGGAGCTGATGGCGCGCGTCGTCGGGCCGGAAGGCCATGTCACCGCCTTCGAACCGCTGCAATTCTATGACGACAAGGCCAAGGCGGACTTGCAACAACTGCTCACCCGGCAAAAAGGCGTATCGCTCGTCACTCATCCGTTCGAGAATTTTTCCGCCAAGCCGGAAAGCTTCGACTTCGCGATCATGAACACGACATATCATGACCTCTACACCGAATCCGAAAAGTTCAAGCTGCCCCGCATGAACCCGGATGATTTCGTCCACGCCCTCTATGTCGCGATGCGGCCGGGCGGCGTGGTCGGCATCATCGATCATGTCGCCAGCCCCGGCGATACCCGTGCGATCGCGAACAGCCTCCACCGGATCGACCCGGCGGTGGTGAAGGCCGATTTCGAGCGTGCGGGCTTCGTGATGGAGGAGGAGAGCGAACTTCTGCGCAATCCGGCCGACGATCATGCCAAGATGGTGTTCGATCCGGCGATCCGGGGCCAGACCGACCGTTTCCTGATGAAATTCCGCAAGCCGCAATGACCGGCGCATCAGCGGCGCGAGGCATTTCACCTTTATGGGGGTTGAGCGGGGCAGCCGTCCGGGTCATAAGCGCGGGATGACCGCATCCCCGCCCGCAACGAACCCCGCACCCACCCCCGCAGCCACCATGGCCCGCGCCGCCGTTGCTCTGGGTGGTCTTCTCTTCCTCGCCAATTGCGTGAGCGCGCCGACGCCGGCGCCCGCGCCGCAGCCCGCGCCGCCTCCCCCCGCTCCGGCCCCCGCGCCAGTAGCGAAGGACTGGCGCGACTGGCCGGTGGCGCAGGGCGACTGGAGCTATCGCCCAATACAGGGCGGGACGCTCGCCACCTTCGGGCTTGCCGGGCAGACGGCGGAACTGGCGATCCGTTGCGAACTGGCGACGCGGCGGCTGTTCTTTGCCCGCACCACGGCGGCCGAAACGCGCCCCGGCGACCAGATGACGGTGCATACCAGCTTCGGCGATTTCCAGTGGCCGGTATCCCAGCTGCCGACGGTATCGAGCGCCGCCAAGGGATCGACCGCCACCTTTGCCATCGCGATCCGCGCGAGCAACGACGCCGCGCTCGACAGGATCGCCTTCACGCGCGGCCGCTTCGCGATCGAGGCGCCGGGCGCCGCGCCGCTCTCCGTCCCCGGCTGGGCGGAGGTATCCCGCGTGATCGAGGATTGCCGAGGCTAGAACCGGGGCCGCCAGCGCCAGAACGGCAGCCAGCTTTCCGGAAGGAGGCCGGGCGGTGGATGATATCGCGGGGATGTTATCGCTTTGCCGCTGCGACGAACCGAGTGCGGCGGGGAGCAGAAATTATGATTCCAAAAAAGAAAAATACAAGCCTTGATAATAACGAGCGTTTGACTCACATTTCGGATGTGGCCGGTGGTTTTCTCAAGCGTCTGGTCGAAACGGGCCAGCGCTGAAGCTTCCGGCGACGATAGGGCTTCAACAGCGCGAAAGGAGGTGATCCGATGTCTCATGGTTCAGCAAGAGGGTCGGACAGGTCCATTCGGGGAATGCGCGGCTGAGCGACGGCACAGCGTCGCCTTGCCGGATTTCGGCCCCGATCGTGCGGCCTTGACATAACCGCATCATCGCGCCCTTCGGCAAGCCAGCGCGAACCACATTCCTTCCGATTATGGGGCAGCCTTTCCGGCCGCTGACCATGTCATGATGGGCCGTCGGAGCGCTATCCGCTCCGGCGGCCCCTCTCATCAGGGTTGGCCACGATCGTCCCAAACAGGTCGTGATACGAAAAGACGCCGCCCCAGCCCGACCGCCCAGCCCGGCGGCGATCTTGTTTTTCCCAGGGCGGATCGACACTCAGAAGATGGTGAGACCAGAATGGCGGATTTCCGTGATCCTTCAACCGGGCCACGCGCCTCGTTTGAACGCAGCGACCTGAAGGATCAGGCGCATCGGAAGCGTGGAAAACCACCATTTGCAGGCCGTCCGGGCTGAATGTCGATTGGCCCTAAAGGGCGTAACCGTCAGGCACAAGCCGACAAGCGCCCGATGCAATGCGGGGATCAGCGGCGGCGGCGTTCCGGTCCGGTATAATTGGCATCCGACCCGGCCACGCGCCGGTCATGCATCATCAGGAGGCGGCCGAGCTTGCCGGTGGTCATGTTCACCTCATCGGCCACCGCTTCCAGCGACCCCAGCTCTTCATATAACCGCTTGAGGCGGGCAGTCTCTTCAAAAGGAATGGGCTTCCAGAACATAATTCGGGCTTCCGCTGTTGGACGGGCCTGATTGTGCCCGGACAGGGTGAACAAAAGGTAAAACACCGGTTGCCGCCCTTCCCCATGCCGACGCCTCTTACCGCTGCCTATAACGCAGGACATAAAAAGCGGTTCCCACTTTTCGACGCGATGGTCTAGACAGGGCGCATGATCGCACGTTTCAGCGCCTTTCTGCTCTCCCTTCTGTTGTTTTCCTCCTGCCCCGCCGCCCTGGCCCAGCTTTCCAACAGGGCGATGCCCGGCCATGTCCGGGTGGAGCTGATCACCTCCATGGGCAGCATCATCGTGGCGGTCGATACCCGGCGCGCGCCCATAACCAGCACCAATTTCCTGACCTATGTCGATGACGGGCGCCTTGACGGCACCAGCTTCTATCGCGCCGCCCGGCGCAAGGCGGACCCGAAGCTGGGCTATATTCAGGGCGGCATCCGCACCAATCTGCGTCGGGCGATCCCTCCCATTCCGCTCGAACCGACAAGCGTCACCGGCATAACGCATCTCGACGCCACGCTGTCGATGGCGCGGCAGGACCGCCCCCATTCGGCCACCGGCAATTTCTTCCTGACCGTCGGGCCGACGCCCTATATGGACGCGTCCGGCAGCTATCAGGGCTATGCCGCCTTTGGCCGCGTGGTGGCGGGCATGGATGTCGTGAAGCGCATTCTCGCTTTGCCCAGCGGCGGCGGCGAAGGGCCGATGAAAGGGCAGATGATCCTGAAGCCCGTCACTCTCATCCGCGCAAAACGGCTCGACGGCGCGCCAAAACCCAGCGGCCGACCCAAGGCATGGCTGCTATGGGAAAAATAAGGACCGCCCGCCCAGCCCGGACATAACCCGGACATAAGGGGCAGGCCCTTCATTTCCCGTCCGGCGCGCGCTCCGTCAGGCCGAGGCGGTCGATGCCCCGCCGAATCGCATGGTGCCAGCCGGGATGATGCAGGAAATGCGCGCCAAGGAGGCCGATCAACGCGCCCACCACCGTATCGACGAGCCGCGCCGCCATCAGCGCCATCGCCCCTCCCGTGCCGGGGCTGCTGCTTTCCGCGAGGATCAGCGTCAACGGCGTGATGAAGATCGCCGCAAAGGCATAATGCCGCACCACGACCATCTCGATCAGGAACGTCAGCACAAGGATCGCCGCCACCACCGCCCAGGGATCATGGACGAAAGGCAGCAGCATCCAGGTAAGGCCAAGGCCGATGAAGGTGCCGATGATACGATGGATATTGCGGTTCCACGACGCGCGCAGCGTCACGCCCTGAATCACGGCGAGGCAGCTCACCGGCACCCAATAGGGCTTCTGGAGGTCGAGCAGCAGCGCCACCACGAGGGAAATCGCCACGAAAAGGCCGGTCATCACGGCATCGGCGACGGCGCGATCCCAGTCCGCCGCCGGGCGGAGCATCGGCCGGGTGATCTGCCGCCGGATCATCGCCATGCTGTAGAGGATCGCCGTCACGCAGGCCCAGAGCGCCCCCAGCGCGAAAAAGCCGATATTGCGAAAGGCATGGGCCATGTCGATCGGAGTGAACGCCGCGATCGTCGCCGCCATCACGATGAACAACGGGCCGGGCGGCGCGAGCGAATATAATTTGCAGAACAGCATCGCCAGCATGGCGACCCCGGCGATGATCGGTATCGCCGCACCGGGCAGCATCGCCCCCATCAGCCCCAGCGCATAGGCCGACAGCATGGCGAAGGCGCAGGCCATCATGATCGGAATACGCTGGAACAGGGGAACCGGCGGCAGATAGAGAAAGGCCAGCCCGGCGATCGATCCCAGCGCGCCCAGCGCCAGCTGGCCCGCCGCCGCGCCAAAGACCAGCGGCCCGCCGCTCGCCATCGCGGCGGCAAAGGGAAGCTGCCAGGGCCTTGGGTTGGGTTGCAGGGTCAGCAGCAATGCGCCTTCCCGCACCATCACCGCCTTCAGATGCCGCCAGTCCATCGCCCCTCAACCTCCCGCCAATGGCGCGCTGATCCCATGCAGAGCGGTCACGCAGGGCCGTCAGGCCGGGTTCCCCGCCTCATCGCGCAGCACCTCGCGCCGGCCGACATGGTTGGGCGCGCCGACAAGACCCTCATCCTCCATCCGCTCGATGAGGCGCGCCGCGCTGTTATAGCCGATGCGCAATTGCCGCTGGAGCCAGCTCGTCGAAGCCTTCTGGTTCTCGAACACCAGCTGGCAGGCCTTGCGATAGAGGCGCGCATCCGGGCTGTCGTCGCCAAGGTCCGCGCCGTCCAGCGCGAAGCCGCCATCTTCCGGTTCCTCGGTAACGGCGGAGATATAATCGGGCGATCCCTGCGCGCGCCAGTGGTCGGCGACCGCGCGCACCTCATCGTCGGAAACGAAAGGCCCGTGCACGCGCATCAGCCCCTTGCCGCCCGCCATATAGAGCATGTCGCCCTTGCCCAGCAGCTGCTCGGCCCCCTGCTCGCCAAGGATGGTGCGGCTGTCGATCTTGCTCGTCACGAAGAAGCTGATGCGGGTCGGCAGGTTCGCCTTGATGACGCCGGTGATGACATCGACCGATGGACGCTGCGTCGCGAGGATCAGGTGGATGCCCGCCGCGCGCGCCTTCTGCGCGAGCCGCTGGATCAGGAACTCGACCTCCTTGCCCGCCGTCATCATCAGGTCGGCAAGCTCGTCCACCACCACCACGATCTGCGGCAGCGGCTGGAAATCGAGCTGCTCCTCCTCATAGATGGGCTGGTGCGTATCGGGATCATAGCCGATCTGCACCCTGCGCCCCAAAGGCTTGCCCTTGGCTTTGGCGGATCGCACCTTTTCATTATAATTGGCGAGGTTGCGCACGGAAATCGACGCCATCATGCGATAGCGATCCTCCATCTGCTCCACCGCCCATTTGAGCGCACGGATCGCCTTGGCAGGCTCCGTCACCACCGGCGAGAGCAGATGCGGGATGTCGTCATAGGTGCTGAGTTCCAGCATCTTCGGATCGATCATGATCAGGCGCAAATCGTCCGGCGTCATCCGGTAGAGCAGCGAGAGGATCATGCAGTTGAGGCCGACCGACTTGCCCGACCCGGTGGTGCCCGCGATCAGCAGATGCGGCATCGGCGCAAGGTCCGCGACGATCGGCTCGCCGCTGATATTCTTGCCGAGGATGATCGGCAGCTGCGCCTGCTGGTCGGCAAAGGCCTCGCTGGTGATGAGTTCGCGGAAACCGACCGATTCCCGCTTCGCATTGGGCAGTTCGATGCCCATCACCGTGCGGCCGGGGATGGTCGCGACACGCGCCGATAGCGCCGACATGTTGCGGGCGACGTCATCGGCGAGCTGGATCACGCGGCTCGCCTTGATGCCGGGCGCGGGTTCCAGTTCATACATGGTGACGACGGGGCCGGGACGCACCTCGGTCACATTGCCCTTCACATGGAAATCATCGAGCACGCTTTCCAGCAGGCGGGCATTGCGTTCCAGCGCCGCCTTGTCGATCTTCTGCACCGAACTGGGCGGGGTTTCCGCCAGCAGGTCGGGTGAGGGCAGCAGCGCGGCGCGCGCGCCATGGGCGAACAGATCCTCCTGCTTGGGCGATGGCGCGGCGGCGGGCTTTTGCGGCGGCGCGGCCTGATCGGGCGACTGGATGCGGATCGGCGGCTTGGGGTCGTTCGACACCTGCGGGCGGCGCGAAGCGGGCCTGCGCCCCGCGCCCAACTCATCCTCGTCATCCAGATCGAAGGGAGGCTCCTCCCCCCGATCGCGCGCCCGGAAAAGCGAGCCGAGCGACAGGCGCGGCAGGCTCATCTGCGGGCGGCGCAGCGTCACCAGCGGGCGCTCCAGCTGCCAGCTGCGATAACAGGTCGTCGCGCCGACAAATACGAACAGCGCCACCAGCAGCCATTCAACCCAGCTATGCCAGCTTTCCCCGGCCAGCGCGGTCAGCGCCAGCACCGGGGAGGACAACAGCAGCGCGACGATGCCCCCGCGCCCGGCGGGCAGGCCGACCGGCGCATCGGGCGCCAGCAACGACAGGCCAAGGCCGATCAGGACGATGCCGAACACCGCCAGCATGATCTGGCGGCTCCAGCCCTGCATGCTGTCATCGATCCACAACCGCCGCGCGAAGGTCGCGATCAGCGGCAGCAGCATCACCACGCCAAGGCCCAGCAGCCAGAGCAGGAAATCGGCGGCATAGCTGCCCATCACGCCCATCATGTTGCGCGGCGGCGTACCCGCGACCGTGTTCATCGACGGATCGCTCGCATGATAGCTCAGCAGCGAGAGCGCCAGGAACACGACGAATATGCCGAGCGCCACCGCCCCCAACAGCTTGCCCGCGCGAACGAGGCTGCGTTTCAGCATGATGCGCCAGTCCGAAGAATTGCGCTTGGCCGGTGCCCGGCTGGCCATGAATCTCTATCCCGATGCTCTAAAATCTATGCTCAGCGCGAAGCTTTCCCTGTTTGTTCCGCGCGCGGGGGACAATGCCCCGGCGGGGGACTCGCCGTCAAGAGTCGGCTTGTCCGGTTTCCGCCAGTTGCTGGTTCGCCAACCGATCCAGCGCCGTGCCATCGACACGATAGACCGTCCATTCGTCCATGGCCCTTGCGCCCAGCGAACGGTAAAAGGCTATGGACGGTTCATTCCAGTCCAGCACCCACCATTCAAGCCGCGCGCAATCCCGTTCCACAGCGATCCGCGCGAGGCGTGCCAGCAGCGCCTTGCCAGCGCCCAGACCCCTTGCGGACGGCACTATATAGAGGTCCTCCAGATAGATGCCGGGCTTACCCTCAAAGGTAGAAAAATTATGGAAGAACAGCGCGAAACCGATCGGATCGCCATCATTTTCGGCAATCAGCACCTCGGCATAGGGACGCGGACCAAACAACCGCGTCGCCAGCGCCTCCGGCGTGGTCTTCACCTCATCGCGCAGCTTTTCATACTCCGCCAGATCGCAGATAAAGCGATGAATGAGAGCGCTGTCCTGGGGCCGCGCTTCACGGATATGGAGAGGCATTATCAGGTCCTTTTCCCATGGCAGTCGATCGAAAATAAAAAATCATGCGGCTCCGGCTTCTATCGCGGCAACCGGCCGGATCCGCCCCCGCGCGGCGAGCAGGCAGGCGAGCACGATCACGCCGGCACCCGCGACCACCAGCAGCGACAGCCGTTCTCCGAATACCAGCCAGCCCAGCAGCGCGGCCCAGACGAACGCGCTATATTCCAGCGGGATAAGGCGCGCGGCGGGGGCGCGGGCATAGGCCCAGGCAAGGCAGAGCTGCGAGGCGACGACCAGCCCCGTGGCCAGCAGCACCAGCTTCCATTCCTGCGGCTCCGGCCAGCCCAGCAGCAGCGGCGCAAGCGGCGCGAACAGGCACAGCATCACGCCATTCTGGCAGAAGCTCATCTCGATCGCGCCCGCCCGCTGCGCCAGTTGCCGCTGGAGGACGAGATTATAGGCGAAGAGCATCGCGGAGATCAGCACGCCGACCGCGCCGAGCAGCGCCTTTTCGTCATAATGGCCGTTCAGCCGGCCGGAGAGCACGATGCCTACGCCGACCAGCCCCAGCAGCGCCGACCAGATCGCCCGGCGTCCGACCCTTTCCTTCAGCAGCAGCGCGGCGAGATAGAGCGCGATGATCGGCGCGATGAAGGAGAGGGCGATCGCCTCGGCCAGCGGCAGCAGCGCGAGCGAGGCGAAAAAGGTCCAGCTCATGCCGGAAATCACCACCCCGCGCCGGATATGGAGCGCCAGCACCGATCCGCGCGGCAGCGGCGTGCGGGTGGCCGCCATCGCCGCGCCGCCCAGCGCCGCGCCAATGAGGCTGCGAAAGAACAGCGCGCTATAGGCGCCGACGCCCAGCGCCAGTCCCTTCATCGCCGCATCCATCACGGAGAAACTGGCTACCCCCGCCAGACAAACGAACGGAGCGAGCAGCGCGGCCCGCCCCTCGCCCGGCGAGGCGATCGTCATGACCGGGGCTGCCCGGCGCTTTCCCGGCTGGCGAGGATGCCTTCGATCAGCGCGATATCATCGGGCTTGTCGGCATCGATGCAGGCTTCGGCGATCGGCAACGGCACGACGCGCGCCACCCCCGCGCCCAGCCTGCGGCCCGCGCCCGCAATCGCCTGATGGATGCTGAGCAGGCGCAGTCCCGCGCCCAGCAGCAACGCAGGCCCGAACGCGGACACGATCTTCCAGCCCTTCTTGCGATCCTGCTCGATCTGCCGCCATTTGGCGAGCGCATTGGCGGCCTTGCCGCTGCCCAGCCAGAACAGGTTCGCGCCCGACCATGCCCCACCCCGGAATTTGAGCCAGGTGCGCCGCGATTGCGGATAGCGCGGCATCAGCACCTCGCGCTCAACCATTGCGGCGGCGACGTCGGCCCCCTGCGCCCCGGCGAGGAAGGCATCCAGAATCGCACCGTCGATCAGCACATTATCGGCCGTGGTGACAAGCGCGGGCAGGTGCGCGCCCTCGCCCGCCATCCAGCCGAGCAATGACTGGCTGATCCCGCTGCCGCTGTCGACAAAGCGGATGCGCGGCTCCTCGCGCAGCCATGCCGTCTGCGGATGATCGGCAAGACCCGCCGCCTGCTGCGCCATCAGGATGACCTCGCCGATCGCCGGATGGGCAAGCAGCGTGCGCGCCACATGATCGATCATCGGCCGCCCGGCGATCGGCACCAGCGCCTTGGTGGCGACGCCCGCCGCCGCCGCGATCGGATCGACGCCGGGGCGGCTGCCTGCAAGGATGATCGCGGGCAGAAGGGGCTGGTGGGGCGGAGCGGGCTGATCATCACGCATGCTGGCTCCTTAACCGGGAAAAGCGCGATGCGCACGGCACTTTTTGCGCTGCCGATGGTTTGCAGCGATGATGAAAACCATCTGGCTGATCGCAAATAGCAGGAGCGGCTCCACCGACGAGGGGGGTATCAACGCCGTGCGGGGCAAGATCGCGGCGCTCGGCGCCCGGCTCGATCGCTTCATCGATCTGGCCGGGGAGGATTTGCCCGATCCCGGCGACGCTCCGCCCGATATCATCGCTTCGCTGGGTGGCGACGGCACCGCCAATGCGGTGATCGAACGCTATGGCAGCAAGGATTGCCCGCCATTGCTGATCCTTCCCGGCGGCACGATGAACCTGCTGGCAAAGAAGCTGCATGGCGAAGAGGCCGATATATTCGAGGTGCTGGAAAAGGCGTTGAGCGGAGACATTCCCGAAGAGTTCCTGCCGGTTCTCAAGGGGCCGGACTTTTCCTCGCTGGTCGGCATCATCGCCGGGCCTGCCACCGCCTGGGGGGAGGTGCGGGAGAATATGCGCGAGGGCGGCATCGGCGCCTTCATCGAAAAGGTGCAGGACGCGCTAAGCCAGACCTTCGACGGCAAGCCGATCCGTCTTGCCGGTGCGGAAGGCGAGCATAGCGCCATCTATATCGAGCCGGAAAGCGATGGCCTCCACGCCCATTCGGTGCAGACGGAAAATGTCGCCGACCTCGCCGCCCATGGCTGGGCATGGCTGAACCGCGATTTTCTGGGCGGCCCGACCGAGGAACTGGCGCAAGGGCAGACGATGGCGCTGGAAGGCGGCGGCAGGCAGATCGGTCTGCTCGTCGATGGCGAACGGATGAAGGCGCGGGCGCCCCTGACGCTGACATGGGCGCTCTGCCCCGCACGTTTCATCGCGACCGATCTAGGTTGATCCTTCGCGCCGAAAGAGCTAGGCGCTTTGCCCCATGACCGATAGCGAAAACACCGAACAAACCGCCGCCCCCGCCGGGGGCGCCACCCCGCCCGACCATCTGTCGACCAATCCGCGCAGCCCGCATTTCGATGTGGAAATCCTGCGGCGCGGCGTCGGCATCCGTTTCAAGGACCGGGTGCGCACCGATGTCGAGGAATATTGCATTTCCGAAGGCTGGATTCGCGTGGCCGCGGGCAAGAGTCGCGACCGCCACGGCCAGCCGCTGACGATCAAGCTTTCCGGCCCGGTCGAGGCGTGGTTCGAGGACCAGCCGCAACAGGATTGATCGCGCCGGGGCGGCAGCGCCCCGCGCCTCTCCTATTCCGCCAGCGCCACATGCCCGTCGGTGACATGAAGGCGCGTGGCTTCCCCTATACCGTCGAACAGCGCCGCCTCGGTGCCGGTCATCCATATCTGGCTGCCGGTCGCGGCCAGCCGCTCGAACAGCGCGAGACGGCGGCCGGGGTCGAGATGGGCGGCGACCTCATCGAGCAGCAGCACCGGCGGCCTGTCCCGCGCCTGCCCGACAAGCGCCGCATGGCCGAGGATGATCGAGAGCAGCAGCGCCTTCTGCTCCCCTGTCGAACATAGCCCGGCGGCCTGATCCTTGGCGGCATGACGGACGGCCAGATCGACGCGATGCGGGCCGGACAGCGTGCGTCCCGCCGCCGCGTCGCGCCGACGCCCCAGCCTCAGCGCCTCCAGCAACGCCGCACCATCCATCCCCGTGGCGGCGTCCTCCGGCATCGCCAGCGCCAGCACCGGCCGCGCGAACGGGCCTTCCTCCGCCTGCGCCAGCACGATGTTGAGCCGCTCCACCATGTCCGCCCGCGCCGTGGCGATTTCCACGCCATGCTCGACCATCTGCACCTCCAGCGCGGAGAGCCAATGCTCGTCCCAGCCGCGCGCGGCGTCGGAAAGCAGCTTGTTGCGCGCCCGCATCGCCGCCTCATAACGGGTGCTGTGCGTCGCATGGCCCGGCCGCAACGCCAGTGTCAGCCGGTCGAGAAAGCGCCGCCGCCCGCCCGCGCTCTCCGTGAAGAGGCGATCCATCGCCGGGGTCAGCCACAGGATGGAGAGATAGTCCGCCAGCGCGCTCGCCGCATGGGCGACGCCACCGATGCGCGCCTGCCGCCGTTCCGGCGCGTCGGGCAGGGTGCCGGTGCCGATGGTCACGCCATCGACCTGCGCGGCGACGCCGAAGCCGCCGCGCCCGCCCTGCCGCGCCATTTGCGAGAGCGCCGCGCCGCGCAGGCCGCGCCCCGGCGTCAGCAGGGAAACCGCCTCCAGGATATTGGTCTTGCCCGCGCCATTTTCCCCGGTCAGCACCACGAAGGGATGACGCGGCACGATGAGCGCATCCTCATGATTGCGAAAATCGCTCAAGGTCAGGCGGCTGAGCATCGGTCGGGGCCGGGCGGACGCGCCCTGCGCTACCAGCTGCCGAAGCCGGGCGCCTCGCCATTGGCGTCCTGCGCCCAGCGGCGCGGCCTGCGCCAGCCGATCATCGGCCGCTTGCGGAAGCGCAGGGTCGGCCAGTGGCCGCCATCGATGCGATCGACCAGCCGCATGCCCTGTATGCGATAGGCGGCGATCACGCGGTCGGCCTGATCGTCGAGCAACCCCGCAAGGATCAGCGTGCCGCCTTCCTCCATCACCGAACAGAGCGACGGAGCCAGCTCGATCAGCGGCCCGGCAAGAATGTTCGCGACCAGCAGGTCATAAGGCGCGCGCAGATGCAGCGCCGGATTGTCCACCCCCGCCGCCGTATACAGCGCCAGTTCCCCGCGCCTGCCGCCGCAGCGCACCGCATTGAGCGCGGCATTCTGCGCCGACACATCGACGGCCGCAGGGTCGATATCCGAAGCGGTCGCAAAGGCGCGCGGCCACAAATGCATCGCGGCGAAGGCGAGCAGGCCGGTGCCGGTGCCGATATCGGCGATATTGCCATAGCGCTCGCCCAGCCTGCGGCACCGATCGAGCATCCGCAGGCATCCGGCGGTCGTTTCATGCTGGCCCGTGCCGAAGGCCCGGCCCGCCGGAATGAGCAGCGGCACCAGCCCGCCCGGCACCGGATCGTCGGCATGGTTGCGCACATGGAAGCGCCCGGCGACGATCGGCTCCAGCCCCTGCTGGCTCAGCGTCACCCAGTCTTCGTCCGGCAGCTTTTCCAGCACCGGCTTCACGCCCGCGCTGCTGGGGATCATCGCCTGCAACAATGCGATCGAGGCCTTGGCGGGCTTGCCCTCGAAATAGGCGTCGATCTGCCATTTTTCGGGATTATCCTCCTCCATCTCGCTGGTCATCAGGACCGGCGGCGGCGTCAGATCGGCGAGCAGCCCCATATCCTCGCTCAAAGCCTCGGCTTCGGCGCGGGTACAGGGCAGCGTGAGTTTCCAGCTTTGCGTCATGCCGTTCCGCTTTCCACGCCCTTGCCGCCGCCGTCAAGCCGCGCGCGGCAAGATTGCCACAGTACCGGACCAATTCGACAAATGAGACGAACCGAACCGTGCCATCCGAAGAATCATGGACGCAGCCTATGGCCTATGGATAGTCTGTCGGCTAAGGGGCTGGCGGGGGGATCGGAGGATTCCGCGCGTCCCCGCCATTTGAGTATGACAAACCGGATCGCGAGATAATGAGTTCCACCCTGCCCTATCGCCCCTGTGTCGGCATGATGCTGGTCAATATGGAGGGCAAGGTCTTTGTCGGCCAGCGCCTCGATAATGTGGTGGAAGCCTGGCAGATGCCACAAGGCGGCATCGATCCGGGCGAGGAACCCCGCGAAACCGCGCTGCGCGAACTGGGCGAGGAAACCGGCATCGCGCCCGATCTCGTCAACATCATCGCCAAGTCGCGCGAGGAACTGTTCTACGATCTGCCCGACGAACTGATCGGCAAGATCTGGGGCGGCAAATATCGCGGCCAGCGCCAGACATGGTTCCTGATGCGCTTTCTGGGCACCGATGCCGATGTGAACATCCAGACCGCCCACCCCGAATTTCGCGACTGGCGCTGGATCGCACCGGAGGAACTGCCCGAGGTGATCGTGCCGTTCAAGAAGAAGCTGTACCGCGATCTGGTACACGAATTCCAACATCTCATCTGATTTAGGCCGTCTCCCTCTTTCATCCGCCCTGATGAGGCGATAGAGAAGGCCCCATGCAGAGATGGATATTGCCCCTTGCCGGCCTGACACTGGCCGCCGAAGCCGCTTCCGCGCCTGTCGCCTTCTCTCAGGAACCCATCTATCCCGCCCCGCCCCCCGCGGTGGTGCCGACGCTGCCGCCGCCCGCACCCGCGCCGGAAAGCGCGCGCGCGCCTGAACATGAACACGGCCAACCCGAGCATGGCTTGCCCGAAGCCGTCCGCCAGATGATCACCAAGGCGCTGGAAAGCGGCAATGACGGCGATATCGCGGTTGTCACCAAATATGCCCTGAGCGCCAATCCCGAAGCCACCGACCAGATACAGGCCATGGTCGACGCCTATAAGACCCATGTCGAGGAAGAACGGCGCGAGGAAATTCAGGAAGCCAGCGTCTTCGACCTGTGGGACGGCAAGATCGAGCTTGGCGGCTTCCGTTCCACCGGTTCCACCAGCGAATTCGGCATCAGCACCTCCATGTCGGCCACGCGCAAGGGGTTGAAATGGACGCACAGCCTCGTCGCCAATGCCGATTATCGCGAGGCCAATGGCGAAAAATCGGTCGAGCGCATCCTCGCCTCCTACAGCCCGACTTATAATTTCGACGCGCGCAACTTCGCCTATGGGCTGGTGCAATATGAACGCGACCCGATCGTCGGCTATGATTATCGTTATACCGGCTCCTTCGGTATCGGCTACACCCTCCTGTCCAACGACAAGGTGCAGCTTTCCACCACGCTGGGTCCGTCGCTGCGCGACACGGCCTATACCGACGACGGCAAGGAAACGAAGTTCGGCGCGCGCTCCTCGCTGAACTTCCGCTGGGCCTTCACCCCAACCCTGTCCGTGCAGCAGACCGCCTCCGCCTATGCCGAAAGCAACACCGCCAGCGTCACCGCGCTGACCGCGCTCGACGCGCGTATCGTCTCCAAGCTGTCGGCGCGCTTCTCCTACAATATGCAATATGAATCGGGGTCGAAACTGGTCGACCGGGCATTCAACACCACGAGCAAGATGACGCTGATCTACGATTTCTGATCTGCTGCCGATCCGGCAGGAAGGGGTTGGCAGCATGGCCTGGCTGGTTCATGATGGGGCATGGTCGCCCCTTCCCCAGCCGCCCTCTCCCCCGCTGAAGAGACGCTGCTGGTCCATGCGGGCGACGCCCCGATGCTCGATCAGGTCCGCCACTGGGCCGGGGTCAACAGCGGTTCCCATAATCTCGACGGATTGCGGGAAATGGCGGCGCTGCTCGCGGACGCCTTTGCGCCGCTGCCGGGCGAGCTACGCCTGATCGATGGCGTGCCGGTCGAGAGCATCGACGCCGGCGGAACGGTGCGGACCCGCGCGATGGGCCAGCATCTATTGCTGCGCGTGCGCCCCGATGCCCCGCGCCGCGTGGTGCTGACCGGGCATATGGATACCGTCTTTGCCGCCGATCATCCGTTCCGGAGCCTGCGCTGGCTGGAGGAAGGGCGCCTCAACGGCCCCGGCGTCGCCGACATGAAGGGCGGCATCGCGATCATGCTCGCCGCCTTGCGCGCCTTCGAGGCGAGCGCCTTCGCCCCGCTTCTGGGCTATGACGTGCTGATCAACAGCGACGAGGAAGTCGGCAGCCTTTCCTCCGCACCGCTCATCGCGGAGGTGGCGCAGGGCAAGATCGCCGCCCTCACTTATGAACCGGCACTCGCCGACGGGACGCTTGCCGGCGCGCGGGCGGGCAGTGGCAATTTCTCGCTTCTCTTCACCGGGCGCAGCGCCCATGCGGGCCGCAACCCGGAGGATGGCCGCAATGCGCTGCTCGCCGCCGCCGATACCGCGCTGCGGCTGGCGGACGAGGCAAAAGCGCTCGGCCTCCCCTGCAATCCCGCGAAGATCGACGGCGGCGGCCCCAATAATATGGTGCCGGACAAGGCGATATTGCGCGTCAATTTCCGCCCGCGCGACGCAGGGATGCAGGCCGCCGCGCAAGCACTGATCCAGCTCTGCGCGGCAGAGGTCGCAGCAGCGCATGATGTCGCCGTCCATGTCCATGGTGGCTTCAATCGTCCGCCCAAGCCGATGGACGCGAAGGCGCAGGCGCTGTTCGCGCTGGTGAAGCAGGCGGGGGCCGATCTTGGCCTTGCAATCGGCTGGCGCGACACCGGCGGCGTATGCGACGGCAATAATATCGCGGCCTGCGGCGTGCCGGTGGTGGACACCATGGGCGCGCGCGGCGGCGCCATCCACAGCAGCGACGAATTTCTGCTGACCGACAGCCTGCCCGAGCGAGCGCGCCTTTCCGCGCTGGTGCTCGCCCGGCTGGCGACGGGGAAGGACGAAAAGGGGGCACCGACATGACATTCCTCATCCGCCCGGCACAGCGGGACGATCTTCAGGCCCTCTATGAAATGGCCAAGGTGACGGGCGGCGGCTTCACCAACCTGCCCGCCGACCGCGACGCCCTCACCGCCAAGCTCGACCGCAGCGCCGCAGCGCTCGCCCGCGGAGAAGAGAGCGTGGAAGACGATCTCATCCTCTTCGTGCTGGAAAACCGCGAAACCGGGCAGATACGCGGCACCTGCCAGATTTTCAGCCAGGTGGGCAATCACACGCCTTTCTATTCCTATCGCCTCGGCACGTTGACCCAGCATAGCCGCGAACTGGGCCGCACCTTTCGCGCGCAGATGCTCTCGCTCACCACCGATCTGGAAGGCGCGGCGGAGGTCGGCGGCCTCTTCCTGCACCCGCGCGAACGCGCCGAGGGGCTGGGGCTGCTGCTCGCGCGCAGCCGCTATCTCTATATCCGCCAGCATCGCGCCCGCTTTGGCGAGCGCATCCTTGCCGAACTGCGCGGCGTCATCGACGAAGCCGGAGGCTCGCCCTTCTGGGATGGCCTCGCCGGGCGCTTCTTCGGCATGGGCTTTCAGGAGGCCGACGCGTTCAATGCGATCCACGGCAACCAGTTCATCGCCGACCTGATGCCCAAGACGCCAATCTATGTCGACATGCTCTCCGACCCGGCCCGCGCGGTGATCGGCCGCCCGCACCCCAATGGCCGCGCGGCGATGCGGATGCTGGAGACCGAGGGCTTCAAATATAATGGCTATATCGACATTTTCGACGGCGGCCCGACGATGCTGGGCAAGATCGACAATCTGAAGAGCGTGGCGCAGGCGCGCAAACTGCGTTTCACGGGCACCCATGGCGAACGCGGCACGAAGATCCTCGTCGCCACCGGACGCCTCGCCGGTTTCCGCTGCACTTATGCGCAGGCGCTGTTCGACGAGGAGGGCGGCGTGCGAATCGACGGCGAGGCGGCGGACCTGCTCGGCCTGCTGAGCGAGGACAGCCTGCTGGTGGTGGAACGATAGGCGATGGCGATCCGGGAAATCAATTTCGACGGCCTTGTCGGGCCGAGCCATAATTATGCTGGCCTCAGCCCCGGCAACCTCGCCTCGACCTCCCATGCCGGGGCCGTGTCGCATCCACGGGCCGCAGCGCTTCAGGGCATCGCCAAGATGCGCGCCAATCTGGCGCTGGGTCTGGCGCAAGGGCTGTTCCTGCCGCAGCCGCGCCCGGACCATCTCTGGCTCGGGAGCCTGCACACCAGCATCGAGCAGGCAGAACCGCATATCCGCGCGGCGGCGATGTCGGCTTCCTCGATGTGGGCGGCCAATGCGGCGACCGTCTCGCCCGCGCCCGATACGGCGGACGGGCGCTGCCATCTGAGCGTCGCCAATCTGATGACCATGCCGCACCGCAGCCATGAATGGCCGTATATGCTGCGCCAGTTGCGCCTCGCTTTTGCGAAGGAGAGCGCCTTCGCCGTCCACGGCCCGGTGCCGCCGCCCTTTGGCGACGAAGGCGCGGCCAATCATATGCGGCTCGCGCCGGAACATGGCGGGGCGGGGCTGGAGATTTTCGTCCATGGCCGCAGCGGAGGCCGCTTTCCCGCGCGCCAGCATATCGAGGCGGGCAAGGCGATCGCCCGCGCCCATGGCCTTGCGCCCGAACGCACGCTCTTCGTCGAGCAATCCGAAGCCGCGATCGCGGCGGGGGCGTTTCACAATGACGTAGTGGCGGTCGCCAATGAACATGTGCTCTTCGCGCATGAACTGGCCTTTGCCGACCGGAACCGGACCTTTGCCGATATCATGGAGCGCCTGCCCGGCGCGATCCTGATCGAAGTGGCCGATAGCGAGGTGCCGCTGGCCGACGCCATCGCCAGCTATTTGTTCAACGCGCAACTGGTGACGCTGCCGGCGGGTCAGGACATGGCGCTGATCGTGCCGACCGAGTGCATGGAGACGGCCAGCACCCGCGCCTGTCTGGACCGGCTCATCGCGGGCAATGGTCCCATCCGCCGGGTCATTCCGGTCGATGTGAAGGAATCGATGGCCAATGGCGGCGGCCCCGCCTGCCTGCGCCTGCGCGTGGCGGCCGACCCGGCCGATATCGATCCGCGCTTTCTGGTAGATGAGGAGAAACTCGACGCGCTCGCCGATCTGGTCACGCGCCACTGGCCGGAGAGTATCGCCGCGTCCGATCTGGCGAGCGCCGCGCTCATTACCGATATAGAGCGCGCGCGGGCCGCCCTGCTCGATCATATGGGCCTGCCTGCAACGCTCTGAAACCACAGGGCCTTTACGGAACCAACCGCCCGCTGGCGGATTGAAAAGCCATGGCCCGCCCTTGGGCGATGATTCTTGGTTAACCAGTTTGCAGGGGAGCGGCAGCGGCTGCTATTTTAACGAAATGCTAACCAAATATGCCCGCAAATTTGGTCGCCTTTTCGTCATCAAGACGAAGTTCGAGGCATTTGCCATCATATACGCGCTGTCACTCGGCGCGGTGGAGCGGGGTATCGTCTATCTTCAGCATTATCCCGGCTGGCCCGGCAAGCTGCTGGCGCTGTGTTGCACCGGCGCAGTGTTCATGGGCGGCGCGCGAATCATCGATTCGGTCGATATGCGCGCGCAACTGGGCTATGATGATTAATCCCGGCTGCTTGCCCTGAGCGCGGTTTCCGCCTCGGCCAGCATTTCGGGGGTATTGATATTAAAAATCGGCGCGCCCAGCGGCACGACGCGGGCATGGGCCTGCCGCATCCAGCCACGGATCGATCGATCCGGCTGATCGGCCAGCCAGTGGTCGAGCGCATCGTCCAGCGGCGCAGGCCACAGGCCGAGCAGCCAGTGCCCGTCGATGACGGCAGGGCCGGGAGTCAGCCGCGCGGCGAGATCATCGGGCACCGGCAGACTGTCGCAGCCCGCACACAGCACCGCCTGATGCCCCTGCGCCCGCGCATGATGCAGCGCCGCATTAAGGCCCGCCAGCGGTCCCTCGCCGCCAAGGGGCCGGTCGGGCAACGACAGCAGGCCCGGCCAGTCGCGGCCGATGATCACCACCTCCGCGCATTGTCCGCGCAGGCTGGCGACGACATGATCGATCAGCGCGATGCCGTTCAGCAGCGCTGCCCCCTTGTCACCGCCAAAACGTCGTGCCGCACCCCCGGCGAGGATCGCGCCCAGCACCGTCATGGCGGAGCGGTCATCGACGGAGATGCGGTCATGGATGCCTAGTCCTCGATCGGGGCGTTCGGCCCGTTCTTCTTGATCGACTCGATTGCATTCAGGGCCGACGCCTTGCTCTTATAGCCCTCGGTCCAGAAGATGATTTCGGCATTATATTTGAATTTGGCGACATATTCGCCCGCCTTGTTCTGCTCGATCACGAATTTATGGGCCATCACAAGCTCCGCTTCGGGTTGAACCGGGGCAGAGACTATCCTCGGCCTTCCCGCTTGGAAAGGCCGATCAGCGCAGCCGATGCGGATGATAGAGATCAGGGTCGATATCGCGCAGCATCGGGTCGTCCCGTGCCCCCGTCAACAATCCGCAGGCGAGCCGTGCGGCGGCAGGGGCGGTCTGGATGCCAAAGCCGCCCTGTCCGGCAAACCAGAAGAAATCCGGCCGGTCGGGGTCGCGGCCATAGACCGGGCGGCGGTCCGGCGCGAAGCTGCGCAGCCCCGCCCAGCGGCGCTCGACCGCCTCGATCCGCCAGTCCACCACCGCCTGCAAACGGTCGATGGCGGTCGCGATGTCGATCTCCTCCGGCGCGGCGTCGAGCGGCGGCGAGGGATGCTCGTCATGCGGGGTCAGCCAGATGCGCCCACCGCCTACCGGCTTGAAATAGAAACGCTGCGAAAGATCGAGCAACAGCGGCAGGTCGTCGGCGGCCGGCGGATCGACGCGCAGTTGCACCACGGTGCGCCGCAGCGGCGCTATTCCGAGGGGGCGGACGCCGGAGGCCCGCGCCACCGAATCGGCCCAGGCCCCCGCCGCATTGACGAGAAGGCCCGCCCGCACCGTGCCGGAAGCGAGCGCAACCTCCCATCCGTCCGCGCCTTCCCGCTGCCGGGCGTTCCTGAAGCCATTGCCCGCGACCAGCCGCCCCCCGCGCCTGCGCAGGCAGGAAAGATAGGCACCATGCAGCGAGGCCACATCGATATCGCGCAGGCTCGCCTCTTCCAGCCCGAGCGTCCAGTCCCGGCGCAGCCCCGGTACGCGGGCGTGCAGCGCGCCCTCTTCCAGCCGGGCGAAAAGGCCATCATCTCCGAACTCCGCGATCATCGCCTCGCGCAACGGCGCATCCCCCGTCCGGCCGATATGGATGCCCCCGCGCGGCGAAAGGAAGCCCCGGTCGGAGAAATCGGCGTCGGGCTGGCCCAGAAACGGGCCGGACGCGCGGGTGAGCGGACGGATCGCCGGGCCGCCATAGCTTTCCGACCAGAACGCCACGGAACGGCCCGTCGCATGATAGCCGGGCTGGTCCTCCATCTCGACCACCAGCACCGACATATGGGCGGCAAGCTCCGCCCCAAGGCTCGCGCCCGCCATGCCCGCGCCGACGATCACCGCATCATAGCGGCCCTCAACCTCGTTCATTCCCGCCCTTCCGCCGCCGCCTGCCGGGGCGGGGCCTTGTCCTCCAGAAACGCATCGATGCGCGCCAGCGCGTCATTGCGGACAGGATCGGCTTCGCGCAATATCTCATGCGCGGCTTCGGCCCCATAAAAATGCACTTGCGCCTCGGGCAATCTTTTCGCCAGCGCCTCGATCGCCACCGCAGAGACCAGCCGGTCGGCCCGGCTCGCCACTATCAGCACCGGCAGGTCTATCCCTTCGATCCGGCCCGGCGCCATGAGCCGGTCGATCGATCGATAGGCCGCGCGCAGCCAGCCCCAGCTTGGCGCGTCCATCGCCAGTTCGGGGTGCTCCCGCCGCATCGCCTGCTCCTGCGCGAACCGCTCCTCACTATGGGTCAGCCGCGCGCGCAGCACCGCCTCGCGTTCCACCGTGCGCGCCCGTTGCGGCCAGACGGGATGCTCCAACAAACCGATCGCGCAGGCCGTCTCGCTGATTCGCCGGGCCATGCCGTGGGGGATGCCGCCCGCCAGCAGGCCGATCATCGGCGCCACCAGCACCACCGCATCGGCGGCGATCCTGTGCTCGCTGACCGCGCGCATCAGCAGATGCCCACCCATGGAATGCGCGATGACGACATGCGGCCCCGGCGTTTGCCCGCGCCACTGCGCCGCATAGTCCGCCAGATCGGAAATCCAGTCCTCGAAATCCGCGACATGGCCGAGCCACGGCACGGCGGGGACGAATCGGCCCGATCCGCCCTGCCCGCGCCAGTCGAAGCCCGCGACATGCCACCCCCGCGACGCCCAGTCGTGCATCGTCTCGGCATATTTTTCGAGAGTGTCCGCCCGGCCGTTGAGGAACAGCAGGCTGCCGCGCACCGGCATATCAGCGGGGGGATCGAGCCGCACGGCGCGCAACGGCCAGCCATCCTTCGCAGACCAGAAAGCGACGGCATCATCCGGCAGCGGGAAAGAAGGCGAAGTCATATTAATGGCCGGTTTACGGAATGGTAAAGGCTTGCGTCTAGTCCTGCCGGGCATGAGTGGGGAAATTATCAGAATCGCTTTGCTGGGCCTGCTGGCCTGCCTCCTGGTCGCCGCGGCCGTCACCGACCTGCGATCGCGGATCATATCCAATCGGCTCAACCTGCTGATCGCCCTGCTGGCGCCGCTCTACTGGCTCGCCTGCGGCCTTCCCGCATGGCCGGACATGGCGCTGCAAGTGGCGCTGGGCATCGGCATGTTCGGGGCCTTCGCCCTGCTGTTCGCGCTCGGCATGATGGGCGGCGGCGATGTGAAGCTGCTTGCGGCCATCGCCCTGTGGTTTCCCTGGCAGGCGCTCAGCCTGCTGCTCATCATCATGGCGATACTGGGCGGCATCGTCACGCTGGTCACCGTCATCCATCATCGAATCAGCAAGCGGGAGGGGCAACCCGAGGTCCCCTATGGGGTCGCCATCTCGCTTGCGGCCATGTGGCTCGTCGGTGAACGGATTATTTACCAGTTTGGATAATAATTGGCCTCGTAAAGCCGAATTTTCCTGTTTTGGAGAACGAGATTCGTCATGGATGTGAGAAAAGCAGCACTATTGGCGGGTGCCCTCGTCATCGCGATCGCAACCGCGCTGATGGCCCGGTCCATGTTCACCGCCACGGGCGGCGGCGCCCCGCAGGCCGCCGCATCCTCCGTTCCCCAGCAACAGAACGGCCCGCAGGTGCTGGTCGCGACCAAGGCGCTGCCGGTCGGCACCATCGTCACCGAGGACGCCTTCCGCTTTCAGCCCTGGCCCAAGGAACTGGTCGAGGACGCCTATTATCTGAAGGACAAGGCCGATCCCAAGACGCTGCTTGGCGCGGTCGTCCGCAATGCGGTGACCGCCGGCCAGCCGGTGACGCTCGGCGCGCTCATCCAGCCGGGTGAGCGCGGTTTCCTCGCAGCGGCGCTCGGCCCCGGCATGCGCGCGGTCACCGTGCCGGTGTCGGTGCAGAACTCCGTCGCGGGCTTCATCTTCCCCGGCGACCGGGTGGACGTGCTCGTCACCCAGACGATCGACGGCGAGGAAAATGACAACAGCCTGAAGGTCGCCCAGACCGTGGTGCGCAACCTGCGCGTGCTCGCCACCGACCAGCGCACCAACGCGATGAACGCCGAAGGCCAGCCCGATGTGCGCACCTATTCCAACGTCACGCTGGAAGTGACGCCCAAGATCGCGGAGAAGATCGCGGTGGCCCAGACCGTTGGCGGCCTGTCGCTGGCGCTGCGCGCCATGGCCGACACCGCGCAGGAACTGGACGCCGCCATCGCCAATGGCGATGTCTCGCTGCCCAATGGCGATGATCCGGCGGCGGAGAAGCTGGCGCTCGCCCGCATTTCCCAGCGCCCGGAGGATGGCCGCATCACCTATTCGACCGGCGCGGACGTTTCCCGCTTCGAGCGCCGTACCATGCCGCAACGCAAGCAGCCCGAGGGACCGATCGTCAAGGTCGCCCGCGGCACCGCTGTCGAGGCGGTCGAGCTGAAGGGGAAATAAGATGAAGCGCACCACCTCCCTGCTGCGCCAGGCGGTTTTCGCCCTCGGCGCCACCGCCCTCACGGCCGGATCGCTGATGCTGCCGGAAAAGGCAGTCAACGCCGCCGCCCCGGCGCAGGACGGCAACATCATCCTGATGTCAGTCGGCGCCAGCCGCGTCATCAACCTGCCGAGCCATATGACCGACGTGGTGATCGCCAATCCCAATGTCGCCGATGTCTATGTCCGTTCGCAGAACCAGCTCTACATCCTCGCCAAGGCGCCCGGCGAAACCGCCGTCACCGTCACCTCGGCGGGCGGCAAGGCGCTCTATACGGCGACGGTGCGGGTAGGCAACAACCTCACCAGCGTCGACCAGATGCTCAAGCTCGCCATGCCCGAAGCCGATATCTCGGTTTCCACGATGAACGGCCTCTACCTGCTGACCGGCACCGTCAGCTCGCCCGAGGACGCGGCCGAAGCCGAGCGGCTGGTAAAGGCCTTCGCCACCGGCCCCGGTCAGGACGTCACCGTGGTGAGCCGCCTGCGCACGGCAACCCCGTTGCAGGTCAATCTACAGGTCAAGTTCGCGGAGGTCAGCCGCAACCTCATTCACCAGATCGGCATGAACGTCACCGGTCTCGGCACCGGCGCGGGCAGCTTCTCCGGCTATATCGGCCGCGCAACGCGCGGTGCCATCACCGACAATGGCGCGGTCGCGGGCGCGGCGGGCAACATCACCCGCAGCTTCACCTTCACCCAGCCGACCGACAGCAGCACGACGCTCGGCTTCGTCGCCAAGATGTTCGGCATGGATGTCGCGGGCGCGCTCGATCTTGCCGAAACCAGCGGTCTCGCCAGCACGCTGGCCCAGCCGAACCTGACCTCGCTGTCGGGGGAAACGGCAAGCTTCCTCGCGGGCGGCGAATATCCCTATACCGTGTCGAACGGCACGCAGGGCAACAGCATCCAGTTCAAGCAATATGGCGTGCAGCTCGCCTTCACGCCCATCGTGCTGGCCGATGGCCGCATCTCGCTGCGGGTGCGCCCCACCGTTTCCTCGCTCGACTTCTCGATCAACTCCGACGTGCCCGCGCTCAAGAGCCGCAGCGCCGAAACGACGGTGGAGCTGGGGTCGGGCCAGGCCTTCATGATCGCCGGACTGCTGAACAACGGCACCTCCAACGTCATCGACAAGGTGCCGGGCTTCGGCGACATCCCGATCCTCGGCAGCCTGTTCAAATCACGCAAATATCAGCGTGACGAAACCGAGCTGGTGATCGTCGTCACCCCCTATCTGGTGAAGCCGATGAACGCCAATGAGGTGCATCTGCCCACGGATGGCTATCGCAACGCCACGCCGCTTCAGGGCCTGCTGTTGCAACAGGGCGCCAATGGGGTGAGCGGCCAGAAAGGCTATATGCCTTCCGTCGCGCCCTCCGCCCCGGTTGAAAATCCGGCCGGCAATGGCGCGCCCCTGCCGCCGCAGGCTTCCGCTCCGCAGGCCACGGCCCCGCAGGATCGCAAGGCAGCCAGGCGCACCCAGTCCGCCGACGCGTCCGGCGTCGGCCCGGGCTTCACATTCTGACGGGAAGGACAGCAGCCATGACCCATGATCTTGTCAATGCCGGCCCCCGCGCCTTTCTCCGCAAGGGCTTCCGCTTCGCCCTGCTGGCGGCGGCACTGCCGCTCGCGGCATGCGGCGGGCAGAGCAGCTACAACACCAGCGTCGAATCGGTCCGCCAGCCGGTCGTCAGTTATGCCACCTATGTCTATGACGTGCGCATGGACGGCGGTTCCGGCCTCTCTCCCGCCGAGGCCGCCCGCCTCTCCGGCTGGCTCGACTCGCTCGATGTCAGCTATGGCGACAAGGTGGCGATCGCGACCGACGGCGCTTATGTCCCCGCCGATTTCCAGAAGGATATCGCCGGGGTGCTGGGCCATCGCGGCCTGCTGATCGGCGCTGATGGCTCGGCCCTCGCCGGTCCGCCCCCGCCGGGTGCGGTACGGCTGATCCTGCGCCGCGCCAGCGCGTCGGTGCCCGGCTGCCCCGACTGGAGCACGCGTCAGGAAAGCGACATGGTGGGCGGCACCTCGTCCAACTATGGCTGCGGCGTCAACAGCAACCTCGCCGCGATGGTCGCCAATCCGGCCGATCTCGTGCGCGGCGAAAACAGCAACAGCGCGCTGCGCACCGACACATCGAACCGCGCGATCGAAAGCTATCGCAAGCAGACGCCGACCGGCGAGGGCGGCCTCAAAACCCTGAGCGCGGGAGGCAATTGACCATGAATGCTCCTTGGAAACCCGGCATGGGCAGCACGCGCGACATGTTCCAGGCCTATGCCTGCGACGACGCCAGCGTCAGCATCCTGCAATCCGTCGCCGTCGAACTGGGATGGGTGGCCGAACGCACCTACAAGGGGGGCCTGCGCAACGCCATCCAGTCGCTGTCGGTCGCGGCCAGCCCGCACATCCTGTTCGTCGACATGTCCGAATCGATCGATCCGATCAATGACATCAACAGCCTTGCCGAAGTGTGCGAGCCGGGCACGATCGTCATCGCAGCCGGGGCGATCAACGATGTGCGGCTCTATCGCGACCTGCTCGCCAGCGGCATCCAGGATTATCTGCTGAAGCCGCTCAACATCGATCATGTGCGTGACGCGCTGGTCAACGCGCAGGCCGCGTTCATGGCGCCGCGCCTCGAAACCAATGAGGCCCGCCCCCATATCGCGACCGCCATCATCGGCACGCGCGGCGGCGTGGGCGCATCGACCTTCGCGACCTCGCTCGCCTGGCTGATGAGCGAAAAGGCGCAGCGCTCCACCGCGCTGCTCGATCTCGACCTTCATTTCGGCACCAATGCGCTGACGCTCGACCTCGAACCGGGGCGCGGCCTCATCGACGCGATCGAAAATCCCAGCCGCATCGACGGCCTGTTCATCGAGCGGGCGATGGTGCGCGCCTCGGACAAGCTCGCCATCCTGTCGGCCGAAGCCCCGATCAACCAGCCGATGCTGACCGACGGCGGCGCCTTCCATCATCTGCTGGAAGAGTTCCGCGCCGCATTCGAATGCAGCGTGATCGACATGCCCCGGCATATGCTGATCCAGTTCCCGCAACTGATGGCGGACGTGCAGAGCGCGGTCATCGTGACCGAGGTGACGCTTGCCGCCGCGCGCGACACCATCCGCACCCTCTCCTGGCTGCGCGGCAACGCCCCGCATGTGAAGACGCTGGTGGTCGCCAACAAGGTGCAGGCCAATATGCTCGAAATCTCCCGCAAGGATTTCGAACAGTCGATCGAACATAAGATCGACATCCTGCTGCCTTATGACATGCGCATGGCCGCACAGGCGGCAAAGCTGGGCAAGCCGCTGGCGGAAGTCGCCAAGGCGGGCAAGCTCGGTCAGGCCTATGCCGCAATTCCGGGCCAGATCCTCGAACTGACCGGCGATGCCGATGCGGGCGAGGGGAAGAAGGGCGCCTCGCTGCTCGACAAGATCGGCGATTTCAAGGGCCTGCTCCCCAAGCGCGCCAGGAAGGACGGGAAGCCCGTCAAGGAAAAGCAGTAACCGCGCGAAAAGGCGACTGACCGATGGACCCGAAGCTGATCCTTCTCCTGCTCATGGTCGGCAGCATCCTGGTGCTGCTGGCGCTGGCCTTTGGAGGTCCGTCCACCAGCAAGGCGCAGGCCCGCCGCCTCGCCGCTGCCGTCTCCCGGCACACAGCGTCGAGCGAGAACATGATGGAAGCGCGCATGCGCAAGGCCATCGCCACCGCCCGCCCGGAAGCGAACCTGTTCGCCTCGCTCGTCCCCAACCCGGACAATCTGGTCAAGCGTCTGCGCATGACGGGCAAGAAATGGACGCTCAATCAGTTCATGACCGCCTGCGGCGGCATTGCCGTCGGCGTCGCCTTGCTGGGCATGCTGCGCGGCTGGTCGCCCCTCACCGCGCTGCTGGTCGGCGCGGCGGTCGGTCTTGGCGGCCCGCATAAATATGTCGGCATGCTGATCGCCAAGCGCATCAAGAAGTTCACCGTCAATTTCCCCGATGCGCTGGAACTGATGGTGCGCGGCCTGCGATCCGGCCTGCCGATCGCCGAGACGCTCAATGTGGTAGCCTCCGAAATCCCCGGCCCCGTGGGCGAGGAATTCCGCCTCGTCACCGAACGCATCAAGATCGGCCGGACGATGGATCAGGCGCTGGCCGAAACGGCCGAGCGGCTGGGCACGGCGGAAATCCAGTTTTTCAGCATCACCCTCAACATCCAGCGCGAAACCGGCGGCAATCTGGCGGAAACGCTCGCCAATCTCGCCAATGTGCTGCGCCAGCGCGCGCAGATGAAGCTGAAGATCAAGGCGATGTCGTCGGAAGCCAAGGCCTCGGCCTGGATCCTGGGCAGCCTGCCCTTCATCGTCTTCGCCCTCATCAGTTGGCTCAACTTTTCCTATATGGCCAGCTTCTTCACGCCCGACCCCAATGGCCTGTTCGGCCTGAGCCTGATGCAGGTGGTCGGCATCGGCGGCATGTGCTGGATGGGCATCGGCGTGTTCATCATGGCCCAGATGATCAACTTCGAGGTGTGACGCGATGAACGGTTCCAAATTATTCGGCCTGACCGCCGCCGATCTCGCCACGCTGATGGCCGCCTTCGCCACCTTCGCCGTGCTCGTCGCCATCTATGCCGCCGCCACGGTGCGCAACCCGATGGCCAAGCGCGTCAAGGCCCTCAACGAGCGGCGCGAGCAGTTGAAGGCCGGCATCACCGCCTCGGCTTCCAAGCGCCGCGCCAAGCTGGTCCACCAGCGCGAGAGCACCGACTTCATGCGCTCGCTGCTGCAAAAAATGAAGGTGTTGCAGGACGACCAGCTCCAGGTCGCCCAGAAGAAGCTGGCGCAGGCGGGCATCCGGTCGAAGGACCTCGCCGTCGCGGTCATCTTCGGCCGCCTGATCCTGCCGATCGTCGGCGGCCTCACCGCCGCGCTGCTGATCTATTGGGTCGACCTGTTCCCCGACTGGACCGACATCAAGCGCTTCGGCGCCTTCGCCGTCGCGCTGCTGATGAGCTACAAGGCGCCCGACATCTTCCTGTCGAACCGGATTTCCAAGCGGTCCGCCGCGATCCGCAAGGGCATTCCCGACGCGCTCGACCTGCTCGTGATCTGCGCCGAGGCGGGGCTTACCGTCGACGCCGCCTTCGCCCGCGTCGCCCGCGAGCTGGGGCGCGCCTATCCCGAACTGGGGGATGAGTTCCAGTTGACCTCGATCGAACTCTCCTTCCTGACCGAGCGGCGGCAGGCGTTCGAGAATCTCGCCAATCGTGTCGATGTGGAGGCGCTGAAAGGCGTCGTCACGACGATGATCCAGACCGAGAAATATGGCACGCCGCTGGCCTCGGCCCTGCGCGTGCTGTCGGCGGAATTCCGGCATGAACGCATGATGGTCGCCGAAGCCAAGGCCGCGCGCCTGCCCGCGATCATGACGGTGCCGCTGATCCTCTTCATCCTGCCGACGCTGTTCATCGTCATCCTCGGCCCGGCGGCCTGCTCGATCAAGGAATCGCTGTAGGGGCGGGCGAAACCCAACGGCACTATCTCATGGATGGCCGGTTGGGGGAGTGAGCCCGTTCTCAGACCGCCTCCGGCCGGTCTCAGTCCCTGGCGATGGCGCAGGGGCGGATATCCTCGGGCGCGGGCCGGGCGCCATTGATCCGGAAGCGGGCGAGATAGCCCCCTGCGGACGGGCGCGGCACCAGTTCGATCAGTTGATAACCCACCGCGGAAAATTCGCAGGTCAGCAATTTGGGCGGCGTGCCGTGCTGCTCGATAGAGCGCATCGAATCGACGACGATCACTTCGCCATCGGGCTTCAGCGCTGGCCGCATGTTCCAGAGGAACGCATAGGGTTCCTCGATCTCATGATACATATGGACCATCATGATCCGGTCGAAGCTGCGGGGCGGCAGGCCGGGATCATCCGGCGTGCCCAGCTTCACGCTCACATTGTCCCAATGCTCCCGCGTGATGCGCTGCCCCAGCGCCTCGATCACCTCCGCCATGATATCCTGCGCCAGCACGCGCCCGCCTGGGCCGACCCTCGCGGCGAGGCGAACCGTATAATAGCCCTCGCCCGCGCCGATATCCGCCACCGTCATGCCGGGATGGATGCCCGCCCGGTCCATGATGTCATTCGCCTCGTTGAGACGATCGCGCGTTTCCTCGCTCGCATAGCGGGTGGAGACGACCGGCGCGACCGGCCGGTCGGCCCTTGGAAAATCGGCCGCGCTCGCGCGCCTGCCGCCATGGCCCTCGTCATTTCCCTTCAGCGCATCGCAGCCGGACAGCAGCAGGACCGCGCCGGCGAGCGCGAGCGCCCCGGTACGCGGCCACGACTGCATCAGTCGACATCCTCCACTTCAACCTTCTCGCCGGTCACGCGCTGCGACAGCGCGGCGGCCATATAGGGGTCGAGCGCCCCGTCGAGCACATCGTCGGGCGCGGTGGAGACCACGCCGGTGCGCAGGTCCTTCACCATCTGATAGGGTTGCAGCACATAGGACCGGATCTGGTGCCCCCAGCCGATCTCGGTCTTGGCCGCATATTCGCCGCTCGCCGCCGCCTCGCGCTCGGCCAGTTCCTTCTCGTAAAGGCGCGCCTTCAGCATGTTCATCGCGGTGGCGCGGTTCTTGTGCTGGGACCGGTCATTCTGGCAGGCGACGATGATATTGGTCGGAACGTGGGTGATGCGCACCGCCGAGTCGGTCGTGTTGACGTGCTGGCCGCCCGCGCCCGAGGCGCGATAGGTATCGATCTTGAGGTCGGCCGGGTTGATCTCGATATCGATATTGTCGTCGATCACCGGATAGACCCAGACCGAGGAAAAGCTGGTGTGCCGCCGTGCCGAGCTGTCATAGGGGGAGATGCGCACGAGACGGTGCACGCCGCTCTCGGTCTTGGCGTAACCATAGGCGTTCTCGCCCTTGATGAGTAGCGTCGCGGACTTGATGCCCGCCTGCTCGCCCGCCTGATAATCGACCAGCTCCACCTTGTAGCCGCGCTTTTCCGCCCAGCGCTGGTACATGCGCTGGAGCATTTCGGCCCAGTCCTGGCTCTCCGTACCGCCTGCGCCCGCATGGATTTCGAGATAGGTGTCGGAGGCGTCCGCCTCGCCAGCGAGCAGCGCCTTGATCTTCGCCTCATCGGCCTTGTCGGCAAGGCTCGCGAGCGAGGCCACCGCCTCATCCTCCATCGCGCTGTCGCCTTCGGCCTCGGCCATCTCGATCAGTTCCGCGGTGTCGTTCTTTTCCGTCTCGATCGCGCGGGTCGCGGAAATGGCGGCGTCGAGCCGGGTGCGCTCGCGCATCACCTCCTGCGCCTGCTTCTGGTCGTTCCACAGCGCCGGGTCCTCGACACGGGCGTTAAGCTCGTCAAGGCGGCGCAGCGCGCGGTCCCAATCGAGAAAGCGGCGAAGCAGGCCGAGGGCCGCATCGATCCGATCAACATAGGCTTGCGCTTCTGCGCGCATGGTCATTCTCCAAAATCGGGCCGATCCCGCATGATGCGCCGGAAAGGCATGAATCAAAAACCGCCGGGCCGTTCAGCATTGCGCCGCCATGCCCTTCATGGAACGGCCCTAATATATTCCGCCCTCGCGCTGCAAGAAATCGCTGTCGCGGCTGGTCGAGGGGCCAGCGGCGGCCTTGGCGGCGGCGGCTTTCTGCTGCGCTTCCACCTCTTCCTTGCGGATGGTGCGGCGCGGTTCCGTCTCCGGCTTGAACGCTTCCCAGATGATCGCCGGCTTGGCGTCATTGGTGGTCGGCCAGGCGCCATAGACGCGCTTGCCGGAACGGCGATCGATGCGCACCATGCGGATACCCGGCGGCGCGACGAACGGCGTTTTCGGCATGTCCTCCAATATCGGCGCCATCGCCGCCTTCCAGATCGGCGCGGCGATGCGGCCGCCCTGCGCATAGCCGCCCATGGAGCGCGGCGTGTCGAAGCCGAGATAGACGCCCGCGACGATATCGGGCGACCCGCCGACAAACCAGACATTGGTGGGGCCGTTGGTGGTGCCCGTCTTGCCGAAGAGCGGCCGCTTGAGGTCCGCGAGCATCGTCGCCGTGCCGCGCTGGATCACCCCTTCGGCGATGTGGACGACCTGATAGGCGGTCATCGCATCCATCGCCTGCCGCCCCTCGGCGCCGAAGCGCGGCATCGCCTTGCCGTCCCAGTCGGGCGCGTTGCAGTTGTCGCAGGCGCGCCAGTTCTTCGGCCAGATCACCTTGCCATGGCGATCCTGCGCGAAATCCACGACCTTGGGGTCCATCAACCGGCCATGATTGGCGAGCGCGGCATAGGCGTTCACCATCTTCTCGACCGTGGTTTCTCCCGCGCCGAGCGCGAAAGAGAGATAGGGCTGGTAATCGCCGATCCCCATCGATTTGATCGTGCGGACGACGCGATCCATGCCGGTCTGCGAGGCCGCGCGCACCGTCATCAGGTTGCGCGACTGCTCGACGCCCCAGCGCATCGTCTGCGGGCCTGCACCGCTGCCGCCGAAATTGCGGAAGCATTTCTGGCCCAGACGCGCCGACTGCCAGACGCAGAACGGCCCGTCGACGATGATCGTCGCGGGGGTCATCCCATTGTCGAGCGCGGCGGCATAGACGAAGGGCTTGATCGTGGAGCCGGGCTGCCGCTGCGCCTGCGTCGCGCGATTATAGGAGGACAGCCGCGCATCGAAGCCGCCCTGCATCGCGTAGATGCGCGCGGTGCGCACGCCCTCCACCACCATGCCGCCCGAAATGGCGGGCAGGTTGCGCAGCGCATAGGCGTCGCCGCCCGCGGGCTTCACCAGAATGAGTTCGCCGGGCTTCAGCGCATTGAAGGCCGGACCGCCGGTCTTGCGATAGGGAAGCTGCGCGGAGGCCGCGGGCAGGACACCGGTATCCCCATCGGAGAACCCGATCTGCGCCGCCGAACGATCGCGCGAGACGACCACCGCGACCCTCCAGTCCTCATAATCGATGCTGATCGCGGAACCGGCGAGGCGCTGCGCCCATTTGTCGTCCATCTCGATCGTGCCGACAGGCCCCGACCAGCCATGGCCTGCATCATAGCGCAGCAAACCGGCGCGCAGCGCGGCGGTGGTCGATTTCTGGATACGGACGTCATAGGGCGTGCGAATCCACAGGCCGCCCGCATAAACGCTGTTGGGACTATCTTTTTCCGTCTCGCCGAACGCGTCGATCATCCGGCGGCGCACTTCCTCCAGATAATAGCCGCCCGAGGCGACGTCGCCCGGATCGAACAGCGAGGCCGCGCCCGGCGCTATGGCGCCGAGCGGCTGCGCGACGGCCTCGTCGCGCTGGGCCTTCGTGATCCAGCCATTTTCCAGCATCTCGCCCAGCGCCCAGTTGCGCCGATCGATCGCGCGGGCATAGCCGGTCTTGCTTTCCGGGCGATAATTGGACGGCCCCTTGGGCAGGATCGCGAGATAGGCGATCTCATGCAGCTTGAGGTCGCCGACATCCTTGCCGAAATAGGCACGGGAAGCAGCCTGCACGCCATAGGCGTTGCGGCCGAGGAATATCTGGTTGAGGTAGAGTTCAAGGATCTGCTGCTTGGTCATCGCGCTTTCCATGCGGTAGGCGATGATCATTTCCTTGATCTTGCGGGTCGGCGAATAGGCGTCGCCCACCAGCAGGTTCTTGGCGACCTGCTGGGTGATGGTGGACCCGCCGCGCGCGCGGGCGCCCGATCCGATCTTGCTGACATAATCGAACACCGCGCCCGCAAGCCCGGTGATGTCGACGCCATGGTGCGAGAAGAAGGTCTTGTCCTCGGCCGCCAGATAGGCGCGGATCAGCAGCGGCGGATAATCATCATATTGCAATTGCACGCGGCGTTCGCGCGCATAGCTGTAGATCGGCTCGCCATTGATGTCGCGCACTATGCTGGGCAAGGCCGGTTCATAATCGGCGAGCGCGGACGCATCGGGCAGGTCGCGCGCGAAAAGCAGCCAGAATGCGCTGATCGCGAGGAAAAGCGCGCCCAACGCATAAGTACCGCGACGGAACCAGCGATTGGCCCAGGCATCGCGCCATGCCTCCGCGAACCGTCCCCAGGATTCCCCGGCTTTCCGCCTGGCTCGATAGGTGAACTGCTCCTGTCCGGGCGATCCGCCGGAATATCCGTTGTCGTTCTGCTCCATCACGGCATCGCTCTAGGTGAATATGACGGTCTTGGCCAGTGGTGTTGCATGGCGGTTCGGCGTTCTGCCTTCAGGGCTGGGCGGTCCGGCGCGCGAAATAGACGCCGACGGCCTGCGCGATCCCCTGGGCGACGCGATCCCGCCCTTCCTGCGTGGCGAGCTGCGCCGCATCCTGCGCGCTGGTGATATATCCCGCCTCGAACAGCACGGAGGGGATATCGGGCGCCTTTAGCACGACCAGCGAGGCGAAGCGGTGATACCGGCTGCGGAACCGGATGAACGGGGAGGCCTCGCGATAGAGCAATTGCGCGAAGCTGGCCGAGAGCGTCATCGCCTGACGCTGCGACAGGTCGATGAGAATCGAGGAAACCGAGCCGCTCTGATCGCCGATGGCGACGCCGTTGATGATGTCGGAACGATTCTCCCGCGCCGCCAGCCGTGCGGCCTCGCGGTCGGAGGCGGTTTCGGACAGGGTGTAGATGGTCGCCCCCTGCGCCTCGCCATCGTCGGCGGCGTCGGCATGGAGCGAAAGGAAGAGGTCCGCCCCCATCTGCCGCGCCAGCCCATAGCGTTCCTGAAGGCTGAGATAGCTGTCATCCTGCCGGGTAAGGGCGACGCGCACGCGACCCTGCGCGACGATCCGGTCGCGCACCGCCTTGGCCAGCGCCAGCGTCACGTCCTTTTCGCGCAGATGATGTTCCTCATTGCTCGCGCCCGGATCATGGCCGCCATGGCCCGGATCGATCACCACCAGCGGCCGCGAACGATCGGCCGGTCCGGCGATGGGGGGCAGGTTGATCCGGCCCGAAGACGGCGCGATCGGCACGGTAATGCTATGCGGCGCGCCACCAGCCGCGCGCGCCGCTCCCCCCCCATAGGGAAAGGCCGCCCCCTGCCCCGCCATGATCAGGGCCGGCGCCAGCGCGATGAAAGACAGCATAGTAAAGATTTCCGTCCCGACTTCGTTGAGCCGATTTTGGAATAACCGGATTTTTGCCAAAGAGAAGAACTTAACCACCGGGCGGCCGGAACAAAAAATAGTGCGGCCTGTTGCTACCCCGTGTCACAGATGCTAGCCATCATATAGTGCCATATTGTCCGCCAACCGGCAGAGGCGATAGGCGCACCCCGTCGCGAGGGGTCCGACCCTGTCGGAAGCTCGCTTTATTTCAACAGGTTGACGTTGCATGCGGCATTTTTCCCAATCACTTCAAGGCGCGACGAGCGGCCTTGACGCATGGTTGGCGCATTGCGGGTCCGGCATGATGGCCGGCCATGCCCATGCAGCAGACACGTTTATTTCCGTACTTTCCAACCCAATCCGTCTTAACCGGGCCACAAACCCGCCCGCGCGGCACGCGCAGCGGAAGACAGCGCCCCCTGACAATCGCGCGGACCGCCGACCACAAGTCCGGCCCTTCCGCGCCCGGAGTATATTGAATGACCATGCGTATGCTGATCGATGCGCGCCACCGGGAAGAAACCCGGGTCGCCATCGTCAAGGGAAACCGAATCGAGGAATTTGATTTCGAATCCGCCGAGCACAAGCAGCTCAAGGGAAATATCTATCTGGCAAAAGTGACGCGGGTCGAACCCTCGTTGCAGGCGGCGTTCGTCGATTATGGCGGCAATCGCCACGGCTTCCTTGCCTTTTCGGAAATCCACCCGGATTATTACCAGATTCCGCGCGAGGATCGCGAGGCGCTGCTGCGCGAAGAGGCGGAGCATGCCGCCGAAGAGGCCGCGCTGCGTGAAGAAGCTGCCGAGGAGCTGGAAGGCGACGAGTCGTCCGGCGACGATAATGTCGAGGATGTGCCCGCCATCGGTGGCGAAGGCGAGGAAGAGCAGCCCCAGCAGGGCGGCCGCCGCCGCAACAGCGCCAATGACGATCAGGCCGACGAACTGCGCCGCAAGCGCATGTCGCTGCGCCGCCGCTACAAGATTCAGGACGTCATCAAGCGCCGCCAGGTGCTGCTGATCCAGGTCGTGAAGGAAGAGCGCGGCAACAAGGGCGCGGCGCTGACCACCTATCTCAGCCTTGCGGGCCGCTATTGCGTGCTGATGCCGAACACCAGCCATGGCGGCGGCATTTCGCGCAAGATTTCCAACGCGGCGGACCGCAAGCGGCTGAAGTCGATCGTTTCGGACATGAACCTGCCCGCGACCATGGGCTGCATCGTCCGCACCGCCGGCCTCCAGCGCACCCGCACGGAGATCAAGCGCGACTTCGACTATCTCGCCCGCCTGTGGGACGAGATTCGCGAAAAGACGCTCGCCAGCGCCGCGCCCGCGCTGATCCACAATGACAGCGACCTCATCAAGCGCGCGATCCGCGACATCTATAATCGCGATATCGAGGAGGTGCTGGTCGAGGGCGATGACGGTTATCGCGCGGCCAAGGACTTCATGAAACTACTGATGCCCAGCCATGCGCGCAGGGTAAAGCAATATGCCGACACGGTGTCACTGTTCCAGCGGTTCAGCGTCGAGGACCAGCTCGCCGCCATGTATCATCCGGTGGTGCAGCTCAAATCCGGCGGCTATCTCGTCATCAACCCGACCGAGGCGCTGGTGTCGATCGACATCAACTCCGGCCGGTCGACGCGCGAGCATGGCATCGAGCAGACCGCCGTCGCCACCAATCTCGAAGCCGCGCGGGAAATCGCGCGCCAGTTGCGCCTGCGCGACATGGCGGGCCTCGTCGTCATCGACTTCATCGACATGGAGAACAACTCCAACATCCGCAAGGTCGAGAAGGCGATGAAGGAGGCGTTGAAGGACGACCGCGCCCGCATTCAGGTCGGTCGCATCTCCGGCTTCGGCCTGATGGAAATGAGCCGCCAGCGCCTGCGCACCGGCGTGCTCGAAGCTTCCACCAAGGTCTGTCCGCATTGCGAGGGCACCGGCCTCGTCCGTACCGCGTCGTCGGCGGGCCTCTCCGCCCTGCGCATGCTTGAGGAAGAAGCCGCGCGCGGCAAGGGCAGCATCATCACGCTGCGCGCCAGCCAGGAAGCGGCCTTCTACGTCCTCAACAACAAGCGCCGCGAAATCGACGAGATCGAGCAGCGCTATGGCGTCGCCATCTCCATCCTGCCCGATGGCGAGATCGAGGGCGCGCGCATGTCGGTCGAGGCCAGCGGCCCGCGCCCGACCCGCGTGGTCGAATATGCGCCGATCATCGATGAGGAAGAGGAAGATATCGATCTTCCGCCCGAGGATCTCGACGAGGAAGAAGAGGAAGAGGCCGAGGCCGCTGCCAACGGCGCGTCGGAGCGCAATGGCGAGGACCGCGAAGGCGGCCGCCGCCGCCGCCGCCGCCGCCGCCGCCGGGGTGGTCAGCGCGAGGACGGCGAAGGCGCGCACCAGCGGCCCGCAAATGACGCCGAAGCCTCGTCCGACGATGAGGACGCGCAGGGCGATGCCGACGAGGCTGACGAACAGGAAGCCGTCGAAGGCGATGCCGCTCATGCCGAGGGCGAAGGCGAAGGCGAAGGTGAAGGCAAGCGCCGTAGCCGTCGTGGTCGTCGTGGCGGACGCCGCCGGCGTAATGAGAATGGCGAGGAAACGCAGGGCGATGCCGATGGCGTCGATGCCCCGGTCGTGACCGCTGAAGATGCCGCAGCACCGGAAGAAATTCCGGCCGCTGTCGAAGCGGAAGCTCCGGTCGCAGAGGCGGCTCCGGCTGAGGAGGCGGTTGAGGAAGCCGCTCCCAAGGCCCGCAAGCGCCCCCGCGCCCGCAAGAAAGCCGAAGCTCCTGTAACGGAAAAGGCAGCGGAAGAGGCGGTGACCGCCGAAGCCGTGGCCGCGCCGGAAGCCGAAGCGGCTCCCGCCGGGGAAGAGACCGCCAAGCCGAAGCCCAAGCGCACCCGCCGCAAAAAGGCTGATGTCGAGGCCACCGCCGAGGCAGAAGCCCCCGCCGCGACCGCGCCGGAAGCCAACGCCCCGGCAATCGAAGCCGAAGCAGCTCCCGCCAAGCCCAAGCGCACTCGCCGGAAGAAGGCCGACGCCCAGCCCGAAGCGGCAGTTCCCGCCGAGGCAGCCCCGGCTGAGCCGACCCCCGCTGATCCGGCCCCGGCCGAGGCGAGTGAGCCCACACCTGCCGCGAGCGATGCCAGCGAAAGGGAGACGTCCTCCGCCGCTTCCGCTGCCGATGGTGAAGCCACTGCCGGGGAAGGTCAGGAAGATGATGACCAGACGCCGCGCCGGGGTTGGTGGCAGCGCACTTTCGGAGCCTGATGCCGGCGCTCTGCGCCTCCCTTATGAGCGCCCGCCCCTTGCATTTCCAGCGAGGGGCGGGCGTCCTTCCCTGCCCGTCATCGGCTGGTCGTCCATGATCCGGCAAACAACCCCGATACGCCTTTTGCGCGCCTGCCCGGCTGTTACCGCGCGCCTCCTCCCCCTAGCCCTGCGCCGCGCGCTTGTGCTGCTGGTGCTCGGCTGCCTGCTGCTGACGCGCCCGGTGATAGCGCAGCAAATCCTGCGCGATGCGGAAACCGAAGCCTTTCTCAACGATGTCTCCGCGCCGCTCATCAAGGCGGCGGGCCTCGACCCGCGCAACGCGCAGGTGCTGCTGATCAACGATCCGGACATTAACGCCTTCGTCGCGGGCGGGCAGATCGTCTGGATTCATTCCGGCCTGTTCACCGCCGCCGACAATGTGAACCAGATTCAGGGCGTCATCGCGCATGAACTCGGCCATATCGAGGGCGGGCATGTCATCCGCTCCTCGGAGGGGATCAAGACCGCGACCAGCATCACGCTCGTTTCGCTGCTGCTCGGCGCGGCGGCGATGGCGGCGGGCGGCGCGGAAGCAGGCATGGGCATCATGGCGGCGGGCCAGCAGGCTGCGCTGGGCAAATATCTCGCCTTCTCCCGCACGCAGGAATCGAGCGCCGACCTCGCGGGTGCGCGCTATCTCAGCCAGGCCGGGATCAGCGGCAAGGGCAGCCTCGAATTTTTCAAGAAGCTGCAAAACCAGGAATATCGCCTCGCCATCCCGCAGGACAACAGCTATGGCCGCACCCATCCGCTCTCGGGGGAGCGCATCGCGGTGCTGCGAGAGGTCTATGAACCGGACCCGGCGTGGAACGCCAGGACCGCGCCCGATCTGGAGGCGCGTTTCCAGCGGATCAAGGGCAAGCTTTACGGTTTCGTCGCCGATCCGCAGCAGACGATGCGCACCTATCCCGACAGCGACCAGACCATCCCCGCCCATTATGCGCGGGCCTATGCCTGGCACAAGGCGGCCTATCCCGACAAGGCCACGGCAGAGGTCGAGGCCCTGCTGAAGGCCGCGCCACATGATCCCTATTTTCTGGAACTGGACGGCCAGATCCTGCTCGAAAACGGCCGCCCCGCCGCCGCCATCGCTCCATTGCGCGAGGCGGTGCGCCTCACCAACAACCAGCCGCTGATCGCCGTGCTGCTCGGCCATGCGCTGATCGCGACCGAGGACGAGAAGAATTTCGCCGAGGCCGAACAGGTCTTGAAAGCCGCCGTCGCCAAGGATCGCGAAAACCCATTCGCCTGGTATCAACTGGGCGTCGTCTATGAACGGCGCGGCGATACCGCACGCGCGGCCCTCGCCACGGCGGAACGCTATTCCCTCGAAGGACAGCAGGACATGGCATTGCGCAGCGCCGAGGCCGCGATGGGCGGCGGCCTTGCCGAAGGCAGCAGCGATTATCTGCGCGCGCAGGACATTGCGATGGCCGCGCGCGGCATGCTCAGCAAGAAGAAGAAAAGATGACCATCCCTTCCTCCACCGACCTCCCCCCCCCTTTCTCCTCAGCCATCAAGAACAGGAAAATCCAGATGCTTCTCGGACTCTTCGTCGCGACCACCGCCGCGGCCTCGGTCGCGCTCGCGACGCAGGCGGCGGAACCGGCGATCACCAGCCGCGCGCAGATCGAACAGATCGTCCATGACTATATATTGGAGCATCCCGAAATCCTGCCCGAGGCGATGGAGCGCCTGCAAGCCAAGCGCGTCGGCAACGTCATCGAGGAACGGCGCAGCGACATCGAAACGCCCTATGCCGGGGCGTGGGAGGGCGCGCAGAAGGGCGATATCGTGCTGGTCGAATTTTTCGATTATGCCTGCGGCTATTGCCGCGCTTCGCTGCCCGATATCGCCAAGCTGGTGGGCGAGGACAAGAAGCTGAAGGTCGTCTACCGCGAAATGCCGATCCTGTCGGATGAAAGCAATGCGGCGGCCCATGTCTCGCTGCTCGCGGCCGAACGCAATGTCTATATGCCGTTCCACAAGGCGCTCTATGCCGAGGGGCGGGTGACGCAGGACAGCATCCTCAAGGCCGCCGCCAGCGTCGGCATCGACCGCAAGACGGCAGAGGCGGCGATAGCCGACAAACGCTATGCCGCAGAGATCGAGAAGAATATCCGCATCGCGCAGGCGCTCGGCGCCAACGGTACGCCGACCTTCGTCGTGGGCGGCCAGATGCTGGCAGGAGCAGTCGGGTATGACGGCCTCAAAAAAGCGGTCGGCGAGGAACGCGACAAAGCAGCCAAGCAGGGCAAATAAGCGGCGCTCATGCCGACTGCGGATCAGAGCGTGGAATAGCGAATTTGGGGTGGGAGGCTGACCTCCCCCCACCATTCGGGCTGTTGAACGAGTCACTCGCCTCGCTTCCATGCCGAAGCCTTGCCCTTCCCTGCCCCAGGAGAAAGGCAGTCGTCGAGCTTCGTTCGCCCTTCGGGTCGACAGGCTCAGGACGAACGGAGGCAGGAACTTCCGCTCCCCCATCATCGGTCCGCAAAATCCATGGCTTCGCGAATAGTTGGCGGCTTTGCGGGGCAGGCGCGGCTTGCGGTCCGTCGCCCAAAGCCGATATGCTGCACCCATGGCCCTGCCGCAGGACGATCTCTGGACCCGCCTTGCCCGCTCCTCCTTTCGCAGCCGCTTCCGGCTGGGTGCGAAGGAGCGCGCCTATTGCCGCGACAAGGGCAGGGATATCATCGATGCCCATGCACGCGATTTCATCGCCCGGCGGCTTGCCCCCGCCCAGCCCGCCAATGACGGGCGGCAGACCCCGATGCGCGGCCATCCGGTGTTCATCGCCCAGCATGCGACCGCGACCTGCTGCCGCACCTGCCTGCGTAAATGGCACGGCCTCGCCGAAGGTCGGGCTTTGAGCGAGGAAGAGCAGAGCCATATCGTCGCCATCCTCATGACATGGATCACCCACGCCATGAGGGAGGACGAATCCGTCCGATGAACAGCCATTCCATGAGTTCCCGATGAACGCCAAGGCCAATACCCCCGGCACCGCCCAGCTTGCGCGGGCGAAGATGAATTTCCTCCTCCACCCCTATGATTATGAGGCGGCAGGGGACGACCAGAAAGGCGTCGCCGCCGCACATGCGCTGGGGCAGCCGCCGGAGCGGGTCTACAAGACGCTGATGGTCGAGATCGACGGCAGGCCCGCCTGCGCCGTCATTCCGGTCGCGCAATCGCTGTCGATGAAGAAGGTCGCCGCCTGTCTCGGCGGCAAGGCGGCGCAGATGATGCCCCCCGACAAGGCAGAACGGCTGACCGGCTATCGCGTGGGCGGCATCAGCCCCTTCGGCCAGAAGCGCAGGGTGCCGACCGCAATCGACGCTTCCGCACAGAATCAGGCGTCGATCTTCATCAACGCCGGGAAACGCGGATTGCTGCTGGAGATCGCGCCGGATGATGCGGCGCGAGCGCTTCAGGCCGGTTTCGCGGCCCTCTGCGCCGAATAAGGGAAAGGGACAGGCGCTTGCCCGCCCCGCCCTGTTAGTCGGTCGTGATCAGTTGGCCGTACCGCTGCCCGGCGCGCCTCCGGCACCCGCTGCGCCCACCGCGCCGATATTGCCGAAGATTTCCTGGAACAATGTGCGATGACGGCCCAGCGTCGGCGTCGCGCCATCCTTGGGCGAAACCTTGACGATGGCGCTGGCGTCGCGCTTGTCGATCGAGGTGACATTGCCGGTCGGGTCGAACTGCACCCGGATGATTTCCTGCTTGGCGACCTTCGGATTGGCAAAGGCGAGCTGCTTCATGTCGCGCGCCACATAATACCAGTCCTGCCCGCCAAACTGGTCGGCGAAGGTCGGGCGGCCCAAAGTGCCTTCCACGGATGCGCGATTGTCGACCCCCGGCTGAATCGAATCGACCAGCAGATTATCGACCAGATAGCCCTGATGGGTACGGATACGCGTACAACCCGACATCGCCACCGCTGCCACCGACAGCGCAAGAATGACGGAAAGACGCTTGTTCGGGAAACCCATTCTCTTCTCCAAAGGACCATCACTTCACGATCCGCACAGGCAGGGGCGGGGAACGGCCAAAGTCGTCGCCCAAAGCCATTGCATTGCGAACGCGGGTCCACCAATATGGGATTGCGCGGCCCCGCACAAGCATAGAGAACAGGCCGACAGCAACTGCCGCGGCCCACATGCCGCCGCCCGGAGAGAGAGGTCCCGTTCCACCCATGTCGCTGCTCGACCGCCTGTTTCATCGCCCCGACCCGAAGCTGTGCATGACCCCGCTCTACAAGGCGGTGGTGGAGAGAGGCCGCGCGGTGCACTGGTATGTCGAAGGCGCGGTTCCCGATACGCTCGACGGGCGGTTCGATATGATCGCCGTGGTGCTCAGCCTAGTGCTGATGCGGCTGGAGGAAGTCGACCGCCACGCCGAAAGCGTCTGGCTCACCGAATTGTTCATCGACGATATGGAGGGCCAATTGCGCCAGATCGGTGTCGGCGACGTGGTGGTGGGCAAGCATGTCGGCCGCATGGTCAGCGCGCTGGGCGGCCGCCTGTCCGCCTATCGCGCGGCGCTTTCGGACAAGGAGGGATCGGAGGGGGCAGGACCAGACAGGGCAGGCCTGCGCGACGCGCTCGCCCGCAATCTTTATCGCGGCGAGCCGGTGGCGGATGCGGCGATCGGCGATGTGGAAACACGGTTGCGCGCCTTGCATCAGGCCCTAAAGGCGACTGCGCCCGAAATGCTGATCGAAGGACATTTGCCGACATGACCGACGCGCCCGAATTGTCTCACCCCGAATTTTCTCACATCGTCAAGCTGGACATGATCGGGCGTCTGCAATGGCCGATATGGATCACCGCCGACGAAGCGCAGCGCGGGGCGCTCGCCGCCCGCTTCGGTTTCGCCGCGCTCGACCTGCTGGAGGCGCAGTTCAGCATGACCCGCGAAGGCCCCATGGTGATGGCCACGGGGTCGATCCACGCCCGCCTCGCCCAGCCCTGCATCGCGACCGGGGAACCAGTGGCCGAGGAGGTACGCGACGATTTCACGATTCGCTTCCTGCCCGAGGAAACGGCGGACGCCGACCCGGAAGGCGAAATCGAACTGGATGCCGAGGAATGCGACACCCTCCCCTATGCGGGCGAGCGCATCGACATGGGTGAGGCGATCGCCGAAACACTGGCGCTGGCGGTCAATCCCTATCCGCGCAGCCCGGACGCGGAGCGTTATCTGCGCGAATCGGGCGTGCTGACCGAGGATCAGGCTGGGCCGTTCGCGGCGCTCGCGGCGCTGAAAAGCAAGCTCGGCTCCTGACGCGCCGGATCAACGTTCCTCTTTTGTTCGGACCATGATGGCGATATAGCAGGCGCATGGACTCCGATGCGCCTGCCCACCGCAAGATCATCCATATCGACATGGACGCCTTTTACGCGTCCGTGGAACAGCGCGACAATCCCGACCTGCGCGGCAAGCCGCTCGCGGTCGGCGGCGCGGGCGTGCGCGGCGTGGTCGCGGCGGCGAGCTATGAGGCGCGGCCCTTCGGCGTGCGCTCCGCCATGCCGGGCAGCCGGGCACGCAGGCTCTGCCCCGACCTGATCTTCGTGCCCCCGCGTTTCGACGCCTATCGCGCGGTGTCGGAACAGATCCATGCGATCTTCCGCCGCTTCACCGACATCATCCAGCCGCTCTCGCTGGACGAGGCCTATCTCGACGTGACCCGCAACAAGCCGGGGATCGTGTCGGCCACCTATATCGCCGAGGAAATCCGCAGGCTTATCCGCGAGGAAACCGGCCTCACCGCGTCGGCCGGCGTATCCTACAACAAGCTGCTGGCCAAGCTAGCGTCGGACCAGAACAAGCCCGACGGGCTATGCGTCGTCACCCCGGCCGAAGGCGCGGAGTTCATCGCGCCGATGCCGGTGTCGCGCATCCATGGCATCGGCCCGGTCACCGCGCGGCGGATGAAGGAGATGGGGATCGAGACCGGCGCGGACCTGCGCGCCCGCGACCTCGATTTCCTCCAGCATCATTTCGGCAAGGCCGCGCGCTTCTATCATGGCGCGGCGCGCGGACTGGACGAACGCCCGGTCGACGAAAACCGCATCCGCAAATCCATCAGCGTCGAGGATACTTTCGAGACCGACCTGCGCCAGCCGGAGGAACTCGACGCCGCGCTGACCCCGATCATCGATCGGCTGTGGCGACGGATCGAAAAGGCGCAGAGCTTCGGCCGCACGGTGACGCTCAAGATCAAATATAATGATTTCGCGATCATCACCCGCTCGCTGAGCCTGCCCGGCCCGATCGCCTCGGCGCAGATGCTGGAACGGAGCGGGCGCGATCTGCTCGCACGGCAGCACCCGGTGCCGAAGGGGGTGCGCCTGCTGGGCCTTGGCGTTCATAATCTCGCGGCGGAGGACAGCGACCGGCCCGCCCGACCCGCGCGCGGGGAGGATCGCGCACGCCAGCTCAGCCTGGCCTTATAGGGAGGACAGCACCGTCGGGCGGCCTCCATGGCCGGGCCGTTTTCACGTCAGTTAGAACAACCGACGCCGCGGGAAATACGAGAAATATGGCCCTGTTCCGATTCCCTTAAATCAGGACAAGTCCTAAGATAGCGCGATGAAGGATCAGGCACCTCCCGATGCCGCGCGAAGAGCGGCTGTCACCATTCGCGACGCCCGGCCCGGCGATATCGACGCGATCACCGCCATCTATAATCATGCGGTCGAGCACAGCACCGCGATCTGGAACGAGATCAAGGTAGACGCCGCCAACCGTCGCGCATGGCTCGCCGACCGGCAACAGGCCGGGTATCCGGTGCTGGTCGCGGTCGGGGATCGGGGCGGCGATACGGGCGGGGAAGACGTGCTGGGCTATGCCTCCTTCGGGGACTGGCGCGCCTGGGACGGCTATCGCCACACGGTCGAGCATTCGGTCTATGTCCGCGCCGACCAGCGCGGCAAGGGCATCGGCAAAGCGTTGATGCAGGTGCTGATCGACCGTGCGCGGAGGATCGGTAAGCATGTGATGGTGGCGGGGATCGAGGCAGGCAATGAGGGCTCGATCCGCCTGCATGAGCAACTGGGCTTTGAACAGGGCGGCCATCTGAAGCAGGTCGGCATGAAATTCGACCGATGGCTGGACCTGCTGTTCCTTTACCTCATCCTCGACCAGCGCGACCATCCCAACGCCGCCACAGGGCCCGACGCCACAGAAGAGCCCAACGCCACCGAAGGATAAGTCCGCGACGGATGAAAAAGGGGGAAACGCCGCGCGCCTTCCCCTTTCCCCATCCTGCTAAGCCGGCGCCTCAATAAAAGGCACCATAGACGACATCGACGATCCGGCGCGTGCGCCATTCGACGAGCAGCAGGTCAGGCCCGTAGCGGACCCAGTAATAGCCGGGTGGCGGCGGTCCAAGGCCAAGCGCGGCATAGTTGGAATAGATATAGGAATAAGAGAGGAAGATGCCGGGCAACAGAAAACCGGCCGACCAGCGCCGATAGCGATAACCGCGCGGATAATAGAAGGGCGGCGCCGGTTGCGGGCGGAAATGCGGCGGACGCCCCGCGCCGGGACGATGGACCGGAGGCCGCACCGTTTGATGCGGCGGGCGTTGCTGCGGCGGGCGCTGCTGGGGAGGCCGCTGCGACTGCTGGGGCGGGCGCTGCTGTTGCTGGGGCGGCCTTTGCTGATGCTGTGGAGGCCGCTGCTGCTGGGGCGGACGTTGTTGTTGCGGGGGCTGTTGCTGCGGGGGCCGTTGTTGAGGCGGGCGCTGCTGCTGTTGCGGGGGCCTCTGCGCCGGACGGGAAGGCTGGTTGGGACGGGCCTGATTGCCGGGACGCTGTTGCGCACCCCCCGGCTGGGCCAGCGCCGGTCCCGCGGCCATCATCAGGGCCGTTATCATGCACAAATGAGCCTTCATAATCCGCGCCTCCCGTGCTCCGCCGAACCCTGGCCTGTCTCCACCACCTGACTATCGGAAGGTTCAGGCGGAAGGTCCGGACAAAGGGTTCGGGAAGCGGAGGAAAGGACGAATTTGCCGCCTCGTCAATATGGAACCGTATCGCGAGCTCAGAACGGCAGGATGCGCGATTTCTCCGTGAATTTCATATAGCCCGCATTGATGCCCAGCCGCCAGCCGACGCCGAGCCGGATGGGGATCAGCACCACATTGCCCCGCCGCAAATAGGTGGCGGTAAAGCCGCCCACGACATAGGCCGTCCCCTCCACGGCCGGATAGCGCTTGTAGAGATCCTGCGAGTCGTAGAGATTATAGACCAGCACGAACACCTTGGAGGCATTGCCGCCCACGTCGAAGCCCACGGACGGGCCGGTCCAATAGACATCCCGCTGCCCCTCGACCTTGTGATTGAGCGTGCCCGAGCCATAGCGCAGCCCAACGACGAGGGCGCCGGACGCCTCGCGACCGGCGATATAGGCATTAGGCTCCCCCTGATCCTTCAGGATTTTCTCGATGAGGCCCGCAAGCCCTTCCGCGCCCTTGCCGAACACCCCTTCGGCCGCGCCGACGACATCATCGCGCTGATAGGATGTGTTGGGGTTGGGCGTGGCCGGCGTCGTCGCCCCCGTGGCCGGGGAAGCGGCCGGATAGCTGGGCATGGCCGCGCCATAGGTGGGTTGGGCAGGGGTGCTAGGCACGGGATCGGCGGGAACGCTTTCAACGCCGCCTTGCGGCGCCAGATCAGAATCGATCGCGCTGTTCGGGTCGACCGACTGAATCTGCGCCCCGGCAGGCGCCGATGCCATGGCCAGAACCGCAACGGCCATCGCCGCCATCCCGCTCGTCTTGCCGATCCATTTGCCGAAAATTGCGATCATCCACCTGTCCTCAGTCACTTTCCTGCCATCCTTAGCTTTTCTCGCCCCGGCATGAAACAGCAATGAACGAACGGCAGCGCGAGTCGTTTTTGCGGCGGACAGTCGCCCGCCCACGCCGGAAGGAACCCCGGACCGACTTATCGGTGCAGCCAGTGGGTAGCCTTGAACCAGATCGCCACCAGCCCCCCAACGGCGAGGCAGAAGAGAGTGACGCCCCAGAATGCCCAGGGTTCCTGCGCGAAGGGGATGCCGACCACGTTCATCCCGAGCAGGCCGGTGACGAAGGTGAGCGGCAGGAAGATCAGCGCGACGACCGCCAGGACCAGCGCCTGCCGGTTCATATGTTCGGCGCGCAGGTCGGTGAGCGCCTCATGCACCAGCGCCGACCTTTCCCGCACCGCCTCCAGTTCCTCGACCATGCGCGCGCAGCGATCAGCGGCTTCCTGCAAATGCATGCGATCATCGGGTTCGAGCCAGCTTTCCTGCAACACCATCAACCGTTCGAGCGCCTGACGCTGCGGCGAGAGGAAGCGGCGATAGGCGATGGCGGTCGAACGCAGGTCGGCGACGCGATGGCGCTCCCCGCTCTTGCCTTCCTCCAGCACGCTGGATTCGATGAGGTCGAGCGCATCGCCCAGATCGGCGATGTCGGGGTCGAGCGCCTCGGTAATCTCTATCGCCGTCGCCGCGATCAGATCGCCGGGATCGGCAAAACGTCCCGCCGCCATCTGCTCGGTCAGGCGGTCGAGCACGCCCAGCTGACGATAGGACAGGCTGATCGCGAGCCTGCTCTGCGCCCAGATGCGCACGGACACCAGCGGATCGCCGTCGATCGCCGAAGGATCGCCAAGGCCCCGCAGGTTGACCAGCGCCCCATGACCGAAGGAGGCGCATCGCGGCCGCGTTTCCTGCGCCTTCAACGCCGAAATGGCGGGTTCGGGAATATCCGCGACCTGCGCGAGCAGCGCATCCACATCATCCTGCATGCCGTCGATATGCAACCAGATGAAATTGGCGATCTGCGCGACATCGGCGAAATCGCGGGCGTCCCGCTCCCGCACCGCATTGCCGACCCGCACGAACATCCGACTCATCGCCCTTCCTCCCTGCTGAGCCAGAGCGCCAGTCCCGGACGCGCCCATTCCGGCTGCCCCGCACAGGGTTCGCGCACCGCATCGGCGCGCGCGCGATCGAGGATGGCGGGCGCGATATCGGGGGCATGAAAGACATGATCCGCCTGCCCAAGCAGCCGGGCGGCGCGCAGGCTGAGATCATCGGGATCGTCGGATCGCAGCATGATGCGCTCCAGCCGGGCGACGGCGATGTCCCCCGCCTCGCCAGCGAGCCAGCGATCCACGCGCAAGGCATCGCCTCCGCCCAGAGGATCCAGCAGCGCGCCCTCCCCCAGCGCGTCATCGATGGCGCGGCGCCGGGCGGCGGCATCGGGCCAGCGTGCCCGCATCGCGCCACGGGCGGCGCCGAGCGCCGAGGCCAGCCCCCCCAGAGTCGCGGGAAGCAGCGCCTCCAGCCTTTGCCGCACCGCCTTGGCCAGCCCGGCCGACGCGCCGCCGGTGCCGATCGCGATCAGCACCGGGTCGCGATCGATGATGGCGGGCAGGGTGAAATCGCACAACGCCGGGCGGTCCACCGCATTCACCAGCACGCCGCGCGCCTTCAGCCGCGCGATCGTAGCGGTCGCCTCGGCCTCGTCGGCGATCGCGACGATGGCGAGCGCGGCGTCCGCCCCTTCCTCATCACGCACATCGGCCCCGGCCCGGTCGAGCAGGCGGCGCTTGGCCTGCGCGGCCTCGCCGTCGCCCAGCAGGATGACCGGCCGCCCTTCCAGCTTCACGAAAAGCGGCAGGCTGTGCATGATCCGTCAGTCCCTGAGGAAATCCGGCACGCGCTCGGCGGCGATGATGGAGGCCGGTTCGATCCGGTCAGCGACCACGGCGAACCGGTCGCCATCGACCATGACCTCGGGCACCAGCGGACGGCTGTTATAGGTACTCGCCATCGTCGCGCCATAGGCCCCGGCGGTGCGGAAAATGCCGAGGTCGCCCGACCGCACCACGTCGATGCTGCGGTTCATCGCGAAGGTGTCGCCGGTTTCGCACACTGGCCCGGCGATATGCGCGACCATCTTCTCGCCCGTCGGTTCCACCGCCTCGAAATCATGCCAGGCGTCATACATCGCCGGGCGTGCGAGATCGTTCATCGCCGCGTCGACGATCACATAAGGATGGGTGACGCCGGGCTTCACCCAGATCACCTGCGTCAGCAGCACGCCGGCATTGCCGACGATCACCCGGCCCGGCTCGAACATCAGCATCACGTCCCAGCCCTGCGTGACGCGCTCGACCATCCGGCCATAGTCGGCGGGCGAGGGCGGCACCTTGTCGCGCTCATAGGGGACGCCAAGGCCGCCGCCCAGATCGACGCGATCGATGCCATGCCCCTCGCCGCGCAACTCCCGCACCAGCTCGCCGATGCGGGCATAGGCGGCCTCCAGCGGGCCGAGATCGAACAGCTGGCTGCCGATATGGGTCGCCACGCCGCGCAGGTTGAGGCCGGGACGGCCGGACAGACGCGCAAAAATCGCCTTCGCCTCGCTGATCGGCACGCCGAACTTGTTTTCCGACTTGCCGGTCGAAATCTTCGCATGGGTGCCGGCATCGACATTGGGGTTGACGCGCAGCACCGCCGAGGCGGTCTTGCCGCTGGCATGGGCGAGATCGGCGAGCACCGCGCCTTCCTCCTCCAGTTCCAGATTGAACTGGCCGATGCCGACATCAAGGCCATATTGCAGTTCGGCGCGGGTCTTGCCGACGCCCGAGAACACGATATCCTGCGCCTTCATCCCCGCCGCCAGCGCACGGGCGATCTCGCCGCCCGACACCACGTCCGCGCCGAAGCCCTGCTTCGCCAGCACCTTCAGCACCGCGAGATTGGGATTCGCCTTGATGGCGAAGGCGATATGCTTGCTCGGCAGGCCGGAGAGCGCCTCTCGGAACACCTGCGCATGACGTTCCAGCGTCGCGCGGGAATAGATGTAAACGGGCGTGCCGACCGCCTCGGCAATCGCCGTCAGCGGTACATTCTCGGCATGCAGCACGCCATTCTTATAGGTGAAATGGTCCATGGTCGGGTCGGGTTCCGGTCAAATCGGGTCGAAATCAGGAGGGCGGCAGGCTGAACGGGTCGTCGGCCCGTTCCTGCGAGCGCGTCAGCGGCTCGGCGCTGCGGTCCGGGCGGGCTTGCATATCAGGCTGCATCATCTCGTCCGGGTTCTTTGCCCTGACCGAGCCATAAGCGACGGGCGCCGGGTCCATCCCGGGTTTCGCCTTCAGCGCCTTGCGAGATCCGCATCCGGCCAGCGCCAACACGACGCATCCCATCAGCAGCGCGGATCGAAGCCTGTCCTTCCTCACGCCTTCTCTCCCGAAAGCTCGGCCTGCGCCTGCGCGATGCGGGCGCGAACCTGCGCGGGCGCGGTGCCCCCATGGCTCATGCGGCTCGCTACCGACGCATCGACCGTCAGCACATCATAAATGCCCTGATGGATGCGCGCGTCAATCGCCTTCAGATCATCAAGCGAGAGGTCGGCGAGTTGCACGCCCTTGTCCTCGGCCAGCTTGACCGCGCGACCGGTGATATGATGCGCCTCGCGGAACGGGATATCGCCCTCGCGCACCAGCCAGTCGGCAAGGTCGGTCGCGGTGGCGAAGCCGCTTTCCGCCAGCGCGCGCATCCGGTCGGTGCGGAAGGTCACGGTTTCCACCATGCCGGTCATCGCCGCAATGCAGAGGCCCAGCAGGTCATGCGCCTCGAACACCGGCGGCTTGTCGTCCTGCATGTCCTTGGAATAGGCGAGCGGCAGGCCCTTCATCGTCACGCAGAGCGAGGTCATGCAGCCCATGATCCGCCCGGCATGGCCGCGCACCAGTTCGGCGGCGTCGGGGTTGCGCTTTTGCGGCATGATGGAGCTGCCGGTCGAATAGGCGTCGGGCAGCTTGACGAAGCCGAAGGGCTGGCTCGCCCAGATGATGAATTCCTCGGCAAGCCGCGAGAGGTGCAATGAGCATTGCGTCGCCGCCATCAGATAATCGAGCGCGAAGTCACGATCCGACACCGAATCGAGGCTATTGTCGGTCGGCCCGTCGAAACCAAGTGCCTGCGCGGTCATGAAGCGATCGGTCGGGAAGCCGGTTCCGGCCAGCGCCGCCGCGCCCAACGGCGACTTGTTGAGGCGCGCCCGCGCATCGGCGAAGCGCGAACGGTCGCGCTTCAGCATCTCATAATAGGCCATGAGATGATGGCCGAGCGTCACCGGCTGCGCGCTCTGGAGATGGGTGAAGCCGGGCATCACGCTGTCGGCGAACTCTGCGGCGCGGGCGACCAGCGCGCCCTGCAAAGCGGCCAGTCCCGCCTGCACCTCGTCCATGGCGTCGCGCACCCAGAGCTTGAAATCGGTCGCCACCTGATCGTTGCGGCTGCGCGCGGTGTGGAGACGGCCCGCCGCAGGGCCGATCAGTTCGGCCAGACGCGACTCGGTGACCATGTGGATATCCTCCAGGTCCATATCCACCGGCACGCCGTTCGCCTCATATTCGGCGGCGATGCGGGTCAGCCCCTCGGTGATCGCCTGCGCATCCTCCCCGCTGACGATCCCGCGCACGGCGAGCATCGCGACATGCGCCTTGGACCCGGCGATATCCTGCTTCCACAGCCGCTTGTCGAAGGGGATGGAGGCGTTTATCTCCCGCATCACAGAGGCCGGCCCTTCCGCGAAGCGCCCGCCCCACATGCTGTTGGAGCCTGCCGTCATGTCGATATCGTCCCGGTCGCTAATCTTACTGCTCCTGATGGGGGTCTCTCTGGCGGCCTGCGATAAGCGTTCCGCGCCGTCCGGGCAAGACAATGCGGCGACTTCCGGTGAAGTTACCTCTGGGGAAGCGACAAGCGGCGAAGCCTCATCGGGCGACAAGGAAGGCAAGGCCCCCGCCTATGTCATCGACCGCGGCAAGGCGGGTACAGCGCTGCCCGATTTCGTGTTCCGCGACGACAAGGGCAAGGACGTGACCCTCTCCGCATTTGAAGGCAAGCCGATCCTCGTCAATCTCTGGGCGACATGGTGCGCGCCCTGCGTCGCGGAAATGCCGCAGCTGGACCGGATCGCGGGGGAGCATGCAGCGCAAGGGCTTCAGGTGCTGACCATCTCGCAAGACATGGGCGGGGCGGACAAGGTGCTGCCCTTTTTCGCGAAGAAAGGCTTCACCCATATCCGCGCCTGGCTCGACCCGGAAAACCAGTTCGGCCTGCATTACGCCACCGGCCTGCTGCCGACCAGCGTGCTCTATGACGCCGACGGCAAGGAAGTCGCGCGGGTGACTGGCGCTCTCGACTGGGAAAGCGCGGAAGCGCGCAAGCTTATCGCCGAGGCGACGGAGGGCTGAGAGGCCCTCATCCCGCCGCGCGCAGCGCCGCCTGCCTGCGCAAATGGCGGAGCGCGTCATGGGTGAAGATGATGAGGCCCACCCAGATGATCAGGAAGCTCAACAGCTTGCCGGTGCCCAGCGGCTCCTGATAGATCAGATAGCCGAGCAGGAACTGGATCGAAGGCGCGATATATTGCAGCACGCCCAGCGTCGCCAGCGGCAGCCGCCGCGCCGCCTGCGCGAACAGCAACAGCGGCACGGAGGATACCACCCCCGCCAGCATCAGCAGCACGGTCGAGCGCATATGCCCGCCGAAATGCATTTCCCCCTGCGTGGCGATCCAGACCAGCCAGACCAGCGCCAGCGGAAGCAGCAGCACCGTCTCGATCACCAGCCCGGGCAGCGGCTCGACCGGCGCGACCTTGCGGATAAGACCATAGAAACCGAAGCTGAGCGCCAGCAGCACGCTGATCCACAGCGTATCGAGCGCCGAGAAGGCGAGGATCAGCACCCCCACCAGCGCCAGCGCGATCGCGACCATCTGCGTGCGCCGCAGCCTTTCCTTGAGCACCACCACGCCCAGCGCAACATTGACCAGCGGATTGAGGAAATATCCAAGACTCGCGGCAAGGATATGCCCGCTGGCCACCGCGAACACATAGACCAGCCAGTTGATGCCGATCAGCACCGCCGAGGCAGTGAGCGCCAGCACCACGCGACGATTGCCCATCTGCGCCAGCACCGAGGCGATTTCCCGCCGGGCGGCCACCACCAGCGCGAGGAACAACAGCGACCAGCAAACACGCTGGGCCACGATCTCGGTCGCGGGGATATCCGGCATCGCCTTGAAATATAGCGGCAATATGCCCCAGAAGAAATAGCAGCCCAACGCCAGCAGAAAGCCGCGCCGGGTCTCGGCATCATGGTCACTCATGCCCGCGCCCTGCGGGAAGGGGGCAGGAGATGCAAGCCCCCTTGCGATGAAAATGCCGGCAAGCAGCCCCCCGGCGCCCGCAAGCGCAGGCACGACCGGCAGCAGGCACGACCGCAGGAGATTTGCATTTCCTTGCCTGCGCCCGCTCTGATAGGAGACGCCATAGCCATCCTTCGGGGACCTCATGCCGACCCTTCTGCCCGCACCCTTGCGCTCGATCATGCTGTCCGCCCTGCTTTGCCCGGCGCTGGCCGCCTGCGGCAACGCGAAGGACAAGGACAGCAATGTCGCCGGGCTGGACGCCTCGCTTACCACCAATATCGTCGATCCCGCGCTGCGCGAGGCAATAGCCGCACCGCTGGCGTCGGACCCGGACCTTGCGGGCGAGGCCAATCGCGATGCGGTGCGCCCCTCCGACCGCCCGCTGAACGGCGCCCTGCCCGCCCTTGCCGCCCCCGCCCAGATCAAGGCCGAAGCGTTGCGGCTTGCCGGGGGCAGGCTGATCGCCACGCCGCCGGTTTCCCGCACGATCGTTTCGACCGGCGACACGCCGGTAACGCTGCTGGGGCTGGCGCGGCAGTCGGCCAGCAAGCCGCGCTGCACCTTCGACGACGCGACCTATTCGGCGGAATGGGCGCAGCGCCTGCCCGCCGCCTTCCCGCTCTATCCCGGCGCGCACCTGCGCGAGGCGGCAGGCAGCGATGAGAATGCTTCCTGCGCCTTGCGCGCGGCCAGCTTCGCCACCGGCGCCCCTCGCGCCGAGGTGATGAATTTCTACGCCACCATGGCGAAACGCGGCCGCTATTCGGTCGAGCATATCGAACAGAACGGCGCCGATGCGCTGGTCGGCGCGAGAAGCGGCGGCGGCGACGGCGGCGGCGCTTATCATATCCTGTTCCGCGACGAGCCGGGCGGTGGCACGCTGGTCGATCTCATCGCGCGCGATACCGTGCCGAATCAGGACCGCTAAGGCAGATCGACATTCAGCCCCAGCAGGCTTGCCCTCGCCCCGATTGCGGCCTAGGGCTGGCCCATGAACAGCCTTTTCGTCATGCTCGGTGGAGCAATCGGCTCGCTGGCCCGCTACCAGTTCGGGCGGCTATGCGGCCATTTGTTCGGCACCGGCTTCCCTTATGGGACGCTCGGCGTCAATATCATCGGCGGCTTCCTGATGGGCGCGCTTGTCGGATGGCTGGCGCGCTTTGGTGGCGGGAGCGGGCTATTGCACATTTTACTGGGTGTGGGCGTATTGGGCGGGTTCACCACCTTCTCGGCCTACAGCCTTGAAATCGTGCTGATGATCGAACGCGGGCAGGCCCTGCTCGCTGCCTTTTATGCCGGGTTTTCGGTCGCGGCCGCGGTGGCCGCACTGTTCGCCGGATTGATCCTGATGCGGAGTGTTGCTGCATGAACCGTCGCCCGCCCCGCCCCTCCTCTTCCACCGGCCAGCGCAAGCGCGCGCCCGGCGCGCCGTTCGAGCGCAAGCGGACATCGCGCCCCGAGGGCGCTAAGAAAGCCGAGGGCGCCCGGAAAAGCGCCGCCCCGGCGGCGGCCGCTAAGGCTCCGCCAGCGCCCAAGGCCGCCAAGACGAAAGTGACGCCGCCTTCTACCGCCGCGCTCACCGTTACCGTGCGCGCCGATGATGACGGCATTCGCCTCGACCGCTGGTTCAAACGCCATATGCCGGACGTCAGCTTCGCCACCGTGTCGCGCTGGGCGCGCACCGGCCAGTTGCGCGTCGATGGCGCGCGCGCGACACCAGGCGACCGCATCGAGGAAGGCCAGAGCATCCGCATTCCGCCGATCCAGCCGGAGGAAGAGGCGCCCGCAGGCCGCACCACGGCCCGCCGCCCCGCGCGGCGTGAGCTTTCCGACGAGGAAATGGACTTCGCGCAGGGCCTCGTCATCCACAAGGACGATCAGGCGATCGTCATCAACAAGCCGCCAGGCCTCGCGACGCAGGGCGGCACCAAGACCGACAATCATGTCGACGGCCTGCTCGACGCGCTCGCCTTCGAACGCGACGACCGCCCGAAGCTCGTCCACCGGCTCGACAAGGACACCTCCGGCGCGCTGCTGCTCGCCCGGTCGGCCCGCGCGGCGGCGTTCTTCGCGAAGAGCTTTTCCAGCCGCACCGCGCGCAAGGTCTATTGGGCGCTGGTGATGGGCGTGCCGAGCATCAACGACGGCATGATCGACCTGCCGCTCGCCAAGCAGCCGGGCAGCGGCGGCGAGAAGATGCATGTCGATGAGGAAGAGGGCCTGCCCTCGCGCACCCGCTATCGGGTGATCGAGCGGGCGGGCAATCGCGCCTGCTGGATGGAATTGCAGCCCTTCACCGGCCGCACCCACCAGATCCGCGTCCACCTCGCCGCCATCGGCCATCCGATCGTCGGCGACGGCAAATATGGCGGCAAGGAAGCCTTTCTGTCCGGCACGATCAGCCGCAAGATGCACCTGCATGCCCGCCGCATCCGCATCGACCATCCCGATGGCGGACGCGTCGACGTGTTCGCCGACCTGCCGCGCCACTTCGCCGACAGCCTCGCCGATCTCGGCTTTGACCTCAATGCGGGCGACATGCCGCTCGACGAGGAGATCGACACCACCCCCACCCGCGAGGATGTGAAGAAGGCGGCGCGCCAGCACGCCAAGTCACTGCGCAAGGAACGGCGTGGCGAGCGGCGCGGCCGGGGATCGGGCGATGCGCCCGCGCGCAAGCCGCGCGGCGGAAGCGGAAGCGGCGGCAAGGGTGGAAGCGGCGGCAAACCAGGCCGCAAATGAGCGACTGGAACCGCCTCGCCCTGTTCGATTGCGACGGCACGCTGGTCGATAGCCAGCATGCGATCGTCGAGGCGATGCGCCGCGCGTTCGAGGGCGCGAAGCTCGCCCCGCCGGACCGCGCGCATATCCTCTCGATCGTCGGCCTGTCGCTGCCGCAGGCGATGGCGCGGCTGCTGCCCGACACCGATGCCGACTATCACCAGCATATGTCGGACCAGTATAAGCTCGCCTTCCGCGCGATGCGGGCGGAAGACAGCGTGGTCGAGCCGCTCTATGACGGGATCGTCGACCTGATCCATGCGCTCGACGCCGAGGGCTGGATGCTGGGCGTCGCCACCGGGAAATCGGATCGCGGGTTGAAGCTCTGCCTCACCCGCCATGGCATCATCGACCGTTTCGTCACGCTCCAGACCGCCGACCGCCACCCCAGCAAGCCGCATCCCTCCATGGCGATGCAGGCGATGGCCGATGCGGGCGCGGCGCCCGAAACCACGGTGATGATCGGCGACACCAGCTATGACATGGAAATGGCGGTCAATGCAGGGCTGCGCGGCATCGGCGTGCCCTGGGGCTATCATGGTGCGGAAGAGCTGATCGCGGCGGGCGCGAGCGCGGTTGCGGTGGACATGGACGATCTGGCGCGCCATATCCGCGCATCATGACCGACCCGAAGCCTCCCCTCGAAAATCCCGACATCGGGCATGTGACGCCAACCGAAAGCGAAGCGGAAAAGGCCGCGCGCGAGGCTGCGGCGAAACAGCGCTTCTTCATGCTTTCCCTGTTCCGCCTGTCGGGCATCGCGATCCTTGCCATCGCCTGGGTCATCATTCTCGGCAAGTCCGGGCTGGTCACGGGCCAGCGGGCCAAGATATTGGGCGCGATCATCGCGGTGATCGGCCTTGTCCAGACCATCATCGTGCCGCGCCTGCTCGCGAGCATCTGGCGGACGCCGCGCCCATGAAGCGCTTCTACAAGGCGGCCGGCATCGCCCCGCAAGAGGATGGCGGCTTCGGCATCCTGCTCGATGGGCGGCCGGTGCGCACGCCCGCGCGCGCGCTTCTTGCCCTGCCCAATGTCGCGCTGGGCGAGGCAGTGGCCGCCGAATGGGCAGGACAGGGCGAAGAGATCGACCCGGCATCGATGCCGTTCACCGGTTTCGCCAACGCCGCCCTCGACCAGATCGCGCCCGATCCCGCCCGCTTTGCCGAAAGCATCTCCGTCTATGGCGAGAGCGACCTGCTCTGTTATCGCGCCGATGGCCCGGCCGAACTGGTACGGCGGCAGGAGGAGCAATGGCAGCCGCTGCTAGACTGGGCGGCATCGCATTATGATATCCGCTTCGCCGTGACGCAGGGTGTGCTGCATGTCGCCCAGCCGCCGGAGACGCTGGACCGGCTGCGCGAGGTGGTCGCCGCGCAGCCTCCGTTCCTGCTCGCGCCGCTGTCGCCGCTGGTCGGCATCGCCGGGTCGCTGGTGATCGGCCTCGCCGTGCTGGAGGGCGCGTTCGACCTGCCCCGGCTGTGGCAGGCGGCGGAACTGGACGAGCTATGGCAGGCCGAACAATGGGGCGATGACGACGAGGCGCTGGCCCGCCGCAGCCGCCGCCACCGGGACTTCATGCAGGCCGCCGATTTTTCTGTTCTGGTTCGGCACAAACCCGCCTGACACCCGTTCTGACAGACGCATGGACTTGTGCCTGCGAATCGCCCACATTTCCGTGGCACACAAAGACGATTCCAGGGACGATTCCAGGGACGATTCCGGGACGTTCCGGTTCGGAACGCCTCTGGAACGGGTCGGGCGGAGAAGATGATGAAGCGCATATTGCTGCTGCCTCTGGGAATTGCCCTGCCCTTCGCAGCGACGGCCAGCACGTCCACCCGCGCGGCCGAGCGCTTCGACGGCATCTGGCGCAACCCCGAAGGCAGCGTCCATGTCCGCGCAGAGCCATGCGGCCCCAATATGTGCGGTGTCGTCATCTGGGCCAATGAACAGGCCAGGGCCGATGCCGCCAAGGGCGGGGGCGTCCAGCTGGTCGGCTCCACCCTGTTCCGCGATTTCCGCCCGGACAAGCGGGAAGGCTGGCGCGGAAAGGTCTACGTCCCCGATATCGACAAGACCTTTTCCGGCACGATCAACCTCAAGGATGCCGATCATCTGGAAGGCAGGGGGTGCCTGATCGGGCGCTTCCTCTGCAAATCGCAAATCTGGCAGCGCATTGCCGGGAAATAGGCGGACGGCCTATTCCTGTCCCTCGGCACGCTTCTGAAGGCCGCGGATGAACCCGATGAGGCCGGTCTGGCGGCTGCGCTTCAGCCGTTCGGCGTGAAGGATCGAGCGCACCTTCTCGAAACAGCTCTGCGCATCGTCGTTGACGAGCACATAATCATAACCGTCCCAGTGCGAAATCTCGTTCGCGGCGCGGCTCATCCGGTTGACGATCACCTCCTCCGCATCGGTGCCGCGCGCGCGCAAACGGCGCTCCAGCTCGGCGATGGAGGGGGGCAGGATGAACACGCGCACGACATCGCCCCCGGCGATCTGGTGCAATTGCTGCGCGCCCTGCCAGTCGATGTCGAACAGTACGTCACGGCCCTGCTTCAGCATCTCCTCAACCGGCGCGCGCGGCGTGCCATAACGGTTGTTGAACACATGCGCCCATTCGAGGAACTCATGGTTCGCCGTCATGTCGCGGAATTTTTCCAGGTCGACGAAATGATAGTCGCGCCCGTCCACCTCGCCCGGCCGCATTGGACGGGTCGTTGCCGAAACCGACATCTGCAATCCGGCATCATCGGCCAGCAACATGCGCGAAATCGTGGATTTGCCCGCACCCGAGGGCGAGGACAGGACGAACAGCAGGCCACGGCGCTTGAAACCGTGAGGATCATTCTGGTGAGGTGCAGCCATGCCTGCTAGTGACGCGGGCGGAAAAAAACGTCAATATCCCGGTGAACAGAAAACATGGCCCTCATGACCCGGGCGCGCAAACGCGCCATCGTAGCGATCGCCTTCCTGCTGCTCGGCACCGCCACGATCCTGCTGGCGGCGGGCCGCCCGCCAATCTGCACCTGCGGCATGGTGAAGCTGTGGGAAGGGGGCGTCAATTCGTCCGGCAACAGCCAGCATCTTTCCGACTGGTACAGCTTCAGCCACATCATCCACGGCTTCCTCTTCTACGGGCTGGGCTGGTGGCTGCTGGGCCGCTGGCTGCGCGTGGAAAGCCGCCTCATCGTCGCCGTGGCGATCGAGGCCGGGTGGGAAATCCTCGAAAATTCGCCGATCATCATCGACCGCTATCGCACCGCGACGATCGCGCTCGGCTATACCGGCGACTCGGTGCTCAACAGCATGAGCGACATCGCCATGATGATGCTGGGCTTTTTCTTCGCCGCGCGCATGCCGGTGAAGGTGACGATCCTCACCGCCATCGCCTTCGAACTGTTCACACTGATCATGATCCGCGACAATCTGACGCTCAACATCCTGATGCTGAGCTGGCCGCTGGAGGCGATCCGTCAGTGGCAGGCGGCGCTTCCCGCCTGAACATCTTCGGAAATTAACGCCTCAGGGAAGGGAAGTCAGGCCCCCACGCCGTCCTGCGGCGTTGCCGATGCGGAAGGCTGGGCGGCCTCCGGCTTCACCGCCTGCACCGGCTTCGCATTGCGTGCCGCCCGGTCATAATGGCGTTCCCGGTTGCGATTATAGAGCTTCTTGCCGACCCAGATACCGCCGATCAGCATCGCCCCCATCGGCGATCGCTTGACAACGCGGCCGACGACAAGGCCGGTCGCCGCGCCCAACAGGCCGGATTTCCCGGTGCTTTCGGCGATCCGTGCGCCGACAAACCCCGCAAAGACTTTTCCCAACATGCCGATGTGGCTCCGCTGTTCCTTCACGTCCGTATCAACGGGCCGCTTCGCCTTCTTGTTCCACATCGGTCCCTCCCAGATCGGGGAAGTCCCAAATCGGCGGAACTTCCTTATTTACGCTTGCCGAAATCCACCGTGACGACATTGGATCCATCTTCCGCGCCGGCGCCCGCGCCTTCCGCGACGGGATCATTTTCCGGTTCTTCATGCGCTTCGGGGCCGATATCGCCGTCCTGCGCCTGGAACTGGAGCGCGAAATTGACGGCCGGGTCGACAAAGGCGGTGATCGCGCCGAAGGGGATGGTGAGCTGCGCCGGTATCTGGTTGAAGGTCAGGCTGACCTGGAAATAGCTGTCGTACACCTTCAGATCCCAATATTTGTTCTGAAGGACGATGGTCATTTCATCGGGAAAACGCTCGACCAGATGGCGCGGAATATCGACGCCGGGTCCCTGCGTCTTGAAGGTGATGTAGAAATGATGATCGCCCGGCAGGCCGCCATTGCGTTCGACCTGTCCCAGCACGCGGCCGACCACGGCGCGCAGGGCTTCCTGCACGATTTCGTCATAGGGAATCAGGCTATCGGGCAAATCGTCACTCATCCCCCTTTCCTAACGCAGGCAGGAACGGGGTCAACCCCGTTTGGCGGCACCGGAAAGCACGCCATGCAGCGGCAATGCTGCGCCATATTGCGCGCCCGCGATTCCGCGCTATAGGGAGGCCCATGCGCACAGCCGAAATCCAGCGGACGACCGGGGAAACCTCGGTCTTTGTTTCCCTCAATCTCGACGGGACGGGCAGCTATCAGGTGTCCACCGGCATCGGGTTCCTCGACCATATGCTGGAACAGCTCTCGCGCCATTCGCTGATCGACCTTGTGGTGCGGGCGGAGGGCGACCTTCATATCGACCAGCACCACACCACAGAGGATACCGGCATCGCGATCGGCGAGGCGCTGAAGAAGGCGCTCGGCGACAAGCGCGGCATCACCCGCTACGGCACCGCCTATTCGCCGATGGACGAGACGCTTTCCCGCGTGGCGCTCGACATTTCGGGGCGGCCCTATCTGGTGTGGAAGGCCGCGTTCAGCCAGCCGCGCCTCGGCGCGATGGACGCGGAACTGTTCGAACACTGGTTCCACAGCTTCGCGGTCGCCGCCGGGCTGACGCTCCATGCCGAATGCCTTTACGGCCAGAACAACCATCATATCATAGAGAGCCTGTTCAAGGGCCTCGCCCGCGCGCTGCGGCAGGCGGTGGAGATCGACCCGCGCAAGGCGGACAGCATCCCTTCCACCAAGGGCATGCTAGGGGGCAATGACGCGGAATGACCATCGCCCTCATCGATTATGGCGCGGGCAATCTCCATTCGGTGCATAATGCGCTGGTCAAGGCCGGGGCGGAGACTGTCGCGCTGACGGCCGACCCCGATGTGGTGGCGAAGGCGGAGCGCATCGTGCTGCCCGGCGTCGGCGCTTTCGGCGCCTGCCGCGACGGCCTTGCCGCGCTGCCGGGCGTGATCGAGGCAATGGACGAGGCCGTGCTGGCGCGCGGCGTGCCGTTCCTGGGCATTTGCGTCGGCATGCAGTTGCTGGCCGACGCGGGCGAGGAATTCGGCCGGCATGAGGGGCTGGGCTGGGTGCCGGGCACCGTGCGCCGGATCGAGCGCGCCGATCCCGCGATCAAGGTGCCGCATATGGGCTGGAACAGCGTCGTGGCCGCCACGGCGCATCCGCTGATCGAGGAAGGCGAGGCCTATTTCCTCCACAGCTATCATTTCGACGCCGCCGACCCCGCGCATGTCGTCGCGACCACCGACCATGGCGGGCCGCTGGTCGCCGCCGTCGCCCGCGACAGCATGATCGGCGTGCAGTTCCACCCGGAAAAGAGCCAGCGCTACGGCCTTTCCTTCCTTTCCCGCTTTCTCGACTGGAAGCCCTGACCCCATGAGCATCATCGTTTTCCCCGCCATCGACCTCAAGGGCGGTCAGGTCGTGCGCCTTGCCGAAGGCGATATGGACCGCGCGACCGTCTATGGCGATGATCCGGCGGCGCAGGCGAGCCTCTTTGCCGAGGCAGGCGCGCAGCATCTCCATGTCGTCGATCTCGACGGCAGCTTCGCGGGCAAGGCGGTCAATGGCGAGGCGGTGGAAAGCATCGTGCGGACCTTCCCCGGCCATGTCCAGCTGGGCGGCGGCATCCGCAACCGGGAATCGGTCGAACGCTGGTTCGGCCTGGGCGTCTCGCGCCTCGTCATCGGCACCGCCGCGCTCAAGGACCCGGAATTCGTCAAGGGCGTGGCGCGCGATTTCCCCGGCGGCATCGTCGTCGCGGTCGATGCGCGCGACGGCATGGTCGCGACCGATGGCTGGGCGGAAAAGAGCGACATGGAAGTGATCGACCTCGCCCGCCGGTTCGAGGATGCGGGCGTCGCTGCGCTGCTTTTCACCGATGTCGGCCGTGATGGGCTGCTCAAGGGCTGCAATGTCGCCGCGACGGTCGATCTGGCGCGCTCGGTATCGATCCCGGTGATCGCCAGCGGCGGCGTCGCGGGCATTGCCGACATTCGCCTGCTGTCGCTCCACGCACAGGACGGCATCGAAGGCGTGATTACCGGTCGCGCGCTCTATGACGGCCGCCTCGATCTTGGCGCCGCCCTCGCCATCGCGGCGGCGGAGTGATGGCGATCGTTTGGATATTTGGCATTATAATCTCGGTCTGGTTTTTAATCATTGGATGCCAAACCGGGACTATGTCAGCGATCGGTCAGCCGTATGCAACTGCCAAAAGGGACAAGCATCCGGTGCGGTTTTGGCTTTTTCTCTGCTTCAATGTTTTGATCTTGCTCACCGGTGTCTTGCTTCTCGTAAATGAGTTCCGAAAATGACCGTCCGCACCCGCGTCATCCCCTGCCTCGACGTCGCCAATGGCCGCGTGGTGAAGGGCGTCAACTTCGTCGAACTGCGCGACGCGGGCGATCCTGTCGAGCAGGCGAAGCTCTATGACGCGGCGGGCGCGGACGAACTCTGCTTCCTCGACATCACCGCAAGCCATGAGGCGCGCGGCACCATCATCGACGTGGTGCGGCGCACCGCCGAGGTCTGCTTCATGCCCGTCACCGTCGGCGGCGGCGTGCGCAGCGCCGAGGATGCGCGCGCGCTCCTCCTCGCGGGCGCGGACAAGGTGGCGGTGAACAGCGCCGCCGTCTCCCGCCCCGAAGTCGTCTCCGACATCGCCGACCGCTTCGGTAGCCAGTGCATCGTCGCCAGCGTCGACGCCCGCCGGGTGGAGCCGGATGCGGACGGCACTCCGCGCTGGGAAATCTTCACCCATGGCGGCCGCAAGGCGACCGGCATCGACGCGCTGGAGCACGCCATCCGCCTCGCGAAACTGGGCGCGGGTGAGTTGCTCGTCACCTCGATGGACGGCGACGGCACGAAAAAGGGCTATGACCTCGCCCTCACCCGCGCCATCGCCGATGCCGTCACCGTGCCGGTGATCGCCAGCGGCGGCGTCGGCACGCTCGACCATCTGGTCGAGGGCGTGGTGCAGGGCCATGCGAGCGCGGTTCTGGCCGCCTCGATCTTCCATTTCGGCCAGCATACGATCGGCGAGGCCCATGCCGCGCTGGCGGCGGCGGGCATTCCGGTGCGCACGCCGGTTCTCTGACCTGCGTTTCTCTGACGACTTGACCGCGCCTTCTTCCGGCGCGAAGAAAGGCCCATCATGCGCGACAGCCTCGACCGCCTCGAACAGACCATCCTCGCGCGCCGCGGCGCGGACCCATCCTCGTCCTATGTCGCGAAGCTGACCGCCAGGGGGCGCGCCAAGATCGCGCAGAAGGTCGGCGAAGAGGGCGTCGAAACCGTGATCGCGGCGATGGCCGGCGACCGGGAAGAGGTGATCAAGGAAGGCGCGGACCTGCTCTTCCACCTCACGGTGCTGCTCGCCGACATGGGCATTTCGCTCGATGACATCTGCGCGGAGCTGGACCGGCGGGAGGGCGTCTCCGGCCTCACCGAAAAGGCCGCGCGCGCCAAGGATTAAACGCGGAGAGAATGATGCCGATCGACCCCACCCTGCCTTATGACGACGCCAATATCTTCGCGAAGATCCTGCGCGGGGAAATCCCGTGCAACAAGGTCTATGAGGATGAATGGGCGTTCGCCTTCCACGACATCAACCCGCAGGCGCCGAGCCATATCCTCGTCATTCCCAAGGGCCGCTATGTCAGCTGGGACGATTTTTCCGCCAAGGCCCCGGACGCGGAGATCGCGGGCTTCATCCGCGCGGTCGGGCGGGTCGCGCGCGATCTGGGCGTGGTGGAGCCGGGCTATCGCCTGCTCGCCAATATCGGCGAGCATGGCGGGCAGGAAGTGCCGCATCTGCATATCCATCTGTTCGCGGGAAAACCGCTCGGCCCGATGCTGGCGCGCTGAACCTCCCCTTTCCCCGCGATTCGCGAAGGGTGAAGGCCTTGGGGACATAAAATTATCCGCGCAGGGGGCAGGAGCGGCGAAAAGCTGCGCGCGGCCCCCTGATTTGGCACAATGTGGCCCTTGCGCATCCTGTTTTAGCCGATAGTCTCCCCTTTCCATAACGGCGCGCTGTTCTGACGCGCCCAAAATGGACAAAGGGGCCATCCGGATGATTTTTGGTCGTATCAAACCGCTGGACGCCATATTGGCGACAGCGGAGAAGAAATCGCTGCACCGATCTCTCGGCGCATTTCAGCTGACGATGCTCGGCATCGGCGCCGTGATCGGCACCGGCATCTTCGTTCTCACCGCCGAAGCCGCGCAAAAGGCCGGCCCCGGCATGATGATCAGCTTCGTCATCGCCGGCTTCGTCTGCGCTGTAGCCGCGCTTTGTTACGCTGAAATGGCATCGATGGTGCCGGTTTCCGGCTCCGCCTATACCTATAGCTATGCGGTGATGGGCGAACTCATCGCCTGGATGGTCGGCTGGGCGCTGATCCTCGAATATGCGGTGGCGGCAGGCGCGGTTTCCGTGGGCTGGTCGGGCTATATGATCGGCTATCTCGAACATGCGCTGGGGAGCGACATATCGGATGTCTGGACGCGCGGGCCATTCGACGGCGGGATCATCAACCTGCCCGCGATGGTGATCGCCGGTCTCATCACGATGCTGCTGGTGCGCGGCACCAAGGAAAGCGCGACGGTGAACGCGGTGCTGGTGGCGATCAAGATCGTCGCGCTCATCGCCTTCATCGCCCTGTCCGTGCCGGTGATGAACATGAAGCAGTTCGAACCGTTCGCGCCGCTCGGCTTCGGCGGCATCTCGGCGGCGGCGGCCTCGATCTTCTTCGCCTATGTCGGCTTCGACGCGGTATCCACGGCGGCGGAGGAAACCAAGAACCCGCAGCGCAACATGCCGATCGGCCTGATCGGCAGCCTCGGCATCTGCACCATCTTCTACCTGCTCGTGTCGGCGGGCGTGATCGGCACGGTCGGCGCGCAGCCGGTATTCGGCGCCCATGGCGAAGCGCTGGAACCGGGCAGCCGCGAACTCGCCACCCAATGCAGCGCGATCGCCGATCAGGCGGTGGTCTGCTCCAAGGAGGCGCTGGCCTGGTCACTGCGCCAGATCGGCTGGCCGCAGATCGGCAACCTCGTCGGCCTCGCCGCGATCCTCGCGCTGCCGTCCGTCATCCTGATGATGATGTTCGGCCAGACCCGCATCTTCTTCGTGATGAGCCGGGACGGCCTGCTGCCGGAGTTCTTCTCCCGTGTGCATCCGCGCTACAACACGCCGCATCTCATCACCATCCTCACCGGCATCTTCGTTGCGCTGTTCGCGGCCTTCTTCCCGGTCGGGCAGCTGGCGAATATCTCCAACTCCGGCACGCTCTTCGCTTTTGCCGCGGTGTCCATCGCGGTGCTGGCGCTGCGCAGGACCGATCCCTCGCGCCATCGCCCGTTCCGCACGCCCGCGATCCTGCTGTTCGCGCCGCTGTCGATCCTGGGCTGCCTCTATCTGTTTTTCAGCCTCGACGATAAGAGCAAGCTGCTGTTCCTGGGCTGGGCGGCGATCGGCCTCGTCGTCTATTTCGCCTATAGCCGTCCCCGCAGCTATGTCGGGCGCGGGATCGTGGAAGTGCATGAGGACGACAGCGATATCCCCCCGCAGCCGGTGCCCCCGCTGCCGGGTGTGCATACTCCGGGCGGCAAGGACGCCTGAACGCCCCCCGCAAGACAGAAAAAAGGGCGTCCGGCCGATCCGGGCGCCCTTTTTGGTGAGCATGTTCTTTGTGACCGATGGCGGCGGACGATTGCCTTTCCGCCATAAGAGCACCGTTCGGATGGTGGGCGCAGTCACGCGCCTCGCTTCGATGCCGAAGCCTTGTCCTTCCCTGAACCGAAGAGAAAACGACCGCTGCCCTTCGGGTCGGCAAGCGCGGGGCAAACGATATGGAAAGGGCCGCTCCCTATCCGGGATGCGTCATGCCGCACCCCGGTTTGCAGGCGACATCATCACTTGTTTTGCCGCACTCCCCTTCCAGCGGATGCCCGATCCTGATGGGAGCAGGGCCTGCGGCTCCACGTCGCCAGAGGTTTCCCTCTGGCCCGAAAATGCTTCAGCCCCGGTCGGAGAGCATGTAATTTTCCATACGCAGCGCGGCATAGCCGGGGCGGCGGAACAGTTGCCAGCGCTCGGCCCAGGCGATGAGGAAGAGCGCCGTCGCGCCAAAGGCGAGGAACCCGATCGACATCGGCAGCACCGTGCCGTTGAAGCTCGCGCCGACCAGCCCGCCAAGTACGGTCGAGATCAGCGTCGTCAGCGCCGCCTGCACCGATGCGGCAAGCCCCGCCCCCTTGGTGAACGGCTCCAGCGAGATCGAGCTGAAATTGGCGCCGGAGAAGGAGAAGCAGCTGGTCGTGATGCCCTGAATGATAATGAAGACCAGCAGATGCTCATGGCCGGACAGGATGATCGCGCAATGCAGCAACGATATCGTCACCAGCACGATCACCGCACCCTGGCTGAGGCGGCGGGCGCCGAAACGCTCGACCAGACGACTGTTGAGCAGGCTGCCCACGCCCATCCACATGGCGATCGCGGCAAAGCCGATCGAAAAATAATGCCCGGCATGGAACACATCGAAGAATATCTGCTGGATCGACACCAGAAAGCCGATCAGCCCGCCCATCATGATGCCGCTCGCCAGCATATGGCCGATGGAATTGCGGTTGCGGATCACCAGGAGAAAGGTGTTCCACAGGTCACGGGGGCCGATGTCGACGCGATGTTCGGGCGGCAGCGTCTCGGGCAGGCGGAAGAACTGCCATAGCGCCAGCAGCACGATCATCCCCAGCAACATGCCGAAGATCCAGCGCCAGGGCGCGACCAGCAGCACCAATGCGCCAACGCTGGGCGCGAGCACGGGCACGATGACGAACATCACCATGATGAGCGACATGACCCGCGCCATCGCATCGCCCTGGAAGCAATCGCGCACGATGCTCGTCGCGATGACGCGGCAGGACGCCACGCTCAGGCCCGCCAGCAGCCGCGCGCCGAGCAGGATCGGGAAGCTCGTCGCCAGCGCGCAGGTCAGCGTCGCGATGAATTGCAGGCAGGCCGCGACCATCAGCACCTTTCGGCGGCCGAACCGGTCGGAGAGCGGACCATAGATCAGCGACCCGAAACCCAGCCCGAGCATGAACAGGGTGATGATGCTCTGCCGGTCATTGGGGTCGGCTACATCCAGCTCCTGCCCGATCTGCGGCAAGGCGGGCAACATGGTGTCGATGGAGAGGGCGGTGATCGACATCAGCGCCGCCATCATGAGAACAAATTCCCGATTCCCCATGCCCGCCGGGGCGCCATGCTGCGGATTCATCTGCGTGTTGGAATGCATCCACCCCCTATGGCCGCATAAGTACGGCATGACCAGCCCCCAAGGGCATCTTGCGCGCATCGCCTGCGCAGTCCGGAAAATCGGGAAAAAAGGCTGGCACCGCCCGGCACATAATGATAGCGATTCTCACAATCGACGGAACAGAGACGCTTTGCACCTTCATCAGCTCCCCCTCGGCCAACCGGCCTATATCGACAGGATCGCATGGGACCGCCTTTCCCCCGGCGAGGCCCAGCGGCTGCGCGAATTCGGCGTGGAGGAAGGCGCGAGCGTCGAGGCGCTGCACCGGGCGGGCCTGTTCGGACGGGGCGCGCTCGCCTGCCGCATCGGCCGCATGACCGTCGCCATGCGCCACGTCCATGCCGACGCCATCCATGTCCGCACCGGCGCGGAGGACCTTCCCCGCCCCATCCCCGCCGCCGCAAGCGGTATCGCCTCCCCCTCTCCTGAGCAGGCGCCTTCGCTATCATGACCGCACAACCGCTTATCGCACTGGTCGGCAATCCCAATGCCGGCAAGAGCGCCCTGTTCAACGCGCTGACCGGCGCACGCCAGAAGCTCGGCAATTATCCCGGCGTCACGGTGGAGCGCAAATCGGGGCGCGTGTCGCTTTCCGACGGCCGCCCGGCCGAACTGGTCGACCTGCCCGGCACCTACAGCCTCACCCCCACCAGCCCGGATGAGGAAGTGACGCGCGACGTGGTGATCGGCAAGCAGCAGGGCGAGCGGCTGCCCGATGCGCTGGTGCTGGTGGTGGATGCGACCAATCTCGAAAACCATCTCCGCTTCGCGCTGGAGGTGCTCGACCTCGGCCTGCCGTCCGTGGTGGTGCTCAACATGGTCGATCTCGCCGCGCGCGATGGCCTTGAACTCAGCCCGGAGGCGCTGTCGGAAGCGCTGGGCGTACCGGTCGTCTCGACCGTCGCGGTGCGCAAGCGCGGCCTCGACCATCTGCTGCACGAACTGACCACCCTCATCGGCACCGGCGCGATCGCGCTGCGCCCGCATACCCGCGACCTGAGCTTCACGCAGCGGCGCGCCCGCGCGCACGACCTTGCCCGCACCACCATTGTGCGCGAAACCGCGTCCCGTCGCCTCACCCAGTCGGTGGACAGGATCGCCCTTCATCCCGTATTCGGCCCGCTGGTGCTGCTGGGGCTGCTGTTCCTGATGTTCCAGGGGGTCTATGCCTGGTCGGAAGCGCCGATCGCGATGATCGAGGGCTGGGCCGAGGAACTCGGCAACCTCGCCACTAGCCTGACGTCGGAGGGCTATTTCCGCTCCTTCCTCGTCGATGGCGTGATCAACGGCGTCGGTTCGGTCGTGGTGTTCCTGCCGCAGATCCTCATCCTCTTCTTCTTCATCCTGATGCTGGAGGCGACCGGCTACATGACCCGCGCCGCCTTCCTGATGGACGGGCTGATGGCGAAGGTCGGCCTGTCGGGCCGCGCGTTCATCCCGCTGCTTTCCTCCTTCGCCTGCGCGGTGCCCGGCATCATGGCGACCCGCTCCATCAGTGACCCCAAGGACCGGTTGACGACGATTCTCATCGCCCCGCTGATGACATGTTCGGCGCGGCTGCCGGTCTATGCGGTGATCATCGGGGCGTTCATCCCCGCGCGCTCGGTCGGCCCCGGCATCGGCTTGCAGGGCCTTGTCCTCTTCTGCCTCTATCTGGGCGGGATCATCGGCGCGATGCTGGTGGCGCTGCTGCTGCGCCGCACCGTCACCAAGGGGCAGAGCGCGGGCCTCCTCATGGAGATGCCGAAATATCAATGGCCGCGCTGGCAGGATATCGTACTGGGCCTGTGGCAGCGCGCGGTCATCTTCCTGAAGCGCGCGGGCGGCATCATCTTCGTCTCGACCATCGTCCTGTGGGTGCTGCTGAGCTTTCCCAAGCCGCCGGCCGGTTCCGACACATCGCCGGTCGACTATAGCGCGGCCGGGCGCATCGCCCATGTCCTCAACGTCGTGATGGAACCGATCGGCTTCAACCGCGACATCTCGCTGGCGCTGGTGCCCGCGATGGCTGCGCGAGAGGTCGCCGTCTCGGCGCTCGCCACCACCTACAGCATCGACGCGGGCGATGATGAGGAGAAACTGGAGCATTCGCTGGGCGACCGGCTGAAGAACAACTGGTCGCTGCCGACCGCGCTCGCCTTCCTCGTCTGGTTCGTGTTCGCGCCGCAGTGCATTTCCACCATCGCGGTGACGCGGCGAGAGACCAATGGCTGGAAATGGCCCGCCTTCATGGTCGGCTATCTGTTCCTGATCGCCTATGTCGCGGCGGGGATCACCTATTGGACGGCGGTGGCGGCGGGGCTGTAACCCCCGCCAATTGCGTGTCGATAATAGCCTGCCTACTGGACGCGGCGGCTGTCTGCTCCTAAGTGATCTGTTCATGATTTTTCGAGGGCCGGAGTCTCATCCGCCCTCCAGCATATTCGGAGAGTTTCTTCATGGCAGGCAGCGTCAACAAGGTCATCCTGGTAGGAAATCTGGGTGCCGACCCGGAGGTCAAGAGCTTCCAGAATGGCGGCAAGGTCTGCAATCTGCGCATCGCCACGTCCGAAAGCTGGAAGGACCGCATGTCGGGCGAGAAGAAGGAGCGCACCGAATGGCACAGCGTCGCCATCTTCTCCGAAGGGCTGGCGGGCGTCGCGGAGCGTTTCCTGCGCAAGGGCAGCAAGGTCTATATCGAAGGTCAGCTGCGCACCCGCAAATGGCAGGACCAGAACGGCAATGACCGCTACACCACTGAAGTGGTGCTGCAAGGCCCCGGCGCGGTGCTGACCATGCTCGACGGCGCGCCCGGTGGCGGCGGTCAGGGCGGTGGCGGTTCCGGCGGCGGCTGGGGCGGTGGCAGCGGTGGCGGTCGCTCCTCCGGCGGTGACGACTGGGGCCGTTCGAGCGGCGCCTTCGACGATGATTTCGGCGGCGGCCGTTCTTCCTCCTCCTCGGGCGGCGGCTTCCGCGATCGTGGCGCGCCCGCGCCCAATTTCAACAATGATCTGGACGACGAAGTTCCGTTCTGACCGGAGCCTCTCCTGCCATGCCTGACACCCACGCGAAGCTCGTCATCCGCGAGGCGAAGCCTTCCGACGCGCGCGCCATCGCCGCGCTGTCGGCCAAGGTCTATGGCAAGGCGACGGCCTTTTCCGGCGCGCAGGTGCGGGGCCAGATCAACAACTTCCCCGAAGGCCAGTTCGTCGCCGAATATGAAGGCGTGATCGTCGGCCATTGCGCGACCCAGATCATCGACGCCGACCTCGCCTTCGCCCCCCATAGCTGGGAGGAGATTACCGGCGGCGGCTTCGCGACCCGGCATGACCCGGAAGGCGACATCCTCTACGGCATGGAGGTATGCGTCGACCCGGATTATCGCCGCCTGCGCATCGGCCAGCGCTTCTACCGGCGGCGGCAGGAACTGTGCCAGTATTTCGAACTGAAGGGCATCGTTTTTGGCGGCCGCATGCCCGGCTACAAACGGCGCAAGAAGCAGTTTCCCGGCCCGCAGGACTATCTCGACGCGGTGCTGGAAAAGAAGCTGCGCGATCCCGTCGTCAATTTCCAGCTGACGCAGGGGTTCGAGGCGCGGGGCATATTGCGGGGCTATGACCCCACCGACCGGGACAGCGGCGGCAATGCCGTGCTGATGTTCTGGCCCAATCCGCTGACGCCCGAAACGCGGACCAGCCACAAGGCGCGCGGGCAGAAGCGCCTCCCCTCCTCGGTGCGGGTCGCGACCGTGCAGTTCCAGATGCGCCGCATCAGCAAGATCGACGAGTTCGAGGAGCAGGTCGAATATTTTGTCGACGTCGCCGCCGACTATAAGGCCGATTTCGTCACCTTCCCTGAATTGTTCACGCTGGAGCTGCTGTCGATCGGCGATGAAAAGCTCGCGCCCGAACAGGCGATCGAGCGGGTTGCCGACTATACGGAGCGCTTCTGCGCGTTCATGGAAAAGCTCGCGGTCAGCTATAATATCAACATCATCGGCGGCTCGCACCCGACGCGGATGGACAATGGCGACATCCGCAACATCAGTTATATCTTCCTGCGCGACGGCGGCGTCTACAAGCAGGAGAAACTGCACCCCACGCCCTCCGAACGGCGCTGGTGGAACATCAAGGGCGGCTATGGCGCCAATGTGATCCCGACCGACTGCGGGCCGATCGGCGTGATGATCTGCTATGATTCGGAATTTCCGGAAATGGCGCGGCATCTCGTCAATCAGGGCGCGATGATGCTGTTCGTGCCCTTCTGCACCGACGAAAGGCGCGGCTATCTGCGCGTGCGCTATTGCTGCCAGGCCCGCGCGGTCGAGAATCAATGCTATGTGATCACCTCCGGCGTGGTGGGGAACATCCCCAATGTCGAGAATATGGACATCCACTATGCCGAAAGCGCGATCCTGACGCCCAGCGACTTCCCGTTCGCGCGCGATGGGGTGGCGGCCGACACCGCGCCCAATACCGAAACGATCGCGATCGCCGATCTGTCGCTCGACGACCTGCTCACCAGCCGCCAGTCGGGCGCGGTGCAGAATCTGCGCGACCGCCGCTTCGATCTCTATCGGGTCAGCTGGCGCAAGGGCTGAGGCCGGGAAGTAAGGAAGCTCAGCCGCAGCGATCGGTATAGACCGCCGCCTCCTGCGTGGTGAGCGGCGGCAACTGGCCATCGAGGCGCAGACTGAACCCCTCCCATGGTTGCGCCGTGCCGCGCGAGGGCGCGAGCCAGAGGATGCCGGCCTGCCGTCCGGGCGCGGTCAGCCTGTACCATTGCGGCACCACCGCCCCTTTGAGTTTCCCGCAGCGCGCAAGCGTCACGCCATAGCCCGCCTCGCGCAGCGCGCCCAGCACCACCGCCTCGCCCATCGGCGGCCCATCATTGCGGAAATAGAGGTTCATCACCATCGTGCGCGCGCCGCCCGCCAGCACCTTCACCTGTTGCCCGGCCAGCGAGGCGATCCCCGCGCGCCGGAAATAGTCACCACCGGACATCGGCTTGTCGAGCATCTGCGGGGGCAATGCCGCCCATGTGACGAGGGAAGCTTTCTCCAGCTCCCGCCAGTCATAAAAGCTGTTGGCGGGCAAGGTCGCCGGACGCAACAGCGCGCCCAATGTAGCCGCGAATCCTTTCGCCGGTGTAGCGGCGAGCGGACGGGCAGGCACTGCGGCCCGTGGAGCGGCAGGCGCAGGCTTCGTGGCCGCCCCCGCCGAGGACGCCCCCGCCGACGCCCCCTGCGCTGGCGGCAGCTGCACCCCGGCCTTGCACTGGCGCAATTCCCGAGCCTGCACCAGCGAGGCCATCGGCCCGCCCAGCGGCGTTTTCACCGTCGCGTCATGCTCGACCTGCAACGCGCCCCTATGCTCATCGGCGTTGAACATGAGGATGACGGGCATGGAATCGCCACCCCATTCATCCTTGCCATATTTCACATAGACCCAGATCTGGATGCCGTCATATCGCGCGCCGCCTGCGCAGCTGTAGCAGATGCTGACCGGCAAGGGGCCGCTCTTGCCGGATGCCGTATCAAGAAAGACACCGCCCTTGTTGACCGTGACGCGCGGCTGGCGCGCGCAGTCTCCTGCGGGAGCATAGCTGCCGTGGATTTCAGGGGGCGGGACCTCCTGCTGCGCCAGCACAGGCGCGGCGAACAGCAGGACGGGCAGGGAAAGAACGAAGAGCAGGAGGGCGCGCGCAGGGATCATCGACTGTCTCCCGAACCGGGTGCATCGAAGACGATCATCCCGGAGCGGCCCGCCCCTGTCACCCCTTATTTGCGAAGGAAGGGCAGATTTTTCGCCCTTCCCTCATCCTGTCACAGCGCGGCGACAATCCGCTTCAGCATACCAGCTTGCGGGCATAGTCCCGGATATGCGCGCCGATATCCTCGCGTTCCAGCGCTAGCGCGAGATTGGCCTCGACATAGCCCGCCTTCGATCCGCAATCGAAGCGGCGGCCGTCGAAGGTGACGCCATGGAAGGGCTGCGTGCCGATCATCGCCGCCATCGCATCGGTGAGCTGGATTTCCCCGCCCGCACCCGCTTCCTGCGTTTCGAGGATTTTCATCACCTCGGGCTGGAGGATATAGCGCCCGGCGATGATGAGGTTGGAGGGGGCCGTGCCCGGCGCGGGCTTTTCGACCAGCCCCTTCACCTGCGTGAGTGCGCCCTTGTGTTCGCCGGGGTCGAGAATGCCATAGCTCGACGTCTGCTCCATCGGCACTTCGAGCGCGCAGATGAGATTGCCGCCGGTCTGCTCATAGGCGTCGACCATCTGCCTGAGGCAACCCAAACCGGGCTTGCCGTACATGAATTCATCGGGAAGGATGATGGCGAAAGGTTCATCGCCGACGATATCGCGCGCGCACCAGATCGCATGGCCAAGCCCCAGCGGCTCCTGCTGGCGCAGGAACACCGCATCACCCGGCTTCAGCCGCGTCCCTTCCAGCGCCGACACATCCTTACCGCGTTCCCGCTGGGTCGCCTCCAGTTCGAAGGCCATGTCGAAATAATCCTCGATCGCGCCTTTGCCGCGCCCGTTGACGAAGATCATCTGCTCGATCCCCGCCTCCAATGCCTCATCAACGGCATATTGGATCAGCGGCCGGTCGATGACCGGCAGCAATTCCTTCGCCACGGACTTGGTTGCGGGCAGGAAGCGGGTGCCCAGCCCCGCTACCGGAAAGACAGCCTTGCGAATCTTCTTAATTGCCATGAAACCCCCATTACTTCGGAAAAGCGCGGATCAGCTCGTCACCGCGCAGGGCATATCGCCATCGGGTAGGACCGCCCGATGAAGGATGAGCGATACCGTTCAGAAATCGATGGCGATTCCCTTGCGTTCCCAATCGCCATAGCGGGTGGGGCTCAGCTCTTCGGTCTGTTCGGTCTTGGAATCGATCGGGTCCGGCTGGGGCACCGGAGGACTTTTGGAAAGATAATCCGGCGCGCGGACATGATCGGGGCGCTTGGCCATGGAAACTCTCCGATTACCTATATTGCACCTGCGAAGGTATAGACGATCGGCTTTCAGGAACAAGCGGCTTCCGCTGTCTCATTGAAGGACATGGGGTTTACCCGTGCAGCAAAAGCGTTAAAGCCCTTTATCATGGCCAAGCCCCCCTTTTCCCGTAGCCGCAACAGACGCCCGACCCATCGCCGCGATGCGGAAGCCGTGCCCGGCCTCGAAGCGCGCCGCGCGGCGCTGCGCCTGCTCGATGCGGTGACGCGCCGGGGGGAACCACTGGAAATCGCGCTGCACGCCGCCACGCAAGGGCTGACCGACCGGGCCGACAAGGCGCTCGCCCATGCGATCGCCGCCGATGTGCTGCGCTGGATGGCCGATCTCGACGCGCTGATCGATGGCGCGACGCCGCAGATCTTGCCGGAGGACGCCAAGGCGCGCATGGTGCTGCGCATCGCGCTGGTCCAGCTGCTGCGTCTCGAAACGCCGCCCCATGCGGCGATCGCGACGGCGCTGCCGCTGGTCGATGGCGGCCCGCGCCGCCTCGTCCATGGCGTGCTCGGCACCCTGTTGCGGGAGGAAGTCCGCCTGCCCGACGTGCCGGCGCTGCCGGAAGAGGTCGCGGACCGCTGGCGCGCGCAATGGGGAGAACCGATGGCGGAGGCCGCCGCGCAGGCGCTCGCCCGCCGCGCACCGATCGACGTGACGCTCGCCGACCCTGCCGAGACCACCCATTATGACGATGTGCTGGCCGGCGAGACGCTGATGCCCGGCCATGTCCGCATCGACCATGCGGTATCGGTGCCGGGCCTGCCCGGCTTTGCCGAAGGGCGCTGGTGGGTGCAGGACCTTGCAGCTTCCCTGCCTGCCCGCCTCGCGGGCAATGGCGAGGGCCGGACCGCCCTCGACCTGTGCGCCGCGCCGGGCGGCAAGACGATGCAGCTCGCCGCGCAGAGCTGGGCCGTCACCGCGCTCGACAAGAGCGCGAAACGGCTCGACCGCCTCGCCGAGAACCTCTCCCGCAGCGGCCTTGCCGCGAGCGTGGAACAGGGCGACGCGCTGACATGGCAGCCGGATGCGCCCGCCGATCTGGTGCTGCTCGACGCGCCATGCAGCGCGACCGGCATCTTCCGCCGCCATCCCGATGTGCTGCACCGCGTCGGCCCGCGCCAGATCGCGGAAATGGCCGAAATCCAGACGCTGCTGCTCGATCGCGCGGCCGACTGGGTGAAGCCGGGCGGGATGCTGATCTACGCCACCTGCTCGCTCGAACAGGCCGAGGGCGAAGAGCAGATCGCCGCCTTCCTCCGCCGCCATCCGCAATTCGCGCTGTCCGCGCCGATGGCCGAAGAACTGCCCGTAGGGATCAGCGCAAATGCGGACGGCACCATCCGCACCCTTCCCACCCTGCTGGTGGACAAGGGCGGCCTCGACGGTTTCTTCATCGCCCGGCTGGTGCGGCAGGCGGACTGATCGCCCTCTCCCGCCCCCTGCGCCGCCACGGCGCCGGGAGGAGATCGCAAATAAGATGCGAACGGACGCCTGCACTGTTGCACCGCCCCGCGCTCCTCGCTAAGGCCATGGCCCCATGAGCCGCCCTGTCCTTATCTCTCCGTCCATCCTCTCCGCCGATTTCGCCCGTCTGGGTGAAGAGGTCCGCGCCATCGACGAAGCGGGCTGCGACTGGGTGCATGTCGATGTGATGGATGGCCATTTCGTGCCGAATATCACCATCGGCCCGATGGTCGTGAAGGCCCTGCGCCCGCACACGCAGAAGGTGATGGACGTCCACCTGATGATCACGCCGGTCGACCCGATGCTCGACGCCTTCGCCGAGGCGGGCAGCGACATCATCACCGTGCATCAGGAAGCCGGGCCGCATCTTCACCGCACGCTCCAGCGCATCCGCGCGCTGGGCAAGAAGGCGGGGGTTTCGCTCAACCCCTCGACCCATGAGGACACGCTCGATTATGTGCTGGAGGATATCGATCTTGTCCTGGTGATGAGCGTCAACCCTGGCTTTGGCGGCCAGAGCTTCATCGAGAACCAACTGCGCAAGATCGAGTCGATCCGCGCGAAGATCGAAAAGCTGGGCAAGCCCATCCATCTTCAGGTCGACGGCGGCGTCGACGCCACCACCGCGCCGCGCGTGATCGCGGCGGGCGCGGACGTGCTGGTCGCGGGAACGGCGACCTTCCGGGGCGGCCCCTCTGCCTATGCCGACAATATCAGGAAGCTGCGCGGCGCATGAACGACCTGTCCCCCCGGCCTGATGCATCCGCGCAGGACGAAGCGGACAGCATCGAAGACGGCAAGCGCCTCATCCGCCTGCCCAGCGACAAGGGCACTTCGCTGGCCGAGCGCATCTCCAACCATTTCTATCGCCTGACCTGGCGCACGCCGCTCCACAATATGCGGCTGAAGGGCAAATATCCGCTGAAGCTGCTGGCGGTGCCGCGCGATCAGGTGCCGGGCAATCCCCGGGCAGGCAAGGCGATCCGCGCCGGGCATTTCCTGCTGCGCGGGCAGAAGGTGGCCCTGAACGGGCTGGATTTCACCGCCGCCCAGCCCTCACCCGCTTATGCCGAATATGTGCATGGCTTTCGCTGGCTGCGCGATCTGGGCGCCGCCGGATCGCGCGAGCAGATCACGCCCGCGGCCGAAGGCATCATGCGCGCCTGGCTCACCGCCCATGCGGAAAAGCCGAGCGAACCGGCATGGCATGCCGAATATGCCGGGTGGCGGCTGCTGTTCTGGGCCGCCTATGCGCCGCTCATCCTGTCGAGCAACGATATCGTCTATCGCTCGCTGGTGCTCAACTGCTTCGCCCGCACCGCGCGGCATCTCGACCGCAGCGCCGACAAGGCGCCGGCAGGCCTTCCCCGCCTCACCGCCTGGTGCGGGGTCGTGGTCGCGGGCCTGCTGCTGCCCGGCGGCGCGCCCCGCCGTTCCTTCGGCGAAACCGGCCTCAAGCGCGCGATCGAACATGCCTTCTACAGCGACGGCGGCACGATCAGCCGCTCGCCCATAGCGCAGGCCCGCAGCATCGAGGCGCTGACGCTGGTGCGCGCCGCCTATGACGCGGTGCGCGCGGACGTGCCCGCCTTCCTCACCGAAACGCTCAACCGCACCGTCGCCGCGCTGCTCGGTATCACCCATGGCGATGGCGGGCTCGGCAGCTGGCAGGGCGCGGGCGCGACCGACCCCGCGCAGGTCGAGGCGCTGGTGGCGGCGAGCGGCGTGCGCACCCGGCCGCTGCGGCAGGCGCGCGACTGGGGCTATCAGCGCATCAGCGCGGGCACCACGCATATCCTCGTCGATGCGGCTCCCCCGCCGGTCTCTCAGCTGGCCGAGGCAGGCTGCGCGTCGACCGGCGCGATCGAGATCAGCGACGGTCCCGACCGACTGATCGTCAATTGCGGCGGCGCGGCGCTGACCGGGCCGATGATCCCGGCCGACTTTGCGCGCGGGCTGCGCACCACGGCCGCGCATTCGACGCTGACGCTCGACGACACCAACTCCACCGCGATCCTGCCCGACGGCACGCTCGGACGCGGCGTCACCGAGGTGGAGCTGCACCGGCAGGAGCTGGACAATGGCAGCCGCATCGAACTGAGCCATGATGGCTATGTCCGCCGCTTCGGCTATGTCCATCGCCGCCTGCTGCACATCAGCAATGACGGACGCGACATTCGCGGCGAGGACATGCTGCTCCCGTCCCAGCGACGCAAGAAACCGGCAGCCGCGCCCTATGCGCTGCGCTTCCACCTCGCGCCGCATATCGACGCCTCGCTGACCGCCGACGGGCAGGGCGCGCTGCTGCGTATCGACATGGGCGTGCTGTGGCAGTTCCGCTGTAGCACGGGCACGCTCGGCATAGAGGACAGCGTGTGGGTCGATGGCGAGGGCCGCCCGCATGGCACGAAACAACTTGTGGTCAACGCTGCCGCCGAACCGGGCGGCACCACATTGGGATGGCTGCTGAAACGGGTTGGATGAATAAAGGCGCCCGACGCGGCGCATAAGCATGAAGAAGGAAAGCAGGAAGATTATGACGGACGTGAAAATCGGCCGGGCGCTGTTGTCGGTGTCCGACAAGACGGGGCTTGTCGAACTGGGTCAGGCGCTGGCGCGCCATGGGGTCGCCCTGGTGTCGACCGGCGGCACGGCCAAAGCGCTGCGTGACGCCGGGCTGGAGGTTGCCGATATTTCCGATCTGACCGGCTTTCCGGAAATGATGGACGGCCGCGTCAAGACGCTGCACCCCAAGGTCCATGGCGGCCTGCTCGCGGTGCGTGGCAATGCCGAGCATGTCGGATCGATGCACGAACATGCGATCGAGCCGATCGATCTGGTCGTCGTCAATCTCTATCCCTTTGCGCAGACCGTCGCCAAGGGCGCGGACCGTGACGAGATCATCGAGAATATCGACATTGGCGGCCCGTCGATGGTCCGCAGCGCGGCCAAGAACCATGAGAGCGTCACCATCGTCACCGACCCGGCCGATTATGCGCGCCTCGTCGAGGAGATGGACGCCAAGGGCGGCGCGACCAGCTATGATTTCCGCCGTTTGTGCGCGGCCAAGGCCTATGCGGCGACCGCGGCCTATGACGGCATGATCGCGGCATGGTTTGCGAAGGTCGATCAGGGCGTCGATTATCCCGAAAGCCGCTCGATGCCGACGAAGCTCGTCTCGATGCTGCGCTATGGCGAGAACCCGCACCAGCGCGCCGCGCTCTATGTGCCGCAGGTTCCCGCCGTGCAGGGCATCGGCCAGGCCGAGCAGGTGCAGGGCAAGGAACTGTCCTACAATAATTATAACGACGCCGACGCCGCGCTCGAACTGGTGTCGGAATTCCGCGACGGCCCGCCGACGGTGGTGATCGTCAAGCACGCCAATCCCTGCGGCGTCGCCACCGGCGAAACACTGGCCGAAGCCTATAAAAATGCGCTCGAATGCGACAGCGTGTCGGCCTTTGGCGGCATCATCGCGGTCAACCGCCCGCTCGACGGCCCGACCGCCGAGGCGATCACCGAGATCTTCACCGAGGTCGTCGTCGCGCCGGGCGCGGATGACGCGGCCAAGGCGGTGTTCGCGAAGAAGAAGAATCTTCGCCTGCTGCTGACCAATGGCCTGCCTGATCCGGCCCGCCCCGGCCAGACGACGAAGATCATCGCCGGCGGCGCGCTGGTGCAGGATCGCGACAATGGGCAGGTGACGCGCGACATGCTGAAGGTCGTGACGAAGCGCGCGCCGACTGAGCAGGAAATCAGGGATTGCCTGTTCGCCTGGACCGTTGCCAAGCATGTGAAGTCGAACGCCATCGTCTATGCGAAGGACGGCGTGACGGCGGGCATCGGCGCGGGCCAGATGAACCGCCGCGATTCCTCACGCATCGCTGCCGCCAAGGCGCAAGAAGCCGCCGAGACCTATGGCTGGGCGCAGGCCCGCACCGTGGGCAGCGCGGTGGCCTCCGACGCCTTCTTCCCGTTTGCCGACGGCCTGCTCGCGGCGGTCGAGGCAGGCGCTACGGCGGTGATCCAGCCGGGCGGTTCGATGCGCGACGAAGATGTCATCAAGGCCGCCGACGAGGCGGGCCTCGCGATGGTCTTTACCGGCATGCGCCATTTCCGGCACTGATTGGCGCCACTGATCAGCGGTATCTTCCCTACAAAAAAAGCCCCGGTTCGCGCCGGGGCTTTTTCTTTACGATAGCGGGCACCGGAGCGTTACCCCGGCGCCTCTCTTTCCTCAGAACTCGAAGCCGAGTTGCACGCCATAAACGCGTGGCTCGCGGGCGGTGGCGAAGCCCCAATAAACCGGGAAAGCCGAGGCGGTGAACGCCGTCTGCGTGCCGCGATCGTCGAGCAGGTTGCGCACGAAGCCGGTAATCCGGTACTTCGCCTTGTCGTTGATGTTGAAGATCAGCGAGATGCTGGCGTCCATCAGATTCTGCGCATCGGACCGCAGACGCGGATCGTTGCGCGGCACGGTGACGACATCGCCCGCCGGGGCGGTGATCGCTTCGGCATAGATCGCCGGATCGGCCGAAATCTGCTGGTCATAGGGCGACAGATAACGGTAGCCGACATTGAACTTCAGCGTGCCGTCAAAGCGCCCCATATTCACCGGCGCCGAATATTCGGCATTGACCGAAGCGGTGATCTTCGGCGCGTAGATCATGTCGACGCCGGAGAAATCGAAGGTCCGCGTGATCGATCCGGTGGTCGTCGCGACCGGCTGGGCAACGAGGAAGCCCTTGAACTTGCTATGGGTATAGCCCATCGAGGCACGCAGCGTCAGCCGGTCAACCGGCCGCAGCGTCAGGTCGGCCTCCAGCCCCTTGATCCTCGCCGCCGCCGCGTTGATCACCACCGTCTGGGGCAGGGCGATGCCCGGCACCGCCACAGTGCTGGTCTGCTGGATATTGCTGTAATCCGAATAGAAGGCCGCGAAGTTGAAGCTCGCCCGGCGGTCGAGGAACTCGCTCTTGAAGCCGACTTCATAGGCATCCACCGTTTCCGGATCATAGGGCAATTCCGCCGAATAAAGCGTCAGCCCGCGCCCGTTGAAACCGCCGGACCGATAGCCGCGCGACCAGCTGCCATAGACCATCAGGTCGCTGCTGGGGCGATAGTCGATGCCGATCTTGGGCGTGAACTTGCTCCACGTCTTGCTGTTGCGGTCGCCCACGAAGCTGTTGTCCGGATCGCCCGGAACGGTATAAGCGGTTTCCAGTTGCTTCTTGTCATGCGTCCAGCGCCCGCCGCCGGAAAGGCGTACCTTGTCGAATATCTCCCAGTTGAAATCGACGAAGCCCGCATAGGATTCCGACCAGCCGGTGGTGTCCTGATGGGTCGGCGCCGCGCCGAAAACTGCGGTATATTGGTCAAGATGATAGCGGCTCTTGAAATAATAGAGGCCGACCACATAGTCGAACCCGCGGAACAGATCGCCCGACGCGCGCAATTCCTGGCTGAACTGCCAATATTTCTGGTCGCGATTGGCGAGATAAAGGCCAGCGGTCGAATAATCCTGGAGAATATCGTCCTTGCTCTCGCGATAGGCGGTGACGGACGTCAGCGTCACGCCATCCAGACGCAGGTTCATCTCTCCGGTCGCACCGGTGGAGCGATATTTGCCGTAGAGATTGTCGCCCGCAATCACATTATAAACGCCGTCGCGCACATCGTCATTGACGAGAGCCGGGGGCAGGAAGGGCGCGAAATAATCGGTCGTCGCGGTCAACGGACCGAGGACCGGATCGAAATCCTGCACCTGCCGGTCGACGGTGACGAGCGCGTCGAAATTACTGGACGGGGTGAAGAGCAGGCTGCCGCCGAAATTCTCGTTATTGGTGCCGCCGCGATGCTTGCCGGGCCTGGTCAGGTCGCGATAATAGCCGCTGCCGTCCGTATGCATATAGAACAGCTTGGCCGCGAGCAGATCGGTGACGACCGGCGCATTAACGACGGCCTTCGCGCTGATCTGGTCATAATTGCCGATGCTGGCCTCGAACTTGCCGCCCCACTCGCCGGTCGGCCGGGTGCGCTTCACGTTGATCACACCCGCGATGGTGTTGCGGCCGAACAGCGTGCCCTGCGGGCCGCGCAGCACCTCGATCGATTCGATGTCGAAAAAGTCGAGCATCTGACCGGTCGAAGTGCCGATATAAACGCCGTCGATATTGACGCCGACCGCCGGGTCGAAGGATTTTTCGATATCGGCAAAGGCGATGCCACGGATGGAGATATTCGCCGCAGCCGCGCCGGTGCCGCCGCTGGTGATGATGACATTGGGGGCCGCGCCCTGAAGATCGCCGATGGTCAGGGCCGCCGCGCCTTCAAGCTGCGAGGGAGCGATGGCGGTGACGGCGACCGGCGTATCCTGCAACCGTTCCGAACGACGGCGGGCGGACACGATGATGTCGGCGACGCCGGTAGCGGCAGGGGCCTGCTCGCTTTCCTGCGCCTGGGCCGGCAGCCCCCAGAGGAGTGAAATTCCCAGCGCGAACAGCGCCGGCCGATATAATATGGCCTTGGACATAACTTCTCCCTTTATAATGACGCATCCGAAATCTGCCGGTTTTGCGCCTTTTGATATTTTATGGCCGCAATAATGGCGGCTTGCTTTACATGCGCAAAGGCAGAAGAATTGCGTACTCTCATTTTCAGGAGGTTTGTGGCCGGGGCTGAGAGGATGCGGCCGACGATCCCCCCGGCGCGCACCTGAAACAAAGCACAGGCGACAGGCCCGCCCGAAAGCCGCATAGATCGGCAAGGACAGGATCGGACAAGGGGAGGCTCGGGCGTGGATCGCCAGGATAAATTCGGCGGCACGGGCGCGGTTCGCGCGGGGCAGGGCTTCGATGCCGCCGCGCTGGAAGGCTGGATGCGCGATCATGTGCCGGGCTTTACCGGACCGATGGAGGTCGAGCAGTTCAAGGGCGGCCAGTCCAACCCCACCTATAAGCTGGTGACGCCCGCGCGTTCCTATGTGCTGCGCCGCAAGCCCCCCGGCAAGCTGCTGCCCGGCGCCCATGCGGTGGAGCGCGAATATCGGGTGCTGAGCGCGCTCTCCGGCGCGGGCTTCCCGGTCGCGCCGGTCCATGGCCTGTGCGAGGACGCGGAAGTGATCGGCACGCCTTTCTATGTGATGGACATGGTGGACGGCCGCATCTTTTGGGATTCGACGCTGCCCGCGCTCTCCGCGCAGGAGCGCCCGGCCTATTTCGACGCGATGAACGCGGCCATCGCCCAGCTGCATGGCCTTGATTATCAGGCGATCGGCCTTGGCGACTATGGCAAGCCCGGCAATTATTTCGCCCGCCAGATTTCCCGCTGGTCGCGCCAGTATCGCGAGGATGTCGACGCCGGGCGGCTCGATGACATGGACTGGCTGGCCGACTGGCTGGAGGGCCATATCCCCGAAGGCGACGAAACCAGTATCGTCCATGGCGATTTCCGCGCCGACAACATGATCTGGCATGCAAGCGAGCCGCGCATCCTCGCGGTGCTCGACTGGGAATTGTCGACGCTCGGCCACCCACTCGCCGACTTCACCTATCATCTGATGATGTATCATCTGCCCCCGCACATCATCGGCGGCTTCAAGGGCGCGGACCTCGATGCCCTCGGCATCCCGTCGCAGCAGGAATATGTGGCGGCCTATTGCCGTCGCACCGGGCGGGACGGCATCTCCAACCTGCCCTTCTACCTCGCCTTCAACATGTTCCGCTTCGCCGCGATCATCCATGGCATCAAGGGACGGATCGTGCGCGGCACCGCCGCCTCGCCCGAGGCACAGTCGCTGGTCGACACCATGCCCGAACTGGCCGCGATCGGCCGCCGCACCGCGCAGGGCTGACCCCTGCCGCTATTCGCATAATCGAGAGGAAACAGCATGTTCAGCACGGACCGCGCGCAGGCGATTGCCGACAAGGTCGAGGCTTTCGTTCGCGAAACCGTCATCCCCTATGAGAAGGACCCGCGTTGCGGCTTCCATGGCCCGACCGACGATCTGGTGATGGAAATGCGCGAGAAGGCGCGCGCGGCGGGCGTGCTGACCCCGCATATCCTGCCCGATGGCAGCCATCTGACCCAGCGCGAGACGGCGAGCGTGCTCATCAAGTCCGGCCTGTCGCCGCTCGGGCCGCTCGCCTGCAACACCATGGCCCCCGATGAAGGCAATATGTATCTGCTCGGCCATGTCGGCAGCGACGAGCAGAAGGAGCGGTTCCTGAAGCCGCTGGTCGAGGGCCGGGCGCGCTCCGCCTTCTTCATGACCGAACCTGCGGCGGAGGGCGGCGCGGGGTCCGACCCGTCGATGATGCGGACGGTCTGCCATCAGGACGGCAACCATTGGGTGATCAACGGCCGCAAGGCGTTCATCACCGGCGCGGAAGGCGCGAAAGTCGGCATCGTCATGGCGAAGAGCGAGGACGGCGCCTGCATGTTCCTTGTCGACCTGCCCGATCCGGCGATCCGCATCGAGCGCGTGCTCGACACCATCGACAGCTCGATGCCGGGCGGCCATGCGGTGGTCGCGATCGACAATCTGCGCGTACCGGCGAGCCAGATGCTCGGCGCGAGCGGCGAGGGCTTCAAATATGCGCAGGTGCGGCTCAGCCCGGCGCGTCTTTCCCACTGCATGCGCTGGCTCGGCGGCTGCATCCGCGCGCAGGAAATCGCCTCCGCTTATGCCTGCACGCGCATGGCTTTCAGCAAGCCGCTGGTCGATCATGAGGGCGTGGGCTTCATGCTCGCCGAAAATATGATCGACATCCAGCAGAGCGAACTGATGATCGACTGGTGCGCCTCGGTACTGGACGGCGGCTCGCTCGGTACCGCCGAAAGCTCCATGGCCAAGGTCGCCGTGTCGGAGGCGCTGATGCGCATCGCCGACAAATGCGTGCAGGTGATGGGTGGCACCGGCGTCACCCAGGACACCATCGTCGAGCAGATCTTCCGGGAAGTGCGCGCGTTCCGCATCTATGACGGCCCGACCGAGGTGCATAAATGGAGCCTCGCCAAGAAGATCAAGCGCGACCATAAGCAGGCCTGACATAAATAGGGCTGACTGGCGTAACCGCCAGTAGGCAGAGAGCGGCCCCGCCGGAACATTTCCGCCCACGAGGCATAAAGCCCCAGAGAGACGAGGGAGAAGGAACGCCATGGCCGCACTGCCGGATCGGTTCGATTATATCATCATCGGCGCGGGGTCCGCCGGTTGCGTGCTGGCCGACCGCCTCTCCGCCGACGGGCGGCACGAGGTCCTGCTGGTGGAAGCCGGTGGCCCCAACAACTCGCCGCTGATCACCATGCCCAAGGGCATCGCCAAGGTCGTGTCCGACCCGCGCCATATCTGGCCCTATGTGGTCAGCCAGCCGCGCCATCCCGGCAATGAGGCGCAGGAGGTCTGGATCAGGGGCAAGGGGCTGGGCGGCTCCTCGGCGATCAACGGGATGATCTGGAGCCGGGGCGAGCCGCAGGACTATGCCGACTGGGAGGAAGCCGGGGCGACCGGCTGGGGCGCGGATGCGATGATTGCCGCCTGGCGGGCGCTGGAGGATCATGATCTGGGCGGCAGCGCGCTGCGCGGATCGGGCGGCCCGGTCCACATCACCGCCGAAACCTATCGCTATCCGCTGGCCGAGCGGCTGATCGCGGCGGGCGAGCAGATGGGCCTTGTCCGCACCGCCGATCTCAACAGCGTGGTCGGCGGCCGTGTCGGCTATTATTGCCACAATATCCGCAAGGGCAAGCGCGAGAGCGGCGCGCGCGTATTCCTGCGCCGCGCCCGCACCCGGCCCAATTTCCACCTGCTGACCGATACGCTCGCCAACCGGGTAATCCTGTCGGAAGGCCGCGCGGTCGGCGTCGAGCTGATCAGCGCGGTGATGGGGCGGATGAGCGTCGCCTGCTCGGGCGAGGTGATCCTGTCGGCGGGAACGCTGGAAAGCCCGGCGATCCTGCAACGGTCCGGCATCGGCGATGGCGGTAAGCTGCGCGCGGCCGGTATCGCCGTCCAGCACCATAATCCGCATGTCGGCCAGCATATGCTCGAACATCTTTCCTATTCCATGCCCTTCCGGCTGAAGCGGGATGTCGGCATCGGCCGGAACTATTATGGCGCGGGACTGATGAAGTCGGTCGCGCGCTATTATCTGCGCCATGACGGGCCGATGGCAACCGGCCCGTTCGAGGTCGGCGCGTTCCTCAGCACCGGCGTGCAGGGGCCGCGCACCGACCTGCAACTCTATCTCTCCGGCTATATGTTCGCGCTGGGCGACAGCAATGAACCGGTGCCGCTCGGCAATATCGACGAGCGGCCCGGCATGACCGTCTCCGGCACGCTGCTGCGCCTGACGAGCGAAGGCAGCATCGACGCGCGCGGGCCGGAAGCGGCCGATGGCATCGCCATCGCGCCCAACTGGCTTTCCACCGGGGAGGACCGGCAAAGCGCCATCGCTTCCATCCGTGTGATGCGCGGCTATGTCCACCAGAGCCCGCTGGCCGAGGATGTGGGCGAGGAATTGCTGCCCGGCGCGGCGGTGCAGGAGGATGACGCGATCCTCGCCAATTTCCGGGAACTCTCGACCAGCGGCCTGCATGGCGTCGGCACCTGCCGCATCGGCCGGGAGGGCGAAGGCGTGGTCGATCCGACGCTGCGCGTGCAGGGGATCACTGGCTTGCGGGTCGCTGATTGCTCGGTGATGCCGGGCCTCATCACCGGCAACACCAATGCGCCTGCGATGGCGGTGGGCTGGCGCGCGGCGGATATTCTGCTCAGCCGATAGGGGAAGGCCGGGGGGAAGGCCACGCCTCCCCGCTCCACCCCGCAAGGCCGGTCAGGCGGCCGGTTCGGAGGGGTCCGTCACCGTCTGGTAGACATCATTGACGGTGCGGATGATGAGCGCCTGCACTTCCCGCACGCGCTCTTGCGAACCAAAGGCGTCGCGGTTGAGCAACAGGCCCATATGCGCGGACATGGTGAAATCGCTGACCAGTTGCAATTTGTGGAGATTATTCTTCCATTGCGGAAAATGCTGCACCATCTCGCTGAGCCATATCCGGTCGAAGCGCTGGGAGACCGGGAAGAAGAATTCCGCCAGCGCCTTGTCCGTGCGCGCGGCGATGGCGATTTCGAAATAGGCGGTATATTCGCGATCTTGCAGGCTTTCCCAGTGCAATTGCGTCGCCCTGGTCACGAAATCGCTGTCATTGCCCAGAATCTCGAAATAATCGGTGATGAAGCGCCCCATCCGCTTGTAGAACAGATAATCGGTCAGCGCCGCGATCAGCTGCGTCTTTTCCGCGAAATGATGGTGCAGCGCCCCGCGCGAGACGCCGGACCGCTTGCAGACGGCCGGAATGGAAAGCGCGGAATAGCCGCCCTCCACCAGACAATCGATTGCCGCCTCGAACAGTTTCAGCCGGGTCTGACTGCTTTTGCGCTGCTGCCAGCCGGCGTCCTCTGCCGCGAGGCTGGTGGGACGAATCTGCTTTAGCAGTCTCTCTCTCATCTGATCCATTGGGGGCATCTTTCGGGCGTATCGGGGCGGCCTGTCAATGCGGCGCGCCTACTATTTAAAGTGTCAGTTTTTCCTTCTATCACCCTGTCATAAAAACAGGAAGGTTATCCCGTTATTATGATCTGCGCGGGAATTAAGGCCGAAAACGGCTGAAACGCGCGACGAAGGAGAGCGAACCGATGAAAGCGACTCTTGGGAAAAGGGCTTTGCAAGCCTTCCTTGCCCTTCGACGGGGCAAGGCGAAGGCGCGGCTTCCCCGCCTTCCGGCCACGACACGCTTTTGAACCTGCGATCCGGGGGAACAGAGGCGCGCTATCTGCGCCCCCTCACGGAAACCATATTTTCGTCAATAATTCATGCACTTAGAATATAACCAAGAGAGGGGTTTCATGACCATCTACCGTCTCATGACAGTTTGCAGCAGCATCGCACTGACCATCGCCATGCCCGCTCAGGCGCAGGACGCCGCAGCCGACGCGCCCGCTTCGGGCATTCAGGATATCGTCGTCACCGCGCAGAAAAAGGCGCAGAATCTTCAGGCCGTGCCGATCTCCGTTTCCGCCGTGGGCGCCCAGACGCTCGGTTCGATGCAGGTGACGACGCTTCAGGCGCTGCAAGGCTCGGTGCCCAATGCCCAGATCGGCGGTTTCGCCAATGCGCCGAACACTGCCGTTTTCACCATTCGCGGCATCGGCGTGATCGAGCCTGATCCCTATGCGGGCAACACCGTCTCGATCGTGGTCGACGGCGTGCCGCAATTCTTCAGCATGGGCGCGCTGATCGACATGTATGATGTCGATCGCGTCGAAATCCTGCGCGGGCCGCAGGGCACGCTGTTCGGCGCGAATACGACGGGCGGCGTGGTCAATGTCGCCACCGCGCGTCCGACCGGCGAATTTGGCGGCTATCTGAAGGGCAATGTCGGCAATTGGGGCCGGCTCGACCTGTCCGGCTCGGTCGAGGTGCCGGTTGTCACCGACACGCTGTCGGTCAAGCTGGCGGGTATCCATACCGAGCGCAACGGCTGGGTGACCAACATCTGGAACGGCAAGGACATGGGCCGCAAGAATGTGGATGCGCTGCGCGGCATCGTCTATTTCACGCCTACCCCGGACATCAGCGTCACCCTCCAGGGCGAATATGTCGCGGCGCGCAACGGCGCCCCGGTCGTCGTCAACGGCGCGCTGCCGGGCGAGGGCAATTATGTCCCGGCGGGCACCTATGCCAATGGCGCGCTCTATCCGATGTATGTCTCCCCCTGCGCCAATGCGGGCGAGCGCTGCACCGCGCCGGACAAATATTATTCCGGCAACAACCAGGTGCCCGACCGTTCCGACATGGACACCTATTTCACGGTGCTGACGGTCGAGGCCAAGGACACCGCGCTCGGCGATATCACCTCGATCAGCGGCTATAAGAAGATCAAGCTGTTCGAATATACCGATCAGGACGGCTCGGCCGAATCCAACGGCTCCACCCGCCGCCGCACCGAAGGCTGGCAGTTCAGCCAGGAACTGCGCTCCAGCTTCGATATCGGCGAGCGCATCAACATGATCCTGGGCGGCTTCTACATGAAGACGCATTATGACCATTACCAGATGTATCATCTGGATTTCGCGTCGCCCGGCCTTGCCCAGTTCAACACGCAGGATCAGGGCACGGAGTCCCTCTCCGCCTTCGCGCAGAGCTATACCAAGCTGACCGACCGGCTGACCTTGCAGGCGGGCATCCGCTATACCCATGACAAGATCGACGCGCGCTCGACCCTCGATTATGCGATGGACCTGCCCGCGCTCACCGATCCCGACTGGGATGGCGGCCTCTATGCCCCCGGCGTCGCCCACCAGATCGTCACCGGCGGCAAGAAGAGCTGGGACAATGTGGGGTGGAAGCTCGGCCTCGACTTCGAACTCGCCCGCAACCAGCTGCTCTATGCAAGCTGGGCGCGCGGGTTCAAATCGGGCGGCTTCACCGGCCGCATCGGCACCGCGGCCGATGGCGACCAGCCGTTCAACCCGGAAAAGGTCGACACGTTCGAGGCGGGCGTGAAGATGGACTGGCTCGACCGGCGGCTGCGCACCAACTTCGCCGCCTTCTATACCAATTATCGCAACATGCAGGTCGCACAGATCTATTTCGATCCCGACACCAATGTGCAGGGCAACCGCATCCTCAATGCCGGAAAGTCGGAGATCAAGGGCTTCGAACTGGAAGTGACCGCGATGCCGGTGTCCGGCCTGACGCTGACCGGATCGCTTGCCTATCTCGACGCCAAATATAAGCAGTTCGACTATTTCGATCCCGTCTCGCTGCTGATCTACGACATGAAGGGCAAGCGGCTTCAGAACGCGCCCAAATGGTCGGGGTCGCTCGGCGCCAATTATAATATGGATTTCGGCGACGGGTCGGGCGCGGTGTTCGACATCAACTGGCACTATACCGCGAAGAAATATTATACGGCGGTGCTGGATACCGCGCGGTCGGAAATCCAGCCGACCTATCTGGTGGATACTTCGCTGAGCTTCCATCCTGCGGGCAACCGGTTCGAGATCACCCTCTGGGGCAAGAACATCTTCGACAAGCGCTATCTGGCGTCGGTCTATGACTCGCCCGGCTATATGGGCATCGCCTCCTACGGCGCGCCTCGCGAATATGGCATTTCCGGCAAGGTCAACTTCTGATGCGGCCGCGCCCCGCCCCCCGGCTTTCCCGGCGGGCGGGGCGCACGCTTCGTTACACACACCATAAGCAGAGGAATGGATGATGGGACGGCTTGACGGCAGGGTTGCACTGATCACCGGCGCGGCGTCGGGACTGGGCGCGGAGGATGCGCGTGTACTGGCGCAGGAGGGCGCGAAGGTCGTGCTGACCGACATGCAGGAGGAACTGGGCCGGAAGATCGCCGCCGAAATCCCCGGCGCCACCTTCCTGCGCCACGATGTCGCGAGCGAGGCGGACTGGCAGGCGGTGGTCGCCCGCACGGTCGAACTGCACGGGCAGATCACTATCCTCGTCAACAATGCGGGCCTCGTCCGCTTCGCCACGATCGAGGATATGAGCTATGCCGACTACAAGGTGCAGGTCGACGTGATGCTCGACGGCACCTTCCTCGGCTGCAAATATGCCATCCCGCATATGCCGCATGACGGCAGCGGCTCCATCATCAACATGGCCTCGATCGGCGGGATGAAGGGCATCAGCGTCATTCCGGCCTATGCGGCGGCCAAGGGCGGCATCATCGCGATGACCCGCTCCATCGCCATCCATTGCCGCGAGCAAAATTATCGCATCCGCGTCAATTCGATCGCGCCGGGCGGCATCGTCACGCCGATGACCGCGCAGGCGGTGGCGCAGCTCGACGCCGACGATCCGGGCCTCAGGCAGAATGCCGGTCACGGCATGGGCCAGCCCAGCGATATCGCCAATATGGTGCTTTATCTCGCCAGCGATGACGGGCGGCACATCACCGGCACCAATATCGTCATCGACAATGGCGAAACGATCGCCTGAACGAAGGAGGACGGCATGAGCATCCCCAATCTTCGCGCGGTTCCCTCCGAACAGCGCCGTGTCGTGCAGGTCTGCTGGGTGGTCGAGGATATCGACGCAGCCATGGCCAACTGGACACAGGTGATGGGCATCGGCCCGTTCCTGCTGTTCCGCGACCTCAAGGTCGATACCGTCCGCTATCGTGGCACGCCGACCTCCACCCATTTCTCGATCGCGATGGCGCAGGCGGGCGGGGTGCAGATCGAACTGGCCCAGCAGCATTGCGATAATCCGTCGGCCTATCGCGACCTGGTGAAGAAGGGGCAGAACGGCGTCCACCATATCGCCATCTATGTGCAGGATTATGAGGCAGCGCTCGCCCATTTCACCGATCAGGGCCTTGTCGCCGCGATCGACGGCACCTTCGGCGAGATGCGCTTCGCCTATATCGACACCGTAGAGAAGCTGGGCTGCATGGTGGAGATCATCGAATCCCATCCGGTGCAGGACGATATCTTCGCCCGTGTCGCGGCAGCCGCGCAAGGCTGGGATGGCGTCACCGATCCGGTGCGGCCGGGATTCCCCGAAAACTGATTTCAACTGGAGAGACTGAAATGACCACCATCCCCGTGGAAGAACGGTTCGCGTTGCAGGACCTGATGACCGACTATTGCTATGCGGTCGACAAGCTGACCGATGTCGAGGAACTGCTCGACCTGTTCACCGAAGACGCTGTGCTCGACCTTTCCGATATCGGCCTGCCGCTGATGTCGGGCCGGGCGGAGTATAAGAAATTCTACGACTCGGTCTTCGCCGACATGAGCCACCACACCCATTATATCAGCAACTTCCGCGTCCAGTCCTATGACGGCGACACCGCCACCATGCGCGCCTATGTGCAGGGCCTCGGCCGGTCGAAGGACGGCAATGAGGTGCTGGTCCATGTCCGCTATCGCATGGACTGCGTGAAGCGCGAGGGCGTGTGGAAATGCGCGAAATATTATATATTCGCCGGAATGCCCATGCCCGGATCGCTGGACGAAATTCACGGCGAGCGCTGAGGCGCCTTCGCCTGTTGATCCTGTTTCAAGGAGGATAGCATCATGGCTACCATAGTCGAAAAAGCCCCGGCTCCCGCCTCTTACCCGACCCACCCCGATGCGCAGGTGCCCGCCGCGCGGGGCGATGCCATCGGCGGCGACCGCTATTGGTCCAAGGATTTCGCCGAGCGCGAATGGGAGCATATGTGGAAGCGCGTCTGGCATGTCGGCGGCCGCACCGCCCAGCTGGAAGAGCCGGGCGACTTCATCGTCCATAATTTCCTGCACGAATCGGTGATGATGGTGAAGCAGGAGGATGGCTCCATCCGCGCCTTCTTCAACGTCTGCATGCATCGCGGCAACCAGCTTGTCACCGTGACCGAGGGTGGCGTCGCGGACAGCTTCGCCTGCCCCTATCATGGCTGGAAATGGGGCATCGACGGCTCGCTCAAATGGGTGCAGGACGCCGAGGATTTCCCGCAGGGCAACCCCTGCGGCAAGCTGCACCTGAAGGAGCTGCCGTGCGAGACATGGGGCGGCTTCATCTTCTGGAGCTTCGATCGCAATGCGAAGCCGCTGATGGAGTATCTCGACCCCATCCCGACGCTGCTCGCCAATCGCGACCTCGACGATTATGTGCGCGTCGTGTGGCGCACGCTGCGGGTCAGGACCAACTGGAAATTCGCCTCCGACAATTTCAACGAGGCCTATCATATCCCGTCGGTCCATCCGCAGTTCATGCCGATGATCGACGATCATTATGAAAACACCGTGTTCGAAATGTACCCGACCGGCCACAATCGGATGATCGAGAAGCTCCAGCCTTCCTCGCGCTATCCGCTGAAGGACGAGGTGCAGCCGCTCTGGGCCGATGTGCTGCGCGAATGGGCTATCAACCCGGAGGAGTATCAGGGCCGGGCGCAGGAGGCGCGCATCGCCCTCCAGCAGGCGCGGCGCAGGCTGGGGCCGGAACGGGGATATGACTATTTCGCGAAGTTCACCGATGATGAGCTGACCGACCAGATCCACCATACCTGCTTCCCCAATCTGACGCTGACCGGCACCGCCGAGGGGCTGCATATGTTCCGCACCGAACCGGATGCGGAGGACCCCAACTGGTCGACCTTCGACTATTGGTATCTGGTGCCGAAGATCAAAGGCGCGAGCGAGGTGGCGACGCTCTATGGCATGCGGCCCTATGAAGAGGCCGAGCATGAGACGGGCAGCTTCACCGAGTATGAGACGACGATCGCGCAGGGCGATTTCCTCGCACAGGATCTTTCGCTCGCCGAAACGCAACAGCGCGGCCTGCGCTCCATGGCGTTCGAGGATTGCTATCTGGCCGGGCAGGAAACCCGCGTGCGGCGTTTCCATGAAGTGCTGAACGATTATCTGGAGGGACGGCGCTAAACGCCCATCGTCAAGTGAAACGGAAAAGGCCGGTTCCCCGATGCAGGGAGCCGGCCTTTTTCCTGCCGTTGCTTCACCATGGCCCGCGGATCGCCAGCGTCTTGCCGGGGCTGTAGATATTGACGAACAGCGTCGATCCATCGGGCGAGAAGCAGGCCCCCGCCAGTTCCGCCTGCATGCGCAGCTTGCCCAGCGTATAGAGCGCCCCGTCCGGCGTCACCCCGCGCAGATGATTGTCGACGATATGGGTATATTGGTCCTCACAGACGATCAGATGGCCATTGGGGCCGACGGTCAGATTATCGCCATAGTTGAACATCGCCTTGTCCTGCGACTCGACGAATATCTGGAGGCGGCCCGGCGCATCCTTCTCACCCGCCGCGCCTTCGGCGGCAGAAGGGCGATAGCGCATGATCTGCCCCAGCCCCGCCTTGCCGCCGCTGGTGCAGCAGAAATAAAATTCGCCCTGCCCGAACCAGATGCCCTCGCCGCGCGCGAAAAGGGCCGCACCGGCCTTCGCGCCACGCAAACGCAGATCGTCATGCGGGCTGTCGACGGCATCCAGATCGATCCAGTGCGCATTCGCCCAGGTGCCCGGCGTGAAATCCTCGGTGCCCCAGTTGCGCGTATCGGCCGGAGCGTCGCTCAGCCCCAGAGCCTGCAACCGGCCGCCCTTCGCCAGCACGCCGCGCTCCTGTGGCAGAAAGCGATAGAGCAGGCTGTCGTCGCGATCCTCGGTCATATAGACGATGCCGGTCGCCGGATCGACGCAGGCGGCCTCATGGTTGAAGCGTCCCATCGCCTTCAGCGGCACCGGCGGGGCAAGGCCGCGCTGCGCGGCGGGCACCTCGAACACCCAGCCATGATCGCGCGACAGGCCATCCTCGCCCGCGCGGCTCACATCCTCCTCGCAGGTCAACCAGCTGCCCCAGGGCGTGATGCCGCCCGCGCAATTGCGGATCGTACCTGCAAGGCTCAGATATTGCTCCTCGACCTTCAGCGTCGCCGCATCGAGGATCAGCGTGGACGTGCCGCCCGGCAGCGCCGCTCCCCCCGAAATCCGGTCATAGCTGTCGCCAGCGTGCAGCCCTTCCCGGCCGCCTGCCCCTTTCTTCAGCGCCCCGGCGCGCAGTTCATGGTTGCGGACCAGCGCGATGCGATGCTCATCAAGCGCGAAACAGCCCATGCCGTCGCAATGATCGGGCACCAGCAGGCCGTCGCTCATCCGCTCGCCATGGGTGGAGAGGATGCGATAGGAAAAGCCGCGCGGCAGATCGAGCAGCCCCTCGGGGTCAGCCTGCAACGGCCCATAGCCATTGCTCTTCAGCCCCGCCGCCCGCGCGTCCTTTTCCCCCAGCGCGGAAAGGGCGCCCGCATAAAGCGCCATGCCGCCAAAGGCCACTCCGGTCAGCCCGAAGGCCACTTGCCTGCGATTCAAATCCTTCACCATTCACGCAACGCCTCTGGCATTCCCCCGCCCGATCCGGGAAAATGCGAAAAACCGCAGATGGCCGGAACGCCATCCGCTTCCTTCGGGTAGCATGCCCTGACCAAATCTTGATGACGATTCCATGTCAGGTCGCGCCGTGGCGGGCCTTTTCGTCGGCCCGTGCGAACCATGGGACCATCCGGGCGATGGCCTCTTCCACTTCCGCGGTCGCAACGGCGAAGCTGAAACGCATATAGCGATGGCCCTCCACCGGATCGAAATCGATGCCCGGTGCGGTGACGACGCCGGTATCCTCCAGCAGCGCCCGGCAGAAGGACAGGCTGTCCTGCGTCAGATGGCTGATGTCGGCATAGATGTAGAAGGCCCCGTCCGGCGGCGCGATGCGGGTGAGGCCAAGGCGCGGCAACGCATCGAGCATCAGCGCCCGGTTGCGGCGATAGGTCTCGACATGCCCTTCCAGTTCCTCCGTGCAGTCGAAGGCCGCGAGGCCCGCATGCTGGGCAAGCGACGGCGGCGTCAGGAAGAGATTGCCGATCAGCGCCCGCGCATTGGGAATCAGCTCTTCCGGCACGATCACCCAGCCCAGACGCCACCCGGCCATGCTGTAATATTTGGAGAAGCTGTTGAGGATGATCGCCGTCTCGTCATGGGCGAGCAACGTCGGCAACGGCCCTTCATAGCTGAGGCCATGGTAGATTTCGTCGGAGATGATGCGGATGCCGCGCGCCCTGCACACATCGGCGATCGCCTCCAGTTCGCGCGGCGGGATGACCGAGCCGGTGGGGTTGGCCGGGCTGGCGAGGATCAGCCCCTGCGGTGCGGGATCGAGCGCGGCGAGCATCGCGGCGGTCGGCTGGAAATGCGTATCGGGTCCGCAGATCAGTTCCACCGGCTCCATATGCAGCGCGCGCGTGACATTGCGGTAGGAGACATAGCCGGGCCGCGCCATGGCGACCCGCGCGCCCGGATCGAACAGGCAATGCATCGCCAGCACCAGCGCGGGCGAGGCCCCGCAGGTGAGGAAGATGCGCTCCGGATCGACGGTGACGCCATACTGCTCGGCATAATGGCGGGCGATCCGCTGCTTGAGCGGCTGGCTTTCCCAATAGCCCATGCCGTCGCTGTCGAGCACCTCATGCGCGCGGGCGAGGGCGGCGGCGGGCGCGCCGGTCGAAGGCTGGCCGAACTCCATATGGATGATCGAGCGGCCCTCCTGCTTGAGTTCATGGGCGCGGCGGCTGATCGCGATGGCGTGAAAGGGGGCGATAGGAACAGGCATGCCTAGCCTTTAGACCATCGCGCGCGAAAGAGGGACCAATTTTGCGCGGCATCGCGCAGCGGGAAGCAGGCGCGCGCCAGCGTGCCTTACAACAACGGCCGTCGGGACGGATCATCCTCCACCACGGTGCGGATGGTGATCAGCGTCTTGAAGGTCTGCACGCCCTTGTCCTCGCTCAGCGCCCGGCGGGTGAAGGCGTCATAATCCTCCATCGAGGCGACCTGGATCTTCAGCACGAAATCCTCGTCGCCAGTGACCTCCCACGCGCCCGCCACTTCGGGATGACGCACGATCTCGCGGGCGAAATTGTCGAGCGTACGATGCCCCGCCCCCTTCATCTCAACCAGCACATGCATGTTGAGGGCAGCGCCGGTCAGCCGGCGGTCGATCATCGCGATATCGGCAACGATCACCTTGTCCTCGCGCAGACGGCGCAGACGCCGCAGCACGGCGGAAACGGAGAGGCCCACCTTGTCCGCGAGGATTCGCGCAGGTTCCAGATTATTATGCCGCACCAGTTCGATCAGGCGCCGATCAAAATCATCCAGTTCGACCAATTTTTGCATATCGCTGTTTATAACGCGAAAATTGGTCGCAGTCTGTATAAAAATAGGCGTCAATATTTGTGCAGTGCAAGATAGAAGGCCCTTGGATTTGCAAAAGGACGCCGCCGCGCAACGCGGGGTGCGTCCGTGAGGAAGGCCGGAAGAAGGCCAGAAGAAGGAGCGCAACCATGGTGCAGGATATTCGCGGACGGGGACTGTTTTTCGGCCTGTGGCAGGCCATGCGGACCGTCGCCGAAATCGCCGTCGCGCATCATTATGACGCCCCGTGGGAACGAGCCTCCGCGCCCATGCACTCCTCCTCCCCCGCGCCCGAAGCGGTGCAGCTGTTCGGGCAGGACCGGATGGCGGCCTGAAAAACAAGCTGAAAGCGGCAATCCCATGGCAAAAGGGCCGGAAGCATCGCCTCCGGCCCTTTTCTTTCATCCCTGCCCTCGCAAGGTGTCTGGAGTGCCCATACCGCTCCAGTTCGTCCGATGGCCCTAAAGCTGCCCCTCGACGAACTTGGTCAGCGTGTTCTGGAACTGGCGGATCTGGATTTCCTGATAATTGGCCAGTTCGACCCGGTTGTTCATCGAGGATTTGAGACCGGTCTGCACATGCGGCAGATTGGCCATATCCTGCTCGAACACATCGGCGAGGATGCCCAGTTCCGGCGCCTCGGTCCAGTCCTGGTCGACGCCCAGGAACTTCATCGGCGGGGTCTTGGGCGGCTCCTGCCCCGGCGGCACGCGGGTGAGGATGCGCACTTCCATCAGGCAGTGGTCGACATCATGCCAGGGCCGCCAGCGATAGACGATATTGGGCTGGAACCCGGCCCAGGGGCTGAAGTTCGGGAACACATTATAGAGGATCGCGTCCATCATCTCCGCGTCGGACGCGAAGCTGACGTCATGGCCGAACATCTTGGTCGTGGTCTCGCGCAGCGACGCGCCCAGCGCCGCGCGGGCGCTCATGCCTTCGGGCACCTTCACGTTGAAGCCGCCCGCGTCCTGTTCCTCATAATTGTCGGAGGAACGGCCATTATATTTGACGAACTCGTCGACGATCCACTGCTGCGCCTTCCCCTTGGGGTCGAGGTGCGGCGACATGGTGCCGAACGGCGTGATCGTCAGGTTCACATAATCGCCATAGATATTGTAGAGCGAATTGGCGTCGCCGGTGAACGGCAGCAATTGCGGATGGGTGACGACGGTGTGCCAGCTTTCCATGAAAGCCTCCATCACCACCTTCCAGTTGGCCGGCACCACCTTGCCGACCCAGAGGACGGTCGCGCATTCCTCATGCTTCCAGCGCTTGAAATGCTCCGGCATCGGCGCGAGAAACTCTTCAAGGCTGGGGCCTTCGGCGGCTTCGCGCAGGAAGATATAGCCGCCCCAGCGCCCGACGCTGATCTCCGGCAGCTTCATGTCCTCGTCCTTGAGGTGCGAGAAGTCCCAACGGCACGGAATCTGCTTCAGCGTGCCGTCATTGTGCCAGGTGAAGCCATGGAACGGGCATTGCAGTTCGCCCGTCCAGCCGTCCTCGGTCTTGAGCTTGCGGCCGCGATGCAGGCAGACATTGGCGAAGGCGCGGATCGAGCCGTCCTCCTGCCGGATGATGATGAAGGACTTGCCGACATTTTCATAGACGACATAATCGCCCGGCTCGGGCAGTTCCTCCTCGCGCGCGGCAAACTGCCACACGCGGGGCCACATCTTCTGCTTTTCCAGTTCGAAAAAGGCGGGGTCGGTGTAGCGGCTTGCCGGAATCGGCGCGGACCCCAGATTTTCATATTCGTCGGTATAGAGGAACTCGGGCACCGGGTTGGTATCCGCGAGCGCAAGATCGCGCACCGATTCGCCCGGACACCGCGCCAGAGGGACTCCCTTGATGCGAGGATCGCTCTCAGCCATTCAACTTCTCCCAATCTCCTGTGAGGTCACTTGCGCGTCTTCCCATATCGGCTGGCGCAGCGCCGCAATTTCATTAAACGGACGTTCAACCTGTTTTTACATTTACTGCGCAACCATTCCTCCGTCCACGACGAATTCCGATCCCGTGATATATTTCGCGTCGTCCGACGCAAGGAAAGCGACCATGGCGCCGATATCCTCCGGCTCGCCCATCCGGCCCATCGGCACGGCGGCGGTGATCTGGTCGAACACCTCCTTGTTGTCGGCGATCGCCACCTTCTGCATATCGGTCCAGATCATGCCGGGATGGACGGTATTGACGCGGATATTGTCCTTCGCGGTTTCCAGCGCGACCGTCTTGGAAAAGAGGCGCACGCCGCCCTTGCTGGCGGCATAGGCGGCGGTACCCTCCACCCCGACAAGGCCCGCGACCGAGGACATGTTGATGATCGAGCCGCCTCCGCCCTGCCTGCGCATCTGGTCGACCGCCGCCTTGGTGCCGAAATAAACGCTGTCGAGATTGACCCGAAGCTGCCGGTCCCAGTCCGCCCTGGTCATCGCGCTCATCGGCCGCAGCACGGCGATCCCGGCATTGTTGACGAGGATGTCGATGCGCCCGAAGGCCGCGAGCACCGCATCCATGACGGCGGCCCAGGCCGCTTCGTCGGTCACGTCATGGGCCATCGCGCTGGCCTTGGAACCGGCGGCGCGCAGTTCCTCCGCGCGCGCTTCCACCGCCGCGCCGTCCAGATCGGTCAGGAACAGGCTCGCCCCCTGCCGCGCCATCAGCCGGGCGGCCGCGAACCCCAGTCCCCCGGCAGAGGCCGCCCCGGTCACCAGCGCCACCTTGCCGTTCAGATCGATCATCATATGCCGCGGTCCTCTCTACCTATTTCCGATTTTCCGGGATAAGGTGACGAAAGGCGACGGCAACGCAACTAGCGCTAGTCAGAGTGCAGCGGCCCGTTCGATAGGATATCTGTCTTCTCCGGTACATTCGCGTCCGGTACATCCGCGCGCGCGGAAGAACGCTGAAGGAGAGGCAGCGCCTGATCCCGCGCAAAGCCGCACCACAGGAATGTCGCCATAGCGATACGATGCCATGACAGGGCCATGCAGGCCCGCATGAAAGACAAGACGAGAGGTCAAGATGGGCTATCAGGAGACTATCGGCCACGAGGCCGGGAAAATGCTGGAATATGTGGAGACCGGCACCACCGACAGCGCCGAGGCCCCGCTGGAGGTTCCGGCGACCGCCTATACCGACCCTGCCTATTTCGAGCGGGAGAAGGCGGAAATCTTCATGAAGATGCCGCTGCTCGCCGCGCTCAGCGCCGAAATCCCCAATCCGGGCGATTACAAGGCGATGGAATTGCTGGGCAAACCGCTGCTCATCACCCGCAGGCCGGATGGCTCGGTCGCGGCAATGCTGAATGTGTGCACCCATCGCGGCATGATCCTGAAGCCCGAGGGCCATGGCAATGCGAAGCGCTTCTCCTGCCCCTATCATGCCTGGACCTTCGGCAATGACGGCAAGCTGCTGGGCGTCGCCGACCCGAAGAAATTCGGCCCCGTCTGCAAGGAAGAGCGCAACCTGACCACGCTGCCAGTGGCCGAGGCGGGCGGCATCATCTGGGTCTGCCTGACGCCGGGGATGGAGTTCGACATCCGCAAGCATCTGGGCGGAATGCTCGACGACCTCGAATTTTACGGCCTCGACAAATGGCATTATTGCGGGTCGCGCCGCATCTATGGCGCCAACTGGAAGATCGCCTATGACGGCTATCTGGAAGGCTATCACTTCGCCGCCGCGCACCCGACCACCATCCACCCGCGCAGCTTCAGCAACATCATGCATTTCACCGCCTTCGGGCCGCATATGCGCGTCGGCTACCCGCAGATACGCATCAAGGAAGCGCTGGGCGGCATTCCTGCCGAGGAGTGGGGCGCGCATGAGAATGACGGCTATGACTTCGTGCGCACCATCTTCCCCAATGTCAGCATCTTCTTCGCGCCCGAAATCACGCAGGTGGCGCAGCTCATCCCCGGCGACACGCCCGGCACCAACGTCACCAACCTGATGTTCATCCGCCGCACCCCGCCCAGGGATGCCGAGGACGCCGCCGCGATCGAAGGCATGATGGACTGGCTGCGCGACGTGGTGGACGAGGAGGATTATGGCGTCGGCCTGAAGGTGCAGAAGGGTCTGGAATCCGGCGCGCTCAAATCGGTGATCTTCGGCAAGAATGAACGCGGCAATCATTATTTCCACAATTATGTGGACTATCTGATCCGCGCCGACCCGAATGAGGAACCGCCCGCGCTCTGACGCGATCAGGCCCGCCTACATTAAAAAGGGGGGGAGCTTTACGACTCCCCCCCTTTTTTTGAGTCCCTTGTCGGCGGCGATCAGAGCGTCGTCACGCTTTCATTCAGGCGCACGACGGTCTTACCGGTGGTGGTGCCGGACATCAGGTTGATGAAGGCCGAGGGCGTATTCTCTATGCCGGTCGTCACATTTTCCAGCGCGACCAGATCGCCCGACTTGATCCACGCACCAAGCTGCGCTTCGGCTTCCTCCAGCATGTCGAGATGCTCATAGGCGAGGAAGCCGCGCATCGTGACCCGATGCACCAGCACCTGCCAGAGGTTGAGGATCGGCACCGGCTGATCGTGGTTATTATAATTGGCGACCATGCCGCACACGACGATGCGGCCGAAATCGCGCATATTGGGCAGCATCGTGTCGAGGATGGTGCCGCCCACATTGTCGAAATAGACGTCCGCGCCATCCGGGCAGGCCGCCTTGATCGCGGCGGCGAGGTCCTTTTCCGCGCGATAGTTGATCGCCGCGTCGAGGCCGAAAGTGCCGGTCACCAGATCGGCCTTGTCCTGCCCGCCGACGATCCCGACGGTGCGGCAGCCGCTCAGCCGCGCGATCTGGCCGCCGACGCTGCCGACTGCGCCCGCTGCCGCGCTCATCACCACGGTCTCGCCCGACTTCATCTCGCCGATGCGCTTGAGGCCGACATAAGCGGTGATGCCCGACCAGCCGAGCGCGCCCATATAGGCGGTCAGCGGCACGGTCGGATCGACATGGACATTCTCGATCGCGAAATTGCCGGGATTGAGGATCGAATATTCCTCCCAGCCGACAAAGCCGCGACCATAATCGCCTTCCTTGAACGCCGGATTGCGCGATTTAACGACGCGCCCCAGCACCATGGTCGGAATGAGGCCGCCGATCGGAACGGCGGGCAGATAGCTGTCCTGCCGGTCATCGAGCATGCCCCGCACCGCCGGATCGATGGCGAACACCTGATTTTCGATCAGTATCTCGCCGTCCTCCAGGTCGCGCACCGCGCTTTCGGTCAGGCGGAAATTATCGGGCGTCGGCACGCCATGGGGACGGGAAGCCAGCACGATCTGACGGTTGAGCACCATATCACTCCTCTCTCTGCCGGCCGGGGCGAACGGAGGCACCGCGCGGCCATCTTGTTCCCGCCACTTATGGCATCGATACAAAAAGAGGCGCACTGGCAGAAAAGCCAGCACGCCTCCCTTTGCGCTATCGGAAGGAGCGAGGCGCTCAGGCCTCGGGCAGCGCCTCGATCACCATCGCGATGCCCTGCCCGCCGCCGATGCACATGGTGATGAGGCCGTAGCGGCCGCCGGTACGGCGCAGTTCGTAGAGCGCCTTTACCGTGATGATGGCGCCGGTCGCGCCGACCGGATGGCCGAGCGATATGCCCGAGCCATTGGGGTTCACCTTGTCGGGATCGAAACCGAGCGCCTTGGCGACGGCGCAGGCCTGCGCCGCAAACGCCTCGTTCGCCTCGATCACGTCGATCTGGTCGAGTGTCAGCCCGGCGCGTTCCAGCGCGATCGGCACCGCCTTCACCGGGCCGATGCCCATGCGATCGGGCTGCACGCCCGCATGGCCCCAGCCGAGGATGCGCGCCATCGGCCTGAGGCCCTTTTCCTCGACCACCTGCGCGGAGGCCAGCACCAGCGCGGCCGCGCCGTCATTGATGCCCGACGCGTTGCCCGCCGTCACCGTGCCGTCCTTCCTGAACACCGCCTTCAGCTTCGCCATGTCCTCGACGCTCGCATCGGCGCGGACATGCTCGTCGGTGTCGAACAGGCGCGTGCCCTTGCGGTCCTTCAGTTCCACGGGGAGAATCTGCTCCCTGAAGCGCCCCTCGGCCTGCGCCCGCGCGGCGCGGCGGTGGCTCTCGACCGCCAGTTCATCCTGCATCTCGCGCGTGATGCCATAATCGCCAGCGACATTCTCCGCCGTGACGCCCATGTGCATTCCCTCGAACGGGTCGGACAGCACGCTCGTCAGCGCGTCTATCATCTGGGTGTCGCCCATCTTCTGGCCGAAGCGGGCGGTGAGCATATGATAGGGGGAGCGCGTCATCGACTCGGTGCCGCCCGCAACCGCGATGCCGCATTCACCGAGGCCGATCATCTGCGCCGAGGAGATGATCGCCTGCACGCCCGAACCGCACAGCCGGTTGAGCGTCAGCGCCGGGGCCTCGATCGGCAGGCCCGCATTCACCGCCGATATACGAGCAATATAGGCGTCCTTCGGCTCACTCAGGATGACATTGCCCATCACCACATGCTGCACGGCGTCGGGCGAAATACCCGCACGGCGCACGGCCTCGGCAATCACCAGTTCGCCGAGCTTCGCGGCGGTCACATCCTTGAGGCTGCCGCCGAAATCCCCGATCGCGGTGCGCACGCCCGCAACAATATAGACAGGTTCCATTCTTCTCTTCCTTTATCGCGACGCCCCGGGCCTTTTCCGCATCCCAGGTGGGGGCCATTTATCTGCAAACAGGGCCTTTATCGGCCTTGCTACTGCCATAGGCCACCCCTGCCAAGGGCCTGTCCCAAATGATAGTTCTGGTCGGACGCGCCACCGCGGCGCCCGGCCGACTGGCATTAATCGCAGGTCCGCCCACACCCCACGGCGCGATAGCATGGCGACATAATATCCGCCCGCAGCGGCCGGACATAGAGGAGAAACGCCATGGGGCAGGAAACCCCGCATCCGCTCACCATCGATGGGCGCGACCCGTCTTGCCTGCGCGGCGACCCGATCACCGGGGACCGCTATACCTCGCGCGAGTTCATGCAGAAGGAATGGGACCATATGTGGACCCGCATCTGGCATGTCGCGGGCCGCACCGCCGAACTGGAGGAGCCGGGCGATTATGTCGTCCATGATTTCCGCCACGAATCGGTCATCTGCATCCGGCAGGAGGACGGATCGATCCGCGCCTTCTACAATGCTTGCCAGCATCGCGGCATGCGGCTGACGGAGAACAGCTCCAGCACCGACGCTTTCACCTGCCCCTATCATGGCTGGAAATGGGACAAGGACGGCTCGCTGCTGTTCGCGCAGGATGCCGCGATCGACTTTCCGCAGGGCAATCCCTGCGGCAAGCTGCGCCTGAAGGAATTGCGCTGCGACATATGGGGCGGCTTCGTCTGGTATACGATGGACGAGGCCGCGCCGCCGCTGCTCGACTATCTCGCGCCGATCCCGGAGCTTTACCGCAATTATCCGATGGATACGGCGGTGCGCGTGTTCTGGATGAAGATCAACCTCAACACCAACTGGAAATTCGCGACCGACAATTTCTCGGAAAGCTATCACACCCGCACCGCCCATCCGCAGGTGCCGCCATGGATCGACCAGGATGTCGATACCGCCCGGCATGAGGTCTATCCCGGCGGCCATGGCCGCACCGTGCAGCCGATGCGCCCGTCGCTTTCCGACCGGCTGCCCGAGGGCGTGCCGCATCCGTTCGACTATATCCTGCGCCAGTGGGATATCGATCCCGACGCCTATCCCGATTATGAAACCAAGGCGATGCAGGGCTGGCTCGACCTCAAGGCGGCGAAGCGGCGGCTGTGGAAGGAACGCGGCTATGTCCATTATGAACATATGGACGACGAGCAGATCACCGACAGCCCGCATACGGTGATGTTCCCCAATGTCACCATCTCCTTTCTGCCGGACAATCTCGTCTTCTTCCGCACGGAGCCGCATGCCGACGATCCGAATAAATGCACCTTCGACCTGTGGTGCATGGCCTTCCCGGTCGAGGGGCAGAGCATGGTCGAATCGATCATGGCCGGACCGCAGCCGCTGCGCGAGGCGGAGCAGGAGGTGCGGGATTTCGACGACGGCCGGGGCGTGCCGGAAATAGAGGGTCAGATCGTCTATCAGGACATGATGCTGGCCGAGGGGATGCAGCGCGGCATGCACTCGCGCGGCTATGCCGACGCCTATCTCTCCGCGCAGGAAACGCGGGTGCGCTTCTTCCATGAGGTGCTGAACGATTATATCGAGGGCCGGCGCTGAAACGGCGCTGAAACGATAGGGGCGACGCTGAAATCAGCGCCGCCCCTTATACGCTATCCTGCGGGCATCACACCCCGGTCATGCCTGCGGTCGAGGCGCCGTCGATCGCATATTCCGCGCCGGAGATGAACGCCGCATCATCCGACCCCAGGAACGCGACCAGCGCCGCGATCTCATCCACCGTGCCCATGCGGCCCATGGGCGACATGGAGCAATAGGCCGCGCGCGCGGCCTCCGGCGCGCCCGATTTCTCGATGATCGCGGTGATCATCTCGGTTTCGACGACGCCCGGCAGGATCGCGTTGCAGCGGATCGGCAGCTTTTCGGTCGCGCAGTGGATCGCAATGGATTTCGCGATGGCCAGCACGGCCGCCTTGGTGACGGAATAGGCCATGTAATTGCCCATCGCCTTATGCGCCGACATCGAGGAATTGAGGATGATCGAGCCGGTCGGCCCACCGGGATTGGCGCGCATCAGCTTCACCGCGGTCTTGGCGGTCAGCATCACGCCGGTCTGGTTGACGGCGATGATCGAATTCCAGCCCTCGACGGAGATCGACTCGACGCTGCCGTCATGGGCCTCGGTACCCGCATTGGCGAACACGATATCGAGGCGGCCGAAATCACCGGAGATCAGCGCGGCCAGCCTGTCCCAGTCGCCCTCGTCCTGCACCTGCGCCTTGACGAAGCGCGCGCCGGTCTCCTCGCAGAGGGAGCGCGCGGCTTCCTCCTTCGATCCGGTGAAGACGACCTTCGCGCCGTCGCGCGACAGGCGGCGGACGGTCGCCCGCCCGATGCCGGAGGTACCGCCGGTGACCAGCGCAACCTTGCCAGAAAGATCAGCCATATCCTTGCCCTCTCCCGATTTTATAGCGAGCCGGTAGCGCGCGCGATGGAGACGGTATCGAAATAATAAGGCGTGATCCCGCAGAATTTGTCGCCGCGCAGGTGGAACACCTCGCACAGCGGCATGGCGAGCCGCTGGCCATTATGGCGCGAGGTCGCATGGATGGTCAGCAGCACGATGACGGTGTTCTCGGCAATGCAGATGTCGGCCGTTTCCAGCGAGGCATCCTCCCAGAAGGCAAACACCTTGGTATAAAGTTCCTGCAACGCGCCCTTGCCCTTATACTCCCCGGCATAGGGCAGGCTGTCGGCCTCGACGATACGGAAATCGTCGGTCATCTGGGCCTCCACCTCGTCCCAGCGCCCCTCGGCGGTCAGCTTGTAGAGATTTTCGACCCTCGCCTTGATTGCGGCATAGCGTTCGGAATCCATCATCCATTCTCCTGATACTGCATGCGGCCCGACGCGAGGCCGGACCGTATCTCGATAGGCCCGCCCGCCCGCGCCGAGGGAGGTTCCCCGGCGCGGGCGGGCCAGAGCGTCAGAACTGGGTCGACAGCTGAAGCATGACGGTGCGCGGCAGCGCGCCGAAACCCAGCTGGTCGGCATGGACACCCGCCGTCGTGCCGGTGCCGCTGCCCGTGCTCGGGCCATCGACGCCGCCATTGATATATTGACGGTTGGTGATGTTCTTGCCGATCAGCGCGACCTGCCAGCGATCATCCTCGGCCCCCACGCGAATGCCCGCATCCAGCGTCGCATAGGCATTCTGGTGCGAATAGGGATTACCGAAGCCGGACACCAGATAGGAACCGCTGTAGCGCATGTCCGCATTCACGCCGACCTTCAGGCCATTGCCCAGCGCGGTGTCATAGGAAACGCCGAAGGCCCCGGTCCAGTCAGGCGCGACCGACAGCGGCTTCCCGCCCAGATTCTGGCGGGTATAGGCCGTCACGCTGGCATCATAGGCGAGATTGCACCCCTGCGCCGGCGTCTGCCCGGCATAGCAGGGCGCGAGCGGGAAGCTGGTGTAGCGGGCATGGGTATAGTTGAGCGAGCCATGGACGTTGAGGCCGGGCACCGCATGGGGTGCGAACTCGAACTCCAGTTCCGCGCCCTTGGTCCGCGCATCGGCGGTCAGCGTCTGGAAGGCGAAGATCGGCGAGTTGAAGAAATCGACCTGCAAATCCTTATAGGCATAGGAATAGACGCCAAGGTTCAGGCGCAGCTGGCGATCGGCCAGCGTGGTCTTGATGCCGCCTTCGAAACCGCGCGCCCGCTCGGGGGCGAAGGTCAGGTCGCCCTGCGGATCGGACGACAGCGCCGAATAGATGCCGCCATTGGAGAAACCGCCGGACTTGTAAGCGGTCTTGTAGGCGCCGTAGATGAGGATGCCGTCGGCCGGCTTCCAGGTCAGCGAGACTTCCGGCGACCAGTTGTTGAAGGTCTGCTTCGCGGCGATCTCGTCACCTTCGACGAAAATGCCCTGGAAGCCCACATTCACATAAGGCTGGCTGAATACGCTGTCCTTGGTTTCATGCGTGTAGCGCACGCCCGCCGCCAGTTCGACGGTCGGCACGACCTTCCATGTCACCTGACCGAATCCGGCGATCGTCTCGCCATCGGTGACGGAGGCCTTGGTCGAGGCGACATAGCGGTTGGACCCGGCGGCCGGATTGTCCGGCCCCGCGACGATCCCGCCGCCCAGCGGCACGGCCGCGAAGGTCACGAACTGGTCGAACTTGCGCTTGGTCTTCTGATAGAGCACGCCCGCCATCAGATTGATCGGGCTGTCGAACTGGGTCAGCACACGGAACTCGTTCGAGAAGGCATGCCAGCTGCTGTTCTCGGTCGCGAAGGTGCCATAGTCGCTCGACTGGAAGTCGCAGGCGCAGGCCCAGCGATTATTGTTCCAGTTATAGTTGGTGACGTTGGTGAAGGTCAGGTCGTCCAGTTCATAGGCGAGCGTGTTGGTGGCCTGCCAGGACTTGTAGCGATTGTAGAGCGCGCCGTCCTTCTGCGCAAAGGGATAGGTCGCGGCGATATCGGCCGGGAAATTATTCTGATGGGTGTTGAAATTATTGCCGCAGGCGATGGACCCGTTGAGCGAGCTGACGCCATTGGCGCACTCATACATCACATAATTCCACGAACTGTTGTTCGTCTTGTTATAGTCGCCCGAAATCTTCAGCGTGTTGGTGATGCCTTCGCCGCCATCCCATTTCAGGGTCAGGCGGCCAAGCAATTCCTTCTCGCCCGGCTGTTCATCGGCGGCGGCGAGCGCGGTATGCTGGGTCGCGGTCGCGAAGTCGGCGGTGGTGTAATAATTGCGGTCGGGCGCGACATTATTGTAATAGCCGCCCCACATTTTCGAACCGCGCAGCGCGATGCGAATGCCGAGCGTATCGGTGAGCGGGGTCGAACCGATCAGTTCGAGTTGCGCCTGCTCCGCCTTGAACTCATAGCTGACGCGGCCCTTGACCTCAGTATGGTCGCCCGGATCGGCGGTGGTCAGCGAGATCACGCCCGCGGTCGCGTTCTTGCCGAAGAACAGCGCCTGCGGCCCTTTCAGGATTTCGACGCGGGCAAGGTCGAAGAAGCCTTCGTTGATGATACGGCCCTGGCCATAATAAACCCCGTCGACCACCACGGCCACCGACTGTTCGATGCCGATCGAGGTGGAGGACGATCCGATGCCGCGCATCGTGAGCTGCGCGCCCGAACCGTTGGAGGAACGGCCGACATTGAGGTTCGGCGTGCGCGCGGCGACCTTTTCGATCGAGGTCAGGTCCTGGCGCTGGATCAGCGCTTCGGAAAGGGCGGTCACGGCGACCGGAATATTCTGGACGCTTTCCTCGCGCTTGCGCGCGGTCACGACGATATCCTCAAGGCCACCATTCTGGGCCGGGGTCGCGACTTCCGCCGCAGCCGGCGCCGGCGGCTGCTCATCCTGCGCGAAGGCAGGCTGGACGAGCGCGATCGACAGGGTAGCGGCGCTGGCCGCCACGCACAGAATCTGCTTGCGTTGGAATAGCTTGTTCATATCCTCACCTCTGACATTTTGTTCTCGCCGGGCTTCGTGCGGGCCGAACGACGTCGCCCGTACACCCCCTATTTTTCCCGGATTGATGGCAGGATGCTCTCTTCGAGAAAATTTCGAACCTGTAAAAAGCAGCAGGTGAAGCGCGCCCGCAGCAGGCGGAATAGTCTGCCCTGAAAATCGCCCGGGCGGAGGCGATGAACAGGACAAGGAAGGCGAGGACAAATGGCAGACAGACTGGAAGGACGAGTTGCGCTGGTTTCCGGCGCATTGCGGGGCATTGGCCGGGCGATTGCGGAATGCCTTGCCGCCGATGGCGCGACGGTCATCCTCACCGATCTCGACGCGGAAGACAGCCCGGCCGTCGCCGAGGCCCTGTCAGAAATGAGAGGGTCGGCCTATATCTCGCTCGACGCCACGCAGGAAGCGGCTTGGCAGAACGCGCGCGACCGGGTGGAACAGGACCATGGACGGCTCGACATCCTCGTCAACAATGTCGGGGCGGACCTTACCGGCAAGGTGCAGGATCTGGAGCTTGCCGCATGGCGGCGGCTGACCGCGCTGAACCTCGACAGCGTGTTCCTGGGCACCAAGACCTTCCAGCCGCTGCTGGCGCGCACCGGCGCGACCACCCCTTATGGCTCCAGCATCATCAACATCAGCTCGATCATGGGGCTGGTCGGCATGGGCGAGGTTTCCGCCTATAACGCGTCGAAGGGCGCGGTGCGGCTGTTCACCAAATCGAACGCGATCGAGTTCGCCGATGCGGGCGTGCCGATCCGCGTCAACAGCGTGCATCCCGGCTTCGTCGAGACACCGCTGCTCTGGCAGGGCATGGACCGCTGGTCGAAGCGCGACGGCACGCTCACCGCGCAGCAACTGGTCGACGCGATGGCGCAGGGCACGCCGGTGAAGCGGCTCGCCCAGCCGGTCGAGATCGGCAAGGTCGTCGCCTTCCTCGCCAGCGACGACGCCAGCTACATGACCGGCAGCGAGGTCGTCGTCGATGGCGGCTGGACCGCCCGATAAGCCATCATCCCCGCTGAGGGACATAGAGGAGAGATTATGAGCAATTTCGACCTGACCGGCGCCGTCGCGCTGGTGACCGGCGCCAATGGCGGCATAGGATCGGCCACGGTGCAGGCGCTGGCGGATGCCGGCGCGCGCGTCATCGCCACCGACATGCCCGCCGACGCACAGATCGCGGGCGCGGACAGCTATCGCCAGCTGGACGTCACCGACGAGGCCGCCTGGACCGCGCTCGCCGATCATATCGCGGGCAGTCACGGGCGACTCGACATATTGGTCAACAATGCGGGCATCTCCGTCACCGGCAGCATCGCCGAAACCTCGCTCGCCACCTTCCGCAAATGCATGGCGATCAATGTCGACGGCGTGTTCCTGGGGACGAAGGCGATGGAGGACCTGCTCGCCCGCAGCGGCGCGGACCGCAAGGGCGGCTCCTCGATCATCAACCTGTCCTCGGTCGGCGGCCTGCGCGGCGCGGCCTATATGTCCGCCTATTGCGCGAGCAAGGGCGCGGTGAAGCTGTTCACCAAGAGCACCGCGCTCGAATATGCGGCGCTTAAGAAGCCGATCCGCGCCAACAGCGTGCATCCGGGCGGCATCGACACCAATATGATGGACACCATCTACGCCCGCTATGTCGAAACCGGCCTGTTCGCGGACGAGGCAACGGCGCGCGCGACGGTCGCGGCGGGCCATGCGGTCGGTCGCATGGGCACGCCCGACGAGATCGCGACCGGCATCGTCTATCTCGCCTCCCCCGCCGCCAGCTTCATGACCGGATCGGAACTGGTGATCGACGGCGGCATGACCGCGCACTGACCTGAAGGGCGGAATTTTCCGTCCCCCTCTCCAAACGGAAAGAACCCGGCGCCCACTGGCGGCCGGGTTCTTCCCTTCTGCCCGCATGGAGAGAACCGGGCAGAGAAACCTCACATCTTGCGGGTCGAGCTGACCTCATGGATGTTGACGTCATTGTGGAACCTGCCCTCGAAGTCGGAGAGCAGCTTGCCGATCGCGGGCAGGGCGAGATGCGCGTTGAGCGCCTCTTCATCGCGCCAGCCCTCGGTGGCGAGGATCACGCCCTTTTCCGGGTCCTGCCCCGCCATATGATAGAACAGGCAGCCATCCTCCGCGCGGGACGGCTCCTCCAGCGCGCGCAGCCGCGCCAGCAGCTCGGGATAGGTTTCCTTGTCGGTGAAGATCTGGCCGGTGATGACGATCATGTCGGGTCCGTTCCTTATGCTGTTCGGGGAGGAGAGGATGGCGGATCAGGCCTGATGCTGGATCGTGAAGGAACGGTTCTGGAAGAACCATTGTCCGTCGCGCTTCACCAGCCTGTCATTATAGCAGGCCCGCGCCCGGCGCGCCTCGCCATTGGCCGGATCCTCATAGACCTCGGAGAAATAAGCGCGCGCCTGCGCTGTGTCGCCGGTGACATGGATCATGCCCGGCACGACGATGAAGCAGGTCTTGGGATAGAGCGGCATCGCCTTCAGCCACAGGTCGACGATCGCGTCGCGGCCGGACACCACGCCCAGCTCAGGATAATGGGAAAGGTCCCAATGGCTGTCCTCGACCCAGAGCGAGGCCCACAGGTCCTTGTCATAGCGATTCACCGCATCGGCATAGGTTTCGAGCAATTCGCGAATAGCCAGCCGGTCCTCGATCGGACCCGAATAATTGGCGGTCACTGCCACTCTCCTCGATATTTGTCTTTATGGCTTTGGGGTAAAGGGGTTTTCGCTGCGGCGAACCTGCCGAAAAGCGGAGGTCGCCCTCCCCCGCGCCGCGTGGTTCAACCATATTCGTCGCGCAACAGCCGCCGCAGCACCTTGCCCGACGGGTTGCGCGGCAGTTCGGCGCGGAAATCGACGCTCTTGGGCGCCTTATAGGCGGCGATCCGCTCCCGCGCCCAGCCGATCAGCTCGGCGGGATCGGGCGTGGCACCCGGTGCAGGCACGACGATCGCCTTCACCGCCTCGCCCCATTTGGCATCGGGCACGCCGATCACCGCAACATCGGCGACGGCAGGATGACTGTAGAGCGCGTTCTCGACCTCGGCAGGATAGACATTCTCTCCCCCGGTGATGATCATGTCCTTGATCCGGTCGGCAAGGTAGAGATAGCCGTCCTCGTCCATCCAGCCCGCGTCGCCGGTGCGCAGCCAGCCTTCGGCGTCGACCGTTTCGGCGGTGGCGTCGGGACGGTCGAAATAGCCGATCATATTGGCCTGAGAGGCGACGACGATCTCTCCCACGTCCCCGGCCGGCAGGTCCAGCCCGTCGGCGTCGACGATCCGCACCTTGACGCCGGGCAGCGGGATGCCGATGCCACGCATCCGGGGGCTGCCCGCCGGGTCATGATCGGCGGGCGGCAGGCCGACGATGGTGCCCGCCGTTTCCGTCATCCCGTACATCTGCGCGAAACCGCAGCCTATGATCGCGATCGCCTGTCGCAACAGGTCGAGCGGGATCGCCGAGCCGCCATAGCAGATATATTTGAGGAAACTGAAATCCGTGCCCGCCGCCGCCGGATGGTCGCACAATATACGCAGCGCCGTGGGCACCAGGATGATCTTGGTGATATGATAGGTGACGAGCAGGTCGAGCACCTTTTCGGGATCGAACTCCCGCACGACGATGCCCTTCGCGCCGTGCTGGAGCGTCCAAAGGCCCCAGCCCGACCCGCTGATGTGAAAGACCGGCATCGCGATCAGCGATACGTCGTCGGCGCTCCAGCGATACCATTCGGGCAGGTCCCCGGCCGGAACCGACGCCCGCACACCCAGCAGGCTGCGATTGGAGAGCATCGCGCCCTTGGGGTTGCCGGTCGTGCCGGAGGTGTAGAGTTGCAGCACGGCTTCATCATAGCCGACGTCGCGCTGCGGGTCGCTGTCCGGCATCGCGTCGCGCCATGCGGAAAAGAGCGGATGCACGCCCGCCGGTTCGGTGACGAGGATGATGGCGTCGAACCCCTCCACCCGGTCGAGAAATTCCGGTTCGCAGAAGATCACGCGCGGGCGGCAATCGGCGAGGATATAGGCGACCTCCGGCGGGGCGAGGCGCCAGTTCACCGGCACGGTGACGACCCCCGCCTTCACCGCGCCGACCCAATATTCGAAATAGCTGTCGCGATTCTTGCCGAGATAGGCAACGCGATCCCCCACCGCGCACCCGGCGGCGATCAGCGCGTTGGCGACGCGGCTGGCATTCCGGTCGAAGCGACGATAGCTGCTTTCCTGCCCCTCGAAGATCAGCGCGATGGCGTCGGGCCGGGTCCGGGCGTGGGCGCGAATATGATCCGCCAGACCGATGATAGTGCTTTCCACCTTGTTCCTCTCCGACCCCGTGTTTTGCGCGGTTGATGGCGCTTCATAGCCCAGACCAGACCGCTTGTGGCCTGTCGATTATATTAAGGCCCCAACCATCACGGCCCGCGCCACTGACGGAATCGCCAGTGCAGCGGACGGACAATGCGGCTAAATATCAAATGGAAACCGCCCCGGCGCCGCGCACCGCCGGGCAGCGCCATAAATCAGGAAAGGACGCCGGACATGGATATTGGTTTGAAGGGTCGCAAAGCCATTTTGGCCGGGGCCAATGCAGGCATCGGCCGGCAGGTCGCCAAGGTGCTCGCCGCCGAGGGATGCGATGTCGCAATATGCGGGCGCACCCAGTCCAAGGTCGACAATGTGGTGGCGGAGGTCGAGGCGCTCGGCGTGCGCGGCTTCGGCGCGGCGGTCGACGTGACCGATGCGGAAGCCTTTCCGCGCTGGGTGGAGCAGGCCGCCGGTCAACTGGGCGGGGCGGACATCTTCATCCCGTTCGTGTCGGTCAACCCCGGTGTCGACAGCCCGGAAGGCTGGACCACCGTGTTCAACGGCGACATCCTGCCCATGGTGCGCGGCATCCATGCGGCGCTGCCCTTCCTCGAAAAGTCGGACGCGGGCGCGATCATCACCATTTCCTCGACCGGTGCGCTCGAAGAGTTCATGGGGCCGCAGCCCTATAATGCGCTGAAGGCCGCGATCATCAACTATAGCGCCGCGCTGGCGCAGAAATATGCGCCGCAGGGGCTGCGCGTGAACTGCATCTCGCCCGGCCCGGTCTATACCGAGGATGGCCCCTGGGCCTATATCAAGGAAAATATGCCGGAATTTCACGATTCCATCCTTCAGCAGATCCCGCTCGGCCGCATGGGTACGGGCGAGGAAATGGCCCGCGCCATCGCCTTCATCGCCTCGCCCGCCTGCCGCTACATGACCGGCGCCAATGTGCTGATCGACGGCGGCATCACCAAGGGCGTGCAATATTGATCGCCCGGCGGCGGGAAGAGGAGATGCTGTGATGACAGAGGCGATGACGGAAGCCCATCCCGCGCGCATCAATTGCGTGCTGATCGTCGGCGGACTGTATCACGACATGGACTTCGCCCGGCTGGAGCTGCTGAAGCTGCTGGGCGAGGACCAGCGCGTGCGCACCCGCGTGTTCGAGGACTATAGCAATGCCGAGGCGATCCGCGAGGCGGATTTCCTCATCACCTATACTTGCGACGTGGTGCCGTCGCTCGCCACGCAGGAAATGCTGCGCCAATGGGTGCGCGACGGCGGGCGCTGGTACGCGCTGCACGGCACCAATTCCGTGCTGCGCCTGTTCGACAACGGCCTTTACGGCAGCCCGCGCTGGGCGCCGCTGATGATGGAGACGCTGGGCAGCCAGTTCATCGCCCATCCGCCGATCGCGCCCTACAGGGTCGAGGTCGCGGATGCCGACCATCCGCTGACGCAGGGCATCGAACCGTTCGAAACCACCGACGAACTCTATCTGATGGAACAGCATGGCGACCTGCATGTGCTGCTCGACACGGCGTTCGAAGGCGAGGCGACCGGCTTCGACGAGGACAAGTGGGCCAAGGCCCGCCATCCGGTGATGTATGTGAAGGCGCAGGGCAAGGGCGCGGTGCTCTACAATACGCTGGGCCATTGCCGTGGCCATTATGACATGCAGCCCGCGCTCGACTGGTGGCCGACCGTCGACCGCTGCGCCTGGGACCTGCCGGTCTTCTACGACCTGCTGCGCCGGGGCATAGGCTGGTGCAAGGACGCCAAGGCAGGCTGAAACGCCTACGGCCAATATGAAGAAGGGGGGAGGCACCGCACTGGCGTCTCCCCCCTTTTTTACGTCCCCTCTCTTCGGGACACGCGCTTCACGCCAGCGGCTTGACCGGCAGATGCTCCGCCCCCGGCGCCGTGTCGGGCACGGCAACCTCGATCCAGCCATCCTCGGTCTCACGCGTGGCGAATTTCAGCAGCGGTTTGTAATTGGCGCCGCCGATGCATTCGCCGGTGTCCAGCTTGAAGCGCGCGCCGTGCAGCGGGCACATCACCGCGCCCTTGCGCACGCGCCCGCCCGGCGCGAACTCGGCCGCCGCATGGGTGCAGCGGTTGATGACTGCGTACAGCACGCCATCATCCCGGCAGAGGAACAAGGGCCAGCCATTGACGATGAAGGGCAGCATCGTCTTGTCCTCGATTTCGCTGGCTGCGACGACGCGATGAAATGTTTCCGACATTGGTTGTTGAATTCCCGTTCTGGCCCGTTCTGGCCATTCTAGATAGTGCCGACGATCTGCTTCTGCGCCGTCAGGTCAGGGCGGACGCTACTTCGGTCACGGTGAAAGTCAAAGTGGCGGCGCGATCGAACAGCCGTTCCTCATCCTGCGCGATCTCGGCGGCGACCTCTGGTTCGGAGAGCCGCTGCATCAGCGCCTCGAACCGCGCGCGGTCGGGCAGCCAGATTTCCATGACCACATCATGGGGAGGGTCCCCGCCGCCCGGCAGCGGCTCGATATAGCGGCGGACATAGCGTTCGGCGAAACCGGCGAGATATTTCTCGCCGATCAGGCGGTGATTGCCTTCATAATAAGCGCGGAACGCCTCGGTCGACATGCCCGGCCGCCGCTTCAACAGGGTGATGAGCTTGAACATCGCGCCGCCCCTCCCGTTGCGCTCAGCCCGCCACCGCCTGCGCGGTGAGCGTCACATAGCCGTCGATCTCCGTCCCGGCGTCGCCGAACAGGGTGGAGAGGGTGACGACCCGCTTGAACGCCTGTCCCACCAGCAGTTCCTCGGTCACGCCGATGCCGCCATGCAGTTGCACCGCTTCCTCGCCCACATGCATCGCGCTTTCGGAGATATAGGCCTTGGCGCCCAGGATCGCCCGCCGCCGCGCCCCGGCATCGGCCTCGCCGGTGCCCGCGGCGCGATAGAGCTGCGATCGGCTCAGTTCCAGCCGGGCGTAGCAATCGGCCATGCGATGCTGCAACGCCTGAAAAGCGCCGAGCGGCTGGCCGAACTGGGTGCGCGTCTTGAGATAGTCGAGCGTCTGGTGGAACATCGTCTCCATCAGCCCCAGCAGTTCGGCGCAGATGGCGAGGCGGGTCTGGGCGATTACCCGGTCGAGCGCCTCCTCACCGCCCGCCATCGGCTGCGCCGGCGCGCCGGTGAAGCGGATATCGCTGGCCAGCATGCCATCGGTCAGCCGATATTCGCGCTGCGCCACGCCGCTTCCCCGCGCATCGACCAGATAGAGGCCGAGCGGCCCGCCCGTGCCGGACCGGGCAAGGACGACAAGATGATCCGCAAAGCCACCGCCCAGCACCATCTGCTTCGCGCCGTTGATGCGAACATCGGCGCCGTCCCCCTCCGCCACGGTGGAAATATGGGTGAGGCCGAAGCGGCTCTGATGCTCGAACAGGGCGAGCGCGGCGAAACTTGTCCCTGCGACGATATCCGGCAACAGCCGGTCGCGCTGTTCCTGCGTGCCCGCCGCATGGATGCCGCCCGCGCCCATCAGGATGGAGGACAGCAGCGGCTCTACCGCGACAAAGCGGCCAAAGCCCTCCATCGCGGTGATGATATCGATATCCGATCCGCCAAAACCGCCCGCCGATTCGGGAAGCGCGAAGGCCAGCAGGCCGGTTTCCGCAAGGGTCTGCCAGTTTGTCCCGGAAAAGCCGCGCGGTTCGCGCAGATAGGCAAGCCGCTTCACCGGATCATAATGATCCGCGCCGAATCTGCCGATGAGATCCCGCAGCATCGCCTGCTCTTCATTTACATCGAAATCCAAGCTATCCTCCACGATGGCCGCGCCGGACCATCCGCCTTAGTTCCAGACTCCCGGTTATGCCCGCTGACCCGGCCGGGAGCCGACTGCGTTTTCCGCTAGTTAATCGCCGCCGCGTCCGTTGGAATGAAGAACCACCCTAGCAGTTTCGATAGGTTTTGATCCTTGCCGACTTTCACTCGCAATAATAGGATACGCGCCATGGAGAGAACAGGTGACACGCTCGCCGCTTGCAAGACCGAGACTGGTGAAAACAAAACCATAGACACCGATTTTCGGGCTGGCAGGCAGATATCAACCAACATCCGCTCGGCAGCCGACATCAGGCCCGCCGCCGAGGCCCTGCGGGATATCGCTCGCGAACTGGGGAATTTCCGGGTCGCCGCCTGCGCGAATATCGCGTCCAAGACGCCGATGTGCGATGCGGACGGCGCGGTGCTGGCAAGCTCCATTTTCGGCTGGCCCGGTTCCAAGGACCAGTGGTGGAAAAAGCCGCTGCTCGCGCTCAGCTCCCCCCTCACCTTCGCCTGCCGGTATGAGAATGAGCCTTTCTGGGTCAATGCCAGCGGCATTTACACCCGCGCGCCCAACCCGCTGCTGGATCAGATCGACCTTTCGCTGTTCGAGGACGAGGTGAACGCCAAGGCCGTCATCGTCGTGCCCATCCACATGGCGTTCGGCCAGATCGCGGCCATCAGCTTCTCGCCCATGAACAACCGGCGCGACAATCTCGCCAAGGAATTCGAAGCCTATAGCGACCAGCTGGAATATCATTCCCGCCGCTTCGTCAACGGCTATACCCGCGTCACCAGCCAGCGGCCATGGATTCCCAAGAACTGCCGCCTTTCCAAGCGAGAGGTCGAATGCCTGCGCTGGGCGGCGGTCGGCAAGACCGATGTGGAAATCGCGCTGATCCTCAACCGCAGCTGCGCCACCGTGCGGTTCCATATCCATAATGCGGCGCTGAAGCTGGAAGCGGTCAACCGCAGCCAGGCCGTGTTCAAGGCGACGCAGCTCGGCTATCTCGGCAATGTCGCCGCGGTCGTTTCCGCGCCGATGGACCACGACACGTTCATCGCCGCCAAATAAGCCCGCAGCCGCTGTCGCGACTGAGGCATGGCAGAGAATCAAGCGTGAAGAGAATCAGGAAGGCCGGTCGGGCGCCCGACCGGCCTTTTGCATGCCCCGAGCGACCATCCGGGGCACGCCGCCTGCGTTTCCTCCTGCCCAACCTATGCTTTCTTACAGAAGAATTTGCCGCCCCGCTTTCCCATAGTGCCCACCGTAACATGCACATGCCAGTAAACGGAGAGGGCAGGATAGTGAACGGCACAGCGATTGCGGAAGGGCTATTCCGCGCAGCGCCAGAACCGACGCTGATCGGCGGACGGGACCGGGCGAGCGGGCGGCAGGTCTTTCCCTGCCCGACCGACCGCGAACGCTGGGAACCGGTGGACCTGCCCCGGCGCGGCACGCTCTGGTCCTGGACGATCCAGCGCTTCCGCCCCAAGTCGCCGCCCTATACCGGCCCGGAAGATTTCGCTCCCTTCGCGCTCGGCTATGTCGAGCTGCCCGGCGCGACCATCGTCGAAAGCCGCCTCGTCGATGTGGATTTCGACGCGCTCCGCATCGGCATGGCGATGGAGCTGCGCCTCGTCCCCTTCACCCGCAACGCACAGGGCGACGATATCCTGCTCTATGCCTTCGCACCCGTGAAGGAGGGCTGATCGATGCAGGACGTCTACATCATCGGCATCGGCATCCATCCCTTCGGGCGCACCGACGGCCTGACCGGCCTGCAACAGGGCGCCTATGCGACGCGGCAGGCGCTCGCCGATGCGGGGCTTGAATGGAAGGACATGCAATTCGGCTTCGGCGGTTCCGATTCGGCGGGCAATGCCGACACCATCGTCAACGAACTGGGCCTCACCGGCCTGCCCTTCATCAATGTGAAAAATGGCTGCGCGACCGGTGGCTCCGCGCTGATCGGCGCGTGGCAGGCGATCGCGTCCGGCCAATATGATGTCGGCGTCGCCATCGGCTTCGACAAGCATCCGCGCGGCGCGTTCAACGCGATGCCCGCCGAATACAGCCTGCCCGACTGGTATGGCGAGGCGGGCTTCATGGTGACGACGCAGTTCTTCGCGATCAAGCTGCAACGCTATATGGCGCACTACGGCATCAGCCCGGCCTCGCTCGGCCGCGTGTCGGAAAAGGCGTTCCGCAATGCCGTCCATGCCGATCATGCCTGGCGCCGGGCGGAGGTCGATCTCGACACCATCCTCAACAGCCAGATGATCAGCGACCCGCTGACCAAATATATGTTCTGCTCGCCCGCGGAGGGCGGCGTCGCACTGATCCTCGCCAGCGAGAAGAAGGCGCGCGAACTGGGCCGCGCCACGGTGCGGATCAAATCCGCCGTGGTTCGCACCCGCCCGCCCGGATCGTTCGAGGTGTTCGCGCCCAGCATCGACATAGAACGCGGCGGCGCGCCCACGCTGCTCGCCAGCAAGGCAGCGTTCGAGATGGCGGGCATCGGCCCGGAGGATATCGATATCGCCCAGTTGCAGGACACCGAATCGGGCGCGGAAATCATGCATATGGCCGAAAACGGCTTCTGCAAGGATGGCGAGCAGGAGGAATGGCTCGCCAATGGCTGGACCAATATCGACGGCAGGCTGCCGGTGAACACCGATGGCGGCTGCCTCGCCTGCGGGGAGCCGATCGGCGCGTCCGGTCTGCGGCAGGTCTATGAAAACGCGCTGCAACTGCGCGGTCTTGGTGGCGGGCGTCAGGTGCCGGGCAATCCGCGCACCGGCTACACCCATGTTTATGGCGCACCGGGCATCTCGGGCGTCACCATATTGGAACGATAAGATGGATCTCGACTTTTCCTCCGAGGATCAGGCCTTCCGCGAGGATGTGCGCCGCTTCCTAGACGAAAACCTGCCCCAGCACCTGCGCGAGGGCGCACGGGCGACCCCCGGCGTGTTCGTGGAACCCGATATCGGCGGCGAATGGCAGGCCATTCTCCATCGCAAGGGCTGGCTTGCCTATAACTGGCCGGTCGATTGCGGCGGCACCGGCTGGACACCGATCCAGCGCTATATCTTCGAAAAGGAATGCGCGCTGGCCGATGCGCCGAGCCTGCCGGTGCTCAGCCTCAAGCTGCTCGGCCCGGTGATCTGCCGCTTCGGCACGCCCGAACAGAAGGCGCAGTTGCTGCCGCGCATCCTCGACGGCACCGATTTCTGGTGCCAGGGCTTTTCCGAACCGGGCAGCGGCTCCGACCTCGCCAGCCTCAAGACCCGCGCCGACCGGCAGGGCGATCATTATGTGATCAACGGCCGGAAAATCTGGACCACCCACGCCCATCACGCGAACCATATCTTCTGCCTCGTCAAGACGAGCCAGACCGAGAAGCCGCAGCGGGCGATCAGCTTCATGCTGGTCGACATGAACCAGCCGGGCATAGAGGTGCGGCCGATCATCGGCCTTGCCGGCGATCATGAGGTGAACGAGGTCTATCTCGACGATGTGAAAACGCCGGTCGGGAATCTGGTCGGCGAGGAAGGCCAGGGCTGGACCATCGCCAAGTTCCTCCTCGAAAATGAACGCGGCGGCGCCTGCCATTCGCCCAAGCTGCTGTCCGATCTCGCCAAGCTGCGCAAGGCCGCGCAGGACGAACCGGACGGCCATGGCGGCTCGATGGCCGAAGACCGCGCCTTCATGGCCCGCCTCGCCCGGATCGAGCTGGAAGCGCAGGCGCTGGAAATCACCGAATTGCGCGTGCTCGCGGAAATGGCCAAGGGCCTGCCGCCCGGCCCGCAGACCTCGCTGTCGAAGATGGTCGCCTCTACCCTGCGCCAGCAGGTCGATGCGCTTGCGATGCATCTTTACGGCTATGCGGGCATCGCGCTGGAAACGCAGCGGCCGCTCTACGGCAATGACGCGCCCGAACCGCTTACCAGCAAGGAGGCGCAGCTCGCCGCCCCCCGCTATCTCAATTCCCGCGCCTGGACGATTTTCGGCGGGACCAACGAAATTCAGCGCACTATCATCGCCAAAACGGTGCTCGGCCTGTGAACCAGCGCCCCGGTATCGGAACAAGAGGAGAATAAGGGATGCAGCTCAGCAGAGAAGCGCTCCTGAAGGCATATCGCCAGATGAAGACCATCAGAATGTTCGAGGAACGCCTGCATGACGAGATCGCGCTGGGCGAGATCGCGGGCTTCACCCATCTTTATGCCGGGCAGGAAGCCTGCGCCGTCGGCGTGTGCGAGCATCTGGGGCCGAAGGATTATATCATCTCCACCCATCGCGGCCATGGCCATTGCATCGCCAAGGGCTGCGACGTCATCGACATGATGAAGGAGATTTACGGGTCGCGCGAAGGCCTGTGCAACGGCAAGGGCGGCTCCATGCATATCGCCGACGTCAATGTCGGCATGCTCGGCGCGAACGGCATCGTCGGCGCGGGCGCGCCGATCGCGGTGGGCGCAGGGATCACCGCGAAGAGCCAGGGCACGGTCTCGATCGCCTTTTCCGGCGACGGCGCCTGCAATCAGGGCACGACCTTCGAGGCGATGAACATGGCGGTGGTGCTGAAGCTGCCGGTGATCTTCGTGTTCGAGAACAACCATTATTCCGAACATACCGGCGAGGCCTATGCGGTCGGCGCGGAAAGCATGACCGCCCGCTCCGCCGCCTTCGGCATGAAGGCGATCAAGGCGGACGGCATCGACTTCTTCTCGGTCTATGACGCGATGCGCGAGCTGATCGACTATTGCAAGGCGGGCAATGGCCCCGCCTCGATCGAGCTGGATTGCGAGCGCTTCTACGGCCATTTCGAGGGCGACCCGCAGCGCTATCGCGGCAAGGGGGAACTGGATCGCATCCGCGAGGAGCGGGATTCGCTCAAGACCTTCCGCAAGAAAGTGACCGAGGCGAAGCTGCTGGAGCATGCCGATATCGACGCGGTGGATGCCGAAGTGACCGCGCTGATCGATCAGGCGGTGGCGGAATCGAAGGCCGCCGCCCGCCCGACCGCCGCCGACGTCACCGAAAACGTCTATATCAGCTACTGACGCAGGGGATCACAGAACATGGCAATCAAAATGATCCGCGATGTCATTCGCGACACGATCGACGCGGAAATGGCCCGCGATGACAGCCTCATCATGCTGGGCGAGGATATCGTCGGCGGCAATGGCTCGGCCGGCGGGCCGGAGGCCATTGGCGGCATCTGGGGCACGTCGGGCGGCCTGTGGGCGAAATATGGCCCGGACAGGGTGATCGACACGCCAATTTCCGAAAGCGCGATCATCGGCGCGGCCGCGGGCGCGGCGCTGACCGGCAAGCGCGCGATCGCCGAAATCATGTTCGCCGACTTCATCGGCGTCTGCATGGACCAGATCTGGAATCAGGTCGCCAAGTTCCGCTATATGTTCGGCGGCAAGTCGCGCTGCCCGATCACCATCCGCATGCCCTATGGCGCGGGCTTCAACGCCGCGCCCCAGCACAGCCAGGTGATCCACCAGTTCGTCACCGCCATGCCCGGCCTCAAGGTCGTGATGCCGACGACGCCTGCCGACGCCAAGGGCCTGCTGGCCCAGTCGATCCGCGACGATGACCCGGTGATCTTCCTCGAACATAAGGCGCTTTACGGGGTCAAGGGCGAGGTACCCGACGAGGATTATGTAATCCCGTTCGGCAATGCGCGGCAGGTGACACAGGGCGATGATATCACCATCCTCGCCACCGGCCTGATGGTGGGTTTTGCCGAAAAGGCCGCCGCCGACCTCGCGCAGGACGGCATAAGCTGCGACATACTCGACCTGCGCACCACCAGCCCGCTCGACGAGGAAGCGATCCTCGACAGCGTGGAGCATACCGGCCGCCTGCTCATCGTCGATGAAGCCCCGCCGCGCTGCTCGCTCGCTACCGACCTTTCCGGCCTCGTCGCGCAAAAGGCCTTCTCCTCGCTGAAGGCCCCGATCGAGATGGTGACGGCGCCGCACAGCCCCGTGCCGTTCGCGCGGGAACTGGAAACGGCCTATCTGCCCTCGCCCGACAAGATCGTCGCGGCGGCGAGCCGCCTCATGTCCTACAGGAAGGTCTAAGCATCATGGCGGAATTGCGCGCATTTGCGATGCCCAAATGGGGCATAGAGATGACCGAGGGGGTCGTCGCCGAATGGCTGGTCGAGGAAGGCAAGCCGTTCAAAAAGGGCGATCTCATCGCGCTCATCGAAACCGACAAGATCACCAATGAGATAGAGGCCGAGGCGGACGGCATGTTCCCGCGGCTGATCGCCGAAAAGGGCGGCACCTATCAGGTCGGCGAACTGATCGCCGTGCTGACCAGCGCCGACGTCGCACCGGGCGCGGACGAGGTGGACGCCTTCATCGCCGCCTTCGCCCCGGCAGCGGCGGCAGGCGTCGCGGCCAAGGCGGGAACGCCCGCTCCGGCCCCGGCGGCGAAGGCGGCGGACGTCCCGGCGGCACCCGCCCCGGCCCCCGCGAAAAAGGCGATCAGCATTCCGGCCGATGCCAATATCAGCCCGGCCGCTCGCGCCTTTGCAGAGGAACAGGGCGTGGAGATCGCGGGCCTTGCAGGCTCCGGCCCCAAGGGTCGCATCACCTTGCAGGACGTGCAGCAGGCAAGCCTGCCGCCAGCCAGCATCGGCGGCGGCGCGCCGGTCGAGCTGACGCCGGTGGGCAACAGTCTGGGCGATGTGTTCGCCAGCCCGCTCGCGCGGCGGCTCGCCGTGCAGCATGGCGTCGATCTGAGCGGCATCACGGGCACCGGCCCCAAGGGGCGCATCTGCAAGGCGGACGTGCTGGCGAAGGTCGCTCCGGCGGCGACACCCTCGCCCGCAATGGCATCTCCGGCTACCGCCGCCGCGCCGATGGACTTCGCCCGCCCGGCCGAGGGCAGTGCGGAGATCATCAAAATGTCGCCGATGCGCAAGGCGATCGCCAAGGCGCTGAGCCACAGCAAATCGACCATTCCGCATTTCTATCTGCGGTCGAAGGTGCGGATCGATGCGATCCTCGGCCTGCGCGCGCAGGCGAAGGCGGCGACCGGCGAAGCGCCCAGCATCAACGATTATATCGTGCGCGCCTGCGCGCTGGCGCTGATGCAGCATCGCGATGTCAATGTGCAGGTGCATGGCGATGAGATCCATCGCTTCACCAGCGCCGATATCGCGGTCGCAGTGGCGACCGACAAGGGCCTCATCACGCCGATCGTCAAGGGCGCGGACCGCCTCTCCGTCGCCGGTATCTCCCGCGAGGTGAAGGCGCTCGCCGAGAAGGCGCGCACCGGCAAACTCCAGCCCGAGGAATTTCAGGGCGGCAGCTTTTCGGTCAGCAATCTGGGCATGTATGGCATCGACCAATTCGACGCGATCATCAACCCGCCGCAGGGCGCGATCCTCGCGGTGGGCGCGGGCACGCGCCAGCCGATCGAGATCGGCAACGCACTGGCCTTCGGCACCATCGTCGAAATCTCGCTCTCCTGCGACCATCGGGCGATCGACGGCGCGGTGGGCGCGGACTTCATGCGCACGCTGAAGCAACTGATCGAAGAACCGGCACTGCTGACGGGGTAAGGAAAATGGTGGAGGTCCAGCTTCATCTGCGGTGCAGGCCGGACCTCTCGCCCGAAGCCATGGAAACGGCGCTCGCCCGGCAGGATGCGGGGCGGGCGCCGTCCTCTTTCTGGGCGATGCGCCGCCTGCCCGACAATGCCCTGCCCGCGCTCGCCCATGCCGCCGGGCGGCATCCCGCGCTGCCCGATTATATCGTCTCGCTGGGCGAAGGGGAGGAGGCCGCGACAGACGCGATCGCACTGGCGGCCGCGCTGATGCCCCTGCTCGCCCTTGAAGGCTCTTCGCTGGCGCTGATGGATCGGCATGTCATTCTGCCGGGGCGCGACCGGATCAGGCTGTTCTTCGGCCTGCGTCGCCTGCTCGGCCTGACGCTGGGCGAATTTCACGATTACTGGCTCAACCACCACGCCGATTATGGCCGCCGGATGATCCCGCCCTATAGCTATCACCAGCTTCACGCCCGGCCACGATTGGCCGCCGCGCTGGCCGCTGCCGCCGGATTGCCCGCCTCCGATCTCGACGGCAGCGTCGAGGTGGATTTCCCCGATGTCGACGCGCTGGTCCGCCAGTTATCCCGCCCCGACGTCGCGCAGGACGCACTGGCCGACGAGCGCCGCTTCATCGACCATGGCCGCTCGATGATCTGGGGCTATGAACTGATCTGACCGGCGGCGGGCGAGCCGTCAGGCCCGCCCGGCGAGGACGCTTTCCCGTTGCAGCCAGCCCCGGCTGATCCGCATCAACTCGCCCGCGCGCTCGCGCAGATCGGGGAAGCCGTCGCGCAATGCCTTCGACCGTTCCTCGATGGAGATCGGGATGCCCTTGGGCATCAGCGCATAAAGCGGACCGAGCGGCAGGCCACCCGCCCCCATCGGCAACCGGCCGTCGATCGCCTCATCCAATATCGCCTGCCCGTCCTCCGCGTCGGCGCCGGGATCGGGCGCGTCGCACAATTGCACATAGCTGAGCCACGCATCGGGCAACTCGGCAATCTCCGCCAGCGTGCCGCCAGAGCGCCGCCAGTGGAGCGCGTCGATCAAAAGCCCCATGGCCGGATGGCTGATCTGGCGCAGCAGCGCGCTTGCCTGCGCCAGCGTCCGCACCTCGGTAAAGAGGCCGAATTCCAGATTGATGCGGATATCCCGCCCCGCCCGCTCGGCAAGACGGGCAAGCTTGTCGCGGGTCGCCCCCATATCGGGGTCGCTGCTGACGCAGAGCACATTGCGCGCGCCCAGCTCCATGCCGATATCGACAATCCGGTCATGCTGCGGGTCGGCCGGGCCGGGCTTCAGCCACACCACCTCGACATCGATCAAGGGCAGGCCGGTGGCGCGCATCGCCGCCTTCACCTGCCGCAGGGTGCGATCGGTCCAGTCGGCAGGCTCCACCCACATGCCGCCATAATCGAACCCGGCCCAGGCGGCGGTTTCCACCAGTTCGACCGGGGAAGCCTCCGGCATAACGCCCGACGCCATGCACAGCGGATTGGGGAGAGCCACGGCGCCCATCTTCATTGCGCCATCGCCGCCGCGACGGACGCCTCTATATCCGCCTTGCTGGGGTTGGCGCGCAGCGTGAGGCCGCCATTGACCTGCAAATTCTGCCCGGTCATGAAGCATTCGTCGCTGGCGAGGAACACACAGCCCGCCGCGATATCCTCCGACGTGCCATAGCGGCCGAGCGGATAGCCCTTGCGGAACGCCTCCATCAGCCCCGGCACCGCCTGCGCATCGGCGGTCATCGGCGTTTCGGTGACGCCCGGCGAGATGCTGTTGGCGCGAATGCCGAGATGGCCGAATTCATTGGCGACCGTGCGCAGCAGATGGTCGGTCCCCGCCTTGGTCGCCATATAGGCGGCGTGGTCATGGAACATGATCGTCGCGGTGGCCGAACTGATCTGGATGATCGAGCCGCCGCCCTGCCGCTCCATCACCGGGATCAGCGCCTGAAAGAAGCGGAACGGCCCGCGCAGTTGCAGCGCATACATGCGGTCCATATCCTCCCCGGTGGTTTCGAGGAACGGCTTGAGCAGCCCCCAGCCCGTCGCGTTGACGGCGATATCGATGCGCCCCAGCGCCGCGTTCGCCTGCGCGACCATCGCCGCGATGCTCTCCCCCTCGCTGAAGTCGCATTCCACCGCGACCCCGCCAATCTCCTGCGCGAGCGCATCAAGCACATCCCGGTGCCGCCCGGCGACCGCGACGCGCGCGCCCTCGGCGGCGAAGCGGCGGGCGATCACCTGCCCCATATTGCCGACCCCCGCCGCGCCGACGACCAGCGCGGTCTTGCCCGCGAGGCGTCCTGCCATGGCCGCGCCGCTCATGCGAAGTCGCTCGCCAGCGGCACGCGGCGCAGCGATTGTCCAGCGGTGATGTCGAGGCGCTGGCCAGTGATGAAGGCTTCGTCGCTCGCCAGCCACAGCGCCGCCTCGGCGATATCCTCGACCGTCGGAAAGCGGCCGAGCGGCATTTCCTTGAGGAACGCGCGGCGCACCGCCTCGACCTCGAAATAGGCCTCGGTCATCGCGCTGCGGGTAAAGCCGGGGGCGATGGCGTTGACGCGAATGCCCTTCTCGCCCAGTTCATTGGCGGCGACCTTGACCACGACATCCGCGCCGCCCTTGGCCCCGGCATAGGCGCTGTGCCCCGGCGCCTGCGCCAGCACGGTGAGCGAGGAGGCGGTGACGATCGATCCGCCATCGCCCATCGCCCGCGCCATATGCTTGATGAAGAGCGTAGCCCCGACGAAATGCACATCGGAGGAGCGGCGTAATTCGTCAGCCGTCACATCGAGAATCGAGGATTGCACCTCGATCCCGGCAAAATTGACCGCCGCGTGCAGCCCGCCGAAATGGTCGAGCGCGGCCTGCGCCAGCGCGGCCAGATCCTCCTCGCGGGTGATGTCGCAGGCGACCGCCTTCGCGCCGAGCCGGTCGGCGAGCGCCTGCGTCGCCTCCTTGCGGCGGGCGGCGATCACGACATTGGCGCCTTCCTCCAGAAAGCGGCGGGCGGTGGCGAAGCCCATGCTGCGTTCGTCGGACGCCCCCAATATGATGGCGGTCTTGCCCGCCAGCCGCCCCCGTGCCTTCGCCCCGGCTTCGCCTGCGCGCTCTGTGCTGTTCATGATGTATACTCTTCCGATTTCAGGATGGAAAAACTGCGGCTGGAAAAGCGCCAGACGCCGTTGCGTTTGCGATAGCGGTCAGCGTAGCAACCCCAGACGCGCAGATTGCGGCCATCGGCGGTTTCGGCCACTTCGCTGGTGTAGGATCGGCCCTGCGCCTCATCGCCGTCGATGAGCACCTGCCCCTGCGTCACCTGCATGACGACGAACGGAAAGCCCTCCATCGCGGTGAGCCAAGCCGCGACGATCGCCGCGCGCCCGCGCACCGGTTCGGGGTCGAACAATTGCCATTCGGCATCCTCGTCCCAGGCCGATCCCCAAAGATCGGGGTCGCGCTGGTTCACGCCATCGACATAGCGCGCCAATGCAGCGTTGATGCCTGTCAGATCCTCGGACCCATTCGTCCCGGCATAGTGCAATGCCCTGCTCCTCCTGGTATTTTGGAGAACAGAGTACGCCTGAGGCCCGGCGAGCCAACTCGGCTTTTTGCTAGGAAGGACCGTTGCTTACCGGCAGCGGCGCAGAGTCAGGGCAGGCGCCCAGCCCGAGAAACCCCGCGGATACGAAATCCACCACCCGGCCGACCATCGCGTCGAGATCGCTGGAATGGAAGAGGCCGCCCGACTGCCGATCGAGCATCCCGCTTTCGGCGAGGATATGGGTGATCATCGCCTGATAGAAGAAGAAGCACCAATAGACGTTGCCCTCATCCATATCGGGGTGCAGGTCTTTCAGCGCCTTGATGTAGGATTGGACGAGATCGTCGAAATGCTGGCCGAAGGGGGCGGTATAATCTTCCTGCTGCGGGGCGTTCGCCACCTGCGCCATCAGCCGGATATAATGTTTCCAGCCGCTGCCGCCGCGCATCGTCCGCTCGACGATGGGCAGGATGAACGCGCGGATGATCGCCCTGCGCCGCTCGCTACGGCTGCCTTCGACCTTCAGCGCCTCCTCCAGCGCCTCGGCGAGGCACTGGACATGCTCCTCCGCGCGCCGGTCGATCACCGCGCGGAACAGCGCGTCCTTCGATCCGAAATGATAATGGGTGAGGGCGACCTGCACATCGGCCTCGCTCGCGATATCGCGCAGCGAAACGCCGTAAAAACCGCGCAACGAAAAGAGCGACTCGGCCGCGTCCAATATCCGGGCGGCGGTTTCCGGCGCGCGGCGCCGATCGACGCGGGGGCGTTTCTCCGCACCTGTCATTTCCGCTAGGTTTTCAGCTTTTCCGCCCATCTGGACCCTATGCACAAGGAATTGACAGCCCGCAACCCGAAGGAATATATTTAGTCAATCGTTCAAATAAATAAACCGGAGAGCGCGTCATGACTGTCGAATCATTGCTTGGCCGCAAGGTCGAAGAACTGGACCCGCCTGTCCGTGGCGACCCGATCACCGGGGAACGCTATTACAGCCAGCGCTGGGCGCAGGCCGAATGGGACCATGTGTGGACCAGGGTCTGGCATATCGGCGGCATGGCGGCGGACCTTGAGGAAGCGGGCGATTTCCTCACCCATAATCTGGGCCGCGAATCGGTGGTGATGCTGAAGCAGGAGGACGGTTCCGTCCGCGCCTTCTACAATGCGTGCAAGCATCGCGGCTATCGCCTCGCCTGGACCGAGGTGGGCGGCTCGCCTTTCCTCACCTGCGCTTATCATGGCTGGAAATATGCGCCCGACGGCACGCTCGTGCAGGCGCAGGACCCGGATGATTTCGCCGGCGGCACCCCCTGCGGCAAGACGAAGCTGGAGGAAATCCCCTGTTCCGTCTGGGGCGGCTTCGTCTGGTACAATATGGACCGGGAGGCAACGCCCCTTGCCGACTGGCTGGGCGAGGTCGGCCGGCAGATGGAGCAATGGGGCATGGAGAAGATGACGCGCGTGATGGCGCTCAAGTCCGACGTGCCCTGCAACTGGAAGATCATCCGCGACAATTTCAACGAATCCTACCATCTGCCGACGCTGCATCCGCAGATTGCGGGCGTGATCGACGATGCGCTGGACGACACGATCTTCGAAATCCATCCCGATGGCCATAACCGCATGATCATGCGCGGCCTCAAGCCCTCCGGCCGCTATGACACCGCCGACATCCTCGAAATGCCGCTGGCGCAGGCGCTGGAATATTGGGAGCTGGACCCGAAGGATTTCGAGGGGCGCGCCCGCCAGACCCGTCCGGCGATCATCGCGCAAAAGCGCGCGCTGGGCGAAGCCAAGGGCTATCCCCATTATGCGGCGATGGGCGACAGCGAGATCGTGGACTTCCACCATTATACGATGTTCCCGAACCTCACCTTCACCATGTGGCCGGACGGTGTGCAGTTGCTCCGGTCCGAACCTCACCCGACCGACCCGGAACGCTGCATCTTCGATCACTGGTTCCTCGCGCACCAGATCGGCGACAGCGACATGGTGGTCGGGCCGATGGGACCGACGCCGTTCGAGGCGGTCGAGCGCGAGACCATCGAGTTCGGCACCAAATCGCTGGGCGATGTGGCCGATCAGGATCTGAGCGTCGCCATCGGCCAGCAACAGGGCCTGCATTCGCGCGGCTATACCGGCGGCATCCTCGCCAATCAGGAAAAGCGCGTGCAGGCCTTTCATGAGCGGCTGAACGATATGTGCGGCATCCACGACTGACACCGCGCGCGTCGCCTTTCGGCGGCGCGCTCCTGCTTCCCCTCCCTATAGGCGAACCGGCCCCGGTCGGTTCGCCCTTTTTTTCCCCCTCGTGGAATAGCCCGAAGGGGAAGCCGCTCCTCTCCCCCCTCTTATTAATGCCAGTGTTCGCGGCAAGCCGAACCGGCTCAACTGCCGCGCGAACCGGGGTGCGTCAGGCGCCCCATGAGATCGCGTCTTTCGCGCGGGCGACTCGATCGTTCCCGCCGGGAAAGGCGGACAAAGGGAAGAGGATCATGAGCAGGACTTTGCCGCTGGGTGACGTGCCCCATTTCGACGACGAGGCCGATGTCGTCATCATCGGCTATGGCCTTGCGGGCGCCTGCGCCGCGCTGGAGGCTCGCCGTTCGGGCGGCGACGTGCTGGTGATCGAGCGGGCGAGCGCAGGCGGCGGATCGAGCGCGCTCTCCTCCGGCCTCTTCTATCTGGGCGGCGGCACGGACGTGCAGCGGGCCGCCGGCTATGACGACAGCGCAGAGAATATGTACCGCTTCATGGTCGCCAGCATGGGCATGGAGCAGGCCAGCCATGTCCGCCGCTATTGCGACGATAATGTCGCGCATTTCAACTGGCTGGAGGCGCAGGGCATTCCGTTCGAGCGCAGCTATTATGCCGACAAGGCGGTGTTCATCCTCTCGACCGAAGGGCTGATGAGCACCGGCAATGAGAAGGTCTGGCCGTTCCGCGACATCGCGACGCCGGTGCCGCGCGGGCATCAGGTGCAGATGGCGGGCGAAAGCCCCGGCGCGGGCGCGATGACCCCGCTGCTCGCCCGCTGCGAGGAAGAAGGGGTGCGCGCCAGCTATGACAGCATCGCAACCGCGCTGATCCTCGACGAAGCAGGCGCGGTGGCAGGCGTCGCCGTCCGCCAGACCGGCAAGGACAGATATTATCGCGCCCGGCGCGGCGTCATCCTCTCGACAGGCGGCTTTGGCGTGAACAAGGACATGCTGGCGGACTATTTCCCGGACCTGCCCGAAACCGCCGAACCGCTCGGCACCCCCTATACCGATGGCTCGGGCATTTTGCTCGGCACGGCGGCAGGCGCGGCGACCTCCGGCATGGACGGGATGATCGCGACCGCCTCCATCTATCCGCCGGGGCAGCTCATCAAGGGCATCATCGTCAACACGCTCGGCCGCCGCTTCATCGCCGAGGACAGCTATCATGGCCGCACCGCCTCCTTCATCATGGAGCAACCCGGCCAGCGCGCCTTCCTGATCGTCGATCAGGATATCTTCGCCTATCCGGAGATCACCACGGCCAATCATGAACTGATCGACGGCTTCGAAACGATCGAGGAGATGGAGGCCCGGCTGGAGATGCCCGCAGGCGCGCTGGTGCGCACCATGGCGGATTACAGCGCCCATGCCGCGCAGGGTCGCGACCCGCTGTTCAACAAGCATCCCGACTGGCTGAAGCCGCTCGACAAGGGGCCTTGGGCAGCATTCGACATTTCCTTCAACCGCTCCAACTATCTCTACATCACGCTGGGCGGCCTCAAGATCACGCCGGACGCGCAGGTGCAGGACGGCAAGGGCGCGATCATCCCCGGACTTTACGCGGCCGGCGCCTGCACCGCGCATATTCCCCGCTGCGGCAAAAGCTATGCGAGCGGGATGAGCCTTGGCCCCGGCTCCTATTTCGGGCGTGTCGCCGGGCGGGTCATCATGGGCAACAACGCCCCGCTTTCCGATGCGCTTTCCTGCGCGGGGGCCTGATCGATGGAGGCCACAAACGCCGCCGCGCTGGCGGAAGTCGCGACGATCCAGGCGATCCGCAAGCTGCTCGCCCTGCATGGCCGGGGGATCGACCGCGCCGATGCCGGGACGATCGCCGCCTGCTATCATCCCGACGCGCAGGTCGATTACGGCTTTTTCGACGGCCCGGCGAGCGAACTGGCCGCGATCCTCGGCGCCGCGCAGCAGGGCGCGCCGATTTCGTTGCACCGCGTCGCGCAAAGCTGGATCAGCCAGACCGGCGAGGATGAAGCGATCGGCGAAAGCTATGTGACCGCCTATGCCGAGGCGCCCGCCGATGACGGCACCCCGCGCCAGCGTCTCATCTGCGGACGCTATCTCGATCGCTTCACCCGGCGCGAGGGCGAATGGAAGATCGCCCATCGCCGCTATGTGCTCGACGTGCCGCTGAGCCATGAGGGCAGCTTCGCCGCGCCGCCGCTAGGGCCGTTCTCCCACCATTTCCCGACCGGCGGGCATGGCCGCGCCGACCCCGGCATGGCGCTGCTCTCCCGCGCGCACGCCGCCGCCTTTTCTTCTCGCAAGGAAGCCCCTGCCATGAACACGCCCTCCCCCGACCTGATCGACCAGACCATCTCCACCCAGCAACTGGCGACGCTGACCGCCGCCTATAGCCGGGGCGTCGACCGCACCGATGCGGACCTGCTCAAGACCCTGTTCCATGACGACAGCGTCGTGACGAGCGGGGCGTTCAACGGCAATGGGCAGGATTTCGCGGTCGAAATCTGCACGATCGTGCGCGACAGCTTCGAACAGGTGTTCCATTCGACCGCCAATCAATGGTTCGAAATCGACGGCGACGAGGCGGTGGGCGAATCCTATGCGATCGCGATCTCCGTGCTGCGCGGCGGGGACGACGATCGCACCGGCATTCTGACGGGCGGGCGCTATATAGATCGCTTCTCCCGCCGCGACGGTGTCTGGAAATTCGCTGAGCGCCATTTCGTCTGCGACTGGACCATGCAGCAGCCGGTGCCGAGGCAGGAGGACGCCATGATCGCCTCGCTGCCGCTGCGGGGCGAGCAGGGACCGGGCGACCCGATCTACCGCTTCTGGAAATAAGCCGAAAGACGGGCCACGCCCATAAGCATAGCAGGCACAGGATCAGCAGGAGAGCATTGATGGACATGGAAAAGGAAGTGCGCGATCTCGTCGCGCGAAGGGACATCACCCGGGCGATCCACGCCTATATGCGCGGGCAGGACCGGCTCGACCACGGCCTGCAACTCTCCTCCTTCCACGCCGATGCCGATGTCGATTGCGGGCTGCTGCGCGGCGACGCCGGGGCCTATACCGATTTCGCGCAGGGCTTCCTCGCCAATCTGGAGGGGAGCCAGCATATCGTCGGGCAGGTCGACCTCACCGTGGATGCAGAGGCAGGCACCGGCACGGGCGAGGTCTATTTCTTCGCCTGGCACCGGCTGGTCGAGGAAGGCGAGCCTTATGACCTGCTGATGGCGGGCCGCTATATCGACGAATATAGCCGCCGCGATGGGCGCTGGGCGATCCAGCGGCGGCGCGAACTGATCGACTGGGCGCGCAAGGACCCGGCCTCCGACGGCATCTTGCAGGACATGCCGCTGGTCCATCTTTCCGGCCGCAAGGGCACGGATTTCAGCGAGACGCTCGACTGGGCGTCGGGCACCTCGGGGAGATAAGCGCGATGACCCTGCCCGCCACAAGCCGCCGCTTCGTGCTGGCCGCCCGCCCCGATGGCCTGCCCAGAGAAAGCGATTTCCGGCTGGAGGAAGCGCCCGTCGCCGCGCCCGGCCCAGGCCAGATCCTCATCCGCAACCATTATGTCTCGCTCGACCCGGCGATCCGCGGCTGGCTCGACGACAAGCCCAGCTATCTGCCGCCGGTCGCCCTCGATGACGCCGTGCGCGCCTCGACCGTGGGCACCGTGGTCGCGAGCGGCGTGGACCGCTTCAAGGCAGGCGACTGGGTGATGGGCCTCAACGCGATCGAGGAGTATAGCCTCGTCACCCCCAATGACTTCATGCACCCGATCGACGTGTCGCAAGTGCCCTCGCCGACGCTCTATCTCTCGGCCATGGGCGCGGTCGGCCTCACCGCCTGGTTCGGCGTCAGCGAGGTGATGCAGCCGCAGCCGGGGCAGACACTGCTGGTGAGCGGCGCTGCTGGCGCGGTCGGCTCCTGCGTCGGCCAGCTCGCCAAGCTGCGCGGCGCGCGCGTCGTCGGCATCGCGGGCGGCGCGGACAAATGCCGCAAGCTGATCGACCATTTCGGCTTCGACGCGGCGATCGACTATCGCGGCAAGGATGTGGATGCGCTCGCCGCCGACATCGCCGCCGCCTGCCCCGAAGGCGTGGACCTCGTCTATGAGAATGTCGGCGGCATCTGCCTCGACGCGACGCTGCTGCACATCAACCATTATGCGAAGATCATCCTGTGCGGGCTGATCTCCGAATATAATGGCGAGCCGCAGGGCGCGCGCAACATCTGGCAGCTGATCGTCAAGACAGCGACCATGCGCGGCTATCTGGTGAGCGAGTTCGTCACCCGTTTCCCCGAAGGCAGCAAGGCGATCGCGGGTCTCATCGCCGAGGACAAGCTGCGCTTCGACGAGCATCTGGAAAAGGGCATCGAGCGCGCCTATCCGGCCTTCATGCGCCTGTTCGACGGCAGCAATGAAGGGAAAATGATCCTCGACCTGAGCTGAGCGGCATCAGGCGCAACCGGCGGGGAACAGTCGCCCCGCCGGATCGTTGACGGACCATCCCACCCTTCAGGAGAGGCAGCATGACCGTCAACACCGCATCCGCCCGCTATGAAGGCCTCGGCAAGACCGGCAAGGGCCATATCTGGACCAAATCCGGCGTGCTCGACGCCCAGCCTTATGGTTTCGGCACAAGGTTCGAGGGCCAGCCCGGCACCAATCCGGAAGAACTGATCGCGGCGGCCCATGCGGCCTGCTTCACCATGGCGCTCTCCTTCGCGCTGGCGCAAGCGGGCCATGCAGACGGCCAGCTCGACACAGAAGCGAAGGTGACGCTGGAACAGGACGGCGACGGCTTTTCCGTCACCCGCTCCGACCTCAAGCTGATCGCCAGCGTACCGGGTATCGACGCGGGGGCCTTCGCGAAGATCGCCGCCGATGCCAAGGCCAATTGCCCGATCAGCAAATTGCTCGATTGCGAGATTTCGCTGGAGCATGAGCTGAAGGGCTGAGGCTTTTCCTCAAGCTCTCTTATCGCCATGGTCGATCAATGTGAGAGAAATAATCGACTGGACCATATTGCGAATGATTCTTAAAAATAGAGTCATCGCAGACCAGGAACCGATATCATGCCGACCGACCTCCTCAAGACTCTGACCTATCTGACCATCCACCTGACGGTCGGCTTCTCGGTCGCTTATGCGCTGACGGGATCGGTGCAGGTGGCGGGCGGCATCGCGCTGATCGAACCATGCATCAATGCGGTGGCCTTCTTCTTCCATGAGAAGGCATGGAAACATCATCTTTCGAAACAGGGCGCGGCTTCCACGCCTTCGGCGCGCTCTCGCGCCCCGGCCCTGCCCTCATCGCTGCGGGGAGCGGCCATGGCCTGAACGCAATAGAGGCGAAGCCGGGACATAAGGCCGGCTCCGCCTCCTTTTCATCCTTCCGTCATTCGGCTTTCGGGCAGGGATCGGACTTGACCTCTTCCTTGCCGCCCTTGAACCAGCGGGTCTTGCCCGGCGCGGCTTCCTCATTGACGTAGCAGATTTCCGCCGCGCCGCTTGCCGGATCGACGATGGTCGTCCAGTTGTGCGGCCCGCAATTATGCGCCTGGCAGGCCCAGGAAAGGACCTTGCCATCCTTCTGCGCGATCGGGGAGGATGGTCCCTCCGCCTCCAGCACCAGAGCGCGGATCTTGGCGTCCGGCACCGCCGCCTTGATCGCCGACAGGATCGCCGGATCATCATTCCAGCTGTGCCCGTCCACCTTGTCGAACGGATATTTGCCGACATAGCGCGCCGCGCCGGATGTCGCCGCACTCACCGCATTGGCGGCATTCCCCACCTGCGCGGCCGCATTCTCCACGCTGTTCGCGGCATTGGAGAGGCTATTGCTGGCCTCGTCGAGCCTGTTCGCGGCCTCCTTGCCGCCGCCGCAGGCGGATAGCGCCAGCGCCGCCGCCATGCTGATCGGAATGAACTTCCAGGTCGTCATATCCGTCCCCTTCCCTTCATGCATCATTCGGCCCGGCGCCTTACCGGGCCAGGCCGCATCCTGCTACGCACCTGCCGGGATGTAAACCTCCCCGCCCTGCTCGCGGAATTTCTCGCTCATCTCGATCATCCCTGCTTCGGCTTCCTCCGCCGCCAGGAAGCTGTCGGCCTCCTGATTCTGTTTCGCCGCGAACTCCCGCACTTCCTGCGTGATCTTCATCGAGCAGAATTTGGGACCGCACATGGAGCAGAAATGCGCGGTCTTGGCGCCCTCTGCGGGTAGCGTCTGGTCGTGATATTCCTCGGCCGTATCCGGGTCGAGCGACAGGTTGAACTGGTCGCGCCAGCGAAACTCGAACCGCGCGCGCGACAGCGCATCGTCGCGGACCTGCGCCGCCGGATGGCCCTTGGCCAGATCGGCCGCATGGGCGGCGAGCTTGTAGGTGACGACGCCGACCTTCACATCATTGCGGTCGGGCAGGCCCAGATGCTCCTTGGGCGTCACATAGCAGAGCATCGCCGTGCCGAACCAGCCGATCTGCGCCGCGCCGATCGCCGAGGTGATATGGTCATAGCCCGGCGCGATATCGGTGGTGAGCGGCCCCAGCGTATAGAAGGGCGCCTCGCCACACGCCTCCAGCTGCTTGTCCATATTCTCCTTGATCTTGTGCATGGGGACATGCCCCGGCCCCTCGATCATCACCTGCACATCCTGCGCCCATGCCCGCTTCGTCAGCTCGCCCAGCGTGTAGAGTTCGGCGAACTGCGCCTCGTCATTGGCATCGGCGATGGAGCCGGGACGCAGGCCGTCGCCCAGCGAATAGGCGATGTCATAGGCGCGCATGATCTCGCTGATCTCGTCGAAATGCTCATAGAGGAAGCTTTCGCGATGATGGGCGAGGCACCATTTCGCCATGATCGATCCGCCGCGCGAAACGATCCCCGTCACCCGCTTCGCCGCCAGCGGCACGAAGGGCAGGCGCACGCCAGCATGGATGGTGAAATAGTCGACTCCCTGCTCGGCCTGCTCGATCAGCGTGTCGCGGAAGATTTCCCATGTCAGGTTCTCGGCGATGCCGCCGACCTTTTCCAGCGCCTGATAGATCGGCACCGTGCCGATGGGGACGGGCGAATTGCGGATGATCCATTCGCGGGTGTCATGGATATTGCGCCCGGTCGAAAGGTCCATCACCGTGTCCGCGCCCCAGCGGATCGACCAGACCATTTTGTCGACTTCGCTCGCCACGTCGCTTGCAACCGCGCTGTTGCCGATATTGGCGTTGATCTTGACGAGGAAATTGCGGCCGATCGCCATCGGCTCGCTTTCCGGGTGGTTGATATTGCTCGGGATGATCGCCCGGCCGCGCGCGACCTCATCGCGCACGAACTCCGGCGTCACATAATCGGGGATCGCCGCGCCCCAATCCTTGCCGTCGCGGACATATTCGGCGAGCCGCTCACGCCCCAGATTCTCCCGCTCCGCCACATATTCCATTTCCGGCGTGATGATGCCGCGCCGCGCATAATGCATCTGGGTGACGGTGCCGCCCGCCTTCGCGCGCAACGGTCGCCGCACCACATTGGGAAAGGTGCGCACGCCGCCGGAGCGATCCGGGCCGAGCTGGCCATTATCCTCCGGCTTCACCATGCGGGCGGGATAGTCCTCCACATCGCCGCGCGCGACGATCCAGTCGCGCCGCAGCGCGGGCAGCCCCGCCATGATGTCGATGGACGCGGCCGGGTCGGTATAGGGGCCGGAGGTGTCATAGACCCGCACCGGCGGTTCGCCGCTCGTGGGTTCGAGGTCGATCTCGCGCATCGCCACGCGAATGCCGCTGCCGGATTTTGCCGCGACATGGATTTTGCGGCTGCCGCGAATGGGGCCGGTGGTGACGCCGATCTCGGCCTTTGCTGGAATATCAGCCATATAGTCTGTCCCTGATTGGAGGAAATGTCAGAAGAAACGGAAAAGGGCGATGCCGATCAGCACCACGCCCCCGAGGAGCGAAACAAAGGCCCAGCCGCGCGCGCCGCTGGAAAGCGCCCAGCGCCAGAAGGGCACGAGCCGGTCGGTGAAGGCGGTGATCGCCAGCGCCTCCACGATCATGAAGCCGCCCAGCACCATCATCAGCGTCGCCAGCAGGTCGGGCGGCGCGGCGCGATTGCAGAGATAGAGGGGAATGCCCAGGCCGATCTCGACCAGCCCGGTCAGCATCTGGAGCGCGGGAGAGGCGGCGATTTCCCCCACCATGCGCCGCCACTGGCCGGGACGGCGCAATTCGTCCAGACCGGTGGCGAACAGGAACAGCCCGAGAAACAGGGCGGACCATAGCGGCGCTTCAACCATCACGACCTCTCCTTGCCGGGGCGAAGGAAGGGCGGGCGCTCTTTACGAAAACAGATTTGCTGCGCGCGTCCACTCCCTCCGACCGTATTAGCGGTTTCAGGTTCAGCGGGTCGTGCGGCGTTACCCGCACCTCTCAGCCACATGGCTCCCCGGTGGTAAGGCGCAGACTAGCGCCGGTGGCGCGATCAGGAAAGCGTTATTATCGAATGGAGAAAGGCGGTTTCATTCCGGCCAGCGTTCCACCGTCACATGGACGACATGGCGCAGCGCGCCGATGGCGGACCGGATCGCCTGCGTGTCCCCCTCCGCCCCGGATATGGTGACGATGGCCGCATGGGCATGGGGACCGACGCGCCAGACATGCAGATCGGCCACTCGCCCACCCTTTTGCTCGGCGATGTCCTTCATGCGGGCGGCCAGTTCCGGCTCGGCGGTGTCGAGCAGGATGCCGGCGGTGTCCTTCATCAGCCCCAGCGCCCAGCGCGCGATAACCACCGCGCCGACAAGGCCGATCAGCGGATCGAGCCACACCCAGCCCAGATAGCGCCCGGCCAGCAGCGCCGCGATCGCCGCGACCGAAGTCAGCGCATCGGCCAGCACATGAAGATAGGCAGCACGCAGATTATTATCGCGCGGGGCCTGCGCGGCCGGGCCATGATCCGCGGCATGGTCATGGTCGTGATGGCCATGATCGTGATGGTCGTGGTCATGCCCATGGTCATGCCCGTGACTATGCCCATGGCTGTGTCCATGACTATGGCCGCCATGGCTATGGTCATGATCCTCCATCAGCATCCACGCGCTGATGAGGTTGACGACAAGGCCTACCACCGCGACCAGCGTCGCCTCGCCGAAATGCACCTGTCCCGGATGGAGCAGCCTTTCACCCGATTCGACCGCGATGCCCAGCGAGGCGATCGCCAATATGATCGCCGAAGCAAAGCCCGCCAGATCGCCGACCTTGCCGGTGCCGAAGGTGAAGCGCGCATTATGGGCGTGGCGGCGCGCGAAGCTGTAGGCCACCGCCGCGATCGCCAGCGCACCCGCATGGGTCGCCATATGAAAGCCGTCGGCCAGCAACGCCATCGATCCGGTGTACCAGCCCGCCGCGATCTCCACGATCATGGTCAGCACGGTCAGCACGATCACCCACCGGGTACGGCGCGCATTGCGATCATGCCCCTGCGGCAGATAGACATGATCGAAATAATGGGTCTGTTCGGGTGGTTCGGCTGTCATGGCCCTGCACTATGCCGCGCCGGGGCGGCCCGTCAATCGGCGTGCGGTTGCGCGCGCGCTTCTTCCTTCCTCCGTCTCCGCCCGTCCATCGGCCCGCTATTGCGATTCGCTCTCTTGTGCCGGGCGGCGGCTATGCCCATAAGGACGGCGATGCAGATGATTAACCAGCGGAAAGGCGCATGACCCAGGCACCGCACTCCGCCGACACCAGAAAATCCGCGATCGTGATCGGCGCCGGATTCGGCGGGCTGGCCCTCGCCATCCGGCTGCAATCGGCCGGAGTGGCCACCACCCTCGTCGAGGCCCGCGACCGGCCGGGCGGCTGCGCCTATCATTGGCAGAAGGACGGCTTCACCTTCGATGCCGGGCCGACCCTCCTCACCGATCCCGACTGCCTTGCCGAACTCTGGCGCCTGACCGGCCACGACATGGCGCAGGATGTGACGCTGGACCCGGTTTCGCCCTTCTGGCGGCTGAACTGGCCCGATGGCACGCAGTTCGATTGCAGCGCCGACGAAACCACGCTGCGGCAGGAAATCGCCCGGCTCGATAGCGGCGACCTGCCCGGTTATGAGCGGTTCCTCGATTATAGCGCGGCGTCGATGCGCGAGGCCTATCAGCATCTGGGGCGCACCCCTTTCCTCGACCTCATGTCGATGGTGAAGGCCACCCCGGCGCTGGTCCAGTCGCAGGCGTGGCGATCGGTCTATTCGATGGTGTCGAGCTTCGTCCAGAATGAGAAGCTGCGGCAGGCGCTCTCTTTCCAGTCGCTGCTGATCGGCGCCAATCCGACCACGGCGAGCGCGCTCTACGCCCTCATCCACAAGCTGGAAAAGGACACCGGCGTCTGGTGGCCGCGCGGCGGCATGCACCGGCTGGCCACAGCGATGGTGACGCAGTTCGAGCGGATCGGCGGCACGCTGCGTCTGGGCGATCCGGTGGCGCGCATCGAAACCATCGGCGACCGGGCGAGCGCGGTCGTCACCCGCGACGGCTGGCGCGGCGAGGCGGAGATGATCGCCACCAATGCCGACCTGATGCACAGTTACGGCACCCTGCTCGCCCATCATCCGCGCGGCCCCGCACAGGTGGAAAAGCTCGCCCGCAAACATTGGTCGCCCAGCCTCTTCATGGTGCATTTCGGCATAAAGGGCACATGGCCGGGCATTCCCCACCACATGGTGCTGTTCGGCCCGCGCTATCAGGAGTTGCTGACCGACATCTTCCAGCATGGCGTGCTGAGCGCGGATTTCTCGCTCTATCTCCACCATCCGACCGTCACCGACCCCAGCCTCGCGCCCGAGAGCTGCTCCACCTTCACCGCGATGGTGCCGGTGCCGCATATGGGCAAGCTGCCGATCGACTGGGACGATATGGCGCCCGCTTATGCCGGGCGCATCCTCGACGAGATCGAGCGCCGCCTCATTCCCGATATCCGCTCGCGCCTGCTCACCTGCTTCCACTACGCGCCGCCCGATTTCGCGCACGACCTCAACGCCTATAAGGGCAGCGCCTTCGCGACCGAGCCGCTGATGACGCAAAATGGCTGGCTGCGGCCGCATAATCGCGACGATGTGATCTCCAACCTCTATCTGGTAGGGGCAGGGACCCATCCGGGCGCGGGCATTCCCGCCGTGGTCGGCAGCGCGCGCATCACCGCCAAGCTGATGCTGGACGAACCGGCATGAAGAAACTCACCCGCATCGCCGTCTATTGCGGTGCGGCGACGCCCGCCGACCCGCTCTACATCCAGACCGCCCGCGATGTCGGCGCGGAACTGGCCCGCTGGGGCATCGCGATCATCTATGGCGGCGGACGGCTCGGCCTGATGGGCGCGCTTGCCGATGCCGCGCTGGAACAGGGCGGCGAGGTGATCGGCGTCATCCCCGAGGCGCTGGTCACGGCCGAGGCCGCCCATCGGGGCCTCAGCGAACTGCATATCGTGCCGGATATGCACGCCCGCAAGGCGCTGTTCACCAGCCTTGCCGACGGTTTCCTGACCCTGCCCGGCGGTGTCGGCACGATGGACGAGCTGTGGGAAGCGATCAGCTGGGCGCAACTGGGCTATCACGCCAAGCCGGTGGGGCTTCTCAACATAGGGGGCTTCTACGACCATCTGCTCGCCTTCCACCGCCATATGGTGGAGACCGGCTTCATCCGGCCCGGCCATGCAGGCATATTGATCGACCGCGACACGCTACCTCCGCTGATCGACGCGATGGAACGCCACCAGCCCCATGACAGCCTGTTCGCCACCGCAGCGCGGGAAGGCGGCCTCCACAGCTGAGCAATCTGTTCGCGGATCATCGCACAGGGTTCCTTTTTCCGTCCCAATTCCCGCGCCCGCGCGCGTGATCGAAACAAATTGCGCCGCAACGCAAAACAGGATAAGGGCCGCCGCGATAACCCTATCCTCAAAATTCAAGTCAGGACTTCTATGAGTCTCCGCAATGTGGCCATCATCGCGCACGTCGATCATGGCAAGACAACGCTGGTCGACCAGCTTTTCCGCCAGTCCGGCACCTTCCGCGACAACCAGCGCGTCGAAGAGCGCGCAATGGATTCGAACGATCTCGAAAAAGAGCGCGGCATCACCATTCTCGCCAAGTGCACCTCGGTCGAATGGCAGGGCAACCGCATCAACATCGTCGATACCCCCGGCCACGCCGACTTCGGCGGCGAGGTGGAGCGCATCCTCTCGATGGTCGACGGCGTGATCCTGCTGGTCGATTCGTCGGAAGGCGCGATGCCGCAGACCAAGTTCGTCACCGGCAAGGCGCTGGCGCTCGGCCTCAGGCCCATCGTCGTCGTCAACAAGATCGACCGTCCCGACGGCCGCCCGGTCGAGGTGCTGGACGAGGTGTTCGACCTGTTCGTCAGTCTCGACGCGAATGACGAGCAGCTCGACTTCCCCGTCCTCTACGCTTCGGGCCGTAACGGCTATGCCAGCGACGATATCGACGCACGCGAAGGCGACCTGACGCCGCTCTTCCAGAAGATCGTCGACCATGTGCCGCCGCCCCATGCGGTGGACGAGAACGCGCCGTTCACCTTCCTGGCGACGCTGCTCGACCGCGACAACTTCCTCGGTCGTATCCTCACCGGCCGCGTGCAGACCGGCGTGCTGAAACTGAACCAGCCGATCCACGCGCTCGACGCCGACGGCAAGGTGATCGAACAGGGCCGCGCCACCAAGATCATGGCGTTCCGCGGCCTGGAGCGCGTGCCGGTCGATGAAGCCCATGCCGGCGACATCATCAGCCTCGCAGGCCTCACCACCGCGACCGTGGCCAACACCATCGCGGACCTTAGCGTCTCCACCCCGATCGAGGCGCAGCCGATCGATCCGCCGACGCTCTCCATGCGCTTTGCCGTGAACGACTCGCCGATGGCGGGCCGCGAAGGCGACAAGGTGACGAGCCGCATGATCCGCGACCGTCTGTTCCGCGAAGCCGAATCGAACGTCGCCATCCGCATCACCGAGAGCGCGGACAAGGACAGCTTCGAAGTCGCTGGGCGCGGCGAATTGCAGCTGGGCGTGCTGATCGAGACGATGCGCCGCGAGGGCTTCGAGCTGGGCATTTCCCGCCCGCGCGTGCTGTTCCAGGATGGCGAGAGCGGCCGCGAGGAACCCTATGAAACGGTCGTCATCGACGTGGATGATGAGTTCTCCGGCACGGTCATCGACAAGATGGCGCTGCGCAAGGCGGAAATGACCGACATGCGCCAGTCCGGCGGCGGCAAGACCCGCATCAGCTTCTCCGCCCCCTCGCGCGGCCTCATCGGCTATCATGGCGAATTCCTGTCCGACACGCGCGGCACCGGCATCATGAACCGCCTGTTCGAGAAATATGGCCCCTATAAGGGCACCATCGAGGGCCGCGCCAATGGCGTCCTCATCTCCAACAGCACCGGCGACGCGGTGGCCTATGCGCTCAACGCGCTGGAAGATCGCGGCGTGCTGTTCGTAAACCCCGGCGAAGCCCTTTATGAGGGCATGATCATCGGCGAGAACGCCAAGCCGGACGATCTCGAAGTCAACCCGATGAAGTCGAAGCAGCTCACCAACTTCCGCGCCAGCGGCAAGGACGAAGGCATCCGCCTGACGCCGCCGCGCCGCATGACGCTGGAACAGGCGATCGCCTATATCGACGAGGACGAGATGGTGGAGGTGACGCCCAAGTCGATCCGCATCCGCAAGCGCCACCTCGACCCGCATGAACGCAAGAAAGCGAAGCGCTCCGTCGCTGCCTGATATGAATGACTGAACCCACCCCCGCCCTGCTTTTCGTATACGGAACGCTGCGGCGGGGGTGCGATACCGAAATGGCGCAGCGGCTCGCCAGTGAAAGCCGCCTCCTTGGCCCGGCGCTTCTGCGCGGCCATCTCTACCGCATCGAAAACCCCGGCGGCCTCCCTTATCCCGGCTTTATCCCCGACGAAACAGGCACGCCCGTCATCGGCGACCTGCTCGCCCTGCCCGATTCCAAAACGACGCTGCGCTGGCTCGACGCCTATGAAGAAGCAGGCCCCGCCTTTCCTGAACCGCAGGAATATCGGCGCGAACGGCTATGCGTGGAAACGGCAACAGGCACGCGCGAGGCATGGGTCTATGTCTATGGCTGGCCAGCCACCAGAAAGAACCGCAGCAATGGCGGCGACTGGCTTGGGCAGCGCTAATTCCGCCCCTACTTCGCCTGCATCGACCTGACCGCCGCCAGCGTGTTCTTCACATGGTCCTGATAGCTCAAGGCGCTGTGGACATAGACGATGCGGCCGGTCGGTGCGATCACATAGGAGGTGCGATTCGACAGGCCCACTTTCATGGGCAGCGCCACGTCGAAGCCCTTGATGATATCCGGCCCGGCCGACGCCACCGCGAATTTGCTGCGGCATTCCTCGACCGAGAATCTGGCGAGCTTGTCCACCGGGTCCGCCGACATGCCGATGACGGTCGCGCCCGCCTTCTTGAACTCATCGCTCATTTCCGCGAACTCATGCGCCTCGGCCGTGCAACCGGGCGTGAAGGCGGCAGGGAAGAAATAGAGCACCACCGGCCCCTTTTTCAGCTGATCCGACAAGGTGAGCGTGAAGAGCTTGCCGCCGATCGCCCCGCGCGTGGTGAAATCCGGCGCCTTCGCGCCCACCGGGAGCGCGCTCGTCGCCGCCTTGGGAACCACCAGCAACGCCACCGCGCCCACCATCCCGGCGGCGGTCATCCATTTCACCCAGCGTCGCATCGTCCATCCTCCTTCGGCAAGGCACGGCCCATTCGATAACCGACCCCTTATATCCGCCGCCATCGGCAAAAGCGACTCACCTTGCCCTTTTTCCCGGCCCCCGGTAAAGCGCGGCCATCATGACCGCTCCACTCATCATCGCCGTGCCCAAGGGGCGCATCCTGGACGAAGCGCTGCCGCTGCTCGCGCGCGCCGGTATCGAGCCGGAGGCGGAGTTTCATGACAAGAAGAGCCGCGCGCTCAAATTCGCGACCAACCGCGAAAATGTCTCGATCATCCGCGTGCGCGCCTTCGACGTCGCTACCTTCGTCGCCCATGGCGCGGCGCAGGTCGGCATTGTCGGTTCCGACGTGATCGAGGAGTTCGACTATTCCCAGATCTACGCGCCGGTGGACCTCGATATCGGCCATTGCCGCCTGTCCGTCGCCCAGCCCGAAGATGCGCTGGACGAGGATGAAGGCGCGATGAGCCATGTGCGCGTCGCGACCAAATATCCGCATCTGACCCGCCGCCATTATGAGGCGCTGGGGCTTCAGGCCGAATGCGTGAAACTGAACGGCGCGATGGAACTGGCGCCCTCGCTCGGCCTGTCGCGGCGGATCGTCGATCTTGTCTCCTCGGGCGCGACGCTCAAGGCCAATGGTCTCGTCGAAACCAGCATCATCATGCAGATCAGCGCCCGGCTGATCGTCAACCGCGCGGCATTGAAGATGCGCGCGGCGGAACTGGTGCCGCTGATCGAAGGGTTCCGGGCAGCGGTGGAGGCGCGCGATGCAGCGGCTTGACGCGGGAACGGCGGATTTCGCCGCGCAATTCGACATGCTGGTCAACGCCCGGCGCGAGGCCGATGCCGACGTGTCGAGTGCGGTACGCGCGATCATCGAACAGGTGCGCCGCGATGGCGACACAGCGCTCGCCGACCTGACGCAGCGCTTCGACCGGCATGATCTCGACGCCACCGGCTGGCGCGTCGGCGAAGAGGAAATGCAGGCGGCGTTCGACGGCCTGCCCACGGAACTGCGCGAGGCGCTGGAACTCGCCGCCGCGCGCATCACCGCCTATCATGAAAAACAGCGCCCGGAGGATCGCGACGAGGTGGACGCCACCGGCGCGCGGCTGGGCGCCCGCTGGAGCGCGGTCGACGCGGCGGGGCTTTATGTGCCCGGCGGCCGTGCGGCCTATCCCTCATCGGTGCTGATGAACGCGATACCGGCGAAGGTCGCGGGCGTCGGACGCATCGCCATCGTCACCCCGACGCCGGGCGGCGAAATGAACCCGCTGGTCCTCGCCGCCGCACGCATCGCGGGCGTCACCGAGATATGGCGCATCGGCGGCGCGCAGGCGATCGCCGCGCTCGCCTATGGCACGGAGAAGATCGCGCCCGTCGATGTCATCACCGGCCCCGGCAATGCCTGGGTGGCGGAGGCCAAGCGCCAGCTTTACGGCGTGGTCGGCATCGACATGGTGGCGGGGCCTTCGGAAATCGTCGTCGTCGCGGATGGCCGGAACGACCCGGAATGGACGGCGGCGGACCTGTTGAGCCAGTCGGAGCACGACCCGACCAGCCAGTCGATCCTCTTCACCGATGACGCCGCCTTCGCCGACGCCGTGGCCAAAGCCGTCGACGCACAGATTCCGGAATTGTCCACCGCGCAGACGGCCCGGACGAGCTGGGACGCCAATGGCGCGATCATCCTCGTGCCCACGCTGGAAGCCGCGATGCCGCTGGTCGATCGCCTCGCGCCGGAGCATCTCGAACTCGCCGTGGACGATCCCGACGCCCTGTTCGCGATGGTGCGCCATGCCGGCTCCGTATTTCTCGGCCGCATGACCCCCGAGGCGGTCGGCGATTATGTCGCCGGCCCCAACCATGTGCTGCCCACCGGGCGCCGCGCGCGCTTCTCCTCCGGCCTTTCGGTGCTGGATTTCATGAAGCGCACCAGTTTCCTCGCCCTCAACCAGAGCGCGATCGAGGCGATCGGCCCCGCCGCCGTGGCGCTCGCCCGCGCAGAGGGGCTGCCCGCCCACGCCTCCTCGGTGGCGCGCCGTCTCGGCCTCAATCGCTCATTCTAAGGATCAGCCCCCCATGTCGATTTCCCTTTATGACGCCCTTGTCCCGTCCTGGCTCCAGATCCTGCAATCGGTGCGCGGCCTGCTCGACAAGACGGAAAGCTGGGCCGCGGAACAGGGGCTGACCGAAAGCGAAATCCTGAACGCCCGCCTGATCGACGACATGCTGCCGCTTTCCTTCCAGATCGCCGCGGTCGCCAATCACAGCCATGGCGCGGTGGAAGGTGTACGCAAGGGTATTTATTCGCCCAATCCCTCCGCTAAGGCGCCCGCCGCCATCGCCGACCTGAAGGCGTTGATCGACGCGGCGATCGAAGGGCTGAACGCGGTGACGGCAGAGGAGATGGAGGGCTTTATCGGCCGCGACATGCGCTTTTCCCTGCCCGCGATGAACCTAGACCTGCCGTTCACGGCGGAAAATTACTTCCTCTCCTTCGCCCAGCCCAATTTCTATTTCCACGCCACGACCGCTTATGACATTCTGCGCGGCATGGGCGTTGAACTGGGCAAGGCCAATTTCCTCGGCCCTGTCCGCATCAAGGCAAACTGATCCTATGAACGACCGCTCCCGTTCCCGCTCCGCCGCGCGGCTCGCCGCCGTTCAGGCCCTCTATCAGAAAGAGATGGAGGGGACCCCGCTGCCGCTGCTGCTGACCGAGTTCCACAATCACCGCCTCGGCGCGACCATCGAGGACGTGACCTATGCCGATGCGGAAGTGAGCTTCTTCGACGATGTGGTGAGCGGCGTCGACAAGCGGCGGGAGGAGATTGACGAGCGCATCACCGCGCGTCTTTCCAAGGGCTGGTCGCTCGACCGGCTCGACCGGCCGATGCGCCAGATTTTGCGCGCGGGCACCTATGAGCTGATGGCGCGGATCGACGTGCCGACCGGCACCGTGATCAGCGAATATGTCGATGTCGCCAAGGCGTTCTACGACAAGCGCGAGGCGGGTTTCGTCAACGGCCTGCTCGATGCCGTGGCGAAGGACGTGCGGCCCTGACCGGAAAGGGCGGGGCCAGCGACGAAGGTGCGTTCATCGCGCTGATGCGCGGCCTTGCCACCAGTCCCGCCGCGCGCGGCCTGATGGACGACGCGGCACTGCTCGACTGGCCCGAGGGCGCGCTGGTCCTCACCCATGACATGCTGGTCGAGGGGGTGCATTTCCTGCCCGAAGACCCGGCGGAAACGGTCGCGTGGAAGCTCTGCGCGGTCAATATGTCGGACCTCAACGCCAAGGGTGCGACGCCGCTCGGCATCCTCATGGGCTATGGCATGACCGGCGATCGGACATGGGATGCGCGCTTCGCCGAGGGGCTGGGCAAGGTCCTCGATCATTTCGGCGCGCCACTGCTGGGCGGCGACACCGTGCGCATGCCCGCAGGAGGGCCGCGCACGCTGGGACTGACGGCGATCGGCGCGGCCCCCGCCTGCGGCGCGCCGTCCCGCGCGGGCGCAAGGCCGGGCGACCTGCTGCTCACCACCGGCACGATCGGCGATGCGGGCGCGGGGCTTGCGCTGCTTCAGGAGCGACGCGAGGCTCCGGAGGACGCGCGCGCGCCGCTCATCGCCGCCTATCGCCAGCCCCAGCCGCCCGTCACCCTTGGCCCCGTGCTGGCCCCGCTCGTTACGGCGATGGCCGATATATCGGACGGCCTGCTGATCGATGCGGACCGGATCGCGCGGGCAAGCGGTGTCATCGTTGATCTCGATCTGGCGAATATGCCGCTCTCCCCCGCCTTCATCGCCGCCTGCGGGAACGGCACCGCAAGCCGCTTCGCCGCCGCGACGGCGGGGGATGACTATCAATTGCTCTTCACCGCCGCCCCGGATCGCCTGCCCGCCCTTCGCGACCTGTGCGAGGCAAAGAGCGTCGCCCTTACCGTCCTCGGCCGCTGCGAAGCCGGGCCTGCCGCGGGCCTTCTCCTCAACGATGCGGGTGCGCCCGTGCCACTGCCGGAACGGCTCGGCTATGAGCATGGAAAATAAGGGCGAAAAGCCCCGCCCCGCAAATCCGGCTTGACGCGCGGCGCAGCGCCGATACCTTCGCCCTCCATAAGGATCAGCCAGGTCGGGGGCAGCCAGTGACCGGAAAGACGCTGAACATTTGCCGCAGGAATGCCTCCGCCCGCATCGCAGGCGGCAGCGGCCTTCTTCATGCCCCGCGCCGGGCATCCCGCATCCCGACATCCCATCTTGCCCGCCGGACCCTTGCCGGACGGCCTGCCTTTCACGAACAATCAGGGGGAGAGGATCAATTATGAGCATAACAGCCTTTGCCATAGGGTGCGGCCTGCTGGCCCTGCTCTATGGAGTGCTGACCAGCCGACAGGTGCTGGCCAGTTCCGCAGGGAATGACACCATGCGCGGCATCGCCGCCGCCATTCAGGAAGGGGCGCAGGCCTATCTCGGGCGGCAATATCGCACCATCGCCATTGTCGGCGTGGCCGTGGCCATAGTGGTGCTGATCTTCCTCGGCCTCACCTCCGCGCTCAGCTTCGCGCTCGGCGCGATCCTCTCCGGCGCGGCGGGCTATGTCGGCATGAACATCTCGGTGCGGTCCAATGTCCGCACGGCGGAGGCCGCGCGCCATTCGCTGCAATCGGGCCTCACCGTCGCCTTCCGGGCGGGCGCCGTCACCGGCATGCTGGTGGCTGGCCTCGCGCTGCTCGCGATCGCGGGCCTGTTCTGGTATCTGACCGGGCCGGCCGATTATGCGCCATCCGATCGCAAGGTGATCGACAGCCTCATCGCGCTGGCCTTCGGCGCGAGCCTCATCTCCATCTTCGCGCGTCTGGGCGGCGGCATCTTCACCAAGGCGGCGGATGTCGGCGCGGATCTCGTCGGCAAGGTCGAGGCCGGGATACCGGAGGACGACCCGCGCAACCCCGCCGTGATCGCGGACAATGTGGGCGACAATGTCGGCGACTGCGCGGGCATGGCCGCCGACCTCTTCGAAACCTATGTGGTGACGGTCGGCGCGACGATGGTGCTGATCGCCCTCCTCGTAAAGGGCGTGAGCGCGGCGGAACTCTCGCAACTGATGGCCCTGCCGCTCGGCATTGGCGGGGCGTGCATCATCACCTCGATCATCGGCACCTATATGGTGCGGCTGGGGTCGAGCCAGTCGATCATGGGCGCGCTCTACAAAGGCTTCTGGACCACCGCCATCCTGTCCATTCCCGCCATCTGGGCGGTGACGCAGATCACGCTGGGCGATCTCAACACCGTGTTCGGCGCGGACCTCGACGGGCAAGGCGGCTATACCGGCTGGGCCTTGTTCTGGTCGATGATGGTGGGCCTCGCCGTCACCGGCCTCATCGTCTGGATCACCGAATATTATACCGGCACCGGCTATCGCCCGGTCCGCAGCATCGCCAAGGCATCCGAAACCGGCCACGGCACCAATGTCATCCAGGGGCTGGCCGTCAGCCTGGAAGCCACCGCGCTGCCGACGCTCGTCATCTGCGTCGGCATCATCCTGGCCTATAGCCAGGCGGGCCTGATCGGCATCGCCTTCGCCGCCACCGCAATGCTGGCGCTTGCCGGGATGGTGGTCGCGCTCGATGCTTATGGCCCTGTCACCGACAATGCGGGTGGCATCGCCGAAATGGCGGGGCTGGAAGAGGATGTGCGCACCCGCACCGACGCGCTCGATGCGGTCGGCAACACCACCAAGGCGGTGACCAAGGGCTATGCGATCGGGTCTGCGGGCCTTGCCGCGCTGGTCCTCTTCGGCAGCTATACCGAGGACCTCAAATTCTACAACAGCGCGCTCGGCCTCACCGAACCGCCGGATTTCAGCCTTTCCAACCCCTATGTCATCGTCGGGCTGCTGCTCGGCGCGCTATTGCCCTATCTGTTCGGCGCGATGGGGATGACGGCGGTAGGCCGCGCGGGCGGCGCGGTGGTCGAGGAGGTACGTGGCCAGTTCCGCGACAATCCCGGCATCATGGCGGGCACGTCCAAGCCCGATTATGCCCGCACCGTCGATCTCGTCACCAAGGCGGCGATCCGCGAGATGATCCTGCCCAGCCTGTTGCCGGTGCTGACGCCGATCATCGTCTATTTCCTCATCAGCGCGATCGCCGGCAACGCCAACGGCTTCGCGGCGCTGGGCGCGTTGCTGCTCGGCGTGATCGTCTCCGGCCTGTTCGTCGCCCTTTCCATGACGAGCGGCGGCGGCGCATGGGACAATGCGAAGAAATATATCGAGGACGGCCATCATGGGGGCAAGGGGTCGGAAGCGCACAAGGCCGCCGTCACCGGCGACACGGTGGGCGATCCCTATAAGGACACGGCGGGTCCCGCCGTCAATCCGATGATCAAGATCACCAACATCGTCGCGCTGCTGCTGCTCGCGGCGCTGGCGCACGGGGTCGCCTGACCCCCAGCTGCCCGGAATGATCTTACCGGACCCGGCGACGCATGAGTCGCCGGGTTTCGTTTTATACCGCCCCTGTCTATAAGCCCGCCATGTCCGTGCTCAGCCCCTATGCCCGCCAGCTTGCCGCCCTTGCAACACGATCGCGGGCGCGGCGTCTCATCCCGCAGGCGGGGGTGGATTTCTCGTCCAATGACTATCTCGGCCTCGCGCATGATCCCGCCATCGGCGCGGCGATCAGCACGGCGATCGCGCGGGGTGTCGCGATCGGATCGGGCGGGTCGCGCCTGCTGCGCGGCAATGCACCCGAACATGAGGCGCTGGAGGCAAAGGCCGCCGCTTTTTTCGGGGCGGAGGCCGCGCTCTTCATGGCGAACGGCTTTGCCGCCAATCTCTCGATCCTGTCCGCCCTGCCGAGGGCGGGCGATCTCATCGTCGCCGATGAACTCGCCCATGCCAGCATGCATGATGGCATCCGCCAGTCGAAGGCGCAGACGGTTTTCGTCGCGCATAACGACCCGCAGGCCTTTGCCGATGCGATCGGAAACTGGCGTGCGGGCGGCGGCACCGGCACGCCATGGATCGTCGCGGAGACGCTCTATTCGATGGATGGCGATCGCGCCCCGGTCGATGATCTCGCAGCAATTGCTGCGCAGCATGAAGCGTTGCTGCTGCTCGACGAAGCCCACGCCACCGGCGTTTTCGGCAGCGACGGGCGCGGGCTTGCCGCCCATCTCGAAGGCGCGGAAAACCTCATCACGCTGCATACCTGCGGCAAGGGACTGGGGGTCGAGGGCGCGCTGGTCTGCGCCCCCAGGGTGCTGATCGACACGCTCGTCAACAAGGCGCGTCCCTTCATCTTCTCGACCGCGCCATCCCCGCTGATGGCCGTGGGCGTCGCCGCCGCGCTCGACCGGATCACCGGCGAGGACGGCGATGCGTTGCGCGCGGAGTTGCGCGCGCTGCTGACGCTCGCGGGCGAAGCGATCTGCGCGCCGCTCGGCCTGCCCGCACCGCAGACACAGATAGTGCCGCTGATCATCGGGGAGGATGCCCGCACCATGGCGATTGCAGCCGCCTGCCAGCGCGCGGGCTTCGACGTGCGCGGCGTCCGTCCGCCGACCGTGCCGCCGGGCACCAGCCGCTTGCGCCTGTCGATCACCCGCAACCTTGCGGCAGACGACATCCGCGCCCTGGCCGCCACGCTCATCCTGCTGATGCAGGAGCACATGGCATGACCCGCCCCCTCGTCATCAGCGGCACCGACACCGATGCGGGCAAGACCGTGGTGGCCGCCGGCCTCACCCTCTGCCTGCCGCACGCGCATTATTGGAAGCCGGTCCAGTCCGGCACGTCCCCCACCACCGATACGGCGAGCGTGCGGGCGCTGACCGGCCTGCCCGATGATCGCTTCCTGCCCGAGGCCTATGTCCTTCAGGAACCGGCCTCGCCGCATCTCTCGGCGCGGCTGGAGGGGGTAGAGATCACCCTCGACCGCCTCGCCCTGCCCGCAATCGACGCCCCGCTGATCGCCGAGGGCGCGGGCGGGCTGATGGTGCCACTCAATGAGCGCGACCTCGCCATCGATCTTTTCGCCCGCTGGGGGGCGCCGGTGATCCTCGTCGCGCGCACCGGCCTCGGCACGATCAACCACAGCCTGCTTTCGATAGAGGCGCTGAAGGCCCGCGCCATTCCGATCGGCGGCCTGATCTTCTCCGGCGATCCGCATGAGGAAAATCAGCGCATCATTCCGGAACTGTCCGGCGTCCGCTCGCTCGGCCGCCTGCCGCGCCTCGCCTCGCTCGACACCGAGAGCCTGCGCGCCGCGATGATCGCGCATATCGACCTTGCCGCGATAGAGGCGCTGATCGCATGACCGACACACCTTCCCCCATCTGGCACCCGTTCACGCAGCACGGCCTCGATGAAGCCCGCCCGCTGGTGGAGAGCGCACAAGGGGCGCTGCTCCATTGCCGCGACGGATCGACGCTGATCGATGGCATTTCGAGCTGGTGGGTCATCACCCATGGCCATTGCCACCCGCCGATCGTCGCCGCGATCCAGCAGCAGGCGGCGAGGCTCGACCAGCTCATCTTCGCGGGCTTCACCCATGAACCGGCCGAAGAGGTCGCGCGCGGCCTCATCCGCCTGACCGACCGGCACCTGCCCTCGCCCGATCCGCTTTCCCATGTGTTCTTCTCCGACAGCGGCTCCACCTGCGTCGAGGTCGCGCTGAAGATGGCGCTGGGCTATTGGCACCACCGCGCCCGCAAAAGCCGGGAGGCGCCGCGCCATCGCATCATCGTGATGGAGCATAGCTATCATGGCGACACCATCGGCACCATGTCGGTGGGCGCGCGCGGGGTATTCAATCAGGTCTATACGCCGCTGCTGTTCGACGTCGCGCGCATCCCCTATCCCGCCGCAGGCGCGGAACAGGCGACGCTGGACGCGCTGGAGGCCGCCTGCCGCGCGCCGGAAAAGCCCGCCGCCCTCATCGTCGAGCCGCTGGTGCTGGGGTCGGGCGGCATGCTCTTCTATTCGCCGCTGATGCTGCGCGCGATGGCGGAGATCTGCGCCATGCATGAGGTGCTCTTCATCGCCGACGAGGTGATGACCGCATGGGGCCGCACCGGCACGCTCTTCGCCTGCGAGCAGGCCGGCGTCACGCCCGATATCCTCTGCACCGCCAAGGGATTGACCGGGGGCAGCATACCGCTCGCCGCCACGCTCTGCCGCGCGAAGATATTCGACGCGCATTTCTCCCGTGATCGCGCCGATATGTTTTTCCATTCGTCGAGCTTCACCGCCAACCCCATCGCCTGCGCCGCCGCCGCCGCCAATATCGCGATCTGGGAGGGCGAGGACATGATGGCCCGCCTCGACGCCCTCGGTGCACGGATCGAAGGCCATGTCGCCACGCTCGCCGCGCACCCGGCGTTCGAAAACGCCCGCCGCCTCGGCACCATCGCCGCGCTCGACCTGAAAGTCAGGGAGGGCGCGGGCTATCTCTCCGACGTCGCCCCTGCCCTACGCGCGCATTTTCTGGAGCATGGCCTGTTGCTGCGCCCGCTGGGCAACACCATCTATCTATTGCCACCCTATTGCACCGACGACGCCCAGTTCACCCGCCTTTTTGCCGCGATCGGAGAGGCCGGGGAACGCTTCGGCCAATAGCCGGAGCGCCGCCTGCCGGTGCAGGAAACAGGATAGTCCGCTGCAATCTTCCCTTTTGGACGATTTGGCGCTATGGCGGCGCAACTTTTCAGGATTCCGGGACAATATGGCCAAAGAAGAACTGCTCGAAATGCGCGGAACCGTTGTGGAATTGCTTCCCAACGCGATGTTCCGCGTCCGCCTTGAGAATGATCATGAAATATTGGGTCACACCGCCGGCAAGATGCGCAAGAACCGCATCCGCGTGCTGGTCGGCGACGAAGTGCTCGTCGAACTGACCCCCTATGACCTGACCAAGGGTCGCATCACCTACCGCTTCAAATAAGGGCGCGCTCATGCGCCCCGACAGCCCGCCCCTCGTCCTGGCTTCGGCATCGCCGCGCCGGGCCGATCTGCTTGCCCAGATTGGGGCAAGCGCGGACATCATCGACCCCGCCGACATCGACGAAAGCGCCCGCAAGGCCGAACTGCCGCGCGACTACGCCGTGCGCATGGCGGCGGAGAAGGCCGCCATCACCGCCTCCCGCCACCCCGGCAAGCTGGTGCTGGCGGGCGACACGGTGGTCGCCTGCGGGCGGCGCATCCTGCCCAAGGCGGAAGATGAAGCGACCGCGCGCCGCTGCCTCGACCTGCTCTCCGGCCGCCGCCATCATGTCCTCTCCGCGATCACGCTGATCGATGCGGAGGGCAAGGCGCGCCATCGCCTCTCCGACAGCATCGTCACCTTCAAGCGGCTTCACCCGGGCGAGATCGACGCCTATATTGCCAGCGGCGAATGGCACGGCAAGGCAGGCGGCTATGCGATACAGGGCCGCGCGGCGGGCCTCATCCGCGCGTTGCAGGGCAGCCATTCGGGCGTCGTGGGCTTGCCGCTTTATGAAACAAGGGCCTTGCTGATGGCCGCAGGATATCCGCTATGAACCAGATGCAATGGCTTTATGAGGAAGGCATCGGCGAGTGCCGCGCCGCTTTGGTAGCGCATGGCCGCATCCTCGAAGCCCATATCGAGCGCGAAAGCGAGCGCGTGCTCGCGGGCGCCATCGTGCAGGGCCGCCTCGTGCGCACGCTCATCCCCAGGAAGCGCGGCATCGTCCGCCTGCTCTCGGGCGAGGAAGTGCTGCTGGAGCCGATCCCGCCCAAGCTCGCCGAGGGCGGCAATGTGCTGGTCGAGATTCGCCGCGAGGCGCTGGGCGAGACCGGCCTCGACGGCGAACGCCGCGACAAGCTGGCGACCGCGCGCGCCGCCCTGCCGGGGCAGAAGGCGCATCCGGGGCCGAGCCTGCTGCAACGCCTGCGCACGACCGAAATCCCCATCCTCCCCTGCCCCGCGCATGAGGAGGACCATCTGGAGGCCCATGGCTGGGGCGAACTGCTCGAATCGGCGATGCGGGGCGAGGTCGGCACCGAGGCGGCATCGCTGCGCATCTTCCCGACGCCCGCGATGGTGCTGATCGATATCGACGGCAGCCTGCCACCCGCGCAGCTCGGCCCCAAGGGCGCGAAGCTCGCCGCGCAGGCGATCCGGGCGATGGGGCTGACCGGCTCGATCGGCATCGACCTGCCGACGCTCAACAACAAGGAAGAGCGTAACGTCGCCGCCGCGCAAATCGACAAGGTGCTGCCGCAGCCGTTCGAGCGCACCGCCGTCAATGGCTTCGGCTTCGTCCAGATCATCCGCAGGCGCGAGCGCGCCTCGCTGATCGAACTGCTGCGCGACGATCCGGTGCTGAGCGCCGCGATGCGGCTGCTGCGCCAGGCGGAACGCTGGACCGGCGGCCATGGCACCGGCGGCGGCGCGGTGACGCTGACCGCGACTCCGGCGGTGATCGAGAAGATTCGCAAAAGCGCCGATTGGGTCGCGCGGCTGGAAAAGCGGCGGGGCGGGCCGGTGACGCTGGTCGCCGACGAAAAGCTGACGTTGGAGCAAGGCCATGCCGGATAGGAAAAAGGAAAAGCGCTGCCCGGTCTGCAAGGCCCCCCGCAGCGCGGAATTCTCCCCTTTTTGCAGCCGGGGTTGCCGTGATCGCGACCTGCTGGGCTGGTTCGGCGAGGACTATAAGATCGCGGGCCGATCGACCGATGAGGACGAACTGCAAAAAAGCAGCGATTATGGGCTGGACAGGACCGACGGATGATGCTTATAGGCGCGTCTCTTCTCCGCTGAACCGCTTCGGTTCGGCCAGATGCCCGGATAGCTCAGTTGGTAGAGCATGCGACTGAAAATCGCAGTGTCGGTGGTTCGAATCCGCCTCCGGGCACCATCCCCCCCCTCATAGACCGACCTTTTCCACGCTGCCGCGCTGATCGCCCTAGGCTGCGCTCTGGCGCCCGCTGAGGTACGTATGGACCTCTCCTTCCTTCCAAAACCCGGCGCTCTGGCGGCCCTTTGCGGGCATTTCCGGGCACTCCCTTGCGCCCCATGGCAAAAGGCCTGCCGAACCCTCTTTCCGGGTCCGGCAGGCCTTTCTATAGGTCCCGGATCAGGCCGGGAGATCAGAATTTGGCGTCGAAGCTCAGGCCGACCTGACGGAAGGACTGCGGGCCGTAGATTGCGCCAATATTCTGGCCGCCGGTATCATCGGTATAGGGGAACGAGCTTTGCATGAGAGACGGCTCATGCACATTGAACAGGTTCCGGCCGAAGATGGCGACGGAGAAGCGATCATCCTCGGTCCGCACGCCGATGCGACCGCCGACCAGCCAATGCGGGCGGAAGGTGGTTTCCCGGTTGGAATTGGCCTCATAGCGGACGCGCGACTTCCAGATCGTGTCGACCGCGAGGAAGCCGTTGAGGCTGCTGGTGACCGGCGCTTCATATTCGCCCGACAGGGTGAACTTATATTTGGGTGCATAGGCGAGCTGGGTGCCGCCGATGTCGGTGCCGTCCGTGCCGACAAAGCCGGTGGGATAGGTCGCCTTGGCATAGATGAAGCCGGTGTTGAGCGACAGGCCGTCGAACACGCGGCCGAAGAAGTTGATCTCCGCCCCGCGCGATTTCACGCCGCTGATGTTGGTCTGCACGCAGGAAATGACGGAGTTCGAATCCACCGTGCATTGCTGCGACTGGAAGTTGCGGATCTTCTGGTAGAAGACGCTGACATCCGCGACCCAGCCGCCGAACAGCGTGGACTTGAGGCCCGCTTCATAGGCGGTCGGGATTTCCGGCTTCACCACGAACGGCAGCGCCGGAGCGGACGGCGTAGCGATCTGCCCGCCCTTGAACCCGCGCGAGGCGGTCGCATAGACCATGGTGTTGCGGGCGAGATCATATTGAGCGCCGAAACGATAGGAGATGTTGTCGACGTTCAGCACTTCCTGCTGCACCGGATCGGCGGTGTTGTCATAGCTGTAGCGATCGAGCGACAGCCGCCCGGTCGTATAGCGGCCACCGGCGATCAGGCGGAAGGCCGGGCTGATGTGGAAGGTGCCCTGCCCGAACACCGCGAGCGATTCATCGGTGATGACGTCATCCGCGCCCGCCGAGCCGGTGATCGGTATCTCGAAGCCGGGGAAGGGCACGATCGTCACGGCCAGCGTCTCGGGATCGCGCTTCTGCTCCTGCTTCGAATAGAAGGCCCCAACCGTATATTCGAGGAACTGGTCGGACGGCGAGCTGACGCGGAATTCCTGCGTGAACAGGTTGAGGCGGCGGTTCACGTCGCCATTATGCACATGCAGCAGCAGCGGATCGGCGCGGAACACATTCGACGCCGCCCCCGCGCCGGTCTCGGTCGAACGGCGGAACGAAGTGATCGAGGTCAGCGTGAACGGGTCGGCCTCATAATCGACCTGCAAGGAAGCACCGTAATTTTTGGTGCGGCCGGTATAGGATTCGTCCGAGCAATAGCTGCGATTGCCCTCCCCCACAGTGACGCCGCAGCTCGCCAGACGGGCGGTGATGCCGGTGTCGTCGACAAGCGCGCCACCCTGCGCCGTGCCGGCGCCGGTGGTCTTGGTGAAGGTCAGGAAGTCCCCGCCATTGGTCGCGCGCGACTGCGCATAATCGCCGATGAGGTTGATGGTCAGCCGGTCGGTCGGCTCCCACAGCAGGCGGGCGCGAACGCCATAGCGATCATTGTCGTTATAGTTGCCGGTCAGCGCATTGCGGTTGACGCCCTGACGCAGATTGGCGACGCCCGACACGCGCAGCGCGGCATTGGGCGCGAGCGGCGTGTTGATGACGCCCTGGATCACCTGATTGCCGAACTTGGAACCGGCGAAGCCCGCAGCCGAGAGTTCGGAGCGGATGCGCGCGCTGAACTTCGTGAAATCCGGCGCATTGGTGGTGATGTTGATGACGCCCGCCGAGGTGGTCAGGCCGAACAGCGTGCCCTGCGGCCCCTTCAGCACCTCGATCCGGCTGACGTCGAACAGGTCGCTGATATTGGCGTTGCCCTGGCTCACCTGATCGACGACGACGCCGACAGAGGCGACCGCGCCGGCGGAGAAGGTCTGCGTGCCGATACCACGGATCGCGCCGCCGCCGCCGGTATTCTGGCCGGGCGCCTGCTGGATTTCAAGGCTGGGGGCGATGCGGTTGAGGTCGTTCATCGTGTTGACCTGCTGCCGTTCCAGCTGCTGCTGGCTGGCGACGGTGATGGAGATCGGAACCTCCGTCACCTTTTCCTGCTTGCGCTGCGCCGTCACGATGATGTCGGACGGCACGCTGGCCTGCGCCTCGTCGGCCGCCGCCCCGGTCTGCGCGAGCGCGGGCATCGCAAGGGCAAGAGCGCTGGCCCCCGTCAGCGCGGCAATGGATATCTGGAATCTACGCATGAATTTCCTCCCCAATTTTATGGTTGAGTAAAATGGATTATTGTTCGTCGATGATGATGTTGGTGAGCGTGCCGATGGCGCCGATCTCGACTTCTACCTTGTCGCCCGCCTTCATGTAGAGCGGGGGCGTGCGCTTGTCGCCGACCCCTCCGGGCGTGCCGGTGGCGATCACGTCGCCGGGCGCGAGCGGCGTGAAAGCGGAAATATATTCGATCACCGTACCGATATCCCAGATCATGTCGGCGATCGGTTGATCCTGCACCAGCTGGCCGTTGAGGCGGGTCTGCACGCGCAGCGCGCCCAGATCGGCGATCTCGTCCGCCGTCACCAGCGCCGGGCCGAAGCCGCCGGTGCCGGGGAAGGTCTTGCCGGGCGTGAACTGGATATTGTGGCGCTGCCAGTCGCGCGCGGAACCATCGTTGAAGATCGAATAACCCGCGATGTAGCCCTGCGCGTCGGCGCGGGCGACCTTGTGGCAATGCTTGCCGATGATGACCGCCAGTTCGCCCTCATAGTCGAACCGATCGGTCACGGCAGGCTTCACCATCGGCTGGCCGTCTGCGACAAGGCTGTCGGCATAGCGCACGAAGATCGCCGGATGCTGCTTCTGCTCCCGCCCCGTTTCCTTGACATGATCGGCATAGTTGAGGCCGACGCACAGGATCTTGGCCGGGTCGGGAATGACCGGCAGCAGCACCACATCGGCGGCGGCAAAACGCGTGCCCTCCGCAAGGGTGGCAAGGCTGCCCTCGGCCAGCGCGGCCTTGAGGCTTTGCGGACCGTTCGCGCTCGCCAGCTCGACAATCGCCTCGCCGTCGAGACGGCCGAAGCTGGGAGTGCCGTCCGGGCGGCGGAAGCTTACATATTTGGTCACTTGTCTGTCTCCTGCGCCGCGTCGCGCGGCCCTTATTTCCGAAAATGCCTCTGATGGCGCCAGCACCGCCGCCCCGAAGAGGGCGAACGCGCGACGGCGATCAAGCCTCAAGCGGCCGGGTGTCGAGAGGCCGGATATCGAGAGGCTGGGCTTCCCAGTCCCGGCGATGGCGGAACATCTCCTCGGCCTTGCGCAGCCCGGCGAAATCCTTGTCGGACATGCCCCACTGGTCGATGCGGTTTTCCGGCCATGTCCAGTCCTCCGGCGCGCCGACCCTGTAGTCCTCCGGCACCTTCTCGACGGCGGTGGAAAACTCGATCACCGGGCCGAAGGGGGCGATGAAATAGGCAAAGACATTCGCGCCGGGGCCATGACGGCCCGGCCCCCATGCGGGCGCCATGCCATTGTCACGCAGGCGGCCGATGCCGCGCATCACGCCGTCCATATCCTCCATTTCGAAGGCGATATGGTTGAGCGAGGCGAAGCCCGCGCGGGCAAAGGCCGTCGAATGATGCGAATCGTTGCAGCGCACGAACACCATGCCCCTGGTCCGGTCCGACACGCGGAAACCCAGCGCATCCTCGACCAGATGGCCGGTCGCCTCGGCATCGGCCGAGTTGAACACGACATGGGTGAGCTTGACCGGCAGGTCATGCCCCTCGATCGGGGCGACCTCTTCCGCACCGGCGAGGAAGCGCAGCACCTCGCCCTCGGCCAGTTCGACAAGGATGCCCTCGCCGCCGCCCGGATCGGCGGAGACGACGGGCCTGGCCGCCAGCCCCGCCGCCGCGACGGATCGCTTCAGTTCCTCCAGCCGCTCCGCCGAGCAGACGAAGGTGGTCGAACGCAGGAACGGCTCGGCCGATTCCTCCAGTGCGACAAGATAGGGGAAGCGGCCCGATCCGCGCAGATAATGGGTATTCCCGCGCACCTCCGCAGGGGCCATGCCCCAGACATTGACGAGGAAATCGGCCGCCTCGGCCGCTCCGGTCAGGGCGAGTTCGACGCTGCGTAGCTTCATGACTGCACTCCATGGGAAAGACCGGCGGCGATGATCCCCGCGCAGCCGCAGGCTTCATCGACCTCTCCGGTGTCGCCGCTGATCCCGACGGCGCCGATCACCGTTCCTCCCGAGACACGGATGAGGACGCCGCCGGGGGACAGAGCAAGCTGGCCGCCGGTGACGGCCACGACGCTCTGAAAGAAAGCGGGGTTGTTGGCCGCGCGCTGGGCGATGACGCGGGTGTCCGCCCCCATGCCGAGCGCGCCCGTCGCCTTGGCTCTGGCGATATCGAAGCGGAAGAGGCTGGCGCCATCCTCACGCGCAAAGGCGACAGGATGGCCACCGGCATCGAGCACCACGACAGCGAGAGGCTGCGCGCCTTCCTCCCGCCCCTTGGCAAGGGCGGCGTCGATGATGGTGCGGGCCTGAGCGAGTGAAAGGGTCATGCGGCAATCTCCTGACCGGCGGGGCCTTGGGCGATCAGCGCGTCGCGCTGACGGATGAGGTCGGCGCCGTCCTTGCCGGTGCCAAAGACATAATGATCGGGACGCAGCAGCACCGCATCGGCGCCATGGGCCGCGAGCCAGTCGGCGATCGCGCCGCCATCGCCAAGATCATCCAGCGCGACGATGGTGACGCCCGGCCCGCCCCCAACCGCCGCCTCGACCGGCATGCGGGTGAAAAGACGCCAGCCGCCGCCGGTCACATCGTCGAGCAGGCGGTCGCCGACGCGCGGCTGGATGAAGCGCTCCCCCGCGCCCGGCGTGCCGAGCGCGACGATGCCGCAATTGATCGCCGGAATGAGATCGGCCGCCGTCCCGCTTTCCGCGCCTTTGGCGGCGTCGCGCATCTTCGCGTCGCGCCGGGCGGCCGCCTCGGGATCGAGCACGCAGATATAGCGCCCGGCGCCGACCGCCGCAGAGATGACCGCGCGGACATGAGGATCACGCTCCGGCTGATAGGTATCGAGCAGCGCATCGGGCGCCTGCCCCTTCACCACCAGATCGAGCTTCCATGCGAGATTGGCGACATCGCGCATCCCATGGCACATGCCCTGCCCGAAAAAGGGCGGCGTCTGGTGCGCGGCATCCCCGGCAAGGAACACATTGCCCTTGCGCCACCGTTCCGCGATGAGGCCATGGAAGCGATAGGTCGCCGCGCGCACCACCTTGTGCGGCACGCCGTCGAGATAAGGCGCGACCAATGCCCCCACAGCGTCGGCCTCCATCATCGCCTGATCTTCCTCGCCGGGCAGCAGCATGAATTCCCAGCGGCGGTGATTGCCGCGCCCCGGCACGATCGTCGCGGGCCGCTTCGGGTCGCACATCATCACCGAAAGCGTCTGGAGATTGGCACCCTCCGGCACACCCCAGAGGTCGGGGAAGCGGACCGGGCCATCGACCTCGGCATCGACCACCAGCCATGGCTCCTCGAAATCCAGATCGTCGAGCCGGATATCGAGCGCCTTGCGCACCATCGAGCGCGCACCGTCGCAGGCGATCACATAGCGGGCGCGAACCTCCTCGGTGCCTGCCTCGGTCGCCAGATGCAGCGTCACGCCGTCGCGATCCTGCTCCAGCCCCTCAAACGCCGTACCCAGACGCAGCGTCACACAGGGATGGCTGGCCAGCGCGTCGCGCAGATGGTCCTCCAGCTCCGGCTGATAGAAGAAATAGTCGTTGGACCAGCTGAACGGGCGCGGGCGGCCGACCGTCCCCATATAGCGGATCACGCCATGATCGGCACCGACATGCAGATGCCCCTCGGTATCGCGCATGTCGGGCGCAACCCGGTCGATCACGCCTGCCGACTGGAACAGGCGCATCATCTCATGGTCGAGATGCACCGCGCGCGGCAGCGGATAGGGGCGCGCCTCCTTCTCGATGACGAGGGTGGAAACCCCCGCCTTGCCGAGAAGATTGGCCGCAAAGGCCCCTACCGGCCCGCAGCCGATAATCGCTACATCAAACATGGTCTTGCGTCTTTCCGGCTCAGGCAGCGATATTGTGCGGGGTGGGCGCCTTGTGCATCTGCCCGCCCTTCATGATCATGCGGATGCGATCCTTATCCTGAAGGATCGTCACATCCTGCGTCGGGTCGCCGTCGATCAGCAGCAGGTCGGCGAGATAACCCTCGCGCACCAGCCCAACTTCCAGCCCCATCAGTTCCCCGCCCAGCTTGGTCGCGGCGCTCAGCGCCTCGGCCGGGCTATAGCCATAATAAGTGATGAAATGTTCGAGATCGCGGGCGTTGCGGCCATTGGGGTTGAACGGGAAGCCATAGTCGCCGCCGATCAGGATGCGCACGCCGCGCTTCTTCAGTTCGGGCACCAGTTTCCGTTCGAGTTCGAGCCGCTCGGCCCCGCTCGCCTTCATCGCACTCATGTCGATATGGGGCGGCGGCGTGGCCTCGATCGCGCCGACCGACACACCCGGTCCCGGCGCATAGAAAATCTCGTCCTTCTTCGCCGCCATCGCCTCAATCGCGGCCTCGTCGGCGAAGGAGCAATGATAGAGGATGCGCGCACCCGCTTCGAGCGCGAGGGTGATCGCGCGCGGACTATAGGCATGGGTCGCGATCCACAGGCCGTTTTCGCGCGCCGCCTCGCCCGCCGCGATCATTTCCTCATCGGTATAGAGAATATCCGCCGACGATCCGGGCTTCAGCGCATCCTCGCCGGAGATGACGAGCTTTACCGACTGCACGCCCTCCTCCTTGCAATAGGCCATGAAGGCGCGCATCGCATCGGGGCCGCGGCCATTGAACACGTCGCCGGTCTCGACACCTTCCTCGCCTTCCGGGCTACGCTCCAGCGTCGAGGGGACCAGACGCGGGCCGGGCGTTTCCCCGGCGTTGATGGCGCGGGCCAGTTCCGGCTCGATCTGGTCGCCGAGCGCGCCCGCCGAATAAAGGCTGGTGAAGCCATGGTCGAGCAGCACGCGCGCATTGCGCCATGCGGCAACCTTCAGCTCTTCGGGCGGCAGGATGAACTGGTGATAGATTTTCTCGACCGACGATCCCCAGGTCAGATGGGTATGGGAATCGACCATGCCGGGCATCAGCGTGCCGCCTTCGCCATCGATGATCTGGTCCGCGCCTGCGGCCTCGATCGCCGCCGCGTCGGTGAGCACCGCCGCGATCCGGTCGCCTTCGATCATCACCGCGCCCGGAATGGGGGGAACGCCGCTGCCGTCGAAAATGGAAATATTGCGGATCAGAGTGCGCACTTCAAATCTCTCCCGGAGGCGTCATTTTCTGCGCCCTCTTATGATTGGTTTTCGAACAAAAGAAAAATAATGATTTTTGCGAACATCATAGCCTGTAGCTATGGAATAAGCATCCGCCCGGAGCATGCCAGCCCTTGGGAAGCCGCCGACGATAGTTTAGGGAAGCCCCATCATGAGAGGGGATCAGGAGCGACGAATGCCGGAACCAGCCTATGAACAGGCCGCCATCCTCGGCACGGGCCGTGTCGCCCGTGCCTTTGCGCTGGCGCTCGCCCCCCTTTCCCGCAGGCCGCCGCTGATCCATGGCCGCACGCAGGGTCATGTCGAGGAGGTTCTCACCCTCTATCCGGCCGGACGGCGCGCAGCGGACCTGCGCACCGTGGCGGCGGAGGCCGACCTGATCCTCCTCGCCATTTCCGACGATGCGCTGGGCGAGGTCGTGGAGGCGCTGGCGCAAGCGAGGCCTTTTGCCGAGACGCCCCTCATCTTCCATGTCAGCGGGCAGAGCGGGGATGCGCTGCTCGCTCCGCTGCGCGCGGCAGGGGCGATGACAGCCGCCATCCATCCGGTGATGACCTTTACCGGCGCGCCCGCGCAGGAGGTGGACCGGATGATCGGCGCCCGCTTCGCCATCACCGCCATCGCGGAGAAGGCGCTGGCGCACGCGCGGCGGCTGGTGGAACAACTGGGTGGGCAGCCGGTGGTCATCGCGGAGAGCGACCGCGCGCTCTATCATGGTGCGCTATGTCATGCGGCCAACCATCTCGTCACGCTGTTGGCGGGCGCGAGCGACGCGCTCTCGCTGGCGGGCGTGGCGGAACCGCAGGCGCTGCTCGCGCCGCTGGTCCGCGCCGCGCTGGAAAACAGCCTGACCAAGGGTTTCGGCGCGCTTTCCGGCCCGCTGCTGCGTGGCGACGAAGGAACCATCCGCGACCATCTCCGGGCCTTCGAGGCGCGCTCCCCCGACCTGCTGCCAGCCTATCGCGCCATGGCGCTGGCGACGCTGGACCGTCTGGAAAAAGAGCGGGAAGCGTCCCCGACGCTGCGCGCGCTTCTCGGCTCCTGAGGTCCCACGCCCCTTCCCCGCCAGGTCTTTCACGCAAATTTTTCTCACCGACGGGTGAAAATTCGCCTTGCCCAAACGTCATCTCTATAAGAGGCGTTTGAGAATCATTAGCGAGGTGAAAGCGTAATGCGATGTGGGACAGGGGGTAAAGATCGGGAGGATGCGCGCATGCCATATGCGCTGCCTGCCCTGCCATGCGGACACCCCGCCCCATGAAGGACAGCTTCCGTCAATCGATGGCATGGCTCCACACCTGGACGGGGCTTGTGCCCGGCTGGCTGCTCTACATCATCTTCCTGTTCGGCACCGTCGCCTATTTCCAGTCAGAGATCAGCCGCTGGATGCGCCCTGAACTGACCCCCGCGCCCGTCAGCGCGAAGGCGCTCGACGCGGCCGATGCGCTGTTGCGCCAGCGTGCGGCAGGGGCCGCAAGCTGGAACGTGACCTTGCCCGACGACCGGCGGGGCGATCCGCTCTCCGTTTCCTGGATGCCCGAAGGCGCCGACCGGTCGCAGCGGGAGAAATTCTCCCTCGATCCCGCGACCGGGCAGGAAATCGCGGTCCGGGAGACATCGGGCGGCTTCTTCCTCTATCGCATGCATTTCGACCTGCATTATATGCCGGTCTATTGGGCGCGCTATCTTGCCTGCATCGCCGCCCTGTCGATGCTCGTCGCGATCCTGAGCGGGGTGGTGACGCATAAGAAGATCTTCACCGATTTCTTCCTGCTCCGCTTCGGCAAGGGCCAGCGCAGCTGGCTCGACGCGCATAATGTTACGGCGGTGCTGGCGCTGCCCTTCTATCTGATGATCACCTATACCGGCCTCGTCACCTTGCTCTTCACGCTGATGCCATGGGCGATCACAGCGAGTTTCGGCACGCCGGGGGCCTTTTTCGAGGCCTCTTCTCCCCCGCCGCCAAAGCTGGAGGCCGCGCAGGCGAGCGGGCCTCGCCTGCCGCTGAGCATGCTTGTCGCCAGCGCGGAACGATCGAGCGAAGGCATGAAGCCCGCCTTCATCACCATCCGCAAGCCCGGCGACCCGACTTCTCCGGTTGAAATCTGGCCGCAGACCAATTCGCTCGGCGGGGAAAGGGCGATGATCTTCCTCGATGGCGCCACCGGGGAAATACTACATCGCGAGGGTGGACGCGGCGGCGCGAAGGCCACGCAGCAGGTGATGATCAACCTTCATGCGGGACGCTTCTCCGGCCCGATGCTGCGCTGGCTCTACTTCCTTTCCGGCGTCGGCGGCACGATCATGGTCGCGACCGGGCTGGTGCTCTGGACCGTCAAGCGCCGCGCGAAGCTGCCCGACCCGGCGCGCCCGCATTTCGGCTTCCGCCTCGTGGAGCGGCTCAATATCGGTTTCATCGCCGGGGCACCGGCCGGCATTGCCTGCTATTTCCTCGCCAACCGGCTGCTGCCGCTCGACATGGCCCACCGCTCCGATTGGGAAGTCAATCTGCTGTTCATCGGCTGGGGGGCGCTGTTCGTCTGGTCGATCGGCCGTCCGGCCAAGCAGGCCTGGGTCGAAACGCTGACCGCCTGCGCCACGCTCTATGCGCTGGTGCCTCTCGTCAACGCGGCGACGACCAGCCATGGCCTTGTGCCGAGCCTGTTCGCGGGGGATCGGGTATTCGTGACCTTCGACCTGCTGATGCTGGTGATGGCCGCCGCCTGCGCCTTCACCGCGCGCAAGGTGCTGGCCCACCAGCCCAAGGCCGCCCCGCGCCGCCGTGCCGCGCCCACCATGGCGGAGGCCGGCGCATGATTCACGCGTTCATCTTCCTCCTCGCATTCGCGGGCTTTGCCGCATTGCTGATGGCGATGAGCCGCCACCAGCAGGAATGGCTGCGGCGAAAGCTCTCCCCTCGCGCGGGCCGCTCGCTCCGCTTCTCCGGTTTCGCTGCGCTGACGATCGCCTTCCAGCTTGCCGGACTGGGGCTGGGCTGGGCCTATGGCACGGTGGTCTGGTGCGGCTGGCTGAGCGCGGCCGCCGCGCTGGTGGTCGCTATCAATGTCAATCGGGAACGTCTGCTCGAAAGATTTCGCCCATGATCGCCGCATCCCTATCCTCCCCTTCCTTCTCGACGGAGACCGTCATGATCCAGCCCCTCGGCCGGGAGTTCCCCTGATGGCGCGTCCTGCCTCCCCCGGCGCGGATAGCGCCTATCGCTGGTCGGTGGCGGCGCGTGTCATCGCGGGCACGCTCGGCACCTATGGGGTGACGGCGCTGATCACCGTCGCGCTCTCCTTCCTGCTCTCCCGGATCGGCATGGCGAAGGTCGAGGCGGTGACGGCGGCGACGCTGGCGAGCTATGCGCTGTTCGCGATCATTGCCATCGCCTGTTTCCACGCCCGCAGCGCGTTGCGGGCGTGGATCGGCCTGCTGGTCCTCGCCATTCCGGCGGGGCTGCTGGTGCTGATGCTGATGCCGGACGTGCCGCAATGACGGCAATGCTCCAGACTGAAGAACGCGGGATGAGCGCGACCGAAGCGCTTCCCGACGTCCCCCTGCCTACCGCCACCCCCGTCGAACGGCCCAGCCGCTATGCCGACAGAGGAACGAGCCTTCACAGCCGGTTATGCGGCGCGGGCGGAACGGCGGGGATCATGGCGCTGGTTCTCGCCGGTTCCTTGTTCAGCTGGAAAATCTATCAGGTGGCCAAGGCGCCGCAAGCACTCGCCGTGTTCGACGTCGCGCCGCCGGCCGCGCCACCCGAACCGCAGAAGGAAACGCCGCCCGGCCCGGAAAAGGTGGAGAAGGTGAAACCCCTCGATCCCGACCTGCCGCCGATCAAGCCACCGCTGGTTCAGATCGCCAGCGCGATCGCGCTCCCGCCGCCGCGCCCGAAGATTGATCCCGGTCCGCCGGTCGAGAAAACGACCGCGCCGGAAAGCAAGCCGCTCCCCCCCGCGCCGCAGCAGAGCAATGCGAAGCCGACCTGGGAAGGGCTGGTGCTGGGCGCCCTCAACAAGGTGAAGCGCTATCCGCGCGAGGCAAGTTTCCGCCGCCAGCAGGGCGTGCCCTATATCCGTTTCGTGATGGATCGGTCGGGCAAGGTGCTCACCGTCACGCTGGAGCGCAGTTCCGGTATCCACACGCTGGATCAGGAGGCGCTGGCCCTTCCCAAGCGCGCGCAACCACTGCCCAAGCCTCCCGCGGACGTGGCGGGCGATACGATCGAGCTGGTCGTGCCGGTCGAATTCTTCATGCGCTGACCCCCTTTCCGGCCCCCGGCCCGCCTCCCGCCATCGAAATGCTGTTGCGGGGCAAGCGAACATGATAGGTTCGGCATGGGTACAGGATATAAGGAGGGGCCTTTCATGAAATATTGCATCATCGCCCTGACAGGCATGGGCCTTGCGATGCCCGTTTCCGCCGTCGCGCAGCAGGGCATAGACCTGCACAACGCCATTGCCGCCTCTGTGCTGGACGACATCACGCGAGAGCGGCGCGAGGAACGCGAGGCGAAGCGCTGGCCCTATGCGTCGTCCGATCGCGGCTCGATCGCCACGGCGGATCAGGCTCGCAGCGCCTGCATGGAGGAAATACTGGCCGAGGTCGGCGGCGACGCGACCATTTCCGGCACCCCTTCGGCCCGCACCATGTCGACCGGCTGGGAAGTCGAAGGCACCGTCGCGCCCGGCGACAGCAGCGGCCCCTTTCCCTTCGTCTGCTCGGTGCGCAATGGGCTGGTGTCGGGCACGCTGGTGAACCGGGACGGGCGTGCCGGCCCGCCCTCCTGACCCCGTGGAGGAAGGCATAGAACGCCCCTCCCGGCCGGATAGCCTTGGGCCGGATCGCCATTCAGAAGATGGTGAGGCAGCGTCACAGACAACCGAAAGCTAATTGGTGGATTTGCGGGAACCGGCGCATGGCGGCCCAAAGGGTCGTGAGTGCCGGAAGCACCCAAGGCCACTCTTGGCAAACCATCAGGGCTAAAACTCGATCGCCTCAGGCGCCGAAGCGCACCTCCAACAGATCCAGTTCCCGGACGATCTTGCGCGCGGTCTCGCTGCCCAGCTTGCGCGTGCGCACCAGCTTGTAGATCTTCATGCGTTCCGCCCGCAGCGCGACGAGGCGCAGGTCGCGTTCGATCCGCTCCTGCTCCTTCGCCACGGCGCGTTCGTCGCCGTCATTCTGGCGCAACTCGATCCGCGCGCGATAGGCATCCATGATGCGCGCGGCGACCGCGACATAGATGTCCGCATCCTCGCGCCCGTCCGCCATTTCATGCTCGGCCCGCTCTACGGCGGCGATGGCGGCCTGCGCGGCGGCGACGCGGGCGGCGTCCTCCTCGGCAAGATGCGACGGCTCGGGCGGCATCTGGAGGCCCCTCAGCAGCAACGGCAGGCCGATGCTCGCGACGACGAGGGAGACGATGATGACGCCCATTGCAAGGAAGATCGCCAGATCACGCGCCGGGAAAGGCGTGCCATCATAGAGCATGAGCGGCAGGGTCAGCACACCGGCAAGCGTGATCGCCCCGCGCACGCCCGCGAAGGACATCGCCGCGACGATCCGCCAGTTGGGCGACTGCCGCCACTCGCCCGCGCGGAAAAGGGTAAGGCGGAAGGACAGCCACACCCAGAGAAAGCGCATGCCCGCCAGGCCGAGGTTGATCGCCAGCACATAGATGGCGAGCCACCATGGCTCATGATGGCCGGTGGTGCGGACGATATCGGCCGCACCGTGGAGGATCACCGGCAATTGCTCCCCCAGCAGCACGAAGATGATGCCGTTGGCGGTGAACTGGATCATGTCCCACACCGAATGGCGGCGCATCCGGGTGACGGCCGCCACCTCGCCGCTATTTTCGACAAAGCCCATGGTGACGCCCGCCGCCACCGCCGCGAGAATGCCCGAGCAATGGAGATGCTCCGCCACCAGATAGGCGGCAAACGGGATCAGCAGGCTGATCAGCACCTGCGCGCCGCCATCCTCGCCATAGCGGCGCGAAATCCAGTTTTTCGCGCGCACCACCGCCCAGGTGACGCCAAGGCCCACCGCTACCCCGCCCAGCGCCAGCCACAGGAAACTGAGCGTCGCCTGCTGGAGCGAGAAGGCGCCGGTCAGCGCGGCGGCGATGGCGAAGCGCAGGCAGACGAGGCCGGACGCGTCGTTGAGCAGCGATTCCCCTTCCAATATGTGCATCATCCGCTTGGGGATCGGCACGCGCTGGGCAATGGCGGACACCGCGATCGGGTCCGTCGGAGAAACCACCGCCGCCAGCGCGAAGGCCACGGCGAGCGGCATGGAGGGGATCATCCAGTTGATGAAGAAACCCATGCCCAGCACGGTAAACACCACCAGCCCCAGCGCCAGTTCCAGCACCGTCTTGCTGTCCTTGAACAATTCCTCGCGCGGGATGCGCCAGCCGTCGAGGAACAACAGCGGCGGCAGGAAAAGAAGGAAGAACAATTCCGGGTCAAGCGTCACCCGCCAGTCGGCGACCAGGCCGATCAGTCCGCCCAGCGCGATCTGGAACAAGGGACGCGGCAGCGGCAGGGGAATAACCCGTGAGATGACGGCGCTGACCACGACCGCGACCAGCAGGATGAGGATGATGGTGATGCTTTCCAATAATCGACCCTTGTTGGGAAAATGGAGGAGAGGAGAAAGAGGAGGAAAGCTGGTTTTTGCGGCCCCGACGGCCGAGGTCAAGAGAAGCGCGCCCTTTTTCTGGCCAAGCAGCCGACCCCGGACGGCGCAAAGACGCTGGCGGCGGGCGGCGCGGCGCGATAGGAAAAGGACATGTATGATTTCGCGCCTTCCGACACGGCGGACAAATCCGCCCTCTATGCCGATCTGCTCGCCGCCGCGCGGGCGCTCATCGACGGCGAAGAGGACGCCATCGCCAATATGGCCAATATCTCCGCGCTGATCTGGCAATTCCTGCCCGATCTCAACTGGGCCGGATTTTACCGGCTGATCGGCGACGAGCTAGTGCTCGGCCCCTTTCAGGGCAAGGCAGCCTGCATCCGCATCCCGCTCGGCAAGGGCGTATGCGGCACGGCGGCGGCGAGCGGAGAAACGCAATGCATCGCCGATGTCCACACCTTCCCCGGCCATATCGCCTGCGATGCGGCGTCGGCCTCCGAAATCGTCGTGCCGGTCCGGCAGGGGGGCAGGCTGATCGGCGTGCTCGACCTCGACAGCCCGCGCCCCGGCCGTTTCGATGCTGCGGACGTGGCGGGTCTGGAGGCCCTCTGCACGGCAATCGCGCCCGCGCTCTCGCGCTGATCAGCGCACCAGCGCGATGCCGAAGCGCAACCGCGTGACGGCGCGGTTATAGTCGAGCAGATTCTCGCCATAGCCATGGAAGCTCTGGGCGAAGAGATAGAAATCCGGGCTGCTACGCCATAGCCGGGGCAGCGGATAGGACGCATCCAGCCCGATCGCCCCCTTGCCGCTGGAAACGTTGAAACGGCCATTGGCGGTGAAGCGCCACCCCTCGTCGCTGCCCAGTTCGGCGAACAGGCCGAGCTTGCCGCGATAGCGCTCTATGCCGGGATTGTCGGAGGTGCTGCCGACCAGGAAGGAGAGGGTCGGCGCCAGCGAGAGGCTATAGCCATTGTCCAGCGCAACCGCCGCCATCGGCGCGACATAAAGGCTGTTGACGCTGCGTGACGCCTCATCGTCCCGCCCGTTGGATTCATGGCGAATGCCGATCTGCGCGCCGAAGGTAATGCCATTTTCGGTGGTGTGCGAGGGGGTCAGGTAGAAAAGCTCGGGCTGGAAATCGATATTGCGAAAGGGCATGGAATAGGCGCCCAGATCCCAGAACATGCGCTGGGTATAGCCGAAATACAGGCCATGCCGCCAATTATAGGGCAGATTATCGCGCCGCCGCGATCCGAAAAGCTGATATTTGAAGCTGAGCTGAAGCCGCCCATCGCTGTTGGTGCCCGGCGCATAGACCGCGTAAATGGGCTGATAGGCCGAAAGATTTCCTAGGAAATCATTGCCCGGCGCTGGATCGACGGGCAACGGAACCGCCTCTTTCGCGGGCGGGGAGGCAGGCGGCTCGGCGGCTGCCATCTGCACCGCGCTCCCCTCGCCCGCCGGCTTTATCAGGGCAGGATCGAGCGCGACCTGCATGCTGCTCCATCGCGGCAGGGAAAGCAGCGTTCCGGTCCGCACCCCGCTGCCCGTCAACGGCGGCAGGCGATAGCGGGCGCGCGCAAAGCCTCCGGGCGGGATATTCCTGGAACCGGCCTGCCCCGGCTCGGCCTCCAGCATGACCGCCCGCCCCTGCCCGTCCTGTTCCAGCCGCCCTTCGATCCGCGCGGGCAGGTCCAGCATGGCCGCCTGCTCGCCGGGGTTGAGGAAACGCAGATCGACCCGGACCGCACCGTCGGCGCTGTCATATTCCATCCCGCTGATGACGGCTTCGAACGGCGCGGGCGCCTGCTGTGCGGCCGCCACCACCGGTGCGGACAACAGCAGGACCAGCCCCGCCGCGATGCCCCGGCCACCAGCCGCGCCCGCCTGTCCGATATCCGGTCCCATCGTCTGCTTCCTGTTCCGCAAAGCTGCCGATCACCTTTCCCGCCGACCGAAGCGCCGGACGCGCGCCCTCAGATACCGCCCATGATCGCCGGCCAGCCGCCCGCGTTGAGCGCCGCGGCCAGATCGCGCGCGCAGGCGTCCATCACTGGCCGGCTGGTGGAGCGGACGACGAAATTGCATCCGACCCGGCCTTCCCGGAAAAAGGGATAGCTGCCGATCTGGACGCCTTCATGCGAGCGCTCGGCGGAGGACAGCAGATCGGCGATCTCGCTTTCGGCGACCCAGCAGCCGACCTGCACCGACAGCACCGGTTCCCCGCCTTCGAGCGAGCCGGTCAGCGCATCGAGCATCCCCGCCGTGATATGCGGCACGCCCGCCATGATGAAGACATTGCCGTGGCGGATACCCGGCGCGCCGGAAAAGCGATTGGGGATGAGATCCGATCCTTCCGGCACCCGCGCCATGCGCAACCGCATCTCTGTCAGCCCGCCGCGCGCCGCATAATATTCCTCCAGGATCGCTCGTGCGTCGGGATGGACGGTCACGCCCACGCCGAGGGCCTTCGCAATCGCGTCGACGGTGATGTCGTCATGGGTGGGGCCGATGCCGCCGGTGGTGAACAGATAGTCGTTGCGCGTCCGCAACTGGTTCACCGCCTCGATGATCGCGTCCTCGACATCGGGCACGACCCGCACCTCGCGCAGCCGGATGCCCTGCACATTGAGCCAGCTCGCCACCTGCGCGATATTCTTGTCCTGCGTCCGGCCTGACAGGATTTCATCGCCGATCACCACCAGCGCCGCCGTCCAAATCCGTTCGCTCATGCCTGTGCATTTCCCTCTATGATCGTCATCAGCCGCCGATACCGGTCCTGCGGCAACAGGTCGGACGGCTTGTAATGGGTTTCGAACGCCGGAACACCCTCCGGCAGCGGCACCCATGGCAGGCGCGTCGCGACATGGATGGCGGCATCGGGACGCACCGCGCCCGGATCATCGAGCGTGCCGACCCGTACCGCCGCACCGCCCCGGCCGAGGCGGCCATAATGGCTCCAGAGCGCGGTGCCGCATGTCTTGCAGCGGATGATGGCCTGCTCCGCCCCGCTGCCGGTCGGCACGGTTATCTCCACGACCTCGCCCGCCAGCAGACGCAGATGCCCGCTCTCCACGAACAGGTTGACCGCGAAGGCGCTGCCGCTCTGGCGCTGGCAGAGCGTGCAATGGCATTGATTGACGAAGAGCGGCTCCGCTTCGACGCGATAGCGCACCTGCCCGCAGGCGCATCCGCCTTCCCTGCCGCTTTCGGCCACGCTTTCCGCCATGCACGCCTCCTCGACTGAACCGACCCATGCCCGCATGCGGAGGAGGGATCAAGCCCCGTCGCGATCCGACCATGCGGCAACCCTCTCGTCAACCGGCTTCATCCCGTCTATATTGGCCCGATGACCGATTATATGACCATGACGGCGGACTCACCGCCGACCCGTTCGACCGCGATCAAGCTCTATGACGAAAGCGGCTTTGTGGGCATGCGCAAGGCCGGACGCCTCGCCGCCGAAATCCTCGATGCGCTCGCGCCGCATGTGGTGCCCGGCGTCACCACCGGGGAACTGGACGATATCGTCCGCCGCATGACGCTGGAAGGCGGCGGCGTGCCCGCGACCATGGGCTATCGCGGCTATACTCATAGCTGCTGCATCTCGCTCAACAATGTGATCTGCCACGGCATTCCGGGCGACCTCAAGTTGAGGGACGGCGATATCCTCAATATCGACGTGACGCCGCTGGTCGATGGCTGGCATGGCGACAGCAGCCGCATGTATATTGCCGGTGAACCGTCGATCAAGGCGCGCCGTCTGGTGGAAGTGACCTATGAATGCCTGATGCTCGGGCTGGAGCAGGCGAAGCCGGGCAATCATATGGGCGACATCGGCCATGTCATCCAGAAGCATGCGGAAAAGCATCGCTATGGCGTGGTGCGCGATTTCTGCGGCCATGGGCTGGGGCGCGTGTTCCACGATTCCCCGGAGGTCGTGCATGTCGGCCGCCCCGGCACGGGGCCGGAGCTGAAGCCCGGCATGTTCTTCACCATCGAACCGATGATCAACATCGGCAAGCCGGGCGTGCGCATGCTCGACGACGGCTGGACGGCGGTGACGCGCGACCGCAGCCTGTCGGCGCAGTTCGAGCACAGCATCGGCATCACCGAGACCGGCTGCGAAATCTTCACCAAAAGCCCCAAGGGCCTCGACTGCCCGCCTTATTTCTGAGCGACCGCACAGGCTGCATCAGAAAGATAAAGGGGCCTTGCGGCCCCTTTTTCCTGCATCACTGATTTCCTGCATCACTGGCTTTTGCCGGGGCCGAGCCGTTCGCCCAGCGCCTGAAGGCTGATATCCGGAATCACCGCCTCGGGATTGTCGGCGCGGATCAGTTCGGCCAGCCAGTGGCAGCGCTGCCCCATCTCGTCGAGATGCTGCAACTGGGTCATGCACCGCAGCATCACCTCTTCATTGAGGCACAGCTCCACGCCCAGTTCCTCCATCTCCGTCCGCATCGTGTCGAGTTCCGCCGCGATCTTGTGGCGAAGATCGGCGGAAAGCGACAGGGAACGCGGGGAGGGCGGCAGGCCGGGCGGAAGGTCGCGCCTCAACGAAGGGGATGCATCACGCGGCAATATCTCGTTCCTCGCAACGGGCCAGGATGCGGTCCGCCAGATCGGCGAGCGGCAGCTGGGCCTCGACCGCGCCCTTGGCGATGGCGGCGGCGGAGGCTTCGAACAGCATCGCGCTGTCCTTGTCCTGGCACAGGGTAAGGCCGCCCATCTGCTTGATCGCGGCCATGCCGGCGGCGCCATCGGTGCCGGCGCCGGACAGGATCACCCCGACCCCGCGATCGCGTGCGGCCTTGGCGATGGTGGTGAGCAACAGGTCGGCGGACGGACGCATGCCGTTCACCGGATCACGGGCGACAAGGCGGATCGCGCCGTTGGGCCAGCGATCGACCAGACCATGGCGGTCGGGATGGGACAGCACATAGACATGGCCCGGCTTCAGCGCCATGCCGTCCTCGGCCAGCTTCACCTCTGGCGCGATCGCCTGATTGAGGCGCGAGGCGAAGGGCAGCGCGAGGCCGTCTTCCAGCTGTTGCAGCACGATCGTCGGCGGGCAATTGGCGGGCCAGTTGGCCAGCAGCTCCATCACCGCGGGGCCGCCGCCGGTGGAGGCCGAAATCGCGACGATCCCGCCATTCCATTTATAGGTCGCGCTGTCGGCGGCTGCCGCCGCCTCCGCCTTGGCCGCCTTGGCGGCGGCGGCATCGGCGTCATATTTCTTCACCTTGCTCTTCGCGGCGGTCGCCACCAGCTTGCAGAGCTTGCCCGCGATGCTGGCAAATTCCTCGGAGGTCGCGCGCGCGGGCTTGTGGAAGCAATCAACCGCGCCCAGTTCGAGCGCGCGCAGCGTCACTTCCGCGCCCTTCTGCGTCAGCGTGGAAAGCATGATCACCGGCATCGGCTTCGTGGTCATGATCTCCTCCAGGAAATCGATGCCGTTCATGCCGGGCATTTCGATGTCGAGCGTCACCACATCCGGGCGCAATTCCTCGATCATCCCGCGCGCTTCATCGGCATTGGCCGCCGCGCCCACCACCACGAGATTGCCGGCCTGCTCCAGCGCGCTGGAAAACAAAGCCCGCATCGTGATGGAATCGTCAACAACCAGAACCTTGATAGCAGCCATGTTACGCGTCCCTATATTTCGGTAATTCTTCGATAATCAGATAGTCATTCCGCCGCGGCGTCGGTGCGACGACGATGCGGTGGCAGTTCAGGCCGCCTCGGGCAGTTCTGCGTCGGCGGTGAGGCCCGGCAGGTCGAGCACCATCACCATCCGGTCTTCCAGCGCCAGCAGGCCTTCCAGATAGGGAATGACCGCATCCGAGCCAGTCGCTGGGGAGGGCTGCATATCCTCTTCCTGGGCGGTGACGATGTCGCTCACCGCATCGACGATGAGGCCGCGCAGCTGGGTGCCGACCTGCGCGACGATGATCACATGGCGATCGGTCGGGCTGGCCGGTTCCCAGCCCAGACGCGCCGCCAGATCGATGACCGGCAGCACCGTGCCGCGCAGATTGACGACACCGGCCACATAGGAGGGGACATGCGGCAACCGGGTCGCCGGGGACCAGGCGCGGATTTCGCGGATTGCCATGATGTCGAGGCCAAAGCTCTGCTCGCCCAGACGAAAAGTGATCAATTGACGTGCCATGTTGCTGTTCCTTGCCTTCAGGGCGTTCTCAATGGGTTACGCGGCGCAGCGCCGAATCGAGCTTGTCGGCGTCGAAGGGCTTGACGATCCAGCCCGTGGCGCCCGCCGAGCGCGCGCGCGCCTTCTTGTCGTCGGAGCTTTCGGTCGAAAGCACGAGGATCGGGCAATCGCGAAAGCGCACCTGGCCGCGCAGCGCCTCGATCAGGCCGAAGCCGTCCATGCGCGGCATGTTGATGTCGGTGACGATGACGTCCACCTCATCCCCGCTGCCGGACAGCCATTCCAGCGCGGCGACGCCATCTTCGGCCTGCGTCACCATATAGCCGCGTGATGTCAGCGCCGCCCTCAACAGCGCGCGCATGCTGGCGCTGTCATCAACCGTCAGCACATGAATGGTATCGGACATTTTTCCGCTTTCCCTCACTCAAAACAATTCCACATCGCCGCCGCCGACCTGCTTGGGTCGAACGACCGGCTTCGCCACCGGTGCGGCAGCCGCCTCAATGATTCGGCACCGCGTACGGCCCAGCACGGGATCGAACTCGATACGCCGCGCCGAATCGCCGCCGGTATCGTGCCGCACCAGCGGAATCGCCTCATCCTGGAGGAAATTCCGTGCAAACAGCGCGTTGGCATCGCCGATTCGCGCCATCCCGGTGTGCATGTTCGCGCCCCCGTAGATATGGGCCTTCATGCGCGACTTTACGCCGCCACGTGTCATCATCTGGTTAATGAGCAGTTCCATCAGATAAATACCGTAATTCTGATCGGCGATGGTTCCGCTTCCCGGATTAGGCTCGGCCAGCAGGAAATGGTTCATGCCGCCCACCTGCGCCGTGGGATCGTAGAGGCAGCAGGCGATGCAGCTGCCCAGCACCGTCGTCAGCATTTCGGATTCACCGCTGCCCACATAGACCTGCCCCTGCATCACGGTGACGCGACGCACGGAGCGGCCATCCTGCATATCGGTGGTGACGAACATGGCTTAAAGCCCCGCGACGGCGAGCGCGCGTTCGGCGATGCGGGGCAGCGGCAGGATCTTTTCCGCCGCGCCCAGATCGGCCGCCGCGCGCGGCATCCCGTAAACGGTGCAGGTCGCCTGATCCTGCGCGATGGTGTGGGCGCCCGCCTGCCGCATCGCGAGCAGGCCGCGCGCGCCGTCCTGCCCCATGCCGGTCAGCAGGATACCGACCGCCGCCTGGCCGAGCGACCGCGCGACCGAATCGAACAGCACGTCGATGCTGGGGCGATGGCCGGAGACCGGATCGCTCACCTTCATGGTCGCGGTGAGGCGCCCGGCGCTGCTGACGACCGCATGGCGATCATTGCCCGGCGCGAGATAGACATGGCCGGGCAGCAGCGGCATGCCCGATTCGACCAGCTGCACCTTCACCGCGCACTGCTTGTCGAGCCGGTCGGCCATGGCAGGCGCGAAGGCCGCGCTGATATGCTGCACGATGACCGTGGGCGGACAGTTCACCGGGAAAGAGGGCAGGATATGGTGCAGCGCCTCGACGCCGCCCGTCGATGCGCCGATCGCGATCAACTGCGCGGGGACGCCGGGCGCGCGGCCCGCCGAAACGGCAATCGTCTCCCGCGAGACGGCTGCGGCGGCGACACTTGGCGCGGCATTCACGCCCGCCCCCCGCCAATGGCTCGCCCGCGCGGCGGAGCGCACCATATTGGCGAGCATGCCGCCATCGCTGTCGAGCAGGTTCATGATCGAACCGTCCGGCTTCGCATAGCAATCGACCGCGCCCAGTTCGAGCGCGCGGATCGTCGCTTCCGCGCCCTTGCGGGTGATGCCGGACACGATCACCACCGGCATCGGCCGCAGGCGCATGATCTTTTCGAGGAAATCGAGGCCGTTCATCCCCGGCATCTCGACGTCGAGCGTCACGACATCGGGGTTCATCTCGCGGATCATCACCCGCGCTTCCTGCGCGTTGGCGGCGGTGCCGATCACTTCCATGTCCGGCTCATTGCCAAGCATGCGCGACAGGATCGCCCGCATCGTCGCGGAATCATCAACGATCAATACCCGTGTCTTCACGGCTGGTCCTTTCGGTAGATAGTGCTGCCCACCAGCCCCAGCACCTGCTGGGCCGGGCCGCCGACCCGTTCGCTATGGCCGATATAAAGATGCCCGCCCGGCAATAGTTGCTGGGCGAAACGCGACACCAGCCGGTCCTTGGTGGGCTGGTCGAAATAGATCATCACATTGCGGCAGAAGATCACGTCGAAGCCGCGCCGCATCGGCCAGTCGCCGAGCAGGTTGAGCCGCCGCACGCGGATCATCGCCTTCATCTCCGGCGCCATCTCGACCTCGCCGTCGCGCATCCTCGTCCATGCGCGGACGAGATCGGCCGGCACGTCCTTCACCGCATCGGCCGGATAGCGCCCGGCCTTCGCGCCCGCGACGGCGTGATCGGCAAGGTCGGTCGCGAGGATCACCGTGTTGCTCGACAGGAAGGTCCGCGCCTGCCCCTTGTCCGGGCCAAGCAGCGTCATCGCGATCGAATACAGCTCCTCCCCGGTGGAACAGCCCGCCGACCAGATGCGCACCGGCTCGCCCGCGCGCGCCTTTTCCATCAGCATCGGCCGCATCCGGCTGGCCAGATGCTCGAAATGATGGGCCTCGCGATAGAAGAAGGTATGGTTGGTGGTCAGCGCGTTGATCGACTTGCGCAGCGCGGTCTCATCGCCGCGCATCATCTCGATATAGCGTCCGAAGGTCTGCCGCCCGCTTTCGCGCACCAGCGGGGCGAGGCGCGAATAAACGAGCGTCGCCTTTCCGGGCGGCAGGACGATGCCGGCTATCTCATAGACGATATCGCGCACCGCCTCGAAATCAGCGCGCGAATAAATCTGCGCGCTGATGCCGGGAAAGGGCGCGAAATCATCGGCTTCCGCTGCGATCATGCTGCCGCCAGCGCCCCGTTATCGGTGAAGTTCAGGGCAACGAGCGCATCGACATCGAGGATGAGGGCAACCTTGCCATCACCCAGGATGGTCGCACCGGCAACACCGCTGATCGGCTGATAATGCGCCTCCAGGCTCTTGATGACGAACTGGCGCTGATCGACGATGCTGTCGACCATCAGCACGGCCTGGCCGTGGCTTTCGGTATCGACGACGATCAGCACCGCTTCGCCCGCGCTCTTCACCGCCTCGACCGCGCCGACCGCCGCATCGAGCGGGACGATCGGCAGGAAGCGGCCGCGATTGTTGAGCACCATCAGATTCTGGCCGATGAACTGCACATCGGCCTGTTCGGGCCGCAGGCTTTCGAGCACATGGGTCAGCGGAATGACGACCGTCTGGTCGCCCACCGTGACGATCATGCCATCGGCGATGGCGAGCGTCAGCGGCAGCGCGAGGGTGAAGGTGCAGCCTTCGCCCGGACGCGATTCGATCGAGATGCGACCGCCCAGATCCTTCACATTCTGGCGCACCACATCCATGCCGACGCCGCGACCGGAAATGTTGGAGACCGTCTGCGCGGTCGAGAAGCCCGGCGCGAAGATCAGATGGTCGATTTCCTCGTTGGAAAGCTGGGCGCCCGGCGCGACAAGGCCGCGCTCGATCGCCTTCTTCAGCACCGCCTCGCGGTTGATGCCCGCGCCGTCGTCGGAAATCGAGATCACGATGCGGCCGCTGCGCTGTTCGGCGGAAAGATGCAGGCGGCCCTCGGCGGACTTGCCGTTGGCGATGCGCACTTCGGGCGATTCGATGCCATGGTCCACCGCATTGCGGATAAGGTGGGTGAGCGGCTCGCCGAGGCGTTCCACCACCGTCTTGTCGAGTTCGGTGCTCTCGCCGCTCATCGTCAGTTCGACCCGCTTGCCGGTGCTGGCTTCGAGTTCGCGCACAATGCGCGGCACGCGGGAGAATACCGAGCCGATCGGCTGGGCGCGGATCGACATCGCGCTTTCCTGAATCTCGCGCGTCAGATGATCGAGCATGCCCATCTCGTCCATCGACGAAAGGCCGTGGCCTTCAAGACGCTGCGCCATCATCGCCTGCGCGATCACCAGTTCGCCCACCGTGTCGATCAGGCGGTCGAGCTTGGCGAGATCGACGCGGACGGTCTGGCCGACGCCGCTGGCCGCGCGCGGCGCACCAGAGGCAGGTGCTGCGGCAGCAGCAGGCGCTGCGGCAGGCGCCGGGGCTACGGCGGCGGCAGGCGCCGGAACCGCAACCGGCCGGGCGGCCGGGGCGGCAGGCGCTTCGGCCTTGACGGCGGCGACGGGAGCGGGAACCGGCTCCACGGCCACCAACATCGGGGCCGCGGCGGGGACCGGGGCAGAAGCGGGGGTCGGGGCGGCAGCAGCAGCCTCCGCAACCGGTTCTGCCGGCGCGGGCGCAGCGGCGATGATTTCCGCCAGCGCAACCACGGCTTCACCTTGCGGCATGGGCGCGGTCGCGGTTTCGATCTTCAGGTCGCAATCCGGGCCGATAAAGTCGAAAATCTCTTCGATATCCGCCTTCGCCACGCGGGCAGGCAGCTGGAAGGTCCAGGCGAAATAGCCCCGCTCGGCGTCAAAGCCGTCGAGCATCGGCAACGAAGTGGCATCCACCGACAGGCAGCGCGCGCCCAGTTCGTTGAGTTCGCGCAGCATCAGCAGCGGCTCGCTGCCATTGCCGAGCGCGCCATCGAGGAAGCGCAGCGACACCAGCCAGCCATGACCGGCATCCCCAGGCGTTTCCGCGGCGGCGGGAACCTCCGCCAGCGCAACCGCCTCGCCTTCCTCCATCCGGCGCTCGACCTCGGCGGCGGCCGCTTCCATCGCGGCGGCTTCCTCGGCATCGACGGAGAGGTCCCCCATCAGGCCATCCAGATCGAAGTCGAGACCCAGTTCATCCACGGGCTCGGACGCGGCTTCGGCGGCAGGCGCCTCCTCCGCCGCAGCCTCGGCCGGGCTGTCCCCGACCGGCAGGCCGGCGGCGACCTTTTCCGCCACCTCTTCCAGTTCCGCGCTGATCGCCACGTCATCGGGCGCATCGCCTTCGCCCCGCGCCGCCGTCACATGGTCGGCCAGCACGTCGAAAGCGCGCAGCATCAACGTGTTGAGCCAGTCGCCAAGCGGCAGGTCGCCATCGCGCACATAAGAGAGCACGGTCTCGAACTTATGGGTGAAGGCCTGAAGCAGCGTGAAGCTGAACGCGCCCGCGCCCCCCTTGATCGAGTGGACCGACCGGAAAATACCGTTGACCGTCTCCGCATCCGCGGTGCCGGACTGGCAGGCCATCAGCCCCTCTTCCGCCTGACCGAGCGCCTCTTCGCACTCCAGGAAGAAGATGTTCTGGATTTCTTCATTCGTCATCGCACTGCCCCGCCCACTGAAATGCGCCGGTCAGCCCGGCAATGCGCGCCGCCCCGGCCATCGCCGGGGACGGATGCACGGTCATCGTCGCCGACCGGGCCTGCGCGGTCTGCTGCGCGCTGAGCAGCAGCTGGAGGCCCGACTGGCCGATGCGCGTCACATCGCGCCCTTCGACCGTCACCTCCGCACCCGCCACGAGCGCCCGATCAAGATGAGAGACGAGCGCGCCTGCGGTCGTCCTGTCGATCATCGAGGGTAAAGTTATCATCGTCATTGCTTAGTCCCTCGTTGGTTAAAATTCCGACCAGTCGTCATTATCGACCGCCACCGCCAGCGCTGCACCAGCGCGCGGCGCGGCAACAGGAGCCGGGGCGGGGAACGGGGCCGGGGCAACGACCGGCTTGCGGCTTTCCACGGCACGCGATTCGGGACGCGGCTCGGCGCGGGGTTCCGGCATGCCCACCGGCAGCGACGCACCGACGCCCGTATCGAGGCGGAAGCGGGCGACCAGCCGCGCCAGCTCATCCGCCTGCGAGGCGAGGCTGCGCACGGCGGCGGTCGATTCCTCGACCATCGCGGCATTTTGCTGCGTCATCTTGTCCATCTCGCCGACCGCGACATTGGCCTGCTGCAAGCCGACCGACTGGGTGGCGGCCGAGGCGGAAATCTCCGTCACCAGCGCATTAATCTCTCCCACGCGCGACACGATGCGGTTCAGCATCTCGCCGGTTTCGGCGACAAGGCCGACGCCCTGCGCGACCTGCTGGGCGCTGGTGGTGATGAGCGCATTGATATCCTTCGCGGCATCAGCGCTGCGCTGGGCGAGCGCGCGCACCTCATTGGCGACGACGGCGAAACCCTTGCCCGCCTCGCCCGCGCGCGCGGCCTCGACACCGGCGTTGAGGGCCAGCAAATTGGTCTGGAAGGCGATGCCGTCGATCACGTTGATGATCTGGGTGATTTCATGCGCCGATTGCTCGATCGCGCCCATCGCCTGCACGGTACGTTCGACCACAAGGCCGCCTTCGCTGGCCTCGCGATGGGCATCGCCCACCGCGCGGGCGGCGCGCCCGGCATTTTCCGCGCTCTGCTTCACCATGCCGGTGATTTCGTTCATCGAATTGGCGGTTTCCTGCAACGAGGCCGCCTGCTGCTCGGTGCGCAGCGAGAGATCCTGCGTCGCGGCGCGAATTTCGCTCGCGCCCGAATGGAGGCCCCGGGTAGCGTGGGCGACCGCGCCGATGGTGCCCGAAAGGCTGTCCATCGCTTCGTTGAAATGATGGCGCAGCTGCTCATATTCGCCGGGAAAGCTGTTGTTCATGCGGCAGGAGAGATTGCCCTCGGCAAGACCGGAAAGACCGCGATCGAGCGCGGACGCCATTTCGTCCTGCTGGTGCCCGCCGTCGCGCACGGCCCGCGCCTGTTCGCAGAGGGTCGCCAGCGCCTGCGCCATGCGCCCGGCCCCGTCCCGACGATCAAGGCCGGGAACCACGCTCGCGACGTCGCCGCCGGCCATCGCTTCGAGTCGCGTGGTCAGCGCCGCATAGGGACGGCCGATACGGCCGCCGGACCGCGCGACTCCGATGCCCGCGCCCACGACTCCGGCGAGCGAGCAGCCGATTCCCATAAGCGGCATACCATTGGCCGCCAGCCCCGCGCCGGCGACGCCCAAAGCGGCCCATCCACCCGCGAGCCATGGCAGAATCGCGGTTTCCCGCGACATGCCCGCCCCATTGTCCAACGCTTCACCCATGCACATTCAGCTCCGCCAGCAGGTCAAGGCCGACTCGCGAAAGCCGCATGACCCCTCATTCGATGGATCACGCCTAGGGGAAATTGGTTAATGCCCCGTATCCTTTAACCTACGGGTTCCGGCTCCAGTTCGCGCACGAAGCGTTGCAGCCACCAGCTGACGTCCTCCTGCCGCACGCCTTCCATCAGCGCGGTCCAGCGGGTGACGCGTTCTTCCTTCGGCATGGCGAGCGCGCGGGTGATCGCATCGGCGAGATCCTCGGGACTATGGGGATTGACGAGCAGCGCCTGCTGCATCTGCCGCGCCGCGCCCGCGAAGGAGGAAAGGATGAGCACGCCGGGGTCCTCCGGGTCCTGCGCCGCGACATATTCCTTGGCGACAAGGTTCATCCCGTCGCGCAACGGCGTCACCAGGCCGATGCGCGCGGCGCGATAGATGCCCGCCAGGCTGGCGCGCGGATAGCCCTTGTTCACATAGCGGATCGGCACCCAGTCGATGGTCGCGAACTCGCCGTTGATATGCCCCGACAGCGCGTCGAGCTGGCCACGGATTTCCTGATAGCTCTGCACATCCTCGCGCGAAGGCGGCGCGATCTGGAGCAGGAAGACCTTTTCCTGCATGTCGGGATAGCTGGAGAGGAAGCGCTGATAGCCAAGGAAGCGATCCTGCAAGCCCTTGGAATAATCGAGCCGGTCGACGCCCAGGATCATCGCCCGGCCATTGGCGCTTTCCTGCATCAAGGCCCGGGTCGCCAGCGCCTCCGCCCCCTGCGCCATGTCGGTGAAGGCATCGCAGTCGATGCCGATGGGGCAGGCGATCGCCTTCAATTCCCGTCCGCCATGGCGCACGGTGCCGTCCTCCCCGACCGTCGCGCCGAGCTGGGTCTGCGCATAATGGAAGAAGGAATCGAGCCAGTCCTGGGTCTGGAAGCCGACCACATCGTAAAAGAAGAGCGATTCCACCAGTTCGCGATGATGCGGCAGCGAGAGCAGCAGCCGCGTGGGCGGCCAGGGGATGTGCAGGAAGAAGCCGAGCCGGTTGCGAATGCCCTTCGCCCGCAATTCCCGGCCCAGCGGGATCAGGTGATAATCATGCACCCAGATCAGGTCCTCCTCATGCAGAAGAGGGGTCAGCGTCTCGGCGAAACGGCTGTTGGCGCGCTGATAGCCGCCCTCGAACTCCCGCGCGAATTCGGCGATGTCGATGCGGTCGTGGAACAGCGGCCAGAGCGTGCGGTTCGCATAGCCGTTATAATATTCGTCGATATCCTGCGCTTCCAGGTCGATCGTCGCGGTGGTGACGCCCTGATGGCGCTGAAAGTCGATATGGCCGGTGAAATTGTCGGTCTCCTCCCCCGACCAGCCGAACCAGATGCCGTTGCTCGCCCGCAACGCGGCCGAAAGCGCGACGGCAAGGCCGCCCTGATTGGCCGCGCCTTCCTCCTTCGGGGGCTGCACGCGGTTGGACACAACAATCAGGCGGTTCATCGCACCATACTCCAGGGTTTGCTCAGCAGGACCGCGCAATTGATGGTCCCCACCAGCGAATAGGTTTGCGGATAATTGCCCCACAGCTCACCGGTCTGCGGGTCGATATCCTCCGAAAGCAACCCCGCGCCGGTGCGGCGGCTCAGCATCTCCTCGAACAGGGTGCGGGCATCCTCCAGCCGTCCGGTCGCGTGCAGCGCCTCGATCAGCCAGAAGGTGCAGACATTGAACGCGGTCTCGGGCAGGCCGAAATCATCCTCGGTCGCATAGCGCAGCATATGGCTGCCCCGCCGCAGCCCTTCCTCCACCGCGGTCAGCGTGCCGCGAAAGCGGGCATCGTCGGGCGGCAGGAAGCGCATGTCGAGCAACTGGATGAGGCTCGCATCCAGATCATCCCCGGCGAAGGTGGCGGAGAGGCAGGCGCTGTCCTCCCGCCATGCCTTATCGACGATGAGATCGCGGATACGGTCGGCCCGGTCGCGCCAGAAGTCCGCCCGTTCCGCCAATCCCAGCCGCTGGGCGATCAGCGCGAGCCGGTCGCACGCCGCCCAGCACATCGCCACCGAATAGGTGTGGACAGAGGCGCGCGTGCGCAATTCCCACAGGCCGGCGTCGGGCTTGTCATGGACGGTCCAGGCATGTTCGCCGATGGTTTCGAGCGCGCGGAAATCCTCCTCGCCCGCCATGCGATAAAGGCGCTGGTCGAAAAAGGCCTGCGCATTGGACAGGATGATCTGGCCATAGGCGTCGTGCTGGATCTGCTCATAGGCCTGATTGCCGACGCGCACCGGCCCCATGCCGCGATAGCCGGTGAGGCCCGGCTCGATCCGCTCCTCCAGCCGCGCCTCGCCGCCGACGCCGTAGAGCGGCTGGATATGCCCGCCCTTCGCGCTGTCCACCACATTGCGCAGATAGGCGAGATAGCCTTCCAGCACGTCGAGCGCGCCCAGCCGGTTGAGCGCCTGCACCGTGTAATAGGCGTCCCTGATCCAGCAATAGCGATAATCCCAGTTCCGCCCGGAATGGGCATGTTCGGGAATGGAGGTGGTGAGCGCGGCAACGATCGCGCCGGTTTCCTCATGCTGGCAAAGCTTGAGCGTGATCGCCGCGCGGATCACCGCGTCCTGCCATTCCACCGGGGTCGCAAGGCCGCGCACCCAGTGCCGCCATTCCTTGATCGTGCGCCCGAGCATCGTCTCGATCGTCGTGCGCGGGTCGCCGATGAAACTCTCGTCCGGGCCGAGGAAGAAATAAAGCGCCCCCTCGACCCGAAAGCGATGCTCATCCTCGATCCAGCCGATCGGCGCATTGGTGGTGAGGCGCAGCACCATATCCTCGACCAGATAGCGGATATGGTTGGACCCGCGCGTGGTCGGCGCCTGCTCCGCCCCCCAGCCGCGCGACGGGCGCAGCCGCACGCGAATGCGCGGCGAGCCTTTGAGCGGCCGCACGATACGGGCGAAGGCGACCGGCCGGTATACGCGCCCCTCCCCGGTATAGCGCGGACAGAAATCCACGACCTCCAGCGCATTGCCGTCGGCGTCGGTGTGGGTCGTCACCAATATCGGCGTGTTGCGCAGATAATGCTGGCGCGTATGCGCGCAATTTTCGAGATCGATCTCCCAGAAGCCATGGGCGCCCTCGCCCGCGCGCGGCGCGGCGTCGAGCAACGAGGAAAAGGCGGGGTCGCCGTCGACGCGCGGCACGCAGCCCCAGACGAACCGCCCGGCGCGATCCACCAGCGCCGATACCTGGCAATTGCCGATCGGCCAGAGGTCCAGTGTCGCGGTCATAGGCTCAACTCCTTCAGCCAGTGGCGAACCCTCGCCGGTCCGGCAAGCCGGAACCGCGCGGCGCTGGTCCGCATCCCACCGACCAGCACGCCATAGCCGCCCATGGCGGACGCCATCTCGAAGCCGGACTCGTCGGTTATATCATCGCCCAGAAAGACGGGCGGCGTCCCCGCAAAGGGGGAAGCCTTCAGAAGATGACGGATCGCCTGCCCCTTGTCATGCCCCGGCGGGCGCAGTTCCACCATATCATGTCCCTGCTGTACGAACAGGCCATGGTCGCGCGCCAATTTGGCCGCCAGCGCCTGCGCGTCTGCCGCCATGGATGGGGCCATGCGGTAATGGAGCGCCACCCCGAAGCTTTTCTCCTCCAGCAGCACGCCCTCATGCCGGTCCGCGAACAGGCGCAGCGGCCCGGCTATGCCGTCGAGCGACGCCGGGCGGGGCGGGGCCTCCGTCCGCCCCTCGCGCCGATATTCGGTGCCGTGGCTGGCGGCCAGCGTCAGTTGCGCCGCCAGCGGCCCGAGGATCGCATCCAGCTGTACCAGCGAGCGCCCGCTGACGATCGCGAGCCGTCCCGCCAGCCGCGCACGCACCGCCTCCAGCAGTCCGCATAATTTTGTATCAGCTACTACATTATCTGGCCGATCCACCAGATCGACCAGCGTGCCGTCGAAATCGAGGAACAGGCTGACCTCCCGGTCCAGCGGCGGGCGCGCTAGCGATGGGACGAGCAGGGGCGGGGTCATATTCGAGGGCGACGTCATATCCGGGGGCGGGATGATGCCCCCTCTTGCGCGCTGTAGAAGGGATGCGCCGGTTTTCGGGCCGAGATGCGATCATCGATGGGGGCGGGCAAGGCAGGCCGCATGGCGGCGGCACCGGACCATCGGGCCGGTTCAGGGTAAATCATGGATTCCATGCGGTAAATAATCCGAAACATCCGGTGGGGTTCCCTCCTTACGCCTCCCGCGGACGAAAGCCGTCCCGCCTTTCCGGCCGGCCCTTTCGCGCATCCGCGCGGCCTGCGGCCGGGCAGCCAGCCTCCCCGATCATATCCCGCCAGCCATATTTAGAAAGGCCCGATCCTCCCATCGCCGCGAATGGCGACCGCCCGCCCTCCCTCTCGCCTGCTATTGACGGCAAGCACCTTTCCATCCCGGACAGGCTGGGATATGCAGGCCGAAATTTGCGAGGACGCGCCTTGTTGGAACTTCTTTCGGCCGCTGGCCACTATATCCGCTTCGAGGATCTGGGGCTGAACCCGGTCGCCATCAATCTCGGCTTTTTCGGCATCAAATGGTATTCGCTCGCCTATCTGGCGGGGATATTGATCGGCTATTGGTATCTGCTGAAGCTGATCGCCCAGCCCGGAGCGCCGATGGCCCGCCGCCACGCCGACGACATGATCTTCTATGCGACGCTCGGCATCATCATCGGCGGGCGGCTTGCCTATGTGCTCTTCTACCAGCCGGAAATCCTCGCCCATCCACTCGATATACTGAAGCTGTGGAATGGCGGCATGTCCTTCCATGGCGGCGTGATCGGCGTCACCACCGCGATCATCCTGCTGAGCCGCAAGGAAGGGCTGAACTGGTTGCGCGTGCATGATTATATCGCCTGCTGCGCGCCCTTCGGCCTGTTCTTCGGGCGGATCGCCAATTTCATCAATGGAGAGCTGTGGGGCAAGACGACCGAGGTGTCCTGGGCGATGATCTTCCCGACCGGCGGCCCACTGCCGCGCCACCCGAGCCAGCTTTATGAGGCGCTGCTGGAAGGCCTGCTGCTGTTCCTCGTGCTGGCCTACGCCTTCTGGAAGACAAAGGCCCGCTATGAACCGGGCAAGCTGGTCGGCATCTTCCTGCTCGGCTACGGCCTTGCCCGCTTCACCGTGGAGTTCTTCCGCGAGGCCGACGCGCAGCTGATGGAATTCGCCCAGCGCACCGGCCTCCATATGGGCCAGTGGCTGACCATCCCGATGATCGTCGGCGGCCTCTACCTGATCGCGACGGCCAAGCGCCGCCGCCTGCGGGTGGAGCCGATCTCCGGCAGCGCCAGTGTCAGCTGACACCCCGCCCCGCGGCGGCGGTTTCGGCCGCCGCCAGCTGGGCTTTGCGGAGCGCCTCGCGCGCACCATCTCGGCGGGCGGGCCGATGACGCTGGCGCAATATATGGCGCAGGTGAACGCCCATTATTACGGCACCCGCGATCCGCTGGGCGAAGGCGGCGATTTCACCACCGCGCCGGAGATCAGCCAGATGTTCGGCGAGCTGGTCGGCCTCGCCCTTGCCGACACATGGATGCGCTCGGCGCCCACGCACCAGCCCTGCTATGTCGAGCTGGGGCCGGGGCGCGGCACGCTCGCCGCCGATGCGCTGCGGGCGATGGCGGGCGCGCAGATCTCCCCGCCCGTCCATCTGGTCGAAACCAGCCCCTCGCTGCGCGCGCGACAGCAGGCGCTGCTACCGCAGGCGCAGTTCCACGACGATATCGACAGCCTGCCGACCGACCAGCCGCTGCTCGTCGTCGGCAATGAATTTTTCGACGCGCTGCCGATCCAGCAGGCGGTGAAGACCGCCGAGGGCTGGCGCGAGCTGATGGTCGGGCTGGGCGAGGACAGGCCGTTCCAGCCGATCGTGGGCGAACGCCCGGTGGATGCGCGCATTCCGCAAGCGCTGCGCGACGCGCCGGAAGGTTCCATCCATGAAAGCGCGCCAGCGGGCGCGGCGGTGATGATGGGGCTGGCGCGCCGTATCCGGCGGCAGGGCGGGATCGCGCTGTTCATCGACTATGGCTATGAAGGACCGGCGCTCGGCGATACGCTTCAGGCCGTGCGCGATCATCGCTATGCCGATCCCTATGCGGATGCGGGCGACAATGATCTTACCGCCCATGTCGATTTCACGCTGATCGCCAATGCCGCGCTTCAGGAAGGACTGAAGAGCGTCGGCCCGGTCGGGCAGGGCGCGTTCCTCACCCGGCTCGGCATCGATGCGCGCGCGCAGTTGCTCTCCCGCGCCGCGCCGGACAAGGCCGCCGCGATCGACACCGCGCGCCGCAGGCTGGTCGACGCCGACCAGATGGGGACATTGTTCAAGGTGCTCGCCCTCGTCCATCCGGACTGGGCGCAGCCGGAAGGATTTGCCTGAAATGACCCAAGCCAATAGCGACACGACCGGACCCGAAAGCGTCGCAAGCTGGACAAGCCCCGCACTGGGCGACGTGCCGCACGGCTTTCTCGGCCGCAAGGGCGGCGTGTCGACCGGGCTTTATGCGGGCCTCAATGTCGGGCTGGGGTCCGATGACGATCGCGCGGCGATCCATGAGAACCGCAGGCGCGCGACGCAGGCGGTGCAACCGGGCGCGAGCCTCGTGACGCTGCATCAGGTCCATTCTCCCGATGTGGTGACGGTGGCCGGCCCCATTGCCGAGGATGCCCGCCCCCATGCCGATGCGCTCGTCACCGCGACACCGGGGCTGCTGCTCGGCATATTGACCGCCGATTGCGTGCCGGTGCTGTTCTCCGACACCCAGGCGGGCGTCGTCGGCGCGGCCCATGCCGGGTGGAAAGGCGCCATTGCGGGCGTCACCGATCGCACGATCACGGCGATGGAGGCCCTCGGCGCACAACGCGACCGCATCGGCTGCGCGATCGGCCCCTGCATCGCCCGCGCCTCCTATGAGGTGGACGCCGCCTTCGCGCAGCGCTTCACCGATGCCGACCCGGAAAATGAACGCTTCTTCACCGAGGGCGAGCGCGCGGGCCATGCGCAGTTCGATATCGAGGCCTATGTCGCCGCCCGCCTCGCCGCGGCGGGCATAAAGCGCATCGAGATGCTGGGGCAGGACACCTACGCCCAGCCGGACCTCTTCTTCAGCTATCGCCGCTCCTGCCACAGGGGGGAGCCGGGCTATGGCCGCCAGATTTCGCTGATCGGCCTTTCCTGAGCGAAGTTGCGCCGCGCAACTTCCGCTTTCAGCTCCAGTCGAAGCGCCCCCATCCCCGCTCCTTTGCCAGCGCGGCAAGGGCCGGATGGGGATTGGCGGCATAAGCCTCGTCGGCAAATTCGAGCATCGGCGCATCCGACACATGGTCGGAATAGGCGCGGATATGGCAGTGGGCGCGATCCAACCCCTCGATCGCCATCCAGTTGCGGATCATCGCCAGCTTCGCCGCGTCATAGCAATTCTCGCCCGCGATCTTCGCGCGAACATATTCGACATCCTGCCCCATATGATCGGTCGCGATCACGACATCGAACCCCGTCCGCTTCGCGATCGCCTCGACATAAAGGCGATAGGATGCCGTCGCCAGCACCAGCCGATAGCCCTCGGCGCGATCCTGCGCGATACGCTCCAGCGCGCCCTTGCGCACATTATGCGCCATCACATGGTCGGCATAGCTGTCGATCAGCGGAGCGAGATCGGCGCGGCGAACCTTGCCGCCCATCATCAGATGCTGGTTGATCTCCTTCAGCCGCCGCCGCGAGACCAGCCGCAGCACATAGGCCAGCATCGCGAACGGCACCAGCGGCGCCAGCAACAACCGCCAGGGCGCCAGCCGCCACGCCACATGCAGCAGGAACGGGGTATAGGTGCCGCGTATCGTCACCGTCCGGTCCATGTCGTAAATGGCAATCTTTACCGGTCCTGAGTCGTTCACTATGGATGCAACCTCATCTCTTCCACTTCGTTGGTGCAGCGGATGGGCCGTTTCGGCTTGCCGTGCAACCGATAATGGACCACAGACCTAATCCTGATGACGGAATTGGCACAATTTTCACTGGAGAATGAAGGGGCTGACCGGCCGGTCCTGCGCTTTTCCGGTTGGCTCTCGATCAGCAGGTTCGGATCATTGCCGTCCGATCTCGACGCCGTGCAAGGCCCCGTCGCCGCGATCGACATCAGCCAGGTCGAACATATCGACACCATCGGCGCATGGGTCGTCCACAGCCAGTCGCTGAAATGGGACTGTCCGATAGAGGGCGCGGATGAGGACGCCCGCCGACTGATCGCGGCGGTGCAGGCCGGTACGGAGGCGGAGCCTCGTCCCCTGCACGGCATGAAGATTCCGCCCCTCCAGCGCATTCTCGCGCAGATCGGCGAGGCGACGATCATCGCCGGACAGACCGTGCTGGGCCTGATCGGCTTTTTCGGCGCGACGCTGATCACCAGCTGGGACCTCCTCCGCCATCCATCGCGCATGCGCTGGAACGCGGTGATCCAGCGCTTCGAGGTGGTGGGCGTGTCCGCGCTCGGCATCATCGGCCTGATGAGCTTCCTCATCGGCATCGTCATCGCCCAGCAGGGCGCGGTGCAGTTGCGCGCCTTCGGCATGGAGGTGCTGACGGTCAACCTCGTCGGCCGCCTGACCTTCCGAGAGCTTGGCGTGCTGATGACCGCGATCATGGTCGCCGGGCGTTCCGGCTCCGCCTTCGCCGCGCAGATCGGCACGATGAAGCTGACCGAGGAAATCGACGCGATGCGCACCATCGGCGTCTCCCCGATGGAGGCGCTCATCATGCCCCGGCTGATGGCGACCGTGGTGCTGATGCCGCTGCTCGGTTTCTATTCCTCGATCATCGCGATCATCGGCGGCGGGTTCCTGTGCGCGGTGTCGCTCGACATTCCGCCGATCACCTTCGTCCAGCGCCTGCGCGAGGTCGTACCGATCACCGATCTTTGGGTGGGCCTCATCAAGGCGCCGGTCTTTGGCCTGATCATCGGCATGACCGGCTGTTTCCAGGGCCTTCAGGTCAAGGCCAATGCCGAGGAAGTGGGCCTGCGCACCACGGCGGCGGTGGTGCAGGCGATCTTCATGGTGATCGTGATCGACGCCTTCTTCGCGGTGTTCTTCACCTGGGTAGGCTGGACATGAGCGGTGGGCTGGACATGAGCGGCGGGCCGGACAGGAGCGAACGGGACGACATTCCCGCCGCCGTCGAGGGGGCGGATCGCGATATCGCCATCCGCGTGCGCGGCCTGCGCAACAGCTTCGGCGATCAGGTCGTGCATGAAAATCTCGACCTCGACGTGCGCAGGGGCGAGATATTGGGCGTGGTCGGCGGATCGGGCACCGGCAAGTCGGTGCTGCTGCGCTCGATCATCGGCCTGCAACAGCCCGATGAAGGCGAGATCAGCGTTTTCGGCCAGTCCACCATCGGCCGCAGCGATGAGGAAACGCTGGCGCTGCGCAAGCGCTGGGGCGTGCTGTTCCAGGGCGGCGCGCTGTTTTCCACGCTGACCGTCGCGGAAAATATCGAGGTGCCGCTGCGCGAATTCTATCCGCAGGTCGGCCCGCAGCTGCGTGACGAAATCGCCGCCTACAAGATTCGCATGACCGGCCTGCCGCCCGAAGCAGGCCCCAAATATCCGTCCGAGCTGTCCGGCGGCATGAAGAAGCGCGCCGGCCTTGCCCGCGCCCTCGCGATCGACCCGGACCTCCTGTTCCTCGATGAGCCGACGGCGGGCCTCGACCCGATCGGTGCGGCCTCCTTCGACGAACAGACCCGCGGATTGCAGCAGACGCTGGGCCTCACCGTGTTTCTCATCACCCATGATCTCGACACCCTCTATGCGATCTGCGACCGGGTGGCGGTGCTGGCCGACAGGAAAGTGATCGCGGTCGGCACCATTGACGAGTTGCTGGCGACCGAGCATCCGTGGATTCAGGAATATTTCAATGGCCCGCGCGGCCGGGCCGCGTTGTCGGCCAAAGGAACAAGCGCCAAAGTGACGAGCGCCCAAGGAACAAGCGACGGCGCCGACAGGACAGGCGCCGGAAAGGACGAAGGCTAGATGGAAACTCGATCCAACCATGTGCTGGTGGGCAGCGTCGTGCTGGCCCTGCTGCTGGCGGTGCTGATCGCGGCCTTCTGGTTCTCCCGCCTGTCGGACGGCGACAATGAGGAATATGACATCTTCTTCAAGCAGTCGGTGAACGGCCTCGCCAAGGGATCGGGCGTTTCCTATTCCGGCGTTCCCTCCGGGCAGGTCAAGGCGATCGAACTGTGGCGCCGCGATCCCAATTTCGTGCGCGTCCGCATCGTCGTGAAGAAGGACACGCCGATCCTGCAAGGCACCACCGCGACCATATCGGGCGTCGGCTTCACCGGCGTGTCCGAGATCGTGCTCGACGGCGCGGTCAAGGGCGCGCCGCCGATCATCTGCCCGGAAGAGAACCGGCAGGTCACCTGCCCCGAAGGCGTGCCCGTCATCCCGACCAAGCCCGGCGCGCTGGGCGAGTTGCTCAACAATGCGCCGCAATTGCTGGAGCGCCTCACCACGCTGACCGAGCGGGTGACTGAGCTGCTCAACGACAAGAATCAGGCGAGCATCGCCGGCATTCTCCGGCATCTCGATTCGCTGAGCGGCGATCTGGCGGCGCGCGGGCCGGAAATCGCCTCCACCCTCGCCGAAACGCGCCTCACGCTGCAAAAGGCGGGACAGGCGGCGGACGAGATTGGCAAGCTGGTCGCCACCACCAACGCGACCCTCAATGAAGAAGGCCGCCCGCTGGTGCAGGACCTGCGCAGCACCATACAGGCGGCGACCCGCAGCCTCGATACGCTGAACGCCACCGTCGCAGAGGCGCAGCCGGGCGTGCAGACCTTCTCCCGCGATACCATGCCGGAGGTCAATCTGCTGGTGCGCGACCTGCGCGAAATGTCGCGCAGCCTGCGGGCGATCTCCGAAAAGCTCGATCATCAGGGGGCCGGTTCGCTGCTCGGCGATCCGCCACTGCCGGATTATAAGAAATGAGGAAAAGCGTCATGTCCGACAGCCGCTGGAACAACAGGGCCAATCGCATCATCCATGCGGGCGCGGGCCTGCTCGCCATGAGCCTGATCCTGGGCGGCTGCGTCAGCTTCGGCACCAAGCCGCCGCCGCAACTGCTGACGATCGCCACCGGCGCGTCCGTCCCCTCCGGCCAGACGATGAACAGCCAGGGCCTGCCCGGCCTCATCGTGACGATGCCCGATGTACCCCGCACCATTGCCACGACCCGCGTGCCGGTGCAGGTCGACGATACCAGCGTCGCCTATGTGAAGGACGCGCAATGGTCCGAAGCGCCGCGCAGCCTGTTCCAGCGCCTGCTGTCCGAAACCATCACGGCGGGCGGCGCATTGTTCGTCATCGACGAGGAACAATATGGGCTGAAGCCCCAACGCCGCCTTTCCGGCACGCTGCTCGACTTCGGCGTGGACTCCCGCACGAAGGAAGCGGTGGTGACGTATGACGCGACGCTGACCGACAGCAGCACCGGGCAAGCGGCGCGGCGCCGCTTCACCGCGCGCGCGCCGGTAAGCGATATCCGCGCCGACCGCGTGGCCGGACCGATCAATCAGGCAGCCAATGAAGTCGCGCAACAGATCGCCGACTGGGTGAAGCCGGGCTGAAGCGAGGTCCTGCCGCAGCGAATCACTTGCGATAATGTTCCCTATATGTTCTTATTCTTCATGCCCGCGATCAAGGGGCGTGGAGCGCCCGACAACAGCCTGAGCCATCGCTTCAACCTGCCCGCGCGGCAGCAGGACGGCGACTGGCTCGACATGGCGGAAACGGTGGACGGCGCCGCGCCACCGCTGCGCACCAGCGTCACGATCGAACATCCACGCACGATCCTCAGCCGCAACAGCTCTCCCGACATTCCGTTCGACCGCTCGCTCAATGCCTATCGGGGGTGTGAGCATGGCTGCATCTATTGCTTCGCGCGGCCCAGCCATGCCTGGCATGACCTCTCTCCCGGCCTCGATTTCGAGACGAAGCTGTTCGCCAAGCCGGACGCGGCCGCGCTGCTGCGCAAGGAACTGGGGAGGCCCGGCTATCGCGTCGCGCCGCTTGCGATGGGGACCAATACCGATCCCTATCAGCCGATCGAGAAGGACTGGCGCATCACCCGCCAATGCCTTGAAGTGCTCGCCGAGTGCCGCCATCCGCTCTATCTGACGACCAAATCGGATCGCATCCTGCGCGACAGCGATATTCTCGCGCGCATGGCGGCGGAGCATCTCGTTTTCGTGATGCTTTCCATCACCAGCCTCGATCCCGGCGTCGCCCGCACGCTGGAACCCCGCGCACCGCATCCCGAACGGCGGCTCGCGGCGGTCCACGCGCTCAGCGCGGCGGGCATCCCGGTGCAGGTCAATGTCGCGCCCGTCATCCCGGCAATCACCGATTATGAGATGGATGCGATCATTGAGCGCGCCGCGCAGGCCGGGGCGGTCGGCGCCAGCTTCATCCCGGTGCGCCTGCCCCATGAGGTCGCGCCGCTCTTCCGCGAATGGCTCGACACCCATTATCCCGACCGCGCGGCCAAGGTAATGGCGATCATCCGCGACCTGCGCGGCGGGCGGGACAATGACCCGCGCTATCATCAGCGGATGCGCGGGCAAGGCGTCTGGGGCGACCTGCTGCGCATGCGGTTTCGCAAGGCGCTCGCCCGTCACGGCCTGCCCAAGCCCACGCCACCGGTGCGCATAGACCTTTTCCGTCCACCGCAAGGCGCGCAATATTCGCTGTTCTGAAGGTCCGGCAGGGCTGGAATAGCCGGGCGGCTTCCCTATCTTCCTGTCTCCACCTGCCCCTCCCCACCCTATCGAGGACCGAGCATGATCGATCTTTACAGCTGGCCCACCCCCAATGGCCTCAAAATCTCCATCTTCCTCGAAGAGGCCGGGCTGGAGCATCGCGTCCACCCGATCAATATCGGCAATGGCGACCAGTTCGCGCCGGAATTTCTGGCGATCGCGCCCAATAACCGCATTCCCACCATTGTCGATCGCGACCCGGCCGATGGCGGCGAGCCGATTTCGGTCTTCGAAAGCGGCGCGATCCTCAGCTATCTCGCCGACAAGACCGGCCTGTATCTGCCGACCGAGGCGCGGGCGCGCAACGAGGTGCTGCAATGGCTGTTCTGGCAGGTCGGCGGGCTGGGGCCGATGGCCGGGCAGAACCATCATTTCAACCTCTACGCGCCGGAGAAAATCCCCTATGCGATGGAGCGCTATGTCAAGGAAACCGCGCGCCTTTATGGCGTGCTCGACAAGCGGCTGGCCGACCGGGATTATGTAGCGGGCGATTATTCCATCGCCGACATGGCGATCTATCCGTGGATCGTGCCCTATGAAAACCAGCAGCAGAAGCTGGAGGATTTCCCCCATTTGAAGCGCTGGTTCGAGGACGTCGCGGCCCGCCCCGCCGTCATCCGCGCCTATGACACGCGCGAGGCGCTTTACCCGAAGCAACAACCGATGACCGACGAGCAGAAGGCAAAGCTGTTCGGGCTGAAGAAATAAAGGGGAGGGGGCGGGAAGACCGCCCCTTTCTTCAAATGTGAAGATGGATCGCTAAAACCGCCATCGAGGTGGCCGATTTCGGGTGGGGAGCGGACATTGCCTCTCATGCGTCACCCCCGCGCAGGATGGGTCGCAGGCGATGTCCCGCTTCGCCTCCTGAGATGCCAGCCTGCGCTGGCATGACGGTGCTGAAAGGTGGATTACTCCCCAGCCCATTCAGGCTGTTGAGCCAGTCACTCGCCTCGCTTCCATGTCGAAGTCCCATTCTTCCTTGCCCAAAGAGAAGGGCAGCCGTTGGGTTCGGCCCGCCCTTCGGGTCGACACGCTCGGGGCGAACGGGGAATTTATGGCAGCTATTGCCCCGAAACACACCGGCCCCGCCCGCCAGTCGCCTCCGCTACCCTACCAACCTTAACGGCGGCGGGGTCGGTACGGCGACATTCACCACGCCGGGGATGACGGAAAGCCCCTCCATCACCTCGGCGTTGATCTGGAAATCCCGGCCCAGCCGCAGCACCGCCACCCGGCCATCCTCCAATCGCGCGCGCAACCGCGCTTCGCCCCGTCCGCCCCGGCTCGCTTTCAGCACGGCGGCGATTTGCGGCACGGCGGCGGGGTCCTCGACATCGATCCACACCTCCATGCGCATCCCGCTCGACACCGAAGAGAAGGATTGCACGGTGCGGATGGTGACGCGCGGCACATCCTCGCCGGGCTGGCGCTCCAGTTCCACGGTCATCAGCGCGCATTCGCCTGCCTCGGCCATGTCGGCGATGAGCTTGCAGCCATCCTCCTCGAAGCAGCTCGCCTGAAACTGGCCGCTGCTGTCGGAGAACACCGCCGCGACATAGCGCGCGCCGCGTTTCGTCTCGCGCCAGCGTACCGCCTCGACCTGCGCCGCCATTACCGCGCCGGTGCGGCTGCCCATCTCGCTTTCCGTCGACGGCTGCGCACAGAGATCACCGAAGCTCTTCGCCCCCTTGGCCTGCGCAATATGGCGGTAGCGATCGACCGGATGCGCGGAGAAATAGAAGCCGAAAGCCTCCTTTTCCTGCGCCATGCGATCGCTGTTCGACCAGGGCTTGTGCGGCGGGATGCGCACATCGGCCTGTTGCACATCGCCGCCGCCGAACAGGCCGCCCTGCCCGCTGGTCCGCGCATCGGCCGCGCTCGACGCGACCGAGAGGATCGTTTCCGCCGCCGCATGCACGCCCGCGCGATCCGCATGGATGCCATCGAAGGCGCCTGCCGCCGCGAGGCTTTCCAGCTGCCGCCGGTTCAGCAAGCGCGGCTCGATGCGGTTGGCGAAATCGTCGAGGCTGGTGAAAGGCCCATTGGCCCCCCGCTCCTCGACCAATTGTTCCATCGCCTTTTCGCCGACGCCCTTGAGGCCGCCCAGCGCATAGCGCACCGCCACGGCAAGGCGCGGATCGGTCTGCGGTTCACCGCCCGGCTCGACCTCGACCTCCTCGACCGAAAAGTCCGCCTGCGCCCTGTTGATGTCCGGCGGCAGGCACTGCACGCCGGTGCGGCGCATGTCATCTACAAAGACGGTCAGCTTGTCGGTCAGGTGGATATCATAGGCCATGGACGCGGCGTAGAATTCCGCCGGATGATGCGCCTTCAGCCAGGCGGTGTGATAGGCGAGCAGCGCATAAGCGGCGGCGTGCGACTTGTTGAAGCCATAGCCCGCGAACTTGTCGATCAAGTCGAACAGTTCGTTCGCCTTGCCCTTGGCGATGTTCGACTGCTCGGCACAGCCCTTGACGAAGCGTTCGCGCTGCGCGTCCATCTCCGCCTGGATCTTCTTGCCCATCGCGCGGCGCAGCAGGTCCGCGTCGCCAAGGCTGTAGCCCGCGAGGATCTGCGCGGCCTGCATCACCTGTTCCTGATAGACGAAAATCCCATAGGTTTCCTTGAGGATCGGCTCCAGCAGATCGTGCGGATATTCGATCTTTTCCTGCCCGTTCTTGCGGCGGCCGAACATCGGGATATTGTCCATCGGACCGGGGCGATAGAGCGAGACGAGCGCGATGATGTCGCCGAAATTGGTCGGCTTCACCGCGGCCAGCGTCTTGCGCATCCCCTCCGATTCCAGCTGGAACACGCCCACCGTGTCGCCGCGCTGAAGCAGGGCATAAACCTCTTCATCATCCCACGCCAGCGAGGCGAGATCGACCTCTATCCCCCGCCCGGCCAGCAGGTTGACCGCGCGTTGCAGCACCGAAAGCGTCTTCAAGCCGAGGAAGTCGAACTTCACCAGCCCCGCGCTCTCGACATATTTCATGTTGAACTGCGTCACCGGCATGTCGGAGCGCGGGTCGCGATAGAGCGGCACCAGTTGCGAGAGCGGCCGATCGCCGATCACCACGCCCGCCGCGTGGGTGGAGCTGTGGCGCGGCATCCCTTCGAGCTGCATCGCCAGATCGACGAGCCGCTTCACCTGCCCGTCCGCCTTATATTCGGCGACGAACTCCGCGCTGCCGTTCATCGTGCGTTCGAGCGTCCACGGGTCGGTCGGCAGGTTCGGCACCAGCTTGGCGAGCCGGTCCACCTGCCCATAGCTCATCTGCAACACGCGGCCGGTGTCCTTCAGCACCGCGCGCGCCTTCAGCAATCCGAAGGTGATGATCTGCGCCACATGGTCGGCGCCATATTTTTCCTGCACATAGCGAATCACCTCGCCGCGCCGGGTTTCGCAGAAGTCGATATCGAAGTCCGGCATCGACACGCGTTCCGGGTTCAGGAAGCGTTCGAACAGCAGGCCCAGTTCCAGCGGATCGAGATCGGTAATCGTCAGCACCCAGGCGACGAGGCTGCCCGCGCCCGACCCACGGCCCGGCCCGACCGGAATGCCCTGCTCCTTCGCCCACTGGATGAAGTCGGCGACGATCAGGAAATAGCCGGGAAAGCCCATCTGGATGATGATGCCGAGTTCGAACTCCAGCCGTTCATAATAAGGCTTGCGCTTGTCCTCATCGACGATGCCCGCCTTGGCGAGCCGCGCCTCAAGTCCCGCAGCCGCGAGGTCGCGCAGCATCTGCTCCTCGCCCTCGCGGTCGCCCGCGAGGCTGGGGAGGATCGGGTTGCGCTTGGGGGCCATCACCGCGCAGCGCTGGGCGACCACCAGCGTGTTGGCGAGCGCCTCCGGAATATCCGCGAACAGGCGCTCCATCTCCTCGGCAGGCTTCATCCACGCTTCGGCGGAACTGGTCCGCCGCTCCGCGCTTTCGACATAGGCGCCATCGGCGATGCAGAGCATCACGTCATGCGCCTGATGGAAGCCCGGCTCGGCATAGCAAGTCGGGTTGGTCGCCACGAGCGGCAGGTTCCGCGCATAGGCAAGGTCGATCAGCGCGTCCTCGGCCTGCTCCTCCACCGGATCGCCCCGGCGGCACAGCTCGATATAGAGGCGATCGGGGAAGAGACGCTCCAGCGTGTCGAGATAGGCCTTCGCCGCGGCGGGCTGATCCTCGGCGATCAGTCGCGCCAGCGCACCCTCGCCGCCGGCGGTCAGGCAGATCAGGTCCTCATTATGGTCGTCCAGCGCCGCCATCGGCACATGCGCCTGTTCCTCGACCGGACGGTCGAGATGCGCCATCGACACCAGCGCGCACAGATTGTCATAGCCCTTCGACGTCTGCGCATAGAGCGCCAGCCAGTCATAGACCGGCGCCGCGCCCTGCGGCCGGTCGGGCCGCGCGACGCACAGCATGATGCCGATGATCGGCTGCACGCCCTCGCCCTTGCACGCGTCGGAATAGGCCATGGCCGCATAAAGGCCGTTGCGATCGGTCATCGCCGCCGCCGGGAAGCTCAGCTTCTTCGCCCGCTTGGCGATGGCCTTGGGGTCGATCGCACCATCCAGCATCGTAAACGAGGAAAAGACGCGCAGCGGGACGAAGGAGGCATGGGCAGGGGCTGAAGACATGGGAGAAATCTAGTCAGCCCCGCGCGCGGAAGCAATGTCCCGCACCGACTTATCCACAGCTTAGGGGCAGGAAAACCGCCATTCCGGTCAGGCCGCCTCCAGCACCCCGTCATGCAGGCGCACGACGCGATCCATCCGCGCGGCGAGCCGCTCATTATGCGTCGCCACCAGCGCGGAGGAGCCTTCCCCCCGCACCAGCCGGATGAACTCGTCGATCACGATGTCGGAGGTGCGCTCATCCAGATTGCCGGTCGGTTCGTCGGCGAGCACCAGCGCCGGGCGATTCGCCAGCGCACGGGCGACGGCGACGCGTTGCTGTTCGCCGCCGGAAAGCTGGCTCGGCCGGTGGTCGAGCCGATGGCCCAGCCCCAAGGCGGTGAGGAGGGCCGACGCCCGCTCCCGCGCCTGCGCGTCGCTCACGTCGCGCACCAGCAGCGGGAGCATCACATTCTCGGTCGCGTTGAAATCCACCAGCAGATGGTGGAACTGATAGACGAACCCGAGCGAATCGCGCCGCAACCGCGTGCGCCCGTCATTGTCGAGCTGCGCGGCTTCCTCTCCTTCGATGAGGATCGAGCCTTCAAAACCGCCCTCCAGCAGGCCAACCGCCTGCAACAGTGTCGACTTGCCCGAACCCGATGGCCCGACCAGCGCGACGATCTCTCCCGGCGCGATGGCAAGGTCCACGCCGCGCAGCACGTCGATCGTCACATCGCCCTGCGTGAAGCTGCGCCGCAGCCCGCTTGTCTTCAGCACATCATTCATAACGCAGCACCTGCACGGGATCGGTATTGGCGGCCTTGAACGCGGGATAGAGCGTGGCGAGGAAACTGAAGACCAGCGCCATGCCACAGATCACGATGATCTCGACAGAATCGGGCTTGGACGGCAGGTCGGTCAGGAAGCGCACCGAAGGGTCCCAGATATTCTGCCCGGTGACAAGCTGGATGATCTTCAGCACCTGCTCGCGGAAATAGAGGAAGATGAAGCCCATCACCACGCCCGCCGCCGTGCCGAGCGCGCCGATGGTGACGCCCACGGTGACGAAGATCTTGAGCATGCTCGATCGCTTCGCCCCCATGGTGCGCATGATCGCGATATCGCGCGTCTTGGCGCGCACCAGCATGATGAGCGAAGAGAGGATGTTGAACACCGCGACGAGGATGATCAGCGAGAGGATCACGAAGGACACCACCCGGTCGACCTGCAACGCCTCGAACAGGCTGCTGTTCATCTGCCGCCAGTCGGTGACGACCGCCCGCCCCTCCACCTTTTCGGCGAGCGGCGTCAGGATTTGCGCAACCTTGTCGGCATTTATGGTGTTCACCTCGATCATGCCGACGGCATCGCCCATCAGCAGCAATTGCTGGGCATTTTCCATCGGCATGATGATATAAGCCTTGTCATAATCATAGATGCCGACTTCGAAGATCGCCCCGACCTGATATTCGATCTGGCGCGGCACCGTGCCAAATGGCGTGGCCCGCCCCGCCGGATTGATGACCGTAAGCGAGCTGCCGACCGTTACGCCCAGATTCTCGGCGAGGCCCGAACCGATGGCGACGATATTGCGCCCGGACTTGAGCGCATCGAGCTTGCCCGCCACCAGCTTGCTCTTCAGCGTGTCATTGCTCAAAATGTCCGGCAGCAGCATCCCGCGCACCAGCACGGCCTCGACCCGCCCCTGATAGGTGGCGAGCAGCGGCTGGTCGATCAGCGGCGTGGCGCTGGTGACGCCCGGCGTCGCCTTGGCCTCCTTCAGCACGCTGCGCCAGTCGGGCAGGCGCCCGCCATAGCCCTGCACCACCGCATGGCCGTTCAACCCGACGATCTTGTCGAACAGTTCCGCGCGGAAGCCGTTCATCACGCTCATCACGATGATGAGCGCCGCCACGCCCAGCATCACCGCGACGAGGCTGATTCCGGCGACGAGGAAGATGAAGCCTTCCCCCTTTCCCGGCAGAAGATAGCGCTTGGCGATGGTCCGCTCGAAACGGCTGAGAATCATGGGAGGACAGGTTCCGGAGGTGAAGGGCTGGACTTTGCAACTCTTCCTAGAGCATCGCGCGGGCAAGTAGGAAAGGCTTTTTGTCAAAAAGCGGCGATATGCCCCGCCCATGCCCCCGGCCCCCTGTCCGGCTCCTGCGCCCCGCCCCGATATGTTGCGAATTTGACACAGGACAGACATGAAAAGCCGCGCAACCCAATTTTGCTGATGACAGGACTGCCTCCCTCGCGATAGCTCTTGGGCCACGGAACACGAGGCACAATAAACCGCCAGGGTTCAGGGACACCGAGTCAACCGCGCGATAATAAAGGGGCGCGATTGGGGGGCCGGTACAGGGGAAAGTGCATAGCACACACACCCGGATCGCGAGACGTCGCGGTCCGGGTGTTTTCGTTGGGATACCGGCGGATCGCGAGACGTCACGGCCCGGCATTTCATCCGGCAATGATGCACGCGCAAACCAAAGCGCGGAATGACGGATTCCAGGTAAGAGCGGACATAAGTTCCCCCGTTCGCCCTGAGCTTGTCGACCCGAAGGGCGGGCGAAGCCCAACGGCTGTACTTCCTTGACCTGAAAAGAAAGAACAGGGCTTCGACAAGTTCAGCCCGAACGGTAGGAGATGTCCGCTCTCCCCCCAACGCCATCATTGGCTTACGGAAGCCAGCACAGCAAGAAGGCAAGCCGCCCGCGCCACCCGCCCCCAAAAGGCGTAAAGGCAAGGTTCAGCCTCGCCACTCCATATTCCGCCGCGAAAGGTTCTTCCCATGCGCCCCAGTTCCCCCCGCCTGCCCCTTATTGCCGCCACCGCGCTGCTCGCCCTCGGTCTTGCGGCCTGCACCAGCCCCGAAGCCCGCGTGCGCACGGGCCTCATCAACGCGGGCATTCCCGATCAGACCGCCGAATGCATGGCGGGCTATATGGTCGATCGGCTCAGCATCACCCAGTTGCGCCGCCTCCAGTCGCTCGCCTCGGTGAAGAAGGTTGATTATGAGCGAATTACGCTGAAGGACTTTCTCTACAAGGTTCGCGCGCTGGAAGACCCGGAACTGATCGCCGTCACCGGCAAGGCCGCGCTGCGCTGCGCTATCTGAGCCGGACGCTTCCCCCGCCCCTTTTTCGACTTTGCAACTTTGCAAAGCGCTTTTGCGAAGTCCCGCTTTCCTTGGCGCGCGGGCTGTGCTTTACCGCGCCGGTCTTACCCCTCCCGGTGAAAAGGATTTCATCCGATGAATATTCATGAATATCAGGCCAAGGAACTTCTGGCGAAATTCGGCGCGCCCATCGCCGCCGGCCACGCAGCCTTCACCGTTGAGGAAGCCGTGGAAGCCGCCGGCAAGCTGCCCGGGCCGCTCTATGTCGTGAAGTCGCAGATCCACGCCGGTGGCCGCGGCAAGGGCAAGTTCAAGGAACTCGGCCCCGACGCAAAGGGCGGCGTCCGCCTCGCCTTCTCGCTGGATGAAGTCCGCGCCCACGCCACCGACATGCTCGGCAACACGCTCGTCACCGTGCAGACCGGCCCCGCCGGCAAGCAGGTGAACCGCCTCTATGTCACCGATGGCGCCGACATCGCGAAGGAATTCTACCTCGCGCTGCTCGTCGACCGCGCCACCGGCCGCGTTGCCTTCGTCGTCTCGACCGAAGGCGGCATGGATATTGAGGAAGTCGCGCACAACACGCCGGAAAAGATCCACACCTTCGCCGTCGATCCCGCGACCGGCTTCATGCCGCATCACGGCCGCGCCGTCGCCGCTGGCCTCGGCCTCACCGGCGATCTTTCCAAGCAGGCCGCCAAGGTCGCGAAGTCGCTCTATGAAGCATTCCTCGCCACCGATGCCGAGCAGATCGAAATCAACCCGCTCGCCGTCACTGAGCAGGGCAATCTGCTGGTTCTCGACGCCAAGGTCGGCTTTGACGGCAACTCGCTGTTCCGCCACCCCGACCTCCTCGCTCTGCGCGACGAGACCGAGGAAGATCCGGCCGAACTCGAAGCCTCGAAATACGACCTCGCCTATATCAAGCTCGATGGCGACATCGGCTGCATGGTGAACGGCGCCGGCCTCGCCATGGCGACGATGGACATCATCAAATTGAACGGCATGTTCCCGGCCAACTTCCTCGACGTCGGCGGCGGCGCAAACAAGGAAAAGGTCACCGCGGCGTTCAAGATCATTCTGAAGGACCCGGCGGTCAAGGGCATCCTCGTCAACATCTTCGGCGGCATCATGCGCTGCGACATCATCGCCGAAGGCATTGTCGCGGCCGCCAAGGAAGTGAACCTGTCGGTTCCGCTGGTCGTTCGCCTCGAAGGCACCAACGTCCAGCTCGGCAAGGACATCCTCGCCAATTCCGGCCTGCCGATCGTCGCTGCCGACGATCTCGGCGACGCCGCCAAGAAGATCGTCGCACAGGTCAAGGCCGTCGCCTGATCCGTGGCGCCCATGATTCACGGCTGTGATCTGCGGGCGCTAAAGAAATGCTTTCAGGGCGCCGGGCAGAAATGTCCGGCGCCCTTTTGCGATGGGGTTGCAACAGGATTCAAAGCGGCGCATGAAATGGGCCGATTTTTGAGCCACGCGACCCCGGGGCCATAAGCATCCATCGGCTTTGGTTCGATCAAGGATGCGACCATAAGAGACAGAGCGTGCCCCTGCGCCCCAACGGGCACAGCGCGCTCTCAATGCGGAAGGACAGGATATGAAGCTGTTGGTACCCGTGAAGCGGGTGATAGATTACAACGTGAAGCCGCGTGTGAAGGCGGATGGGAGTGGTGTTGATCTTGCGAATGTGAAGATGAGCATGAACCCGTTCGACGAGATCGCGGTGGAGGAGGCGATCCGTTTGAAGGAGAAGGGGGTCGCCACCGAGGTGATCGTGGTGTCGATCGGCGTATCGAAGGCGCAGGAGACGCTGCGCACGGCGCTGGCGATGGGCGCGGACCGGGCGATCCTGATCGAGAGCGATGCGGAGGTGGAGCCTCTGGGCGTGGCGAAGCTGCTGGCGAAGGTGGCGGGCGAGGAAGGCCCGGGCCTTGTGATCCTTGGCAAGCAGGCGATCGACGATGACAGCAACCAGACCGGGCAGATGCTGGCGGCGCTCCTGGGCTGGGCGCAGGGCACCTTTGCGAGCAAGGTCGAGGTGGCAGGCGAGAGCGTCCATGTGACGCGCGAGGTCGATGGCGGTCTGGAGACGGTGAAGCTGAAGCTGCCGGCGATCGTGACGACGGACCTGCGGTTGAACGAGCCGCGCTATGCGAGCCTGCCCAATATCATGAAGGCCAAGTCCAAGCCTTTGGCGGTGAAGAAGCCGGAGGATTATGGCGTCGACATCAGCCCGCGCCTCGAAACGCTATCGGTGGCCGAGCCAGCGAAGCGCCAGGCCGGGATCAAGGTGGCCGATGTCGATGAACTGGTGAGCAAACTCAAGGAACTGGGAGTGGCCG